>JACXTT010000002.1_pt1 | contig 565647 bp, 501 predicted proteins | sample 9270951 | NCBI WGS metagenome assembly JACXTT01 (sample SAMN15532306, study PRJNA645909) | rock metagenome | isolation source: weathered quartz diorite | place: Puerto Rico | collected 2017-06-21 | reverse complement strand
GGGGGTTATATTCGGCGTGTCCGGCTGGTGGACAAGTGTCGGAACACGTGGGGGGCAGATTGGGGTTCGGTGGTTACCGGCGCCAGGTCAGGCAAACCTTTACATGGTGTTGCAAAGAATCCCCCCAGCTTGTCACGCCGCTCTTCGATCGGCCTTTTGGTCAGATCGCGTTTCCAGTGCAGGAGGTCGAACGCGAAGTAATGCGCGGGATGCGCGGCCGCGAGCTTTTTCACGCGCGACTCCGCCGGATGGATCCGCAGCAGCAGGTCATCGAACGACAGGTGCCCTTCGACCGGGATCACGAGCTCGCCATCGAGCACGAACTGCTTCGTGCGGATCGAGCGAATCCCCTCCACGATCTCCGGAAAGTAGCGCGCGAGCGGCTGGCCCGCCTTCGACTGCACGTATACATCGCCGCCATCGCGAAAGATCACGGCGCGGAAGCCATCCCACTTCGGCTCGAATTGCCAGTGATCGCCTGTGGGAATCGCGTCCGCACGCTTCGCCTCCATTGGCGGATAGGGAGGCTTGATCATTTCGCGTCGAACACCTTTCGCAGATCGAACCTCTTCCTTGCCGCAACCACGGGCTTCCAGAGATCGCCGAGCTCTCGCACGCGATCGACGACGTTGTCGATGCGGAAGTCTTCGATACGCACACCGTCCTCCACCTCCTCCCACGTCACCGGCGTCGATACACTCGCCACCGGTGTCGGGCGGATGGAGTAGATCGATGCAAGGGTCCGGCCCCACGCATTCTGGTTGTAATCGACGAGCACGCGGCCATGAGGCCGTTTCACTTTTCGATACTCAGCGGTGACGAGTTGCGGATGACGCGACTCGAGCTCGATCGCCAGCGCCTTCGCGAGCGACCACACGTCTTTCTGCAGAGGGCCGCGCACGATCGGCACATAGACGTGAATTCCTTTCGAGCCGGTCGTCTTCGCGTACGCGGGAGCTCCGAGTGCGCCGAGGATGTCGCGGACATGCAGCGCGACGCTGCGGACTTTCTTGAAGTCGGCGCCCGGACCTGGATCGAGATCGAAGTGAAGAAAGTCGGGACGATCCCAGTCGTCGCAGCGCGCGTACCAGGGATTGAGATCGATACAACCGAGATTGATGAGCCAGAGGAGTGAAGGAAGATCCTGCACGATCGGAAACTTCACGATGTCCTTGTCGTGCGGAATCCCGCAGATGTCGATCCACTCCGGCCGCGGCTCCGGCGCTCGCTTCATGTAGAAGAAATCACCTTCCGCACCGTTCGGATAACGCTTCATCACCATCGCGCGACCTTCGACGTGCGGGATGAGCCACGGCGAGATGTCGGCGTAGTACTGCAGCAGATCGCGCTTGGTCAGCTTCAAATTCTTCCAGAAGATCTTCTGAAGATTCGTGAGCCGGACCTCGCGATCACCGAATCGCGCGAGGACTTCGTTGGTGTCCTTTGGAAGAGCGAACGATTGTTTCTTCGCGGGCACCAGCCTTAATTACGCTGAGCGAAGCGAAGCGTCAACCAGGGCGCCGCCAGGGTGTGATTTTCACACGCATTGTCGAGGCAACAGGCATCGCGGCCTACCACTCGTCCGGGATTTTGCCAGTCCCGCTCACGCGATGCCGCGGTGCGTCGAGCGTCGTATATTCGAGCTCCCGGCCGGCACGTACGGCGCGCAGCATCAGGCCGCCACGCGACATGTCACCGAGACCCGCGAATGCCGCAGGGAAGCGCAGGCGAGCTCCAAAAATCGGCCGCAACACATCAACATATTTGCCAGTTGCGACGCTGCCGAGAAGCACGACCTGCGATTCATCGGCGAGACGCTCTCGCAACTCTTCCGCCGATTGCTTCAGTGGCTTCACATAGTTGCGCGCTGACACATCGATGTCGATTCTCTGCATCTTCTTCAGCCGCTCCTGCGTCATCCGCCAATCAGGGGAGACGAGGCCGAAGCCGGACGTGATCACGAACGTGTTCGCCGCGCCGCCGAAGTGCATCGCATACGCGATCTTGCCGCGGAAGTAGAGAGAGCTCATGAACGCGAATGCATCGGCGATCGGCACTCCGTCTTCACTGCGATATTGGCGCGCCGCGGCAAACTCCGCCCGAGGCGAGGTCAGCTGCTTCGCGCGCGTGCCGGACAGACTCGCCGGCGACAGGAGAAACACGTGGGGCATCGCTGCAACCGAACAGCCATGGACGGAACTTTCATCCGGGCTGTATCGTTCATAGGAGTGACGAGTAAGAAAGTAGCGAGTAGCGAGTCGAAGGTGGCTCCTACTCGCAACTCATCACTCAGTGACGAGTAAGAAAGTAGCGAGTAGCGAGTCGAAGGTGGCTCCTACTCGCAACTCATCACTCAGTGACGAGTAAGAAAGTAGCGAGTTGCGAGTCGAAGGTGGCTCCTACTCGCAACTCATTACTCGCAACTCATTACTCATGAAAAGGTCTGTGGCACGCACGATTCTCCAGCCCCTCGCGATCGCGGTCGCGTTGGCGATGCTCGTGCGCCTCTCCTTCTTCCAGCTCTACTCGATCCCTTCGGCCTCGATGGAGCCGACGCTGCAGATTGGCGATCACATCGTCGTCACTCCCTATCATTTTTTCAACGATCCGCCCTCGCCCGGCGACGTCGTCGTGTTTCGCTCCACGACCTCGGACGAGCTCCTCGTAAAGCGCGTGATCGCCACCGCCGGCGACCTGATCTCCTCGCGCGGAGGCCGGGTCATGATCGGTCCTCATACTCTTTCCGAGAACTACTTGCGTGATCCGGCCGCGAGCGGCTCGATCGCGCCGCAGATCGTCCCGGCCAATTGCTACTTCGTGATGGGTGACAATCGCGGCAACTCGTTCGACAGCCGCAACTGGGGACCGTTGCCCGCGGAGCTCATCGTCGGCCGTGTGCGCATGGTCCTCTGGTCATCGGCCTCCGCCCCCTCGGAACCAACGGTGCAAGCGTCGACGCGCCATGCTGGCCTCCCAGCCATCCCCACGCCGCTGCACGTGACCCGACTCTTTCATCCTATCGAGTAGAATCGTTCAAACGGAGGTCGTTCAATGCGTCGAAACCGCCGAGAGCTCGGTGAAGGCCAGATCGGATGTCTGATTGGACTGGTCTTTCTTCTCATCGGTCTCTTTGTCGCCTACAAGATGATTCCCATCAAGGTCCATGCAGCCGAGATTCGTCAGGTGACGGAAGACGAGTCCAAGGCGGCGGGCCAGCACAAGGACGAACAGATCATCGACTCGATCCTCAGGAAGGCACGGGGCAATGGGCTACCCATCACTCCCGACAGCATCAAGCTGGAGCGTACATCGAGCAGCATGAAGATCGATGTCGATTACGACGTGCCGGTCGAGTTCCCCGGCTACACGTATATCTGGCACTTCCATCACCACACGGAGAACCCGATCTTCTAACCCCATGAGTCCTGTGGGGCGACATGCCCTCGCCTGCCGGCTCGGTGCACAGGCGAGGGCGCCTGTGCCTCCACCGGACCTCATTCCTCGAGCAGCTGCTGCGCGGATGCCAGGATCTTTGGCAGCCGAATGATGAACGTCGTTCCTTTCCCCGCTTCGCTCTCGACGTCGATCGATCCCTGATGCAGCAGCACGAGGTGCTTGGTGATTGCGAGGCCGAGACCGGTGCCGGCGATTTCCTGCGAACGGCTCTTGTCGACGCGGTGAAAGCGCCGGAAGATGCGCTCCTTCTCTTCTGCCGGAATCCCCTCGCCGTGATCGGTGATGCGGACGACGCCCACATCGAGATCATTGCGAACATCGATGTCGATCGTGCTCTGTTCGCCGCCGTATTTGATCGCGTTGTCGATGAGGTTTGAGAACGCCTGCTGGATGCGCTCGGAATCGCCAGCGATCGCGCAAGGCTGTCCGATGAGCTGAAACTGCAGACCCTTCTCCGCTGCGCGATCGTGAAAGTCCTCGCCAAGCTCGCGCATCAACTCGAGCAGATCGACGCGCGTGATGTCGAGCCGCAGCGCGCCCGACTCGATCCGGCTCAACTCCGAGAGATCGTCGACCAGCCGCTCGATTCGCCGCAACTGCCGCGCCATGATGCGGCGCAGCTGCTGGTCCTCCTCCGCCGTCATGTGCTCGCCGGCGAGCTCGAACGATTCGACGGCGGACCGCAGGCCCGTGAGCGGCGTCCGAACCTCATGCGAAAAGTCCGAGACGAAGTTGCGGCGAATCTCCTCGAGCTTCTCGATCTGCGTCACGTCAATGAACAACGCGACCGCGGCAATGTCCGCCGAGGGGAGTGCGAACGAGCGCATCTCGACACGGCGTTCGGCGACGCCGACAGCAACGCCGAATCGCTGCGCCGCCTCTGCGCCTCGCAACGCAGCATCGAATGCCGAGAAGAGCGGCGCCACGCGCGTCACCTCGGTGAGAGGACGTCCGACGAGCTCACTGCTCACGCCGAACATCTCGGAGAAGCGGCGATTGGCGAGCACGATCTTTCGCTCGTGGTCGATGGCGATCACTCCTTCGCCGAGGCCCTCGAGGATGCGGATGATCGTGTCGCGCTGCCGTGAGATCAGCTCGAAACGGCTCCGCAGCACGTTGAATGCGCGGTCACGCTCCTCGAGCGACGCGCGCGTCGATGCAAAGACACGCGTCAGCGCGACCACGAGGATCACGATGATGACGCCGAGGGCGATGGAAATCATGATGAGTCAGTGACGAGTTACGAGTAGCGAGTTACGAGTGACGAGTAGCGAGTAGCGAGTTGGTCACTCCCTCGACTCGTCACTCGTCACTCGCTACTCGTCACTCATCACTATCCTTTCGGAGAATCGTAGCGGTATCCGAAACCGACGATCGTGGAGATCCGTTCCGCGCCGATTTTTTTGCGCAGGTTGCGGATGTGCGCATCCACCGTCCTCGTCTCGATCTCATCCGACATGTGCCACACCTCGGACAGGATCCGATCGCGCGACACGACGGAACCGCGATTGCGAACGAGCAGCGAGAGCAGCTCGAATTCCTTCTTCGCCAGCTTCACTTCCTGGCCGTGACGATAGACGCGGAACGCCTTGTCATCGATTCGCAGGTCACCGTCGTCATAGACCGCAGCCTCGTCCGCTCCGCCGCGTGCACGCCGCCAGACTGCCGCGACGCGCGCCACGAGCTCGCGCACGCTGAAGGGCTTCGAAAGATAGTCATCCGCGCCGAGCTCGAGTCCCGTGACGCGATCGCGCTCCGAGCCGCGCGCGGTGAGCATCAGGATCGGAATCGCCTGCGTACGCGGATCGCGCCGCAACTCGCGGCAGATCGTCAGACCATCGAGATCCGGCAGATTGAGATCGAGGATCACGAAGTCCGCGGTCCCGCGCTGCACGGCGAGGAGTCCATCCTGACCCCGCCCGTAATGCGTGACCTTGTAGCCTTCCCGCTCGAGGTTGAGCTTCACGGTGAAGGCGATGTCGTTGTCGTCTTCGATCAGCGCGATGCGTTTCATTTCATTGGTGTGTGCTTGATCATCTTTCCTTCGACCAGGTAGACCACCATCTCGCAGATGTTCGTCGCTCCGTCGGCCATCCGTTCGAAATACTTGCCGATGAACGTGAGGCGAATCGCCGATGAGATGTTACGCGGGTTCTCGAGCATGTACGTCAGCAGTGAGCGGAACGAGTCTTCCGTCAGCTGATCGACGACGTCGTCGTGACGAATGACACTGCGCGCGAGCTCGACGTCGCCGCGGACGAACGAGTCGAGCGACTCGCGCACCATCTTCTGCGCGTTGTCGGCGAGGAGCGGGAGCTGTGAGAGCGGCTTCAGCTGCGGCTCGCGATTGAGCTCGATGGCGCGTTCGCAGACGTCCTGCGCAAGATCGGCGATGCGCTCCAGCTCCGGCGTGATCTTCATGATCGTAGCGACGAAGCGAAGGTCGCTCGCCGCCGGCTGCATGATGGCCATCAGCTCGATCGTCTTCTGATCGATGAGCAGCTCCATCTGATCGATCTCGCTGTCGCGGCCGATGACGAGTTGTGCCAGATCGCTGTTGCGGTCGAGCAGCGCGCGGACGGAGTCCATCATCTGCTGCTCGACGAGCCCACCCATGCGCAGCAGGAGCTGCTTGATCTCTTCAATGTCGCGGTCGAAATGTCGTTGCATAGGGTTCAGTGAAGAGTAGCGAGTGATGAGTGACGAGTCCTCCTTCGACTCGTTACTCGTCACTCACTACTTTCTTACTCTCCTTATCCAAACCTTCCCGTCACATAATCCTCGGTCATCTTCTCCTTCGGCGTCATGAACATGGTCTTCGTGTCGCCGAACTCGATCAACTTACCCAGCATGAAGAACGCGGTCTTGTCGGAGACGCGCGCCGCCTGCTGCATGTTGTGGGTGACGATGACGATCGTATAGTTGCTCTTCAGTTCGTAAATCAGCTCTTCGATCTTCGTGGTCGCGATCGGATCGAGCGCCGAGGCTGGCTCGTCCATCAGCAGGATCTGCGGGTCGACCGCGAGTGCGCGCGCGATGCAGAGCCTCTGCTGTTGTCCGCCGGAAAGCGCGAAGGCGCTGCCGTGCAACCGATCCTTCACCTCTTCCCACAATGCCGCGCGCTTCAGAGAGCTCTCGACGATGCCGGCGATCTCCCGCTTGCTCTTGCCGCCGTTGATGCGGAGCCCGTACGCGACGTTGTCGAAGATCGACTTCGGAAACGGATTCGATTTCTGAAACACCATTCCGACGCGGCGGCGCAGCGCGACGACATCCGTGTCGCGTCCATACACGTTCTTCCCATCGATGAGAATCGTGCCGGTGCCGTAGGCATCGGGGATGATGTCATTCATCCGATTGATCGAGCGGACGAAGGTCGACTTGCCGCAGCCCGAAGGCCCAATCAGCGCGGTCACCTGACGATCGGGAATGTCCATCGAGATGCCATGCAGCACCTTCGACGTTCCATAGAAAAAGTCGAACTCTTTGACGTGGATCTTGGGTTCGTTCACGGGCGGTTCATCCTCTCGAGACGACGGACAGCGAGACGAGCCGCGATCGACAGGACGAGAATCATCATCACGAGCAGAAACGCACCTGCCCATGCCTGCCGGTGCCAGTCTTCGTACGGCGAGATCGCGTACGTGAAGACCTGCACGGTGAGCGACGCAATTGGTTGCGTCAGGCTCGTCGACCAGTAACGGTTGTTGAATGCGGTGAAGAGCAGTGGCGCCGTCTCGCCGGCAACACGTGCCAGCGCGACGAGAATGCCGGTGAGAATGCCCGGCAGCGCCGTGGGAAGAATGACGGTGAAGATCGCGCGTGCGCGCGTTGCACCGAGGGCGAGAGCACCCTCGCGAAGACCCGCAGGAACGAGCCGCAGCAACTCTTCCGTCGTGCGTACGACGACAGGCAGCATCAGGATGCCGAGCGCGACACCGCCGGCAATCGCGCTGAAGCGCTTCACCGGAAGCACGAGGATTCCGTACGCGAAGATGCCGATGACGATGCTCGGCACGCCGTTGAGCACATCCGCGGCGAAACGGACGATCGTCGAAAAGATCGTCTTCGGATATTCGGAGAGATGCACACCGCAGATCACGCCGACAGGAACTGCGAACGCGCCCGCGATGCCGATCAGCATCAGCGTTCCCACGATCGCGTTTGCCATTCCGCCGCCCTCTTCCCCGACCGGCTTCGGCATCTTCGTGAAGAAGTCCAGGTTCAGCGCGCCGATCCCTTCCTTCACCACGTAGAAGAGGATGAACGCGAGCGGCAGCAGCGCGATGAGCACTGAGGCCGCGCAGAACACTTCCGCGGCACGCGACACGATTCGTCTGCGCAGGGAGGTCGACGTCATGCCGTCCTCCGCGAGCGCACCATCATGCGCGAGATCAGATTCACGAAGATCGTGATGATGAAGAGCAGCAGCCCGATCTCGATCAACGCGTGCAGATACAACTCATCCGCCGCCTCGGTGAACTCGTTCGCGATTACCGCGGCCATCGTGTATTGCGGCGCAAAGAGCGATGCCGACAGCTGCGGGTTGTTGCCGATGACCATCGTCACGGCCATTGTCTCGCCGAGCGCGCGGCCGAAACCGAGCATGATCGCGCCGATGATGCCGGTGCGGCCGAAGCCGATCGCGACCTTGATCGCCTCCCAGCGCGTGGCGCCGAGTGCATACGCCGCCTCGCGCTGCGTCGACGGAACGTTCTTCAGCACTTCGCGCGCGACCGAGGAGGTCAAAGGGATCACCATCACCGCGAGAATCATCGCAGCCGACAACATGCCGACGCCGAGCGGCGGTCCCTTGAACAACGGGATCTGCTTCCACGCGTCGGGCGTCATCAGCTCGAGCTTTCGCACGACCGGCACGAGGACGAAGACTCCCCACAGTCCATAGACGATCGACGGAATCGCTGCGAGGAGCTCCGTCAGATACGTGAGCGGCTGACGAAGCACGCGCGGCGAAAGCTCCGAGATGAAGACCGCGATGCCGATGGCGATCGGCGTCGAGAGCAGCAGTGCCAGCAGCGCGGAATAGAGCGTGCCCCAGATGAACGGCAGCGCACCGAAATCACCGGCGACCGGATCCCACGTCGTCCCCTTCCAGAATCCGAAGCCGAACTTCGTGATCGAGAGCAGCGACTGACGCGTCAGCTCGAAGCCGATGCCGAGCACCACGAGCAGAACGAGCGCGGCAATCGCGCCCGTCCCGATCCGGAAGCCTCTGTCGTCAGATTTCATCGTCTTGTCCCGAGCGAACCCCCGTCATCCCGAGCGAAGTCGAGGGACCACCGACGGCACCGCGCGGACTCGCGTCATGTGCGCTGCTCATCGCGTGTTCTCCCGGCGCCGTCGTTGATCCTTCGCTCCGCTCAGGATGAGAGTCGCGCCAGCGCCGCCATTTCTTTCTCGACCACGGACGCAGGCAGCGGCGCGTAGCGCAGGCCGGCCGCTTCCTTCTGCCCCTCGGTCAGCGCCCACTTCAGAAAATCGGCCATGATCTTCGCCCGCTCTTTGTCCTGCGGGTTCTGGTAGAGCAGCATCCAGGTGAACGACGCGATCGGATACGCATCCTTGCCATCCGGATTCGTGATCGAGACGCGGAAATCATCCGGAATCGTTACGCCGGCTGCAGCCGCGGTGACCGAATCGAGCGTCGCGGTGACGAACTCACCCGACTTGTTCTGCACCGCGCCGAATGGAATCTTGTTCTGCAGCGCGAAGATCAGCTCGACGTAGCCAATCGTACCCGGCGTTTGCTGCACGAGACCGCTGACGCCTTCGTTGCCCTTCGCACCGACACCAACAGGCCAGCTCACCGAGGTGTTCACGCCGACCTTCGACTTGTAGTCGGGCGAGACCTTCGAGAGGAAGTCGCAGAAGATGTACGTCGTGCCGGAGCCATCGGAGCGATGCACGACCGCGATGTCAGTCGCCGGCAGAGTGACGCCCGAGTTTTCCTTCACGATTCGCGCGTCGTTCCACTTCGTGATCTTGCCGAGGTAGATGTCGGCGAGCACCGCGCCGCTGAAGTGCAGCTGCGAGGTCACGCCGGGAATGTTGTAGATGGGAACCACGCCGCCGAGGACGGTGGGGAAGTGAAGGATCGGGCCGGGTGCAGCCTTCAGTTGATCGTCGGTCATCGGGCCGTCGGTTGCGCCGAAGAAGACCGTCTGCGCGGTGAGCTGCTTGATGCCACCGCCGGAACCGATCGACTGATAGTTGATCTTCACATTGGGATGTTTCTCGCCGTACTGTTCGAACCACTTCGAGTAGATCGGATACGGGAAGGTCGCGCCTGCTCCATTGATCTGAATCGCTGCGGCGGCCTTGCTGGCGCCGCTGGAGGTATTGGCCGGAGTCTCAGCCGGCTTGCACGCTGTGATCGCGAACGCGATCGCGAGAGTCGTCATCACATTCTTCATGCGATGCATTTTCGAGATCGCGCATGAAGAGCGATGCCGCAGCATGTAAATTCGGCGTGAAGAGCTCAGAACTCGGTACTCTCAGCAGAGAGTATTTTTCGCGGGTCATCGCTTTCTGTAATGGCGATCCTTCACCACAACTTCACTTCCTCTGCATGCACGAGGCGACTCGCCCTGCGTAAAACGATTCCGCATGAAGATTCCCGGCTCCATCATCCGCGCGCACATCGAGTGGGTCGTCGACCACGCCTCGCGCGACGAGACCATTCAATTCTTCGAGACCCTGCCGCCCGACGTCCGCAGCACGGTCAGCCACATGCGTCCCGCGGCGTCCTACGACATCGCGACGCTGACTGAGGTCGATCGCACGATCAACGCGATGTTTGGCAAGGTCTGGCACTGACACGCTTCCCATTCGCCGACCGCCCGCGACTGTGGGGCACTGCCGTGTCGCACTATCAAGTCGAAGGCAACGATCCGTGCGATTGGACGACGTGGGGAGACCATCGCTGCGACAAGGCGGTCGACGCGTGGTCGCAGTATGAATCCGATGCGGATCTCGCGCGGGAGGCGGGGGCGAATGCATTTCGGTTCTCGGTCTCGTGGAGCCGTTGCGAGCGCGACGAGCGCGCGCTCGATCGCTACTCGCGCCTGATCGATCATCTAAACGCGATCGGACTCGAACCGGCGGTTACTCTCTTTCACTACACGCATCCGGTCGCGTTTCACGAGGAGACCCCGTGGACATCGACTAAGTCCGTGAAGCGGTTCGTGCGTTTCGCGCAGCGCGTCGTCGACGCGTTCGGCGATCGCGTTCGCCTTTACATTCCTTTCAACGAGCCGCTCGTATTTCTCCTTGGCGGTTTTCTGGATGCGCAGATTCCGCCGGGCATCGCGGATGGACGCGCAATGGCACGGGCGTTCGACAACATCATGGCGGCGCACGCCGAGGCAGCGCACATCATTCGCAATCGCACACCACGTGCAGCGATCGGCGTCGCACACAACATGATGGCGTTCGCTGCGGAGCGGAAATGGAATCCGCTCGATCACCTTCTAGCCCACGTTGCGCATCGCTGCTACAACATCGGCGTCCTCGAGGCGTTCGCAACAGGACGTTGGGACTTTGTGCTGCCACCGCTCACTCGCATTCGCGGGCGGCGCAATGATCTGCCGGACTCACTCGACTTCTTCGGAGTGAACTTCTACTCGCGTCTTCACCTTCGCTGTCCCGGCCGGCAGCGTCGCGTCGGCGACTTCGCCTACCGAGACGTCTCTGGCCGAGGCCTCACCGATAACGGATGGGAAATCGTGCCCGAGGCGTTCGAGTCGCTCTTGCAGGATGCGGCGAAGAGCGGGTTTCCGCTGGTCGTGACCGAGAACGGAATTGCAGACGAGCAGGACCGGCTGCGCGCACGATTTCTCGAAGAACATGTTACGCATGCGATGAAGTACGCGCACGGCTACTTCCACTGGTCTCTCGTCGACAACTACGAATGGCTCGATGGCTTTGGTCCGAAGTTTGGCTTGTACGCGGTGGATCGCACGACGATGAAGCGCAGTCCGCGGAAGTCGGTGGAGGTGTTTCGGAGACTGGGGCGTTCGTTCACGTCGGGCAGCAACCGCCAGCTCTCCGAAGTTTTTTCGCGCGCTGCAGGTCACTCTTGAGCTCCGGCATGTCTTGGAAACATGCCTCGAGACAGCCGAGGAGCTTCTTGTGAAATTCGGATCGGGCGCGCGTAAGCGAGTAGTACATCCACAAGCCGCTCTTGCGTGTCTCCACCAGCGCCGATCGGCGCAGATAGGCGAGATGACGAGAGATCGTCGGTTGCGGAAGAGCCAGAATCGTTACGAGATCACCGACGCAGAGCTCTCCAGCACGAAGCAGATGAAGGATGCGAAGGCGCGTGGGGTCCGAGAAGGCAGCGAACTTGTCACTGATGGACTTCGACTCGGAACGCCTCGCCATTCAGGCGGATTATACTGGCGCGAGTATATGCGCTCATGCGAATATAGATCGAATGCGGGCCATCGTCAGCGAAGCCATCGGCACGGCGCTCCTCGTCGCTGCGGTGGTCGGATCGGGCATCATGGGTGAGCGTCTGTCGGGCGGCAATGTCGCGCTTGCGCTCCTCGCGAACAGCATCGCAACAGGAGCGGTGCTCGTCACGCTGATCTTCACGTTCGCGCCGATTTCGGGCGCTCACTTCAATCCCGCGGTGTCACTCGCGTCGGCAGTCGAAGGTGGCTTTCCCTGGCGGCGGGTCCCGGGCTACCTGGCCGCGCAAGTCACCGGGGCATTCGTGGGGGTGGTGGCCGCGCACGTGATGTTCGATCATCCGATCCTCGCCTCCTCGCACCACACCCGCGGGGGTGGTGGCCAGCTGTTCTCAGAATTCGTGGCGACCTTCGGGTTACTCGTTGTCGTCCACGGCACGGGCAAACGCGCGGCGGTCGTGCCCCTGACCGTGGCTGCGTACATCACGGCGGCCTATTGGTTCACCGCGAGCACGAGCTTCGCGAATCCGGCGGTCACGCTGGCCCGCGGCTTCACGGATACGTTCTCTGGCATCGCACCTTCCGGGATACCAGGATTCATCGGTGCGCAACTAGCCGGTGCGCTGGCAGCAACGTTCCTCTTTCGCTGGATTGGGAGAACTGATTGAAGAAACGGGTCCTCATTCTTTGCACTCATAATTCGGCACGCAGCCAGATGGCTGAGGGACTGTTGCGGCGCATGGCCGGAGACGATTTCGACGTCTTCAGTGCAGGCACAGAGGCGACGCTCGTCCATCCACTCGCAATCGAGGCAATGCGTGAGTGCGACATCGATATCAGCGGACATCGCTCCAAGACGGTCAGCGAATACAGCGGCCAACAGTTCGACTACGTCATGACTGTCTGCGATCGCGCGAACCAAAGCTGTCCGATCTTTCCAGGCGCGACTGAGCGCATTCATTGGAGCTTCGAAGATCCGAGTGCGGCAGAAGGCACTCACGAACAGCGGCTTCGCGCGTTCGAAGACGTTCGCGATGCGATCCAGCGGCGTCTCGAGAGTTTCCTCGCTGCGCGCAGGATCGACAAAGCCTCCTCGTAAAATTTACGCACCGCGACAGCGAGCACCAGCTCCCGGCTGCAACCATCGGCCATGCTGCTAGCGGACTTGCACATTCACACGACCTGGTCCGATGGATCGCTCTCGATCGCGGAAGTCGTCGATCTGTTCGGGCACAGTGGGCATGACGTCATCGCGATCACGGATCACGTGGTCAACCGTGACAACCTCGTCGGCAAAGTCACTCACCGCCTCGGGCTCAGCGTGAACGCGCAGAACTTCGACGCGTATCGTTCGGAGATCGAGTGGGAGGCGCGCCGCGCGTGGGATCAGTATCGGATGCTCTTGCTCGCCGGCGCGGAGCTGACGCAGAACCGGATCCGGCGCTCGGCCTCCGCACATGCGCTGGCACTCGGCCTCGATCACTTCATCCCGGCCGAAGGCAGCGTGGAAGAGATGATCACACGCGCGCACGACGCAAAGGCGATCGTCGTCGCCTGTCATCCCAACGAGCAGTCGGATTGGTTCGCAAACACGTTCTATCTCTGGAACCGGCGGCGAGAGGTTTCCGGTCTCATCGATCTCTGGGAGGTTGCCTGTCGATGGGATCTCTTTCCGCGAGTGAGCCGGGCGAAGCTGCGCTTCATCGGCAACAGCGACTTCCACCAGCCGAAGCACCTGTATGCATGGAAGACGCTGCTCCCGTGTGAGAAGCGCGTCAACGATGTGCTGCGAACGCTCAAGAGCGGCACAGGCTTCGCGCTCACACGTCTCCAACCACAACCGTCGTTCGAAGGATTACCAACGCTGTCCTGCGCATGAGGTGATCATGTCTCCTTCAACTATCGCACTGCTTGTCGTCACACTGATCGCGCTGGCGATCACATCGATCCAAACCTTGCTCGCGATCATGTTCCGGAGGCGCGGACGTTTTTTCGAATCCGGCCCGCGTTTCCGGCGGGCCGATTCTTTCGTCTCGATTCTCAAGCCGGTCTGCGGACTCGATGACGAACTCGAACAGAATCTCGTCTCCTTCACCCGTATTCAGCACGTCCAGCACGAAGTTGTGCTGTCAGTCGCCGATCCGCGCGACCCGGCGCTCGACGTCATCGCGCGTGTGCGACAGGCGCATCCCACCGCTCCGTTCCGGCTGGTGATCGGCGGCGATCCACACTTCGAAGAGGGCAACCGGAAGGTTGCGCGCCTGATCGCGGCCGCGCGAGTCGCGAAGGGCGACATCCTGTTCATCTCCGACTCGAACGTTCGCATCGAACCGGACGATCTAGCGCGAACGCTCGAGGCTTTCGATGACCCGCAGAGCGGATGCGTGTCCAATCTCTTCACCGCTGCCGGTGCCACGACCTTCGGCGCACGCATCGAGACGCTCCACCTCCTCGGCTTCGTCGTTCCCGGCTGCGCGATCGCGGCTGCAGCGGAGATTCCCTGCGTCGTGGGCAAGTCGATGGCGATCACACGCGAGGCGCTCGGCGCAATCGGTGGCTTCGAGCGATTCGCCCGGGTGCTGGCCGAAGATCAGGCGATCGGTCTGGCAGTAAAGCAGGCCGGTTTCCGTGTCGCACTGTCGCCTGTCGTCATCCGCAACATCGTGGTGCAGCGTACCGTTAGACGCGCACTCGACCGCCAGATTCGCTGGAACAAGATCCGCTATGCGTTCTCGCACTCGACGTATCTTTCGGAATTCCTCGTCAACCCGCTACCGCTTGCGCTGCCGCTGGCGCTGCTGCATCCGGCCATTCCGGTTTCCGTGGCGCTGATCCGCATCGGACAAATGGCGTTGCTCGGCCTGGCGATGCAGTCGCGGCTCACGTGGAGGGAACTGCTGCTGGTGCCGGTACAGGACATGCTGCAGTTCGGCGCGCAATGGATTCCGTACTTCGATGACACGGTCACCTGGCGCGGTTACACGATGCGCATTGGCCACAACACGGAGCTCGCCGCGGCGTGAACTTCGAGCGCATCGACGATCGGGAGCTCGTCTTCGTCGAACGAACCGCGGCGTTCTCGCGGCGCTGGCATCTCACGCCCTTCGCTCGTGCCGTGAGCCGGCTGGGCAACGGCTGGCTCTATCCGCTCGTCGGCCTCTCGCTGGCCGGCTCGCTGCCGCAATGCGTTCCAGTATCCGCAGCGAGTGTCGCGACGTCGTTCGCTGTCTACCCGCTCCTGAAACGATCGCTCGCACGACTGCGGCCCTGCGAGGCGAGTGCGCGTCTCAATGATCCGCTGAAGCCGCTCGATCGCTATTCGTTTCCGAGCGGCCACGCCATGACCGCGGCCGCGGTTGGATTGCCGATCCTGCTCGCCGCCCCTTCGTCGATGTCGCCGTTCGTCATCGCCGGATGCGCGATCATCAGCTGGTCGCGCGTAGCACTAGGACATCACTACTTCACGGACATCCTGGCAGGGACGTTCGTCGGAGCCGTGATCGCGGGCGCGTTCGCGATCGTGATGTGAGCCACTCACCGTCGCCCTCGCTATGACAAAGGCGCAGTTCCACTTGAAACCGCGCAGCTCCACTATTTCTTTTCCAACTCCGCCAGGATTTTCTGCATCGTGGCGCTGTTCGGCATCTTTACCACCGACTCGATTCGCGGCGGGATGCCGCCGACCTTGATTCCCGTCGGATCGTTCTCGACTCCGAGAAGCCCGGAGCGGAAGCCGTGGCGCTCCCAGGCGATGCGCTGAATATCGCGATCCTTCAGCGCCTCCAACAGCTTCTGTCCGTTCGCCGTCAGCGCGATCAGCGGATGGCTGCTCCACATCGTCGGCTGCGGGTAGATGACTCTAACGTTTTGCTGCAACATCGGCAGTTGCTCCGAATGTTCCAGGCCGTACTCGATCATCTGGTTCTCGTAGGCGACGATCATCGGGTTCGCGCCGACGCCGGTGTTCAGGAACTGCTTGAAGAGATCGGCCGAGCTTCCTTCCATGTAGCCCATGCGTCCGAAGAACTGCTTAATCGCCGGCAGGTGCTTGTCGATGGTCGTCTCATCCGGCACATCGCCATCGTTGAGCAGGGTCGAGAGCAATGCTGCGAACATCGTTCCGCTGTTGCTGCGCGTCGGATCCGTCGAGTAGACCGTCACTTTGCCGTACAGCTGGGCAAGGCCTATGTCCTTCCACTTCGTCCCCGTCGAAATCAGCTTCACGAAACCGGGCGTATCGGTCAGGTAGTACGTCGTTCCGCGCTTCTCCACGATCTTCTGATTCACGAGCGCATCGGTCACGATGTTCCAGGAGTAGAAGACGATCGGACTGTTGAAGATGGTCTCGGACTTGATCGACTTCGCGCCTCCAGAGGCCTGCCGACTGGTGAAGAGGTCCGCCGCGAATTGGCTCGATGGCCAGAGGAAGTCATTCCCTGCGACATCGCCCGTCACCATCTCGATCGAGCCGCGCTTGCTGCCGTCGACGGTGATGCCGTACTTGTCGCCGAGGATTTTCTGCACCTGATCATCGGCCAGGAACCCGCTCTTCTCGCCACCGACCAGACCCTTGACCGTGACTCGATCACCCGATGCGGTCTGTGCCGGCGCCGATGCCGGCGTGCCGCCGGAAGTCCCGCCATGTTTCTTCGAATAGAAAATCGCCACACCGATCGCGGCGGCGAGCAGCAGCAGTCCTGCAAACCTCTTCATGATTCGATGTCTCCTTCGACTTCGAGCCGCGTCTTCAGCAGCTCGACTTCCGAGTCGAGATCGGCAGCGTCTTCGCGAACGAGCTTGTCCAACTGTTCGCGAAAGCTCGCCTCGATCATCGACAAGAGTGTTTCTGTTTTCTCGAGCGTCTCCTTCGCGGTTGCGGTGCTGCGCGACGAGAGCTCCTGGTAACGCTGCAAAACCGTCACGGTTCGCGTGAGTGTGTAGTCGACGAAGCCGCGCGCCATCGCGGCTTTGCGCGGCGATGCTTCGAACATCGTGAAGATCTCGCGCGCAGAGCGGCAGATGCTGGTGACACTGGCCCGCACGGACGGCTTGCTGTTCGCGGCGAGCTTCTCGAGCACACCGATCTGCTGCCGGCCCCGCGCGATCGTCTCCCGCGTCATCGCGTCGAGATCCTCCCCCTGCTTCACCGGCGACGGCAGAAGAAGACGCATCCCGCCGTACACGGCGGCCGCCGCCACACCAGCCGCGATGATCGGCAGATGCAGCACCACGCCGGCGCCCAGAGCAGCTGTTGCCACGACTCCGGCAACGAGCTCGTTGGCCAGCACGACCTTCTTCTTCTCGTCCTCGATCATCAGTTGTATCCGCGTGCCTGGCGGAACGCCTGCACGAGATCCTGACGCCCATCGAACACACGCCCCGAGCTGAGCGTCGCCAGCTCCTTGAGCTGCGAATCGTCCGCGCTGCCGAACGTGATCGAGTAGATCGGAATGTCTCGGGCGCCGCTCGACCACTTGTTCTTGAACTGCTCGAGACTCATCCCGTTCTCCGATTTGCCGTCCGTCATCAGAATGATCGCAGCGGAGTAGCCTTCGAGATTCTGCTGCGCTCGAATGAAGTCCCTCGCCTTGATCACCGGCGAGAAGATGTCCGTTCCGCCTTCTGCCTCGAGTCCGTTGATCTTCGAGAGCAGAGTGGAGAGCGATACAGGATCATTTCCTGTCGTGTTCCATTCGTCGATGACGTGATTGTTGAACGGGATGACCATCGTCACGTCGCGCGACGACGTCTGCAATAGATAACGCGCCGCCGTAGGCTGATCGAGCAGGATGCGCATTGCACCTTTCAGATCATCCTCGCCGCTCTCGCGCATACTGCCGGAGTAGTCGAGACAGTAGACCGTGAGTGACGGTTTGCGAAACGACGTCTGGTAGAGCGTCAGCGCTTCCTTGATGACATCGGGAGCCGGATAGTGCATCGGCGACAACACCCGCGATGCATCGATGCCCCAGTCCGGATTGAACACTGACCGATCAGCATTCGCATCGCCTGCCGCGACACCGACGCGGCTTCCGGTCGACTGGATCTCCTTCTGCACCGGCGCCGACAACAGGAACTGCTGCAGCTTCTTGAACGCCGCTTCCTTATTCGCATCGCCGCGATCGACGTACGCGAGCGGATGATCCGAGATCACGAGGCCATCGATCGGATAGATGACGTAGAGCGGCTCGAGTCCGCGCCTGACCAGCTCGCGATTCGTCTCGATCACGAGCGACTCGTAGTTCACCATACCGTCGTACTGGTCGTACTTCGTGAGGAAGAGATCCTTGAGCCAGCCGGAGCTGCCGGCGGTGCGATTCACCGTGCCGAGGAGGCGGCGTACTTTGCCAGTGATCTCGGGATCGCGGAGATGTTCGACGGTCAAGGCATCCGGCGATCCCGCGAACGAATTGAGATATCCGAGGTATGCCGACGCGCCGCTGTTCGACTGCGTCGCCGAAGTCATCATGTAGCGAATCTGTCCCCCCTCGGCGGCCTTCAGTATGTCGTCGACTTTGACGTCTTTGCCGATCCAGCCGAGTCGTTGTGCGACCGACTTCTTCAGCGCGAAGACGATCGGCGAGCGCATGATGCTCTCCGAGAGCTTCGTTCGATGCGCCGCGTCGCCGAGCCCGATCCAGATCGAGTCGGCGGGCCAGACGGCATCGACATCCGATGTCGTGTCCTGCAACGCGAGCATGATGTCGACCGATCCCTTGTACTTCACGGCGATGTTCGTGCCGTTCTCGCGCGCAAAGCGATCGATCAGCGGCTGCAGTGTTTCGTTTTCGGAACCGGAAAGGATCGTGATGGCCGGAGGGCCTTTCGGAGCCTCCGTTGTCGATGCTTGCGGCGTCTCCGTTCGCCGGCCACAGAAAAGCAGAAGAAGTCCGAGAAGGGCCGCAGACGCGCGCTTCATGTTCACTCTCACTTTCAGGGACGCAATCACTATAGCGTCACCGCTTTCGTGCTACATACAGCAAATGCGGATGCGGATAACCGGCATCGATCGGGACGCGATCGACGTCGTCGAACCCCGCGCGACGGAGTCGATCGACGATTCTTTCCGGCGTTTCGAAGAAGAGTCCTTCCGCCATCGTGATCCCGAGCAGTCGTACGCTGATCGATTCCTGAAGGCGATTCCAGCGCTGTTTCCAACGCAGCGTGGGATCCATCTCCTTCAGAAGAAACATCCCACCTGGAGCGACGCGATCGGCGATGCGATGCAGGAGCGCATCCCAATCCTTGCAGTCGATCGTGTAGAGAACGTCGAGCATCGCGACGACATCGAACGTTCCGCGAATCGCTTCGTCGTATCCGGCAACGAGATCGATCGATGACGTTTGATGCAACTTGCGCGTGTCCGGTTCGACCGCAATCGCGCGGCACGCGCCCTGGTCGATCGCCAGCCGGCTGAATGCACCGTGGCCTGCACCGATCTCCAGGACTCTTGCACCGGGAGGGATTCGCTTTGCCACGCGCAGAAACGGACAGGTGAGAAAGCGAATGAGAATGTGAAGCCGCGCTCCGAGAGGGAAGGAGCGGTACTCGCGATGAAGGACGACGAGGCTTTGAAAAAACACGCGCTGCGATTCTAGTGTGGGGCGCGGATGAGACGGGGCTGCGAGGCTTCGAGGGCGCGGGGCTCGTGGTGAGCTTCCACCACGTGCCCTCGAGCCCTCGTGACCTCGCATCCCAGGTTCCTACTGCTTGATCTTCTTCAGTGCTTCCATCTCGAGTGCAACTACTTCCTTCGGCAGTGGCGCATAGCCGAGCTGCGTCGCGAACTTCTGACCGTCGGTGATCGCCCACTTCACGAAGTCGACCATCGTGCGCGAACGCTGCAGGTCGCGCGGCGACTCCTGAAGGAGCAGCCACGTGAACGACGCGATCGGATAGACATCCTTGCCCGGCGCATTCGTGATCGACACGCGGAAATCCTTCGGCATGTTCTTCACGGCACTCGCAGCGGCGTTCGACACCGTCTCCGTCGAGGCATTCACGAACTCACCCGCCATGTTCTGCACGGCGCCATAGCTGATCTTGTTCTGCAGCGCGTAGATCAGCTCGACGTATCCGATCGAGCCCGGCGTCTGCTTCACGAGACCGGCAACACCCTCGTTGCCCTTGCCGCCGACACCAGCCGGCCAGTTGACCGACGTCGCGACGCCGACCTTCTGACGATACTCGGGCGAGACCTTAGACAGGTAATCACACCAGATATAGCTAGTACCCGAACCATCCGAACGGTGCACGACCGTGATTTCGTCGCCCGGCAAATTCACGCCAGGATTGGTTGCCTTGATCGCCGGATCGTTCCACTTCGTGATCTTGCCGAGGAAGATGTTGGCGAGCGTTGCGCCATTGAACTTCAGCGCACCAACTCCCGGAACGTTGTAGACGGGAACGACGCCGCCGAGAACAGTCGGCAGATGCAGCACGCGGAAGCCCGCGGCCGTGATCTGCTCGTTCGTCATCGGACCATCGCTCGCACCGAAGAAGACCGTGCCGGCGCTGAGCTGGCGGATACCGCCGCCGGAACCGATCGACTGATAGTTGATCTGGATCGTCGGGTGAGCGTTGTGGTACTCGTCGAACCACTTTGAGTAAATCGGGTACGGGAACGTTGCACCGGCGCCGTTGATCTGCAGCGTCTGCGCAGAGGCGGACAGCGCGAACAGCGCGACCGCGAGAATGACAAGCAGTTTCTTCATTGGATCTTCTCCCCTTAGAAGTTCACGAGCATCTTGATTTCGTAGTTGGTGGTGTTCTTGACCGCCGGTGTCAGGTTCGTACGCTTGAGCGAATCGCGATCGAACATGAGAGCCATGGCCTTGCCGCTCGTGTTCGGGAACCAGTAGGCGATACCGTCGATGTCGCGCTTCTGTTTCTGCGAGCTCGCCTTGTCGTTCGGTGTGTAGTTGTCATGACGGATCAGAGCTTCCCAGCCAGTCGTGCCGAGCTTCGGCGTAACCCAGAACGCCCAGCCCTTCGATTCGACTTCAGCCTTCGTACGCGACGTCTGATCCTTCGCGCGCAGAATGTCGATGCCCGCGTTGACCAGCGGATGCTCGTACAGAATCGTGCCGATCATGCGATCTCGCTTTGCGTTCTCGACGTAGTGATCCTTGATGACGAAGCCGCCGACGCGCAGACCCTTGAGCAGTGGTCCGCCGAGCGGCAGCGGACGGAACGTGCCGCGGAGCTCGAAGCCCTTCTCGTTGTTCACTTCGGCTTTGTTGTAGTTCTCACCGTTGTAGAAGCCGCCGTGAATGTCGCCGTAGTTGTTCGGCAGGTTGTAGTGCGCGGAGAGACCTGCGTCTGCGGACGAGATCAGACCGGCGCGCTCCGGGAACATCGTTCCCTGGAAGCGATAGCGATAGACGCCTTCGGTGAAGTCGAGGTACGGCGTCTGCTGCACGCCGAAACGAACCCAGGAGCCCTTCGTCGTCCAGTCGTCGAGGTTGAACTGGCCGAACGCGTACTTGAGGCGGAAAAGCTGACTGCCGCTGAGCGAAGCCGTGCTGCTCGTTTCGCGCGACACATCGGGCGTGATGCGGAACGCGATCAGGTGGTTCAGGTTTCCGGTGATGTTGATGTACGCGCGCGTGACGTTGAACGAGCTGTTGTGCTGCAGGTTGCCGTCGGCGTCCTTGACTTCCGGCGACTGGTTGTAGGTGTAGTCGGCATAGATCGTCGCGCCGACGTTGTACTTCGGCGTGTCGTCAGGCGGTGTATACCCGGCAGCCGGCGTCACCTGCGCCGAGGCGGCGACTGCAAACATCGCGGTCATGGCCGCGGCAAGACTGAACTTTTTCATCTCCAAAACCCCCTTCATAGTTGCGCGCATCTTCTGCGATCGAAGATGCACTCCGACTGCTAACGATGTAATTTCGGTGTGAAGTGACCGAGAAGTTGTTGTGCAACCCAGCGAAATGCGTGCGTCTCCAGAGAGGCCAGCTCCCCCGCTCCCGCTAGAAAGCGCTCCTCGGCGACCACGCGCTCGGCAAGCGCATCGATGACCTCCACGCGCAAGTCGACTCCGCACGACAGCTCTTCCACGGTGCAGACTACCGCACACGTGACACAGAGCGCTCGCGCGATCTCCTCGGGCGACGCATCGGGCATCTCCAGAGCATCGAGCCGCTCGGGCGGGATCACGCGCAGGGCCGGGAGGGAGGAGAGCCTGCGCGCGATACCCGCCGCGAACGTGCCACCGAGGAGTACCAGAGAGTCGAGGGGAATCCGTGCATTTTCCAAAGTGCGGGCGGAGACTAACGGCGCAGGTTCGCACTACGTGTGCACGTCGCGTAAATTCGGTGTGATTCCAAACGGACTTCACACGGAATTCGCATCACGCGCACAATGAGCGCCGATACTCATGCCGCGCATGGCAGGTAAAGCGAAACGGATCGCCGCGATCGACATCGGCACGAACTCGATTCACATGATCGTGGCCGAGGCGAAGAGCCGCGGCTATCGCGTGGTCGATCGCGAGAAGGAGATGGTGCAACTCGGCCTCTCCAGCCTCGACGGGCACCCGCTCACAGAAGATGCGATCGACCGTGGCGTCAACACCATCACGAAGATGGTGGAGATCGCGCGGCGATGGGAAGCGGACGAGATCATCGCCGTCGCGACGAGCGCCGTGCGTGAGGCACCGAATCGCCGCGACTTTCTCAAGCGCGTCCGCGACTACTCGGGCATCAAAGTGCGCGTCATCTCGGGCGAGGAAGAAGCCGACTACATTTTTCGCGCGGTGCGCTCCGCAGTCGACATCGGCTCCAGCACTGCGCTCTGCATCGATATCGGGGGCGGGAGCGCGGAGATGATCGTCGGCACCGCGGACGAGATCTACTTCACCGCGAGCGAGCCGCTTGGATCCTTGCGGCTCTCGCAGCGTTTCGAGCTGAATGACCGGCCGCACGCAAGCTCCGCCGCTCACTGTCGTGAATTCGTCATCGAACGAACCTCGAAGATTCGCAAGCGCGTTCGCCGCATCGGATTCGATCAAGCGATCGGAACCTCGGGAACGATTCTCGCGCTGGCGACGATCTGCTGCGATCGCGAGACCACCAGCGGTCTGCTGACACTCGAGCGAGCGCGACTCGCGGACGTCATCCCCGAGCTCGCCGCCATGACCGCAGAAGATCGAAAAACGAAATTCAACGTCGACGAAAAACGCGCTACGACGATCCTCGGCGGCGCCGTCGCGCTCGAAGCGATCATGACCTCGCTCGGCGTGCAGTCTTTGCTGGCCTGTCCCGTGGCGATTCGCGAGGGCATCGTCGAGAGCCGCATTGCGAAGTCGCGAACCGAGACGATGGTCGGCGGCTCGGTGCGCCGCAAGTCGGTGCTGCATCTCGCCGAGCGCACGGATTGCGACATGCGGCACGCGTTACACGTCGCGAAGCTCGCGACACGCATCTTCGATCAAACGCCGAAGCTGCATCGTCTGAACGGCGAGAATCGCGAGCTCCTCGAATATGCCGCGCTCCTGCACGAGAGCGGCGCGCACATCAGCGATCGCGGGATTCACAAACACACCTACTACTTGATCCGCCATGGAGATCTGCGCGGCTTCACGGACGAGCAACTGATGATCGTGGCGAACGTCGCGCGCTATTACCGTAAGTCGGTGCCCGATCTCGACGATCCGAATTTCGCCGAACTGAACGAGGATCAGCAGGATGTCGTGTCACGTCTCGTCGCGATTCTCCGCATGGCGGAAGGGCTCGATCGCGGACACCGGCAGCGCGTACGCGATGTGGCGGTGAACAATGGGTCGAAAGGGGTGCGGCTCGTCGCGCGCACGCGATCCGACGCATCGATCGAGATCGAGAGCGCAGAAAAACGCGCGAAGTATTTCGCGAAAGTCTTCGACACGAACGTGAAATTCGAGGTGATCTAGTGGAGCAAGGCGAGAAGTTCGTGGTGTTGCTCCGTCACGGGATCGCGCACCCGCGCGGCACGAAGCCGGAGGAAGAACGCGATCTCACGGACATCGGTCATCGACGAATGAAGGACGTCGCGCGCGGACTCGCGAATCTTTTTCCGAAGGCGACACGCCTCATCAGCAGCCCGCTCATTCGCTGCGTGCAGACGGCGGAATGGGTGGAGAAGGCGTACGGCGGCCGGCTCGAGATGGAAATGAGCGACGCTCTGCGCCCCGACGCTGATCGCGCGGCGTTCCGAAAGCTGATCGATGCGACACGCTCGCGCCGCATCATCTTCGTCGGACACGAGCCGTACCTCAGCGAGGCAGTCGCAATGGAAACGGAGTTGAAGAAGGGCGGCTGCTACGGCGTGCGCATTTCATCGCACGGCATGCTCCTGGAGTGGATGCTGCCGCCGAAAGCCCTGCGCCATCTACGCGCATAGCACTAATGCTTCTTCTTCTTCTTCGCCTTCCTCCGAAAGGATCCCGGTTTCCGGATGATCTCGTCGTAGGGCCCGAGGTGGACGGCTTCGGCGCGCGCGATCGCGATGAACTGCTCCTGACTCCGCAGCGGCAATTCATTCTCCGCGGGTGTTCTACGCCGATAGTTCCCTTCGCTGTCGAGCACCCACGCTTTGACGTTGTCGCCGAGTGAGATCGGCAGAATCTGTTTCTCGATGCGCCGCACGAGCGACGCGTCACGCACCGGAAACGTCGTCTCGATCCGCCGCAGCAGATTGCGCGGCATCCAGTCTCCGCTCGAGATGTACACCTCGGACGCACCGCCATTCTCGAAGCGGAACATGCGCGCATGCTCGAGAAAGCGGTCGACGATGCTCGTCACCCGGATGTTCTCGCTGAATCCGGGCAGACCAGGAACGAGACAACAGATGCCGCGGATCACGAGCTCGATCCGCACCCCCGCGCGGCTCGCACGATAGAGCGCATCGATCACCGTCGGTTCGACGAGCGCATTCATCTTCGCCGTGATCGATGCAGATCTGCCTGCAACGGCGTGCTGCGTCTCGCGGTCAATCATCCGGATGATCCAGCGCAGGTAGTCCATCGGCGCGACGACGAACTGTCTCCAGGTGAGCGGAGCGTCACCGCGCTCGATCAGCTCCTGCACCCCGGCGACGCTGAATCCCGTGAGCAGGTTGAGAAGCTGCGCTGCGTCGGAACCGAACTCCGGATCGCACGTGAAGAGATCGATGTCCGTATACGTTCGGCTCGTGCTCGCGTTGTAGTTGCCCGTCGATAAATGAAGATATCGCCGCAACGAACCTTCTTCGCGGCGCACGACGAGACAAAGCTTGCAGTGCGTCTTGATGCCGACAAGACCGTAGACGACCTGCACTCCTGCATTCTCGAGGTGCCGCGCCCAGTCGATGTTCTTTCGCTCATCGAAGCGCGCCTGCAGTTCGACGACCGCCGTGACCTGCTTTCCGCGTCCTGCTGCATTCACGAGCGCCTCGACGATCGGCGAACCGGGATCGGTGCGATAGAGCGTCTGCTTGATCGCAACCACATCGGGGTCTTCGGCCGCCGCCTGCACGAACTCGACGACCGCCGTGAACGAGTCGTAGGGCCGGTGCAGCAGCACGTCGCCGCGCCGGATGATCGAGAAGATGTCTTCGGTCGTTGCGAGCTGCGCCGGGATGCGCGGGTTGAACGGCGGATCCTTCAGCTTCGGCTCGTCGATGCTGCCGTAGATCTGCATCAGATCGCGCAGCCGGAGCGGACCGCCGGCGACGAATACATCGTGCTCGTTGGAACCGGTCGAGTCGATCAGGAGGCGAACGACGTCTTCCGATGCACCCTCCGCGATCTCGAGCCAGACGACTTCCCGCCGATCGCGGCGTCGCAACTCGCTTTCCATCGTCTTCAGAAGATCCTGGACATCTTCTTCCTTGATGGAGACATCGGAGTTGCGGATCAGACGGAACGCCGTCGAGGTGCGCAGCTTGAGTCCCGGGAAGAAGCGGCCGGCGTGCGACGCGATGATCTCTTCGAGCAGCACGAACCGCTTCTTCTCGAGCGAGAAGAGACGCGGCAGTGTTTCCGGGATCTTCAGCACAACCGTGTGCAGATCCCCGCGCGGCGATTCCAGCTGCAGCGCAAGGTTGAGATTGAGATTCGCGATGAATGGAAACGGGTGACCAGGGTCGATCGCGAGCGGCGTGAGAATCGGCTCGAGATGTGCGCAGAAATAGTCTTCTACGGCCGCTCGATCTTTCTTGCCGAGGTCCGCGACGCGCTCGATGCGGATGTTGTCCTTCTTGAGTGCCGGCAGGAGCTCGTCGTTGAGACAGCGGTACATCGCCTGCGCAAACTTCTGCGAGCTCTTGCGGACTTTGCCGAGGCGGTCGACGACCTTGTCGATGTCCGAGGCAGCTTTCGCGGCGATGACATCCCGCATTTCACCAATGCGGATCATTACGAACTCATCGAGATTGTTCGCGCAGATGCTCAGGAACTTCATCCGCTCCAGCACAGGCACAGCCGGATCGAGCGCTTCGGCGAGCACACGATGATTGAACTCGAGCCAGGTCAGTTCGCGATCGAAAAGCGGCAACGGCTGCGTCGACGGTGTGACGATCGCCTCGGTCGTAGAGCGTACGGTCTCCGCGATCGCTACCGCGGGTGCCGGGCGCGGCTGTTCAGGCAGCACGGACATAGGGGGATAAGCATATGCCCGATGCGACTTTGGGAGAGAAAGCACCGCGGGAACCGAAAACGATCCTGCCGCCGAGGCTTCGTCATCCCGAGCGGCCAACGGCGCGCAGCGCCGCGACTGAGTAAGAGAAACTCGCGGTGCTCTAGCCGTCAGTTTCCTTCTCCCCTCCGCGAGGGGAGAAGGTGCGCGAAGCGCGGATGAGGGTTCGTGCAACACGCGAACAGGAGCCCCCTCATCCGCCTTCGGCACCTTCTCCCCCGTGCGGGGGAGAAGGGACTGGGTCGGCTCAAACCCGCATAAACACTGGAGGGTTCTTGGAAGCGGCCAACGGCGCGCAGCGCCGCGACTGAGTAAGAGAAACTTGCGGTGCTCTGGCCGTCAGTTTCCTTCTCCCCCGCGCGGGGGAGAAGGAACTGGTCGGCTCAAACCCGCATGAACACTGGGAGTTTCATGTCGCGCCCCTCCCAACGACTAGAGGTCCTGCCCACGACTCCAGCTGCGCCACAAATCCATCATCTCTCTCGCTCGCCCGCGCGGTTTTCCCGCATACACACGATCCGCGAGCGGCCATGCCTTGGTTTCGAGCGTCTGCTGCTTTTCGATGAACGGCGCGGCATCCTCGACGACACTCCGCACGACAGAAAGATCGTGATGGTGGCCGAGGAGCTCGGAGAGGTGGTGGAGCTCGGATTCGAGCACCTTCATCAATCGCGGCGAAACGTTGCGAAAGAGGCGCGCGTGGTACCACTGATCCTTCACGCGCTTGCGCCATTCATGAAACGCCGTTTCTGTTCGCGTCGCACGCGCGGCACGCATCGCACGGCGCCCTGCGCGGATCGCCGCGGCGAGTCCGGCCTCCACTGACTCCTCGACATCGTGAAACGCGAGATCGTGCACGCTCAATCGCTCTGCTGCGAAGCGCGTAAGGAGGTCCCGCTGCGCTGCTTCGACATCGGCATAGACCTCGTCGCGGCGATGGCGCATCCGTGCGCGCAGTTCGCTACCGGCACCGGTCGCGTCGAGTGCCTCGACGACCGCAGTCGCATCGCGATACTTCGATAGCGCGCGGCCTGCATCGCGATACCAGTCGCAGCGCTCGTCGAAGCCGTAAAGGCGCATCAACGCCCGGCACTCCTTGAATCGCTTTCGCGCTTCGTGCACACGTTCGTCGCGCGTCAGCTTCGATGACGTCAGCGCCGCCGCGGCACGCGTGAGTTGCTCATCCGCAATTCGACGGAATGCGCCGTCCAACGGCTCGCCGCGATGCAGCACGTATTCGGAGGCCATCGCGGCGCGATTGTATGATTCGCGCCGCATGCCGAAGAAACAGATCGAGCGCACCTGGGTCCTCGCCGCACCGCCGCGTCATGACGACAAGCCGTCGATCGAGGTTCGTCATGGCTACCTGGTCTCCGGCGACGCGGAGATGTTCGTTCGCCGCGCGGGCTCAACCTGCGCTCTCGCCGTGACACAAAATGATGCCGCTTGGGAAAGCGCGATGCCCGAATGGGCCTTCGAAGCCATCTGGCCGTCCACGCGCGGACACCGTCTCCGCAAGAAACGCTACACGCTGCGCGAGGGACGGCACGATCTCAACCTCGACATCTACGAAGGCAAACTCGAAGGTCTCATCATGCTTACCTGCGAATTCCGCAGCGCAAGCACCAGCGAGAAGTTCGCGCTTCCCGCGTGGGCGGCCGGCGCCATCGAAGTCACGAACGATGAGCGCTTCTGCAACGAAGCGTTAGCCACGAAAGGGCTCAAGGGACTGCGCCGCCGGCTATTGGGCGCCGAGCGCGTGAGCGACCCAGTAAGCGCAGGCGCCGATGATGGCGGCAGCAGGAATCGTGAGCACCCAGGCCCAGACGATCTGACTGGCGACGCCCCAGCGAACGGCTGAGAGCCGGCGCGTTGCACCAACTCCGACGATCGAGCCGGTGATCGCGTGAGTCGTCGACACTGGAATCCCAAGCCCCGTCGCCGTGAAGATCGCGATGGCAGCGCCGGTCTCCGCCGCGAATCCGCCCACCGGCTGCAGCTTCGTGATCTTCGAGCCCATCGTGTGGATGATGCGCCAGCCGCCAAAGAGCGTGCCGAGGCCGATCGCGGCGTGTGCGGCGACCTTGACCCAGAATGGGATATCGAATGTCGGAATCATCTTCGCCGTAAACAGCACACCAGCGATGATGCCCATCGTCTTCTGTGCGTCGTTCGTTCCATGACTGAGACTGAAGAGCGCGGCAGAGACGAGCTGCAGCTTGCGGAACCACTGGTCGACGAGTGAGGGCGCAACGCGGCGGAAGATCCAGAAGACCGCCGTCATGAGCAGAAGGCCGGCAACCATTCCGATGAGTGGCGAGACCACGATGAAGATCAGCGTCTTCGTCCAGCCGCTGGGAATGATCACATCGGTCGAAAGAGTACGCGCGATCGCTGCGCCGGCGTAGCCACCGATCAGCGCGTGTGAGGAGCTCGTCGGTAGTCCGAAATACCAGGTGATGAGATCCCAGATGATCGCGCCGAGGAGACCGCCAAAGATGACCGCGAACGTGACCGCATGCAGATCGATCATGCTCGAACCGATGGTCTTGGCAACCTTCGTCTTGAAGATAAACAGCGCAACGAAATTGAAGAATGCTGCCCAGATCACCGCTTGACCCGGCGACAGCACACGCGTCGAGACAACCGTGGCAATCGAGTTCGCAGCGTCGTGGAAGCCGTTGATGAAATCGAACGACAACGCGACGATGACCAGGCCGATGACGATGAGCAGCTGAGTCGACATCAGCCGTGTTTGACGACCACGTTTTCGACGAGGTTGGCGACATCCTCGCAACGATCGGTCGCGTTCTCCAGCAAATCGAAGAATTCCTTCCACTTCATCACTTCGATCGCGTCCTTCTCTTCGTCGAAGAGCTGGCCGACGGAACGTTGATGAATGCGGTCGGCTTCGTTCTCGAGCCGATTCACTTCGACCACGTGATCGAGCACACCCTTGCGGCTCTCCAATGACGCCAGCGCAGCACGCACGGACTCGACCGCCTTCGCGATCACCGCCGCAAGCTCTCGCGCACCAGGCCGCACCCGCTGCAGGTGATAGAGCGGAATCAGCGCGGCCGCATCATCGATCGCATCCATGATGTCGTCGAGCGAGCGCGCCAGCAGGTGAATGTCCTCACGATCGATCGGCGTGACGAACGTCTGGTTGAGACGCTGAATGATGTCGTGTGTGAGAAAGTCGCACTTGTGCTCGACTTCCTTGATTTCATGGGCACGATCCGACAGCGGCGGCTCGACCGCCAGCATCTGATCGAGCAGACGCGCTCCCGCGCGGATCTCGTCGGCGAGCGCCACGAAGTCGTTGAAGAATCGTTCTTCACGAGGGATGAGACTGAAGCCCACGTCAATGTCCTCCCAGACCGAAAACGCGCGAATTCTATCGGGGGCGGGATGTGAAGTCGATGTAAATCGATGTGGCCACCGCGCGCGGATTAAAATCGCTCCATGCGGATGCGAATGGCTGTACTCCTACTGCTCGCGTCTTCCCTGCAGGCTGAGGAAGTTCTGGACAACGCGGCGGTCGTCAAAATGGTTCGCGCCGGCCTTTCCATCGACGTCGTGATGGCGAAAGTCGCTTCATCCCAGACCGGTTTCGATACCTCCGTCGACGCGCTCATCGACCTCAAATCTCAAGGCGTGCCAGATCCGTTGATCAAGGCGATGGTGCTCAGGGATCAGTCGAAACCAGTGACACCAGTGACGCAGAATCCGGCGCCACCAGCTTCTGCTCCGGCAGAACTTTGTGAAAACGTGGAGTACTACACGCTAGGTCAGCGCGGTTGGGACTGGCAACCAGCGCTTCTCTGTGCTGGCGCCGCCGGCATCGAGATCGATGAACAGAACATTCCATGGGATCAGGTGAAGGCACACTGCTTCTCGCTGTCACTGATTCCGAAGAACGAACACGAGTGGTGGCTGAGCGACGTTCAGGATGTCTACAAATTTCGTTCTAGGGGCGATGAGCTCCAGAAGATCAGCGACTCGATCAAACGGATGCACAGCGCGGTTCCGAACGGAACGTGCAGCGATCGGGCGATTCGCAAGGTGATGACGAAGTGATCGCTACTCGGTTCCGATCGTGATCTTGAATCCGTCCGGATCGCTGATCGCGAACGTGCGTGAGCCCCACGGCTCATCCTGCGGCTCATGATCGAGCGTTGCGCCGGCATCCTTCGCACGCTGTGCAATCTTGTCGATGTTCTGCTTCGTCATGCAGTAGACGCGGAAGCCTTCGCCCTTCTTGCGGTCCTTGCCTTTCTTCCAGTCGTCCTGTGCCAGCATGAACGACACGTCCGCCGCACGCATCTCGACGCCGAGAACCTTGCCGTCGCGCTCCCACTTCTCTTTGAGAGTGAATCCCAGGACATCGCGATACCACTCGATGCTCTTGTCGAGATCGTTCACCGTGAGACTGACGCCAGCCGACTTCAGCTTCAATTTGTTCGACCGTTTGGCAGACTTCTTCTCCTTCTTTGCAGACTCTTTCTCTTCTTTGGTCTTTGCCATTCGTGACTCCTCGGCTAGAAATCCTACTCGCCGATCCTGCCGCGTGTGTGAAATCAGCGTAAAGTCGCGTAAAGAGGCCCGGCGCAGTCTTACATTGGTAACTCCAATGACCATCAAGCGCACGCTCGCAGGCACTGCGATCCTTCTTGCTTTCGCCCTCGCCGCCCTCGGTTGGAGGTACCACGCCAACGACGCGTATCCGGACGTGACGACCACACCGCTCTTCGACGACTCGCAGCTCGAAGTTGCAGTCACGAGTCCCGAGCCCATCGGCAATGTCGCGGTCGATGCGCGCGGACGGATCTTCTACACGATTCATCCGGAGAGCCGCCCGAGCGGAGCGAAACTGTACGTCTTCGAGAACGGCCGCTCGCTCCCATTTCCCGATACGAATACCCAGAAGGCGCTCTTCGTCACACCACTCGGGCTCGTCGTCGATTCCATCGGCATGATCTGGGTCATCGATCCCGGCAATCACGCGATGAAGGGAGCGAGACTCATCTCGCTCGATGCGAACGGACACGTTGCGCGGGTCCTTCATCTCGACAGCGATATCGCACCGAGAGGCTCGTTCCTGCAGGATCTCCAAATCGATCGCGACCGGCAGCACATCTACATCGCGGACGCATCGTTCTGGCGGCGTCATCCCGCGCTGATCGTGATCGATCTCGCGACGGGGAAGGGGCGCCGCGTGCTCGAAGATGACCCGTCGGTCTTCCCGCAACGCTGGCTGATCCGCACACCCCAAATGCCGATGCGCTTCTTCGGACTCGTCACGCTGAACATCGGCGTCGATGGCATCACGCTCTCACGCGACGGCACCTGGCTCTACTACGGCGCGATGGTGCACGACTCGCTTTATCGCGTTCCCGTCTCGGCGCTGCTCCATGGCAGCGAGCAGCAGATCCGCGCGGCGGTGCAACGCGTCGGCACGAAGCCGCTGAGCGATGGTCTCACCACCGATCCCGCCGGTAACGTGCTCATCACCGACGTCGAGCATGGCGCCGTGTTGCGCATGATGTCTAACGGTTCATTGCAGACGCTCGTCCGCACGCCGAAGATCCGCTGGTCCGACGCGCTGAGTCTCGGTCCCGATCACGCGCTCTACATCGCCGACAGCGCGATCCCCGATCACCTGCTGCGCACCAAATCGCACATTCGTGCCGCAGCGCCGTATTTCATCTACAGGCTGCGCACTCAGCCTACAACGCCCAGTTCACTGCCAACCGGATCGCTCGTTTCTCCACCGGATGGAAATGCACGTCCGCGACACCATCGGCCGGTTCGTTACGGAGACGAGAGACATAGAAGTAGTCGACATCCGACGCGTTTGCGTTGAGAAGATTGAGGCAGTCGATATTCAGCCGCACGCCGCGTGCGAGCTCGTATCCCACGCGGGCGCTCACGAGGTGCGATGCGCGGGAGCGCACGCTGTTGTCCTCGATCAGGGGTCGCGGACCGAAGAAGCGATAGCGCAGCTCGCCCGAAAATCGACCAACATCCGCGAGTGCGAGTCCCGCGGTCGCGACGCCTTCGACGGCGCCCGGAATGTGATCGCCATTCACGAATCGCGCGTGCGAGCGCGCGTACTCGGCGTCGAGAACGAGGTGAGGAGTGAGGTCGTATGACGACGAGAGCTCGACTCCCGTGCGCTTGCTCGCGCGGCTCGCCTCCGTGGTCCCGGAGTCTCCTGCAAACACGAGCTCGGAACCGATATCGAGACGCCAAAGCGCCGCCGACGCATGGAAGCGCGGGATGGCCGAGGTGCGCACTCCAACCTCTTCACCGCGCGTGCGCACCAGCGTGTGATCCGTCGAGCGCGCATCGTTGCTGTGAAAGCCGCCGCCCGCATTCAGATACAGCTCCGTATTTCGCCACGGTCCTGCGATGAGCGCGAACTTTGGATTCACGATCGACGTCCCGTTGCGATCGGCGCGCACGCCGGCCGTCGTCCGCAGCAGAGGCAGCCAGTGCATCGTCGATTGTGCGTAGATGCCTGCCGTCGTCTCGCGGAGTGAATCGTCCTTCGTCGTGCTGAGCCGCTGCCGCGACGCCGTATGAAAGAGACCGACGCGGCGGATGTCGTCGCTTCGCGCCTGAAGGCCAATCAGGTTCTCGCTGCGGCCCACAGTCCAACGCTGCGTTGCACTCAAGCCGGTCACGAACCGATCGTCGCTTTGTTCGAACTGGTCGCCGTTGACGGGATCATCGAGAAAGTAGGTGAAGTTCGAGAAGAGATCGAGGCGATACCGGATGCCGTAGGCCGTGATCTGCGTGCCCGCGTGTTGCCAGTCCGCGACGAGCGAGTATCGCGACGACGAGCCGCCATCGGTCGGGTCGATCGCGCCGTATCGGGAAAGAGCACCGTCTGCAACGGAGCGTACCGGAATCTGATCCGTTGCGTTCCACCGCGCGTCGTACGCCATGCCCGTCAGACTGAAGCCTGCACTGGAGTACCGCAGCACTCCGTTGAGGCGGCGGTAGTCGTCCGGCTTCTTCCAGGGACCGCGATTCCGCGCGGCCTCGAATGCAAAGAGCAGCAAGCCATCGCCGATCTGTGGAGACGCCGCGACGAGCGCGCGGTCATAACCGAACATCCCGCGCTCGATCAGCGCAACCGGCTTCTCGAGCATGCTCCGGTAGTCGATGCTGACCGCGCCGGCGCTGGCAAAATCGCCTTCGTTCGCGTAGTACGGACCCTTCCTGTACTCCACACCGCTGAGTAGTTCGGGGATCACGAAGTTCAGATCGGCGTAGCCCTGACCGTGCGCATGCGTCGGCATGTTCACCGGCGCGCCTGCCACGCTGATCGCGATGTCCGTTCCGTGATCGAGATTGAATCCGCGAAGGTAGTACTGATTCGCTTTTCCTTCGCCGCTGTGCTGACTGACGACGACACCGGGGACATTCTCGAGAATCTCACCCGCGCGCTGGTAGGGACGGCTCGCGACTTCCTTTTCGCTGACGAAGCCTTCGCTCGCCGCGGCCGCGACACCGAGCATCTCGCTGTCCTGCCGGGCGGTGACGACGACGTCCGCAGCATCCGCGAGCACAAGCGTCGCATCCTCGCTGGCGAGAGCGTCGACATCGTGACGAATCAACGTCGCGAAGTTCGACAGCCGGAACGAGAGCTCATACGTTCCGGAAGCGAGAACGAGAGTGTAGCGGCCGCTGCGGTCCGTCGTCGCGACGAACGCCCGCCCGGCATTCGTCGCCACGATGGTCACCCCCGGAAGCGCCGCTCCGGTCGCGTCGATCACTCGTCCGGTGAGGCCGAACGCCGGAACCGCGATTGCGAAGATGACCAGAAGCCGCAGCAGCCGCACGTGGTGATGTACGACGCTGGTGCGCGAACGGACGTGTTCGTGCGAAGTCCAGTGGGGCGGCAGGCGCCCTCGCCTGCCGGCTCGGTGCACAGGCGAGGGCGCCTGTGCCCCCACAGGATCATGACGCGGCAGGAGGCACGATCATCACATCTTCGACGCTCTTCTTCCGAAGATCCGGCACGCGGCACCCGGCCGCCGGATATCCGACCGGGATCAGAAGAAACGCCTTCTCGTTGCGCGGACGCTGAAGGATGTCGCGCAGAAATCCCATCGGACTCGGCGTGTGCGTCAGCGTCGAGAGACCTGCGGCATTCAACGCTGCGAGCAGAAATCCGCACGCGATGCCGACAGACTCGTTCACGTAGTAGTGCGATACGTGATGACCATCCTCGGCATCGACCCCGTAGTCCTCCTTGAAGACGACGATGAGCACCGGCGCGAGCTCGAGGAACTCCTTGTGCCAGTCGGTCTGCAGCGGCTCGAGTGCGCGCAGCCACTCGTCGGGCATGCGGCCGTGGTAGTTCTCGAATTCCTCTTCCTCCGCGGCGTGACGAATGCGCTTCTTCAGCGCCGCGTCTTTCACGACGACGAACTTCCACGGCTGCATGTTGGCGCCGGAAGGAGCGGCGTTCGCAGCAGCGATCGCCAGCTCGATGACTTCATCGGGAACAGGATCGGAGGAGAAATCGCGGATGGTGCGCCGTTGCAGCAGCGTGGCGAGAAACGCGCGCGCTGCCGCGATCATCTCCTCTTCCGATCGCCGCTCGCGCGCGTAGGGAATCGTCGGGTGCTCGGTCAAGAGGCCGCGGCACGTGCAGGTGCGTGCGCCGTTTCCCACTCCTCCGCCTCGTGCGCGAAGAAGGAGAGCCGCGCCTTCTTGTACTCACGCGTCGGATAGAGCGCCTGTTTCTCGGAAAGGCCGGTGTCGATCGCGAGATCGTTGATGATCGACTCGCACTCGTCGACGGAACGGCCGTGCACGATGGTGTAGAGGTTGTACGGCCAGTCGGCGTACGTAGGCCGCAGGTAGCAGTGCGAGACCGAGCGGTTCTGAGACATCTGCGCTCCGAATTCGTCCGCCTTCTCCTGCGGCACACTCCAGACGCCCATCGCGCTTGCCGAAAAGCCCGGTTTGCGCGCGGCGATCGACGCTGTGAACTTTCTCATCTGACCGCGCGTCTGCAACGTGCGCGCAGCAGCCAGCAGATCTTCGGAAGTGAGGCTCACGGTACGAGCCATCACATCGAAGGGACGCGGCTGCAGAGGAATATCGCGCTGCAGCAGGCGAACGGTCTCGATCTCCGCCGCCGAAGGCATCGCAAATTCGCCCTGCACTTCGTGCTCGGCATCGCCGCTGCCTTTGTAGGTCTTCAACGTGGGAAGACGATGAATCGCTTCGCACTCCGCCTCTTCGCCGAGCAGCTCGATCGTCTTGTCGAGACCAACGCGAGAGTTCGGACCGACCGCGATCGTAAACCAGAGATTGAGATCGTGGTTGCGGCGATAGTTCTGTGTCACGCCGGGGTGAGCGCTGATGATGTTCGCCCGGTCGTCGATGAGATCGGGATGAACCCGCGCGGCGACGAGACAGGAGCGATATCCGAGTGCGCGTGTATCGAAGTGAGCGGAGATCTGCTTGACGATCCCTTCGCGCTTCAAACGCTCCGTGCGCTTGATCACCTCTTTCTCCGACATGTCGATCATCTGACCGACGACGGCGAAAGGGGTGGACACCAGGGGGATTTCACCTTGCAGGGCTCCCAGCAGCTCCCGGTCCCGTTGATCGATGTCCTGCATTACGGATCCTCGCGTATGCGTGAGGTGAACGTGGTGGAGACAACGTGGATTGTATCTCACCACGATTCGAGTGGCGGTACTTCACCAGCAATTTCGAGCGAAGGAAAGTCACCAGCCCCATCCCCACGGACGAGGCGCTCGCGATCGCGCCGCGCTGCGGCGACGGCGGAAGCACGATCAATGCCGCAGTGCGTCAGAGGAAACGCCTCGAGCTTCGCAAGTGATGCATCGAAAAGGCGGACCGCACCGCGCGTCGTTCCACGCTTCACATGGTGATACGCAGCCGCGAGTTGAATCAGGCCCTGCAGATATTGGTGAAGATCGGTTTCCGCTTCCAGCCAGAGCTCTTCCCAGCTTTCATGGGCTTCCCAGAAATCGTGGGCGTTGAAGTGGGCGAGACCCTCGAGGAGCTTTTCGCGAAACATGGTTGCGCAGGCTTGCGGATGCGCGGACTCGCGGTGGGTCTTACCTCCGAGCCCACGTGCCCGCGAAACCGCGAGACCCTAGTCCCCCGCCCTCGTTCCCTTCCTCAGCGCCTCGCACATCGCTGCGGTGAAATCTGCGGTCGTGCCGGTTCCGCCGATGTCGCGCGTGCGATGTTCCGGGCCCGACGCGAGCACCTTGACGATCGCGTCCTGCACGCGTTGCGCGGCGCGGCTCTCGCCGATGTGGTGCAGCATCAGCACCGCCGACTGCAGCAGTGCGAGCGGGTTCGCTTTGTTCTGGCCCGCGATATCGGGCGCGCTGCCGTGCACCGCCTCGAAGACCGCACCGTTCTCGCCGATGTTCGCACCGGCTACGACTCCCAGTCCGCCGACGAGTCCTGCAACGAGATCCGAGACGATGTCGCCATACAGATTCTCCAGCAGCAACACGTCGAACTGATTGGGATTCACGACGAGCTGCATGCAGAGGTTGTCGATGATCTTGTCGTCGGCTTCGATGTTCGGATACTCCTTCGCCACGTTGCGGAAGCATTGCAGGAAGAGTCCATCCGACATCTTCATGATGTTGGCCTTGTGTACGGCGGTCACCTTCTTGCGTCCGTGCGTGCTTGCATACTCGAACGCGAAGCGCGCGATCCGTGTCGACGCGCGCTCGGTGATGATCTTCAGCGACTCGACCACACCCGGCACCACCTCGTGCTCCAGCCCTGAATACAAATCCTCGGTGTTCTCGCGCACGACGACGACATCGACGTTCTCGTAGCGCGTGATGATGTTCGGCATCGACTGCACGGGCCGCAGGTTGGCGTAGAGATCGAGCGCCTTGCGCAGCCGCACGTTGATCGACGCGAACCCCGTTCCGACCGGCGTCGTCACCGGACCCTTGAGCGCGACCTTGTTGCGCAGAATCGACTCCAGCACTTCCGGCGGCAGCGGGTCGCCATACCGCGAGAGCGCTTCGGAGCCGACGAAATACTTCTCCCATTCGACGCCGACGCCGGCGCACTCGATGATGGCTACGACCGAGGCGGTGACTTCCGGGCCGATGCCGTCGCCGGGGAGGAGGGTGATCTTGTGAGTCATGGCAACAGGTCTCCTAATTCGCTGTATTCGGGCAACTCTTGAATGCAACGCCGCACGCTTTCCAGCGCCGGCGGGATGAAGTCGAGATAGTGGCGGCGGCCGCGTATGACGGCCTGCTTGGCAAACGTACCGATGATCTTGATCGAGCGCTGCAGCAGCGTCTCGAAGTAACGCCGGCGCGGGCGCCCATAGTAGTCGACGAGCTCCAGCTCCGTCTCGTCGCCCAGGATGCGGGCTACTCCCCGGTCGCGCAGGAGCGAGGCCAGGTCGTACGTGTCAGGACCCATTCTCAGATCCTGATAATCGATCACAAATAAAGCATCTTTTACAACGTGAATATTTTGGCCGTGATAATCACGGTGACATAGCACATAGGGGTGCGATGCTATATTCTCGGCAATCGTTTTAAACCATGAAATGAGCGGCGCGCCATCCGCTCCCTTCAGCTTCTCCACGTAGAACTCGCGCGTCATCTCCAGCTCATTGAAGAAGAACTCCGCGGTAAACGGCGGATTGATCTCGTCCTGCAGATTTCTCGTCGCCTGCTGAAAATCGATCAGCACGTCGATGGCCCGCCGATACAGCTTCACGCCGAGGGCGCGGTCGTCATGGAGGATGGCGAAGAGCGTTCGATCGCCGGCGTCGTTCTGCAGGATCGTCGTCTCGCCGGCACGCAGCACGTGAGGGACTGGCGCCACGAGCGAGACGGCTTCATAGGCTCGAAGAAACCGGCCGAGTTGCCCTCGCACCTCGGCCGGATACCAGGTCAGCATCAAACTCGAGCCGTCGCGGCGGCGGATGCGGTAGTACGCCCGCACCGACGCGTCGCCCGCCAACGGCTCGACCATCCACTCATCCCCTTCGCTTTCGCGCAGAAATGCGGCAGCTTCAGCGGGAAGAGCGGAGGGTTCCTTCGTCATTTGGGTGTCGGCGCCTTCTCCTCTGGCGTCTTCGCGTCGCGGATCACGACCTTCTCGATCCTCACCGGATTCGACGGAAGCTCCTGGCCGTTGCCCGCCTTCACGATGGCATCCGCAACGTCCATGCCTTTCGTCACGGCGCCAAACACGGTGTACTGGCGATCGAGGAAGCCGGCGTCAGCGACACAGATGAAGAACTGCGAGGAGGCGCTGTTCGGATCATTGGTGCGGGCCGCCGAGACAATCCCTCGCGCGTGGTGCACGCTGTTGAACTCGGCCTTCAGCTTATTCGGCGAGCCGCCGGAGCCCCAGGTCGATGGCGGACCGGAGATCGTATTCGGATCGCCGCCCTGAATCATGAAGCCGGCGATGACACGATGGAAGCGGATGCCGTTGTAGAAGCCTTTGTTCGCGAGATCGATGAAGTTCTTGACGTGATTGGGAGCGACGTCGGGGAAGAAGCGGATGTCGATCTCACCCTTCTCCGTATGGATCTCGGCGATCTTTCCTTCGTAAGGGTTGCTGGACACAGATTTCTCCTTCTCCACGGGCTTCTTGTCAGTTGTCTTGGCGGTCTTCTTGTCAGGGGCCGGCGGCGCCGTGGTCGTCGCGGTTCCGGTCGTTGTGGTCGCGGTGGTGGCGGTGGTCACCGTCGTCGTCGCAGCGGTTGCTGTCGCAGCAGTGTCGCTGGGTGCCACGGTCGCGGTCGTCTGCGTCGCAGCAGTGGCGGTCGTCTCCGTGGTCTGGGATGTGGTGGTGCTCTCCTTCGGTGCGCAGCTCATCGCTGCAGCGAGGAGGGCGATCGTCAGCAACTTCTTCATGAATCCTCCTGGTGGTGTCGCGGGCGCGAATCGTAGTTGCTTCCGCTACACTCGCGCAATGCTGACAAGAGAAAAGTGGCCGCTCCTTGTCACGATCGTTTCTCTTTTCACATTTCGCCTTTGGGCACTTGACGCCGGGCCGGAGCTGACTGCCGCACCGTCGCGCTACGCGACGATGGATGGCATCCGCGTCCATTACAAGCTCCTCGGCCGCGGCCGCAACGCGCTCGTCTTCGTTCACGGCCTCGGCGGCGACATGAGTGTCTGGCGCGAGCAGGTTGCGTTTTTCGCACCGCGCGCGCGAGTCCTCGTCGTCGATCTTCCGGGCTACGGTCAAAGCGACAAACCCGCGAACGTCAAATACACGATGCGTTTCTTCGCCCGCGCGGTCCGCGCGGCGATGAATGATGCCGGCATCGATCGCGCGATACTGGTCGGCCACAGTATGGGCACACCGGTCATCCGCGAGTTCGACCGGCTGTATCCGTCCCGCACACGCGGCCTCGTCGCAGTGGATGGGGCGCTCGTGATGAACATGCCGCCGGACGAGGCCGAAAAGTTCATTGCCCCGATGCGCGGCGCGGATTTCGAGACGAACCTCGGAACGATGTTCGACGGCATGATGGACAGGGCGAGCCCTGCGTTGCGCGAAGGGGTTCGCAACGTTGCCCTGAAGACGCCCCAGCATGTGATCGTGAGCTCGATGGAAGGGATGTTCGATCCCGCGATCTGGAAGAACGACAAGATCACGATTCCACTGCTCGTCGTGAACACGGACTCTCCGTTCTGGAGTGCAAAGTACGTCGCCGCCGTGCGCGCGATGGCGCGCGACGTTCGCTACACCACGGTCGAGGGTGCCGATCACTTCCTCATGCTGGAGAAACCGCAGGCTCTGAACGAGGCGATCGCCAGCTGGATGAAGGCGAAGGGGTGGAGCTGAGTGGAACGTGACGAGTCGCGAGTCATGAGGAGGGCTGCTCGTCACTCATCACTTTCTTACTCGCCACTTTCTTACTCGCTACTCGTCACTGGTCATCACTTCTGCGTGATCCGGATCTCGCCCTCTTCCGAATAGAGCTCGACCTTCTCGCCGCCGGCGCCGATCTTTCCTGTCGCATGCAGGCGCGTCTTGCCGTTGAACTGATCGCGCTTGATCGTCAGTCCCGGAAAGTCTGCGTGGATTGGATTCGTCTCTTCGTTGGATGTCAGGACGGTGGCATCGACTTCGGCGCCGAAATGCTGGCCGATCGTCAACAGCACATTGCCCTTCGTCGTCTTGGCGATGACACGCTGGCTGTGCGAGTTGGAATCGAGACCGATCGTCACATCGCCGGATCGAGTCAGAGCACTGACCCGCGATACCGCCTGCCTGACGATGATGTCTCCGCCGCCGTTCTGAAGAACGAGCGGACCGCCTGCAAACGTGACCTGCAAGGTGCCGCCGCTCGTGGAAATCTCACCGCCCCGATATGCATGGCCGACGTTGACCTCGCCCGCGTCGGTGTGCGCAGTGATGATGCCGTTCACTGCGCCGATCTCGAGCGGTCCTCCACCGGACCGGACCGTGAGATCTCCTGTCACGGAACCAAGAGTCACCTGCCCGGCACCGGTCGCCAGGTTGGCAAATCCGCGAACCTCACCGATGTTGAAGCTGACGATGTCCGCGGCTCGGAGGTAGATGATGTTGCCCTGCACGACCGGTGTGTCGATCGTCATCTTCTTCTGCATGGCGGGTGGTGGCGCACCTCCGCTAGCGAGCAAATGAAGTGACTTGATCTCGTCCTGCCGGCCGCCGCGCTTGAGCATGAAGATGTTGCCCATGACCGCGGTCGTGGCAAACGTCGGACCTCCCAGACCATTCACCAGTCCCCGGAATCCATTGCCGGAGAACCGTCCCTTCACAGGGAAATTCGTACGGAGATCGCCCGAGAGCGACTGCGCGATCCAATCGAGGTTGGAGTCCGCGCTGACTTGCACTTCGATTCCGCCGTTGATGGTCGATAGCTGCACGGCGGATGATGGCCGCGCATCGGTGATGAAGTGGATGTCGCCGTTCGTCGTGTCGACGGTGGTTGCACCAGCGACATTCTCGAGAACGATGTCGCCGCCGAAATTCTTGACCGTCACTGCACCGGCGACTCCGGCGATGCGGACGTGATCCGCGATGGCCGTGACGAGGTGGACCTGCGCAACACGCGGTACGCGAATCACGTAGCTGACCGTGCTCTTCCACTTCGCGGTCTGCGGCGGAGCGACGATCGTGCGCACGATGAACGCCTTTCCGTCGCCGCCCATGTAGACCTGTGTCTGCTCGCGGCCTTCAGCCAGCGTCGCCGCGTCGGGCGCATTGACGAACTTCACGACGGAAACAGAAACCGTATCGCCATCGACGCCGATGATCTCCGTATCACCGACCGGATTTTCGACCCATAGCGATGCGCCGGTTCCCAGCGGGAAGTCGCGCGTGAACCGCTCTGTGTGAGTCACAGCGGCAAAGAGCGATCCGCACGCCAGGAGCGCGACCGTCAATCCGCCGGTTCGAAGGAACGATTTCGTCATGGATTGAGCTGTTTGAGCGCCTCGGCGGCCTTGGTCCGCACATACAGATTTTCATCGGCCTGCATCGCCTTCTGCCGAAGCGTATCGACTGCGGCTTGATCGAGCTGACCGCTCGCCGCGATCCTCGCCAGTGCATCGACCGCCTTGATCCGAACGGCCGGATTCGGATCATTTTTCAGCGCGGCGATCAGCGCCTCACGCGTTTCGCTCGTGGCTGCCGGCAGCGTCTTGAGCGTATCGATTGCCTTGATGCGCACACCTTCGTGCTCATCGTTGCGCAGCACTTTTGCGACGGCGCCGGCGATGACCGGTTCCGGCTGATGCGAGTTGGCGTAGGTCTGCTTCACGATATCGATCGCGCGCGTCGCGGAAGGCTGCGTCTTGTCCTCGTTCTCCATCACGTAGGCCATGAGCTGCACCATGCTCTTGTCCGAGCGCCTGCCGGTGACCGTCATGTGCTGCGTGAGGTCGAACGCGAGGGAGACCTGGTCGTCGTTCGGGTTCGTATCGATGAACTGCACGTTCTCGATATCGGGACGCCCTTCGATGTTCGGGCTGAGCGCCGAAGAGTTCAGCACGCGCGTTTCGGCGAGCGAGACCGGCTGAATGCTGTTGAGCGTCACCTGCTGCGGCGCAACCTTCACCGTCTGGCTGCGATGACCAAACAAGTACGAGCCGCCGGCCAGAATCACGACTGCGGCGGCCTGCGACATCCAACGGACCCAGGTCCGCTTTTGAAAGGGAACGACGTTCGTTGCCTTCTTCTCTTCTACGCCGATTTCGGCGAGGAACCGCTGGCGCATGCGTGGCGGCGGCGTGAGCTCCGGCAGCGCCTCCATGAGACGCCACGCCTCTTTCATCGCCAGCCACTCGGCAGTGCATTCGTCGCAGCTCTCGATGTGCTGATGCGTCAGCTCGCGCTCATGCGCGTCGAGCGACTCGGTCAGCAGCAGTGGAAAACCTTCTCTCATTGCGCTGCATTCAGCCATCGGTCACCTCCGCGGGTTTCGGTCATCAGCGCCTTTTTCAGCGTTTCCATCGCACGGAAGACTCGCGTCTTCACGGCGCCTTCGCTGCAGCCGGCGATCTGCGCAATCTCGGCGTACGACAATCCCTGATAGCGCGAGAGGAGAATCGCCTCGCGCTGTTCGGGAGTCAGCGTCTGAAGCGCACGCTGCACCCGCAACTGATCTTCACGTTGCTCGAGCGCTCGATCCGGACCATGTTCCAGAGGTGCCGGCAGCGTGATGAGCACGTCATCGGATTCTTTCGACTTGTTGTCCGCTTTGCGCAGGTAGTCGCGGCACCAGTTCGCCGTGATGGAGAAGAGCCACGTTGACAGCTTTGCGTCGCCATGGAACTGGTTCGCGTACTTGATCATTTTGACGAAGACTTCCTGCACCGCATCCTCAGCCGCCTCGGCGTTCTTCAGGAAGCGGAACGCGAAGTTGTAGATCCTGCCGCTATAGCGGTCGTAGATCTCCGAAGCGGGAGAGAGGTCGCCCGCCTGAACGATACGCATGAGCTCCTGATCGCTCAGGTGGTTCATCTCCCCTGTTTCTCGCTGTTTGGACGGCGGCATGTCGAAAAGGTTACGGGCCTGGCTGTGGAACCGCCACGAAAGCGTGGGAATTGCGTTGGAGAGCGGCGTCTCCTCCCAGGACGACCAGCTCGTCATCCGGCGTGTTCGTCTCGATCACTGCGATCACTAACGCGAAGAGATCCAACATGATGTAGAAGACTTCGGTGTCGCCGAAGTTGAACTCGAAGAGGCCGGCGACGGCGAGTCCGACCGCGATCGCCGCGCCTGCCCGGGCGAACGCCCGTGACGGTCCATTCCACGCACGCCAGCACTCTCGCAGAAAAAGACCAAGCAGGAGGAAGTACGCGATGACTGCAAGCACGCCGCGCTCGGCCCAGATCTGGAGAACCGTGTTGTGAAGGTGAGGAATGCGAAACCGCGGCGCATCATGACGCCGGTAGAGCGGATAGATCTCCTTCACGTTTGCCGGTCCGACGCCGAGCAAGGGATAGTCGCGGATGATCTCGACGCCGGCCTCGGCCATGCGGATCCGATCGAGATTCGATTCCTGTTTCGCATCGAAGATCGAGATCACGCGGCTGAAGAGTGACAGCGGCATGAATGTTACGAACAGGACGAACGCCGGCACTGCCCAGATGAGGATGCGCGGCCGCGTGAAAATCACGACGACGAGCAAGCCGAAGACCCATCCGAGCCAGATACTGCGCGTGAACGTCAGCAGCAGCGTCACCGTCACGATCGACGCCGGCAGAATCAACCACCACTTGCGAATGTGAAATGCGAGCACGATCAGCAGGAGCGAGATCGGGAGCAGCAGCCCCGAGAACGTCATGACGTGCGTTGCCGGGCCGGTGATGCGGTGTTCGAGGTCGCGGCGGCCCAGTCCGAAGTATTGAACGAGTCCGATGATCGCGCTGATCGTTCCCATCGGAATGTGCAGCCACAGCGCAACCGAGCGGACGCGCGGAAACGTCCGGAAGAACATCAAGCCGATCGGGAACGTGAGCATCTTCACCCATACCATTCCTTCGAAGTAGCTGTGGATCGCGCGCGGCGCCGTGAGTGCCGAGGCGGTCGATGCAATTCCGTAAAGCGCGAGCGGATACAGAAGGATGTGGAACGACGGTGTGATTTGCTTCTTGAGCAGCAGCGCCCACCAGAGAAAGACGATCGTCAGACCGGCGAAACTCTCGGCGAGCGCGATCTTTCCCTGACAGAAGATGTGCAGCAGATAACAGCCGAGCGCGAGGCGGAGGGCGAACGGAAGTCCGCGAGGAAGTCCGATGCGATCGGCGAAGGACACGTCACGCCTCGTCGAACGCTTCTTCGACGAGCATGACCGGGATATCGCTGACGATCGGATAGACGCGATGACACTTCACGCACTGCAGCCCCTGCTCGACGACCGGTTCTTCCCCGCGAAATTTCTCGCGATACTTGTCGCGAACGAGCGTCCGCTTCGCTTCGCTCAGAGGCACGAGCTTCACTTCCTGCTTGCAAAGCGGGCAGGCGAGGATCTCGAGTAGTTCGTTGTCGATGGCCATCGGGCGCGGATGATAGCAGACAGCAGGTAGCTGTCTGCTGTCTGCTGCCTGGTGCCACTGATAAGCTGCTCATTCGATGAACATCCTTCACCTCGCCGCCGGAAATCGCTGGACCGGCGCCGCCGCCCCCGCGTTCGCCGAAGTGGAGGCGTTGCGCGCCGCGGGGGTTGATGCGCATTACGCATACGTCGGTGGTTACAAGCTGGAGCAGAAGATCGGCCACCTCGACTTCACCCATGCGCTGATCGAGAAGGCGCAGAATCCGCTGTCGTTCCGCCGCACCACGCGCGCCCTGCGCCGCTTCATACGCGAGCACGGCATCGCGATCGTGCACGCCCATCTCACTTACGACCACTGGCTGGCGCGCTTCGCGGCACCGGCAGGAGTCCGGATCGCTCGAACTTTTCACTCGCGTCGCGTGCTTCGCTCCGACCCCTTTTCACGCGCATTGCTTGCGAAGACCGACATCCGCTGTGTCATCAACGACACGTTCGCGTTGTCCGGCGCGCACTTCACGCCGCCGCCCGTCGACCACCGGCAATTTCATCCGGAAGGTGAGAACGTGCGCTCGCTCTACGGCATCGCGGACGATGCCACGCTGCTGGTCGCGATCGGCAAGCTCACCGCCGACCGCGGCTTCGAGCAGGTTCTGCAAACCCTCGCGGCTTGCGATTCCGCCATGCGGCTGATGATCATCGGACATGGCCCGCATCGCCCTGCACTCGAGTCGCTCGCCTCCCAACTCGGCGTTGCACCACGCATCACCTGGGCCGGCTATCACGAAGACGACCTTGCGGAGCATTACCGCGCCGGAGACGCGCTGCTCTTCACCGAGCGCGGATCGGATGAGGGACATCGGGCGATTCTCGAGGCGATGGCCTGCGGCGTCCCCACGGCCAGCTACCCCATCGACGGTGTCGCCGCGCTCACCGGACCGGAGCACATCGCCGCCGCAGCGACGCCCCAGGCGCTCGCCGCGAAAGCCGGCGAGGTCGTAAGAAATCGGAACCTCCGCAATTCCGTCGCACACCGTTCCCACGAATTTGGCTATGCTCGTGCAGCAGAGCGCCTTCGTTTGGTCTACGAAGACACCTAACCCATGAGCGCATCCGACCTAACGGTCGCCGCAACCTTCTCCGCCCAGACGATCGGCGCGGTCGTAATGTCGGTGCTTCTGCTCGCATTCAACCGGCAATATCGCAAGGGATACCTGCTTCACTGGACGCTCGGCTGGGCGGCAACCGCGGTCTTCCGCTTTGCCGGTGGAATCGCTTCGCTGCTGCCCCGCGAGCATCCCGCCCGGATCCCGCTGACGATTCTTTCGAGCGAGGCTGGTTGTCTGCTCATCGCATGGTTCGGCTTCGGGGTGTTCGAGCTCGTGCGCCGTCGTCCCGTTCGGCTGCTCGATGCACGCAACATTCTCTTCGCGTTGGGAACGGTCGGTGCCTTTGCCTGGCTCATTCCCGGAGTACAAGAAGGAATTGCGGCGATCGTGTTCGCCGGCGTGGCTGCCGTTCTCTGGCGCAAGCGCAAGCATCGCGAAGGAGTCGGCTTCATCGTCCTCGGCACCGCCTTCTTCATCTCCGGGGCTCTCGCACCGTTCGCTCTCGGCCGTTATTCGTCCTACACCGGATACCTGGAAGTACTGCTCCAGACGTTGATGGGAGTGGGCATGATCGCGTGTCTGCTCGAAGACGAACGCGAAGCGGCGGAACTGGCGACGGTGGAGATCGAGCATCTCGCATATCACGACGCATTGACGGGACTGCCCAACCGCCCGTTGTTCATCGACCGGCTCATCGTCGCGCTCGCACAAGCGGGCCGCGGCGAACGGCATCTTGCCGTCCTCTTTCTCGATCTCGATCGTTTCAAAGACATCAACGACTCCCTCGGCCACTCCGTCGGCGACCAGCTGTTGAAAGAAGTCGCGGAGCGAATCCGGCACTGCGTGCGCGAGGGCGATACCATCGCGCGCTTTGGCGGCGACGAGTTCACGCTGCTCATCCCCAACATCGACAGCGTCGACGACGCGGCGAAGATCGCGCACAAGATCATCGAGACGCTGAAGATTCCGTTCTACATCAGCGACCGCGAGCTGTTCGTCTCGACGAGCGTCGGCGTCAGCCTCTACCCGAACGACGGCGCGGATCCGGAAACGCTCGTGCGCAATGCGGATACGGCGATGTACCGCGCGAAGGATCAGGGGCGCGACAACTACCAGCTCTACGCGCCGGCGATGAACGCGCGCGCACTCGAGCGGCTCGCACTCGAGAACATGCTGCGCAAGGCGCTGAGTCAGAAAGAGCTCGTCCTGCACTACCAGCCGCTCGTCAACGTCGCGACTCGATCGATCGACGGACTCGAGGCGCTCATTCGTTGGCAGCATCCGGAGCTGGGCCTTCTCTCTCCCGCGAATTTCATCAGCGTCGCAGAGCTCTCGGGACTCATCATCCCGATCGGTGAATGGGTGCTGCGCACCGCATGCAAACAGGTGAAGAACTGGCACCGGAAGCTCGACCATCCGATCACGATCGCGGTGAATCTCTCGGCGCGACAGTTTCAGGCACCGGATCTCGTCGATCAGGTCAGGCGCGCTCTCAACGATAGCGGCCTCGACCCCGGCTGCCTCGAGCTCGAGATCACCGAGAGCAGCGCGATGCAGAACTCCGAGAACACGATCCACACGTTGCGCGAGCTCAAGACGCTCGGCGTCCGCATTGCGATGGACGACTTCGGCACCGGCTACTCATCGCTCAACTACTTGAAACGCTTTCCGATCGACACGCTGAAACTCGATCAGATGTTCGTGCGCGAAGTGCTCACGGAGCCGAGCGATGCGGCGATCGTCAGCGCAGTCATCGCGATGTCGCACAGCCTGAATCTCGTGGTCGTCGCAGAAGGTGTGGAGACCGAGGCTCAATTCGAGTTCCTGCGTGATCAGGAGTGCGATCGCATTCAGGGGTTCCTCTACAGCGCGCCACTCGCGGCGGAGCATCTGGAGCCCTATTTGTTGGGAAAGAAGACGAACGTGTAGGACAGGCGCCCTCGCCTGTCCACGCCCGCGCCTGTCCGCGCCCTCGGCTGTCCTACAGTGTTCGCAACACCGCCCGCACCGGACTCGCATCCGCGCCCACCAATCGCAGAGGCAGAGCAATCAGTTCGTACTCTTCCTCCGCCACCCCATCGAGCGCGAGTCCTTCGAGCACGGCCATGTCGTGCTCTGCGAACGCGTGATGTGCTTCGAGCGCCTTCGAATCGAACGGGTCCACGGATGGCGTGTCGATGCCGATCGTGATCACGTTGCGGTTGTGGAGGAAGTCAACCAGCTCCGGCGAGAGACTCGCGAAGTCGGTGTTCCAGTTGCGATGATCGGGAAACGTCAGCGTCTGCAGCAGGACACGCGCCGCCGTGATGCGCTTGCCCGCGAGATCGGCGGGCATGATGCGGCGGCCGCGCTCGACCGAGACATGAATCACGTTGCAGCGGCCGAGGTAGTAGTCGAGATTGCGCGAGGCGACGTCCTGACCGTGTTGGACGTAATGGTTCGGCGCATCGGTATGCGCGCCGACATGCACGGTGGTGCGAATGTCCGAGAGGGTGATGTTCGCGCCGCTCGCGATGTCGAGATTCGTCGTCTTCACGTAGGGCGTATCGCCCGGCCAGACGCCGATGGCAGCATCGACCGCGGGTGAGATATCGATCAGCGCCATTCGTAGCGTTCGTCGACTTTCATGTCGCCATTCGGAAAGTGCACGGTCAGCTTGCGGCGCACCGGATAGTCGTGGCGGCCGACCCACAGCTCACCCTCACCCACGTCTGCGCCTTCGACGACGAGGTGATAGGTAAACTTCTTCTCCTTCGCATTCCACTCCACCTGCGACATCTTCAGGTGCTGCTCCGCACCCGTTTCGATGAACGACGGCAAATGGCCCTCTGAGAGCTCGTAGAGATCGTGCGTCAGCCCCATGCGCACGAGCGTGAGCAGCAGCGCGTCGGTGACATGCGCCGGTGTGCCATTGGTGCTGTAACGGATCGTCGATGGCTTCTTCGCCATCTCACCATCGGCATCGATCGATGCGATGTTGCCCTGCAGCACATTCATCGCGCCGCTGTAATGCGATTCGACCGCTCCCGTCGTGCGTGTCGAAAAGCGGAGCGACACCTGCTTCGCGTCGAGCAACTGTTTCTCGACCGCGTTGAGACGATCCGGCGGCGGCCCCGCTGGCGCGCTCGCACACGAGACGAGCATCAGGACTGCGGCGAGTGAGAACGTCGTCTTCATATTGCGGCAATCACCTTCATCTCGACGGAGATCGGAGTCGGCAACGAGTCGACGCCAACCGTCGTGCGCGTCGGTTGAATCGAGCCGAAGTACTCCGCATAGATCTTGTTGAACGCACTGAAGTCGCGCTTCATATCGGTGAGATAGACCGTTACGTCGAGAATCTTGTCGAGCGAGCTGCCCGCTTCTTCGAGAATCGCGCGGAGGTTGTCGACGACTGACCGCGTCTGCGCTTCGATTCCTTCGGGGATCTCGTCGGTTCCCGCGCGCCGCGGTCCGATGCCTGAGAGGAACAGCAGGTCGCCGACGCGGCGCGCGTGTGGATAGGGGCCGACCGGCTTCGCCGCCTTCGACGTGAGCACGATTCCATCATCCTGCTCGGTCAGCTCGCTCGGCGTATGCGCGCTCGGCGCTTCGGCCAGCACGTTGTGCGTCTCGAGTCCGGTGCCGAGATCCTCGAAGCTCGGGATTGGTCCTTCGTCGAATTCCTTCTCGAATTCGATCTCCTTCCGATCGTTCGGCGTCAGCTCAGCAATCGCGTTGCCCGTGCCCCACACCGGCGCGTACTCCCACACCTTGCCGTCATAGCGATTGTGCTCGCCCATTACGGCGCCGAGCCACCAGATCGCCTTGAAGCCCATGTCGGCATTCGCTTCGCGTCCGAATTCGCGCGCGACCTGCGCCACATCTTCGAGGCGTCCTTCGCCGAGCATCTCGAGAATCTTGCGATTCCATTCATCATCTTTCTGCGACGAAATGCGGTCCCGGGCCGGATCGATCTCCGCGACTTCGTAGCGGTTCGAGAGGTTCGTCACGACGACGACGATCGTCTTCCTGCCGTAACGCTCGATCGCGGCGCGCGCCGCGAATCCGAGCGCGCGTGTCTCCTCGCGCTCCGCGTAGATGTTGCACGAGACCACGCTCGCCGGAATCCTGTTGTTCGGATTGAGCAGCTTGAGCGCGACGACTGTGCCGGTGTCGATCGGAAAGCCGCGATAGTTCACCGTCGCTGCCTGCATTCCGTGCTCTTTGCACAGCCGCGCATAGAGCTCGCCGAATCCGGGATCGATCCGGAATTCATAGGGGATCTCGCCGAACTCGTACCAGTTGGGATCGACCAGCGTCCACGCCGGCTTCGGATCGACTTGAAAGAGATGCCCGATGACCGAGAACCACTGCGTCGAGTAGACGAGCATCAGCTCCGCCCCGGAGCGCTCGATCTCGCGGCCGACAGCCTCGTACGCTTTGCGCAGACGCATCCAGCCTTCGTTCTTGTCTGGTGCGAGCAGCGGGTGCGGCTGGCCGGGAACGATGTATGCCTTCTGGATCATCGGGCCTGCCGGTGCGTAACGAGTAGTGGGTAGAAATTGAAAATTGAAAATTGAAAATTGAAAATTTTCTTCACGGGCGTTCTCTTGTCTTTCGCACGATCGTCGTCAGGATCGCGATGATTTCAGTTGATTCATTGATGAGCGGATCCACTCGGTTGTCTTTCAGTGTTTCTCGAAGGATACGTAACCAATAGCGGGTCTCGCGTGCTTCTTTCAGCGAGATTGTGCACTTCGAAATGAAATCCGCGCGACTCTGCGCCGCATCCGCTTCTTCGAGATTGGCTCCGATCGAAGTCGCTGCACGCGTCGCTTGGGTTGATAAGGAGCGAAGCTCCGCGGCGTTGTGATACAGCGACCGATGCATCTCGACAATGCGACAAGCGAACGCGAAAAACGCGCTCGCGTAACTCTGCGCCGGTCCCCTCATTTTCAATTTTCAATTTTCAATTTTCAATTGGCTCGCGGTTGCCCTGAGTTGTCGCCGCAGCCTTCAACTGCGGGTCCCAACCAACGACCGCGTTCCCAGTTCCGATCACCGTCCAGTAGCCGAAGAGCTCACCGGGGTAGTCGGGAAAGTCGAGCGCGGAGAGCATCCAGGCGAACGAGCCGGCTTTCACTTCGCTCACGGCGTGATCCATGAACTCGGGAAGGATCGCGATGAGCTCGCGCGTCCTGCCGCGGCGCATCAGATCGATCACCTTCATATCCCACAGATATCCGGAGTGTTCGTAGACGTGCTCGCGCGACATGTCTTCCGGGATCTCCGGCTCGGTCGTGAAGTGGCGATGGGAAAGCGTGTTCGATGCGAGGAGGATCGCGCGGCGGCCGCTCTTCTCGATTGCGCGCTTCGTCGCCTGGCCGAGCTTGATCATCTCGTTCTGCCCCATCTCGTTGGAGAAGTAGTAGGGCGAGTTGTTCGACGAGATGCCGACGATGGGGATGTCCCATTCGGGATTCATCATGTGGCAGGAGACAATCGTGCCGTAGTCCACGCGAAAGTGCGGGTTGCGCATCATCTTCGTGATGAGGCCCGCCTCTCTTCCTTCATCCGCGATCATCTCCGCAAGCTCGACATCGACCTTGATGTCGTAGTTGAAGCGAAAGAGGTTCGGGAAAATCGGATCGACCGACAGCCCGTGAAATTCGGGCATGCCTAGAAAGTGATGACCAATCACAGTCTGCCAGTGCGGCGAGTGAACGAGGATGACGTCCGGCTTCTTTTCGAGGAAATGCTTTCGCGCACGCTCGTAACCCCAGCGAAGAACCTCCCAGCCGCATTCGGATTTCGGTTCATTGCGCCAGTGGTTCTCGCCGTAAACGATGTGCGGAGGATGCGGCGCAAGTAGGCCGCCAACGATTTCGCCCTTTGCCATGGTGGGATTCTAGTGTGGAGTGCGGACGCCTCGTCCGCACATTTCACAACATTTTCGGCACAGTGTGCGGACGAGGCGTCCGCACTCCACTCACAGTTTTACGCAGATGTTTTTTGACTCGGTGAAGAACTCGAGGGACTCGAAGCCCCCTTCCCTTCCCACACCGCTCTCGCGCATGCCGCCGAAAGGAACGCGCAGATCGCGCAGCAGCCAGCAGTTGATCCACACCGTCCCGCTGTCGATCGCGGCGGCCACGCGGTGCGCACGCTGCAGATCGCGTGTCCAGACGCTGGCGGCGAGTCCGTATCGCGTGGAGTTTGCGAAGGCGATCGCCTGCTCTTCGCTGTCGAACGGCGTCACCGTCACGACGGGGCCGAAGATCTCCTCCTGCAACACGCGGCAGTTGACGCCAAGGCCCGTGACGATCGTCGGTTCGACGAAGTAGCCGCGGCGATCGACGCGATTGCCGCCGCATGCGATCGTGCCGCCTTCCTGCCTCGCGAGCTCGATGTAGCCGGTGACCTTCTTCAGATGATCGGCGCTGATCAACGCGCCGACATCGCTCGTCTCGTCGAGCGGATCGCCGATCCGCAGCTTCTTCGTCGCGGCGACGAAGCGCTCGAGAAATTCGTCATGCTTCGCGCGCTCGACGAAGATGCGCGAGCCGCAGAGACAGATCTCGCCCTGATTCCAGAAGCTCGAACGGATCGTCGTCGCTACGGCATCCTCGAGATCGGCATCGGCGAAGATCACGTTCGGATTCTTTCCGCCGAGCTCCAGCGAGAGCTTCTTGAAGCGCGGCGACGCATTCGACGCGACGGCGGCGCCTGTGACTGTGCCACCCGTGAACGAGATGACCGGCACATCGTCGTGCATCGTGAGCGCGCGGCCTGCTTTCGCACCATAGCCGTGCACGATGTTGATGACTCCAGGAGGAATGCCCGCCTCGAGCGACAACTCCGCGAGGCGATTCGCGGTCAGCGGCGTCAGCTCACTGGGCTTCGCGACGCAGGTGTTGCCGCTGGCGATCGCCGGCGCGACCTTCCATGACAACAGATAGAGCGGCAGATTCCACGGCGAGATGAGTCCCGCGACACCGAGCGGTTGCCGCAGCGTGTAGTTGAGCGCGATGCCGTCCGTCGGATGCGCTTCGCTTCCGTGATGCAGAATCGCTGTGCCGAAGAAGCGGAAGTTCGCGACCGCACGCGGAATGTCGAGCCGCCGCGCGAGCGAGATCGTCTTCCCGTTGTCGCGCGACTCGAGCTGGGCGAGCTCCTCGAGATTCTGCTCGAGCAGATCGGCGAGTTTCAGCAGCAGCCGGCTGCGCTCCGCGACCGGCGTGCGAGACCATGCCGGAAACGCCCCTTTGGCCGCCCGTACCGCATCGTCAACATCTTGACCATCGCTGTCGGGGATCTGCGCCAGGACTACTTCCGTCGCCGGATTGATGTCGTCGATGTAGCTGCCGGAGTGCGGAGGAACGAACTTGCCGCCGATGAAATTGTGTAGGACAGGCGCCTCGCCTGTCGCTTTCGTGGAAGTGGTCATACGCGATTGGCAGGCGAGGGCGCCTGCCCTACACCAACGAATTCCTCCGGATCGAACTCCCACCGATCGATATCGGGATCCCAGGAATCCCACGGCACGATCGCCGCCATCCTCTCCCGCAACTCCGGCGGAATCACCTCGGGCACGATGAACGCCTTCTGCCGCCGCAGCTTGTACGGATTGCGGAATTCGAAGCCGAGGACGCCGAGGATGTAGCGGGCGATGTACCAGGTGGCTTGTGGATTCCAGCCGTGCGCGATTTTCACCACGACGCCGAGTCCTTCCGGAAATTCCGGATGCTCGATCGCGAGACCGAGTAGTCCGTCAGCGCCTTCCTTCGCGATGACGCGGCCATGACACGCTTTGAGGACTGTCGAGTCGAGCCGATTGAAACCGCCGATGAGATCCGGATGCGCGATCATCGCGTCCCAGATCCAATCCTGCCGGCGCTCCGTCACGAGATTGGCGAACAGCCGCGCGAGATCAGTGACCGTCATCGACACCGTCGGCAGTCCGCAGCCATCCTTCGCGATCTTCCCCGTCGTCCACTCCGGGCCGAGCACGCCCTGGATGTAGTGGAGATATTCCTGGAAGAACGGATGATGCGGCCAGACGTAGCCTACGCGCGACCAGCCGCGCATGCGGCAGCCGCGCAGAATCGCGGCGTGCTCACCGGAACAGCAGTGATACCAGCGGCGCGGCCTGCGCACCTGCCGTCCGAATTGCACGAGCGGAACGTCGTGCGGCGCCTGCATGAGACTCCACTCCGACTCGCGCAGGATCGAGCGCGCAACGCGAACATGCTCCGTATCGCCATTGTGCGAAGCGACGGAGATCGCCTGCTGCTCGCCGTTCAGTTCGCGCGCGAAGTCGCGCGCAAAGACTTTCATCATGATCGGCTTGACCATCGAGCGCCCGTAGACCTCGACGTTGCCGCCAAATGAATGGACGACGTTGCGCCCGGACACCCACGACACCGCGCCGTGCACGGTGTTCTCCGCCACCCCGTTGCGGCGATACTCGACCAGCGGCTGCCAGTTCGGCATCGGGCGGGCGAAGTTGGGGGCGGCACTCTCGTCGTGCATGGAGTGGGGAGTCAAAGACATGAGACTGCCCCCATGAACGACCTCATATTCCTCATGACCCGCGCAGAATCGTGATTGTTGAAGTCGAACCACAACATGAGGCGGTCCTCGGGGTGAAAGCGCTGCTTCATCTGTTCGAGGATCGCAGCAGCATCGCCGACGAGTGCGTTGTTGGTGGCGCGCTGCACTTTTGCTTCGTCCAGCGTGCCTTCCAGCGCCTTCCAGTAATTCGAGAGCGCATCGCGCGCTTCGTCTTTCGCCTTCTCGGCGTCGTCGTTGATGAAGACGAGCACCGTGCGCGGCATCAGGCGGCGATGCCATCCACCCCCGTCCTGGTGATAGGCGGTGAGCATCCGCTCGTTCGTCTTCTCGATCTCATCGCCGGGCGTGATCGAGAGATTGAACACGCCGACCGGGAGGATCGTGTTCGCGAAGATCTGCGTCGCCGGGTCGTGCGAACCGATCGAGAGCTTCAGCAGATCCATGCGCGACTCGTGCGGCACGATCTTCAGATTCGGGAAGCGCCAGCGCGGCTCGAGCGCGACTTCGTCAACATATTGACCGACGGCATCCTGCACACGAGTCCAATCCGCGTCGCTGCGAAAATCGGCGCGTTTCAATGAGCGTGCGCAGATCATCCCCGAGTTGAGCGTCTCACCCTTCAGGAGGCGCAGGAAGATCTCCGTCGCCTCCTCGAAGATCTTGTTCTTAACCACGGGCCAGGCCGCGGCCTCCACAGGATTCCGCGGCACGATTCCATACGGCACGTTGATGAACGGGAAGCGCCCCGACGCGAAGCCGATCGTCAGCGTTCGCGATTCCTCCGGATCGAGCCCATGCAGCGCCAGGAACGTCTTGATCCGTTCCGCGTGTGCGATCGGCCCGCCGTTGCAGAGGATGTTGAGAATCGCCGAGCCGATGCCGATCCGCTTCGTCTTCGCAAACACGCGATGTGCGAGCTGAAGAATGTCGGTATTGAGCCCGATCTCGCCGGTGAAGTGCGGGATCACTGCCCCAGGATTCGTCTTCTGCACTTCCGTCGACAGATGCGACTCCGCGACCCACGCGGTTCCGAACCCGAGCGCGTCGGCGAGCTCGACTTGCTCGAAAAAGTTTTCGAGCATCACCCGCTCAGACGGTAAGTAGCCGTGCACTTCCGTCTGGCAGATGCTGAAGAAGATGTCGAATTCCATGTTGAATCAGGCGGTTTTCAGAACCTCGTCACGACCGACAGCGATCCGACCTTGTAGTGCTTCGACGAGTCGTATGCGGCATCGATCTGGAATCGCGGCCAGGCCATGCCTGCGCCAACCGACAAGTGCGTCTGCGACTCACCTTTGGGATACAGCAGTGCTGCCGCAACACCTTCGAACTGGTTGAGCGGACCTCGCCACTCGATCGAGTGCGCCGGGTCGCGCCACACGCCCGCGCGCAGCGCGAACGGCACTTTCGTCGCAAAGAAATACTCGCCGCCGAGGTGAAGCTCGGTGACGTCTTTCGCCTGATAGCCGCTCGCGTCCTGGATTCCCGTCGCCGTCGACACGAAGTCATCCGTCAGATTCGAATACGTCACGTGGACCGCATCCGCGTTGATCGTGAGGACCGGAATCGGACGCACAGAAATGCCGACGCCCGCGACATCGGGGATATGGAACGTCGTGTCGGCGAGCTTCACGAAATCGAAATTGGTCTGGCCGTTGGCGATGAACGTCGGGGTGTCGAACGTAGCGCCCTTCTTGTAGACCGCGCCGAGGCTGATCTTGTCGTTCGGCGTGAACTTCATGCCGGCGCCGAAGGTGAGATCGTGCTGCGACTTGATCGCGACGTTCGCGCCATTCGCCTTCGCGGTCGCCTGCACCGACACGCTGTCGACATCGAAATCCTGCGTAAAGCGGAACGTGAACGCACCTTCATCGAACTTCTGCCAGCGCGCCGTCGCACCGAACGCGAACTTGCCGACCTGCCATGCGCCCGCGAGACCATACGTCTGCTCCTTCACATCGAGCGCGGTGACGAACGGATTGACGCGATACTCGAGGCAAGCGAAGGGATTCTTCGTCGAGCTCCGGAGCGAATCGCACTCCGCCTTGGTGATCGGATTGCCGCCATTCGACGGCAGATAGAAGTTGGGAACGTTCGTTTTCAATTGACCGCTGAACTGATCGCGCACCGGCAGCACCTGCCCGGCGCCAGCGTTGCGCAGCGGCTCGTGGAAATACGCGCCGATCGTGAAGTTGTGCGGCAGCGGCATCACGACGCTGGCGAACGCAAACTGCACGCGATCGCTGTAGTGCGTGAACGCCGTGCGCTGCACGTTGGGAAACGTGCCGCTCGTCGTGAGCAGTTGCTGCTCGAGGTAGTTGCGGCCTTCGATCGAGATCTCCGGCTTTCTCAGGATCGTGAGACCCGCCGGATTCGCCTCGGCCGCCGACGCATCGTCAGCAAGACCGATGAATGCGCCGCCCATGCCGAGTGAGCGCGCGCCAGGGTTCCCGAAGTTGAACTGAAGACCGGAAAGGGACTCGATGTCCGTGTTCTGTGCGGCTGCAGGAATCGCGAGCAGCAGACATAACGCGATGAGTAGTAGCGACTTGCGCATGCAATCCTCCCGATGACGAACTGTTCGGAAGGATAGCATTCGCGGCCCTGGGCGGGTGGGGGCGGGAGGCGCGCGTCATGGTCTTCGTACCGCCCACCCACGCGGGTCCCTCGACGTCGCTCGGGATGACGGCGGCTTGCGATCGCGTGCCCTGGTTTCTTTCTCTCAGTCGCGGCGCGTGCGCGCGACGTCGCCCGCTCGGGATGACGGGAGCTTTACACGCGCGCCTTCTTCACTTCTTCGATCACTCGCGCGAGTACTTCGTCCGGCGCTCCGAGCTGCTTCACGCGATCTTTGCGGAAGCTCCACTCGACCTGTCCGTTCGCCAAACTCTTCGCGCCAACCGCGACGCGCAGCGGGAAGCCGACCAGATCCGCATCCTTGAACTTCACACCCGGACGCTCATCGCGATCGTCGAACAACACATCGACGCCCGCGGCGAGCAGCTTCTCGTAAAGCTCGGTCGCCATCCCCACGACGCTTTCTTCTTTGCCGACCGACGTCACGACGACTTCGAACGGCGCGATCGGCATCGGCCAGATGATGCCGTCCGCGTCGTGACTCTGCTCGATCGCCGATGCCACCGTGCGTCCGACACCGAGACCGTAGCAGCCCATGATCATGCTCTGGCGCTCGCCCTTCTCGTCGAGATACGTGCAGTGCATCGAGTCGGAGTACTTCGTGCCGAGCTTGAAGATGTGGCCGACTTCGATTCCGCGATCGATCGCGAGTGCGGTGCCGCAGCGCGGACACGAATCGCCGGCGACCACCGTCGTGAAATCGCCCCACTCCGGCTCCGGAAAATCGCGGCCAGGATTCGCGCCGCCGATGTGCGTATCGCGTTTGTTGCCGCCGACGATCCAGTTCGCGCGGCCTTTGAGCGAGACATCGGCTAACACGCGCTTGCACTTCGTGCCGACCGGACCGCAATAGCCGACCGGGCCGCCCGTCGCTTCTTCGAAGCGCGAGTCGGCGAGCATCTCCATCCAGGTAACGCCCAGGTGGTTTTTGATCTTGATCTCGTTGCCTTCACGATCGCCGCGCACGAGAACCATCACCACGCCCTCATCCGTGTCGAACACCAGCGTCTTCACGAGCTGAGACGTCGGCTTGCCGAGGAATTTGCCGACGTCGTCGATGGACTGTGTCCCCGGCGTGTGAATGGGGGCGAGCTCCTCCATTGGTGCTGACGCCGAAGGCTGGTCGAAGAACTTCGACGTGGCCTTCTCCACGTTCGCGCCGTAGCGGCAATTCGGACAGCTGACGACCGCATCCTCACCCGACTGGGCCAGGACCATGAACTCATGAGAAGCGGATCCGCCGATGTTGCCGGTATCGGCTTCGACGGCTACGTGGTCTAACGCACAGCGATGGAAGATTGCCGTGTACGCCTGCCGCATCGCCTCGTACGTCTCGTCGAGAGATTTCGGCGACGAGTGGAACGAGTAGGAGTCCTTCATGATGAACTCGCGGCCGCGCATCAGGCCGAAGCGCGGACGAACCTCATCGCGGAACTTCGTCTGGATCTGATAGAGGTTGATCGGCAGCTGGCGATACGAGTTGATCGCATCGCGCACGGTGTCGGTGATGACTTCCTCGTGCGTCGGTCCGAAGACGAAATCGCGCTCATGGCGATCCTTGATGCGGAGCAGCTCTTTCCCATACTTCTGCCAGCGGCCCGACTCCATCCACAGCTCCGCCGGCTGAATCGCCGGCATCGACAGCTCGACGGCACCGGCGCGATTCATCTCCTCGCGTACGATGTTCTCGAGCTTTTTGACGGACCGGAGGCCGAGCGGCAGATAGGTGTAGATGCCGGCGGCAACCTTTCGAATCATTCCGGCGCGCATCATCAGCTTCTGGCTGATGACATCCGCGTCGGCGGGGACTTCACGCAACGTGTTTAGAAAATACTTGGTCCAGCGCATAAAAGACGGCGATTGTACTGTACGAGTACCGAGTAGCGAGTAGCGAGTAGCGAGTGCTGAGTACTGAGTACTGAGTACTGAGTAAAGGCTCAGTACCCCACTCGTCACTCGTCACTCGTCACTCAGCACTCGTCACTCGTCACTCGTCACTCGTCACTCGTCACTCGTCACTCGTTACCCATCACTGAACTATGGAAGAAACGATCCTCAAATTCGACCGCCCTCCCGTGTCACGTCTGATCTCCTGCGCCGCGGTGTTCGGCTCGGCGGCGCTCGTCTTCTATTACCTCTCGGAAAGCGCGGACGACATCGACGTTCCCAGCTTCGCCGGCCTCATCCTTCTCTTCCTCGGTACCTTCGCCGCAATGCTGCTGCAATACGGCGATCACATCTACGTCAGCAGCTCGGGCGTGATGTACGAGAACCGGTTTCTGAAATGGGCCGGAAAGCGCGGCAGCTGGATGCGGTGGGAAGACATCGTCGAAGTGCGCGAGGTGAAGCAGAAGGTGTTGATCCTCCTGTCGCGCGACGGGCGGCGCATGCTCGTCGACGCGATCCTTGGCTACGCGATTGCACGGGCAGAGATTCTCAGGCGCGCTCCCCAGGCCATCGTCTCGGGGACGCTTGCCCGAGATGATGCTTGAACCGACGCGCACTCCTCATCACCGGCACATCGATCGCGGTCGTCGCCGTGCTCATCGCTCTGACACTCACGCGGCGGCGTGAAAAGCCAGCGGCGAAGCCCAGGGCGGCCGTAGCCGCCGCCACGCCTGTTCTTCCGCCCATCGAAGAATGGACTGCGCGCTTCTCGGAGCTCGAGTCCGCGGGCCGCTGGAAAGAGCTGGCGGCGATGCTCGACAGAATCGAGAAACAATCGCCCGCTCTCTACGCCGGCAACAATCTCGCCTTTCTGCATGGGCGCGCGGAGAGCGAAGCGGACGAACCGGCGGATGCGAAGCGGCACTTGCAACCATTCCTCGCGGATGGCAATCCGTTTCGCGATCTGGCGCTCTATCGCGTCGCCGTCCTCGACGATTCGAGCGCGCTGCGCCAGCAGTTGATCTTCGGCTACCCGTCGTCGATTCATCGCGACGAGGCGATCGAGGCAGAGACCGAACATCTCACACACGGCAACGACGTGAATGCCCTCGCGTCGTTCACGTCACGCCTTTACCCATCCGCGAACACCGCGCGGCGCCGCGATCTCGATGCGCACCTGGCTGAGATGATGATTCGGCTCGGCAAGACCGAAGCCGGCATGCAGAAGGCGCTCGAGGTCCTTCGCGCCGGCACGATGGATGATCCCGCGGATCGTGCGGCACGCTCGCTCGATCATCCCGATCTGATTTCGCGCCTCAATGCACAGCAACTCGCGACACTCGGCGAGACGATGCACAACCACCGGCACTTCGATCGTGCCGAAGCTCTCTTGACCTTGCCCGCCGTGCCGAAGACGGATGCGATCGTCTTTCAGATCGGCCGCAGCTACTTCGGTGACGAGAAGTTCGGCGAGGCACAGCAATGGTATCTGCGCGGAGCCAATGCGACGCGCGATCCTCGGCAGAAGAGCATGTTCCTCTGGCACGCGGCGCGCGCCGCGCAATTGATGGGCGACGACGCGGCGGGCGAGCGGCTGATGACGGCGGCGATCGCGCTCCCCGTGCGCACTCCGTCGACACTCGCCGCGCTCACACAACGCATTCGCCTCCGGATGAAACAGAAGCGAGTGGCGGAAGCGACGGCCGATCTCGCACTCATGCGAAAGATCGCGCCGAAGGATCCGGCACGCACCGACGCCGAGCACGCCTACGCGCTCTACACAAAGAAACCAAAGCGGAGTGCGGACGCCTCGTCTGTACCTCGGACCATCGAACTGAAACCCGAATCATTTCCAGCGTTTCCCCTCGGGACGACGAATCGCGCAGATCAACTCATGGCCATGGGTCTCTTCGACGAAGTCACCGACGAGATCCCGAAGCGGTGGCCTCTGCATCCGGCGAACAGCGCGCTGACGCAATCGCTCGCATTCAGCCGCGCCGGCGCTCCACGCGAATCGATCTACGCGATCGAAGTCATGGTGAAAGGGCTTCCGCCAAACACCGCGCTGCCGAAGATCGCGCGCGCGCTGCTCTACCCGCGCGACTTCTACGGCTACATCGGGGAGGATGCGAAGGCCTTTGGCGTCGATCCGAACCTCGTGCTGGCGATCATGCGCGAGGAGTCGCGATTCAATCCGCGGGCAAAGTCGCCGGTGGCGGCGCGAGGACTGCTGCAACTGATCATCACGACCGCGCGCGACATCGGACGCGAGGTCGGACTCGTCGATCTCTCACCGGAAGATCTCTACGACCCGCGCATCGTGATTCGCATCGGCACGAAGTACCTTTCGACGCTGTCGGCCGAATTCGGCGGCGACAAGCATGCGATCGTCGCCGCGTACAACGCGGGGCCTGCGCAAGTACGGCTGTGGCAACGGATGGCGCCGGCGAAGGGCGACGACTACTTCGACGAGTCGATCACGTTCGATGAGACGCGCGAGTACGTGCGAAAGGTGATGAAGTCGTACTCGGAGTATGAAGAGCTGGCGAGACGCCCGCGCTCCTAGAGCTTCGCGTAGAACTCGCGATACTTCGGCACGATCCTCTTCTCATCGAACCGTTCCACCGCGACCTGCCTCCCGCCCTTGCCCAACCTGCGCTGCAATGAATCGTTAGACAGAATCTCGATCGCAGCATCGGCCATCGCCTCGACATCGCCAACCGGGAACAGGAACCCGCTCTCCCCATGCACGACCACTTCGGGCATGCCGCCGGTGCTCGTGCCGATCACCGGCACCTCGGACGCCATCGCTTCCAGCGCCGCCATTCCGAACGACTCCGCCTCCGAGGGGAGCAGGAACAAGTCCGCGGAACCGACCACCTCTTCGAGATTCGGAACGTTGCCGAGAAAGAAAACGCGCTCGCGAAGATGATGCTCGCGACACCAGGCCTCCGCGCGCGAGCGGTCGGGGCCGTCGCCGACCATCATCAGCCGGCTCGGCACTCGCTTCGCGACACGCTCGAAGACCTCCAGCACATCCATGATCCGCTTCACCGGCCGGAAGTTCGACACGTGACAGATCAGCTTCTCGTCGACGATGTCGAAGAGATGAAAGATGTTGCCCCGCTCATGATGAAACCGCTCGAGGTCGACGAAGTTCGGAATCACTTCGATCGACTTGTCGGTACCGAAGTTCACCGCCGTCTCGTCCTTCAGCCATTCCGACACGGCAGTTACCCCATCGGAAGCTTCGATTCCGAAGCGCGTGATCGGCAGATAGCTCTCGTCGCGGCCGACGAGGGTGATATCCGTTCCATGCAGCGTCGTGACGACCTTCAGATTGCCATGCAGGATCTGCTTCGCGAGAAACGCACTGATCGCGTGCGGAATCGCGTAGTGCACATGCAGCACTTCGAGCCGCTCGTACGACGCGACCTCCGCCATCTTCGTCGCCAGCGCGAGCGCGTAGGGCGGATAAGGATCGAACAACGGATACGAGGTAACGGTGACTTCATGAAAGTGCACGCGGTCATGAGTGAGATTCAAACGCGACGGCAACGCGTAGCTGATGAAGTGCACATCGTCGCCCCCCTTCGCGAGTGCAAGCCCCAACTCCGTCGCGACGACGCCGGAACCGCCGAAGGTCGGGTAACAGGTAATACCGATTTTCATAGTTCTGAGTTCTGAGTTCTGAGTTCTGAGTGGTGAGTCTTTGCAGCCGGCCCGATTCTACTCAGTACTCAGTACTCAGAACTCAGCACTGGTTTTCAGGGCTCGCGGCCCTCGTACGCGGCCACGATGTCGTCGAGCTTCGGCGGCTGCTTCGTCACGAACGCCTCGCCATACTCGACGCCGATCAACGCGCCGAAGTGTTTGCCGCGCGCCTCGATCATGCCGAGAAACTTCGGATCGGAGATGAAGATGACGGGGTCCTTCGACTTCGTCTTCGCCTTCGGATCGTGGAACTGCGACTTGAATGCTGCGATCGCTTTCATCTTCGTCTTCCACGCGGCCGTGACATCGACCACGAACGTCGGGTGCAGCACGTAGTTCTGCATGTAATACGCGGTGACTTGCGGCCGATGTGCGGGACGCGACGTCTGCAGCGAGCGCAGCCCGGCGTAAAACCCGGCGTCGGTGCAGATATGTCCTGTGCGCACGTGATCGGGATGCCGCTCGTCCGGCCATGGTGCGAACGCGACGCGCGGCCGATGCCGGCGAAAGACCTCGATGACCTCGAGCTCTTCATCGCGGCCCGTACGCAGACCGCCATCGCCGAGGTCGAGCTGATAGCGGAACTCGACGCCGAGGATTTTGGCAGCGCGCTGCGACTCGCGATAACGCGTTTGAGGCGTACCGCGCGTTCCCATCTCGCCGCGCGTCAGCTCGACGAGGCCGACCTTGAGCCCGTCCTTCACCGACTTCGCAATCGTGCCGCCGCAGGAGAGCTCGATGTCATCGGCATGTGCCGCAAAAAAAAGCAGATCGACTTCTTCATTCATAACGCAATCACCCTGCACACCGCGGAGTCGGGCTCGATCTCTTCGATCATCCGTTCCACGAGCAGCTTGTCATATTGCAGAAAGAAGGGGATCCAGCCGACGACGCGATCCTGCACATGTCCGTCGGGATGAAGCGTGGCGACGAGGTCGCGCACCGCGGTCCAGCGCTGGCGATCTTTGCGCGCCAGACCCTTGATTGCACGCTCCGTCAGCTTTGCGAAGTGATATTCGATGTGCCCGATCGAGCGATTGACGGCGCGCGCGAGGGCGTGCTCTGCAGGAAGCGCAATCTCCGCGATCTGCTCGATGCGCGCGATGAGCTCGCGTTTGGCATCCGCGGCCAATGCGTTCACGCGCTGCACCGACTCGGGCTCGCGCTCGGCAACGATGGCATCGGCACTCTGGAAAAGCTCGCGAGGCTCGATCGCGTAACGATCGAAGGCGCGTGTCAGCCGCTTCGGTGCGACGAGCGCATGCCCGCGCAGCGCGATCTGCGGCATCGGGACGCCGAGCAGATCGTGCAGCGGCGCGATCTGCGCGTAATACGAGACTTCGGCTGGTCCTCCAACGAATACCGCGGGACGAAACACGAAGTCCTGGAGCAGCGGCCGCGTCAGTGCAGAGGTCGAGATGCAGGCCGGATCGTCGATGTCGAAGGGTGCGGACATCAACTCGCGATTGCCGTTGCCATCGATCTTGAAGAACAGCGTGTAGGGATCGCCCTCGCGTGGAACCACCTGCGGTGTATAGCCTGCGCGCGTGAGTTCCTCGGAGCGCTGGGCGAGTGCCTTCTGCACGTCATCCGCTCGATTCGCGATCTGGCGGAGGAGCGAGCCGCCGGCGCGCCGCAACTCAGGCACCAGTGCATCGACCAGCACGATCGGTTCATCGAAGGTCATCGCGATCAGCTCGGCGAACGAGTCGCGGAACGTGATGCCTTCTCGAAGCCAGCTCGGCCGCGGCAGCTCGAAGAGCGCCAGGAATTCGGCGATGAGCGGCTCGGGTACCGGCTGCGGGCCGACCATCGCCTTCGATTCGATCCCTCGCCTAACCGAGAGCTGCACCAGGTCCAGCTGGCGATTGACGTCCTTTGTCTGCGCCAGGCTGCTCACTGGAACCGAAAGCGTCGCGGCCTCGTCGAAGTCGTGATCTTCGGTTGCCAGCCAGAAGAAGATCGTGGCGCGCTTTCCTTCGGCCTGCAGCTGACGCTTCATCTTGATGAGGGAAGCGATCTTGGCCAGCGTGTAGAGCGGGCCGCCGGCGAAGCCGACTTGCTGGCCTGCGATGAGTGCGACCGCGTCGCCGCGTGCCCACGCTTCGACTTCTTCGCGGACGAAAAGACCCCAGCGTTTGTTGGATTCGATGAGGGCGCGGTGCAGGGCACCGACAGGCGAGGGCGCCTCGACAGGCGAGGGCGCCTCGACAGGCGAGGGCGCCTGTCGTACACGCGGCAGAAAAGCTGCCGTCTTGCCGGCCAGCCAGTCGAGGACGAAGGGGTTCATCCCCGGATAGTCGGAGAGAGACAGCTTCACCGCTTGCTCCCGACGAGGATCAGGCGCGGCGATGAGTCGTGGAACGGATTGCCGTCGAAGTCGCCGAACGCGCTTCGGATCGTGAGGTGATTGGCTGAGAACATCATCGAAATCTCGGCGAGATCGTAACCGCGAACGCGCTCCAGGTAACGTCGTTGACCAATCGTTATCCGTTTGTTGAACGAGCGGTCGTTTCCGTCGAACCAACGCTCGATGAGGACCTCACCCATCGGCGTGTCGCGCGTCTCGCTCTCCACGAGTTTCTGCAGTTCGCGATGCACATTGAGGTAATCGAAGAGAAATGGTGCGCCGCTCTCCAGCACGCGCGCCATCTCGCCGACGACGCGAGCGTTCTCCTCTTCCGTCGAGAAGTACCCGAAACTGGTAAAGAAGTTGACCAAACCGCCAAAGGTGCCGGAACCGAATGGCAGATTGCGCATGTCCGCGCGCGCCACCGGCATCAGTCCGTATTCATCGATGCCCGTGCGGAGCATCGTGTAAGAGAGATCGCAGCCCACCGTGCGATAGCCGGCCGCCTGCAACTCTTTCATGTGTCGCCCCATCCCACAGGCGAGATCGAGAACTTCGCCGCGCACGGGGCCGAGCTGCTGTGCGAAGAACGAGACCTGCTGCCTGGCCTCGTGCTCATCACGATGCGAGTAGAGCTCGAGGTACTCCTCGCCGAACCATTCCTGGTACCAGGCCATGTCGATTGTTACGCGGGCGCGAGGGCTCGCGGGGGCGCGGTCATCCGAGCCGCGCGAGCCGCTCCATCAGCGTCGACTCGCTCTTCTTCGCTTCCTGCAATGCTGCTTCCAGCGATGCGATCACGCGGCGGGTCGATGTCAGCAGCATCTCGACCTCGTCGCGATCGTCGGACTCGTCGTGAATCCCGGCCGTCGCCGCGAACGGGTTGTCCGAAACCTCCGGCTCCGCCGCCACGGCAACAGGAGGTTCCGCAACGGCGACCGTGTTGTCGAACGGATCGGCGGCCATCGCTTCCGGCTCGTCATCGACCGCTGCATACGTGCCGAATGGATCTTCCTCATCGATCACGGCAGCGGGCTCGGGCTCCGTGATGGGGAACGCGATCGGCTCAGGCTCCGGCTCCGGCACCGGCTCGGGCTTCGGCATCGGACGCGATTGCGTCGGGGTCGGCTCCTGTTTCATCGAAAGTTTCGGCGTCCCTGCCGATCCCTGCGTCACACCCGACTTGGCACTCATGTCCGGCTTGCTCAGTTCCGGGGCGTCATACAGCGTCGTGTCGACGTTCTTCTTCAGGTTGTCGAGAATCGCGCCGATCGCGGCGCGCAGCGTCGCCGTCACGCCGACACCCTGCAGCGCTGCAGCCTCGACGACCGGATTGTCGCCGGGGTTCATATACGCATTCATGTCTTCCACCGAGTCGACGCTCGGCAGATCACGCTTGTTGTACTGAAACACGAGTGCGACTTTGTCCGGATCGATGCGGTTGATGCGGAGATTCGTCCTGAGGTTTTCGAGACTCGTGAGATTCGATTCGCGCATCGACTGCTGCGAGTCGGCCACGAACACGACTCCATCCGCACCGCGCAGCACGAGCTTGCGCGTCGCGTCGTAGAAGACCTGGCCGGGCACGGTGTAGAGCTGCACGCGGACTTTCTGTCCGCCGATCGTACCGAGCTCCATCGGCATGAAGTCGAAGAAGAGCGTGCGATCGGTCTCCGTCGACATCGAGATCATCTTGCCCTTGTTGTCGAGCTTCGGATTGCCGTAGATCTTCTCGAGGTTCGTGGTTTTGCCGCACAGCCCCGGCCCGTAGTAAACGAGCTTGACCGTGACCTCGTTGATCGCCTTGTTGATCAACACCATGAGTGTTCCTCCGTCGGACCGCCGGAGAAGCTTAGCACTGGAGTCCCGACAGCGAGGGCAACGTTGCTCCACTAGAATAGCGATCCAATGTCGTTGGCGACGGGAAGCCGCATCGGTCCGTACGAGATCGTCGAGCTCCTGGGTGAAGGCGGAATGGGACAGGTGTACCGCGCCCGTGACCCGCGCCTGGGACGCGATATCGCCGTCAAAGTACTGACCGCCGACACGCGCGACAACGATGAAGCGATCGCGCGCTTCGAGCGTGAGGCGCGCGCGGTCGCTTCGCTTTCGCATCCGAACATCCTCGCCATTCACGATTTCGGCAGCGACAACGGCATCTTCTATGTCGTCACCGAACTGCTGCACGGAAAAACACTGCGCGACGAGCTGCAGACGCCGCTCAGTTGGCGGCGTGCGATCGAGATCGGCGCGGAGATTGCCGAAGGTCTGGCCGGCGCGCACTCACGCTCGGTCGTGCACCGCGATCTGAAGCCGGAGAACATCTTCCTCACCTCCGAAGGTCACGTGAAGATCCTCGACTTCGGACTCGCGCAGACCGATCCCGTGCTTTCCCAAAACGACGAGGCATCGATCCCGACGACGAAGTGGTTCCAGACCGATCCTGGCGCCGTGGTCGGAACGCTCGGCTACATGTCTCCGGAACAGCTCCGCGGAGAGAACGTCGATGTCACTGCCGACATCTTCTCGCTGGGTTGCGTGCTCTACGAGATGGTCACGGCCAGGCGGCCGTTTCAACGCAACTCCGGCGCGGCGACGATCGCCGCCGTGCTGCACGACGACATCCCGCACGAGGCGCTCTCGCACAGCGTGCCGTCCGAGGTGCAGCGGGTGATCGAGGGTTGCGTCGAGAAAAAGCCCGCCGCGCGCTTTCAGTCCGCACGCGATCTCGCCTTCATGCTGCGCGCGATCGGCAGCGGCACGCTCACCTCATCCGCAATCGGAACGAAGCCTCGCAGAGCATCGAAGGTCATCGACTCGATCGCTGTCCTTCCGCTCAAGAACGTGACGGGTGATGCCGAGGTCGATTACCTCAGCGACGGAATCACCGAAGGCATCATCAATAAGCTCTCGCAACTGCCCAAGCTGAAGGTCATGGCGCGCAGCACGATGTTCCGCTATCGCGGCAGAGACGCGGATGCGCAGGCTGTCGGCCGCGAGCTGCGTGTGCGTGCCGTGCTCTCGGGACGCGTGCAGCACGTGCGCGACCGGCTGCTGGTCAACGTCGAGCTCGTCGACGCCAACGATGGCTCGCAGTTGTGGGGCGAGTCGTACAACAACCCGCTCTCCGACCTGCTGGAGATGCAGGAGCAGATGTCGCGCGAGATCACCGAGAAGCTGCGCATCCGGCTCACCGGTGCTGAAAAGAAAAAGCTTCGCAAGAAATCGACGGAAAACAGCGAGGCCTATCAGCTCTATCTCAAGGGCCGCTATCACTGGAACAAGCGGACGGAAGACAGCCTCCGAAAAGGCATCTCGTTTTTCCGCGACGCGATCGAGGCGGATCCGTCGTTCGCAAGCGCCTATACGGGACTCGCGGACAGTTTCATCTCCCTCGCTACGAACGTGCCGCTGCCACCTCGCGAAGCGATGCCGAAGGCGAAGGCGGCCGCGATGCGCGCCGTCGAGATCGACGAGAGTCTCGCGCAGGCCTGGGCCTCACTCGCGGGAATCCGCTGGCTCTACGAGTGGGACTGGAGCGGCGCCGAAGAGGCCTACCGGCGCGCGATTCAGCTGAATCCGAATTACGCGAATGCACACGAGGGCTACTCGATGCTGCTCTCCGCGCGCGGACGGTTCGACGAGGCAACCGTGCAGATCACGAAAGCGAACGATCTCGATCCGTTGTCGCTGATCATCGCCGTGCATTCGGGATGGCCGTACTATTTCGCGCGCGATTACGAAGGGGCGGTGCGGCGTTTCCGCAAAGCGCTCGAGCTCGATGACAAGTTCGTTCCGGCACACGGCTGGCTCGGCATGGCGCTCGAGCAACAGCGGCGCTACACCGAGGCGATCGACACGTTCAAGCGCGCGCTCGAGGTCGAGCGGACGCCGATCCTCCTGGCGATGATCGGCCACGCCTGGGCGGTCGCCGGCGACCGCACGCGCGCGCTCGAGGCACTCGATTCGCTGCGCGAAGAGGCGAAACAACGCTACGTCTCCCCCTACGATCTCGCAGTCATTCACGCCGCCCTCGGCAACGAGGCGGAAGCGATGCGCACGCTGCGCGTCGCGTTCGATGATCGCTCGTCGTGGATGGTCTTCATCGGAGTCGACCCGCGACTCGAACCGCTGAAGGATGTCGAGGAGTTTCGCGACCTGGTGGGGAAGGTGGCCGGGGCAATGGGGTCCTGAGGCGCTGGGGTGCTGGGGACGGGGGTAGCAAAGAAAAAGACCCAGCACCCCAGAACCCCAGCGCCCCCGAACCCACTACAATTCGCGAATATGTCCCGCAAGCAGCTCTTCTCCCGCGTTTACGAAGAACAGATCATCGGCGTCGTTCGTGAAGACGACCCGGCCGTTGCTGAGCAGGTTGCGCTCGCCTACGCACAGAACGGCATTCACATCGTCGAGGTGACACTGACGACTCCGGATGCGTTCGAGCTCATGGCGTCGCTCGCGAAGCAGTTCGGCGAGCAGATCATCCTCGCAGCAGGCACCGTGCGCAGCTCGAACGATGCTGCCGCCGCGCGCCGTGCCGGAGCGCAATTGATCGTCTCGCCGCACACCGACGTACGCGTCATCGAATATGCGAACGACAACGACATGCTCTCGATCGCCGGCGCCGCGACACCAACCGAGATTCTCACCGCATGGAACTCCGGCTGCGACATCGTCAAGATCTACCCCGCCCACTTTCTCGGCGGCCCCGACTACGTCAAGACGATTCGCGGTCCGATCCGCGACGTGCCGATGCTCGCCGGCGGCCCGGTGCCTCTCGACATGATCGAGCCGTATCTCGACGCCGGCTGCGTGGCCGTGAATCTCGGCCCGTCCCTTGCGGTTCCCGATCTCGTGCGCAATGCGGATTGGGATGAGATCGGCCGCCGCGCCGTGCTCGCGACGTCGATCATCCAGTCGCGCCGCGAGGCGAGCGAGGAAACGCAGTACGTTCACTGATGATGCGCCAACGCATGCCGAGCGAAGACGAGGCATCACGGACGACACCGCGACGAGCTGGCCGCACTCGCTCGGGATAAACTAAAACATGCTCCCGCTCCTTCTTTCACTCTTCCTCGCCAATCCGTTTCCCTCCGCCAGCAAGACATCGTGGATGCGGCCGGAATCGTTCCATCTCTCGATCGGCATGACCCGCGCCGACACGATGAAGAAGCTCTCCGATGCGGGATGGACGACGAAGCCGGGAAAGACGGCCGCCTTTCTCGTCATCGATTACACCGATGCCGATTCGATCACGCTCGAGTTTCGCAAGGATCGCCTGCAAGCGGTCCGCTTCGAGCACTTCGCATTCTTACAGGACGCGCGCACCACGTTCGATGAAGAGGTCAGCTACCTGCACGAAACATTCGGCGCACCGAAGAAGATGAAGACGAAGTCCGTCGTGGTGTACGACCGGATTCTGCCGAACGTGATGGTGGTACTGTCCGACGATCCGAAATCGGAGAATGGACAGAAGGGGCTCGGGCTGGTGGTTGTTCGGTACTACGACCCGTTGAGCTAGCTCCTACTGCGACCCCAACGCGGCGGCGTTCGCTGCTGCCGTCCACTTCTGCGGCTTGCCTTCGTGTACGTAGATCCCCTCACCCAGCGTGCCGACGTAGATGCGATCGTGATTGAACGCATCGAGTGCGACCGCGGTCACTTCTGCGCTGCGCGAAGGCATCTCGACCGACAGCCAGTCGCTCTGCCGTGGATCGCCGACGAGCAGTTCGCGCTGCTGACGTGACGCGAGGAACAAGAGGTCATTGCCGGCGAACACCGACGCATACTGCGCGTCGGGCGCTTCGACGTCGTGCCAGACCTTCTCTTCATCGAGGCGGCCCGCCTTGACACCCTGCGCACCGGCGACGAAGACGATCTGCGAGGTACCGATCGTGCGCACCGCGAGCGTCCGTCCGCGCGCGGGCGCACCGGCAACATGAATCCATCGCTCGCCGTCGTATACGGCAAGACCAGCACTCGTCAACGCGTAAAGCGCGCGGTGCTCGCCGATCTGCCCGAGCGCGAGATCAACGGTCCGCTGATCTTCACCGGCGAGCACGTACCATGACTTCCCACCGTCGCGCGTCGTGAACACGCCCTCGGATGTCGCTGCAAACGCGCGCGTACGATTGAAGCGAACGATGCGATCGACACGAATCGGACTATTGGCGGGGCTGCTCTGCGTCCACTCTTTTCCGTCAGCGCTCCAGAAGAATCCCTTGTCGGTGCCGGCAATCAAACGCGCATCCGACTCCTTGTCGTCGCTGATGACCAGCGACAGCACTTCAGGAAGCTTCGTCGTGCTGAGCTTCGCCCAGGTCTGGCCCGCATCCTCCGACGCATAGATGCCCGACGCCGCGCCGCCAAACGCCACGGCCGCGTAAACATGATCGTGCAGAACCGGATCGGCGACGACCGTCGTGATTCGCACGTTGCGCAAACCGTCGGACGTGCGCGTGAACGTCTTTGCGCGATCTTCCGACACGTAGATGCCATCGCCTTCGACGCCGAGGACGATGCGATCGGGATATTCGGGAGTGATGGCGATGGAGTTCACGACGAGGCCTTCGTCCGACACCGCGTACCAGCTCTTGCCGTGATCATCGGTACGGTAGAGACCCGCGACGGAGCCCGCGTAGAGAACATCGGGATCGCAAGGATCGAGCTCGATGTCGTGAATGCGCCGGTTGTCGAAGCCGTTGCGATAGCGCAGCCAGTTGTCGCCGCGATCCGCCGTGTTGTAGACCCAGCCGCACGTCGAGACCCAGATGTTGTCGGGATTGGACGACTCCATCGTGATCGCGAACATGTCGGTGTCGAGCACCATGCCGTTGTTGATCAGCTTCCAGTTCGCGCCGCCGTCATCGGTACGCCAGCCCTGACGCCAGGTGCCGACGTAGATGCGATCGTGCGTGCGCGGATCGAGCGCGAGCGATTCGACATTGATCTGATTCGAGATCTTCGACCACGTCTCGCCGCTGTCCGTGCTGCGATAGACACCGGTCAGTCCTCCGACGACGACGAAGTTCCCGTCATGCGGGTCGACGGAGATCGCGCGCACGGAAAAATCTTCGAGGCCCGCGTCGCGACGTGTCCAATTGCGGCCGCCGTCATCCGAGACCGCGATCACGCCGCCATCCCACAGTCCCCAGCACGCCGCCCACAGCCGGCCGCTGCGATCGATCACGAGGTTGTCGACGACATAGCCGGGAAACGGCACGCCGACTCGTGGACTGCTCCACGTACGAGCACCATCGTTCGAGACATAGACCTCGCCACCACTCGTACCGACGTAGTAACGCTCGGGATTTGCTGGATCGACGATCAACGCGCGGACATCCGCGCCGAACAACCCGCCACGCCGCCACTGCGCCGCTGCCGGAAGCGCCAAAAGAATCGCGAAAAGAATCAAAGACTTACGCATTCGTATCCGATGAAGAGATATTTACCACAGTCGCGGGAAGCAATCCTCATGACAACTGTCTCCGCGTCTCGCGTGAGACCGTTTCTCGCGGAGGCGCGGAGCGCGAGGAGGTCCTTTGATACGCTCACTCCTGTGAAGCGTCTCGACATCCTCGAACAGCCGGACGATGTCCGCGCGCTTGTCGGCGAGTGCGAGCTCACCGGGCGGCGGACCATCTTCGAACGCCAGGGGCAACCAGTCGCCATGCTCATTTCGTATGACGAGTTCATGGCTCTCAAGGAAACCATCGACATCAACAACGATGCTGAGCTCCGCGATCTCGTCACGACTGTCGAGCCCGGCGAGCTTTGGCTGCCCGAGGATTTGTTCGATCAGCGGCTGGCGAACGATCGCATCCGGATCAGCGCGAAAGCCGCGCAGCAGTGGCAGTCTCTCGCTGTGCACGAGCGCGAATCAACCATGCATGCCCTCACGCTCCTCGATGAAGATCCGATCGCCGGCGCTCCGCTGTTCGATCCGCTGCGCGGACTCTGGAGTCATCGCAGCGAGCATTTGCGCATCGTCTATCGCATCATGCCGGAGGCGCTCTTCATCCTCATTCAAACGATCACACGCGTCGCGGAGCCATCGTGAAACTGATCCTCGCTTCCTCGTCACCTCGCCGCCGCGAGCTGCTCGCCTCGGTCGGACTCGACTTCGATGTCGTGCCGAGTCATATCCCCGAAGTGCGCGGCGAAGGGGAAGCGCCGGAAGAATATGTGGCGCGCCTCTCGCGCGAAAAGGCCGCAGAAATCGCGAAGACTCATCCCGATCGCTGGGTCATCGCCGCCGACACCACCGTTCTACTCGGCGAAGAACTGCTGGAGAAGCCCGTCGATGCCGCGGATGCGCGCCGCATGCTGGCCACGATCGCCGGACGGACGCACATCGTTTACACCGGCGTGACCGTGCTGAACGTCTCGCGAGGCCACCACGACACACGAGTTGCGGAGTCCGAGGTGCGGATGCTGCGGCTCGAGCCCGAGGACATCGCGTGGTACGTCGAGACGGGAGAACCGATGGACAAGGCTGGTGCGTATGCTGTGCAGGGTATCGGCGCAATGTTCATCGACTCGATTCACGGCAGTTATACGAATGTGGTCGGCTTACCTCTTGCTCTGCTGTTCCAGATGCTCCGGCGCGCCGGCATTGACCCGCTGCGCGTCGATAGGATGTGATTCCATAACGCAGTTCCCTCGCCCCGCGAAGCGGGGAGAGGGTGCCGAAGGCGGGTGAGGGGTTTTGCCAGCGCCCCCTCATCCGCCTTCGGCACCTTCTCCCCCGTGCGGCGGGGGAGAAGGATCTAGACATGTCTTCCGCAGCTAAAGTCGGCGCCTTCATGCTCGTCATCCTGGCCATCCTCGGCTACTTCGTGCTGAAGATCGAGGATGTGAACTTCCATCGCGGCGGGACGAAGAAGATCACCGCAATCTTCGACTCCGTCGCGGGGCTCGACAACAAATCGGCCGTTCGCATCGCAGGTGTGCGCAAGGGCAAAGTCGCAGACATCAAACTGCGCGACGATGGCAAAGCCGAAGTGACGCTCGAGCTCGACAGCGACGTGAAACTGCATCAGAACGCGTCTGCGCACGTCGCGAACCTCGGCCTCCTCGGCGAGAAGTACATCGAGCTCGACCCGGGAACGGTGAACGCTCCACTCGTTGCGGACGGCCAGGTCACACTGCGCGGCTCGCAGCCTGCATCGATCGACGACGTGACGAATCAGATCTCGGCCATCGCGACCGACGTCAAGGCGATCACCGCATCGCTGCGCACCGCGATGGGCGGACCGGACGGACAGCAGCGCCTCGTCGACATCGTAGAAAACGTCCGCCAGATCACGGCGCAGGTGCGCGAGCTCATCGCCGCGAATCGTACGAACGTCGATGCCACGCTCGCGAACGCACGCGACATCACGGCGCAACTGAAGACCGACATCCCACGCCTTGCCGACTCAATCGAGAAGGTTGCGAACCAACTGAACGGGACGATCGGCGAGAACCGCTCCGACGTCCATCAGGTCGTCGGCAATCTGCGCGAGCTCTCGAAGGATCTCCGCACGACCGCCGACAATCTGAACTCGATCACCGGTCAGGTGAAATCGGGTGAAGGGACTGTCGGAAAGCTCGTCTACAGCAACGAAACGCATGACAAGCTCACCGCGGCACTGACCTCGGTCGAGAGCGGCGTCAACGAACTGAAGACCGCGCTCGGCCGCGCGAATCGCGTCGGCCTCGATCTCGGCATGAAGGCCGACTACTACGCGGGCCTCAACAACGACAACAACGATGCGACGAGTCTCAACGCGAGTAACTCGCGCTCGGCGGTCACGCTGCGACTCATTCCGAACCCGGAGCGCAATCGTTTCTACAACATCGAGCTCGCCGACGATCCTCGCGGCCGCCGCCGCGACAAAGTCATCGAAACGAGCATCACCAATCCCGCGACCGGCGTGAGCACGACGACGATCACGAAAGAGACGAGGTTCGATCGCAACTTCGTGGTCTCCGCGCAGGCCGGCTGGACTCTGAACCCGATGGCCGTCCGCCTCGGCCTCTTCGATTCGACCGGCGGCGCAGGCATCGACTATCACTTCAACAATCGCCTCACGGTCACGGGCGAAGCCTTCGACTTCGGCAAGAAGCGCGACCCGAATCCGCACCTGCGTCTCTACGGCGAGTACGTCGTGCGCAAGGAGAAGCCGCGCACGCCGCTCATCTTCGTGAGCAGCGGGGTCGACAACGTGTTCAACGACACAGCCTTCATTTTCGGCGGCGGCATCCGGTGGCGCGATGATGATCTGAAGTATCTGTTGTCGAGTATTCCGATCGGAAAGTGATGAATCGGGCGCTGAGGTGCCAGAGCGCTCAGAAAACAATGAACGACACCATCCGCGTCATCCTCCTCTTCGGAGGCCGCAGTCCCGAGCACGACGTATCGATTCTTTCTGCACGCTCTGTTGCCAGCGCGGCGCCGAAGCCGCGGATCGAGATGATTCCGATCTGCATCGGCAAAGACGGCCGCTTCATCGCGCCCGAACGCAGCGCGAAGATCCTCGAAGGATCGGACTCGAGCCGCAGCGGCGATTCCGATTTCTCATTCGAAGCCTGGGTGCGTACGGCGAACGCGGACATCGCATTCCCGATCATCCACGGCATCGGCGGTGAGGACGGCGCGCTCCAGGGTTATCTCGAAATGCTCGGCGTGCCGTACGTCGGCAGCGGCGTCACGGCGTCTGCCGTTTCGATGGACAAAGCGCATATGAAGTTTGCGTTCGCCTCCGCGAAGCTGCCGATGGTCGAGTGGGTGCAGGTCCTCGAGAGCGAATGGAGCATGGAAAAGGACCGTGTGATCCGCACGGCAGGCAACGCGCTGCGGCTCCCCTACTTCGTCAAGCCGGCGAACAGCGGCTCATCGATCGGCGTCACAAAAGTAAAAGACGACGCGAACCTCGCGGCGGCGATCGAGAATGCCTTCCGCTTCGATGAGAAGGTGCTGATCGAGCGTGGCATCGACGCGCGCGAGATCGAGGTCTCGGTGCTCGGCAATGACGATCCGCAGGCGAGCGTGACCGGCGAGATCGTGATCGGCAGCGAGTTCTACGACTACGCTGACAAATACATCGACGACCGCTCCTCGCTCGTGATTCCCGCGAAGTTGCCGCAGGAAAAATCGGACGAGATCCGCCGTCTCGCCATCGCCGCCTTTCGCGCGGTCGGCGCACGCGGCTACTCGCGCGTCGACTTCTTCGTAGAGCGCGGCACCAACCGCATCTACCTGAACGAGATCAACACGATTCCCGGTTTCACGCGCATCTCGATGTACCCCAAGCTGTGGGAGGCGACGGAGCTGAAGTATCCGCGGCTCGTCGAGAAGCTGATCGATCTCGGCCTCGAGCGCGCGAAGTCGCGCGGCGCGAGGGCGGAGACGATGATGAAGTTTTTCGAGGAAGTGAAAGAGCTGACGTGAGGGGGGTGCACGGGCTCGTGGTTTCGCGGGCTCGCGGTAAATCTAGCCTGGGACACCGCGAGCCTGCGAGCCCGCGCCACCGCGTAACCATATGTGGTCCCTCAAAATCACCTTTGCCAAACTCCGCCCTTTCGACACCGCGTCGATCACGCGCACGCTGATCGTCGTCGCGGTGTTCGGGACGTTTCTCGCCGGTGACTTCGTACTCTTCCGCCGGCTGTTCAGGGCGACGACACAACTGCAGGCGATGACGCCTCTCCTCGCGATCGGGCTGCTGCGCAATCTGCTGGCGATGGTATTTCTGATCTCGACGGTGGTTCTCTTCTCATCGGCGATGACTGCGGCGATCGGCTCGTTCTTCATCGACCTCGATCTCGACATGTATCACGCGGCGCCGCGGCCCCGGACGCGCATCGCGATCGCAAGGTGGGGCAAGACGTTCGCGCAGAGCGCGACGATCGTCTTCTCATTTCTCATTCCGATGATCATTGCGTTTGGACGACAGAACGCCGCGCCGCTCTCGTTCTATCCGCTCGTCATCGGCGCACTCGCGCTGCTGCTCACGATTCCCGTGAGCCTGGCATCGACGCTGATCGTGCTGCTCGTGCGCTGGTTTCCCGTCCGGCGCGTGCATCAGATCGTGGCGACGATCGCGATCCTCGTCCTGACGATCGCCGTGGTCGGCTTCCGCATGTCGCGGCCGGAACGCTTCTTCGCGAACATCACGACCGATGACGTCGTCCGCGTGCTGAAGCAGATCGAGCTGCCGTCGATGGAGATCTATCCTGGAACCGCACTCGCCGACATGATGGTCAATCCAGTAGGAGGACAGGCGCCCTCGCCTTTCCTTCGCATCGCGATCGAAGCGTTCGCGCTCTTCGCGATCTTCGTCCTCATCGCGAACCGCTCCTACTTCACAGCCTTCGTTCGCGCGCGGGAGACGATGGCGCCGCCTGCGATCGGCTCCGACACCGCGACTCGCATCACGGACCGTCTCCTCGCGCGGCTCAGCGCTCCCGTTCGCGCGATGATCGCGAAGGAGGTGCGCACGGTCTCGCGCGACGTCGCACAGTGGTCGCAACTCTTTCTGATGGCGGCGCTGATGTTCATCTACCTCTACAACGTGAAGATGCTGCCGCTCGGCGGCGACGCGCGCGCAACGATCGTCGCTTACGCAAATCTCGGAATGGCGGGCTTCGTCATCTCAGCGATCTGCATGCGCTTCGCGTATCCGTCCGTGTCGGCGGAAGGGAAGGCGTTCTGGCTGGTACAGACGGCGCCGATCTCCTATCGCGACTTTCTGCGCGTGAAAGTATTCGTCTACTCGTTGCCGCTCACGCTCCTCGCGCTCGTGCTCACCGCGGTCGCGAACTGGATGCTCGATGCGAGCGCGGCGGTCTGGATCTTCACGATGATCGGCGCGTCGATGCTCGCCGTGACGCTGGTGAGTCTCGGCGTCGGAATGGGTGCGTACGCGCCCGACTTCGCCGCGGAGAATCCGTTGCAGGTGGGGCTCTCGCTGGGCGGCTTCGCCTACATGGCGGTATCTCTGCTCTATGTTGGCGGAATCATGCTGCTGATGGCGCAACCGATCATGCGCTATCTCTTCTGGCGTGTGCTGGGAATCGAAAGCGATTTCACAGTGGTCATTCCCGTCGTGACCGGGGTCACTGCGTCGATCGCGCTGTCGTTATTTCCTCTGTGGGTCGCCGAGCGGAGACTCGCCGGACGACGTGCATAGCTCTGTTAGAATCGCCGCATCTGAACGATTGCGGAACAAGGAGATGGAATGAGCGAAGTTCCTCCGTCCACGTCGTACACGCCGCCCCCGCCCCCGCCACCCGGGCCACCCTCGGCACCCGCCAACTCCAATCGAACCCTGATGCTGGTCCTCTCATATCTCGGCCTGCTGGCGATCATCCCGCTGGTGGCTGAGAAAGAAGACAAAGAGGTCCAGTGGCATGCGAAGAACGGTCTGGCGATCGCGATCTCGATGTGCGTCATCTGGATTCCGCTGTGGATCCTCGCCAGGTTCATCCCCTTCATGGGCTGCCTCGTGCTGCCGATCGCTTGCGTCTTTCCGCTGATCATCATTGCGATCGCCGTCATTGGAATCATGAAGGCGCTCAACGGCCAGCGTTTACGCATCCCTGTCATCAGCGATTTCGCTGACAAAATGTAAGGAGCGATGATGACCACGGACAACACACCCGGTGGTGCCTATACGCCACCACCTGCACCACCCGGTGGAACACCACCACCAGCACCGACGAGCGACCTCGTCTACCCGACACAGCCGCCGCAAAATCCAGTTCTCGTGCTGGTTCTGAATCTCCTCGTCTTCGGCGGCGTGGGGTACATCATCATGGGGCAGAAGACGAAAGGCATCGTGGCGATCGCGGCCTGGGTTCTGGGCCTCTGCAGTTTCGGGATCGTCAGCAGCATCATCGCCATCGTTGGCGCGATCGACGGATACCTCCAGGCAATGCAGCTGCAAGCCGGAAATCCTGTCGGTCAATGGACGTTCTTCAACGACCACCGATAGCCCGGCAGGGACCGGTCACACAGGCCGGTCCCTTTCAATCCATTCTTTCTCCCCTATCGTAGTTGTCGCTCGGAGGCACGCGCGCTTCCGCGCGTACGAAGACACTGCGGCGATTCGCGACGCTTACAACGGATAGGGCCAGAACGGCAGATTACGCATGATCCCGTAGGCGGCGGTGACGAACACCGCCGCCCATCCGACCATGGGGATCTGGAGAATCCGCGGCCACTTTTTGGTGATCGCGATGAACGGCGCGACGACGAAGAGGAACTGATTGAGCCGGAACGCGCCGGCAAGGTCGCCGTGCAGGAGATGAAAGACCGCTCGCGTCGCGCCGCAGCCGGGACACTGCAATCCCGTCAACTGATGAAACATGCACGGTGGAAAGAAGTGCCATTGGGCGGGATCGAAGAAGAACAGCGTGCCGAGCGCGGCGACCGAAACGACGGCGACCATCCACCGGACCTTCATCGCATGCCGTGCTGGTTGAGAATCCCCACGCCGACCGAAGCCATCCAGATGATTCCGATGACCAACCCACCGGCCAGACCAAGCCAGCACCACATCTTTGCGTTCTTCGACGCCTGCTGTGCTCCAGCCATGTCGCCCGCGGCCAGCTTCGTGCTCACCTGCGCGGCATAAACGATCGCCACGATTCCGAACGGCATGCAGCAGCAGAGCGTCACCAGGATCGACTGCACCAGATAGTTAGGCAGGGACGGCGTCTGCACCGTCGCCGCGGGTTGCACGACTTGTGCGCCGCAATTCGGGCAGAGGTTCATTCCGGGTGAGAGTTGGTAGCCACATGAGGTGCAGAACATTCAGCGGGATACTCCTTCCGGATATTGGATGAATTCGCCGTTCGAGTAGATCAGATCACGATCGAAGCTCGTCGTCGCCAGTGGCGTCGTCCCGTACTCCATCAGGTCCTGATGTTCGAAGATGCGGTCTTTCCCGGCGCTGCCGATCAGGTATCGCGAACAACGGTCGTCTGTCTTCTCTCCGCATTGATAGCGGATCGCGGTTTCCCATCCGTCGCGATCGGCCAGTGAATGCGCATATTTCGGGATGAGAAGAGGCTTCAGCTCGTCCACCGAAGTCACGTCCGGGTATGCGTTGTTGTCCGTCGCATACGCCTCGACTGCGACTGCAATCGTCCGCATGTCCGCCATCGTTCGCTTCTGCTTCGAGCGCTGCATGGCAGTGAGCAGGTTCGGAATGGCGATCGCCGCGAGAATGCCGATGATCGCAACGACGACGAGCACCCCGAAGATCACCGCGATCACGACGACTGCCGGATTGCTCCCGCTGCCGCTGGTGAGGACCGTCTGCGCACCGTTCGACGGCTTTCCGCAGCGCGTACAGGGCGCGTACGACACCGTCGCGACTTCATGACCACACCATGCACAGAACATGAGTGCGGCGATTGTAGCGCCGGAACGTCACCACATCATGCCGAGTTGGAGCTTCGCGGCGTCCGACATCATGCTGCGATCCCACACCGGATCGAATACGACTTCGACATCGGCATCCTTCACTTCCGGCAGAGTCTCGACTTTGTGCTTCACATCCGCAGCGAGCACAGGCCCCATGCCGCAGCCCGGCGCCGTCAGTGTCATCTTGATCTTCACGTCGTAACCCGCGCCCGTTTCGCGCGGCTTCACATCGCACAGATACACGAGACCGAGGTCGACGATGTTGACTGGAATCTCAGGATCGAAGCAGGTCTTGAGCTGATCCCACACCAGGTCTTCCAGCTTCTGCGGTGTCAGCGGCTCACCCTCGCTCGCCTGTGCGGTCTCGACCGGAGTCTTGCCGATCGCTTCCACTTCCCCGCCCGAGATGCGAACCATGAGGCCGCGATCGGTGATGAGCGTATACGTACCGCCCAACGCCTGCGTGATCGTGGCATGCGCGCCTTGAGGCACGAGCACCTTCTCGCCACTCGGAATCATGACGGCTTCACAAGTACGGCTGACGACGACTTCTTCTCTCATCCATTCACTCCGTCGTGACTGACTGGCTGCCGCCCTTGAGCGCGGCATTCAGCGTATGCCATGCGAGCGTTGCACATTTCACGCGCGCTGGAAACTCCGAGACACCTGAGAACGCCGCGAGCCGGCCGAGCTCCCCGGCATTGACACCACCAGCGTCACCGGTGACCAGGGCGTGGAACGTGTCGAATAGTTTCGCAACTTCATCACGCGATTTTCCCTTCACGGTCGCGCTCATCACCGAGGCCGAAGCCTTCGAGATCGCACAGCCGTTGCCGGTGAAACTGACATCCTTCACGGTGTCGCCATCGAGCTGCAGAAAGATCGTGTAGTGATCGCCGCAGAGCGGGTTGTAGCCGTCGACCTTCGAGCTGGCGTCCGCCATCTCGCGAAAGTTTCGAGGGTTCTTGTTGTGGTCGAGGATGACCTGCTGGTAGAGCTCGCGTAGATCGGACATTGCGGTTGAAGTTTATCCTGAGCGCAGCGAAGGATCAGCCAAGGCGCCGCGCTACTTGTGCCACGTGCAGCGCTCGGGCCGAATGCTTCAGCGGCGCCTTGGTTGATCCTTCGCTGCGCTCAGGATGCCTTGGGATCACCCAAACACCTCGAGCACCTTGCGCAGTCCTTCGACCAGCGCATCCACCTCGGCCCTCGTGTTGTACAACCCGAACGACGCGCGCCCCGTCGCCGGCACGTTGAATCGCATCATCAACGGCTGCGCACAGTGGTGTCCGGTGCGGATCGCGATTCCTTCCTGATCGAGGATCGTGCCGATGTCGTGCGGATGGACGGTCTCGAGCGTAAACGAGATCACACTCGCCTTCTGCTTCGCCGTGCCGATGATGCGCAGCCCTTCGATCTGCTGCAGACGCTCCGTCGCATAGACGAGCAAGTCGTGCTCGTGCGCGGCGATGTTGTCGAGACCAAGCGCACCGACATAGTCGAGCGCGGCCGCGAGCCCGATCGCATCCGCGATGTTCGGCGTGCCCGCCTCGAATTTGTAAGGCAGCGCGTTGTAGGTCGTCTTCTCGAACGACACGGAAAGAATCATGTCGCCGCCGCCCATCCAGGGCGGCATCGCGTCGAGCAGCGCTTCCTTCCCGTACAGCGCACCGATGCCTGTCGGCCCGTACACTTTGTGCCCGGAGAAGGCGTAGAAATCGCAGCCAATCTCCTGCACATCGATCGGAAGATGCGGCACGCCCTGCGCGCCATCGATCACGACGATCGCGCCGGCTGCATGCGCGAGCTCGGTCATCTGTCGAACCGGATTGATCGTACCGAGAGCGTTCGACGCATGGCCGAACGCGGCGATCTTCGTCCGCTCCGTCAGCAGCTTTGCGTACTCCTCGACGATGATCTCGCCGGCATCGCTCACCGGCGCAATGCGCAGCGTCGCACCCTTTTCGGCGCACAGCATCTGCCACGGCACGATGTTCGAGTGATGCTCGATGGCGGTGATGAGGACTTCGTCACCTTCCTTCAGATTCTTGCGTCCCCACGACTGCGCGACGAGGTTGATGCCCTCCGTCGTGCCGCGGGTGATCACGATTTCCTTCTCGCTCCTCGCATTGAGGAATCGCTGGATCGTCGTGCGCGCACCTTCGTACGCAGCGGTCGCCACCTCGCTGAGGTAGTGCACGCCGCGATGCACGTTGGAGTTCTCTTCGCGGTAATAGCGCGTCAGGCGATCGATCACCTGCTGCGGCTTTTGCGTCGTCGCCGCGTTGTCGAGATAGACGAGCTGATGGCCGCGGACGCTGCGATTCAGAATCGGAAAATCGCGGCGAATGCGCTCGACGTCAAACGCCACGGAATGCGACATCGCCAGACTCATCGCGTCCCTCCTCTCCGCTCCGGCATGCGGTCGGGCATCTGCTCGAACATCGCGCGCCGGATCGCTTCACGGACCGGCTCGACTTTCATGCGATCGACGATCTCGCTGGCAAATGCATAGATCAGGAGCCCGCGCGCTTCCTCTTCACCGATTCCGCGCGACCGCAGATAGAACAGCGGCTCTTCGGCGAGCTGGCCGATGGTCGAGCCGTGATTGCACTTCACATCGTCGTTGTGGATCTCGAGCGTCGGCTTGGAATCGATGATCGCGGTCTCGGAGAGCAGCAGATTCTTGTTCGTCTGCCGCGCCACCGTTTTCTGCGCACCGACGCCAACGATGACGCGGCCGTCGAAGATGCCGCGTGCGTTGCCGTCGAGGATGCCCTTGTAGAGCTCCGTCGATTCGCAGTGCGGACGCGCGTGATCGATCACGGTCTTGTTGTCGATGTGCTGAGTATTCGCCCCGATGAAGAGCCCTTCGAGCGCGAGGGAGCTGCCCTCACCCTTCAGCGCCGCGTTGACTTCATTCCGCACGAGCGCACCGCCGATCGCCACGCTGCGCGCGGTGACACTGCTCGACCGCTCCTGATGAATCTGAATCGTGCCGACGTGATACGCCGACGGCGACTCGCACTCGATCTTGTAGTGATCGACGACCGCGCCATCTTCCGCCACGATCTCCGTGACGGCATTCGTGAAGTAGCGCCCTTCGCCGGCGTACGTCTCGACGACGGTGAGCTGGCTGTTCTTCCCGGCGAGGATCAGGTTGCGCGGATGCGACCAGACCTCGTCGCCAGCGCCGAGGTAGAGGATGTGGATGAAACCTTCGATTGCGGCTCCGGCATCGGCGACGATCAGTGCGCCGTCATGCGCGTTCGCAGTATTGAGCGCGGTGAAGGGATGGTCCTGGTAGTCGGCGTATTTCGCGAGCTTGTCGCTCTGCTCCTCCGCGAGCCGCGCGACATGGAGGCCGTTCGCGCCGCCGCCGGTTTGCGAGACGAATACCCCGTTCACGAAGGTGAGCTCGACGAGTGCGCGCGGCATGTGTAGGTCAGGCGCCCCCGCCTGACCTACGGAACCGACAGGCGACTGTCGTACATCTTTCCAATCGATCTTGGTGATCGGGGCGACGTTCGTGTACTTCCACTCCTCCTGGCGCGGAGTGGGCCAGCCGAGCTGCTCGAACCGCTGCGCGGCCTGCTCGCGAATCGTCGTTGGGAAGAGTGCAGTGGTCATCGTGCAGCAACCGCCTCCTGCTCGATCCACTCGTAACCCTTCTGCTCGAGCTCGAGCGCGAGCTCCTTGCCGCCCGACTTCACGATGCGGCCATTGGCCAGCACGTGGACGAAGTCGGGAACGAGGTACGTTAATAGGCGCTGATAATGAGTGATGCAAAGGACTGAGTGTTTTTCGCTACGCAAAGCGTTCACGCCTTCCGCGACGATGCGCAGCGCATCGATGTCGAGGCCGGAGTCCGTCTCATCCAGAATCGCTAGCTTCGGATCGAGCACCGCCATCTGGAAGATCTCGTTCCGCTTCTTCTCGCCGCCGGAGAAACCCTCGTTCACGGCGCGATTCATGAACGCTTCGTCGAGATCGACGAGCTTCATCTTCTCGCGCGCGAGCTGGAGAAACTCCATCGCATCGAGCTCTTCCTCGCCGCGATGCTTCTTCACCGCGTTGACCGCGGCCTTGAGGAAGTAGATGTTGTTCACACCCGGGATCTCGACCGGATACTGCATCGCGAGAAACACCCCTTCACGCGCGCGCTCTTCGGTCGCCATCGCCAGGAGGTCCTTCCCTTCGAACATCACGCTGCCTTGCGTGACTTCGTAGCGGGGACGGCCTGACAATACGTTCGCCAGAGTCGACTTGCCGGAGCCGTTCGGCCCCATGATCGCGTGCACTTCACCCGTGCCGACGCTGAGCGTCAGCCCCTTGAGGATTTCCTTCCCTTCGATTCCGGCGTGGAGGTTCTTGATTTCTAGCATTTGCTTTCCAAAAAATCCCGAGCGAAGTCGAGGGATCAACGACGACACCGCGCTGAGCGTTCTTCCGGCGTTTCGCGTGATGAATCAGTGACCCGGCGCCCTCGTTGATCCTTCGTCGCTTCGCTCCTCAGGATAAAAAAATTCAACCAACCGATCCTTCCAAAGACACTCCCAGCAGCTTCTGCGCTTCCACGGCGAACTCCATCGGCAGCTCGCGGAACACCTCGCGGCAGAACCCGCTCACGATCATCGAGACCGCATCCTCGGCACTGATGCCGCGCTGCTGGCAGTAGAAGAGCTGATCCTCACCGATCTTCGATGTCGACGCTTCGTGCTCCATCGTCGCGGACGAGTTGCGCACTTCGATGTATGGGAACGTATGCGCGCCGCACTTGTCGCCGAGCAGCAGGGAATCGCATTGCGAGTAATTGCGGGCGTTCGTGGCGCCCTTCATGATCGTCACCGCGCCGCGATACGTCTGCTGTCCATGGCCTGCGGAGATGCCTTTCGACACGATGGTCGAGCGCGTGTTCCTGCCGATGTGGATCATCTTCGTGCCTGTGTCAGCCTGCTGATAGTTGGCGGTCACCGCGACGGAGTAGAACTCACCGACGGAGTTATCGCCCTGCAGGATGCAGCTCGGATATTTCCACGTGATCGCAGAGCCTGTCTCGACCTGCGTCCACGACAGCTTCGCGTTCTGGAAGGCTTTGCCGCGCTTGGTGACGAAGTTGTAGATCCCGCCTTTTCCTTCCTTGTCGCCGGGATACCAGTTCTGCACCGTCGAGTACTTGATCGATGCGTTGTCGAGCGCGACGAGCTCGACGACCGCGGCATGCAGCTGGTTCTCATCGCGCATCGGCGCCGTGCACCCTTCGAGGTAACTGACGGTCGCTCCTTCGTCGGCCACGATCAGCGTGCGCTCGAACTGTCCCGTGTTCGCGCTGTTGATGCGGAAATACGTCGACAGCTCCATCGGGCATTTCACACCCCTGGGGATGTAGCAGAAGGAGCCGTCGCTGAAGACCGCACTATTCAGTGTCGCGAAGAAATTGTCTGTGTACGGCACAACGGAGCCAAGGTATTTGCGAACGAGATCAGGATGCTCGCGCACCGCCTCGGAGAACGAGCAGAAGATGATGCCGACCTTCGCAAGCTCGCTGCGGAACGTGGTCGCGACGGAGACGGAATCGAAGACGGCATCGACCGCGACGCCGGAGAGACGCTTCTGCTCTTCGAGCGAGATGCCGAGCTTCTCGAACGTCGCGCGCAACTCGGGATCGACTTCGTCGAGCGAATTGAGTTTCTTCTTCTGCTTCGGCGCCGAGTAGTAGCTGATGGACTGATAGTCGATCGGGCCGAAGTTGACGTTCGCCCACGTTGGCTCCTTCATCGTGAGCCAATGGCGGAATGCCTTGAGACGCCACTCGAGGAGCCACTCCGGCTCCTGCTTCTTGAACGAGATCAGACGGACGATCTCTTCGTTGAGGCCCGGCGGTGCAACATCGGCTTCGATGTCGGTGACAAAGCCCCACTTGTAATCCTGATTGGCAATTTGTTCGATCGTGTCGGACATTAGATTCTCTCCGCCGCTGGCGCCGAAAGGTGGTGCTTGTCGATCACCGCGGACGGCATCGTGCCGCGCGTGAGCTCCGCGAGAGTCACCTGTTCGAATGCGCCCTTGATCGCGCGATTGATGCCGAACATGAAGCGGCGCGACGGGCACGCAACACGGATCGAGCAGAGCGCGTGACCACTGTCGTCGACCGATTCGCATTCGACGAGATCCCACGGCCCCTCGAGCGTCTCGATGATCTGCCCGAGCGTCACGACATCAGGATCGCCGTCGAACGCATAGCCGCCGCCGGCACCGCGATAGGACTGCACGATCCCACCGGCGTGAAGCGTCTTCAGCACCTTCGTGATCATCGGCAACGGCAGGTGATAGAAGGTCGCGATTTCACGGGCCGCCACGACCTCACCCGGTTTGCGGGCAAGATAGACGGTGGCGAGAAGGCCGTAGTCGGTGAGTCGGGAGATTTTCAGCATCGGTTGACTTTCCGCGGACCGCGCGGGCCGCAAACAGTACCACCTTGGTACGGTTTCTACAACCGAGTGCTTTCAGTGATTCTTCCGCACCACTGAAGTTGCTTTAGGAGGTGCGACCTCCAAAACCTACTTAACGGGACTGTGGCACGCGAAATGCGACATCCATCGGACAGGTCACGTATGAAAAACCATCTCGCATTCGCGCTCGGCATCGCGATCGTGATCGCCGCCTGTCATCGCGGATCGACCTCAATGCAGCGCGAACAGAAAAACTATGACGTGGTTCAGGAAGGGCAGGCCAGCGGCGTCTCTTCGACGATCAGCGCGCCGGGGGAGACCCCTCCTCCGATGTCGAATACGAACGCAGACACGACGAGCAATTTCACGATTGCTCCAAACATCGACACGACAGGAACGACGAACACGGCCGTGCCGATGCCGCCGATGACCTCTGCCGTTCCTCCGCCTTCGCCACCGCAGCCACGACGGATCTCGCCACCACGGCAGGAAGTGAAGCCACCGACCGCGACCGACACGATCGCGAACACGAGCACGCTGCCACCAACGGACACTACGACGACAGCAGCTCCGCCGCCGCCACCCGATCAGCAGCCCCCCGATCCGCAGGATCAGCCGCCTGCCACCCAGACGGATACTCGGGGCTGAGGACCAAAAGCGCTCAAAAATCGCTAGAATGCGCGCCTCATGGCGCGGGTCACCTTTCAATCACTGATCCTGACGCTCCAGAATTTCTGGGCTGAGCGAGGCTGTCTCATCGAGACGCCGCTCGACCTCGAGGTCGGTGCGGGAACGATGCATCCCGCAACGTATCTTCGCGTTCTCGGCCCCGAGCCATGGAACGTCGCTTACGTTCAACCCTCTCGCCGTCCGGCCGACGGCCGCTACGGCGACAATCCCTTTCGTCTCGGCAAGCACTATCAGTTTCAGGTCATCCTGAAGCCATCGCCGCTCGAGGTGCAGGAGCTCTATCTCGACTCACTGCGCGCCATCGGACTCGACCTGACGAAGCACGACCTCCGCTTCGAAGAAGACAACTGGGAGTCGCCCACCCTCGGCGCCTGGGGCGTGGGCTGGCAGATTCTGCTGGACGGGATGGAGATCACGCAGTTCACCTACTTCCAACAGGCGGGGGGAATCGATCTCGCGCCGATCTCGGCGGAGATCACGTATGGTCTCGAACGCCTCACGATGTTCCTCTCGCGCAAGGATTCGGTGTACGACATCGAATGGACGAGCGGCGTGGGCTACGGTCCCGTGCGTCATCAGGAAGAGTACGAGTTTTCGAAGTACTACTTCGAAACGGCTGACATCGATCTGCACTGGAAACTGCTCGATGCATACGAAGGAGAAGCTCGCCGCTGTCTCGACGCGAACCTCGTCCTTCCCGCGTACGACTTCACCTTGAAGTGCTCGCACATCTTCAACACACTCGATGCGCGCGGCGCGGTTTCGGTGACCGAGCGCGTCGGCGTCATCAAGCGCGTGCGCGATCTCGCCATCCGCTGCGCGCAGGGGTACTACGCGGCCCGCGAAGCCCTCGGCTTCCCGCTGTTGCAGGGAGGATCGACGAATGTCTGAGTACTTCTTCGAGCTCCTCACCGAAGAGATCCCCGCCTGGATGCATGAGGCCGCGGCGGCAACGCTCACACAGCGTCTGACGAAACTCGTCGAGGAGACCGGCGGTGACTCCTCATCGGTTCTCGTCAACACCACGCCACGCCGCATCGCGTTCATGCTCGGCAAGTTGAAAGAGCGCGAGGACGATCGCGAGATCGAAGTGAAGGGTCCGCCGAAGAAGGCAGCCTACGATGCGGACGGCAAACCGACGCAAGCTCTGAACGGCTTTCTGAAGAAGAACAATGCTGCAATCGAGAACGTCGTCGACTCGGGCGACTACATCACGATTCGCAAGCAGATCACGGGCCGAGGAATCGGTGAGATCCTCGCCGAACAGATTCCTCAGATCATCGAGTCGATCCGCTGGCCGAAGATGATGCGCTGGGGAAAGGGCGAGCATTCGTACATCCGGCCGATCCACAGCATCGTCTCGGTCTTTGACGGAAAGCACGTGCCGCTCTCGATCTTCGGTATCGCATCGGGCACGACGACGGCCGGCCACCGCATCCTCGCGCCGCAGGCGATCGAGATCACCTCGTGGAACGATTACGTCTCGAAGCTCGAGCTGGCGCGCGTCGTCGCGGATCCCATGCGCCGCCGCCACGTGATGGCCGAGCGCGCGCGCGTTCTCGGCAACGAGGTCGGCGGCACGCCGAGCGTCGATGCGTCGATCTGGTCGCAGTGGCAGTACCTCACTGAATATCCGGGCGTCGTACGCGCCGAGTTTCGCCACGACTATCTCGCGCTGCCGGACGAAGTCCTCGTCACCGTCATGCGCGTGCATCAGAAGCAGTTGCCCATTCGCGACGCGCAGGGAAAGCTGACTCCGTACTTTCTGGCCGTGCTCGACAACGAAGGCGATCCGCTCGGCAATGCCGCGTACGGCAACTCCTTCGTCACGAACGCCCGCTTCGCCGACGCGAAGTTTTTCTACGAGACCGACCGCAGGAAGAAGCTTTCCGAACGCTTCGAGCAGCTGGAGCATCTGCAGTTTCAGGAAAAGCTCGGCAACTATGCGGAGAAATCGAAGCGGATCGAGCGCATCGTGCGCGACCTCGGCGGCGATGACGATGCGCTGACCGCGGCGCGTCTCTGCAAGACCGATCTCGTCACGGAGATGGTGAAGGAGTTCACCGACCTGCAGGGACAGATCGGCGGCATCTACGCTCGCGAAGAGAACTATCCCGACGCGGTGTGGCAGGCGATCTACGATCAATACAAGCCAGCGAGTCTCGAAGACTCGCTGCCGCGCACGCTCAGCGGCGCGCTCGTCTCCCTCGCCGATCGCATCGACACGCTCGCCGGCTTCTTCTCGATCGGCGCAAAGCCGACTGGCTCGAAGGATCCCTTCGCACTCCGCCGCGCCGCACAGGGAATCGTTCTCATCCTTCTTCTGCGCGACAAGCGTGAGGTGAAGATCGGCATCGAACGTCTCATCGAGCTCGCGACTGACGACCAAAAAGTCAAAGCCGAACTGCTGGCGTTCTTTGCGGAGCGCGTGAAGACGATCCTCGAGCAACGTTTCGCGTACGACGAAGTCGCAGCCGCCATGGAAGCCGGCTGGTCGGCGTCGCTGACCGACCTTTCCGATCGCGTCGAGGCTCTGAAGAGCATTCGCGAAGATGCGAACTTCCTCTCGATCCTCGATTCCGCAAAGCGCATCGCCAACATCACTGAAGGCCACGACGCGACGACCGTGGATGCCGGCAAACTTCAGCACGAGACGGAGAAACGTCTCAACGAACTGACCGATGCAGTCGGATCGCAGATCGACGAGCTGATCGCCGGCCGGCGGTACCACACAGCACTCGAGTCGTTCGCTGCGATGGCGCCCGAGCTCGAGAAATTCTTCATCGACGTCATGGTCATGGTCGACGATGAAGCCGTGCGCCGCAATCGCATTTCGCTTCTCCGTAAGACTGGAAACGCAGTCATGAAGATCGCCGACGTGACGAAGATCGTCGTCGATCGCAGCGACTACAAGTGAGCAGACAGCAGAGCAGACAGCTGGCAGCTGGCGGCAGGCAGCAGAAGCACTTCCCGTCTTTTCTGCTGTCCGCTGCCTGCTGCCTGCTGTCTGCTCTCGCCTGCAAGCCAAAGCCCTGGGTTCCGGAGGCGCCACCCAAGCCGACACCCGCTCAGCTCCGTCAGGCGCACATCGACGAAGCTCCCGATGACAGCGGCGAACGAAGCAATCTGCTGAACATCGCGCGCGGCGCGGCGGTTGCGAGTCGCACAGCGGAACTGCTCCTCGAGAACTCAGCGGTTCGTGTGATCGATGGTGAACCGCGCAGCGACTGGATGTCGCCGGCTGGCGACTCACTGCAAACGCTGACTCTCTCTTTGGGCGCAAGATGTCGAATCGACCATATCGGCGTCCGCTCTCTCCCCAACTATGGCGTGAAAGTCGTCGAGTTCGAAACTTCACTCGACGGAAAGACGTTCAAACCCCTCGCAACGCACACCTTCGAGCGGCGCGATGGGGAGCAGATGTTCGACGTGCAACCTGTCGAGGCGCTGTATCTGCGCGCAACCACGAAAGAGAACTTCGCAGGAACCGCCGACATTCAGAGCATCCTCGCCCGCGGACAAGAGCTCGAGGTTCCGCCGCAGCGGACGATCAGCGGATGCTGGTCGCTCAACAGCGCGCCCGCCGCGTTCGTCGACGAGGGTGGAACGACACGAGGATTTTTCGATTTTCGCGAGCGCATGATGCTCGAGGGTGGATTCGATGGCCGCGTATGGCGTTTCGTCTGGACGCGCGGCGCGCAGTTCGGCCTCATCGCGATGACGCTCACCCCGGACAGTGCGCACATGAGCGCCGTGAAGTTCTACATCGACACCGACCCTCATCACGTCGGCGAGGATCTCCTTGGCGATCGCGAGCCTTGCAAAGCCTTACCTGCCATTCCCATTTCCACGACACTCCGGACCTACCTCGGCCGTCTGGGCTACGTTCCCCTTTATGGCCTGCATTTCGACGCGCATGATCAGCTCGTTGCGGCCGAGAGCGAGTTCGCGCTCAATCAGATCGCAGCGCTGATCAGAGAGACCGCACCACGCCCGCTCACGCTCATCTCGCGCGAGCTGCGCGGCGCGAATGCCGCTGCCGATCGCGCGACGGCAAAGGCAAGACTCGATTCGCTCGAAGCGGAATTGAAGAAGCGGGGCTTCGATCTCTCGCGTGTGAAGTTCGTCGTCAAAGGGCGTGATGATTTCCGGACCGCGCCCTGGTCGGAGATCATGCGAACCATGCAAAGCGGGGTCGAGCTCGCGGCATCTTGAGATTCCGCTTCCTCGCCGAGCGTCGTTTTTTAGATAATCGCGTCGAGGTCCTTCAATGAAATACGTCTACTTCTTCGGCGACGGCCACGCTGAAGGGAACGCGAAGATGAAAGAAGTCCTCGGTGGCAAAGGCGCTGGCCTCGCCGAAATGACGAACATCGGAGTTCCTGTCCCGCCCGGCTTCACCATCTCCACCGAGGTCTGCACGTACTTCTACGCTCATGACAAAGCGTATCCGCCGGAACTGAAGGATGCCGTGGCGGAGAACCTCGCGCGCGTCGAACAGTCCGTCGGGCGCAAGTTCGGCGACAAGGAAAAGCCGCTGCTCGTTTCGGTGCGATCGGGAGCACGCGCGTCGATGCCAGGCATGATGGACACGATCCTCAACCTCGGCCTCAACGACGAGACGGTGCAGGGCCTCGCGAAGCACGACGAGCGTTTCGCGTTCGACTCCTATCGCCGGTTCATCCAGATGTATTCGGACGTCGTGCTCGAAATCGACCGTGAGCACTTCGAACATGAGCTCTTCGCACTGCGCGATCGCGTCGGCGCGGACAGCGATGCGAAGATTCCCGCAGCGAGCCTCAAAGAGCTCGTCGAAACGTACAAGAAGATCGTTCGCGAGCGCGGCGGCAAAGAATTTCCGCAGGACGTCCACGAACAGTTGTGGGGCGCGATCGGCGCGGTGTTCACGTCATGGAACAACCAGCGCGCCATCACGTACCGCAAGCTGAATCAGATTCCCGATGATTGGGGAACCGCCGTCAACGTGCAGTCGATGGTCTTCGGCAACATGGGCGACGACTGCGCGACGGGCGTTGCGTTCACGCGCAATCCGTCGAACGGCGAGCACAAGTTCTTCGGCGAGTATCTCGCGAACGCGCAGGGGGAGGATGTCGTGGCCGGCATCCGCACTCCGCTCCCAATCTCGAAGTCGCAGGTGACCGACGTCGGTGCGTCGTCATCGATTGCTGAGAAGTCGCTCGAAGAGTCAATGCCCGAGGTGTACGCGCAGCTAGAGGACGTCTACAAAAAACTCGAGTCGCACTATCGCGACATGCAGGACATCGAGTTCACGATTCAGGCGCACAAGCTGTACCTGCTGCAGACGCGTACCGGCAAGCGCACCGGCTTCGCCGCGGTGAAGATCGCGTGCGACATGGTCGATGAAGGTCTCATCAGTCATACCGAGGCGGTCTCGCGCGTCGAAGCGGGACAAATCGTTCAGTTGCTCGCACCGATGTTCGATGCCAAGGAGAAGTCGAAAGCCGTCCAGGGCGGACGGCTGCTCGGCCGCGGTCTTCCCGCGGGCCCCGGCGCCGCGACGGGACGCATCGCGTTCAGCGCCGAACGCGCAGTCTCGATGGCGAAGGATGATCCGGTAATCCTCGTGCGGATCGAGACCTCGCCCGAAGACATCGCCGGCATGCACAGCGCCGCGGGCATTCTGACCACGCGCGGCGGGCTCACGTCACATGCGGCCGTCGTCGCGCGCGGCATGGGACGTCCATGTGTCGTCGGCGCAGGGAATCTGCGCGTCGACTACGGCAAAGGTGAGCTTCGTTCCGAAGGACACGAGCCGCTCGAAGAAGGCGACTGGCTCTCGATCGACGGTACCTCGGGCGAGATCATCGGCGGCAAGCTCGCGACGAAGCCGTCGGAAGTCATTCAGGTGCTCATCGACAACACGATGCAGCCGAGCGAGTCGGAGACGTTCCGCAACTTCGATCGCCTGCTCAAGTGGTCGGACGAGATCCGCTCGCTCGGTGTACGCACGAACGCGGACACGCCGAAAGACGCGCGCGTTGCCCGGCTGTTCGGCGCGGCTGGCATTGGCCTTTGCCGCACGGAGCATATGTTCTTCGCCGAAGAGCGCATCCTTCGTGTTCGCGAAATGATTCTCGCGCGCGACGAGAAGGGGCGCCGTCACGCACTCGATCAACTACTGCCGTTCCAGCAGGCAGACTTCGAAGGCATCTTCCGCGAGCTGGCCGGACTGCCGGTAACGATCCGCCTGCTCGATCCGCCGCTGCACGAGTTTCTGCCGCAGAGCGAACAGCAGATCTCAGCCGTGGCGCGCGACATGGGGTGGGGTTTCGTCGAGCTGCGAGCGAAGGTGAATCAGCTGCACGAGTCGAATCCGATGCTCGGTCACCGGGGCTGCCGTCTCGCGGTCACGTATCCGGAGATCTACGAGATGCAGGTGCGGGCGATTTATCTGGCGGCGTGCACCGTGAAGAAGGAAGGGATCGATGCGCGGCCCGAGGTGATGATTCCGTTGGTGGGAACGGTCAAGGAGTTGACCATTCTCACGGAGATGGTGCGACGAGTTGGCGCGGAGACACTAAAGGCGAATGGCGTCGACCTTCCGGTGATCGTCGGAACGATGATCGAGATTCCGCGCGCGGCGCTGGTCGCCGACAAACTCGGTGAGGTTGCCGAGTTCTTCTCATTCGGCACGAACGATCTGACGCAGATGACATTCGGCTATTCGCGAGACGACGCGGGAACGTTCCTGCCCGAGTATGTCGACAAGAAGATTCTGAAGAAAGATCCATTCGAGTCGATCGATCAGGAAGGGGTCGGTCAGTTGGTGAAGCTCGGCACGGAGCGGGGACGCGGTGCGAATGCGAATCTCAAGGTCGGCGTCTGCGGCGAACATGGCGGCGATCCCGACTCGATCCGCTTCTTCCGTACGTGCGGTCTGAACTACGTCTCGTGCTCGCCGTACCGCGTACCGGTAGCGCGGCTCGCGGCGGCCCAGGCCGAGCTCGAGTTCAAGCACTACGAGGGATAGCCCGTACGCTCGGGATGACGGAGATCTGAGCCCAGAATCAAGAGGACTCGCTAGTGCCCATTTACACGATATTCGCTCTGCACCATGCCGCTCGGGAACGTGCGCGTCCAGAGATGCTGGAGGCGCACGTCATGCGGCAAACTTCCGAATAACGGGATTCCTTCGCCGATCAGCACCGGAACTCGTGTAATCACGAGGCGATCAATGAGTCCTTCTCTCAGAAAACGCTGAATCGTGATGCCGCCATCAATGTAGAGACGCTGCGAACCGCTCATCGCGAGTGACTCGACGATTGCAGCAGGCGCGCCGCTCATTTGCTCGACGACGCCTTTCGCACGGGAGAGGTCGAGCTCGCGGCTGCTCAACACGACGACGCGCTTTGATCCATACGGCCATTCACTGAATGCGAGTACGGTCTCGAATGTGTGGCGGCCGATCACGAGTGCATCGACCATTGCGATGAACTCTTCATAGCCATGTGGCTCGCCGCCGTCCGCCGGCAGGAAATCGAACGAGCCATCCTTCCGCGCGATGAATCCATCGAGACTCGTGCCGACGAAGACCGACGTCGTCATACTGAGGTGATGCTAGCAGACGTAAGCGGAGCCGGACGGCTCGCGGGGATCTTCGCGCTCACCATTCCACTCTTTGCGCAGCCCGTTCTGACATCGTGGCGAATCAACACGACGGCGGAGACGGGCACGTATCACCTTCAGAACGGCACAACAGGAACGTTGCTCGCGAACGTGCAGCAGGTGCAGTACGACAACGCGTACGCGTACATCAGTGCCAGCGGCATACCGTCCTATGACATCGGACCGTGGGGACCGAATCCTAACGTTCCGCGGCAGCAGAACTACGTCGTTGCAATTCCGCGGCAGCCCGTCGATGCGACGACACCAGTGCGCACACCACCCGGCGCGAACGGCCTCTTTGTAAACGGCGTTGCGATCTACAACGCGTGGGACACGTTCTCCTGGTCGAATGCGACGCACTCGGAAACTCCGCAGGGCGACGGCGTCTGGAACCGCAACGGCGGTGTCGTCGAAGCACCCGGATTCGATCCCTGTGATGGTCATCCACAACAACAGGGCGCCTATCATCATCATGAGTATCCCGCGTGTCTCGGCAAACAGCTCGGCGCGACGAGCACACAACATTCGCCGATCCTCGGCTTCGCATTCGATGGCTATCCGATCTACGGGCCGTGGGGCTTCGATCCATCGGGCGTCGTGCGGAGGATGGAGAGCAGTTTTCGTCTACGCGTGATTACGCAGCGGCACTCCCTGCCGAACGGTCAGGCGCTGCAGCCAAATCAGTACGGGCCCGATGTCTCGTCGCAGTTTCCGCTCGGTCGTTATCTCGAGGACTACGAGTTCGTGCCGGGACTCGGAGATCTCGACGAGCACGATGGTCACTTTTGCATCACACCCGATTACCCGACCGGAACCTACGCGTACTTCCTGCCCATCGATGCCGGAGGAGAACCGGAGTTCCCTTACACGATCGGCATGACGTTCAAGGGATCGCCATACACCGCGGACTTCGGACAATCGCGCATCAATCTTCCATCGGGCCTCACGCAATTGCGCGTGCTCACGATCACCACGTTCTCGCCCGACCGAGGAACTGGTTCGAGCCGGGTCGTGATCACAGGCAAGGGCTTCCTTGACGTCACGACAGTTTTCTTCGGTGACGTCTCCGCACCATTCATCGTCGACAGTGACACGCAGATCACCGCGACAATCCCGAGCAATGCGAAGAGCGGCCGCATCCGCGCCGACCGCGCGGACGCCTACGTTCGCAGCACGACGGACTTTTCCGTTATCGCAGGAAAACGCCGTCGCGCCTCTCGGTAAACAACGTGGCAGAATGATGCCTCCACCATGGCGGCGATCGATCTCTCCAGGCTTTACCAGGTAGACGACTACGGTTCGCTCTACATCTCGCCGGCGATTCACGACTGGTCGATCCTCGAATCACATGGGATCGACACCGTGATCGATCTCGACGGCGGCCTCGATGACTGTATCCCGACGCTTCCAGGCCGTTGTCTCTACGTTTACTTCCCGATCTACGATGAAGAGCTGCCGGATCTTCGCAAGCTCGAGGCGGTGAGTGCCCTCGGTGCACACCTCGTGGAAGGAGGACATCGCGTGCTCTCCCATTGCGGGATGGGCTTCAATCGCTCCGCCCTCGTCGCCGGCCGCATCCTCCACAGGCTCGGGATGACAGGTCCCAACGTTGTGCAACGGTTGCGCGAGCGGCGCGCGGGCGCGCTATTCAACCAGGTCTTCGCCGATCATCTGATCGCGCTTCCGTGATCGCCATGCCGTTCGATCTCAAAGTCTCCGGCATCACCTATCGAGACGACGAGATCTCCATTACCGGCACCATCATCGGAGGTGCGTTTGCCGGACCGGAATGGGTGAAGCTGCGTACGGCGGATGGACGAGACGTCTATTCGAGCATTCGGCGCCACGGTGGCGACAGCATCGATCAGTGGCCGCTTCAGGCAGGTCACAAGGGCGCGGTCACGCTCCATGTGAAACCGTTACGAGACCACGCAATGATCGACGAGAGGGAGCTCGTGGTAGGACTCGGCTTCCGAGAAACCTCGGAGCGGCTCGATGTTTCCGACGCGGTGTCCGAGCCGCGCTTCTGGGCGATGCGATTGCACGATCTTTTCGAGGAGGGAGCCGGAGCGGCCGATTTCGAGGAGATGATTCACAGCCGCTTCAAATCAGACACCTGGCCGTTCGTGCGCATCGATGTCGGCTCTTCACTCTATGTCGAGCTCGAATTCGCGGCGGACGCCGAACATCAAACTCGTTTCTGGATCGGTCGCGACAACGATCAGCGAATCATCCTGGGCTATGAGAGCGGCCATTCCTCTCTGCCCGCATTTCGCTTCGCGGAAATCGAGCTCATCGCGAGGCGCGCACGCAACCCCTGGTCAGCGTTACTGTTTCTCGGGGGCTGCAGAGAGCGCGCATTCGGCTCCGAGCAAACGAACCTCGTGGCATCGCTCGTCTCACGAGTGCCGGGGTTTTCCGGCGACCCACCGGCTGCGGCGAAGACACTAACCACTCGTTGCACTTCGAGCGATGTCGCTTGGTTTCACGACGAAATGTTCGGTTGGATCAATAACTCGGTCCTGAGTCAGCGCAACCCGCAAGGTGCAATGTCTTGTCTCACGGACGAGGAGCTGGAAGGGATCCGCGACTATTTCGAAGCATTGTCAGTGTGAGCAGAATCACGGGCAGCTCTCTTTTACGAACTTTTGACACCGGCGCACACACGGTCTTTACGCAGACCGGCAAGAATCCTCGGAAACGAAAACATCGCGGTAGCAAGTACCAACAAAGGGGCGTAACGCCCCTTTTTTTGTTTCCGGAGGTTCTGTACGGCAACGTGAACGTCAAACCAGCCACACCGGTGACGGCCACGGTGCCGGACAGAGGGGCGTAACGCCCCTCTTCGTGTATCGGGCCCCCTGAAAAAATTACCTCCGCAACAAATCCGGTCTCTGACCGATAGGGAGAAGTCTCGTGTCTAGAAACAACCGATCGGGCGAACGAGGAGCCGCACTGGCCCTCGTGCTGTTCGCGAGCACGATCATTCTGCTGCTCCTGGCAACGGCGCTGACGATCTCGCGCATGTCAGGCCGCATGGTCACGCGGCAGCTGATCTCCCAGGGACAGGCATACAACGCCGCGAATGCGGGCCTCACCAACGCGCTCTCATGGTTCGTCCATCAGCGCGTGCAGCCCGTGACGACCTTCACTCCCACCGGCGCCGAGACCGAAGACTCGTCGATCGGCATCGTCCGCACGTACTCGATCAACGATGTGGGCCGCGTCGCGGGCCGCTATGAAGTACGTAAGACGATGGTCACGGACGTGAGCGCACGCCGCGGCCGTAGCGCGGGCACGGTGTGGCAGATCGACTCCGCCGGCTACGTGTACGTGCAGAACAGCGCGAGCAGCGGACCGGGAGTCAACGGCAACACGATTCTCGCGAAGCGGACGATGCGGACGGAGATTCAGCGTCTGGCCTTGGCACTTCCCGCAAGTGCAGCGCTCAGCGCGAGCCGCGGCTCCAACGTCAACGTCACGGCGAGCGGTCGCATCCTCGGCGGCACAAACGGAATCGGCGTCGCGTATCCGCCGTCCACCGGAACTCCACGAGTGAGCGGCACGGTCAGCGGCAACCCGGCCCAGAACACCACCAACGGCGCCTTCGCGCTGAGCAGCGTTTTCGGCGTCACCCAGCAGGAACTGATCGGAATGGCCGACATCGTCGTCGACGACGAGCGCGATCTTCCTGACCCGATGCCGACCATGTCACTGATCGTGATCCGCGGCAATGCGACGTTCGGTCCAACGAAGCGTCTAACCGGCAGCGGCATCCTCGTCGTGCTCGGCAATCTCATATTGAATCCGCAGTCGAACGCGTTCTTCAACGGTCTGGTCTGGGTCGGCGGAACGCTCAACATCTCGCCTCCCTCCAGCATCACCGGCGCTGTCATCGCGAACGGTCCGGTGCAGCTCTCCAGCGGCGCCGAGGTGGCAGAGATCGATTACGACTCCTCGATTCTCGACCAGATCCGCCTGCAGAAGGGCAACTACCTCTTCAGCAGAACGCCGTGGATCGTCACGAAGGGAAACTGACATGAGCCATCGATATTACGAACGCGGTATGTCTCTGGCCGAGGCGATGGTCGCGATCGCGCTGACAGGGATGCTCATCGTCGCCTCTTCGAACATGCTCACCACGGCCTATCGCGGCACGCAGGACAACATCAACAAGCAGTTCGCAACGCAGAAGGCGATCTCGATGCTCGAGGAACTACGTTCGCTCGTGCAGTCGAGCACGGGTTCGAACGCCGTCGTACTCGACCAGTTCGACGACGGCGTCACGAACAAAACGGTCCTCACCACACAGACATCGATCACCGATCCTGCGAATGCCGCGAGTGGCAACACATCGATGGGACCGAACCAGTGGCTCTACGAGCGCCGCATCTCGGTTCAGAAGATCACTGGCTCGAACGACCTGCGCATCGTCAACGTGAAGGTCTTCGTCAACGAGAAGAGCGGTCAGCGCCTGCTGGCGGAAGTTGCGAGCGTGCTCAGTACGATCGGACAGAACTCTCCTCCCACGCAGGTCTATGACATCTACCTGATCGCGATCGAGAACATCCCCGGCTGGTGGGTGTACATGCAGGACGTCGTGCCGTTCGTCGACAGCGCGATGGCCGACCTCGAAGCGCGTCAACCCGGATTGCAGTTCCGTCGTCACTGGATCCGCAAGCTCTCCTACGGCCGCGATCCGTACTACACACCCTACGTCAATCGAACGAACGACTCGAACGCAGCGATCGACTCCGTCTACTTCTATCCGGGACTGATGCCGAGCGGCTCGGCAGTGAATTACTACTATCCTCCCGACTTCTTCTCGGGCCGCGTGAAGGTCGACAGCACTGTCGTCAACGGCTACGACGCGACCACGAACCGTCTGCCGTACTCACTCGCCGATCAATACAACAACGCGATGCGCTATCCGGAAGAGCGCGCTCTCTTCGATGCACGCGTCGCGGCCGGGCAGGAATCCGCCGATACGCCCACGCTGCGCCTTCTGCTGGATGACATGTACATGCATCCGTCGCAGTACAAGAACGCGATCATCATCAATCTGCACGGCGAGCTCTTTCCGTTTCCTCCCGTGCGCAACTACGCGGACGCGGCGAAGGATCCGGCGACCTGGCCGAATGTCCGTGTCGTCACGCATCCCGAGAAACTGCGCTACACGAACTCGGAGAACATCAACCTTCGCGTCTACTCGTACCACACGAATATCAACAGCCCGAATTCTGTGCCAGACACGCTGAACGTTCCGATCACCGTCACGATCAAGAATCTTCGCTACACCGCTTCACCGAATGATGTGGCGTCGATCAGCGGCGGCATCAGCAACACGCCGTATTCGGCGCAGATCGCGCCCATGATCTCCAGCCCCGGCACGATGTACTGGTCGTCGACGAACACGGCGAACGACACCGTCTTTACTCTCTACAACTCGCCGCTGAAGACCCCCTGCGTGAGCGTGACGAATCCGTGCGACCGCGGCGGCTTACCCGCGGCATCGCGGTTGTACGGACTCGAGTACATCCCTTCGCCCGTCGAGAACCTGCCCGACGGCACGGCACCGAACGCGTTCACGACGGCGCTCGACAACCGCACGAACATCGCGAAGAACACCGCGCGCTGGGTCGTCACGATTCCTTCGTTCGTCCTTCCATCGAACTCGCTCATCGAGATCGATACGCAGATCGGCGATTCCTCAACCCCGGCGCTCACGAACGTGTCTCGAACGTATGCGTGGCGCGGCACCGACACCTGGATCTTTGGCGACGCAACGACTGACCCGAACCTCCCGATCACCGAGCGCTTTCAAATTCTTGGTGACCCCCGCCATTGTCCCTACGCGGACCTCAAGTCGCCACACGCAACGTCGGGCCGCGCCCGCGCCAATTCTCTTGGCATGGGCTACAACCGCTACTTCGATGACTTCCACTCCTCGTCCACGAATGCTGCCTCGTCCTGGCCGGGCTGGTCGTACGACGCTCCCGCGTTGAGCGGCAACTGGTACGGCATCAAGAACAACACGTCGGACACCGATCCGAACAACGACGGCTGGAACACCGGCTCGGGCATGCTCGAGCTCGACGTCTCGCGCATCTATCAGGTGCTTCGCTCCGCCGTCGTCCGCTCGCACGCCGTCTACACGACGATGACCGGCTTCTCGTACTACTACGTCGGCATCGGCAACGAGATCGGCTACGACTCGGCGAACGGATTCGCGAACAGCATCCCTGTTTCCTCAAAACCGTTCGACGGCACCAGCGGAACGCGCAATGAACAGTCGATCACCGACGCGCAGAGCGGCGGTGTGAAGTACATCCGCGAGAACTCCAGCGGCAACTACTGGTGGTCGTTGTCGTGGCTCGGCGAGCTCACGCCCGATTCACAATGGAGCACCTGGACCGCGAATGGAAATCTGCCGACGGGCAGCGGCAACGGCACGTTCTCGCGCGTTCTGCGCGGCTCGATCAACACCAATCTGCCGGCAGGTACGGCGTTCTTCAACGCGACCCGCCGTCCACAGGAAGAAGGAAGCACGGCATTCTTCTGGAGCGGAACAGCGGGCTCGACATTCCATCATCGCTATCAGGACAACACGACGGGCACGCTCGATAACGACGGCACCGACATCGCGAATACGTACGAACTGCCGCTGCCCACGTCAATTGCCAATGCTCGCCCGTTCGACATCAACGTCAACGACACGAGCATGAACCCCGATCACTTCCTGCAGCCGGTCTATGGGAGCGCGACGACGCTCTCGACCCTCGCGCGCTACTACAAACACTCGACGAACATTCAGGGCAGCTCGCTGCTCACGATGCGCAGCGGCAACGACGCGGCCTTCGTCGTCGTGAATGGTCTCTCGCCTACTGGTACATCCGGTGTGTCGTTCATCTCACGCTGGTCATTCCTGAGTCTCGTACAGAGCTTCCTTGCGGGAGGGCTCTACAGCACGAACGGTAGTCCTGATGCCTCGCGCGTTCGCGAGCTTCCCCGCGTAGCCATCACGACGCCGAACGACGACGTCGATCTCCGCAACCCGTCGACGATCAACATCGCGTGGAGCTCGCAGTGGACGCGCTGGGATGGCCTGAAGTACACGCCCGACTATTCGGCAACATTCGCTGAAGACGTGACCGTGCGGTTCGCAACGTTGTACAGCCGCGACAATGGCCGCACATGGCTCAACATGCGCGACGACTCAGCGGCGCGTGCCGGCGTACGTCCCACCGATTCGCAGTATCTGATCACCGCAACTTCCTACAACTGGTCTGTCCCCGCAGACCGCTTTCCGAAAGGCAACTACGTGATCCGCATCGAGGCGTATCGCGACGAGGTCCCGCTGCACTATGCATTCCACCAATATCGCGCCTTCATCAAGAGGTAAGGGCTTCTCGCTGGCCGAAGTCAGCGTGGTGCTCGGCATCATCTCGATCCTGACGATGGGAGTCTGCTGGACGTTGGAACAGACAACGCGCGTCATGCGAGTGACCGAGGCTCGCGTGCGGACTGAGCTGCCGCACGTCATCATCACCGCTCCCTCGGGGCAAGAGCTCCCGAAACCGGAGAACATCGTCGTTGCGTGGACGTGGTGGGAACCATATCCGTCGTCTTCCGATTACCCACCGATTCAGTATGCGACGCTCTATAGCCGCGATGGGGGACGCACCTGGCGCAACATGCGTGACGACTCCACTGCACGACCTGGCGAAAAGCCGTCCGATCTGCGCAATCTGACAGACAGGATCTCCTTCGGCTGGGATGTGCCCGCCGAGAAATTTCCCGAAGGGAACTACACGATTCGCCTCGAAGCATTCGGGGATGAGGTGCCACAACACTATGCCTACGACCAACACGACGTTCTCATCAAACGCTAAAGGCTTTTCGCTCGTCGAAGTCTCCGTAGTGCTTGGGGTGGTTTCCGCCCTGATGCTGGTCGTCTACTCGATCATGGATCAGACGCTGCGCGTCACGATGTTCAACGAGAGCCACAACGATCTGACGACAATGACGCAACGCGCATCGAACACGTTACAAACGGAGATCGTGCAGGCGCGGCAGGTCTTTCAGGAAGATACCGACGGCGCTGCGTATCGCTCCGCGCTGCAGATTCCGAGTCGTTATCCGTCTTGGACGACGACGCTGCTTCCGATCCTGCAGTCGGATTCGACGATCTCGCCCGACGGCACGACCCGCTACACCGGGAACTCGATGCTCATCGTGCGGCAGCTCGAGCCGATTTCGATCAACTATGACGACGATGGCGACACGACCACACCCGACGTCGAGTTCCTCGCAGATCGATACCGTTTCGAATATTTCTTTCTCTCTCCCTCGACCGCGCGGAAATTCTCATCGAGCTCGTACACGCTCGATCTCCTGCAGAGCACGAGCGTCGAATACGCTGACTACTTCCAGTTGAGTGCTCTCACCCGGACGCAGTTGCAGGCGATTGGAGCGAAGTTGATCGCCAGTGGAATCTCGACCGCGTGGAATCCTGGCCAGCCCATCGCAAGCGCCTTCTACTCGATTCCGACGAGCGGCAACTGGAGTGCGGCGATCTCGAGACCGACGATCGACATCGCCTCCACCAGCTCGCTCTTTCCCGAGCTCAAAGGAGGACGCATCTCCGGCCGCATGGACTACTCCGTCGCGTTCGGATCGTATCCGCTGCCGGTGCCTATCGCGAGCTTTGCAAAGACCGACGCTTCCTTGCCGCAGTTTCCGTCGGGCTTCGAGGTAAAGATCGCAGGACCATCGAAATCGCGCAAGGTGATGACGCGTGTACTGATGATGTCTCGGTATGGAGTGAACACCTATGAGGCCCAGCAGGGCTTCGTGACGACGTCGGCAAATTTCTAAGGGACGTCTTCCTGCCGATCTTTCCACTGGTGGTATGCCCACACACTGACTCCGACAACGACGAGGACCAGGAGGCCCCACTTCTCGATGTGTGCTGCACGGCCAAGGACGCGCTCCACAGCCTTGCCGAAGAAGAACCCTGCGAACGAGATCGCAATCGCCCACACCGCGCAGCTCACGGCTTCGTAGATCAGAAACTTGATCGTCGAGATGCGCGAGATTCCGATGATGACGGCGCAGGTGATGCGCAGACCGTATAGCCACTGCGTGAGGAAGATCGCAGGAGCACCGTAGCGCTCGAACATGCGAATCCCCTTTCCGAAATGCTTCTTCATCCTCGGGAATCGATCGAGAAGCCTGACGCCCTTTGCGCGGCCAAGCCAGAACCAGAAAACGTGACCGATGTAAGCGCCAGCAAATGCCACCAGCGCGACGAGCAATACCTGCAGATGACCTCGCTCCGCGGCGAAGCCCGCCATCACCAGAATCGTCTCTCCTTCGAGAAACGTTCCGATGAAGACAGCGAGATAGCCCCACTTCTGAACCAGCAGTTCTGGAGTCATGCCAAAAGCGAAAAATGCAAGATTCGGGGCGAGACCAGCCACGACTGCGGAAATCTACGCGACAATCATCGCATTCACTAGTAACAAGGAGTCGAATCATGAACCGAGTTCTTGCTTTCGTAACGGCGGCCGTCATCGCGACACCTCTTCTTGCTGCAACCAACCCGAAGCCGATCTCGGCGCCAGAAACGCCCACTGTGTCGGATTCGCCGCTCGTCGCCGCGGCAAAGAAAGCGGGAAGACTCGGTAAGAAGCCGGCCAATGTCATCACGAATGAATCGCTCGCAAAGTCGGGCGGACACGTGACGACGACTACGCAGCAGACGCCGATCTCGACGCCCATCTACAGTTCGGCGCCGCAACAGACTACCCAGACGACGGCCGCTCCAACCACCGCGAGCAGTACTCCGAGCTACGCTCCGAAACCGAAACAGACGGAAGAGCAACGGCAGCAGGTGGTCAAGCAGGTATCGCAGCAATACGAGGGCGACTCCACCGACATGGATCAGGATCCCGCGCGTCAGGAAGGTCAGATGAAGGCGACGCAGACGCCTCCGCCGGCGCCTGGTGACAAAAAGCCGTAAGCGTAACGTCGTCTTTAGTGGTGCCGTACCTCGAGCTCGCGTAACACCCGTTCGAGCAGGGTCCAGATTCTGTCGAGACTCTGCTCGATCCTCGTCAACCTCTGATCGATGTCGGCACGATCGAGATCTTCGATCAAGTCCATGAAGATCGGATCCGTTGTAATGGCCTGTTTGGCGGCGTGCTGCACGAGCGTCGAATCCGCATCGGCTTCTTCCGGATAGAACTTGTCGATCATCATGTCGATCGAGCTCTCCGGCGCGATCAGCGGTGACACCGTCATCCCGGTTTCTTCCTCGAGCTTCGCCAGGAGATCGACATCCGTCGGATCCACCATCGCGACGTCGAGCCGCCCGTCTTCGATGCGCACAGGAATCGCTTCGCATTCTTTCGCCAGTGCGCGATTCAGTTTGCGCACGACTTTCTTCGGAATGTCGATGTTGAGAAGACTGATGCAAGGAATGTCGATCTGCTTCGAGAGAAATGCGGCGAGCACATTCTCATCGATGAACTTCAGCTCGACGAGCGTGGAGCCAAAGCGATGGCCCGTCTGCCTCTGCTCTGCAAGCGCGACCTGCATCTGCACTTCGTCGATGAGATTCGCGGCAAGAAGCATGTCACCGAGATTGGGTCTGTGCACGAAGGAAGTGTAAATCCAGGGCGAGCGCGCGCGCCCGCCCTTCGCTGTTACGAATGGCGACGCATGTACTTGAGACCGCCAACCAGACCAACCGCTCCGGCGATGCCGCCGAGGCCAATCGAACGCGCAAACCCGCGCGAGGCCTTCTGACCCATCCGGAACAGGAAAAGCTTCTTGAGGAAGCGAAGCATGTGCATTCCCTCCTTGCACTTAGAGTCTGCAAGGGGTTCGCCACTCTCTCGTCACACCGATTCTGATTTCAGCGTTCGCGACATGAGACGCTGAATCGCAGCCTTCGCTGTTTCGTCTTCGTACAAGACGCGATACATCTCTGTTGTGATCGGCATCTCGATCGCGTGGCGATCCGCGAGATCCTTCGCCGATTTCGAGGTCTTCACTCCCTCAGCGACTTCCCGCGTTTCGGAGAGGATGTCGGGAAGGCGCTTACCGCGGCCGAGTTGCACACCGACGCGGCGATTGCGCGAGAGCCCGCCTGTGCAGGTGAGCACGAGATCGCCCATGCCGGCCAGGCCTGCAAACGACTCGAGCTTTCCTCCAAGAGCCATCCCGAGCCGCGTGATCTCGCGGAGACCGCGCGTGACGAGCGCGGCGTTCGTGTTGTAGCCGAGTCCGAGACCTTCGAGCACTCCGGCGGCAATGGCAATGACGTTCTTGAGCGAGCCGCCGAGCTCGACGCCCACGACATCGTCCGAGTGATAGAGACGAAACGTCGAGCCCGATATCGCCTGCTGCACCGTCTTCGCGAAGTCCACATCTTTCGATGCGACGACGGCGACAGAAGGATCGCCACGCGCCGCTTCGACCGCGAACGTAGGACCCGAGAGCACCGCGAACGATTGCATCTGCTCACCGAGCACCGCTTTCGAGACTTCCGACATGCGCTCGAGTGTTTCGTTCTCGATGCCTTTCGTCCCGGAGATGATGAACACCCGGTTCTTCAAATGCGATCGGAGTTGCGTCAGCACGCCGCGGTAGTGATGACTGGGCACGACCATGAAAAGTGTGTCGCTGAACGCCGCGGCTTCGGCGAGATCGCTGGTCGGCGTGATGTTGTCGCTGAACGGAATGTCCGGCAGATACACCGCATTCGTCTTCGACGAGCGCATCCCTTCCGCAACGCGCGGATCGTGCGCCCAGAGCATCACCTCGTTGCCGCAGCGCGCGGCCACGAGCGCCATCGCCGTGCCGAACGAGCCCGCACCGATCACGGAAATCTTCATTTGCGCTCACCCATGCGCCTCTCCTCGCCGTGCACGAGCCGGCGAATGTTCGAGTGATGCTTCGCGATGATCGAGATCGAAATGAGGATGCTGATCAGCACACGCCAGAACGACGCGTGCGCGAGAAATTGAAAAAAGAGAGGAATCGACGCAGCGCTGAGGATCGATGCGAGCGACACGATACGCGATAGCAGAATCACGATCACGAAGATGATCACGCCGGCAAGGACGACCTTCGGATCGAGCGCCAGAAACGCGCCGGTCGCCGTAGCGACCCCTTTGCCGCCGTGAAAACGCAGCCAGACCGGAAACATGTGTCCCAGCATCGCGATGAGCGCACCAAGGGAAATCCAGAGATCACGCGAGTCATAGAACGGTGCGGAAGGGTTGTACGCGACGAAGGGCCAGCCGGGCTGCATGACGAGCCACTGCGCGAACCAGACGGCACCCCAACCTTTCGCGACATCGAGAATGAGCGCGATGATGCCGGGGAGCTTGCCGAACGTGCGCGCGACGTTCGTCGCACCGACGTTGCGGCTGCCGTGCTGGCGAATGTCCTTGCCCGTCATCGCGAACGGGACGAGGAAACTGAACGGAATCGAGCCGATTAGATACGTCGCGACGACGAGCGCCGCTGGAAGTGCGAGAGTCATGAGCCGGGGAAGTGTATCTCGTGAGTGCTGAGTACTGAGTGCTGAGTACTGAGTACTGAGTACTGAGTGCTGGAGTGCTGAGTTAGCTGTTTGATACCGAAGCGACAGCACGCCCGCCGATGAGATTCCTTCCGGCTCCGAGTTCAGTCGAATGCGTTCTCGAGATCCGCGATCAGGTCTTCGATGTCCTCGATGCCGACTGAAATGCGGACGAGTCCCGGCGTGATGCCGAGGCGCGTGCGCGTCTCGAGCGGGACGGAGGCGTGCGTCATCGACTCCGGATGCGAGATCAGCGTCTCCACACCGCCCAGCGACTCGCCGAGTGAGCAGAGCTTCACGCGATCGAGGAACGTTTTCGCATTCTCATAGGAACCAAGCTCGAACGAGATCACGGCGCCGAAGCCGTTCATCTGCCTCTTTGCAAGCTCGTGCTGCGGATGATCGGGCAGCCCCGGGTAGTAGACCTTCTTCACCTTCGCGTGATGCGCGAGGTAATTCGCCATGGCCTGGCCATTCTCTTCATGCCGCTTCATCCGCACGGCGAGCGTCTTGATGCCACGCATCACGAGCCACGAATCGAACGGCGAGAGAATCGCGCCGACCGCGTTCTGCAGAAATCCGATCTGCTGCCCGAGCTCGTCGGTGGTCGAGATCACGACGCCGCCAACGGAGTCGGAGTGCCCGTTCAGAAATTTGGTCGTCGAGTGCAGGACGATGTCGGCACCGAGCTCGATCGGCCGCTGCAGATACGGCGAGCAGAACGTGTTGTCGACGACGACCATCGCACCTTTGGAGTGCGCCAGCTCCGCACACATCGCGATGTCGGTAATCGTCATCATCGGATTCGTCGGCGTCTCGAGATAGAGGATCTTCGTCTCAGGACGGAACGCGTTCTTCACCTCTTCGATCTTCGAGGTGTCGACGTACGTGAACTGCACTCCGAACTTCTCGAGCACCTTGCTGAAGAGGCGGTACGAGCCGCCGTACATGTTCTCGCCGGCGATCACGTGATCGCCGGATTTCAGCAGACGAAAAACGGTGTCGATCGCCGACATCCCGGACGCGAAGCAGTGGCCGTGCTTCCCCTTCTCCAGTGCCGCAAGCGCTGCCTCCGTCGCAAAGCGCGTCGGATTCTGCGTGCGTGCGTATTCGAATCCTTTGTGGCGCCCGAGCTCGGGCTGCACGTAGGTCGACGTCTGGAAGATGGGAACGGAAACGGCGCCGGTAGTCGGCTCGGGCTCCTGGCCCGCATGGATGCAATCGGTGGAAAAACCCATTTGTCGCTCGCTTTGCTCGCGAAATTGAAAATTAGGAAATTGAAAATTGAAAATAAGGTCCTACGCGCGCTCCCATTTTCAATTTTCAATTTTCAATTTTCAATTCCGCTTCTCCGGCGCCCACTTCGTGTAGATGCCTTTCGACATGTAGCGCTCGGCCGCGTCGGGGATGAGCGTCACGACGCGCTTGCCGGGACCAAGACGTTCCGCGACTTCGAGTGCAGCATGAAGATTCGCTCCCGCGCTCGAGCCGCCGAGGACTCCTTCTTCAGTCGCCATGCGGCGCACCATCGCGAAGGCGGGATCGTCGTACACCTGAATCACTTCATCAGCCAGCGACATGTCGAGCACGGGCGGGATGAAGGACGAGGCGCCGATGCCTTCCACTTCATGCGGGCCCGCTTCGCCGCCCTTGAGAATCGAGCCCTGCGGCTCGACGACGACACACCACACGTTCGGATTGCGCTCCTTCAGATACTTTGCAACACCGCTGAAGGTGCCGCCGGTGCCTGCACCCGCAACCCATGCATCGATGTTGCCGTCCATCTGTTCCCAGACCTCGGGCGCAGTCGTCTCGTAGTGCGATTCCGTGTTGAAGGGATTCGCGAACTGCTGCGGCACATACGCGCCGGGAATCTCCGCCGCGAGCTCCTGCGCCTTTGCGATCGCCGCCTTCATACCTTCGTCTTTCGGTGTGAGGACGACTTCGCCACCAAGGGCTTTCATGACCTCGCGCTTCTCGACGGAAAAATTCTCAGGAACGCAGAGGATCACGCGATAGCCCATGCGGACGCCGGCAAGCGCGAGACCGATGCCGGTGTTGCCCGCGGTAGGCTCGATGATCGTCGCGCCCTTCCTGATCAAGCCTGCCGCTTCGGCGCGCTTGATCATCCCGATCCCGATGCGGTCTTTGACCGAGCCACCGGGGCTGAGGAACTCCATCTTCACGTAGATCTCGGCAGCATTGCCGCCACCGATCGAGTGAAGGTGAAGCATGGGTGTGTTGCAGACGAGATCGAGGATGGATTCGGCGGGTTTGGTAGGGCGGCTCAAAACGCGGCGGATTGTAGGACAGGCGCCCTCGCCTGTCCATTCAAGCCATCACATGTCCATTGAACAGGCGGGGGCCTACACACAAAACAAAAAAGCGGGCCTGCTCAGGACCCGCTTTCGTTCGTCGTTGATGCGGCTGTCTAGGCCCAGCTCGACGGTCTGGAGTTGGACCGTCGCTGGTTGTAGCAATCGCGGCAATAGACGGGCTTTCCGCTGACCGGCGTGAACGGTACTTCGGTCGCGACACCGCAGCTGTCACACGTCACGCTGACCATCTGACGGTCACGGCCACCACCGCCGTTTCCATCGCGTGCGGTCTTACGCTTATCGCGGCAATTCTTGCAGCGCTTCGGCTCGTTGGTAAATCCGCGCTCGGCATAAAACGCCTGCTCGTTTTTCGTGAAAATGAACTGCCCACCGCAGTCCGCGCAGGTAAGGGATTTGTCGTTGAAAGTATCCATGATTGAAACCTTTGATCTCCTACGATCGTGAAAAACCTGGGTAGTTGCCGCAGCGCTGTGCACGTGCGGGGTGCCGCGACCTCGCCCCCGCCATATGGGTAACGACGAAAAGGACTCTGCCGATCGACCCCCTTCCATCCGACTGAATACAGTTCGTCCAGCGACGCACCTGCTGTCCGGGAGCTGCTATTCAGTTGGAATCGTAGTTCGCTTTTAGCATAGTCACTGGCGAGGACGCAACGAACTCTGTGCATTTTGCAAATAACAACGTCAAGGTGTTGACCATTGTCTGAGCGTCACTCGATCCGCATCGGACCCGCCGGATGGAGCTACAAAGACTGGGCGGGAATCGTCTATCCGGAGCACAAGGGACGCTTCGACGAGCTCGCGTACCTCGCATCGTTCTTCGACACGATCGAGATCAATTCACCGTTCTATCGCATCCCACCGCCGGCGCATTCGAAGAGCTGGGTGCGTCGCGTCGCCTTCAATCGCGAGTTCAAGTTCACGACGAAGATCTTTCGCGGCTTCACGCACGACGCGTCACAGCCTGCTGATTTCGATGCGTTCCGAAGCTATCTCGACCCTCTGGCGGACTCGGAACGCCTCGGCGCGATCCTGCTGCAGTTTCCCTGGAGCTTCAAGGACTCGCCCGAATCGCGCGACAAGCTCGCGGCGCTCTTTCGTCAATTGGTTGACTATCCAAAAGCGCTCGAAGTGCGGCACTCGACGTTTCAGAACGAGGAGTTCTTCGCGTTCTTGCGCGAGCACGACGTGTCATGGGTGAACGTCGATCAGCCGTTGTTCCACGACTCGGTGAAGCCCGCAGCGACTGTGACGGGCCCGGTAGCCTACGCGCGATTGCACGGACGCAACTACGAGAAGTGGTTCTCACACGCCGAGTCGTGGGAACGGTACAACTATCTCTACTCTGCGGAAGAACTGGAACCGTGGGTCGAGCGGGTGGCGGAGATGGCGCAGCAGAGCGAGACGTACGTGATCACGAACAATCATTTTCGCGGACAGGCAATCGTGAACGCGGTGGATCTGAAACGGTCACTCGGTCAGGAGGCGAAGTTGCCGGGGACGCTGGGAGAGCCCTGAGTGGAGTGCGGACGCCTCGTCCGCACATCGAATCGACAGAGCACCGCTGCCTCGACGGCAGCGGCTCGCGGACGAGGCGTCCACGCCCCACATGCGGTCCTACGCAAGCCACGCGAACGTTTCTTCCCAGAACGTCTCGCCGGTTCCTCGGCGAAAGAATCCGAAGTGGCCGACTCGCTTGTCCTCCACATGCCGCCGCTCGACCCTCGCGCTGCTGTACTGCTCGAGTAGCCTGCTCACTGCGAGTTGCGGGGCATACCAGTCGCCTTCGAAACTCCACGCGAGCAGCGGCACATCCATCGCCGCATAGGGCGCGTTGTCTTCGAAGCCGAAGAGATACCGCGGATGCTTTCCCCACGTCGCCCACTGCGAGGCCACGCCACTCGGCAAATCTTCGGAGCCGAGCCGGAGTGCGCGCGACGGAAAGAAGCCGAGCGTGCGCGAGACCAGCGGCATCAAGCGCCAGATCAGGTTGATCGTGTGTTTGTGAATGCCGGGATAGTTGCCGTAGTAGCCCGCTTGCGACGCTACGAGCACCAGACGATCGATCGCCGTCGAGTGGCGCGCGAGTCCCGTCAGCTGCCCGCCCGCGCTGTGGCCAACGAGCGTGATCGACCGCGCCCCGCGTGCGCGCAGCACGTCGATCGCCGCATCAATGTCGTACACGCCCCAGTCGCGCATCGACGCCGTGAATCCGCGTAACGATGCCGGACGCGACTCGCCGATTCCGCGATAGTCGAACGTCAGCACCGAGTAGCCCCGCTCCACCGCATACTTCGCGAACGCTTCGTAGTAGCGCCGCTTCACGCCCAGGGCACCCGCGATGACGATCGAGTCGTCGCCGCCTTCGTACAACGTTCCGTGCAACGTGAATCCGTCGCTGGCCGCGAATTGCATTTCGATACGATAGCGAATCGAGCATGGAACGAAAGCGCCGCATCGTCGGAACCGCGGGACACATTGATCACGGCAAGACATCGCTCGTGAAAGCACTCACGGGCGTCGACACCGATCGCCTCCCCGAGGAGAAGAAGCGCGGCATCACCATCGACCTCGGCTTCGCCAGCTGGTTCACCGACGAATATCAGATCGGTTTCATCGATGTGCCCGGACACGAACGCTTCGTGAAGAACATGCTGGCGGGCGTCGGCGGCATCGACAGCGCGCTGCTCGTCGTCGCGGCCGACGAATCGATCAAGCCGCAAACCCGCGAGCATTTTGCGATCTGCAAACTCCTCGGTATTCCCACGGGTGTCGTCGCGATCACGAAACGCGACCTCACCGACCGCGACATCATCGAGCTCGTTCGACTCGAGATCGAGGAGCTCGTCACCGACAGCTTTCTCGCCGGCAAACCGATTCTTCCCGTGAGCAGCACGACCGGCGAAGGACTCGACGAACTTCGCGCCGCGCTGCTGGCATCGGTGGCGAGTGTCGGCGATCGCGATGCAACCACGCGCGTGTTCCGTCTGCCCATCGACCGCGTCTTCACGATGAAGGGCTTCGGCTCCGTCATTACAGGCACGTCATACTCAGGCCAACTCGCAATCGAGACGGAGATCGAAGTGCTGCCCGGTGGCCGGCGCAGCCGTGCCCGTGCGATTCAGGTGCATGGCGAGCCGCGCGATCACGCCTCAGCCGGCGAGCGCACGTCGGTCAATCTGCCCGACATCGCGCACGAAGACATCGAGCGCGGACAACAGATCGTTCTCCCGAACACACTGCGGACATCGTCGGTCATCACGGCACAGCTCGATCTGCTCGACGACTCGAAGCCGTTGAAGGATCAAACGCGCATCCGCTTTCATCATCTCGCGTCTGAGCTCCTCGGCACGATTCGCTTCGTCGATGAGACAACGGAGCTGAAACCGGGACAGCGCGCCTACGTGCAAGTCCGTCTCGAGTCGCCAGTCGTCGCCGTTGCCGGTGATCGCTTCGTCATCCGGCGCTATTCACCGGCGGTCACGATCGGCGGCGGAACGATCCTCGACGCGCACCTTCAGAAGCTGAGCCGCGGCACGCGCACGGAATTGCTCGACGCACTTGCGAGCGGCTCTCTGATCGAGCGTGTCGCCTTGATGACGAAGCTCGATGGTCTGCGAGGACTCGACATCGCCGAGGTGCAGGCTCGCACGGGGATTCGTCTCGCAACGTTGAAGAAAGAATTGCGCAACGTTCCGGGCCTGGCTGTCGCGGGCGAAGGGAAGTGGATTCATACCGATGTCGTCGCCGACTTCCGGCGAAAGTCGATCGAGTTTCTCGATCACTACTTCAAGACGAACAAGCTCGCGCTGAATGTGCCGAAGTCGGAATTCGTTCAGAAGCTGATTCCGCGCGGCGCCGATCCCGCGATCATCAACTACCTGCTGATGGATTTGCAGCGCGAGAAGATCGTGCTCGTCGCCGGCGACGCGCTCGACATACCCGGGCGCGCCAAACGCCTCAGTGGTGAAGAAGGCGAGCTCGCGAAAACGATCGAGCAGCGTTTCGCCGGCGCTGCGCTCGCACCGCCGCCCGTCTCCGAGTTGATCAAGACGATTCATTCCAAGCCGAAGGTGATCGAAGGAGTCATCAGCTATCTCGTAAAGCAAGGCGTGCTGGTGAGGATCGCGGACGGCGTTTATCTGCATCGCGATGCGCTCGCGGCCGCGCGTGCGCGCATCGGAGAGAAGAAGGGGGAGACGATCGACGTCGGGGAGTTCAAGGAGTTCTTCGGGTTGTCGCGGAAGATCGCGATTCCGTTGCTCGAGCAGTTCGATCGCGAAGGGATTACGAAGCGGGTCGGGGATTCGCGGAAGGTGCTGTAGGAGAGCGAGCGGCTCGCCCGATCGCCGTTTCTAGTCGCCCGGCGGGACGCCCGGCGACTGCGGCCGGGACGGCCGCTCTCCGCGATACCCAGTCGGCACGGCGAACCACGACGCCGGCACATCCTTCTGCTCGATCTTTTCCACGACGCGATCGACGATCATCTTCTTGTCGCCGAACGGCAGCTCGGCATGGTCAGCGAGTGGAAACCCGCGCACCTTCAACAGCGCCTCGTCGACCGTTCGCATGACGCCTGGAATCGGTGACGGTGCCGGCTCGCTCGCTCGCATGGACGCGAAGAGCTGCGGAGGAATCGGGCTCTTCTCCGCGATCCACAGCTCGCGCAGATAGCCGCCCATTCTTACGACGGATTTTCTCGTTTCGTAGCCGGTCACTCGTCGCGTCTCGGTCGTTGCGGACCATTCCGCACGAGCAAGATCCGCGGGCTTCGCATACGCGTCGCGATGCTCTTTGGTCAACGCCGCGATCGTCGCGGTGCGATAGCTTCGCGTGATGTCATCGACGAAGGTCACCTCGTCCTTCTTCAGATCGAACAGCCGCCACGAATCGACTTCGTCGCCGCTGCGCGCGAGGTTGTTCGCGATCATCAGTGCGTGCACGTAGCTCTTGTTTTCCGGTTGAATGGTCGTGCGGATCGTGGCGACGGTCGCACGCACCTGCGGCTCGCCCGTCTTCGAAACCGGAGTCGATGGCTGACAGGCGATCGCCAGGGCAGCGATCGTGAGAATCAATCCTTGGCGTCGTACCAACTTCGTCCCCACCGCGCGTCCACCGCGAGCGGCACGGCCAGCGGGTGGATAGTCTCCATCGTCTCTTTCACGATTCCCGCCACATCGGCTGCGCCTGCCTCGGGCGTCTCGATCACGATTTCGTCGTGCACCGTGAGCAGCATGCGTGACTTCCCGTTCGTTTCGCGCTGCAGCCGCCCTTCGAGCGCGATCATCGCGAGCTTCAGCAGATCCGCTGCCGTACCTTGAATCGGCGCATTCGTTGCCATCCGCTCCGCGTTACCACGAACCGTAAACGAGCGATTGTGAATCTCAGGGATGTAGCGCACACGGCCGAACAGCGTCGTCACCTTGCCTGTCGCCCGCGCTTCATCGAGCGTGCGATCGAGATAACCCTGAATCTTCGGATAGCGCGAGAAGTAGGCGTCGATCCACTCCTTCGCCTGCGCCGTCGAGATATTCAGCTCATTCGACAGCCGGAACGCCGACATGCCGTACAGCACGCCGAAGTTGATCGTCTTTGCCGCGCGCCGCTGATCGTGCGTGAGCTCTTCCTCGCTCACGCCGAACATCTTCGCGGCCGTCGCGCGATGAATATCCGCCCCACGCTTGAACGTCTCGATGAGCGACTCATCCTCGGAGATGTGCGCGAGAATGCGCAGCTCGACTTGCGAGTAATCCGCCGAGACGAGCACATGCCCTTCATCCGCCACGAACGCCTTGCGGATCTCGCGGCCGAGCTCGGTGCGGATCGGGATGTTCTGCAGATTCGGGTCCGACGACGAAAGCCGTCCCGTCGCGGCGACCGCCTGATTGAACGATGTGTGGACGCGGCCATCACGCGCAACGAGCTGCGGCAACGCATCGATGTACGTCGACTTGAGCTTGTGCAGCTCGCGATGCTGCAAGATCAACTGCGGCACCGCGTAGCCATGCGATGCAAGCTCCTGCAGCACTTCGACGGATGTCGAGAACGCTTTCGTTCCCTTCGTCTTCTTGATCACCGGATAGTTCAGCTTCTCGAACAGGATGTGTCCGAGCTGCTGCGGCGAGTTGATGTTGAACTCCGTTCCCGCCTCGGCGTAGATCTTCTTCTCGAGATCGGCGAGCTGCGATCCCATCGTCGTCGACATCGTGCGCAGCAGCGCGACGTCGATGCGGATGCCGCGCTCTTCCAAGGCGGCGAGCACCGGCATGAGCGGCAGCTCGATCGTCTCGTAGATCGTACGCAACTCGCTCTTCAACTCGGGCTCGAGCATGTCGTGTAAGGCGAGTGCGAGGTCCGACTTCTCCCCGAGGTATTGACTGTAGGGCGTCACTTCATGATCGGTGGCGAAGAGCGGCGCCGTCTTCGTGATGTCTTTCCGCGTCAGCACGTCCTGCTTCAAACGATCGCGGGCAACGTTCCCGAGCTCGTGCGACGGTAATCCTGGATTGATGACGTACGACATCAACATCGTGTCGGCCCAGCGGCTCGGCGCTGGCCAGCCCGCAGCGTGAAGACGGCGGACTTGCATCTTCGCGTCATGTGCAACGAAGAGCCGCTGCGACTGGAGGAGCTCGCGCAACGCAGGCGCGGCGTTGGGATTCTCGAGCGAGACCAGAAGGGACTCGCCCCGAGCCACCGACAGTGCCACTCCGAGATCAGGTTCGACCCAGATCGCAATCGGCGCCTCGCCCTTGACGAAGTTGCGCACGTCATCGCCAGTCTCGGCGAAGCGAAACTCGCGCACGACCGGCGGTGCCTCAGGCAAAAACTCCTGCATCAGGGACGCGAACTCGAGGCGGGAGAAGACATCGTGCAGCTTCGCGCGATCGGGATCGCCAAGGCGAAGGGTTTCGAAGTCGAGGTCGTATTCGAGATCGCACTTGATCCGCGCGAGGTCGCGCGACAGATACGCCTTGTCCTTGTTCTCTTCGAGCTTCTTTCGCTGCGCGGGTTTCAGCTTGTCGAGGTTCTCGTAGACTGCGTCGAGCGAGCCGTAGTCCGCGATGAGAGCCTTCGCCCCTTTCTCACCGATGCCGGGAACGCCGGGGATGTTGTCGATTGCATCGCCCCAGATCGCCATGACGTCGACGACTTTTTCGGGTGGCAAGCCGAACGCTTCTTCGACACCCTTTGCGTCGTAAAGCAGTTCGCGTCCGGTGTGATAGAGGCTGATGCCATCGCCGACGAGTTGAAAGAAATCTTTGTCGGACGTTGCGATGACGACATCGAGTCCGCGATCGCGTGCGGTGCAGGCAACCGAGCCGATCAGATCGTCCGCCTCCCAATCCTCCACGCCGATCGTCGGAATGCGAAAGCCTTCGAGCACTTCGTTGACGAATGGAAGCTGAATGGAGAGATCGTCCGGCATCGGCCGGCGATCCTTCTTGTAGTCCTCGTACGCTTCGTGCCGCGCCTTCGCGGAGCCGATGTCGAAGGCAACTGCAATGTAGTCCGGTTGATGATCTTTGAGGAGCTTGCGCAGCGTGGTGGTGAATCCGTAGACGGCATTGGTTGCCATGCCGGACGAGTTGGTCAGGCCGCGGATTGCGAAGTAGGAGCGGTAGACGTTGTTGGATCCGTCGATGAGGAAGAGCTTGGGGCGCTTGTTCGGCACGCGGGGATTCTATGTGCAGTGACGAGTGACGAGTATCGAGTCTGCGCCTACTCGTCACTCGCTACTCGTCACTCGCTACTCCCATAAAACACTAGCGGAGCCTTTCGGCTCCGCGTGTGCTACTGAGAAGGGGGCTGGACCGCTGCAGCTAGATGGTAGGGTTCAAGGAAGCTAAGTGATTAATCGTCCAAAATCGGTCCAATAGTTTAGGAAGGAGCCCGCAGCGGCCACTAGACGCAAGCAAGTTAGGTTGGACTCGCGTCGCGGTTCCGAATCTCTGGTCAGAACCATATTCATCGTGCATCCTCCCACTGCGGGATTCGCGCCAGTTTGCAGTGAGATCGCTCTTAGGGTTGATTTCGGTACATTCCGTTAGTGATCCATTCATTTAAGCGTCGTGTTTGCAATAGATTCGGATGAGCGTTGACGAATTCATGAATGGTTGATCACGTCTGCTGAGGTCGGCAAGATTTGCCGTGTCTGGCGCTGTCGTTGCAATTCTGTCCACGGCATGAAGGTAACTTCCAGCCTCCTCTGGTTCTGTCTGCTCCTTCCAGCCCCTGTCGTGCTCGCCGATGATTGGAGCCTTGCCGTCGGAACCGGACCTTTCGTGTTCGGCAAGTTCGTTTCCCGAACCTCACGCATCGCGACGGAAACCTCCGTCAGCACCACCACGCTCCGGCTCACAGCAGCCACACGACCCGGTCTGGCCGTCGACGTGGAACGCACGTTCAGCGATCGCTGGGGCGCTCGCCTGGAGGGAACGTTCGTCGAGTCGAAGCTTTCAGTGCGTGGCTCCGGATCGGGAGTACACCTCGATGCCGGACGCATGGACGTCACATCGTGGGCGCTGCCGCTCGTCTTCACCATCAATCCGCACGGGAGCGTGAACCTGCAGATTTTCGGTGGGCCCGCATTCGCGCAGTACCACATTCACGCGATGTCTAACGGTTCATTGCAGCCATTCAACGGTTCGCGCGGACGTGCCGGCGGAATGGCGGGCGCAGACGTCCAATGGTGGCTGAGGCACGCCTTCGCGATCGAAGCGAAGGCACAGGACATCGTGACGGCCTCGCCGTTCGAGCGCGATGACTTCCCCGTGAAAACGACGGGCCTGAAAATCGCGAAGCCTCACAACGTGCATACGACGCTCGGCATCCGCTGGCGCTTCTGACGTTCCGTCGAGTCACACGCCGATTTGATCGGCAATCTCCAGCAGGGCCTCGCGGACGAAAGCGATGTGCTCCTCGAGCTCGACCCCGAGCTCCGCAGCGCCGTTGTAGATGTCCTCACGGCTCACACTTCGCGCGAACGCCTTGTCCTTCAGCTTCTTCTTCACGGAGGCGGGCCTCACATCCGCGAGCTTCTTCGACGGCTGGACGAGCGCGCAGGCGACGAGAAATCCGCAAAGCTCATCGCACGCGAAGAGCGCCTTTGCCATAGCCGTGGTCCGCGCAACGTTCGTGTACGGCGCATGTCCGAGGATGGCGAGGCGGAAGTCTTCGTCGAAGCCGTGCTCTTCGAGAATCTTCGACCCGACATAGGGATGCTGCTCGGCCGTCGGATAAGCCTCGTAGTCGAAGTCATGCAGCATGCCGCACAAACCCCAGCGCACAGGATCATCGTCCGGCGCAAACCGGCGTGCGCAAGCCTTCATCGCCTGTTCGACCGCAAGCGCGTGCTTACGCAGCGAATCGGTCTTCGTGTACTCATGAAGGAGGGCGAGCGCTTCATCGCGGGTTTTCATGGGTCGCGATTCTCGCAATTACGAGAGCGAATTCAAATCGGCCAGAAACTTTTCGAGCGGGAGCTTGTAGCCGTCGCACAACTCCTCGATCGTTTCCGCGCTCGAGCGTGAACAGCCGTTGCAGCCGCTGAGGCGATAGGCGGCAAAGACCCAGCGCGCATGCGGGTGCGTCGCGAAAGCCTCGTCGACGGTCATCTGCGGATGGAAGAGCATGCCTGCCTGCGCAGGATAAAATGCCCCGCGTGAAAGTGCGCCTCCTTTTTTTTGCGGTGCTGCGCGACATCACCGGTCTGGACGAAACCGAGCTCGACGTCGACGCCGGCACACGGCCGCTCGACATCTGGCAGCGCCTTCGCGCGCAGTACTCGCGGCTCGCCGATTACGAACAGCCTCCCATGACCGCCGTGAACGAATCGTACGAATCGCCGGACGTAGCCCTTCGCGACGGCGACGAGCTGGCCTTCATTCCACCGGTGGCCGGGGGGTGAATCTTTTATCCTGAGCGCAGCGAAGGATCTACGGCTACACCGCGCAGTTCATCATCTTCAGTCGTTGCCGGTGTAACCCTAGATCCTTCGTCGCTTCGCTCCTCAGGATAGAGTTGAGAAGAATGTACCTCACCGACGATCCCATCGACACCGCGGCGCTCATCCGCCGCGTCATGCGCCCTTCCGATGGCGCCTATGTGCTCTTCGAAGGTGTCGTGCGCAATCATCACGAAGGGCACGCGGTCGAGTCGATCTTCTACGACGCCTATCGTCCGATGGCAGAAAAGGAAATCGAGAAGATCGTTCGGGACGTCACCGGCGAATACAGCGACGTCGCCATCGCACTCCTTCATCGCCTCGGTCATCTCATCGTGGGCGATTCATCGATCGCGATCGTTTGCTCGTCACCGCATCGCGGCGAATCATTCGCCGCCTGCCGCGCGCTCATCGATCGCATCAAGCTCACCGTTCCCATCTGGAAAAAGGAGAAGGGACCTGGCGGCGAAGAATGGGTCGGGTGGCAGTCATGCTAGTCGTGCCGATTCCTTCCGCCAGTCTGATTCTGCTCCGCGATTCGCCGCTCGAAGTCCTGATGATTCGCCGCCATGAAAACGCGAGCTTCGTGCCGGATGCGTGGGTGTTCCCCGGCGGTGCCGTCGAAGAGCATGACGGCGGCGACATGCGGATGACGGCGCTCCGCGAAACGCGTGAAGAGACGGGAATCTCCATCGATGATCCGGCGCGTCTCGTGCTCACCTCCCGCTGGATCACTCCGGCAGGCGTGCCGAAACGATTCGATACCTGGTTCTATCTCGCGAAAGCCGACGACGGAACCGAGGCCACCTTCGATGGTAACGAAGCCGTCGACGCACTCTGGATTACACCGGAACGCGCGCTCGCCGAACTGAAGATGGTTTTCCCAACGATCAAGAACCTCGAGGCGCTGCGAGGCTTCCATTCCGCAGATGCCTTGATCGCATCGCGCATCGGCGCCGTCATCGAGCCGGTGCAACCCATTCTCGTCAACGGAAAACCGACGCTGCCGTGAACATTCGCTCGATCACCGCGCCGAACCCCGGGCCGTTCACACTCGACGGCACGCGCACGTATCTTCTCGGCGAATCAATCGTGATCGATCCCGGACCCAGCATCGGCTCGCATCTCGATGCGATCGCCGCCGCGATGCCGCGACTCCGCTCGATCTTCATTACCCATCGCCACGGCGATCACGCCCCCGGCGCAGTTCCGCTCAAGGCGCGTACCGGTGCGCAGATCCTTGCGCCCGCCGGCGTGCTCGACGAGACCGATCGCATCGTCGCGGATGGCGAGGTCATCGAAGGACTGGAAGTCCTCGCGACCCCGGGCCACACCGCGGAACACGTCTGTTACCTCACGGAATCCGGTGATCTCTTCACCGGCGACACCATCCTCGGCTTCGGCACCACGACGATCTTCCCGCCCGATGGCAACATGCGCGACTACCTCGCATCGCTGCGCAAGCTGCGCGCGCGAGAACCGAAACGGATCTGGCCGGCGCATGGCCCGACGCGCGAAGACGCCCTCGCGCTCATCGACGAATACATCGCGCATCGCCTGCAGCGAGAGCAACAGGTCCTCGCCGCCATGGCCGGCGGCGCGCGAACATCCGCAGAGATTCGCAAGGTCATTTATCCCGATCTCGATCCGCGCCTGGAGAAGGCGGCCGAGATTCAGATCGGCGCACATCTGGAGAAGTTGAGAGAAGAAGGACTTGAACCATGAACCTGCCGCAGACCGTTGCCGAAACCAGCAACTTCCTATCGACGTCGCGCTACGACGACGTGATGAAATTCGTCGCAGCGATTCAACAACTCGATCCGAATATCCGCATCGAGACGTTCGCCACGACGAATGAGGAACGCGCGCTGCCTCTCGTCATCGCAGGTCCCGACGGCGTCGCCGATCCGGCCTCGGCCCGCGCCACAGGACTTCCGATCGCGTTCATCATGGCCAACATCCACGCCGGGGAAGTCGAAGGGAAAGAAGCCGCGCAGATGTTCCTGCGCGACCTCATCACGACACATCGCAAGCTCCGCGACGATGTGATCTTTCTCATCGCACCGATCTACAACGCCGACGGCAACGAAGCGATGGCGACGGATCATCGTCCGACGCAGATGGGCCCGCTCAATGGCTACGGCACCCGAGAGAACGCGCAAGGTCTCGATCTCAATCGCGACGCGATGAAGCTGGAATCTCCGGAAGCGCGGGGATTGATCAGCAACGTGTTCCGGCGCTGGGATCCGCTCGTGTTCGTCGACCTGCACACGACGAACGGCTCGTATCACGGCTATCAACTCACCTATGCGCCGTCACTCAACGCGAACGTCGACGAAGACATTACGGACTTCGCGCGCGGCACGCTCTTTCCGTACTTGCGCGAGCGGATGCGCAAGGAGCACGAGAAGGAGACGTACTACTACGGCAACTTCGCCGATCAGCTGACGCCGGAGAAGGGCTGGTACACGTTCGACGGCCGGCCCCGCTTCGGCACGAACTACGGCGGCCTGCGCAATCGCTTCACGATTCTCTCGGAGGCCTACACCTACATCGATTTCAAGGCGCGCGTGGAGGTGACGTATCAGTTCGTGCACGAGATCGCGAACGCGGTCGCGCGCTACGGCAGCAAGATGCAACGAATTGTTAGCCGCGCCGAGGATCGGATTCGGCGGGGAAAGTTGAAGAAGCAGGGCGTGCGCTTCGAGCTCGCCAAATGGAAGGACGGCGTGGAGATCCTCTGGGAGCGCTGCATCGCCGCGGAGCCGGGATCCGGCGCGCCTGATCCTGAAACGGGCAAAGGGATGATCACGCGCAGCGGCGAGATCATCCCCGTGAAGATGACCGACTTCGGCATCTTCAAGATGACCGAGCGTGCCGACGTTCCGTTCGCATATCTCATCGACGCCGCGGCGACCGAGGCGATCGAGAATCTCCTCGCGCACGGCGTCGTCGTCGAGAAGCTGAACAACGAGACCGAGCTCGATGTCGAACGCTTCGTGATCAGCGACGCGAAGAAGGCGGAGGAAGAGTTTCAGCAGCACAACGAGCTGACCCTTTCCGGCAAGTGGAAGAGCGGCGACGAGATCATCCCCGCCGGCACATTCGTCGTCCGCACGAACCAGCCGCTCGCGCGCCTTGCGTTCTACCTGCTCGATCCGCGCAGCGACGACGGCCTCTTCAACTGGAACTACTTCGATGAACTGGTCGGGAAGGTGGCACCGGTGCGCCGGATCATGAAGGCGGTCGGGTTGGATGCGATGGTGGTGTGAGCAGACAGCAGACAGCAGACAGCAGGCAGCAGGCAGCAGGCAGCAGGCAGCAGGATGGGACCCGCTTTTCTCCTGCTGTCTGCTGTCTGCTGTCTGTCCCCTACCTCGGGATCACCAGCCGAATGAACTTCTTGTTCACGTAATACGTGTCGCCGAGGTCGTCGATGCGCATGAAGAACTCGCCGAGATCGTTCAGCACGTCTGAAATTCGGGAGAACTCGCGGGGGCGGTCGATGGGGACGATGCCTTCGATGCGTGTTCCGTCCGTCAGTTCGAGGATCGTCAGTTTTTCGACGAGGGTCACGCTGGTGCTCGTCGTGGCCAGCTTCTCGTAACGGACCCAGATGATCTCGTCGCGATTCACCATCCTCGCGACGCCGGCGGCGATCATCGGAAAGAAGCGCCGGCCGCCATTCAGATAGTCCTCCATCGTCTCAGGACCCTCGCGCCGGTCGGAGTGCGTGGAGAGGTAGAGGAAGTGCTCCTCCGGCTCGCAACCCGCAAGCGCGACCTCCACCGCCAGCTCATTCATCGGAACCTGATACATGCCGGAGTGCGAGAAATCATACGCCCGCGTAGAATGCGCCGCGACATGCGACACAAAGACTTCATTGAGATTCACGACTATTCAGCAGACGAAGTGATGCAGATCTTCGAGATCGCTCGCGACATGAAAGCCGACCCGGGCAAGTTCACCACCGCGTTGCAGGGACAGACGCTGGCGATGATCTTCGAGAAATCGTCGACGCGCACGCGCGTCTCGTTCGAGGTGGGGATGTTTCAACTCGGCGGCCACGCGCTTTTCCTCTCCGCGCGCGACATCCAGCTCGGCCGCGGTGAGCCGATCTATGACACGGCCAAGGTCCTTTCGCGCTACGTGGACGGCATCATGGCGCGCACCTTTGCGCACAAGACCGTCACCGATCTCGCCGAATACGCGAGCGTTCCGGTGATCAACGGTCTCACCGATCTCTCCCATCCCTGCCAGTCGATGACCGACTACTTCACGGCGTGGGAGAAGTTCGGCAACGACCTCAAGGGCCGCAAGCTCGCCTACATCGGCGATGGCAACAACATGGCCCACTCACTCATGTTCGGCGGACCGAAGCTCGGGATGGATGTCGCAATCGCGACCCCTGCCGCGTACGCTCCAGACCCATTCGTCGTCGCGAAAGCGAAAGCGGATGCAGATCACGCCGGCACGAAGATGGTCATCACGACGTCGATCGACGAGGCGGTGAAGGACGCCGACATCGTCGAGACCGACGTCTGGGCGTCGATGGGACAGGAAGCGGAAGCCGAGAAGCGCCACAAGGACTTCGAAGGCTGGATCGTGAATGAGCGCGTGATGTCACTGGCCAGGCGAGGCGCGATCTTCATGCACTGCCTGCCGGCGCACCGCGGCGAAGAGGTTGCGGCAGAAGTGATCGACTCGCCGTGTTCCGTCATTTACGACGAAGCCGAGAACCGGCTCCACGTGCAGAAGGCGATCATGTACGTACTGATGAAAGGACGCCGGAAGTAACCGCATCAATGGCAGCGGACGCGCACAAGCGCCACAATCGCGGCCTCCTGGTCGTCATCCTCCTCGGCGTGATTTTTTTCGCGCTGCTGGCGGCGATCATTCTGACGCCGCGGCACGCGCCGGCGCAGCCTCAGGCGACGATCGAGACCTTCACCGTTCTTCCGCTCCGGATTCGCATCCGTACGGAACCGAACGCGAAGGCTCCGGTCGTCGCCACCGCGTCGTCCGGCGAGAAGCTCACGTTGATCGAGGATCGTGGTGCGTGGGTGCGGGTGCAGAACGAAGACGGACTCACAGGCTGGGCCGAGCGCAGCTCGGTGGAGCGGACGAAAGAACGCGAGGCAAGGCTCGCGCGCTACGCCGCGATTCGCAAGCTGCCACCGCTCGCCGGCCTCGTGTCGGAGAGAACGCAGCTCTACGCGGGACCAGGCATCTTCTATCCGATGATCGGCGAGCTGCCGGCTGAATCACAGGTACACATCTTCACGCGCGATCACGACTTCTACGCGATCGACTATCAGAATCAGGTTGCCTACGCCGACATCGACTCCGTCGATGTGACTGGCGCCGGCACGCGTCAGCTCGACGTCGCGACGACATCCTCGCCGGCAACTTCGACGGCCGCGACAGAAACTGCGCACGAGGAACCGCCGCCGGAAACAGTTCCGCCGTCGACACCGGAGCCAACACCCGAACCTGCAGGTGTCTACGCAGCAGTGCCCGCCGGCGGAACGCAGCCCGAAGAGACGGATCGTGTGATTCCGCGCTACCCCTCGCTCGCACGCCGCGGGAATGTGGCCGGTGCTGTCGTAATTCGAGGCATCGTGCGCAAGGACGGCACGATCGACAACGTCGAGATCATCAAGGATCTCCCCTACGGTCTCGGCGAAGCCGCGCGTGATGCGGTCGAGCAGTGGAAGTTTCGCCCGGCGACGTATCGCGGCGAGCCGATCGACGTGTATTACACGGTCACGGTGAATTTCAAATTGCAGTAGGCGGCTTCAAAACCAATGTCCCGCTTCACATTCCCCGACGCTCCCGGCGATCTCATCGGCGCGCACCTGTCCACGAAGGGTGGCCTGCACACAGTTTTCGAGCGTGCGACGGCGATCAACGCCACGGCTCTCGCGATGTTCGCGAAGAACTCGAATCAGTGGAAGGGAAAGACGCTCACGGCTGACGATGTCCGCACGTTCAACGAGAAACGCCACATACGTCCGATCGTGACGCATGCGTCGTATCTCATCAACCTCGCGACGACGAACGCGGAGTTTCATGCGAAGTCGATCGCCGCGATGATCGACGAGCTGGATCGGGCGGAGCAGCTCGATGCCTACGGCGTCGTGCTGCATCCAGGCGCGCACCTCGGAGCGGGCGCAGAAGCAGGACTCGATCAAATCGCTCGCTCTCTCGACCAGATTCATGCTGCGCTTCCGAATCATCGCGTCGTCACTCTGCTCGAGACCGCGGCCGGACAGGGCACGTGTCTCGGTTGTACCTTCGAAGAGCTGGGACGCGTGATGACGCTCGTCGATGACCGGAAACGCGTCGGCGTCTGCGTCGACACCTGCCACATCTTCGCCGCGGGCTACGACATCCGCACGCGCAATGGCTATGACCGCGCAATGGACGAGATGGAGAAGCACGTCGGCGCCGAGAACATCGGCGCGTTTCACATCAACGATTCGAAGAAGGGCGTTGGCTCGCGCGTCGACCGCCATGAGCACATCGGCAAAGGCGAACTCGGTCTCGACGCGTTTGCATTCGTGCTCAATGATCCGCGATTCGCACGCGTGCCGAAGCTGATCGAAACCCCGAAGACGGTGGAGGATGTGAGCGATCGGAAGAACCTGAAGTTGCTCCGGTCGCTCATCCAGTGCTGAGAACCGAGTTCTGAGTTCTGAGTGCTGAGTTCTGAGTTAGATCGGTTTTACTCAGAACTCAGTACTCAGAACTCAGAACTCAGAACTCGGTACTCTGTTGTAATCTCGCCGCATGACCGCCAATCGCATTGCACCTCCTGCCACTGGCACGCGAATCGGCTACGAGAAGAATCAGATCGTCGTGCCCGACGATCCGATCATTCCCTACATCGAAGGCGACGGCACAGGACCCGACATCTGGAAGGCAACGCAGTTCGTCCTGGATGGCGTGGTGAAAAAGGTGTACGGAGGCAAGAGGCAGTTCCACTGGCACGAGGTCTTCGCTGGCGACAAGGCGAACGAGAAGTTCGGCGAGTATCTGCCGCAGGAAACCCTTGACGCGCTGCAGCACTATCGCGTGTCGATCAAAGGTCCGCTAGCAACACCGGTGGGCGGCGGCATCCGTTCGCTGAATGTCACGATGCGGCAGGTCCTCGATCTCTACGCCTGCGTGCGCCCGGTGCGCTACTTCGATGGCGTGCCCTCTCCGGTTCGCGAACCGCAGAAGGTCAACATGACGATCTTCCGCGAGAACACGGAAGACGTGTACGCGGGCATCGAATGGCCTGCGGGGAGCGACGGCGCCAACGCCATCATCGACTGCATCAACAACGTCGAGCGCCGCACGTCCGGCAAGATCCGCGAAGCATCGGCGATCGGCATCAAGCCGATGTCCGAGTTCGGCTCGAAGCGGCTCGTGCGCAAGGCGATTCAGTATGCAATCGCCACGAAGCGCGATTCCGTCACGCTCGTTCACAAAGGCAACATCATGAAGTTCACCGAAGGGGCGTTCAAGGAGTGGGGCTACGCAGTCGCGCGCGAGGAATTCGCAGACGTCACGATTGCCGAGTCGGAGCTGGCCGGCACCGCACCCGCGGGCAAGATCGTGATCAGGGATCGCATCGCCGACTCGATGTTCCAGCAGGTGCTGCTGCGTCCTTCCGAATACTCCGTCATCGCGACGACGAATCTGAACGGCGATTACCTCTCCGACGCTCTCGCCGCGCAGGTCGGCGGCCTCGGCATGGCGCCGGGCTCGAACGAATCGGATGAAGTCGCGATCTTCGAAGCAACGCATGGCACCGCGCCGAAGTACGCGAACAAGGACATGATCAATCCCGGATCGTTGATCCTCTCCGGCGTAATGATGCTGCGGCACCTCCGCTGGTTCGAGGCCGCAGAGGCGATCGAGAGTGCGGTCGCGAAGACCATCTCGCAGAAGAAGGTCACGTACGATCTCGAGCGTCAGATGGAAGGGGCGACGAAGGTCTCGACGTCGGAGTTCGGAAGAGCAATCGTAGAGAACGTGTAGGGACAGTTCTGAGTTCTGAGTTCTGAGTTCTGAGTTGTCCTACACCATCGCCCTTACCGCGAGGAACCACGGCTCTCTGCGACCGAACTTCGTTGCGAGCGCGCTGCCGACGCCGAAGACCGACGCGCCAGCCCAGACCAGCGGTCCTACGACCGGGATCAATCGCAACCCCCCGAGGATGACGAGGCCGAGCACCGCCAGGGCGAGATCGCCGCGCAGCCAGTTACGAGACGCCAACTGATCGCGTGTGCGCGCACCGCCGATGAGCGTGCCGAGCGCATGAAACACCGCGACGAGTCCATAGATCTTCGTGATCACGGCAAACACTGCCAGCAGAAACAAGAGCGGCACGCCGACGAAAAACGGGATCAAGTAGCTGAAGACGATCGCGGTCAAGACGAAGCTGGTGACCGCGACGAGACCCAGCACGAAGCAGTGCAGAGCACCGTTGCGCAACTCGATCGACGAGGACCGCACTTCCCGCCCGCTCATCAACGTGAGACCGACCGCGGCGAGCAACCACACCGCAATCAGCGATACTGTGACCGCCGACTGCTGCATCATCGATGCGGCATGCTCGAACGAGAACGGCATCTGCAACGGATTTGCTGGCTGGGGGGCGGCGATCATCGCCGTCACCAGAGTTGCCGCGACGATCGTCAATGGGAGAAAGAGCCGCAGCATCCTACGCATCGATCCCCCGCGGCGCTCGGCGCAGTAGCGCAATCAAAATGACGTTGACGACGGCGAAGGCCGCCACAATGACACCCTGCGGCATCGATTCGGCCCAGCCAAGCACTGCAGCACGCCGGGCTTGCATGGAACCGATCACGTAATCTGCAATCTGCGTTGCTGTGATTCCGGCCATCGTGCAGAGCGCGAAGGAGGCGACAATCAACACGAGCGCCACGACCGCCACCAGCGGCCACGCGCGATGCTTCGCGCCTTCCCACGGTGCGAGCGGCAACGCGTCGAAGCGCAAGGGCTTCGTCGACACGGCGTTCTCGCCGAACAGCGCGCGGCACTCCTCGCATTCGGCGAGGTGGCCGGCGTTTGCTTCCGGATCTTCGAGATACCGCTCGCAGCTTGCCGTCTTCATACAGGTTCCAGGTACGACTCCAGCTGGTCCTTGAGCAGATTGCGTGCACGGAACAGCTTGTTCTTCACGGTGCCGAGGGGAAGCTTCTTCATGGAAGCGATCTCCTCGTAGGAAAGCTCCGCATAATGACGGAGCTGAATCAACTCCCGATAGTCAGCCGGCAGATGCTGAACCGCGCGTTCGATCGCGGCGCTCATCTGCTTGTTGCTGAGAGCACGATACGGCGAAACCCCCTCGTCGGCGAACTCGCGCTCCTTCCCCTCCTCTTCGTCTCCCGGCCGCACCAGCGGCACCTCGGAAATCGACTTCTTCCTCAGCGCGTCGATCGCGCTGTTCTGCGCGATGCGAAACAGCCAGGTCGAAAACTGAAACTTAGGGTCGAACCGGTCGAGGGCGAGAAAGACCTTCACGAAGATTTCCTGGGCGAGATCGTGAGCGTCTTCGTAGCGATGCGTGATCCGATAGACGTAGTTGACGACGCGCTTCTCATAGCGCGCCACCAGCTCCGTAAAGCGGTCGCGGTCGCCCTCGAGGATGCGGGCGACCAGGGCCCGGTCGTCGAGTTGCTCACGTTGCGCCATTCAGATGTACGGCTCCGGGAGCCGAAGGTTTTCGGATGATACTCTGCGGGAGCCAGCGATGATCCAGATCCGCAGCCTCACCAAGAAATACGGCGATTTCGTCGCGGTCGACGATCTCAGCCTTTCGGTGGAGAAAGGGGAGATTTTCGGGTTTCTCGGGCCCAACGGTGCGGGAAAGACGTCGACGATTCGCATCATCGCCGGGTTGTCGCTTCCCACGTCGGGCGACGTAAGCGTCGGCGGCATCGACGTGATCGCGTTCCCCGAAAAGGCGAAAGCGCTGCTCGGCTACGTTCCCGACCGGCCCTATCTGTACGAGAAGCTGACCGGCCGCGAACTGCTCGAGTTCGTTGCGAATCTCTACAACCTCGAGTGGCGCGAGTGCGAGGCACGCGCAAACGAGATGCTGCGCTACTTCGATCTCGCCGATTGGGCCGGATCGCGCATCGAGAGCTATTCGCACGGCATGAAGCAGAAGCTCGTGATCATCTCCGCGCTGGTCCATCAGCCGCAAGTGTTGATCATCGACGAACCGATGGTTGGTCTCGATGCGCTCGCTCAACGGCAGGTGCGTCATCTCATGCGCGACCTCGCGAGTGAAGGAAAGACGATCTTTCTCACGACGCACACGCTGTCCATCGCAGAGGCGGTGTGCGATCGCGTCGCGATCATCCATCACGGAAAGATCATCGCGACAGGACCGACCGCGGAGCTCAAGCAGGATCGCGCGTTGGAGGATCTGTTCCTCGAGCTGACGTACGAAGAAGGCGATGCGTAGCGCCATTCATGACCACGATCGCTGACATCCGTGCACGATTTCGCGATGATTCGATTCGTCGAGACGTCGATCTCCTATTGGCGGACATCACAGGCAAATCCACCGCGTGGGTCTTCGCGCACGGCGATGACGTCATCGACGATCGTATCGAATCACTGATCCGGCGGCGCATCGAGGGCGAACCGCTGCAGTACATCCGCAACCGCGCGGAGTTCTACTCGCGCGAGTTCTATGTCGACGATCGCGTGCTCATCCCCCGCCCTGAGACGGAAATTCTCGTCGAAACCGTGATTCAGCAGGCGCCTCGCCAGGCTCGCGTGATCGACATCGGCGCCGGCAGTGGCTGCATTTGCGTGACTCTGGCACTCGAGCGTCCGGACCTGCACGTCTTCGCTGTGGATGCGAGCATCGCAGCGCTTACTGTCGCGCAACGCAATCGTGATGCGCACCGTGCGCGCGTGCTCCTCGCCGTATCCGATGTGCTCGATGCGACGAACACGCGCTTCGAGCTCATCGTGTCGAATCCTCCGTACATCGCTGCGGCTGACGTCGAAACGCTCGCGACGGAAGTGCGGGATCACGAACCACGCATGGCGCTGACACCCGGGCCCGCGGGAACCGAGATCATCGAGCGCATTTACGCCGCGGCACATGGTGCTCGCGTGTTTCTCGAAATCGGCTATGGACAGGCCGAGGCTGTGCGGCGGGTAGCACAAGCGCACGGATATCGTGTCGACCACATCGTTCGCGATCTCGCCGGAATCGAGCGCGTCGTCATATCATCGGCGCATGGCTAACAACGATCGCTGCCTCTTCTGCCGCATCGCCAACGGCGAGATCCAGGCACGCAAGGTCTATGAGGACGACGACGTTTTCGCATTCGAAGACATCAACCCGCAGGCACCGACGCACGTGCTGATCATTCCTCGCAAGCACATCGCGAGCATGGACGATCTCGGCGACGGCGACGCCGCAGTCATCGGCACGACACTCGCGCGCGCGGCGGACATCGCGCGCACGCTGCACCTCAACTCCGACGGTTACCGGCTCGTCGTAAACACCGGTGAAGCTGCAGGGCAGACCGTGTTCCATGTGCACTTCCACATCCTGGGAGGAAGGAACATGGGATGGCCTCCCGGCTGACGCCGGGAATTGAAAATTAGAAATTGAAAATTGAAAATGGGCCCGCACCGCTGCATCACCGGCTCCCAATTTTCAATTTTCAATTTTCAATTTTCAATTTCGACTCACGCCGGCGGGGGGACTCTGAACCGCGTTCCGCTGAACGTCATCGAGCGCTGGCTCTTCCGCCGCGCGCCCTTGCGGCGGTTCAGGAAGTCGTCTTTTGCTTCGCGCAGAGTGGACGGCACGTAGGTCGCGCCCGCACCGATCGTCTTCTGCTGGTCGCGCGCGAACATCGATCCGCCGGCCACGATCATCAGCTCGGGGAAGTTCGACGCGATGAGCTGCAAGAGCGTATAGCCGGCATCGAGGTGATCGAAGTTCGAGCACGACACGAACAGCGCTTCCGGCTTCACTTCGGCGACGAAGGCGACGAGCTCCGGATCGGGAAGATCGGTGAAGTAATCGACCGAGAAACCCTCGGCGCGCAGCAACTGCGTAAGCATCAGCGTGCCAAGCGAAAGACGCTCACCCGCAACAGAGACCGCGACGAGGTGGCGTTCGGCGTCACCGATCACGGCATTGCGATCGCCGAAGCGGATGATCAATTCGCGAATCACGTCCTTGATGAAGTGGTCGTGTGCAGGAGTGATGCGTTTGCGATTGAGCTCCTCCTGCGCGAAGGTCAGCGTCGGAATGAAGAGATCGTTGAACATCTCCTCCATCGTTGCTGCCTCGGCATAGCGATCCGCAATCGCGATCGCACCGGTACGGTCGCGCAGGAGCAGACGGTTGTAGAACGACAGATATCCCTCGAGCGGATCCTCGGTCCCGAACATGATCGAGAAGACGCGCAGCGCCGGGATGAACTCGCCGCCGACCGTGAGGCAGACCGAGATCGGCGTCGCGAGCAGAAGGCCCACCGGTCCCCACAGCCAGCCCCAGAAAATCGCGGAGACGAGCAGCGCAATCGGCGATACACCGACGCGATGCCCGACGACGATCGGCTCGACGAACCCGCCGATCAACTGATCGCTCAGCACGAAGAGACCAAGAACCGCAACCGCTGTGTACCAATTCGGAAAAACGGCGAGCGCGAGAAACGTCGGCATCGCTGCGCTCAGCACAGCGCCGACGTAGGGGATGAATCGCAGCAGTCCCGCAAGTACGCCCCAGAGTGGTGCATGCGGCACGCGTAAAGCGAACAGACCAAGTCCTATGAGCACACCGAAGCCGACATTGAGCAACGCAATGGTGAGCAGATACCGGCTGATACGCTGCGAGGTCTCGCCGATCGCCTGCGTGGTCACGGTCAGATGCGCACGCCCGGCAAGCCGCAGCATCTTGTCGCGCAATGACTCGCGGTCCTGCAGCAGAAAGAAGACGAGCACGACGACGAGAAAGCCGGCCGCAACGAACTCGATCGTCGGTGCCGCTTTCTTGTACTGATCGGCGATCGTTCGCTTCTCGGGAATCACGCGCACCTTGAGATCCGCGATCTCCGGCTTCTCGGTCGATTCCGCGATCTGTTGCGCGGTCTTCTCGACCCACGCGATGCTGATGTTGAACCGGCGGAAATAGCGCAACTTCTCTTCGATTTTGCTGCTGCTCGATGCGATCTCGTGCGCGACGCCGCTGAACTGCTGATAGATCCAATACCCGCCGAGCGAGAGCGCTGCGACCGCGAGACCTAGCGAGAGTACGACGGCGCCCGTGCGGCGCAGAATCGTCCGCTCCAGCATGACGACGATCGGCGTGAGAAGGAATGCGAAGAGAATCGCCAGCGCGATCGGCACGACGACCGGCCGCGCGAGATAGAGCACGGCGATGACGATCAGCGTCGTAAAGAACGTGCGCGCATTCGACTGACGGCGTTCCTGCGCCCGCTTGTCGGCGTACTGCGCCTCGACCGACAGCGGCGCCGAATCCGACGCTCGCCGCCTCACAGACAGAGTTCGGTCGAGATCGTCAGTATCCTCGTCGTCGTCCTGATACACACACGCTCCGCACGGCTCTTTCGGCCAGTCTACTACTTGAGTTCTGAGTTCTGAGTTCTGAGTCTGAGTTCTGAGTGGCGAGACCTGCCTTTACTCAGAACTCAGAACTCAGCACTCAGAACTCTCTTCTAGTGTCCCGAAGCACGACGCCTTGCCGGCGCCTCACCGTTCGACGTTACGAACAACGTCACCGGATTCGAAACCGTACCGTCCTGATTGATCACGGTAATCGTCAGTGCGCCTGCCGTTGCGAGATCCGCCACCTGTAATCGCACGTCGAGCTCGTTGCCGCTGACGAACGTCGTATCGCGCGGAGTGCCGTTGATTGCGACGCGCGAAGTCGGAAGAAAATTCACCCCGGTCACGAACAACGTCTGAGCCGCGGAACCGGCGATGAATGTCTGCGGGTTCAGCACCAGGATCACCGGTGCGCCGGGCGAGAGAATCGAGAAGAGAACCGGCGCCGACTCCGAGAGCTCCGTGTTGCGCACGATGACGGGCACGATCTTCGGATTCGCGAGATCGCTGGCCGTCAGATCGACAAAGAGCGTTCCGCTCGCGCTGTCGAAGTTCGTCGTCCTCTCCACGCCATCGAAGACGACCTTCGCCGATGAGAGAAAGTTCGAGCCGGCAACGGCGAGTGTCATCGCCGGCCCCCCCGCGGTCGTCGACCGCGGCGAGAGCGAAGTGATGGAAGGACGCGCTACCGTCAGCTTGAACGCGCTCGAGGTAAGCCCTCGATCCGTCACCGTCACATCGAGCGCCGCCGGTGTCGCGATCTCATTCCCGAGCACGGCCGTGGAGATCGAGCCCGTCCCGGCATCAAATTGCGTCAAGTGCGCAGTTCCACCGACATTGATCACCGACGAGCTGCTGAAGCCGGTGCCATTCACGGTCAAGGTGAACCCAAAGTCGCCCGCCGTGACCGTCGCCGGAGAGATCGAAGTAATCACTGGCGGAATCACTGCGATCGTCAGCGGAACAGCAGGCGAAACCGGGCTTCCCGGATTCAGCACCGTGACCTGAATCTGCCGCGCAGAGGAGAGATCACTCGCGAACACAGGAGTTGTGAGCATCGTGATGCTGACGAACGTCGTCGTCCGCGGCGAACCGTCGAATTGCACGATCGACTCTTCCGTGAAGCCGGTGCCGTTGATGGTTAGAGTGAACGGCGCGCCATTCACGGGTGCGCTCGTGGGACTGATCGTCGAGATGATCGGGCCAGCCGACGAATCGCTCACGTTGAAGATTGCGGGCGCGGACGTAGAGGCGGTGCCGGTGGTGTGCCTGACCGTGATCGGGTACTGCCCGGCCACCGACACGTCGGCGGCGGTCAGCGAGATCACGACCTGCGTCGCGCTGACAAACGAGATCGCGCGTAGTGAGCCGTTGAAATATCCGGCATCCGTGTTCACGAATCCGCTGCCATTGATGATGACGTTCACTGCACCGGAGCCTGTCGCCACCGAGGTCGGATTGAGACTGCTGATGACCGGAGCATCGGCTGCAACGACCGTCAACGTCAGCGACGACGAGGTCGGCGAGCCTGTACCGGGGTTCGTCACACTGATCGGCAGTTGTCCGGGATTCGTGATCTCACTCGCCGTGATCGTCGTCGTCAGAGTCGTCTCGCTCACGAACGTCGTCGTATGGACGGCCGTGTTGACGTTTACCTTTGCGCCGCTGATGAAGTTCGATCCGGTGAGCGTCAGCGTAAACGCACTGCTCTTGGCCGTAACGGAGTTCGGAGAGATCGAGGTCAACTGCGGCTGATTCGCCGCGGTAACAGTAAGCGTCGCGGGATCCGAGGTCTTGCCATCCGGATTGCGGACAGTGATCGCAAGACTTCCCTCGGCCGCAACATCCGACGAGAGAATGCGCGCGGTGAGCTGCGTGGAAGTGTTGAAGCTCGTCACCCGCGCGGTGCCATTCACGCGGACCGCGGCCCCGCTCACATAGTTCTTGCCGGTCACGACGAGATCAAATGCGCCGTTCCCGGCCGGAACGAGATTCGGATTCAGGATCGAGATCGTCGGCGACGGAACCGTGCTGGAAACGACGAGACTGACTGTGTTCGATACCTTGTTGCTCGGATTGAGAACCGTGATGGAGAGCGTCCGGCTCGACGACACGTCCGTCGCGGGAATCGCTGCATCGAGATGACTGCTGTCGATGAACGTCGTCGTCCGGTTCGAGTTGTTCACTTTCACGATCGCGGTGCTCGCGAAGTTCGAGCCGGTGACGTGCAGCGTGAACGCCGCGCTCCCCGTGAGCACCGTGGCAGGATCGAGGGAGGCGATGGCTGGTGAATTCGGCAGGACGTTGAACGTCACTGCGGACGACAACCCGCCGCCACTCGGATTCGCAACGACGAAGCTGAGCGTGGTGGGACTCGCGACATCCGTCGAAATCAACGTCACTGTCAAATGCCCCGAGTCGACGAACACCGTCGGACGGTTCGCGCTGTTCACGCGCACGACCGCTCCGCTGATGAAGTTCGCGCCCCGGACTTCGACGGTCTGCTGACCAGTACCCGCAATCGTGTCTTGCGGAGCAAGTGAGGTGATGACCGGGGAATTCGTCACGGCGAATACCGCGACCGCTGCGAACAGACAAAGTACGACCGCCACGACACGCGCGCACATGGACATGATGTTATTACGACAGCGAGCTAGCGCGCAGGATTCCAGCGTAAAACCGGCTGTCTGGCGGCCTTCGCCTCATCGAGCCGGCGAACCGGCGTCGAGTGCGGAGCGGTCCTCACCAGCTCAGGACGCTCGTCACATTCACGTGCGATCGCCATCATTGCCTCACAAAATGCGTCGAGCTCTTCCTTCGGCTCGCTCTCCGTCGGCTCGATCATCAACGCTCCCGAGACGATGAGCGGGAAGTAAATCGTCGGCGGATGGAATCCGTAGTCCATCAACCGCTTTGCGATATCGAGCGTGTGGACATCTTTCGCGGTCTGATTCTTATCGCTGAAGACGACCTCATGCAGTGACGGCGCATCGTACGGCAGGTGATACGAACCCTTGAGCCGCGCCCGGATGTAGTTCGCGTTCAGCACCGCGAGCTGCGCAATGCGGCGCAATCCATCCGGGCCCATCGAGCGAATGTACGTCAGCGCGCGAACGAGCACGTTGAAGTTGCCGTTGAACGCACGCATGCGGCCGATCGAGTCGGGATGGCTGTCGTCGAGATAGAACGTGCCGTCCTCACGACGTTCGACCGTTGGCGTCGGCAGATAAGGAACGAGCCGCTCGCTGACTCCAACGGGACCGGCACCAGGTCCGCCGCCGCCATGCGGTGTGGAGAACGTCTTGTGCAGATTCGAGTGAATGCAGTCGACGCCCATGTCGCCAGGACGCGCGACACCAACGAACGCGTTGAGGTTCGCACCATCGCAATAGAGATACGCCCCCTTCGCGTGCAGGATGTCGGCGATCGACTTGATTTCGCTCTCGAACACTCCAAGCGTGTTCGGCACCGTAATCATGAGCGCCGCCACATCCTCGGTCACCGCCGCCTCCAGCGTGGAAAGCTCCACGGTCCCGCGGCTGTTCGACTTCAACTCTTTGATCTCATAGCCGGCGAACGCGGCCGAAGCGGGGTTGGTGCCATGCGCCGAGTCAGGAATCAGGATGTACTTGCGAGGATTGCCCGTCTTCGCCAGAGCCTTGTGCACCATCAGGATGCCAGTGAGCTCACCATGCGCTCCGGCAACCGGTTGCAACGTGACGCGCGGCATACCGAAGATTTCCTTCAACGTCTGCTCGAGCCACCAGAGCAACTCGAGATTTCCCTGCACCTGATGATCGGGTTGCAGCGGGTGCGAGTGCGCGAAACCCGGCGTGCGCGCGATCTCTTCGTTGATGCGCGGGTTGTGCTTCATCGTGCACGAGCCGAGCGGGTAGAGACCCGCGTCGATCGACACGTTCAATTTCGAAAGCCGCGTGAAGTGGCGGATCACATCGACTTCCGACACCTCGACTTCATTCTCGATCTCGTTGCGGCGCAGGGCCGCGGGAATCATCGAGTCGAGCTTCTCTTCCGGCACATCGAGCGCCGGCAGCTTGTAGCCGCGGCGTCCCGCCTTGGAATGCTCGAAGATCAGCGGAAGGGTGTTGCCGAGCTTCGTCTCGCTCATCGGCGCTCCCGGGAAATGGCCGCGCTCAGCGCAGCGACGTAATGGTCCAGTTGCTCGCGTGTATTCAGCTCGGTCACGGCAACGAGAAAATCGTTTGCACAACCATCGAAGAAGCCGGCCAGCGGAATGCCGCCGAGGATTTTCTCGTGCTCGAGATCGGCAAGGATCTCGAACGCCGGGAACGGCGTGCGCACGACGAACTCGTTGTACACGGGACCGTTGAAGGGCAACTCGGTGCCTTTGACTTCGCTCAATTTTCTGCGCAGGTAGTTCGCCTTCTGCGTCGACTGCAGTGCGACTTCGCGCAGCCCTTCCTTGCCGAGCAGCGACAGATACATGTTCGCGGCAAGCGCGATGAGCGCCTCGTTCGTGCAGATGTTCGAGGTCGCCTTCGCACGGCGGATGTGCTGTTCGCGCGTCGCGAGCGTCAGAACGTACGCGCGACGGCCATCGACATCGACGGTCTCTCCCACGAGGCGTCCCGGCATGTGGCGCTTCAGCGCATCGCGCACGACCATGAAGCCGACGAACGGACCGCCGAACTGCGTCGGGATGCCCCACGCCTGTCCCTCGCCGACGCAGATGTCGAACCCGTGCGCGCCGGGCGGCGTCAGGATGCCGAGCGAGGTTGCCTCCGCAACGACGGCGATCCGCGTGGCTCCTTCCGATGCCTTCGCGATCGCTTCGTAATCCTCGACGACGCCGAGGAAGTTGGGCGACTGCACGGCAACCGCGAACGCCCCTTCGGCTACGGAGCGCAGCGCCTCGAGATCGATGCGTCCATCGGCTCCCCAGCCAACTTCGACGACCTCGATGCCGAGATTCTGGATGTAGGTACGAACCGTTTCGCGATAGTGCGGATGCACCGACTTCGCGATCACGGCCTTCGTCTTGTTCTTGTGCATCCGCTCCGCGAGCAGCACCGCCTCGCAAAGCGCGGTGGAACCGTCATAGAGCGACGCATTCGCAACGTCGAGCCCCGTCAGCAGGCACTGGTGCGTCTGGTACTCGAAGATCGACTGCAGCGTTCCCTGCGAGACCTCCGGCTGATACGGCGTGTACGCCGTGAGGAACTCCGAGCGCAACAGCAGCTGATCGACGCAGGCCGGCTGATAGTGCGCGTACGCACCGCCACCGAGAAACGAGGCGTGATCGACCGCGGTGCGGTTCTTCGCGGCAAGTCCGCGGAACCAGCGGCGCGTCTCGATCTCCGACCACGGCCCCGGCACTTCGAGAAGCCGGTTGAGCTTCACCGCATCGGGAATCGTGTCGAAGAGCCGGTCGATCGAATCGACACCGATGACGTCGAGCATCTCGCGAACGTCCTCGGTGGCGTTGGGGATGTAGCGATGCTGGGAGGTGAGGGGGTCAGGGAGCGGCATAATTTAAAAGCAAATTAAAAAGTTCAAATTAAAAATTGCGAATTAAGAAGCGTACTAATCGGGACCGATTTTAAATTCGAAATTCGCAATTCTTAATTTTGAATTTTCGGTTCCGTCAGTGTCCCGCCTCGGTCTGGATGTACTCCTCGTACTCCTCGGCGTTCATCAGGAGCTCGTCCATCTCGCTCGGGTCGGAGAGCTTGATCTTCACCATCCAGCCGTCGCCGTAGGAGTCGGTGTTCACCAGCTCCGGCTTGTCGGCAAGGGCTTCGTTGATCTCGATCACTTCGCCCGACACCGGTGAGAACAACTCCGACACGGCCTTTACGGACTCGATCGATCCGAGCTCGTCGCCTGCTTCGAGCTGCGTTCCCACCTGCGGCAGTTCGACGAACACGACGTCGCCGAGCTCTTTCTGCGCATAGTCCGTGATCCCGATGGTGCCGATACCTTCCTTCTCATCGAAGTGAACGTATTCGTGACTCTTCGCGTATTTGCTGTCTTCCGGGGTGCTCATCCGGCTTCTCCTTCACTTGGCGCGCTTGTAGAACGGGGTGGGGATGACTCGAGCCCGGGTCTCCTTGCCGCGGATCAGGACCATGAATTCGGTACCGGGCGCCGATTTGTCGAGCGGAAGATATGCGAGTCCGATCGCTTTTTTCAATGTCGGCGAGTGGGTGCCGCTGGTGACGACGCCGATCTCCTCGGAGCCGTCGACGACCGGATATCCGTGCCGCGCGATCCCGCGATCGACCATCTCGAATCCGACGAGCTTGCGGCGGGGACCCTCGGCTTTCTCACGTTGGAGCACGTCGCGGCCGTTGAACTCCCCTTTTTCGACCTTCACGATCCACCCGAGATCGGCTTCGAGCGGCGTCGTCGTGTGGTCGATGTCGTTGCCGTAGAGCGCCATCTTTGCCTCGAGACGCAACGTGTCGCGAGCGCCGAGGCCGCACGGCTTCGCGCCCAGCTCGATCAGCTTGCGCGCGATTCCTGTGACGTTCTGGGGATCGATGAAGATCTCGAACCCGTCTTCACCGGTGTAGCCGGTGCGGGAGAGGATCGCCTTCACACCGTCGACGGTGCCATGAGCGAACGCGTAGTACTTCAGCGGCGCGAGATCGACGTTGACCAGCGGCTGCAGCAGCGCGACGGCGTTCGGTCCCTGCAACGCGATGAGTGCGTACTCGTCGCTGCGATTGACGAGCTCGACTTCCATCCCTTTCGCGGCTTCCTCGAACCACTCGAAATCCTTGTCGATGTTCGATGCATTCACGACCGCGAAGAAATCGTTGTCGGCGTTCTTGTAGATGAGGAGGTCGTCGACGAACGTCGCGGTCGGATAGAGCAGACCGTTGTACTGCGCTCGGCCGTTGGCGATTTTCGACACGTCGTTGCAGGTGGTCGACTGCAGCATGCGGAGCGTGTCGGGACCACGGAAGGTGAACTCTCCCATGTGCGACACATCGAACAGGCCGACGTTCGTCCGGACGGCCTCGTGCTCCTCGATGATGCCCGTGTACTGCACCGGCATCTCCCAGCCGCCGAAGTCGACCATCTTGGCGCCCAGCTCGTGATGGAGTGCGTTCAGAGGGGTTTTCTTCATGGCGGCGGGTACGCTAACACGTTCCGCAAACGGGAGGCGATGTCCCGTAAAGAAAGCTGCTCCGAGACCCCGCCGAGCTCCATCGCAGCGCGCGGCATCCCGTAGACGATCGAAGAGGATTCATCCTGAGCGATGGTCCACGCCCCGCCGGCGTGAAGCTGAACGAGACCGCTAGCGCCATCGTCTCCCATGCCCGTCAAAAGAACGCCCATGACAGACACGTCGAGCTCGGCCGCCGAGGCGAACAGAACGTCGATCGAGGGGCGGTGCGGCATCTCGGGAAAGCGGAAGAGTGCAGCGAAAAGTTGGGAACCGTTCTGACGGATCCGCACGTGGCTTCCGGCTGGAGCAATGTAGACGCTGCCAGCGACGAGTGCCTCGTTATGGATGAGCTCTTTCACCGGGAACGGCAGATGGTGATTCAGCCTTGCCGCAAACGCGGTCGTGAAACCGGCGGGCATGTGCTGGACGATGACGATCGGGGCGTTGGGCGGCGACTCGAGCGTCACGAGGATCTCTTCGATCGCCGGTGGGCCCCCGGTTGACGCACCGATGACGACGAGATCCACGCTTTGTGGATCACTCCGTGGTTCTGGCCGCCGTGCGGGATGCTCGACTGCTGCGGGCGGGACGCCCGCTCTCTCAAAGGCGCGCAGACGGGCGAGGATGGCGTTGCGCAAGCCCTGAAAGTCGACGAGCGAGAACTCCTGCTTGTCGACGAAGTCCACCGCTCCGCGATGAAGCGCCTCGACTGCCAACGGCGCGTCCCGCGTGCTGTGGCCGGAGAGAATCAGAACCGGCACTTCCCTCCATTGCAAAATGCGCTCGAGCGTCGCGAGGCCTCCGAGTCCGGGCATCGAAAGATCGAGCGTGATCGCATTCGGATCCCACTCGTCGACGTGCGCCAGCAGCTCTTCGCCATTCGAAGCGAGACCGACGACCTTCACGTCGGCTTCACCTTCCATCATGCGCGCGACTGCCTTGCGCACGAAGGCCGAGTCGTCGACGACCGCCAGACGGATGGTCATACTCTTCGATACGCGATCGTGTTGCCGATGCGCACCGGCTCGAAGTCTGGTGTCAATCCGATGATCGACTCGGCGTGCCCGAGGAACAGCAATCCGTTCTCGCGCAGAGCGCGATGAAAACGTCGAGTCGCGGCAACGATCGTTTCTTCCGGAAAGTAGATCAGGACATTCCGGCAGAAGATCGCGTCATAGCTGCCCGGCGTGCCATACGCCTGCTCGCTCAGTAGATTGCCTGGGTGAAAAGTGACTCCTCGGCGGTACTGGGGTTTCAGTCGATAGAGCCCTTCGTCCGTCGAAAAGTATTTCTCGACCCGCTCACTCGAAACTCCACGCATCGAGGCGCGCCCGTATTCGGCTCGCTCGCACATCGCGATGCGGGCGTGGCTGATGTCGAACGCATCGATCACGACGTCGTAGCCGAACATCCGGTATTGGTTCTCGCGCGCGATGATGTTCAACGTGTAGGGCTCTTCGCCCGAAGAACAGCCGGCGGAGAGCAACCGGATCGGGCGCTCGCCCCGGGTGGCATCCTTCAGCTCGTCGAGCGCGTCGGTGAAGAGTCCTTCGAACTGGTACGTCTCGCGGAAGAAGTAGGTCTCGTTGTTCGTGACCAGCTCGGCAAGCCGCACGATCTCCTTTCGTCCGTTGCACGCGTCGCGCTGCAGCAACATCGAGTAATCGAGAAACGTACGCAACCGCAGCTCGCTGACACGTGCGCCGAGCCGGGACTCGAGGATCTCGCGCTTGTGCTCGGGAAACCAGAGGCCCAACTCGGAAGTCATTACGTCATTGAGCATCACGAGCTCGTCGTCGGTCATCGGTGAGAGTGCGCCGATCATGCGGCGCCCCCCATCGCGTTGAGCCACCCGCGCGCGCGTTGTGCCACGACCGCGGTGGGATCCGCTGCGAGAACGGCCAGCGTCTCGACGTTTTCCGGCTGCGGAAATTGTCCGAGTGCGCCTGCGGCCTGATACCGAATCGCCCAATCGGTGCTCGCTGCGAGTGTTCGCAGCATCGCGCAATCCTGCGGAGTTGCGTGCTGCGCGATCGCAATCGCAGCAAGCCGCTCCACCTCGGGCTCACCACAAGTTGCCAAGGGGTAGAGAACGTTCCGCGCGGACTCGCCACCGATCGCCGCAATTGCATCGAACAGCACGTGACGCAAGGATGGATCGGCCTCGTGGAGCGCACGAATCAGGAGCGGCAGACTTTCGCGGTCGCGCATCGCGCCGGCACAAGCGACGAGCTCGGGCAACGCATCGCGCACGATCTGGCGCCGCACCAGCGGCATCAGTCCGTCCAGATGGCGCCGCGCCGTCACCTCGCCCAGAAGCCGCGCAAACGTGTCGCGATCCTCTTCGATCCAGAGTAGCCATGGCAGCCCGAGGAGCACGGAGGGACTGCGCAACTCACCGACGAGCGACACGCGCTCGACGATATCGAGCTTGCAAACACCCTTTCTGAGCTCACGCAACTCTGCACTGGCACCATCCAGCAAGAGCAAGCGCGAGGTGCCATCGAGCTCCGGCGTCGCATCGAGCCACTCGCACACTTGACCGGCTCTCGCTCGCAACAATGGTGCGATCGCGTCTCGAGTCAACGGTTCACCGAGATACAGCGCGATCAACGTTGGCGTATCGTCGATGCGCGCCACCAGCGTACCCAGCAACTCAGCATCGGTTGGCGGGAACTCGACGATGACGCGTTGCACGACCTCTCGCTCGATACAGCGCGGATCTCGCCGATACAACTCATAGCCCCAGTTGCGCGCGACACCGGAACAAAGCAGGTACTGCGCAAGATCGTAGCGGCGGGCGAGACACGCGGGGAGTGCAGAGTCCTGATCGTCCGCGTTGCGGGATTCGGCATTCAGCACGAGCTCCAGTGCCGCACCGTCGTCGTCACCGGGACCTGATGCGAGGAGTGCACGTGCGGCCGCAAGAGCGAGCTCCGGATCATTCGACGCGACGTGCTGTCCGAGCTGCTTGCGCAGACCATCCTGCAGTACCGGCGCATCGGCTTCGCAAAGCACCTGCGCAACCAGCGGCATCCATTGCGTGGCATCCAAACGTTCTTCGAGATCGCCCCAGTGCTGGACGAGCGCGGTCGCCGCCATCGTGCCGCCGATACGCGCCAGCGACTCGGCCGCAAGTTCGCCGAGCAATGGATCCCCAAGCAGTGGCGCGATCGCCGGCACCGCATCGCGCGAGCGGAGCTGCCCCAGCGCCGTCAGCGCCGCTGCCTGAACCCAGGGATCGCCGGCGAGGAAGGGAAGAACATCCGCCACTGCGGAAGCGCTCCCGAGACGTCCGGCGGCAATGATCGCCGCCTGCACGACATTTTCATCGGAATGCCGGAGGAGCGGGCGCAGGTGCGGCCATGCGCGCGGATCCCCGATGGCATCGAGGAGAAGCACGGCCTGCAACGCCACATCGGGATCGTGATCCGTCAAGAGCGCAACGGCGATGCTGAACGAGCGCCGTCCGCGCAGCTTCAGCATATCGAGGCCGGAGTTGCGGGCGACATCGTCTGCTTCGTCGCGAAGAAGTTCGACGATCGCCGCTTCGGGAAGCGTCTCTGCACCCGTTCGCAATGCACGATCGCGGAGATCACTGCGGCCGGAGCGGATCATCGTAAGAAGCAGCTCGCGCCGTTCGGAGGTTTCGTGGGACATGATGGCGCTCATACAGCAAACGCCTGCGCCAGGTTGCGCATCCGCTCCGCTTCGCGAGCGAGGCTGATCGTCGCCTTTGAGAGCTGATCGGTCGCGGCCACGTTCTGCTGCGACACCCGTGCGATCTGATCGACGGCCTTGACGACCATGTCGCCGCCGTTCTTCTGCTCCGTCGTCGCGTTCGCAACCTGCTGCGTCATTCGATTCATCACGTCGACGGACTTCATGATTTGTCGCGCGCCGTCAGCCTGCTCCTTGGCTGCCGTCGCGAGCTGCCGCGTGATGTGCTGCATGTTCGTAGCGGTCTTCAGAATCTGCGCGGCGCCGTTGCTCTGCTCCTGCGCGGCGACGAACACCTCGCCGACGAGCGACGAGCTTCTCGCCACGGATTCGACGATCTGCTTGAGCACACCGCTCGAGAGATCGACGGCCGAGCCGACATCCTTCTGCACGCGTTCCACGACGTTGGAGATCTCGCGTGTCGAGTTCATCGAACGCTCGGCGAGCCGCTTCACCTCTTCGGCCACGACCGCGAAACCCTTGCCGGCATCCCCGGCGCGCGCTGCTTCGATCGCCGCGTTGAGTGCAAGGAGATTCGTCTGATCGGCGATCTCTTCGATGATCTTCACGATCTTGCCGATGTCGCGGCTGCTCGTTCCGATGCCATTGATGACCGACGACAGCTCACCGCCGCCCTGCTGCGCGACCGACGCTGCATCGCGCGAGGCGTCATCGACGATCTTGACCTTGTTGGCAACCGACCGGATCGATGCCGTCATCTGTTCAATCGTTGCGCTAGTTTCCTCGACCGACGAGAGCAGCGCCTCCGAATTCTTCGCCATCTGTTCGATCGATGCGCCCATCTCCTGAATAGAGGAGGAGGTCTCATCGACGTTCGACGCGAGGCTCTGCGCCGAGCGGGCGACATTGTCGATTTGCGCGGCGATCTCGACCATCGTGGACGAAGTCTCATCCGTCGACGCCGACTGATTCTGCGCGCCTTTCGTGATCTGCACCGCGGACGCCGAGATCTCGTCTGCGGAACTGGCCACCTCGGTGGACGAGCTGCGGATCTCTCCGATCAGCTTTCGCTGGGTCTCGATCGTCGCGACGAGAGTTCGCGACAGATCGCCAATTTCATCTTTGCGCCGCGTATCGAGCTGCGGAATCTTGAGATCGCCGCGAGCGACCTGGTCGAGCACTGCACCGAATTCCGTCAGCGGTCTGGTGATCAGACCGGCAATGATGATCCCGCCGATCAACGCAAGCAGGACCCCCAACACCACCATTCCGACGAGTATCTGCCGCTGCACCTGAAAGATCCGCACGCCTTCGGCTCGGGCGGCAACGGCATCGGTATTCTGCCTGTCGATCAACTGCTTGAAGGAATCGCGGATGCGCGCCGCGGTCTGGCGCACGGTGGGTTCGGTCTGTAGGCGGAATGCATCCTGTTTGCGAGTCTCCGCATCGATGGCAGTGTTCTCGAGGCCTTGTTTCAGCCTTGCGAAGTTGTTCTTCGCGATGCCGAGGTCCGCTTCGAGGCCACGAATCAACGTCTCCTCCTCAGCATCCATCGCGCCCTTCTTGAAGCCAGCGATTCCCGCATCGATTGCGCGGAAATCGTCTGCCGCCTTTCGGTCGAGCTCTGCATAGGTGGCAGGATCCGCCACCGAGAGCGTCATCTCCATCCGGGCCATCCGCGTGTGCTGGTAGGCGATCGCGGCGGCAGCGATCTGCTCCTCCGGCGCCATGTGATCGCTGAACATCGCGGTGATCTCATCGTTGAGCTTCTGCATGCTCTGAATCCCGCGCAGGCCGATGAGAGCGACGAGCGCCGCCATGATGAGGAACGCGCCTGTGAGTTTGGTGCTGATCCGCTGATCGAAAATCCAACGCATTGGTTACTCTCCTTCGGGGCCGAGAATGAGGACGCGGGCGGCGTCGAGAAGAATCGCGAGCCGCGCACCGCTCTGACAGACGCCGGCGATATAGTCGGACTGCTGGGTCATTACGTCGGAAGGCGGAGGTTGCACGGTCTGCATGTCGATGCGCTCGACCTGCTGCACCGCATCGACGAGGAGACCGATGAGCCGTCCGCGGCTCGTCACGACGAGAATGCGGCTGCACGGAGTCGTCTCCGCGGATTCGAGGCCGAGCCGCACACGCAGATCGACGACGGGTAGCACCTTGCCGCGCATGTTCGTCACGCCGCGGATCACGCGCGGCGCATGTGGCACGCGTGTAATGCCAGTCACGCGAAGAATCTCCAGCACGTGGCTCACCGGCAGCGCATACGTTTCGCCGCCCAGCTCGAACGTCACCCATGTCTCGATGCGCTCGGCTTTGTGAGGAATCGCTTCCTCTCGTGCAACCGAATCCGCAAACGCATACAGAGCCTCGCGCGGATGCAGGACATCTTCGGCGAGACCTGTCGGCGGAAGTTCCGTGATGGTCATCGTGCAACTCCTCTGTTTAGTGAGGGACTCATGGCCACGAGCGACTTGGGATCGGTGATCAGCAGCACGCGGCCGTCGCCGAGGATCGTGGCGCCGGAGATTCCCGGGGGCGGCGTGCCGAGTTCGCCGAGGCTTTTCACGACGATCTCGCGCATGCCGATGAGATCGTCGACGAGCAGGCCGCGCGCTTTTCCGTCCGCTTCGATGATCACGACATAACGCCGCGCGTTCAGCGCCGCCGCCGAAGCCATGACCAGCCCGAGATCGAGAATCGGAACGACGCTTCCTCGCCAGTTGAACACCACCGCGTCATTCACGATGTGCATGTCGGTCGCCGCAAGCCGAATGCTTTCGACGATGGAGCTCAGCGGGATCGCATAGTCCTCGTCGTCCGCGCGCACGAGCATCGCGCGGATGATGGACAGCGTCAGAGGCAGCCGCACGCGAAAGTGCGTGCCGCGGCCGATGGTGGATGCGATCTCGATGTCTCCGCCGACGCGGCGCACAGCCTCGAGCGCAGCGGAAAGCCCCATGCCGCGGCCAGCGCTCATATCGGAATCGGAGCGCGTCGAGAAGCCCGCGTGGAACAGCAGCTTCAGCGGGTCGCCACCGGACGCGAGTCCCTTGCTCTCCGCGATGCGCACGACATGCTGCGGGTCGATCCCCGCACCGTCATCCCGCACGTCCATCCACACTTCATCCGACTGCACCGTCGCTGACAGCTCGATGGTTCCTTCGCGGCGTTTCCCCGCCGCAGCGCGCGCGTCAGGACGCTCGATTCCATGCGCGACCGCATTGCGCACGAGGTGTCCCAGCGATTCGTTCGCGGATTCGAGCAGCAGCTTGTCCATCGGCGTTTCGCCGCCGGTCACAACGAGCTGCGCCTCTTTCGATCCTTCCGCCGCCTCGTCGTGAACGATGCGGCGCAGCTGACCGAAGAGCACGCGGAGCGGCACCATGCGCATCGCGAGGATGTGGTCCTGCAGCAGCCCGAGAGTCTTGCCCAGTGCATCGTGCGCAGAGACGACGCTGTTCCACTCTTCGTCGTCGCGGCGCGCGTGAACGCCGCGTGTGATCGCATCATCGAGGCGGTTGCGGAACACGACCATTTCCGCCAGCAGATCTACGAGCTCGTCGAGCTCGGCGAACGGGACGCGCACGGCGCGCAACGCCTGCGCCGTCTGCTCGTGCGCGGAGTCCGCGCCGTGCGTCGTCGCCAGCAGCAACGTCCGGTAGTCGTCGAGCTCGCGCAGCAAGTCGCGGAGATCGGTCACTTCGATTCGATCCTCGAGTCCGTGCGCGGCAACCTGCAGATCGCGCAGGCCGACCATTCCTGCATTTCCCTTCAGCGTGTGCAACTCGCGCCGCGTATCCTCGAGCAACTCGTCACGCGCGGACGGATCGCGCTCCAGCGCCGCCAGCAGCAGCTCTTCGATGCGGTCACACCGCTCTTGCGCCTCGAGCGCGAACTCGGCGACGAAGCTGTCGAATACGCTGGACAACTCAGCCTTCCTGAGCGGCCGGAGCGAGCCAGCTCGCCGAGGGCTCGTTGAAGCCGAAGATGCGGTCGATCAACGCGTGCAGATCGGCGGGGCGGAATGGTTTCGTCACGTAGCCGCGCGCCCCGATTCGCAATGCCCGCAAGGTGTCGTCGCGGCTTCCTTCGGTGCTGACGACGATGACCGGGATGTCCTTGAAAATGCGCTGGGCCTGGCAGATGCGCAGGAATTCCAGTCCGCTCATCACGGGCATGTTGATGTCGAGCAGGATGAGATCGACGTCCGGATGCTGCGCGAGCCGGTCCAACCCTTCTCGTCCATTCATCGCGTGCAGCAACACGCCCTTCTTGAAGCGGTACTGGTGGAAAACGACTTCGTACATCCGATGCAACAACTCGGAGTCTTCGACGATCAGAATCTTTTGCAGTTTCATCGTGACCTCATTCGATCAATGCGCCAACGCGGGTACGGACGTGCGCCGTCGCATCCACTGGAAACCATTGCTGTGCGGAGAGAGGAAGACCGAGGAAGTAACCTTGCCCCAGCGAGACGCCGGCCTCGCGGAGTGCGTCGCATTCCGACTGCGTCTCGATCCCTTCGGCAATCAACTCGGCACCCGCGCTGTGCGCGAAGCCAACCATGCCGGCGATCAGGTCGTAGCGGCGCGACGAACGCGCAGTTCCCCGCACGAAGCTGCGGTCGAGTTTCAGGTATTGGGGATCGAGCCACAGCATGTGGTGCAGCCACGCATAGCGCGCACCGATGTCATCGAGCGCGAGCCGTACACCATCCTGGCGCAGCGGCCGCAGAGCGCGCCCGATGCCGCGCACGTGCGCGCGATCGGTCATTTCCGAAAGCTCGATGACCACGCGAGACAGCGAGATCTCGAGACAATCGAGCAGCCGCTGGATTTCCCTGATCCCCTCCGGCTTGCGCACGAGTGTCTCGCCATGCATGTTCACGAAGAGCAGTTGCGGAGCCTCGATCAGGCGTCCGAGCCGGATGGCGGACTGCACGCATGACACATCGAGCTCGTGAAACAACTCCCAGTCGATGACCGCGCGGTTGAAGATGCGGTTCGGTTCCGCCAGCGGCGTGCCGGCCGGGCCGCGCATCAATGCTTCGAAGGCGTGCACCGAATGATCGGCGAGATTCCGGATCGGCTGGAAGACGACGGAGTGAAACCCGCGATGCAGCAAATCGGCGATCGCCTCCATCGACTCGTGCGACGTCATGACCGACATAGACGCTCCACGGCACTCATGAGCTGCGCGGGCATGACCGGCTTTTCGAGGTAATATGCCGCGCCGAGATCGTGCGCGCGCGACATGACTGCGGGATTGCCGTAGCCGGTGATGAGAATGACTCCAGTCGACGCATCCTTGGCCCGCGCGCGATGAAGAATCTCGAGACCCTCCTCGCCGATCGCCGGCGTGAGACGAAGGTCGGTGATGATCAGCCGGTACGCCTGCTCCTCGATGGCCAGCGCCGCGTCGTCCATCGATGCGGCCACATCGACATCGCAATCGAGATGGCGCAGGAGCCGGCGGAACGCCTTGAGCGTGTCTTGTTCGTCATCGATGATCAGGATTCGTGGACGCATCGACGACGACAAAGAGCAACCGGTAGGCCAGCATGCGCCGGCGGCTAACTCTTTATTGCACCACTATTTGAGGAGTTGCGCCGCGTCTCAGTCTCACCGATCCGTCTCACGTGAGACGAGATGAGACGCTCGAAGCCTGCGATAAAGCGTCGCACGCGAAATGCCGAGATCCTGCGCCGCGCGGCGTTTGTCGCCGCCATTGCGCCGCATCGCGGCCAGCACATCGTCGTCGACCGGAGCAACACGTCCATCGCCAAGGTCGAGGTGTCGTGGCGCAATGGACTCACCGTTCGAGAACAACGCCGCGCGCTCCAGCACATTGCGCAGCTCACGGATGTTTCCGGGCCAGAGATGGCGTTCCAGAATCTCCAGAGCTGCCTCTTCGATCGGCGCGCTGCTCAGATGGTGAATGAGCGCGCGAATGTCACCGCTGCGCTCCCGCAGAGATGGAACGCGAATCGTGAGCATGTTGATGCGATAAAAGAGATCGCTGCGAAAGCGGCCATTGCCCACCGCGCTGTCGAGCGAATGGTTCGTCGCGCAAATCAGACGAAAGTCGCTCCGGCGCGTCGTGACCTCACCGAGCCTTCGGTACCGCTTTTCTTCGATCGTCTTCAGCAGCTGCCCCTGTACGAGGAGATCCATATCGCCGATCTCGTCGAGAAAGAGCGTGCCGCCATCGGCAGCGTCGAGCAGTCCTGGTTGTGCATCCGCGGCGGAAGTGAACGCTCCACGCGCATGACCGAACATCTCGTTGGCGAGCATCTCGCCGCGAAGCGCGGAGCAATTCACCTCGACGAACGCCTTCGCGTTTCGCAAGCTTTGCGCATGAATCCAGCGCGCGAGAACGCCCTTGCCTGATCCCGTTTCACCGGTGATGAGGACGACCGCATCGCTGAGAGCCGCGCTTTCAGCCAGACTCCGCGTCGCCTGCGCCTCGGCTCCTCTTCCGAAGAAGGGCTCGTTTGCGCTCGCAATCCGGCGCGAGGTCCGTTGCTTGCGCGCACCTCCCTCGATCATGCGTCGGAGGTACGAAGCAACCTCCGAGGGGTCGATGGGCTTCGTCACGAAATGATCGGCGCCACGACGCATCGCCTCGACCGCAATCGGGATATCGCCGGAGCCGGTAATGACGACGAGCGAAATCTCCGGCGAAGCGCGCCGGACTCCTTCGATCCAATCGAGACCGTTTCCGTCGGGAAGATTCAAGTCGAGGAGCATGCCGTCGTAACGCACGGATGCGAGTGCGTGGCGCGCTGCGGCGAGCGTGTCCGCTTCGTCGACGAAAAACCCGCTGCGCGTCAGAAACCGCGACATCGATGCGCAGAACGATTGCTCGTCATCGACGATCAGCAGTCGCGGCTTCACGAAGCGAACCCTCCTTCGCGTGAACTGGAAGAAAAATCTCGAACGTGCAACCGGGGTGCGGATCGTTGTTGCGCAGCGACACTCTCCCCCGATGGCGCTCGACGACGCTCTTGGCCAGCGCCAGCCCAAGGCCCGTTCCACCGCGGCGCGTCGTGAAGAACGGTTCGAACACGCGCTCGAAATCGCCATGCTTCACGCCACGACCGTCGTCCTGAACCGAGATCCGGCAGTCGCTGCCCTCGTCGGCGATCGTCACTCCGATCGAGACGCCGTCACCGCCGTGATAGAGCGCGTTGTCGAGCAGGTTGACGATCACCTGATGCATGCGCGTGCTGTCGACGAGCACCTGAGCTTCGCATTGGAGATCCGTCCGAATGCGCTCTGCATCCACTTCGGGATGCTCGTCGCGCCACAGCTTGACCGCTTCCGACACCACATCGGCTCCCCGCTTCTGCTGCAGCCAGATCTGATCGATCGGCTTGCCGATGGCCAGGAGATCGCGCATCAGCTTCGCCAGGCGGTCTACTTGCGAATGGACGATGTCGAACATCTCGCTGGCTTCGGGGTCATCGCCGTAGTCCAACTCGAGCGCTGCCGTCGCAGCTTGAATCGCATTGAGCGGATTGCGAACTTCATGAGCGACGCCGCTGACGAGATTTCCGAATCGCTCCATCTCCGCGGCCTTGCGCAGCCGCTCGATCAACTCGAGTTTCTCCGTCACATCGCGTTGAACGGCGACGAACCCCGTGATCGATCCGTCATTGCCGAGGATCGGCGAGATCGTCACATCGACATGAAAGAGCGCGCCGTTGCGCCGTCTGTTCACGATGTGCCCGGCCCAGGTCTTGCCCGACTTGATCGTGTTCCACATTTCGTGAATGGCTTCGCCAGGTTGCTCGACGGTCTCCAGAAGCATTTGCGCCGTGCGACCCACCGCCTCGTCACGACTGTAGCCGGTGACGATTTCGAACGCGGGATTCACGTACTCGATCGTTCCTTCGCGATCGAAGATGATCACGATGTCTTCCGCCTGTGAGATCGCCGTGGCGAGGCGTTGCCGCTCGCGCTTGTGAGCTTCGCGCTCCGTGATGTCGGTGACGACACCGCGATAGCCAGCAAGCGTTCCGTCGTCTGCGTACATCGGGGTCCCGCTCGCCTCCAGCAGCACGCGCGCTCCGTTGCGATGAAGGCCGATGACGTCGATGCCGGAAAACGCCCGTGGAGTTTCAAGGAACGGGAGAAGGATCTGCGCCACGTTCGCCCTCTCATCGAGAGGCGCCAGATCGCAGGCCGTCTTGCCAATGACTTCTTCCGGCGCGTAACCAAGAACATCGCGAACGCGGCCGCTCGCATAGGTGTAGCGCGCCTTTCGATCGCACTCCCAGACCCAATCCGCGGTCAACGTGACGATCTCGCTGAGCATGTCGCGATTGGCCCGCAGCTCTTCCTGCACCAGTTTCCGCTCGGTCACATCCTCGGTGATGCAGATCATGCCGTCGAATTCACCGTTCCTCATCAGGGGGATCATCCAACCGCTGTGTGTTCGCTCGTCTCCGTGATTCCGTTTCAGACTGATGTCATCGAACGGGACGGCTTGCAATGCCTTTCGCGCCTCGCGATACGCCGCGCGGAATGCCGCGAGACTCGCAGGCAGCGGACCGGATGTCGAGTCGTCGTTGAGCTCGTAAGGAAGGATGCCGGAGAGCTCGCGCATCGACGCATTCGCATAGGAGAGACGGCCCACCGCATCCGTGACGAAGACGCCGTTCACGATGTTCTCCAGGATGCGCTCGTAGAACTGCTTGAGGCGTGCAATCCGGTCTTCTCGCGCCTCCGCAGCAGTGAGGTCTTCGCCGATACTCACCACCCCGACCGGCCGTTCATCATGATCCCGAACCACCATGCGCATCCAACGGATGAGGCGCCGATCACCGCTGCGTGTGGCGATCAGGTATTCGGAGCTCTGCGGAAAATCGATCGAGGACAGGTTCTTGAGTGATGCGCAGATTTCCTGCCGCACCTCGGGCGCAACGAACACGTCAAACCAGCTCTTGCCGACGACTTCTTCAGCTTTGTATCCGGTCAGCTGCAGCAACCGCTCGCTGACGAATGAAATCGATCGGTCAGGCCTGATGAAGACCGCAATGATCGATGCGCGGTTCAACAGCGTGCGGGACACAGCACCCCAGATCTCCATCTCGTCCTGAGATGCACGCCGTTGACCGCGCCCGGAGAGGAAGCCGCGAAAGGCGACGAGCACTCCGATCAGCAGGAGGAGAAACCCAACCGCGAAGGCAATATCCCGGCTGCTCACGACACATCAACTCGAGGTCTTGTCGCCGCTGATTGGACCTGGCTCCACGGCGCGTCGTCAGTAGACGACGGTCACGCTGTTCAGGAAGTATTCATGATCACATCTTCCGGTGACACCGTTGCCGTTTGTGATTGAAACGACAATCGATCTACGATGACTGAGCGAGAGGTGGGCGGGGTGAAAAGCGAGATCGGCGATTTTCTCGATTACCTGACATTCGAGCGGAACGTCTCGGCCAACACGGTCGAGGCCTACCGCGACGATCTCGAATCCTTCCTTCGCTTTCTCTGCAACGACTACTTCACGATCGAGCGCGACCTGGTCGATCTCCGCAAAGTCGATCACCTCACGGTCCGCGCTTATCTGGCACATCTCGCACGCCGCAAGCTCGCGCGGACTTCGATCGCGCGGCATCTCTCCGCACTCCGCTCGTTCTTCAAGTACCTCATGCGCGAAGGACTCGCCGAGGCGAATCCGGCGCGAACGGTCGCGACTCCGAAACGGGAGAAGCATCTGCCGGCCGTGATGCAGCCGTCCGACATCTCGCTGCTCCTCGAGCAGCCCGACCTCGAGACGAACCTTGGCATCCGCGACCGAGCCTGGCTCGAGTTGCTCTATGCGTCCGGGTTGCGCATCAGCGAGCTCGTAGGAATCGACCTCGACGACATCGAAGTGCGCGCCCGTCTCGTGAAGGTTCACGGCAAGGGCTCGAAGGAGCGGATCGTTCCATTCGGATCAAAGGCGGAGGAGGCGCTGCGCGCCTACATGGCGGTGCGGGAAGCGGAGCCGGACGAGCAGGCGCTCTTCGTCAACTATCGGGGTGCGCGCATCACGACGCGGAGTGTGCGCCGGTTGTTCGACAACTATCTGCGCGACGCGTCACTGCGCGCCGGAATCTCGCCGCACACGATGCGCCACTCGTTCGCGACCCATCTGCTCAACGCAGGCGCCGACCTTCGCGGGATCCAGGAACTGCTGGGGCATGCGTCGCTCTCGACCACGCAGAAGTACACGCATCTGAACGACTGGGAGTTGATCAAGGTGTACAAGAAGGCGCATCCGCGGGCCTAAGCCTTTCATCCTGAGCGCAGCGAAGGATCAACGACGGCGCCGCCCGGATGGAGCCTCGGGCCGTGCTCGTTGCACGAGCCTCGCGGCGCCGTCGATGATGCCTCGACTTCGCTCGGCATAAACTACGCACGTGATCCGGGCGATCGTGCATCAGGGGTTCGTTGGCGAATCGATCGAATATTTCGCCGTCGTGTCGGGACCTGATGTCGACCGCCGCTTCTTTTTCGAGCAGATCTCCACCGGCCGTGGCGACATCGTCCGCTACTTCGGCGGCAACTCGGAGATCACGCTCAATCCCGAAGGTGTTCGTTTTCGAGGAAACGGCGGCATCTTCGGCGAGTACATGTTCGGAGGCCACTTCCCGGTCGGCGATCTTCTGAACGACGAAGTGGTGAACCGTCTCGTGCTCTTCGGCGCAACGGCGGATGCTCAGACGCACGAGCTGCGCTTCACCTCGCACACCGAAGGCTTCGAGACGTACGACAACCTGTTTCTGCAGGGCAACGCGATCGCGAACTATTTCTTCTTCGTCGACGATCGCAAGCGTTTCGCGGACGTTTCTGAACGACAGTCGCAGACGCTGCGCAATGCGGGCAAGCTGCTCAAGCGTTCGCGAAAAGTCGGCGAAGGAAAGTTCATCGCGCTCGGCAATGAAGTTCTCGAAGCGCTCGCCGAACCCGAGACGACGATCGTCATTCTGCGCATCGTGCAGCGTGCGAATCAGCGCTTCTCGGACGCCTGCCGCCAGGCCTACGCGAGCCACCGGTCGATGCAGGAAATCGGCGCGATCGCGAGCGAAGGCGTGGAGACGTATCAGCGCGAGCGGATCCAGATCGACGTCATCTATCACCATCGCGACAACCAGGAGCTGATCAACGAATACAAGCGCATCCTCGCGTCGTGCATCGGCTCGACGATCGGGCCGTCGGCGCGCGCACGGTTGATGCGCATTCGCACGCTGTCGCTTCGCAACGAAGTCCCGCTGTCGATCTTCGATACGCTCGAAGAAATCGTCCTGCAGGAAACGCGGCTCACGACCACGGAGCAGGAACCCGACTACATCCAGTCCACCCGCGAGATCCTGGGCGGCTTCCTCCTCGGCAAGAACATCACACGCAAGCTCTCCTCGCTCGACATGGTGCAGCTGATGGAGAACAAGCAGAAGGCGGGGGCGAATCGCGATCAGACGTTCGAAGAGCTGCTGCTCGATACCGGACGGCTCATCGACGAGATCTCTCGCGAAGAGGAAGACTTCGAGCGGCTCGAGTCGTTCGGCGAACTCATTACGCTGTTCGATCGCATCGATCACACCACCACGCTCGTGAATAAGCTCGCGTTCATGGATGACGTCGAGTTGTCGAACGAGCAGGTGCGCTCTCTGCTCGGCAACATGCAGGTCTTCGAGAAGCTGCGGCGCGGCCTGTTCCAGCTGCTCTTCATCGACCCGATCGTCGCCAACGAATACGCGTTGTCGTACGGAAAGAAGAAGCTCTACGCGCTGACGCTGGGCCTGATCTCGATCGAGAACAACGAGGCCTCGATCGGCGACGTCGTCGAGTCGATCACCGCCATCAACCGCAATGAGCGCGCGTACTTCGCGGTCTACAAGCTCGCGCGCCGGCGCATGATGAATTTCTACCTCGAGCTCAATACGCCGGAAGGGCGCGAGACGTTCCGCCGCGAAATGCGCGACGAGATCGCGCGCGACGAGGCTCTGAGCGATCTGCAGGACCTCATCAACGAGTCGCTGCTGGAGGACGTCATCACCAAGATCCGGCTCGAGGCGTTCTACATCAACCAACTGCTGCCGAAGATCATCGACGAGCAGGATGCGAAGCTGCGCAGCGACTTCCTCTCGAACTCCGGCCTCGACCGGTTCCAGATCGAAGAGCTCGAGTCGGAGTACTTCGAAATGCGCGCGTTCCCGCCGCAGATGCTCGAGGCGATTCAGCGGCCTTAGTAGTTCGGCATGCTGAGCGCAGCGAAGCATCAACCAAGGCGCCGCGCTGATTTGGCCACGGGTGAACGCCTGTGGCACATTGCTCGCTGCGCCTTGGTTGATCCTTCGCTGCGCTCAGGATGGAAAATGACAAACCGCCTCGCCAACGAAACCTCCCCCTACCTTCTCCAGCACGCCCACAACCCCGTCGACTGGTACCCCTGGGGCGCCGAGGCGTTCGCCAGGGCGAAAGCGGAGAACAAGCCGGTCTTTCTCTCCGTCGGCTATTCCGCCTGTCACTGGTGCCACGTGATGGAGCGCGAATCGTTCGAGAGCGACGCCATCGCTGCAATCCTCAACGAGTACTTCGTTTCGATCAAAGTCGATCGTGAGGAACGTCCCGACGTCGATTCGATCTACATGGAAGCGGTGCAGTTGATGAGCGGTCATGGCGGCTGGCCGATGTCGGTCTTCCTCACGCCGGATGGCGCGCCGTTCTATGCCGGCACCTACTTCCCTCCCGACGATCGTCACGGCATGCCGGGATTCCGGCGCGTGCTCACGCATGTCTCGGACGCCTTCCGCCATCGGCAGGAAGACGTGAACGACGCGGCAAGAGAAGTCGTCTCCGCGATCGGCAACACTTTGCGTTCTGCCACGGGACGCGAGAGCGGCGGCGTCACGAACGACGCACTGGCGCAGGCCGTCGCGCACATCTCGCAGAATTACGATCCCGTACACGGAGGTTTCGGCAGCGCTCCGAAGTTTCCGCCGTCGATGACGCTCGACTTCCTGATGCAACTGGACGGCGGGCGCGACATGGTCGTCAACACATTGACCAAAATGGCGTGCGGCGGAATGTACGACCAGGTCGGCGGCGGCTTCCATCGCTACTCCGTCGACTCGCGCTGGCTCGTGCCCCACTTCGAGAAAATGCTCTATGACAACGCGCTCTTGGCGCGCCTTTTCACGCGCGCATGGCAATGGACGAAGGATTCTTTCTTCGCCCGCATCGCCAACGAGATCCTCGGTTACGTGCAGCGCGAGATGACCTCACCCGAAGGAGGCTTCTACTCATCCCAGGATGCAGACTCGGAGGGAGAGGAAGGGAAGTTCTACGTCTGGTCGCGCGGCGAAGTCATGGGGATTCTGGGTGCTGATGAAGGCCGCATCTTCTGCGCGCTGTACGACATCACGGAGCACGGCAACTGGGAAGGCCGCAACATTCTCAATGTTCCGCGCGATCCCGAGTCGGTCGCCGCAGACCTCGGCATCACGATGGAGCGGCTCAGCGAGGTCGCCGCGCGCGGCAAGTGCAAGCTGTACGGAGTGCGCGCTGAACGCGTGGCACCGGGGCGCGACGACAAGATCCTCACCGGATGGAACGGCTGGATGCTGGCGGCATTCGCAGAAGCGAAGCTGGCGTTCGGTAAGTACGAGGATGTCGTGCGGAAGAACGCCGAGTTCCTTCTCGCACGCAACGGCAGACGCACCGAACGTATCGCCGGTCTGCTCGAAGACTACTCGGGCGCGGCCTGGGGACTCACGCTGGCGTACGAAGCAACGCACGAGCATCGATACCTCGCGGCCGCTCGTCAACACGTTGACGAGATCGTCAGCCGCTTTTCCGATGACGAGAACGGCGGCTTCTTCGACACCGCGATCGATCACGAGAAACTGATCACGCGTCCCAAAGACGTCTTCGACAACGCGACGCCCTCGGGGAACTCCGTCACGTGCGATCTGCTGCTCCGCATGGCTGTCCTGTTCGGCGACGACAATTACGCACGGCTTGCGACCCGTGCGCTCGATGCAGTGTGGCCGCTCGCCAAGCGCTATCCGTCAGGCTTCGGGTTTCTGCTCGGCGTCGCTGCATGGCGGCTCGGTCAACCAAAGGAGATCGCGATGACAGGCAACGACATCGCCGCATTGGAACGCGTGATCGGCGAGACGTATCTGCCGCATCGGATTCTCGTCGCCGGCGAAGGCTCGGCGTCGCTTCCGCTGATGGAAGGACGCCCGCACGATCGAACGATGGCGTATGTCTGCCAGGGCTACGCGTGTCAGGAGCCGACCGCGGATCCGGAAAGGCTGCGGCAATTGCTCACCGTGTAGGACAGGCGCCCTCGCCTGTCCTGCAACCTACGGCGTCTTCGGCACGATCACGGGCTTCGTTTTCGCCTGTGGACTGTAGTTCCCCGCGTAGTCCACGGCGACGACACCAAATGTGTATTCAGTACCCGGCACGACGGAAACATCCCTGAACGTCGTTTGCGGAATGATGGTCTTGGAGAGGAACAGCTCCTTCTGCCCCGGCTCGTAGCGGAAGACCATGTACCCGCCGACGTCAGGTGCGTCGACCGGATCCCAGACGAGACGGACGGCGCCCGTCTCGACCAGCGCCGCAAGCCCGGTTGGCGCTGGCGGCGGCTGCAGATCCTTGAACGCAGCATTCACCGCCGGCGTGATCTCGCTCTCGATGCGCGGCGGCCCCGCCACTGCAACGGCTGCCACGCGATACTCGAAGTTTCCATACGGCGGCACATCGATGAAATTCGTGCCGGTCACAGGCGCGGGATTCACTGCGAGGCTCAGCTCGTTGAAGCTCTCGCCGGCCGCAGTTCTGTAGATGTTGTAGCCAACGGGCTCTCCGCTGCTCGACTTCGACCACGTCAGCGCAACACCTTCTGGCCTGGGCTCTGCTTTGAGATCAGCCGGTGCGGACGGCGCGACGCGCGGGGTGATCACGGCGAGATTCGACAGGCCACCCGTAGCCGTCTCCCCTTCCGTCACGACGCCATAGGTCAGCCGCAACGGCCGCTCATCTGCGGTCTCGAAGGGCGGCGTATCTTCAAACGTCAGCTTGGCCCCGTTCGTCGCGGCCGGAAGGCTGGCACCTTCGATGCTGTCGACCTTCGTCTTGAGTTTGTTGAACTGCCCAGCTGTGAGCTGCGGGACTTTCCCGACGTCGGACGCTGAGGGCAGCGGTTCGCTGTAGCGATAGACGGTCACGCCTTTGATCGGACCGAGCTTTTTCCCGGCGGTCGTCACCGAGGGATAGCTCCAGGCGAGAACAATGCGTGACCCTCGCTGTGTTACAAGAAGGTCGTTCGTCGCCTGAGGGATCATCGGCACCGGCGGTTTCGGGTCGCCGCGCTTGCCACAGGCGAGGATCGCGAGAACAACGAGCAAACAAAGCCGTTTCACGGCGGCGATTGTACTGGAGTCAACATGTGCGGAATCATCGGATACGTCGGTACACGTGATGTCGTGCCGGTTCTGATCGGCGGCTTGAAGAAGCTGGAGTATCGGGGATACGACAGCGCAGGGATCGCCGTCGTCAATGGCAGCGGAGTGGAAGTCGTACGTGCCGAGGGAAAACTGTCGAATCTCGAGGCCAAGCTCGGCGACAAGAATCTCAGCGGCTCATTCGGCATGGGCCACACGCGCTGGGCCACGCACGGAAAGCCGAACGAGAACAACGCGCACCCGCATCGCGACTGCACCGGGCAGGTCGTCGTCATCCACAACGGCATCATCGAGAACTTTCTCTCGTTGAAGCAGCGCCTGCAGAGCGCAGGGCACGAGTTCAAGACGGAGACGGACACGGAAGTCGTCGCTCATCTGATCGAAGAGCGAATCAAGAACGGCGCGAAGTTCGTCGATGCGGTGAAGCAGACGCTGAAAGAGCTCGAGGGGCACTTCGCGCTGGTGATGATCGATGGCAGCGAACCGGGAACGATCATCGCTGCCAAGCACGGCCCGCCGCTCGTCGTAGGCCTCGGCGAGAACGAGAACATCATCGCGTCCGATGTCGCGCCGCTGCTCGCCTATACGCGCAACATCATCTATCTCGAGGACGGCGAGTATGCGATCGCCGATCAGCAAGACGTTCGTGTGTTCGACAAGAACGACAACGACGTCACACGCCCGCCGAAGAAGATCCTGTGGGACGCCGTGATGGCCGAGAAGGAAGGCTACCGGCATTACATGCTCAAGGAGATCCACGAACAGCCGCGCGCGGTGCGCGACACGTTCAACGGACGCATGTTCGAAGAGTCCGGGCAGATCTTTTTCAACGATCTGCAGCTGACAGCGAACGACTGGGCGAAGATCAAGAAGGTTCAAGTCATCGCGTGCGGCACGTCGTGGCATTCGGGTCTCGTCGGCAAGTTTCTGCTCGAAGATGCGGCCCGCATTCCGATCGAAGTCGATTACGGCTCCGAGTATCGCTATCGCAATCCGATCGTCGACGAGTCGACGCTCGTCATCGGCGTCACGCAGTCGGGCGAAACGGCCGACACGATCGCCGGTATGCAGGAGGCAAAGAGGCAGGGGGCGAAGCTCATTACGATCTGCAACGTGATCGGCGCGGCAGCGACGCGCATGTCGGACGGCGTGATCTATACGAACGCCGGACCGGAGATCGGCGTGGCGTCGACGAAGGCGTTCACGACGCAGCTCACCGCGTTCTTTCTTCTGTCGCTCTACATCCGCGAGCTGCGAGGCGAAGAGGTGGCTGCACGCAAGAGCGGGATGCACGAGCTGGGAATGATTCCGCATCGCATCGAGCACATCCTGAAACATCAGGAACAGCACATCGAGAAGCTCGCGCACAAGTACGCAAACTCCACCGACTTCCTCTTCCTCGGTCGCGGCGTGCATTACCCGATCGCGCTGGAAGGTGCGCTGAAGCTGAAGGAGATCTCGTACATCCATGCCGAGGGCTATCCGGCTGGCGAGATGAAACATGGTCCGATCGCGTTGATCGACGAGAACCTTCCGGTCGTCGCGATCGCCACGAAAACGCCCGTGTACGAAAAGGTCATTTCGAACCTGCAGGAAGTGAAAGCGCGCGATGGAAAGCTGATTGTGATCTGCGACGAAGGCGACGACGCCGTCGCGCGGCTCGCGGATGACGTGATCGAGATTCCGCACACGATCGAGCCGCTGCAGCCGATTCTTTCGGTCGTGCCGACGCAGTTGCTGGCGTACTACATCGCACTGCGCCTCGGGAAAGACGTCGATCAGCCGAGGAATCTCGCCAAGAGCGTGACGGTGGAGTGAGGATCGCGCGCGGCGCGCGACGCACAGGCGAGGGCGCCTGTGCCCCATGGGACCAAACCTTCCATGTCCGAAAACGGCTAGTCGTCTCGCTATTGCTCGTCCATACTGTCGCGCGTGACACTCGACCGCTGGTACGACGCGCTGCGCAGCCATGATCCGCGATTCGACGGGCGGCTGTTCATCGCCGTCACTTCGACTCGCATCTATTGCCGGCCGATTTGTCCTGCGAAGCGGCCCCTGCGCAAGCACGTTCGCATCTACGCGTCCGCAGCCGCCGCGGAGGCGGCCGGGTTCCGGCCATGCCTTCGTTGCCGGCCCGAGGTCGCGCCCTGGACGTCGGCGTGGAACGGCACTTCAACCACGGTGTCGCGTGCATTGCGTTTGATCGGAGAAGGTGCGCTCGACAGCGGCGATGTCGACGCGCTCGCAGAACGCCTCGGCGTCACCGCGCGCCATATGCGCCGCCTGTTCGAAGAGCACCTCGGCGCATCACCCATCGCGATCGCACAATCGCGCCGTATTCACTTCGCCCGCACGCTGCTCACCGACACCTCACTACCGATCACCGATATCGCGTTTGCCGCCGGCTTCAACTCCGTCCGCCGTTTCAACACAGCGATGCGCGGAACCTATCGCATGGCGCCGCGCGAGATGCGGAGGAACAAGAAGGTTGTAACCGACGACATGATCGTCGTGCGGCTGCCCTATCGCCCACCGTTCGATTTCGCAGGGTTGCTGTCGTTCTTCAAGCCGCGCGCAATCGCAGGCGTTGAAGCTGTCGGTCGAGACGAATACCGCCGCACGATTTCGATTGGCGGCGTCCATGGCGTCATTCGTGTGCGCGATGATCACGATGCCTTGCAACTCTCGGTTCCGCGCGCGTTCACGCACACGCTCAAACCGATCGTCGATCGCGTACGGCGAATGTTCGATGTGTTCGCCGATCCCGACACGATCGGCGACGATCTCTCGGGCGATCGCGTGCTCCGTCCGCTCCTGCGCCGCTGGCCCGGCGTACGCGTCCCGGGCGCATGGGACGCGTTCGAGCTCTCCGTGCGCGCGATCGTCGGGCAACAGGTGAGCGTCGCAGCGGCGACGACCCTCATGGGGAGACTGGCCTCTCGATATGGAACGCGCGTCGAGACCGGCGATCCCGCACTCATGTTCGCGTTTCCCTCCGCGGATACGCTACGCGAAGCAACAATCGAAGGAATGCCCGCATCGCGCGCGGAAACGATTCGACGCGTCGCGGATGGATCCCTCGACGTCAAGGGTATCGGTCCCTGGACGCGCAGCTACATCGCGATGCGCAGCGGAGATCCCGATGCATTTCCCGAAGGCGATCTCGTGTTGCGCAAGGCGATGAACGGGATTTCGGCAAACGAGCTGCTGGTACGTGCTGAAGCGTGGCGGCCGTGGCGCGCCTATGCCGCAATTCTGCTCTGGAGAAGCGCTTGAACTACACGTTCGTCGAAACGCCGATCGGTCCGCTGCTCGTGGCCGGCGATGCCGATGCGATTCACGAGATTCACTTTCCACCGGCGGAGCCGCACGACGAATGGGTACGGGACGACGACGCGTTGAAGTACGCCAGCGTGCAGCTCCGCTCCTATTTCGCAGGAAAGCGCACGGCTTTCGATCTTCCACTCTCACCGAGAGGCACAGAGTTCCAGCGCGCGGTGTGGGAAGCGCTGCGCGGGATTCCGTTCGGCGGCACGACGACATACGGCGACATCGCGCGCTCGATCGGAAAGCCTGACGCGGTGCGGGCTGTCGGCGCTGCCAATGGCGCGAATCCGATTCCGATCGTGATTCCGTGTCACCGCGTGATCGGCTCGGATGGTTCACTCACCGGATTCGGCGGCGGCCTCAAAGCGAAGCGCTGGTTACTCGATCATGAGGCTCGCGTCGCTGGCGTTCGCCTGTTCTGACGCATGGACGGGTTCCGCGTGCACGGTCACCGCGACGCGAGGCAACGCTTCACGAATGCGTGACTTCACGAGCTCCGTGAGATCGTGCGCTTTTTCGAACGTCACATCGTGCTCGATACAGAGCTCGAACTCGACGAAGCGCACTCCCGCTGCGCGGCGTGTGCGCAATTCGCGATAACTGATGACCGCAGGATCGGCGCGTTCGATCGCCCTGACGATCGCGTCGATCTCCTCTTCCGGCAACGCGGGATCCATCAAATCTCCTGCAGCATTCCAGATGAGATAGAGCGAGTTCCAACCGATCCAGCACGCGACAGAGATTCCGAGGATGGAGTCGAACAGAGGATTGCCCGTGCGGCGAACGAGGATCAATGCGACGATCGTCGCGAGATTCGACGCGACGTCGGTCGTGTAGTGCAACGCATCGCTCGAGAGCGCGATGCTTTCGGAGCGCGCGGCATTTCTCTTCAGATACGTGGTGACGATCGTCGTCGCGATGATCGAAGCGATCATGGTGCCGATCGCAGCGAACGATGCATCGATGGGTGAGGGCGTCTGGATCCTCTCGATCGCGCGAATCGCGAGCAGCACGCCACCGGTGAGAATGATCACTCCCTGTAACAGCGCTGCAAGATGCTCCGCCTTGCCATGACCGAACTGATGCTCCTTGTCGGGCGGCTTTGCGGCGATCGTCAGGAAGATGAAGTTCATGAACGACGCGAGCACATCGCCGCCCGAATCGAGTGCGGACGAGAGGACAGCGATGGAGCCGGTGGCGAAACCGACCATCGCCTTCGCGAGCGCGAGCAGAAGAGCTGCGCCCGTGACATGGAGGGCGACGCGGTTTGCGCGCAAATCAAGTTCGGGAACGGTCACAACGGGGCGAAAGTAGCATGGGACCGATGGGACGGGATGTGACGGACAGAACCCATTCGTCCTACCTGGCGATCCACCCGCCGCCGAGACACAGATCGTCCTGATAAAACACGCACGCCTGCCCTGGGGCGATCGCGCGCAGCTTCTGCGCGAACACCACACGCGCGCGATCTCCGTCGAGCGGCGTAATCGTCGCCGCTACATCCGCCATACGCGAACGGACGCGCGCCTGTGCCTCGATCGGCCCCAATGGCTTCTCGCCGATCCAGTGCACACGCTCGGCAATCAACTCGCTCTTTTCCAGAAGCGAAGCAGGCCCCACGGTTACACGCTTCGTGAACGGATTCACATCGACGACATACATCCGCTCAGCCGAGCCACCGACATCGATGCCGCGCCGCTGGCCGATCGTGAAGTGGTAATAGCCATCGTGCTGTCCGACGACAACACCGTGCTCATCGACAATGTCGCCGGCCGCCTCGGCAGGCGTGATGCCCGTCTCGCGCTCGACGATCGATGGATACCCATCCTGCTGCGGCACGAAGCAGATCTCGTACGACTCCTTCTTGCGCGCAACGGATAGTCCGCCCTCTTCCGCGATCGCTCGCACCTCCGGCTTCTTCAGCTCTCCCAGCGGGAACAGCGCCTCGGACAACTGCTCCTGCGAGAGCTCGAACAGGAAGTACGTCTGATCCTTCGCGAGATCGAGCGCCTTGCGGAGCTCGAAGCGGCCTGCTGCATCGCGCGCGATGCGGGCGTAGTGACCTGTTGCGATCCGCTCAGCCCCAATGGCCAGCGCCTTCTTATGGAAGAGGTCGAACTTGACATGCGTATTGCAGAGGACGCAGGGACTGGGAGTCGTCCCCGCGAGGTAGCTCTGCACGAACGGCGTGATGACCTTGTCGTGGAACCCCGACTCCATGTTGAGTGTGAAGTGAGGAATCTCGAGTTTCCAGGCCACGCGGCGCGCGTCCGCAAGGTCATCGATCGTGCAGCAGCCGCCGTAGGTGGACTCCGCACGGCTGAGGTTGTCGTACATCTGCATCGACAATCCGACGACCTCGTGTCCCTGCGACTTGAGGAGGTACGCGGCAGTCGAGGAGTCGACTCCGCCCGACATGGCAACTGCGATCTTCATGGTAGCGAGGTCGAATACGAACCTCGGTACGGCATAATTCCCGATGGTGTTTCGTGAGTGAAGCAGCAACCCTGGAGCCTGCGACCGGCGTTCTGCGCGTGCTCGTCGTCGACGACGACAGCAACATCCGGCGCTTGATCGTCGCCGCGCTGCGGCGAGACGGTTACGCGTTCACGGAGGCAGGTAACGGACGCGATGCGCTCGATGTCATGCGGGCCGAACGGCCCGATGTCGTCGTGCTCGATCTGATGATGCCGGTGCTTTCGGGCTGGGATGTGCTCGCGGAGCGTCAGCACGACGCGGAGTTGCTGCGCATCCCAGTGATCCTGATCAGTGCAAGCCGCGACCCCGAGATCGCGAATGCGGTCGACAAAGGAGTCTGCGCGTTTCTGCCGAAGCCGTTCGACATCGGCGCTCTCTCCGCCCTCGTGCGAAGCTGCGTGAAGATCTAGGACAGGCGCCCTCGCCTGTCCTACACCTGCTGCGCGTCAAGCACGGCCATCGCGGCCATGTTCACGATGTCGTTCACGTCCACACCACGCTGCAGTACATGCACCGGCTTCGCGATTCCCTGGAGAATCGGTCCGATCACTTCCGCATTCGCAAGACGCCAGAGCAGCTTGTACGCCGCATTCGCTGCATCGAGGCTGGGGAAGATGAGGACATTCGCATCGCCCTGAATCGCGCTCCAGGGGTAATCGCCTGCTGCGATCTCCGGGACGACCGCGGTGTCGGCCTGCATCTCGCCCTCGACGACAAGGTCCGGGCGCCGTTCTTTCAGTATGCGAACGGCCTCGCGCACTTTCTCCGTCTGCGGGTCCTTCGTCGAGCCGAAGTTCGAGAACGAGACCATCGCGATGCGCGGCTCCATGTTGAAGCGGCGCGCCGTTTCGGCCGACTGCTCGGCGATCTCGACGAGCTGCTCGGCGGTCGGATTGATGTTCACCGTCGTGTCCGCGAGCAGCAGCATGCGGCCGCCCTTGAACATCAGCAGGTACGCACCCGACACCCAGCGCGCACCGGGCCGCGTCTTCAGAATCTGCAGCGCGGGACGAATCGTCGCCGGGTAATACGCGCGCAGGCCGGCGATGGCGCCATCGGCGTCGCCATGCTCGAGCATCATCATCGCGAAATAGTTGCGGCTGTTCAGAATCCGCCGCGCATCGGCCACGGTGATGCCATCGCGCCGCCGCAGCTCCGCAAAGCGCTGCGCATACTCCTCGAGCTTCGGCGAGTCGAGAATGTCGATGATCGTTACCTGCGACTCTTCGATGTGGTACTTCTCGAGCAGCGGAGTGATCGTTTCACGACGCACGAGCAGAATCGGTTTCGCCATCCGCTCGTCGATCAGGATCTTGGCGGCGCGAATGATCTTCTCCTGATCGCCCTCCGGAAACACGATGCGCTTCGGATCGCGCTTCGCACGATCGAAGATCAACTGCATGACGCTGCGCGAGCGGCCCAGCAGGCCTTCGAGGCGGCGGCGATATGCGTCGTAATCCTGAATCGGATGCTGTGCGACGCCCGTATCCGCTGCCGCTTTCGCAACGGCGACAGGGACGTTGAGCAGCACGCGATAGTCGAAAGGCTTCGGAATGAGGTACTCGCGGCCGAACGAGAAGCGATCGTTGCCATAGGCGCGGAGCACCGAGTCGGGAACGTCTTCCTTCGCGAGATTCGCCAGTGCTTCGGAGGCAGCGAGCTTCATCTCGTCGTTGATCGTGGTCGCGCGGCAATCGAGCGCACCGCGGAAGATGAAGGGAAATCCGAGGACATTGTTGACCTGATTCGGGAAGTCGCTGCGGCCCGTGGCCATGATCACATCGGGACGCGCGCCAACGGCTTCGTTGTAGCCGATTTCCGGATCAGGATTCGCCATCGCGAAGACAATCGGATTCGGCGCCATCACCCGAACCATGTCGGCGTTCACGATGCCGCCAACGGAGAGCCCGACGAAGACATCCGCGTCCTGCATCGCCTCCGCGAGCGTGCGCTTCGGCGTGTCGGCCGCGAACTCTTCCTTGTACGGAGTCATGTCGATCGTGCGGCCCTTGTAGATCACGCCCTTGCTGTCGGTGAGCATGACGTTCTCCTTGGAGAGCCCCATCTTGATATAGAGACGCAGACACGCCATCGCCGCCGCGCCGGCGCCGGAGATCACGATCTTTACCTTTGCGATGTCTTTGCCCGCGACTTCGAGCGCGTTCTTCAGGGCGGCCGCGGAGATGATCGCCGTTCCATGCTGATCGTCATGAAAGACGGGGATGTTCATCTCTTTCTTCAGGCGATCTTCGATCTCGAAACATTCGGGCGCGGCGATGTCCTCGAGATTGATGCCGCCGAACGTCGGCTCGAGTGCCTTCACCGCGTTGATGAAGAGCTCCGTATCACGCGTCGCAAGCTCGAGATCGAAGACGTCGATGTCCGCGAATCGCTTGAAGAGAACAGCCTTCCCCTCCATGACAGGTTTGCCCGCGGCGGGACCGATGTTGCCGAGCCCGAGGACGGCGGTGCCGTTCGAAATGACCGCGACGAGATTGCCTTTGTTCGTGTACTTGTAAACCTCACCGGGATCGCGCGCGATCTCGAGACACGGCTTCGCAACTCCTGGTGTGTACGCGAGCGACAGGTCGCGCTGCGTGGCCGTCGGTTTGGTGGGGATGACTTCCGTCTTGCCGGGCCGTTCGCCCTGGTGGTACTCGAGTGCCTCTTCGCGCAACGTATCGCTCATGGCGGCGGAGTCTAACAAAAAGAAGAGGAGGCGCTTTGCGGGGCGGCACCGGGAGAAGTGATGCCCGGCACGCCGAGGAGTGCGGACGAGGCGTCGGCGTCCCCAAAAACGAAAAAGGCCGCCTTTCGCAGGCGGCCTTCGCAAATCACCTGACTCTTGTTTACACCGCTTTGCGCTTGCGCGGCTCTTCGCTCTCTTCGATGCGCGGGCGCGCTGCCGGACCCTTGATGTCGTGCGTACGGCCGGTCATCGCGTTCCACGCGATCGCAACCGCGGGAACGATCGTGACGGTCGAGTACGTGCCGGCGAGGACGCCGATCAGGAGGATCCACGCGAACTCGTGAATGACCTTGCCGCCGAAGAGGATCAGCGCGATGAGGACGACGACGACCGAGCCCGAGGTCAGGATCGTTCGCGACAGCGTCTGGTTCATCGCGAGGTTGAGCTGCTCTTCGAGCGTCATACCGACCTTCAGTTTGCGGCGATTCTCGCGGGCGCGGTCATACGTGACGACCGTGTCGTTGATCGAGTAACCGACGATCAGCAGGAGTGCGGCGACGATGTTCAGCGAGAACTCGCCCTTGATCATGAAGAGGAACGCCATCGAGACGAGCACGTCGTGCACGATGCAGACGATCGCCGCGACGCCGAACATCAGGTCGAAACGGATCCAGAGGTAGAGACCCATCGCCAGCGTCGAGAAGATGATCGCAAGGATCGCCTTCTGCTGCAGCTCTTTACCAACCTGCGGTCCGACGGTCTCCTGATTGAGCACGTTGAACTGGCCGAGGAATGTTTTCTCGCTGAGCACCTTGGCATCGGCGGCGGTAACGCCAGGCGCCGAGCTGACCTGGCTCATGTTCGTGAAGAGGCCCAGCTCCGAGCGCTTGCTGATGACATTCTGCGCGATATCGAAGTAGTACTTCTTCGCAGCGTCGTTCGTTCCCTTCGTATCGGGATCGGCCGTCGCGAGGAGATCGGAGATGCGATCACGCCCGTGGAAGTTGAGATCGATCTTGTTCGGATCGGCCGATTCCGGGTTGAGATCGTGATTGAGCTTCGCAACCGTGGCGCCGGCGTAGTCACCCTCGCGCTTGAGCTGCGGCAACCGGATGAGCACCGAATTGTCCTCGGCCTTGCCGTACTGCTGGATCGATGCGTCGGCGAGATCGGCGCGCAGGCGATCCATCGGAACTTTGTCCTTGAACTTGAGGACGATGTTCGCACCACCCGCGAAGTCGATGCCCCAGTTCATCCCGTTCTTGAAGAAGAACGCGGCGCCGATCAGGACCCAGAGGAGCGAGAACGCCACGGCGGCAAAGCGCCATTTGACGAAATCGTATTTGGTATTGACGAAGATCTGCATGGTTGTCTCCTAGATGCTGATCGTGGCCGGCCGGTCTTCCGGCTTGTACATCACGTCGAAGATCACGCGCGAAACGAAGAACGCGGTGAAGACCGATGCGAAGAGACCGATGAGCAGGGTGACGGCGAATCCCTTGATCGGGCCCGTTCCGAACTGGAAGAGGAAGAGCGCCGAGATGATCGTCGTCATGTGCGTGTCGATGATCGTGCCGAAGGCACGTGCGAAGCCCTGCTCGATGGACGCGCGAACCGTCTTGCCTTCGCGCAGCTCTTCACGAATGCGCTCGAAGACGAGCACGTTCGAGTCGATGGCCATACCGAGGGTGAGGATGATGCCGGCGATGCCGGGGAGCGTCAGCGTGGCCTTGAAGTAGGCCATCATGCCGAGCAGGATCACGAGGTTGAGGAGCAGCGCCAGCACCGCATTCACGCCGGCACCGCGATAGTAGAGCAGCACCGCGAGGATCAGAGCAATGAAGCCGATCAGTGAGGCCGTGACGCCCTGACGGATCGAGTCGCGTCCCAGCGACGGACCGACGGTGCGCTCTTCGAGCGTCGTCAGCGATGCCGGGAGCGAGCCGCTGCGGAGAATCAGCGCGAGGTCCGAAACCTGCTGCTGTGTGAAGTTGCCGCGGATGATGCCTTCGTTCTCGATGCGCTCTTCGATGCGTGGCGCCGAGACGACTTTGTTATCGAGCACGATCGCGAGCTGACGGCCCTTGTTGTTGCCCGTCAGTTCCGCGAACTTCTTGCCGCCTTCGGTCGTGAACGAGAATCCGACGACCGGCTGGCCGAGCTGCCCCTTCTGCGGACGCGCGGTCTTGAGATCGGTGCCCGTCACCGGGACCGTTTTGCGAACCGCGACGTACGCGGTGCCGACTGCCTGGCCGAGCTCGTTCTCACGCGTCTCGGGCAACACATCGACGTCGTTCTTCATGTTCGCCGGAACGTTCGCCAGCGCTGCTGCCGCGTCGCTACCCTCACCCTCCACGATGCGGAACTGAAGCACCGCGGTGGTCTTGATGATGTCCTTCACGCGCGCTGGATCGTCGACACCGGGAAGCTGGATGACGATGCGGTTGCCGCTTTCCGGAGCGATGATCGGCTCGGTGACGCCGAGCGCGTCGACGCGGTTGCGGATCGTCTCGACGGCGTGCGTGATCGTGTCACGCTCGACCTGCGTCTGCACGAGCGACTTCATCTTGAACTGCAGCGCGCCTTCCGGCGTGCGGCTCATGTCGAACTGGCCGAGGGTGTCCTTGCCGAGTTTTTCGAAGTCGGCGGTGCCCTGCGGAGCCGTCGCGATGAACGTCGCGTCGTCGATACGGCGCGTCGTCAGCGTCGCGAGATTGAGCTTCGTCGCCTGCGCCTTCAGCGTCTCCGCCGCCTGATCCGTTTCGAGACGGACGGCGTCGCCGACATTGACACGCATGACGAGATGCGTGCCGCCCTTGAGGTCGAGGCCGCGCTTGATCGGCTCGGGGTTGCTCGCGGTCGGAATGATGGCCACGACAAAGACCACCATGATCGCGAGAATCAACACGACCTTCCACATTACGTTTCTGTTCAAGAGTTCCTCCGGAAAACAGGCCGCCCGTTACTCGGCCTCGCCGGTGTTGTTGACGACACCGGACACGGCAGAACGCGCGACTTTGACCTTTACATTCTCGGCAATCTTCAGAAAAACGGCGTCGGGCTCAACACTCTGAATCGTCCCGTAAATCCCGCCCGAGGTGACGACCTTGTCCCCCTTCTTCAGCGACCCCAGCATGTCCTGCTGTTGCCTCCGCTGCTTGTTCGCGGGAGCGATGACGAGGAAATAGAAGACGAGACCGATCGCGGCGATCGGAAGAATCTGGACGACATAGGCCGCCATCGTGGCGTTTTGGAGCAGAGCAATCGTATGCATTCGCTATCTTTAAGTTTTGAATTTGGCGGCGCGTCTGGGGTCTTACGTTGCGTCGCCAACCCCACCTGCCATCCGCGCGCGCGTGGCATCGCGGAAAGACCCGTAAGAATTGGACGCGACAGCTTGCCGGATACCCCGCATCAAGTCAAGGTAGAACGAGACATTGTGGATCGTGTTGTAGACCAGGGCGGCAATCTCGCCGTTCAGGTACAGATGCCGTAAGTACGCCCTGGAGACAGTCGTACACGTCACGCACGCGCAGTTCGGATCGAGCGGTTTCGGGTCCGCCGCGTACTTCGCGTTCTTGATCGCGACCTTGCCGAAGCTCGTGAAGAGCGAGCCGTTGCGTGCATTGCGCGTCGGCATCACGCAGTCGAACATGTCGATCCCGGCATCGACACCGTCGAGCAGGTCCTCCGGTGTTCCTACACCCATCAGGTAGCGCGGCTTGTCTTCCGGCAGCAACGGGGCAGTGAAACGCATGATGTCGAGCATCTCCTGCTTCGACTCACCAACTGCCACGCCGCCGATCGCGAAACCATCGAACGGCATCGCCGCGATTCGTTCGACGCTGCGCTTGCGCAGATCCTGATACACGCCGCCTTGCGCGATACCGAAGAGCGCAGGACCGCCGTCGCGCCGCGCCTTCAGCGAGCGATCGGCCCAACGATGCGTCATCTCCATCGACTTCTCGACCTCGGCATGTCCGAGTCCATAGGGCGGGCATTCATCGAAGGCCATCGCGATGTCGACGCCCATGCGCGACTGAATCTCGATCGAACGCTCCGGCGAGAGGAAGTGCTTGCTGCCGTCGATGTGACTGCGAAACTCGACGCCTTCTTCGCGCACCTTCCGAATCGACGCCAGTGAGAAGACCTGAAAGCCGCCCGAGTCCGAGAGAACCGAGCGATCCCAGTTCATGAACTTGTGCGTCCCACCGAGCTCTTCCAGCAGATCGACGCCAGGCCGCAACATCAGGTGGTAGGTATTGTTGAGGATGACCTGGGGGCCAGTGACGAGTGACGAGTCGTCAGTGACGAGTTGCTCAGCCGGTCCGATCGATTTGAGCTGCTCCGTCGTCAGGCTCTTCACGCTCCCGAGCGTGCCCACCGGCATGAAGACAGGCGTCTGAATCAGTCCATGAGCCGTTTCGATGACGCCGCGACGAGCCGCTCCATCACGACTCAGAATGCGAAACGAAAAGTTGGCTGGACGGCTCAGCACTCAGAACTCAGAACTCATCACTGCAACTTCATCTGCTCGACGCGCACGGTCGGCGGAAGATTCAGCGTGAATCGCCCCTGCTCCACCGGCTGGTTCAGCTTGATATTCGTGAACTCGTAGCGCGTGATGTCTCCGTCGCCCTCGGTGTACTCGACCTTCGTCGTGAGGTACGTCTTCTTGTCGATGCCGAGCTTGATGTGCTTCACGCGCTTGGCAACGACGCGCGACTTCGGGTTGAGATCGAGCGTGTAGGTCGGACTCGCGGCGTTGTCGATGAATGTGAAATCGAAGTACTGACTCAGCTCATCGATCGCGCCCGTCGCACCCATGTACTTGAAGATGCGATCCTGAAAGCGCTTCACGTCGACCTGCTCCGCCTTGTTGAGATCGGGGTAGTAGGTGGTGAGCATTCCGTTGGCAATCAACATGCGCACGCGCTTCGGTGCGTCGTATTGCCAGAGCACGCTGCTGGGACGCGAAAACATGAATGTTCCGGAGGAGACCTCGGGCTTCGACAACAGTGCGAGCACCTTCTCCTGGCGGAAATCCGCCTGAAGCGTGTTCGTCGATTTTTGGACCTGCTGGACCTTCCTGACTACTTCTTCCAGCGAGTTCGGATCGGTCTTGCGGGCGGCGCTCATCGGCACCGCGATCATCACTGCGGCGAGCGCCGCAATGGCGAATTTGGAAAGTGACATGGGCGACGCAACGTGCCAGCGCTCAGCGAAAATTTCTCCGGTATACTGAGCCGACATCCAGGAGTTATTTATGATCCAGAAGAGTGGGTTGGTGGTTGGGTTGCTCTTCGTCTGCCACACGGCAAGCGCTGCCATTCAATACGAGTTTCAGCAGATCGCTCGATCGGACTCGTCGGCGCAGGCCACGACCGAGTTCACAGGCCGGGCGGTCATCGATGGCGACCGCTCCCGCGTCGATATCGTCGGCGGAAATGCCTATCCTCCAGGCGTCTACATCATCTCGTCGAACGGCTCACGCACGCTTACCTTCGTCGATCCCTCCAAAAAGGCGTATGCCGAAGTGAATGCGGGAGGCGTGGCGGCGGCGCTCGGAGCGAGCAACCTCACGATCGACAACCTCACTCCCACAGTCAACAAGCTCACGGATCATCCGGTGTATGCGGGGGTACCGACCGATCATTATCGGCTGACGATCACCTACGACATCACGCTCACGATGGGAACGATCGTTCTCAAACAGAACGTCCGGACGACCATCGACAAGTGGACCACGATCATGTTCGGCGACGTGGCCGAAACGTTCCTCGCAAACAGCGGCGTTCATACCGGCAATGCGAAGCTCGACGAGATCATCATGCTCGAGACGACGAAGATCAAAGGCTTCCCTCTGCGCGAAACGATGGAGACGATCACGACTGACGCCAGGAACGGCAACGTTGATTCCGAACTTTCGCGGGCTGGCGCGTACAGCCGGACCAAGAGGCAGAACCACGAGATGACGATCACGTCGATCCGGCAGGCCGAGACACCTGCGAATACGTTCGTTGTGCCGGCCAGCTACAAGAGAGCCGACTCTGACGAGAAGCTTTCGAAGACGCAGGTGCAGACGCTCTCGATGCAGTGACGAGGGCTGAGTGCTGAGTACTGAGTACTGAGTACTGAGTGATTCCTACTCAGAACTCAGCACTCAGAACTCAGCACTCGTTCTGGTACCATCCCCAGCAGAAGTTCGTCCGACTGATGAGTAATCTTTTCGCTATCGGCGATCGCCTCGGCGGTTTTCTGCGCAGGCAGCCAGCGTATCTCGCGATCGCCCTCCCCATTGCAATACCGTTCCTGCTGGCGACGGTGAGCCTCCACGATCCGTCTGCCGCGACGACCGCTTCGTCCGGTCCTCAGCTCAAATATGCAGAGTTGATGGCGGCCTCGGCACCGTCCCAACTCCCCGGCCACTCGATCATTCTTCCCATCGAAGAGGACGACACACTCGACGCGGTGCTCCTCAGCGGAGGGCTCACGCGGGGTGAGAGTGTCGCGCTCACGAGCGAGCTCGGGAAATTGATCGATGTGCATCGCCTGCGGCCCGGCAACCTCGTTCGATTCCACTACGACGCAAACGGAAAATCCGACAGCATCGAGGTGAAGATCAACGGCTGGGGCAAAATTGACGCCCTGCGGAACGGCAACCGCTTCGACGTGACGGCACACGAAGCTGAAATCCGCGAAATCGAAAGCACGATCTCGGCGAAGATCGATACGTCGCTCTACGACGCGATTCGTGGCGCAGGCGAGAGTCCGCAGCTGGTGCAGCAGCTTGTTGATGTGTTCCAGTGGGACATCGACTTCTTTGCGCTGAAGAAGGGTGATTCGTTCACCATCGTGGTGAAGAAGCGCTTCGCGGGTACGGACGACATCGGCTATGGTCCGATTGGCGCCGCACGCTTTATCCATCAAGGCGAAACGTACGAAGCGTTCCACGGCGACACCGGCTATTACAGCGCCAACGGCACGCCGCTCCGCAAACAGTTCCTTCGCGCACCGCTCGCATTCACCCGCGTCACCTCGACGTTCTCGAACCGCCGTTTCCATCCGCTGCTGCACTACTTCCGCCCACACCATGGCGTCGATTACGGTGCTCCGGCAGGGACGCCGGTCATGACTACAGCCGATGGCGTCGTCGTGGAAGCCGCCTACAACCACGGTGAAGGCAACTACATCAAGGTGCGGCACTCGGCGCGGATCGACACGATGTATCTGCACCTCTCGCGATTCGCGAAGGGCATCAAGCGCGGAGCGAAAGTCGCGCAGGGACAGGTCATTGGCTATGTCGGCATGACAGGTCTCGCAACCGGTCCGCACCTCGACTACCGAGTCCAGGAAGCGGGCGTGTGGCTCGATCCCCAGAAAATGAAATCCATCACACCAGATCCGCTGCGTGGCGATGCACTGCGGGTGTTCCGCGGTGACGTCGTCCGCCTGACGCCGCGGCTCTCTGCTCCGCCGGCGCAGATCGCACAAAGTGGAGCAGTGCCGAAACGGCGGGCACTCTTCTAGCAGAGTACGGGTCCCTCATGAAAAAAGTGATCGTCCGGGCGCCGGTGCGCGCCGATCTGGCTGGAGGCACTCTCGATCTCTGGCCGGTTTATCTCTTCCATCCCGGCGCGCGCACCGTCAACGTCGCAATTTCCTACTACGCCGAATCAGAAGTCGCAATCACCGGCGACGGCGCGTTCGAGATCAATCTTACCGACCAGCAGTATCAGTGCCGCTACAAGTCGATCGTGGAAATGGCCGCCGATCCGAAGGCCGCGCTCATCCATCGCGTCGTCGAGCACTTCCAACTCCACGGCCTCCGCATCACGACGCGCACGGACGCACCGCGAGGTTCGGGGCTTGGCGGCTCTTCCGCGCTGGCCGTGACTCTCGTGCGCGCGTTCTCCGAGATCGCGGGCATCCCACTGGAAGGCGACTCGCTCATCGCACTCGTGCGCGACCTCGAGACACGCCTCCTCGGCATTCCGGCAGGAGTCCAGGATTACTACCCGGCGGTCTATGGTGGCCTCGCGTCATTGCATCTCAATCCCGGCGCTCCAACACATCACGCGATCGGCGCCGCATTACACGACCTCGCCGATCACTTCCTCCTGCACTACACCGGCATCGCTCATTTCTCCGGGACGAACAACTGGGAAATGTACAAGCGACAGATCGACGGCGACAAGAATGTGCAGCAGGGCTTCGCTGAGATCGCAGCGACAGCGGGGGAGATGGAGCGTGCGCTGAGGACCTCGGACTTCGAAGCCGCCGGCCGCGCTCTCGCGCGCGAGTGGTCGAATCGCAAGGCGCTGATCGATGGGATCTCGACGCCTGAGGTCGATGCTGCGATCGATGCGGCGGTGGGTGCCGGAGCATGGGGTGGAAAAGTGTGCGGCGCCGGCGGTGGCGGCTGCATCGTTTTCCTGCTGCCTCCCGATCGTCGTGAGGCAGTGACCCGTGCACTGACAACAGTTCCTGGCCGGGTGCTCGAGGCGGTTCCCGTTGCGCACGGAGTCACGCTCGATCGCGGCGGCGAGGAAGGCCCACTGTTCCACAGCGGCGGACGCGGACGCCTTCCCGTGCGCATCGCCGGCGAGTCCGTGGAACAACTCTACGAATACGGCGGTGGACAGGGCGACTATCGCCCGTTCCTGTTCGCAGAAAGCGTGATCACCTACAACGAATCGCGCAGTGGAGTTCACCTTTCGCTCGTGCGCTCGTATGTCGCGCCGGTCGAACCTTCCGATGGAAAAATTTCCTGGGATCGTGCAACGCCAATCGATCAGGAGAAGCTCGACATTCGTGCGGTTCCCGATCCGGCGCACAAACTCGAGCTCGCGATCACACCGGAAGCACTCGTGCAGAGCGCCGCGCAGGCTGAGGACGCGTTCCGCCAATACGTCGAAGAGACCGAGCATCTGCGCATCTACAGCAACCCCGCGTTCGCGATGTACTCGAATGCGAACGAGAACCGCGAGGCATTCCTCGAGCGCTGTATCGAAGAAGCAAAGCGCCGTTTGAACGAAGAGTCCGAGCGCCTCGAGAGCACGTACCGCCGCCGCATCGATCAACTGCGCGAGCGAGCCGAGCGCGAGGAGCGCGATGCGATGAACGACGATCTGTCTCCGGAAGAGCTACCGCAGAACGTCAATGTCGCCTGGGGCCAGGCGCTGTACAACATCACAAGCGGACGTCCCGCCGCGGTCAGCGATGCGGCGTCGACCACCCGAGAAGTCGACTACCTCGAGAACATCGCGCAGATTCAGCGCTCGTGGGACAAGGAGCTCGAGACGTTCCGCGACGACCTGATGCAGAGTGCGCGGGCGATCGAAGAAATCGAAGTCGCACCGGCCGCGAAGAACATCGAGATCACGAAGTACCTCATTCTGTGGTCGGCTGGTTTGCCATGACCCGGAATTCCGAAAACTCGTTCGTGTTAGCATCGCCCGAGTCGGGCAGTAGCGCAGCCTGGTAGCGTACCTGAATGGGGTTCAGGTGGTCGCGGGTTCAAATCCCGCCTGCCCGACCAACAACAACCCTTCCTCATTCGCTCGTCAGTGAGAATTGTGTTGCAGCCAAGCTTGCAGCATTAGAACGCCCCAGAGACGATACTTCCAGTTTCCGTTGCCACGGAGGTGATCGTTCCACTTCTCACGGATCGTGTCGGCCTCGAGAAATCCCTGGGCGCGCAGCGTGGCCGGATCAAGCAGTGATTCCGCCCAGTCGCGTAGTCGGCCGCGGAGCAACCGTCCTATTGGAGCCTGAAATCCCTTCTTTGGCCGGTCGATCAGTGATTGCGTCAGATAGCGCTCGAGAACCCGCCGTAAGACACGCTTGCCACTACCGCCACGAACCTTCATCGAAAGCGGCAGCGTCCACGAATATTCGACTAGACGGTAATCGAGCAGCGGCTCTCGCGCTTCCAACGACACGGCCATCGTGGCGCGATCGAGCATCATCAGCACAACGTCGTGTAGAGAGGAGGTCTGGTCGACGAACATCATTCGCTCGATGAGACCGACGAGCTCCGGCATTTCCTCGCGCGCGCCTGGCTCGTGCGCGCGTCCTAGGGCGAGATCCGACAATTGCGACGCAAGCGCGAATGAGAGGGTCTCGAGATCATCCGCTGAGAGTACCCGAGCGATCTTGTGAATCCGCGCTCCCGATAGGAGTTGCCGAAGCACCTCCGGCAGCATCGGACGTCCGATCGCAAGGACGCGATCCCAAACATGCTGAGGGATGCTGACAAGAATGCGTCCGACAAGCGGTCGCAACAACGATGGGATTCGCTCGAAGAGTGAGTACCGATCGTAGCCGCCAAACAACTCGTCTCCACCTTCGCCGGTGAGGCTGACCGCGATGTGATTCCGCGCGAACCTGGATACGAGAACTCTTGCGATCTGCGATGAGCCTGCGAACGGTTCGTCGTAGATCGACGGCAGGTCTGGGACGACGTCGGCGACATCGCCTTCCGAAACATAGAGCTCGGCGTGATCAGTGCCGAGGTGTCGAGCAACCGCTCCGGCGAGCGGCGCTTCATCGTAGGACGGATCGTCAAAACCGATTGTGAAACTCTTGATTGGGGAACGGCTCTCGCTCTGCATCAGCGCGGCCACAAGGGCGGAGTCGATTCCACTGGAAAGAAGTACACCCGTAGGTACATCTGCGACCATGCGGAGACGAATGGAATCACGCAGTAGCCGCTCCAATTCCCGCGACGCTTCGTCCTCCGATCCATCAAATCGATGGGACGTGCTTTGCAGCACCACCTCGCGCAACGACCAGTAGACCGTAGTTTCAATCTGCCGTGTGGAGGGCTCGAAGGTGAGGATTGTGCCCGGCATCACTTTTCGGATGCCTTCGTAGATGCTGTATGGCGCCGGCACATACAGAACACGAAAGTAAAGGTGAAGCGCGTCTTTGTCGATCCGCCCTTCGAAATCGGGATGCTGCCGGAGCGCCTTCAGTTCGGAGGCGAACAGGAATGTTGTAGCCGTCATCCCGTAATAGAGGGGCTTGACCCCCATTCGATCTCGGATGAGTTGCAGGCGGCGACGTTCGCGATCCCAAACAACGATCGCGAACATTCCGTTGAAGCGCTTCACCGCCGCTTCGATGCCCCAGGTGTCGAAGGCCGCGAGCATCACTTCGGTGTCGGAGTGCCCGCGGAATGCCGGCGCAGCTCCGCTCTCGCGCAGTGCTCGACGCAATTCCTCGAAGTTGTAAATCTCTCCGTTCAGGATCGCCACAAAGCGTCCCGAGGCCGATGTCATCGGCTGATGGCCAGCGGAAGAGAGATCGAGAATCGCGAGCCGGCGGAACCCCAGCGCGACACCGCATGCGGCGTCGATCCATTCACCAGCATCATCCGGCCCGCGATGAACAAGGGCGCCGGACATCCCGCGAAGAGTGCGAATGGAGTCGTTCGATAGCGCCGTCGTAACAAAGCCGGCCAGACCACACATGAGCGGACTAGTGTATCCAAGACGAAACACGGATCAGCGTCCCGATCACCGAAACGCTCTTGTTTCAGCACTCCGTGCTGCTCACTTCTGCTTGATCGCGAGATGGTTGCGCTCGTCACAACCGCTTCGCCGGTGTCGTGCGAAACACCGGCTCGACGTCTTCCGCTGTCGGAAATCCCGGACTGATCAACTCGTCCTGAGGCTTGTAGACGTAAGAATGCGGGAATCCTCGTTCGATGAACGTAGGCTCGTAAAGGTTGTTGTAGCGGAAGTGGCATGACCAGCGGATCGAGCCCGAGGTGTTCTCGCCTGATCGGTGAACCAGCAGGGTCGAAAAGAAGAGCACATCCCCCTTGCTCACTTCCATCGGCACGAATTCGAACGGCCTTGCTGAGTCTTCGACGAGCGTGTGATAGTCCGATTCCTTCTCGTAAGCGAGCAGTCCCATGCGATGGCTTCCGGGAACGATTTCGAGCGCTCCCAGCGATTTGTCGATATCGATCAGTGGAATCCACGTGACCATCGAATCGAGGGAACCTTGAGTCGTTCGCCAGTCCTGATGCGCAGGCTTCTTCCAGTCCACGTCGCGAACGGCCAGATGAGGGCTGTTGAAAAACATCGTGGGCCGGACGTTGATCAGTGGAAACTGGACCCCCAGCTCCCGAACGACGCTCAGGATTCGTTCATCCAGCGAAAGCCGATGCAGTGAGATCAAGTGCTGTAACTGTTTCCCACAATAGACGATCTGCTTCAGGTCCCGGGCAAAGAGGGCATAGAGCGCCGCCTCGAACTCTCGTTCGTCGATTTCCAGAGAGTTGATCAAGCCCGCTCTACGCAGCTGGATGAGAAAAATTCTTCTGGCCTCACTGCGGATCGAATCCAGCGCGTCCGGATCGAGCAGGTTTTTCACGAGCGTGAAACCATGCTGCTTGTATTGCTCCCTGTCGATCATTGTGTGATCAAACTCCTATGTGATCAGAGCGTAGCCAAAACCGGATCTTCCGAAGCCGTTGCCGTTGTAAAACATGTAGCGGCGGTCCTTATAGTCGACGACATACGGGTAGGCGATCATCTCCGAATCCCAGCCTGCTTCAGCGACTCCGATTCCCGATTCTTCGTCCCTTCTTTCCCATGTAATCCCATCTTCCGATTCAGCGTAGCCGATTCGATAACTTCTCTCACGATTGCTGCGATAGGAATCGATGCTGCGGCGGCTGTACCACATCTTATAGATCCCACGATCATGAACGACGAAGGGCCGGCCGATCGCTTCCTCATCATTCTTGTAAGGAATGACGGTCCGGTTGTCACGATGCCAGTTGATCCCATCCTCAGACCAAGCGTACTTGATCAGGTACTGAGGCTCCGTTACTCCATTGACGACCTTCCATTCCGTGCAGCCGCAATACCACATCTTCCAGATTCCTTCTTCGATCAAGACATGGGGAGTTACGACGAGATGCGGCTCGTCCTTCGTTCGATCCAGGATTGGACCTTCAAACGCACGGCGGAACGTCTTACCACCGTCGTCGCTGATCGCGAGTCCGATGCAGTTCCGGTAACGAACAGTCGTGCTGGTGTTCCAGCCACAGTAGTAGAGATACTTGATCCCGTTCTGCGTAATGACACAGGACGGCATGACACCCGAATCGTCGAAACACCCCAATTTCCCGAGGTCGAGAATGGGCTGCTCGTGTTGATACAGGATCGTTTGCGGATTTTCTGCGCTTAATTCGACGAACGAAGTGCGAGAACGGTTTTGCGCATCTCGAGCACTGTAGTAGACGCGCAGGCGGTCGTCGGGAAGAACGTCAACCGAAGGAACCTGTGCGTGTGACTGCCCCCACGAATGCCGGCCATCGACATTGAAGATAAACCCTGTTTTCTGATCATGACACCCCTGTTGTACACGGCACAGCATCGAATTGGCGGACGGAGCGTTCTCAGGGTCCCTTTTCACATACGACGAACACGCTAGCGCAGAGGTCAGGGTAGATCATTCCCAGCTTATAGCAGCCGTCCATGTACTCTCTGGAGATGATCCCCGCTTCCAGCGCCTGATCGAGTTGTGAGCCAGCGAGCGCCTTGAAAAACACACCGCCCCGGTGGATCACCCTCAATCCTGCCGCCAATGCATCGTGCTCCAGCGTATCCATGGAATACGTTCTTCTGTGTCCATGCAGCCGTTCCGATTCGAGCACCGCCGCATTGTAGGGAACCAGTCCCATCTTCACCGCGATTTGTCGAGATGGAGCATTCGCATTCGGGACCACGAGGAATAGTTTTCCTCGAGCGCTCAACCACCCATTGATCCGCTCGAGCACGAAAATGGGATCATCCAGATGTTCCAATGTGTGTATCAGAAAGATCGAATCGAACTGCGTATCGAGAGTTACCGTTTCGAACGTCGAATGAATGAACTCGACTGCGGCTCCGAAGCGTGAGCGGCCCTCCGCCACCAATTCGCGCGATCCTTCGACCACTGTGACGCGCGGAAACGCCTTCAACAGCAGATTTGTGAACTCTCCCTTGTAACAACCCAGTTCGAGCGCATGACCGGGAACCAGAAACGGTCCAAATGACTGCATCATGTATTCGCGCAGGATGTAATCGGATTGGTACGCGTACTGCCTCGTATTGTCCTTATACTCCGCGTCGAAATCTCGAATGCCCATCAGCCCTGATCTCCCTTGTAGAAACGCTGATCCGGCGGCTGATACCACTCGTCCAGCGTAGCCGGAACGCGCGCACGGAACCCGACGATCTGCTGACATTGCTCCGTCAGTGTTTCCCGCTGGTCATAGCCAATGGCTCTTGGATAGTCGAGCTGTTGCTTCATGAACGGCTGCGAATACAGGATGCTGAGAGAACGGCGGGGATGACCGGAATGGTTGACACCAGCAGCGTGCCAGACATTGGAGTCCCAAACGACAATGCTTCCGCGCCTGCCAACAGCCCGGTCAGCCGTCTTGAAGAAAACTTCATCGCTCGGCTTGCTCTTATCGAGATGGGAGCCGGCGAGCAAATGCGTCGCCCCGTTCGTCAGTGTGAAGTCGTCCAGCATGACGATCGTGTTCACGAGAAGGCGAAGTTCCCGCGTGTATGTCCTCACGTCGCGATGAACGTTACTGGCATACGTGCGCTGACCGCTTCGATTGAGGTTTCCGCCAAATGCATTGAGGATATATTGCCCGCCGAACAATGTTTTCAGATATTCATGGATATAAGCGCGCCCCAATAGCTCGAGAAAACTGCCTCCGTCGGCCAGTACGTGATGGGCAGTTCCTTCCGTGTCTGCATCGACACCGTTCTTGATCTGAATCTTTCGGCGAACGTCATAAGACCGTTCGAGATCGACGATCAGCTGCCCGACCAGTGTCTCGTCGACTACGTCTTCGAACAGAAACCAGCCGGCTGACTCCATCCTGTTCTTGAAGGCGTTGAGCTCGTCCTGCGTAGGCGCCTTACTCATGACGATTGACCTCGCGGTTCGCGGGGCAACTGTTGCTCGGTTGACTCATTGTCGTTTCTGAGAAGAACCGGTCGTCTTACGGCTCAGACTCAGGAGCTGATCACTTCGACAGCCCGCCGGCGGAGTGCCCGACGACTTGTAGACGTCGAAATCTTTCGTGTCGGTCAAGATACTGACACCCATCCCAACCAGAGTCTCTGGTGCAATCACCGTTTAGTCACGCACGGTAGCGTTCACTCCAAGAAATGAATACTCGCCTATCGTGCAACAACCTGAGATGACGACCTGCGACGTGACCATGACATGGTCCTTGATGACCGTTCCATGACCGATGTGATTGCCGCTCCACAATACGACATTGTTGCCGATACGAACGAACGGCTGGATCGTATTGTCTTCGAGAATGAAGCAATTGTCCCCGCAGTCAAAGCCGGGAAAGGTCGTAGCCCTGGAACTGACATAGCTGATCAGTTCATAGCCCTTGGCCTTGGCCTCGAAATACCTGTCGGCGCGAATGTGATTCATCTTCTTGAAGCTGATCGGAATGAACATCCTGAAGTCAGCGGGTGAGAAGTGCCGTTCGATTTCGTCGAATGCCACGACCGGCAGACCCAGGTAGCTGGAACCCTCGATGTAATCGCGGTCCACTGTGAAAGCTACTACGTCATGGGGCGAATCATTGGTGAGATAGAAGTGAGCAAGTTCCGCCCATTGACCTATTCCGAAGACAATCACATTTGCCATCGAGTCTCCCTGCCGAACCTGGATGCAACGAACGATAAGCCAGACACGTCCGGTCAGTCCAGGAGACAGCCCGGCCCTCACCTATCTGACGGTGAACGTTCTGAAGCCTTTCGGTCGTGCCAGATACAGTCGTATCACGGCTTTCGAAAACCTTTCCGGCAAGCGCGTAAAGAGTGCAAAGAGAAGTCTCATGATGCCAAATCGTTCACAAACAGCTTCGTAAGACATTTGCCGCGCCGCTTCGATCTTCCCAGCCTGCATCTGATCGAGCGCGTACCAATACAGCACACCAGCTCGCGCAATACGGCATGCGCGGCTGAGATGCGGATGCCGAACCTGAACCAGTGCGAGCATCGTCACGGAATCTTCGAGCCGGACTTGTTCGAACCGAGGAGATCGTGTTGCGTTGCTCCCATGCCTTCGATAACGAGCAAGCACGCCGTCGACGTAGCCGTAGTGACCACCCTTGGCAAGGCACTCGGTCCAGATCCACCAGTCCAGAAGCAGAAACATCCTCGGCTCCAATTCCGCCATCGGCGCGGCCGATGCGCGGAACATGACGGACACCGTCCAAAACCCGAAATCGCGTCGTACGATCCTCTCGGCTCCGACGCCCGAGCTCAACGGATGGAACTCGCTCGAGTAATGAAGGTGTGCGTCCGTATCGGAATCGAAGATCTCGACGTCGTGCGTACAGATAACGCGCCGCTCATCCTCCTCCAGCCAGGCCACCTGTTTTGCGATCTTGCCGGGAAGGTACATGTCGTCGCCATCCAGCAGGCAGACGTACTTTCCACGGCATGCACGATGAACGCGATCGCCATTGGGCCGGATACCTGGAATTCCGCCGTTCTCTACGCGCGGCAATACCGTGATGCGATCGGGATAGCGCCGCGCATAGTCATCCAGGATTTCCGCAGTCCCGTCAGTCGATCCGTCATCTCCGACGATGATCTCGATATTCGGGTACGTCTGAGCGAGAACACTATCCAGCGCAGCGCCGATGAAACCGGCGTGTTGATAGCTCGTGATCGCAATCGACACCAGCGGATGACTCATGCCCGACCTCGTCAGGTGCGGCGGAAACGCATCCACCGCACCTGGGAAATGACCCTACTCCGTCAATGGAAAAACCAACGATACGAGACTTCGACGCTTCGCGCTGGCATCAAGTAGTACTGCGCGTCACCAAGCTCGCTCTCCGCAATCGGAGCGCGTTTGTTGCTGAGATTCCGCCCGTCGATCCGCAACTCCGACTTTGCCATCCGATAGCCGATGCCCGCCGACCATGTCGTGTAGGAATCAGCAGGCGCGGTATTGCGCTTGTTGAGCCAGCGCTTGCCGACGTAGTTGAAGAGCGCATTCACATTGAATCCGCGCTCCGGGGCGTAGAGGAACCCCGCATTGGCCAGGTCATGCGGCGACATCTCGAGCCTCTTTCCGGCGAGCTGCGTCGGCACACCCGGATCGAACTCCTGTACGAAATCGCGGAAGCGCGCATCGTGATAGCTGTAGCCGAACTGCGCGCGCAGCGATGGCTGCCATACATACTCCAGTTCGAGCTCGCCGCCTTTGAAGCGCTCGCGTCCGGCGTTCTGAAGAACTGGTGTGTTGTCGACGGTTGCAGCCGTGACCAGATTGCGAAAATCCATCTGGAAGAGCGACGCGGTCCACTCCAACCGCCCTTCATCCAACCGCCCTTTCACTCCGAGCTCGTAGCTCTGTGCCGTTTCCGGCTTCAGGATCTCCACCTCGGCCTCAGGCCCGAAGTCGATCGCTGCGGGTTTGAACGTGTTGCGATAGTCCGCAAACAGTGCCGTCGTGTCCTGTCCATTCTTGAAGATCGTGTAGTCCGCACCGATGCTGCCGGACAGCTTGTCGAACGAACGCGACTCCTGCTCCGGTCCGTCCGGCCCATCGTTGTCGCGCGATTCGCGCGTGTGATTGAGACGCAGCCCGAGCTCGATCCGCAGGTTCGGTGACGCCGTCCATTGTGACGTCGCGTACACGCCCGAAAAATTTCTCTTCGTTCGCGCGTCGAATTCCTCCGCCGGCTCTTCGCTCGCACGTTCTCCACGTCCTCCCGCAAGCGGCACGAAGTAATCGAACGTCGCGCTCTTCGCGTGGCCGTTGCCGTAGAGGTGATCGACCCCCGCGATCATGCGCAGTGCCGGTGAGATCGAGCGAACGACGTGCGTATCAAAATAGACGTCGGTCACATCGCGGTCCTGCGTGAAGCCAAAGGCGTTGGGATCGCTCTCGGCAACGTCGACGAGAAATCCGCGCTTGATGTCGAAGTTCGAACGGGAAATGGCGAGAGTCGTCGTCCACGGCGAACCGCCCAGGGTTGCGTCGTATCCGCCAACGATGTGAAAACGGTTCTGGTCGATGTGCGCATTCGCCGGGTTGTAGTTCGCATCGATCGGAGTCGTCGAAGACAGCTTGCGTCCCTCGCGAATGTGCGGCGTGTTCGGGTCCTGCTGCAGCCACGTCAGATCGGCGTCGAGTCTCCACGCGCCGTGCGCCGTCTTGCCTGCACTGCGATAGAGACCATGCAGACGATCGAAGCCTGTGTCGTCATCACGGAATCCCTTGCGATCCGCATTGATGACAATCGACGAGCGGAAGTCATCCGACTGCGACAGCGGCATCGACGCTGCGGCCGAGACGCTGCCGTACGAGCCTCCCGACACGCGCGCGATTCCGCCCGGCGTGCCTGCTTCGCGATGGATGACGTGAATGACTCCGACGAACGAGGTCGCTCCGTACATGACGGGCGAGGAACCGCGAATCACTTCGATGCGATCGACGTCGGTGAGATCGAGTGATGGCAAATCGGGATTGAATGCACCGCCCCAGGGCACACCATCGACGACGAGCAGAAACGCGTCGAACTCGCGCAGTCCCCACATCTCGGGAACCGAACCGGCAGGGCCACCTTCGCCACCCGGCGCGATCGAAACGCCCGCGGTGAGTGCGAGCGCCGACTGCAAATCGACCGCGTTGCGCGCTCGAAGCTCATCCCCACTGATGACCGTCACATGAGCCGGCACGTCGAGAACGTCCTCGGCAATCTTGTCGGCGGTTACTTCGATCGTCTCATTGATGTTTTGCTTTTGCTGACTCTGGGCAAACGCACTCACGGTGCACGCGAGCGCGCACACCGCAGCTAGCAGTGTTCGTTTCAAGGGGTTTCTCCTTCTTGTTGTCGCAAGCGTCGACAGGGAGACTGCGGCGTATCAAATGTTGAGACGCATTGCGAGAAGGAGCAGCGGCCGCAACACGATCGCCGGCTGCGCGCGCTGCTGTGCGTCGCGAGAGAGTAGTTGGGTATTCGCGACCCGGCCCGCGAGTCGAGGTGCGTGCGCCGGCGTGACAGCCGCATCGACGCCACGCATGGGAGCGATGGATGGCTCGCCGGACACCGCCGCGTGCGCGCGGCGATGAGTCACCAGGTCTGCAGACACCCACTCGATCGCCGGCTCGCTGCCTGGCGTTGCGGATTCGCCCGCCTCCGATTCGGCAAATGAGGGCTCGATCGGCGCGGATGTCGCCTCGATGGTGAACGTTTCCGGCAAGGCGATGATTCGTTCGTGAGTTTCATCGCCGATGCGCAGCATGAGACGCGCGCGCGTCGTCGCGATGTTCGGCACATGCCACGTGAACGAGCGAATATCCGCATCGAGATGCGGTGTGATGCGGACCGCGTAGTAGCCGCCGCCGTTCACTGAAAGAAACGCTTCCCACTCCGCTGCATCCGGCGGCAGTACGTCCGCTGCCCATTTCAGCGTGGCATCCGAGCCGCCTTCGAGGCGGTCTCCTGTTCGCGGCGCAAGGAGGGTGATGCCGGCGAATGCCGGAACGGCAAGCAGCACGATCGCACTTGCGAAAAGGAGGCGCCGGACCGTCATTCGAGCAGGAGAGTTTAATCCCGCGGTCAACTCTTCCAAAACGTCGGAGCCGGAGGCTTCCTCGCCGCCAACCCGTGGCGCCGGTCGAGCTCGATTTGCAGACTCTCCTCACCGCGCGCCATGGCCCAGCGATGGTTCGCGCCGAACAGCGGCTTCAGAATTGGTGACAGCACGCGCAGCAGCGCTTTCTCCGCGCGGATTCGCCACTCGTACGTGATGTCCGTGAATTCGCCATCCTGTACGAGATGCCAGTCGCCATGACCCACGAAATCGCCGAAGGCATCGAGCGCAAAGCCGTCGGGCCGCTGCTCCGTCACGCGGAACGACCAGCGCAGCGTGTAAGGAAGCCAACCCTTCGTGAACAGCTCCACCACGCCATCGTCGCGCCTCTTCACATCGAGATACACCGAAGGCCACCATCGCTTCAGGTCCTCGGCGTCGCCGAGAATCTTCATGATTTCGCCAAGCTCGCCGCGGACGCGCCAACGCGTCACGAAGAAGTATTCGTTGAGCATCTGTACCTTTCACTACGAGCCGGATTGACGATCCGATGCATCGCAATCGATATGATGCCGTGATGATTCGCGTCATGGTAGGCGGCGTCACGGGATGGGTTGGTCGGCCCCTTGCCGAGGCAATCGGGAACGCAGAAGATCTCGAGCTCGCTGGCGCGATCGCGCGTCGCGCGGCAGGCGAGCGTATCGGCAACGTTTCCATCTCCGCCTCGATCCACGATGCCCTTCAGACTCCTGCCGACGTCTTCGTCGACTACACGAGCGCCGCCGCTGTTCGCGACAACGTGCGCGCAGCGATCGATGCGGGATTGCACGTGGTCATCGGCAGCTCCGGCCTTACGAACGACGACTTCGATGGGATCCATCGCGCGGCCGTCGCGGCGAATGTCGGTGTCGTCGCGGTCGGAAACTTCGCGATCTCCGCAGCCTTGCTTCAGCGCTTCGCGGTCGAAGCGGCGAAATACTTCCCGGTCTGGGAAATCATCGATACGGCATACGCAGGCAAGATCGATGCGCCGAGTGGCACGGCCCGCGAGCTCGCCTGGCGGATGTCGGAAGTGCGTAAGCCGGAGCTTGAAGTCGCGCTCGATCAGACGGTGGGACAACGCGAGGCTCGCGGCGCGGACGTGAATGGCTCGCGCGTCCACTCGCTTCGAGTTCCCGGCTACACGATCGGCATCGAGGTTCGTTTCGGACAACAGGACGAGCGCCTCACGCTGCAGTACGACGGTGGGACGGGCGCAGCGCCGTACATCGCCGGAACGTTGCTCGCGATCCGAAGAGTGCGGGAGTTCGTCGGGTTGGTTCGCGGGATGGACCGCGTTCTTTAGTCACCGCGTCATCGCTTCGAAAAACTCGACGACCGAATCGAATCGCTCCATTGCATCTTTGGAGAGCGCACGGTGCACCGCCTCCGCGACATGCACGGGGACTTCGGGCGCGCGTTGCCGGAGCGCCGGCACACTCTCCTCCGTATGACTCTTCACGATCGACGCGAGGTCCGTCGCATGCCCGAAGGGATGCTCGCCGGTCAGCAACTCATACGCGATGAGGCCCAGCGCATATTGATCCGAGCGCGCATCGGCACCTCGTCCGCTGAGTAGCTCCGGCGCGAGATACATCAGCGTGCCGACGACTCCGACACTCTGACCAGACTGCACGACCGTCGCTTCGTGATCACCGATTGGACCGCTCAACTTGGCAAGGCCAAAATCGAGCACGCGCGGCGAAAGCACTCCGCTCTCGCTCACAATCATGATGTTCTCCGGTTTCAGATCGCGATGGATGACGCCGGCACGATGCGCGGTGTCGACCGCCTCACACACTGGCCTCATGATCTCGAGCGTTCGTTCGATCGTCTGTGCGCCGGCACTGATCGTCTTCCGCAACGTCTGTCCCTCGAGATGTTCCATCACGAGATAGGCGTGACCGCCGGAGAGTACGCCGAAGTCGTGCACCGTCACGATCGCCGGATGTTTGAGCCGCGCCACGATTCTCGCCTCTCGCTCGAAGCGGCTTCGCATACTCGGACTGCTGACGAGATGCGCGAGCAGCACCTTCACGGCCACCGGACGATTGAGGCGCTTCTGCGTTGCGAGATACACCGAGCCCATTCCGCCGCGGCCGAGAATCCTCGTGACGAGGTACTTGTCTTCGATCATGCGTGGCACGCCGTGCTCCTGCACCAGCGTCTGATGATCGACCTCGCACGTACTTTGATCCGCTCCATAGCAACGGCCGCATGCGGGACACGAGCGCAGCTCATCGAGAATCGGCTGCGGCGCCGCCTCTGCGAGCGGAGACCAGACAAACGAAGGCGAGCCCTTCAACCGGGCGTAATCGAACGTCAGCGCGAGTTGCGCGGCGATCGTGCGCAGCAGCGTGCGGTCTTCACTGCTGTATGGCTCCTCCGACATTCGCTCGCCGAGCACCATGAGACCCGCGAGGCGCCCTTCGATGAGAAGCGCAACCAGCAGATACGCATCCGCCTCGACGAGCCAGTCGCGCTCCGCCACCGGAAGCCGCATCACGAGAGTCTTCGTCGCGCGGGCATGAAGATCGAGCGGTTCGGGATCGGTCGCCAGCAGCGTCGTCAGTGCACCCGTTGCCGGCAGCGGAGACACGTACACGTCCGACTGCTCGCCTCGCGCGAATGCTCGCGAAAACTCCTTCCCATCGCGATCGAGCTGCCACAGCGAGACATGCTTCGGGTGCAGCGCGCGCTCGACCTCGTCGAGCGTGACACGGGACAGCCCGATGATGTCCGAGCCGTCGCGCACCATCGACACGACGTGCAGCATGAGATTGCGCGCGTCGTACTGCTCGCGGAAATAGCGGCGATCGAGCGCCAGCAACACACGCTTGCGATAGCCGATCATCAGAGCGAGCGGAAAGATCAGCAGGAGATAGACCGTCGGAGTGCCGGTGACCACGACTGCGAGCGAGTCGCGGCGGTGCATGTACAAATAGCCGACGAGTCCAATCACGGGCAACGACATCGCTGCGAACAGCGTTCCTCGTGCGAGCGCGTACTGAATGCTGCGCCGCACGAGCACGCGGATGTTGAACATGCGATGCCGCACAACGGCATACGCGAAGATCGTCGATCCGGCCATCGTACAGAGGCTGTTCTCGAGATCGGCAATCTGATCGAGCACGAAGCTGTCGAACACGTGAAGGAGATTCGCGAGCACGAATCCCAGTACGCCGGGCAGCAGCGCCAGGAAGACGAGTTGCAGCCGCCGTCGTGCGTTCAAGTCCTTCGCGCGACGGAGACGAAACGCGAGGATGAGCAGCGACGCGATGAGCAGCGCCGGCCCCAAGGTGAGATAGATCGAGCTGTGAACCGGGATCGCGAGCTTCGCCGGATCGTTGTCGACGTGACGGAAATCCGAACCGAGCGCCTCGACGAAGATCGGCACCGCCAGCAGATACAAGATCACCCGCCAGGCGCGCGGCGGGCGGCCGTGCGCGGCAAACACCACGGCGAAATGCAGAGACACTGCGAAGAAGCCAGCAACGAAAACGCTGTCCGTCAGATAGATCGCGAGCCGCAACCAGCGAGGCAAGTCCGCGATCAAGGCACCGAAGCCCGGCGTGTCTGCGAAGAAGTTTCCGCCGGCCCAATAAAGAAAGAACAGCGACGCCAGCCTCGCATCCTTGTATTCGCCACGCACCAGCAGCAGGACGGTTCCGAGGGCAAGCATCCCGAGATTGAGGGGATACCAGCAATAGCTATTGATCGCGCCGAGCATTCGCTCGCCGCCTCCCAGAAAGGCTTCCTCCCGCGATTCCTCACTGGTGACTGGGATGGCGAACAAAGTCACCCTGCTGCGCCCGCGCTCGATGTCGATCGGCACCGTATCCCCGGCGCTCGTGAAGTGCATCACGACCACGCGCGGCGCGACTGGAACTCCGTTGATCGAGAGAATGCGGTCGCCTTCGCGCAAGCCGGCACGCTCCGCGGCTCCTCCACGCACGATGTTCGTGACGATTCCAGTCGTCCGCGAAAAGCCGGCTTGTAACGCAGGCCGCACCGCCTGGTTGTAGCCTCCGGCCAATACGAAAGCTGCGGCAATGATGAGCTGAGCCCAACAGAAGACGAGCAGCGGCCGGAATTTCATCGAGGTATCGACACGATTCTAGTGGAGTCACCAGCCAGTGGTAGCATCGGTCACCCACCCAAGCGGAGGAATCATGTACGGCTCGCCGCAGAGCTCATCCATCGATCTTGCGAACATCTCCTGCGAGAGCTGCGGCGTTTACGACGCAACTCTGCGGTTCTCCTCGCATCCAACGGTGATCTCGTTTCTCATTGCAGCGTCGGAAAGCGCCCCTTCCGGCATCTGGTGCGCGCGCTGCCGCGGCATTCAGTCGGCCAAAGCAGCAGCAGTCACGGTGATCGCGGGATGGTGGTCGGTCCCTGGAGTTCGGGCGACGATTCCTGCTCTGAAGGCAAATCTCAACGACGGCGAACAGAACGCGACAGCAAACGCGCAGTTGCTGCGCGGTCTCGCACGTACCGAATACGACAACGGCAATCCGGAATTCGCGGCGATGTTCGCGCAAGCTGCCAACGACGTTCAGCCGCAGCGCGAGAACACACGGCTGATGGACGACCTTCGCCGTGCAGGCCACCGCCCCGTGATTCCACCTTCGCCGTGGCGCTACGCGCCGATCGTGCCGGTCATCCTCGTGGGCGTATTCGCACTCTTCGGTGCATCGAGACTCATTTCGCGCAGGGAACCGGAGGCGGCAGTCGCGACGGCCAGATCCTCGACCTCGGCTTCGTCCGGCTCATCAGGCTCGAACTTCGCGGCGCTTACCGCGGCGAAGCAGCAGTCTCATCCGAAGCTCAATCCGAACGCAACAGCCGATGAGCTCGAGAAGCTGCTCACGCCAGACTCGGACGACAATACGGTTCGCTCCTACATTCGCGCGCGGCTCATGGAATTGAAGTCCGAATTGCGTCCGGCAATCGAGCGCGGCGAGAGTCTGATCATCTTTCAGACGAAGATCGACGCGCTGGGACAACAGCCGGCGGTCACGAAGTACATGTCGACGAGGCCCGCGGTTCGTGCCGCATATGACTCGCTGAGCTCCTCGATCAACGATGCGATGCGCTACTACCACGGCGGTGCGCCGGTGGACGCAATCTCGCGAACGGCGGGAGAATCGCTGAACGTCACCTACAACCTGGCCTACGATGCGATCCAGGCCGAATCGCGCGGTCATACTGGTGAAAGCGGCATGCTGGTCACCGAAGTCCAAAACCGGACTGACTCGCTGGACTTGATGCGCGCCGACCTCCGCGTCCGCGGTGCCGTGATCGGAAACGTGGGGAAGGCACTGGATACCTTCCTCAACGCGATCTCCTGATCCGAGAATGAAATCCGCACCGGAGTGCGTTACGGCGCCAAATGGAACAGCCGCAGTCGCAAACCCTCCGCATCTCCATCGATGAGCAGACCGCACAGGGACAGTACGTCAACTTCGCGCACATCATTCACTCGCCCAGCGAGTTCGTGATCGACCTAGGCCGCATCATGCCGGGGCAGGCCGACGTGAAGGTCTACAGCCGGGTCGTCATGACACCACTCCATGCGAAGCAACTCCTGCAGGCGCTCGCACAGAACGTCACGATCTTCGAGCAGAAGTTCGGCGAGATCCACCTGGAACCGCATGCCTTCGAGATGAACAACGAGCCTTCGAACTGACGATGGCGAGAGTCAAGATCATCGGCGCCGGTCTGGCCGGCTCCGAGTGCGCGTTCGCGCTGGCACAGCGTGGACATTCGATCGAGCTGTTCGAGATGCGGCCGGTGAAGACGACTCCTGCTCATAAGAGCGGCGATCTCGCGGAACTGGTCTGCTCGAATTCACTCCGCTCATCCAACGTCGCGAATGCCGTAGGACTGCTGAAGCACGAGATGACGCTCATGCGCTCGCTCGTGATGCGCTGCGCCGAGGAGGCGCGCGTGCCGGCCGGTGACGCGTTCGCGGTCGATCGCGAGCGCTTTGCAGCGGCCGTGACGTCTGCCATCGGACGCGAGGCTAACGTTTCGCTGCACCGTGAAGAAGTCACGAGTCTCGACCGAGAAGAGTACGACTTCCTCGTCGTGGCAACCGGCCCCCTGACCTCACAGCCGCTCTTTCGAGCAATCGACGCGTTCCTTGGGCACGACGGCTTGTACTTTTATGACGCGATTGCACCCATCATCGCGGCCGATTCGCTCGACGAATCGAAGCTCTACTGGAAATCGCGCTACGGAAAAGGCTCCGGCAGCGATTACCTCAACGCGGCGATGAGCCAGGAACAGTACGAGGCGTTCGTCTCAGCGCTGCTCGCTGCCGAGCTCTATCCACTGCACGACTTCGAGCACGCGGTGCATTTCGAAGGCTGTCTGCCAATCGAAGAAATCGCGTCACGCGGCATCGACACCCTGCGCTTCGGACCGATGAAGCCGGTCGGCCTCGAGCATCCCGAAACGAATGAGCGGCCGCATGCGGTCGTCCAACTCCGCAAAGAAGATCTGTCCGACGAATACTTCAACCTCGTCGGCTTCCAGACGAAGATGAAAGTCGGCGCGCAACAACAGGTCATCCGAATGATCCCCGGCTTGGAGAACGCGCAATTCGCGCGCTTCGGTTCGATGCATCGCAACACGTTCATCAACGGGCCGCGGCATCTCCGCAATACGTTCCAGACGAAGAAGGACGACCGCATCTTCTTCGCCGGGCAGATCACCGGCGTCGAGGGCTATGTCGAGTCCGCGGCTGTTGGATTGCTCACGGCGCGCTACATCGATGAACTTTCGCGCCATGGCGTCATTCGTCCGCTTCCCTATCACACCGCCCTCGGCGCCCTCGGACGGCACGTCGCCGAGTCGTCCCCCGATCGCTATCAACCGTCCAACGTCACCTGGGCGCTGATCGAAGATGTCGTCGGCAGGATGAAGAAGACGATCAAACGCGAACGGCAGGCTGAGAAGGCGGTCGCGGCGATTGCTGCGATGGTGTAGTGGAGTGCGGACGCCTCGTCCGCACCCCGGCGCAGCCTACCCCGCGTACCGAATCCCAAAGATCAACCGTCGTCCCGGTGAGCGATAGCCTCGCACTTCTTCGTAGCGCTTGTTGGTCGCGTTCTCCAGCTTGATGTACGGCGTGTAGCGCTCACCGTGCACCTGCATGTTCACGTCCATCGTCGTGTAAGCCGCGTTGCTGACGCGCGAGTAAGGCGCCACCGGCAGCACGTCGAAACGCGAGCCTGTATGAATCAGTGCGACGTTCGTGTCGATGTTGCCCGCACGACGTCCGATGAAAATCGTTCCCGAATGCTTCGGCCGGCGCAGCAGCGCCTCACCCGTGTCGTCCTGTTTCGTATCGAGATAGGTGTAGGTAACGGTCGAGTAGTAGCGCGACGCGATGTCGTGCGTCAGCGAGACCTCCGCTCCTTGCGTACGTGCGCGGCCGACGTTTGCAAACGCGTACGTGACGTTGTCGAACACGATCAAGTCCCGATAGCGCGCGTGAAAGAGGGTGAGCGAGAAGAGGCCTTCTCCATTTCCGAGAGGAAGGTCGTAGCCGATCTCGCTGCTCCGCCCATGCTCGGGTTCGAGGTTGCGATTCCCGGAGAAGGGAAAGAACAGCTCTCCAATGGAGGGTGCGCGAAACGACTCTCCGTACGACGCGCGGAACTTGCCGATGTTCGAGATCCAGCCAAATGCGATGCGCGGAGACGTCTCGCTGCCGAACTCGCCGAAGCTATCGTGCCGCGCGCCGGCGCTGAGCTCGAGGCGCGAGTCTCCGAACGCATGCTCGTAACGGTCTTCGACGAACCACGACTTGTCGCGACGGCGATCGCGATCGAGGTTCACGCCGTAACTGTTCGAGTCGTTTACGGTGGCGCGCGCGGTCTCACCGCCCGCAACGATCGTTCCGAACGGCGTGAGTGTCCGCGTCACGAGGCGTGCGCGGTGCGTCGTGGAATCCGTCGTGCTGGCGTTGAAGCCGAACGGATCGTCGGGATCCGAGAAGTCGTCGTTGCGCTTGCTCTCCGAGAGCGCAAGCTCGTACGAGAAACGTCCGATCGTCTGCGCGATGGGAATCGCGAGCTGACGCTCGTTGCCATTCTGCCGGCGATTGGGCGACGCGATGATCTGGGTACCGTCGGCGCTGACATTGGTGGGGATTCCGAGGTCATAGGTCGTCCGGCGGGCGGCAACGCCGAGCGAGAAGTGATTCGCGGCCGTCCAGCGCCAGAACACGTTCGCAGTGTTCTGAGCGAAGTCGTCGTTACGGTCGAAGCCGTCGTCGTTGCGGTGCTCGTACGACGCGCTGAAGAGCGTCGACTGCGTCACATAGTCCGCCCCCACTTCGGCGTTGCGCAGACCGTGACCGCCCGCTGCGAGATCGGCGCGCACGCCGCTCTTCACCGGGTTCGTCAACACGTTGACCACGCCGGCCACCGCATCGGAGCCGTAGAGTGCTGAATAGGGACCGCGCACGACTTCGACCTGCTGCACGCCCGCGGTGGAGAAGCGGCCCCAGTCGTAGCCTGCAAAGTACGGATTGTTGATCTCGATGCCATTCCACAGCACGAGCGTGTGAGTCGAGTTCGAGCCGCGCGTAAACATCGACGTCGCCTTGCCGGGCGAGCCCGTGCGGCTGATCGTGATGCCGGGCACTTCGCGCAGCACATCGGCGAGATCGCGCGCCTCATGCTGCTCGATCTCTTTCTGCGTGATCACCGTGACGGCGGCGGGAGACGCTTCGACGGTCTCCGGAATCGCCGACGCGGTCACGACCATCTCTTCCGAAGTTTTCGGTGGGTTGAGGACAGGTTCCGTTTGTGCGAAGAGTGAGAGTGTGAAGAGTGAAACGAAGACAGCAAGGATCGACTTCATGACGACTTCCCTCCGAAGCGGCTCATGGAAATTTGAAGCGCCCGAGGTGGTCGGTCTCCTGGCTTCCGGGTCATCCTTCTCGGGCACCCTTCCCGCGGAACATCCGCAGTGGGGGCTGTCGCCTTCGCGCCGAGTCGTCGCCGGATACAGTGGCGGGGGCCGCGCCGGTATTGCACCGGCTTCCCAAAACCAGATCGGGTTGACTTGTAAAAGAACCGGGGCGCGGATGATAGCACCGAAATCGCGACGTCCCCGAATGGCGAGACGAATCCGCTCGCGGTCCGTTTGACACGATCCGACACGCAGATTACCCTCAACAGCACCCAGGCATACATCCACCATGGTCCTCTTCAACTACGCGACGAAAGAGATCACTGCGAAGATCGTCTACTACGGGCCTGGCCTGTGCGGTAAGACGACCAACTTGCAGTTCATCTACGACTCACTGCCTTCGAACAACAAGAGCAAGATGCTCTCGCTGGCGACGAAGACGGATCGCACGCTGTTCTTCGATTTCCTTCCGCTCGATCTGGGAAAGATTCGCGGAATGCGCACGAAACTGCAGCTCTATACGGTGCCGGGACAGGTCTATTACAACTCGACGCGTCAGCTCGTTCTGAAGGGCGCCGATGGCATCGTCTTCGTCGCAGACTCACAGGACTTTGCGCTCGACGCAAACAACGAGTCGCTCCAGAATCTGGAGGACAACCTGAAGCGCCAGGGTGTGCGGATCCGTGAAATTCCGATCGTGATGCAGTACAACAAGCGCGATCTTCCGAATGCACTGTCGGTGAAGGAGCTCGAGGAGGGAATCAACAGGCTCCACGCTCCTGCATACGAATCGGTCGCAACGACCGGCATCGGAGTCGAAGAATCCCTCAAAGGGATCACCGGACTCGTGCTCACGCATCTGGTGAAGAAGTACGGGCTCGAAGGCTCCGAGCCACTCGATAAAGAGATTCAGATCCTCAATCTCGCGTCGGGCAACCGCCCCGCCGCCGACTCGTTGTGGGATGAAGACGACGAAGCGCCTTCGGCTCCGGCAAAAGCCCCGGCTGCAGCGCGCGCGGTGCCTGCCGCTTCGTCTCCGTCGTTCTTCGTCGATTCCGCAGCAGAAGACGAGTCGATCCCTCTGGTGGAAACGGAGCTCGTCGGCTCCTCTGCAACGCAACAACAGACAAGCCCGTTCGAAGATGTGACCGATTACTTCAGCACACCGGCTGCCGCGCCGGTCTCACAACCGATGCCAGCACCAAAGCCAGCCGCGCCCGCTCCGAAATCGTCCGGCGTTCCGCGCAGCGCGGATCCTGTCACCGCCGTGCCGATGGCATCGATCGAGATTCCGCTCCCCCCCGGCATCCTCGACTCACTGCCCGCGCTCGACAGCGCGCCGGCACCTCCGGCCTCATCCCCTGAACGCCGGCTGAGCGACGGTCTCGTGAAAGAAGTGAGCATTCCGCTGAACCTCTCACTCGACGAGATTCGCGGGCATCGTCGCCTGAAGCTGAAGATCACGCTCGACGTGAATCTTTTGCCGTAGTCTCCTGTTCTTCACAACCCCGGAGGAGTGGTCGAGTGGTTTAAGGCAGCGGTCTTGAAAACCGCCGTACCGGGAACGGTACCGTGGGTTCGAATCCCACCTCCTCCGCCATGAAGTTCATCAGCGTTCGCCTCACTTCATCGTCACGTACCACGCGTGCTCCGGTCTCGCCAGTAACTCGTCGATGACCGCACCGACTCTCTCGGCCTGCTCTTTCTTTCCTTCATCCGCGGCCTTCTTTGCGATTTCGCGCGCTTCCGGGATGAAGCTCATGTAGAAGCGATCGGCGACTTCGTACATGCCATGCCATTGCGTGTAGTCCGGCGCCATCATCGCCGCGCCGTGACGCGCACGCCGTCCCTCGTGATGCCAGAGGTAATACCAATCCCATTCGATTCTCTCGTCGAACTGCTTTTTCGTGAGCAGATTCTGCGCGTACAACTCCGACATCAGTTTGCTGCCCGCCCGCGCGAACTTCTCGTTGTAGAGCACGATGAGATCGTCGTACTGGTGATAGAACGAATCGACATACTGGCTGCTGTGGCAAACGGTGCAAACCTGCTTCATCCGCTCGCGCTTCTGGTGCGCGGAATCTGCAACGAGCGCAGCGCGCTTTGCCGGATCCGTTTCCGTGATCACTTTGTGTTCGGCATCGGTGTCCATCGGCATCGAGATCGTCGGCCGGTTCGTCCACGAGATGCGCTCACCGGGATCGTGCGTAACGGCCAGGCCCGTGATGGTTGCCGACATGTGGCACGTCGCGCAGGTGGGCGCCTGCGAATAGTCCTTGCCGAGGACCCACTGCTTACCATCGAGGTTCATCTTTGCCTGGAGATCGCGATACGCGATGCCGTGCTTCGATTCCTCGTAAATTTCTTTCTGCGGATGATCGGGACCGAGATGGCACTTGCCGCAATTCTCGGGCTGGCGCGCGCGGCGAGGCGAGAAGTCGTGACGGCTGTGGCATGCGGTGCACGATCCGCGTGAGCCGTCGAGGTTGAGCCGGCCGATGCCGGTATTCGGCCACGTTCCCGTCACGAACAGCGGACGGCCTTCGTCATCCCGCGCGATGCGCGTGAGTCCGTCGCCGCCGTTCTTCAATTCTTCATACGTGATCGCAGAACCATCGGTACCCTTCAACGCGACGCGTGCGCCGTGACACTGCTGACATCCAGCCTGGGCGGTGGCGAGGCCGTTCACCGCGATCTGATTGCTCGATGCGTGCGGATTGAATGGAACACGCGAGCCCTCGACCGTCTCCGCGAGATAGTTGTCGAGCGAGGCCAGAATGTTTCCCGCCTTCGCGTGGTGGCTGCGCTCGAATTCCGCATCTTCCCGTGCATGGCACTTCGCGCAGTCCTTCGGCGTGACGATCACCGCGATGGTCGCGCCGTTGTGCTCGAACGCATCCGCCTCCCCCTTTTCGGCGCGATGACACTCATAGCAGCCCACACCGGCAGCATGATGCGCGCTCGACTTCCATTGCGTGACGATTCCTCTGTTCGACGCTTCGTGGCATTCGACGCAAGCCTTCGACTGCGCTGATAGAGCAGGTTTCTTCGCCGCAGAGCGCGCTTCGGTGGTCAGCGTCAGAGCGAAAAGAACGATGAGTAAAAGTAGCTGGCGGCGCATACAAACTCCTTCGCAAATCGCAAAGGAGTCTTCGTCCGTTCCGGCGGTCGGTCTATGACAATCGTCATATGCCTTCGGACATGCAACGAAATGTTAGATGCCAGCGACCATCACAACTTCCGCGACAGCGCTACCCAGACCGAACGCCTCTGCCCGAAACCCACCTGCAACGTCTGGTTAGGCAATGCCAGTAAATATGTGATGTCGTCGTCGAGCAGATTGTGCAGACCCGCGCGGAACGCCCATTCAGGACTCGCGACGAAGGAGGCTGTGAAGTCGAGCGTGTCATAGCCGGGCGCGGAGCGGGTGATGGTGTGCCGCCGCCCGACATGCAACCAGCGCAGGGACAGCACCGTGCGGTCCATTGGACGATAAAGTGCCGCGAGATTCGCGAGCCAATCGGCTGCCACTGCGCTTTGACCATCCGGCGCACTCGTGCTGCGGCCATCCCAGGTGTGAACCCACGACGCGTTTGCGAGCCAGCGGAAATGTTCGCTCTCCTGCCGCTCGATCTCTCCCTCGACGCCATGCATCCTCGCGCTCGTGTCGTTGCGGAAGATCGTCGGCCCCGGTCCCGGAGGCGGAAGCACGAGGTACAACATGTCGGCGATGTTCGAGCGAAATGCCGTCAGCCGGACTGCGGCATCAGGCTGGTGATAAACATACCCTGCCTCCAGCGTGCGCATGGTCTCGAATGTGAGGTCGGGATTCGCATAGCCCGGTGCGTACAGCTCCCAAAAGGTCGGCGGCCGGAACCCTTCCGCATACTGGACCTTGAAAATGTGCCTGTCCGTCGCGCGAAACACGGCACCAGCGCGCGGCGTGATACGGTCACCAACATCCTCATAGTGATCGCCGCGCAGACCGAGTGTTACCGTCAGGCGCGGATTCACTTCCATCTGGTCCTGCAGAGTCAGCGCTTCGGCATTCCGTGTGACTCTGCTCAGATCGGCCTGCAAGAGCGCAGGCAACGTCGGATTGACCGGCAGCCGCAGATGCGCATAGTCGATATGCGACCGCGTGAACGAGAGGTCGGCGAGCAGGTCATGCCGCGCCGAAGCCTTCCATTGCAGCGTCGTCGCCCCCTCCAGGACATCCCCTTTGAACTGCTTTCCGACATCGGTCGACGCGAACTCGTCCTTGACGACGTTGAGCCGCGTTTCGCTGCTGAGTGACGGCGTCAAGACGAATCGCTGCCTCGCCTCGAAGCCCGTCGAACGCTCGAAACTCTTCTGCCCGATGAAATCCTGATTGCGCCTCAGATGCTGCGCCTTCAGCGAAAAGCCTTCATGAGAGAGCTGCAGGACCGACGTCGAGCCATGCGCGTGCGCGTCCGTCCCAACCGGTCCCTCGTTGCGATCACCTTCATACGGTGCCGCGTTGAGCACCATCTGCCAATGGCCGACCGGCGTTGCGACGTAACCGCCGGCAACATGTTCTCCTTCGCGAGCTCCCGCGAACACTCTTCGGCCATGACTCCGCGTCACGATGTTGATCACACCTGCAAACGCAAACGCTCCATGGAGACTCGAGCTCGGCCCGCGCACGATCTCGATGCGATCCACCTGCTCGATCGGCGTCAGCAGGGCAGCAGAATTCAGTCCCGCATCCTCGCGGCTCAAGGCAACGGAGTCGATCAGCACGCGCGTGTTGCCCGCATTGAAAGGAAACGCAATTCCGCGAACGCTGATGTTGGGTGCGCCGGAAATCTCGCGGAACGTCTGCATGCCAGGTACGAGTGACAGCGCGTCGAGCACCGTGCGGCAGCCGAGCGCTTCGAGCGTGTCGCCATCGAGAACCGTGAGCATGCCTGGCACGTAGTCGCGATTCATCCGCGTCCTCGTGGCGAGGTCCGTCTCCTCGTTGATGACCTTCAGCAGATCGTTGAGCTCGTCGTCGCTCTTCGGAGTTGCCTCTCCCGCAACGAGCGACAACGACACGAACGTCAGGACGATCGAGACGGCAAAGGACCGCATCACTGCCTCCGTTGCCGCCTAGCGTACTACTTGACGATCGTGGTTTCGCCGGGCGTCACTGGTCCGCCCGCCAGCGTCTTCACGAAGAACGCCTGCCGTCCCCGCCGGTCAGCCGCGGAAACGCGCAGATACGTGTGCCCCGCGTTGATGAACGTCGATCCATGCCGGCCGTCGTTCCAGCCCCACGAGATCAGCGCCGGTCCAGGGGAATCGAGCCATGTCATGAGCTGACGTGATGATTGATCATCCGGATCGAAACAGATGGAAAGCACACCCGTGCTGCTCCACGAAGAAGGGGTAAAACTTAACTGCTGCAATGCATTGTTAGCCGCCGTTCCCCCTTCGAGAGCGGCGATGCGCTGCCGCAACGCGAGAACATCACACTCTTTCTGCGCAGCCGGCGCGAGCGCGTCGAGCGCCGTTCGTGCCGCGTCCGAAGCTCCTGATGCGAGCCGGTATTCGGCGAGATCCAGGAGAAATGGTGTCCATTCGAACGATCCCGCGCTGTCCGATCGCTCGAAAATCGATTGCGCGCCTTCGACGTCGCCTCCCAGGAGGTGTGTACGCGCGCGAACCGGCTCGGGAACGCCGGTCATCGACGCGACGACGGTTGCGACGATCGAGCCTCCCGGCGCGGTCTCGATTCCATGTCCGCCACCGCCGCTGCGCGGCGACATCCTCCGATTCATGAGAAATCGCACGGCTCCTGCACGCGGATCGGCGGTCCAGGATCCGACACGATCGTTCACCGCCAGCTGCAGCACACGCAGTACCTGTTCGCGCCCGGCTGGCGTATCGAATTCACCGGCCTGATGACGCGAGACCCAGTCCTGTGCGAGCTGGCGTTGTCGCTCGACGTCACCCAGCTTCGCGCGTTCGATCAATTCCTGCAGCTCGCTCGTGCGTGCACGCCACTCTTCCTGCTCCCAGCGGCGATAAATCGTCGCTGCGTGAGCGATCTCTCCCGCGCGCGCGAAGGACTCGAACGCCGAGCGCAGCGTAAGCGGATTGGAAGGCAGCATCGCAATCGCCTCGTCCGGACCGATTGCGCTGATCAGCAGCGGAAAGTTGCGCGCCGAGAATCCGTTGTCGAGCAGTGCGCGCTTGAAGCAGCGAGTCGCGCCGGCTCGGGCCGCATCGGTCAACTCGGGCCAGGTTTCCAGATACGCCGAAGCGGCGAAGTCGGCTCCTTCGTCGTTTCCCGGAAACGATTCGATCCCGATACCAAGCGGCTCTTGCCATAGCCGGGCATCAGGACTCCCTTCTCCGCGCCGCTGCAGCGCGTAGGTGAGCTGTCCCAGATTGCTCCAATGTCTCGGCCATCCGGGACGCGTCTCCAACGCGTCGAGTGAGATGCTGCGCGCGGACTCGAGCTCCAGCGTCAGCCGCCCGATCGCGCGAAACCATGTTTCACGCAATTCCGGTGTGGCATCGGCGAGATGCACGGTGCCGAACGTGTCGCTCAACGCGATCTCCGAGACAACGTCGGCGCCGAGATCCGCAGCCGGAACGAGAGGCAGCGTCGCGACTTCCGCGGGTCTTCGTGCCGTGACTTCGAAGTCCCGCACGAATTGCTGCGCCGCGCTGCGTGCACTCTCGTCCTTCTCGTATCGAACGATGGACGCGATCGCAAGAACCGCCGACAGCGCCGCCAGCAAGCGCATCATGAGACGACGAGTCCCGCCCGCATCACAGCTTCGACGTTCGTCTCGAAGAGCTCGACCGCCTTCGCGTGGCCCCAGCGCTTCTCGACCCACCGGCGCGCAGGAGCCATGCGGGGCGGCCGTTTCGACAGCGAGTGAGCATCGGACGCAATCGTGTGTACGAGGCCACGCCGGTAAAACTCTTCCGTCGCCGCAAGAGCGCTGCGGCCGAACTCGCCCAGGAGCGATCCCGCCGTGATCTGGGTCATCGCACCCTTCGCGCAGAGCCTGGCGAGTCGCTCCGGGTTCTGTGCGAGCTCGCCGTTGCGTTCCGGATGTGCGATCACGACCTGCACGTTCATCACCGACAACTCGTGAAAGAGGAACTCGGCGTTGATCGGAACTGCATACGAAGGAAATTCGATGAGCAACGCGCTGCCGCGATTCAATCCGACGAGGGGTCCATCGCCACCGCGATCCCACAGGTCGAGGACTTCGGCTGCGAAGAAGTATTCACAACCAGGAACGATCGCAGGTACTCCGCCGAGGAGTGCGTTGAGCCGGACGAGAAGCCGGTCACGCTCGGCACGATCTTCGTTCCACCAGGGCTCGCGCAGCACGTGCGGCGTCGCTACGATCGTCGCCGTCCCTTCTTCGGCCGCAGCCCTGCAGAGGGCAACGGCGTCATCCCAGTTCTCGGGGCCGTCGTCGATGCCAGGCAGGCAGTGGAAGTGGATGTCGATCATCCGGTCTGCGTCGTCTTGCTCTCTTCGTTGCCGTAGCCGTAGCCGTAACCGTAGCCACCGCGGTAGTAGCGGTAGGCCTTGCCGTAGCCATAACCAAATGCCTGCTCGTTGAACTTGTTGATGAGGACACCGAGGATCGTGACGTTGCCGGCGCGGAGGCGATTGCAGATGCGGCGCACGCGATCGCGAGGCGTACTGCCGCCTTCGACCGTCAGCACGACGCCGTCCGTCTGCGCACCGATGAGCATTGCATCGGCGACCGAGTCGAGCGGTGGACTATCGAGAATCACGTAGTCGAAGTTCATCTCCGCAAACTGCAACAGCGTTCGCATCGACTCTGACGAAAGGAGCCCGGAGGGATTCGGCGACGCCGGGCCCGACGTGACGACGGAGACTCCGGGAATCTGCGTTGGCTGGATCACGCGCGTGGGCGAGACGTTCTCGACGAGGATCGACACGAGCCCTCCGCGATTCGTCAGACGCAGCGCGTCATGCACGCGCGGCTTGTGAAGATCGCCGTCGATGAGCAGCACCCGCTTGTCGAGTTGGGCGAGCACGATCGCGAGATTGAGCGCGGTCGAGGTCTTACCTTCTTCCGGAAGACACGATGTCACGACGATGGATCGCACACCGCCTGCCTGCGACAGCAACAGTGCCGCACGTGCCGCGCGATAGGCCTCGGCCACCGCCGATCGCTGATGCGTGTGCGGAAGCAACTCGATCTTCGCGTCATCCGGATCGGGATTCTTCTGTTTCTTGCGAGACCTGCCGCCGTAACCGTACCAACGTTGCGAAGAAGTGACGCTTCCCACCGCCGGAATGACTCCAAGGGCTGGCAGAGAAAGGTGATTCTCGACGTCTTCCACCGTGCGCAGACTGCGATCGAGAAAATCGCGGAACACGGCAAGCGCGAGTCCGATGATCAGGCCATAGAACAATCCCGCCCAGAGATTCTTCGGATACGAAGGGCTGAACGCGGAGCCAGGAGTGAGTGCGCGATCGACGACGCGAATGTTCGAGACGCGCTGCCCGCGCAAACGCGCCGTCACTTCGGTTTCGGCCTGACGCTTCTGAAGCGTGTCGAGCAGGTTGCGCTTCGTCTCGACTTCATTGCGCAGATTGTTGAACTCGACGGCGTTGCTGTTGAGCTGCATCGCTTCTTGTTTCTGTTGTGTAAGCTCGGTCTGCAGCGCTTGTTCGCGGCGCTGCGCGGTCAGGAAATCGCGTCGTGCATCCTCCCGAACGCGCGTCGCGGCGTCGTGTGTCGCCTTCCCGAGGATCTTCTGCATCTCCTGAATCTGGACGTTCAACTGGATCATTGCCGGCCACTCGGGTTTGTAGACCTGCAGCTTCTCGTTGTACGTGCGCTGGAGTTTCGACAGCTCGGCGCGCAGGCCGATGACGCTCGCATCCGTCGTGTCCTGCGCGAGGACTTCGTTCGACGTCGCCTGCGCCTCGTAGTAGTGCGCTTCCTTCGTCACGCGGTCTGAAACCGCCGAGGCATAGTCGTGATTCAGCGATTCCAGCTTCTGAAGTGTGACGTTCGTCTTCGGGTCGACGGAGATGATGTCTTTCTGCAGCCCGTAGTTGTGAAGCTCCTGCTCCTTCACATCCACGTCGGATTTCAACTGCTCGATCTGACTGGAGAGAAACTTCGAGGCTTGTCCGACGACCTGATATTTCGATTCGAGACTCCAATCGATGTAGGACTCTGCGAGTGCGTTCGCGATGTCTGCGCTCAGCTTCGCATTGCGACCGACATACGAAAGCTCGACGAGATTCGTCGACGGGACAGCAGTCGCGGTGACGTTTTCCTGAATGTGATTGGCAGCCTTTGCGAGATCGCCCGTCGTCGTGCCCGGAGCCCCGCCGAACAATCTGAAGAATCCGCTGCGTGGCGGTGCGACTTCCGGGTTGCCGAGCAGGCTGAGACGCGTGATGACGCGCTCGGCGACGTCACGGCTGCGCATCAACCGCGTCTGCGTCGCAAAGAACTGCGGATCGTAGAAGGTGAAGGAACCGGAGTCGGAACCAACCTCGAAGAATCGTCCCGTATCGCGCTCCACGTTGAGGGTGACCGCCGCGCGGTATTTCGGCTCGGCAAAGAGCGAGATGAGGAGCGCTGTGATGAAGCCTGCGACGAGCGAGAAGATGATGAGCGTGCGGCCCTTGATGACGATGGCCCACACATCAGCGGGACCGATGACTCGATCGTCGTCGCGAAAAAACGACGCCGCTCCCCCACCACTTTGCAGTCGTTCCGCCATAGGGCCTCAGTCAGGGACGAGCGGGAGATGGTGGCCGTTGATTCCGGTTGTTCTCGATCGCCCAGCCGGCTGCCGCGGCGCCAAACGCGCCAAGGGTAACTTCCCCGGCCGTCGTCGCATACCATGGTTTACCGGCTCCACCTTTCGCTAGAGATGCGAGGAGCAAGCGGCACTCGTCATTCGGTTTGAGATCGCCCGACGCCGTCATGTAGTGCGTCACCCCATCGCAGCGGAACTTACAGGGAGTCGACTTCTGCGCCGGCTGCGTAAGGCCGAGCACGATGGCCTTCGCCGCCTGGAGATCCTCGCTGGACAACGGAGTCGCAGCACATTCCTTTTTCACGGTCGCAGCAACAGGAGGAGCAGCGACTTCGCTCCCTCCCGTGGTCTTTGCCTTGATTTGATAGAGCACGACATCGGCATCGACCGCGGGAATCGGCATCAGGGCGCTGTACAACGTCGGATCTTTGGGATCGCGGTGCATCTCGACGAAGTAGTCGCCGCACGTCTGCCCGACTGCATGGAAGTACACCCGAACCGACGCAGGATTTCCGGCGACCTTCGCGGTGATCTTGGTGTTGGTTGTAGGCGAGAGGCAGGCCAACGGGGTCTGACTGATGGTCGGAGCAGCAGGGGTTGCCGCCACGGCCGCCACGAATATGAGTGACGACACCACGCCCAATAACATAGGTAAGGCGGAACATTAGGCCACCTGAAGTACGATAGTCAAATCGACGCTGGCCAGACTCTGCCGAAGAGACGCTCGTCCGTCATCGAGAAAGTACGCGCCGAACCTCCTCTTGCGCGTGCGGCGCTATTGCTTCTCTGTATCTACATCACCATCGCTCCTCTTTCGTACGGCGCCATTACGCGAGGCGGAACGCTCGTGCTCGAGCTGTTTGCGTTCGGCATCTTCGGTCTCTTGTTTCTGGGCCGTCCGGATCTCGCCCGGCTGGCGGGCATTCATACGACGATCGCCGCGATCGCCGCAATTGCACTGCTCGGAATCGTTCACCTCATTCCGATGCCGAATGCGATTCTTTCGGCAGTCTCACCTGTGAGTGCACGCATTTACCGTGACGCGGCCAGGACACTGCAGGCCTTTGGACACTCGACGCCGGCCGGACGGATTTCGATCGCACCGACGGAGACGTGGGACACCCTGCTGCTCACACTCGCCTATCTCGCGCTCTTCGTGTCGAGCGTCCTGCTACTCCGATCGCGAACGCTCCGAAGGCTCTTCGTGATCGTATTCATCGCGAGCTCCCTGGTGCACATCCTTCTCGCGGCGGCATCGCGCAGCCTCTTTGCGACACCGGAAGAGGCGTCATCCGGCGCGCGTATTCATGGCGCGTTCATCAACGCGAATCACTTCGCCGGTTATCTCGAGATCACCCTTGCCGTCGCATTCGGCGTGTTGTGGCGAGAGGTGCTGCACTACCGCGAGGGAATGCGCAAGGCAGCGGGCCGCGGACGGCGATTCGAGAAGATCTTCATCCGCATTTCGCTGCGCGTCGTCTTGTGGGGAACGATCGCGGCGGGTGTAGGACTGACTCAGTCGCGTGCCGGAATCCTTGCAGCCGTGCTCACGACGATCGTGCTGCTGTCGATTGCTCCCTCCCATCCTCGAGTCGCAGCGCGGCGTTGGAGCTTCGCGGCCGCAGGCAGCGGGGTGCTCGCGGCTGCCATCGGCTTCACGATTCTCACCGTCCGCCAGCAGCCGATCCTCCGCTTCCTCGGTTCCGATCCGCGCGACCCCGCGAGCGATCTTCGTCTCACGCTATGGGAGCTATCCCTCAGGGCGTGGCACAACTTCCCTCTCTTCGGTTCCGGGCTGGGAACGTTCCGCGAGGCATTCCGCCGCGTGCAGCCGCGCGACCTCAATTACTACGTCGAGTTCGCGCACAGCGATATTCTGCAACTGCTCGTGACCGGGGGGCTCGCCGGCGCGCTGCTCGGTGCGATTGCGTTCATCGCGCTGATGGCTGCGCTGCTGCGCCGCTGGTATTCGGAACAGCGGCGCGAAGAGAGCGCGCTCCTCCTCGCTGTCTTCGGTGCTCTGCTGTCGCTAACACTTCACGGACTCGTGGAGTTCAACCTGTCGATTCCTGCCATCCCCGCCACGCTGGCCTGCGTTGCAGGTCTCGGTTGGGCTGCAGCGCACGGCAACGAAGAAGAGGACGCGCGGCGTCAGCTTCACCTCGTGCCGAGCGAGTAATTCTCTTTGTGGTAACGTCCCCGCACGGAAAACAAGGAGGCTTCATGTCAGCCCGAACCGGGTCAGTCGCCCTCGCTCTGCTCATCTCTTTCTCCATACTCGCCTCGGTACCAATCACGATTCCGGCGGGCACGGAAGTTCATTTCAAACTCGATCGTGGAATCAATACAGCGACCGCGAAAGCAGGACAGAACATCCCCGGTCAACTAACCACCCCGATCGTCGTCAACGGAACAACCGTGGCACCCAGTGGATCGGCGGTCAACGTCCATATCACCACGGCGGAAGCGTCGGGCCGCATCGGCGGATCGGCAAAGCTTGTGTTTCACGTCTCATCAATCACACTTGCAAACGGCAGCCGCGTGAGCGTGCGAACCTCGAGCTATGCGCGAGAAGGAAGAGCCCACGCGAAGCACAACGCGAAGTACATCGTTGGCGCTGCGGCGGTCGGTGCACTTGCGGGCCAGGCGATCGGTGGCAATCGCAGCTCGACCGAGAAAGGTGCGGCGATCGGTGCCGGTGTCGGAATCGGAGCAGCAGCAGCGACAGGCAAATTCGATTTCGAAGTGCCAGCTGGTGAACGTTTCCAGTTGAAGCTGAAATCGTCAGTCACCGCATCGCCATAGCCAGGCTGGACAGGCGAGAGCGCCTGTCCCCCACGGGACACCTGTCCGCCGCGATGTAGAATGCGGGGGAATTTCGGCACCGAGTCCGAACTTCTTGAAGCGTTCGCGTAGGCCACGGAGAGATGGGTGAGTGGCTGAAACCAGCGGTTTGCTAAACCGCCGTAGGGCCCTAAAGCTCTACCGAGGGTTCGAATCCCTCTCTCTCCGCCATCATTCCTCGGTGCCTGCGATCTCGTGACGTTCCGCGAGGAACGGCCCCACCAGCGTCTCGTCGAATTGCGTGCCCGCACCTTCGCGGAGCTGCGCCACGGCATCGCCCTCCGAAACACCGCGCACGTAATGCCACGGCGAGGTCATCGCGACCCAGGCGTCCGCGATGGCGATGATCTTCGCGGCAATCGGAATGCGATCACCCGGTACGCGGCCTGGATACCCCTTGCCGTCGATTCGCTCGTGATGACGAAGGACCGCGAGCGCGACGTCAGGGCCGAGTATGGGCTCGACGAGTGCGGCGCCGACGAGCGGATGCTCGGAAACCGCGTGTTTCTGATCATCGGACAAATCTTTCGCCGCGGTCAGCGCTTTGTAGTCGAGCAGACGCAAGCCGACATCGTGGACGAGTGCGGCGATCCTCACAGTCTCGATGTCATGCGGGCGCAGAGAGAGCACCGTCGCGAACCGATGCGAGATCGCTGACACGAGCTTGCTGTGATCGGCAAGACCTTCATAGCGATTGAAATCGGGCTCGAGCAGGCATTCCGCCATCGCGAGGCGTTCGGCCTGCAATTCCATCCGGCCGATGATCGCCTCGACCGAATCGCCTAGAAATTCTGCGAAGCGTTCGATCTGAACCCGCGTCGTTTCGTCCGGAACTCTCTCGAACGCGATCGTCAGAATGAGACGCTCGACGGCACGCGGCGCGAGCTGTGAGCTCGCAACCGTGCGGAGCTGATCGTGGTTGAGAGGAGCGCACGTCCGCGAGGGCATGATCACCGGGACGATCGAGAGCTCGCCGAGCGTTTGACCTGCCCACTTCGCAATCTGCTGCCGGATCAACTTCAGCGTGTGCACCGTCGGCTCGCCATGGGTGACGATCGCCTGACTCTCGCCTCCGCTGAGACTCGTCAGCGCCGCCGCGGCGACACCGGGAATCGCCAGTGCGGCGGGAAGCAGTAGCCGCACGCGATCGAATTCTTCTGCGGTGAGAATGCGGCGGCGGCGGTCGATCGCCAGATCGCGCTGTGTCATCCGATCGTGAGCGATGCGGATCACTTCGATGGCCTCGGTCGACAACGCCACTGCCGAATGCGCTTCCTTCTTTTCTTTCGTCAACGGAATCCGCGACACTTCATTCACACCGCTGCCCGTGCTCTTACGGCCCTCCGCCATGTCGACGAGCGGCACACGTCCGACTCCGTAGAGGTTCTTCGATGCGAGCACGTGCACGATTTCCTGCATCACGCGCTCGGCAGCGGCAACGTCCGCCGCTTCGAAGTTTCGCTTGCCCGCCTTGTCGCGGAGATCGACGAATCCGACCATGCGTCTGCCACGGCCGAAGATCGGCACGGCAATCAAACGATCATGGTTCTGGCGAAACAACACCTCCGCGACGAGCTCGTCTTCGGCCAGAGCGTTGATGACCAGCGGTGAGTGCGTCATGGCAAGACGATGAACGAGTGGATCTTTTCCATCGACCACTTTCCGAGAACCCGGATTGAATGCGTATGAAGTAACGACTTCGTATCGCTCACTCGTGTAGGAAGCCGCGAGATAGAGCGCAGCTTTCGTCGCGCCGGCGAGCTCGTACGCGGCATAGAGCGCGCTCTTGAGCTCGGGCTCGAGCGGTCGAACTTCGTCAAGTACCGCGAACCCTTGCTCACGGACAGAGACGTCGTCTTGCAACATGGTCGTTGCTCTCCGTTGTTCTGGACCCACCAACAAGGTAAGGCTCACGTCAAAGAACCGCAACTGTCGTTCCGTTTTTGGTTGTTGCGCTCTTGCTCCCGAACGCCCATATTGTTCGCGGGTCCTCTTTTCAATGCGAAGCGTAGATGCGGCCGAAGACGATCGTCGTCGCTTAGGGAGAATTACCCCGCGAGCACCGATTCAGGGGCGGATCGGCCACACTCCCGTCAGAATTCTCGACATCTCGCTTCGCGGTTCGCGCGTCGCACACGATGAGCCGCTGCCGGTTGGAACGACTTGTCTCCTGCAGTTTCAGTGGCACGAGTGTCCGATCGAAGCGTGGTGCGAGATCGTTCGCTCCCGCCTCCATGCGTTTGCACGTGCAGGTCACGCGGAGTTTCACACTGGCCTTCGAATCGTCGAAGCCGTGAATGGTTCGGCACCGATGCTGCGCGAGATGATCTGCTGGCACGTCACGCGCGCGCTCGACGCGCAGATTGCCGACGCACATGGCGAGCCTCCGCCTGCGGATCTCGATTCTCCGGAGGTCGATCGCGTCTTCATCCGCTGCGAGTTCATCCGCGGGATCTGGCGGCGCGTGACGACCGCAGATCCTCAGCAGCCTCCCTACGGCTTTACCGTTCGCGCCAGCGAACCGCCGAAAAATATCGAGAGACTCATCCGAACGTACGAAGGAAGCGATACGGAAACGCGCAAACTGATTCAGCGCATCGCGGCCGTCAGCCTGGGTAACGATGCCACGTTGCCCAATCGTTCGTACACACCATAGCAACTCATTCCCCTTCATTCATTTACTAGCAGGCGGTGCGTTTCCGGCACATTTCGTGCTCGGACTGAGCTGTGGCCTGAATGTTCAGGCCTTAGCAGTTCACGCAGTATCTGAAAGATCCGAAGGAGAAACCCATATGGCGAATACCAGCAAACGCGGCTTTGCGTCGATGGATGCAGCCAAACAGCGTGAAATTGCGAGCAAGGGCGGGCGCGCGGCGCACGCGAAGGGAACAGCGCACGAGTTTACGTCGGACGAGGCACGCGTCGCCGGTCGCAAAGGTGGCGAGGCCGTCAGCCGCGACAGGCAGCACATGTCCAACATCGGACGTGAAGGTGGTCACAGCCGTGGCGCACGCGCACGTGCAGCGGCAACCTCCAATGTGCCCCGTCCTGGTGAGCAGACCTTCGAGCGTCAAGTCAACACGGAACGCTCCGGCTTCGAACGTTCGTCGGGCGATGTCGACCGCCCGATCGCGAACAACAGCGAACGCTCGCAGGAACGCGACCGCACCTCATTCGCAGCGCAGGATCGCAATTCGTCGTCATCGAATTCGAATCGCGACGACCGGCGCAACGACGGCGGACGCAATTTGTGAGGAACAACGGGCGGGTTGAAAGACCCGCCCACGTTCTAACCCTTCGCCGGACGCCCGCTCAGCGAGCTCGGTGCGTTCACGTTGGCACCTTCATCCACGCCAATGGCAAGACGATCAACGAGCTCACCACCAAGCCAGCCTGTGACCAGTGCGCCACACACGGCGATGGCCGACAGCGCGATGGCAGTCATCGATGGCAGACTCGGATCTCCGTGACGCAGTAGCCAGCTGCCGATGAACAACGCCACGACACCAACGTTCCCGAGACCGTGAGCAGTCCCGACGCGCTTCGCGCGCGTGCCACCAGGGATCGCCAGCCAGTCGATCAAACCAAAGACCGCTGCAACCAGACCGCCGATCACTCCGGCGAAGATCATCCAATACGAAACGACGCCGAGGTTGCCGTTCTTCGTGATCAGCCAACCGATGTCGAAGAACAATGACGTGGCGAGCAATCCCAGCGGAAAGACGATGAGCATCTGATGAATCGGATGCCCCATTAATTTCGCTCCTTCTTTGAACATGAAGACACCTCCCAACAGGAGATGAAAAAGCAAGAGGAGTACCGACGCGCGAGGGCGCCTGTCGGACACTACCGTTTTCGGCCGAGCAGGGCCGCGCCAAGCAGAATCGCAGCAGCCGCGGCAATCCAACCGCGATGCTTGTTGAGCTCGAACTGGGCACTCGACGTGATCGCTCGATCGTCGAATGCGCCGTGTGCTCCCGCGTCGCCCGGCAGCGGATGCCAGAGGTTGTCCGGCCGGCCGGACTCTTCAGGCTCATCGAGCATCTGCGCGTCATACCCGTTCCGCGCAAGGTAGCGGTCGCCGGCGCCCGGAAAGAAACTGTTGCCGATGATCGCCTTCGAGGCGGGCCAGCCAACATTGACCTCGCGCCGATTGCTGTACGCGGCCCAACGAATCGCCTCCGCCGCAACCTCCGGTTGGAAGATCGGCGGCACGGGCTGCGCTTTGCGCGGCAATCGGCTCCGCACCCAGCGAAACTGCGGCGTATTCAGCGCGGGCATCTGCACCATCACGACGCGGACGTGACTGCCGTCGTGAATGAGCTCGCTGCGCAGCGAGTCGTGAAATCCCTGCACAGCGTGCTTGGCAGCGCAGTAGGCGGATTGCAGCGGAATGCCACGATACGCGAGTGCCGAACCAACCTGCACGATCGCGCCCCGGTCACGTGGCTTCATTCGTCGCAGTGCTGCGAGCGTGCCCCACACATAGCCGAGATACGTGACGTCCGTGACGCGCCGGTACTCCTCCGGCTGCATCTCCATAATGGGAGAGAAGACGGAGAGCATCGCGTTGTTCACCCAGATATCGATCGGTCCGAGCTCGCGCTCGACCGTCGCTGCTGCCTCCTCCACCGCGTCGTGATCCGCCACATCGAGCGGCAACACGAGCGCCTCTCCGCCGAGCGCCTCGATTTCGCGGCGCGCGCCTTCGAGTCCATCGCGCCCGCGTGCAATCAGCGCAACCCGCGCGCCGCGGCGTGCCCATGCGCGCGCCGTCGCGCGGCCGACGCCTGCTGACGCTCCGGTAACGACCACAACTTCACGCTGGCTCGTCATCTGCTTCGCTGATGACAAGCAATGAATCTGCCGAACTGTCTTCTTTGGGGTTTCGCTGCGACGATCGTGCTCACGACTCTCACCATCGTTGCGCAGTCCCTCGGTCTGACACGCATCGACATCCCGTTCATCATCGGCACGATGTTCACGGCGAATCGCGATCGAGCCAAAGTCATCGGCGTCGTCGTCCACATCCTCAACGGTTGGCTATTCGCGTTTGTCTATGCGCTCTTCTTCCAGGGTCTGCGCAATGCGTCGACTGCAATGGGTGCGGCGTTCGGTGTCGTGCAAGGGATCTTCGTCGTCTCGGTTTTGCTTCCACTACTCCCCGGTATTCATCCCCGCATGGCGTCCGAGGCGCGCGGCCCGGAGGCGGCGAGGCTGCTCGAGCCGCCAGGATTTCTCGCCGCGAACTACGGACGAAGCACCCCACTGGTCATGATCGTCGTGCACGCCGTGTATGGCGCCGTCCTCGGATTCTTCTATGTATTGCGCTGACTGCGCGCTTCCATCGTGCTCTCGATACAGATCGCTGCATTCAGCAGCGCGATGTGCGTGAGTGCCTGCGGCATGTTCCCCAGCAACGCGCCGCTCTCCGGATCGATCTCCTCCGACAGCAGACCGACATCGTTCGCGCGAGCAACCGTTTTCTCGAACACGGCGCGTGCCTCGTTCTCATTTCCGGAAAGCGCGAGTGCTTCGGCTAACCAGAAGCTGCACGGCAGGAACGCTCCTTCGCCCGATGGCAGACCATCGTTCGTCGTCCGTGTGTCGTATCGATAGATGAGATCGTCCTTGCCGAGTTCCCGTCGAATCGCGTCGATCGTCGAGATCATCCTGGGATCGCCGGGCTCCACCATTCCGACACGCGCGATGTAGAGCAGGCTCGCATCGAGCTCGGCCCCGTCGAGCACAGCAACGAAGCTACGCCGCGACTCATTGAATCCACGCGACAACACTTCTCGTCGAATCTGCTCTTTCTCGGCATGCCACCGCGCCGGATCCTCGTCGAGGTGTCCCTTCTCGACGAGCCTCTCGATGCAGTCGAGCGCCGCCCACGCCATCACCTTCGCGTGGACATGATGCTCACGGCCCGAGCGTTTTTCCCAAATGCCCATGTCGGGCTCGCGCCAGCGCTTCATCACCTGCTCCGCCAGACGCCTCGCCATGACACGCGCATCGCGCGTGAGCGTCTTGCCGCGATCGGCGTACTCTTCGATCGCGCCAAGGACCTCGCCGTAGATGTCGAGCTGGAACTGATCCTGGGCGGCATTGCCCGCGCGCACCGGAGACGACCGTTCGTATCCCTCGAGGTGCGCAAGCTGCCGCTCGCGCACGCGCGGTTCACCCATCACGTCGTAGAGCACCTGCAAATGCGGATGCGTCAGACGCGTCGAGTACATCAACCAATTCACGAACGCATCACCTTCGACGCGAAAGCCGCAGTCGTACAACGCGCTCGCCGTGAACGATGCGTCGCGCAGCCAGCAGAAGCGATAGTCCCAGTTCCGCACTCCTCCGATTTCCTCGGGCAGCGACGTTGTCGGCGCTGCCACGATTCCTCCGGACGGCGCGTACGCCAGCAACTTCAGCACGAGCACGCTGCGCATCACGACATCGCGATATTCGCCGCGATACGCGAGCTGCGAGGACCAGTCGCGCCAAAACTGCAGCGAGCGCTCGATTTCGTTCGTCGCATCGTCTCCAAGCAGTGGACGAACAGCGGCCGAGCGATCATCGAATGCCAGCGCGAAGTCGCGGCGCTCGCCGCGGCGCAACGTGAACGTGCACGACGCTACGTCGTCATGCAGCTCGAACGCGGCATCGCTATGCAGATGAAACACGCTCGCTCGCATTGAGCAATAGATCGCACCGCCTCGAACTTCGAGCGACACGCGATCGCGCGCGTAGTTCGGCCGCGGACCATAGCGCACCTCGATTGCGATCTCTCCCTCGAGTACTTCGATCCGTCGGAGCAACTGCCGGAACGGCGTCAGCGTCGTCTGCTTTTCCGCCTCTCGGCTGACCGGCATCAGATCGGTGAGCCGCGCGACACCGCTTTCTGTCGCGAACGTCGTCTCGAGCACATTCGTGTCGCCCGCATAACGACGCGTGACGCGAGACGGCGCCACAGGACGAATCGAAAACGATCCGCCTTTCCGCGCGTCGAGGATTGCTGCAAAAAGTGACGGGCTGTCGAACCTTGGCCAGCAGAGCCAGTCAATCGAGCCGTCACGCGCGATCAGCGCGCACGATCGCGTGTCTCCGATGACCGCGTAGTCTTCGATCGGCTTGTACGCTTCCGCCATCTTCGCAACAGTGCGATGCCTGCACCGAAGAGCGCCACACCGGCGATGATCGCGCCTGCCTTCCACAGCATCCGCGTCACGCCGGCCTCCGAGTCCGACTCGATGTAGCCGCGCTCCGGCAGGTCGCCGGCCGGACCTTCCGGTCCCTCACGCTCAGCCATTTGCAGGACTTGTGCGAGGTGGAGCGCTTTGCGGCCGGTGCTCTGCTCAATCTGTTCGCGACAGCTGAAGCCGTCGGCGATGATCAGCGTGTTGCGCGATGCCTCGCGCACGGCCGGCAACAGCACGCGCTCGCCGATGCGCATCGAGATCTCGTAGTTGTCGCGATCGAAGCCAAACGCGCCGGCCATGCCACAGCAGCCCGAGTCGAGTTGCCGGAACTCGAGCCCCATCTTCTTCAGCAGCTCCTCCTCGGGCTCGAACTTCATGATCGCCTTGTGATGGCAATGTCCCTGGATCACCGCGTTGCGATGAAGCTGCGGCAGCTCGATCTGCTCGCGCTGGAGAAACTCACTCAGCGTGAAAAAGCGCTTCGCGAGCGCGGCGTGCTCGGGAAAAAGATTCGGCAGCTCGTCGCGAAAGACCGAGATGCAGCTCGGCTCGAGTCCGACGATCGGATCGTCGCTCCCGCTCAGCGCATCGATCGACTCGCGAAGAACCTTCTTCGCTTCGTGCAACATGCCCCAGTCGTAGAGCGGCCGCCCGCAGCAGACCTGCTTCTGCGGAATCGTGACTTCGTATCCTCGCGCGCGAAGGAAATCGACCGCAGCGATTGCCGTCTCCGGCGCGAAGTGGTTGTTGAAGGTGTCCGGCCAGAGGATCACGCGCTTCCCATGCGACGGCGGCATTTCCGCGAAGCGCTGCCGGAACGTCTTGCGTGCAAAGCGCGGCATCGTGCGCTGCGGCGCGATCTTGCCGAGCGTTTTCAGCATGGGCAGCGACAGGATGAAGTTCGCCAGCCGCGGCGCGAGCGACGCGAGCCGCGCCCAGATGTGAATCAATCCCATCGAGTACGCCGCCATCGGCCGCATCCGCCCTTCGTAATAATGCGAAAGGAACTCGGCCTTGTACGTCGCCATGTCGACGTTGACAGGACAGTCGCCTTTGCAGCCCTTGCACGAGAGGCAGAGGTCGAGCGCCTCCTTCACTTCTTCGTTGTGCCACGACGCCGGCAGTTCCTCGCCCTGGAACATTTCGAAGAGCAGATGCGCGCGGCCGCGTGTCGAGTGCTCTTCTTCTCGCGTCGCCATGAAGCTCGGACACATCGTGCCGCCATCCATCCGGCGGCACGCTCCGACACCAACACAGCGCAGCATGGCCGTCGCGATGCTTCCGTCATCGTCGGGGAACTTGAAGTGCGTCTTCGGCGACCACGGTTTGTACCCGGCGCCGAGGCGGAGATTCTCCGTCGGCTCGTAGGGATTGACGACCTTGCCCGGATTCATCTTCCAGTCGGGATCCCACAGCGATTTGAACTCGCGGAATGCGCCGACGAGACGCTCGCCATACATCTTCGGCAACAGGACCGCGCGCGATTGCCCGTCGCCATGCTCGCCCGACAGCGAACCGTTGTACTTCACGCAGAGATCTGCGGCCTCATCGATATACGCGCGATATTTCCTGATCCCCTCTTCGCTCATCAGGTCGAAGTTGTTACGCGTGTGAACACAGGCCTGACCGAAGTGGCCATAGAGGTCGCCGATGTATCCGTAGCGGTTCATCAGCTCGCGCAATTCGCGAAGGTACTTGCCGAGGAATTTGGGATCGACCGCAGAGTCCTCCCACCCTTCCCACGTGCGTGGGCGCCCGGGAACGAATGCTGTTGCACCGAGCCCCGACTCGCGAATCTCCCAGACATGTCGTTGCTGCTTCCTGTCGTCATACTTGCGGTGCGACTGGCCGTGCAGCGCGTCGATCATCTTCTGCGCGTTCGCGCCCGATTCTTCCTTCGACTCGCCTCCAAACTCGACGAGCAGCCAGCCTTTCCCTTCCGGGAGAAGCTTCAGGTTCTCGGCGCGCATGCCCTTCGCCTTCATGTCGTTCACGAGGCGATCGTCGATCCCTTCGAGTCCGATGGGCTTGAACTCGAGCAGGCGCGGCACGTCATCCGCGGCTGCATAGATGTCTTCGTAGCCAACGACGACGAGCGTGCGCACTGGCGGCGAGTAGACGAGCTTGCACTTCGCGCGCAGGACGATCACGCAGGTGCACTCGCTCCCCACCAGCGCCTTTGCCACGTCGAATCCATCCTCGGGCAGCAGCGAATCGAGGTTGTAGCCCGAGACGCGCCGCGGGATCTTCGGATATTTCTCGCGGATGTCGTCGGCGTACCAGTCACGAATCCGTTTGAGTCCCGCGTAGATCTCCCCCCGCCGTCCACCCTCTCTAACGATTCGTTGCAGCTCCTCCTCGGACGTCGCACCGACACGCATCCGGATACCGTCGTAGGTCAGGATCTCGAGCTCTTCGATGTTGTCGACGGTCTTGCCGGCCATGAGGGCATGCACGCCGCAGGAGTTGTTGCCGATCATTCCGCCGATCGTGCAGCGCGTGTGCGTCGCGGGATCGGGACCGAAGGTCAGCGTATGTTTCTCAGCCGCATCGCGAAGATCGTCGAGGATGATGCCCGGCTGCACCCACGCATACTTCTCCTCGAGGTTCAGCTCGAGGATCGAGTTCATGTACTTCGAGAAGTCGAGCACGATCGCGACGTTGCAGCATTGACCGGCGAGCGATGTGCCGCCGCCTCGCGCCAGGATCGGCGCGCCGAACTCGCGGGCGAGCGCAACGGTCGCGACGACATCGTCTTCGTCGCGCGGCGCCACGACGCCGATCGGAACCTGCCGGTAGTTCGACGCGTCCGTCGCGTAGAGCGCCCGCGATCCGTTGTCGAAGCGTACCTCGCCGCGGACGACCTTCCGCAGCCGTTCCGCCAACTCCTCGGCATCCAGCTCCAGCGAGTGAACGCGGTCGCGATAGACGAATGGCGAGTGGACAGGCCGTTCGTCGTGCGGAAACTCGACCGAGGGAAAACGATTGCGTTCGTTCTTCTGCATCAGTGGCCCGCGAAAAGTATCACTTGACATTCATTTCGACGATTGGCTAAATATCGAAGCGTGAGTCTGGTGTTCAAAGCGCTCTCCGATCCCACGAGGCGGCGAGTCCTCGAGCTGCTGAAGGCTGGGCCGCTGAGCGCCGGAGAGCTCGCCGACCACTTCGACGTCTCGAAACCGACGATGTCCGCACATTTCGCCGTTCTCCGTGAGGCGGGTCTGATTGCATCGGAAAAACAAGGCAAGTCCGTCGTCTATGAGCTGCAAATGTCGGTCCTCGAAGATGCGCTGCTCGGATTTGCAAAGGCCTTCGGATGGAAGCTCCAGGAGAGCAGGGAGCCGAGGGGGAAGCGCACGAAGGAGGCGCTGAACCGATGAACACGCAGAAGCCTCTTTACGTATTCACAGCATTCGTCGCCGCCGTCATCGCGTTGATCATCGCCGGCAAATTCGGCGTGGTCGATTCCGCTGCCGTCAAGAGAGGTCTCGGAATCGCGATCGGTGCGCTCGCCATCGGAATCGGCAACTATCTTCCGAAAATGCGTCCGTTCAAGGCCTCACGTGCAGAGCGGTTCGCCGGATGGGTCTTTCTGCTCGCCGGTATCGCGTTCGTGGGGCTCTTTCTGCTCGCACCAATCGAGCTCGCGAGACGCGCGTCGGCGATCGTTGGTGTCACCTCGCTCTTGATCGTCGCGGCAGTAGCGATTCCGCTCGCTCGCGGGGCACGATTGCGCGGTTCGGAAGTTTCCATCGCGCTGACCCTCTCGTTCATCTATGTGTTCGCTGTGGCATGTGTCGTCTATCTCTTCGGCAGCACACCGTGGGTCGACTGGATGTTTGCTGGGTACTGGATCGCGTATTCGGTGCTCATTTCAATCGGAAGCTCCAGGAGGAAACATGTTTGCTCTGTTGATGGGCCTCAAGACGATCACGCCGCGTGAGCTGGATCGGGTAGCAAAGGATCGGCACGTTGCGATCTTCGACGTCAATTCGCGGCAGAGTTGGATGTCTGCCCACGTTCCCGGCGCCAGGCATGCAGAGTCCGCTACCTACGGCGTGGACGAACTGCCGGAGGACAAGGAATCACTGCTCGTCTTCTACTGCTCGAATCCGCTCTGTCGCAAGGCCCCCAACGCCGCGAAGCGCGCGAAGGCATTCGGCTATCAAGATGTGAGGGTGATGTCTGCGGGGATCAGCGGTTGGATGAGTGCGGGATTACCGACGGAATCCGGACGCTGAGCGCTCCGCATCTTTCACTTTCAATTCCACACCGATTCCCGGACGCGAGAGATCCGGACGCAGCACTCCGTCCTTCGCCTCGAGGAACCCCTCGAACAGCCTCGACTCGATGCGCACGTGATCAAAGAAATACTCGAGATGCCGCAGCGGCAGCAGCGCGCATCCGAGGTGTGCGTGAAGCGATGGTGCGCAGTGCGACGAGAGCGGAATCGATCGCGATTCGCAGAGCGCTGACGCTTTGATGAAGCCTGTGATGCCGGTGCAGCGCGTTGCATCGGCCTGCAACACATCCACCGCGTCCGCCGCGATCATCGTGTCGAAGTACTGCAGCTCGTAACCGTACTCGCCCGCAGCGATCTCGATCGGCGTGCGCTCGCGAATGAAGCGCAATCCGTCGAGATCGTCTGATGACACCGGCTCTTCGAACCACGTCACCCCATCTTCCGCGAAGACTTCGGCCTGCCAGAGCGCACGTTTGCGTGAATAGGCACCATTGGCGTCGACGAAGAGCTCCGCGCCGGGACCGATCGCTTCGCGCACGGCACTCACGCGCTCGCGATCTGCGCGCCAGTCGCGGCCAACTTTCATTTTCACGCGACTCCAACCCGTGAACGCGTTCCGCAGCTCTTCGATCGTCATCGACGTGAAGCCGCCGCTGTTGTAGAGCGGCACCGTCTCTCGCACTGCGCCGAGCAGCGTCACCAGCGGCACACCGAGCAATTTGCACTTCAAATCCCACAGCGCTGCGTCGACGGCGGAGATCGCCATCGCGGCGACTCCGCGCCGTCCGAGATTGCGAACCTTCGCGATCATCACGCTCCACGCCGATTCCGGCGACATCGGATCGATCATCAGATCGCTGAAATGGTTCCGGATGAACTCCGCGGTAGCGGTGTCCGCGTAGGTGTAACCAAAGCCTGTTCGCTCACCGCGCGTGATGTGTACCGTCACGAGCGTGGTCGAATCCCACTCCGCGGTGCCGTCCGACTCCGGCGCAACGGTCGGAATCGTGTAGGCGCCGGCGCGGAACGAATCACTCACTTCTTGATCGCGTCCAGGATTTGTTTCATCGACTGCTTGATCATGGCGCCGCGCGCGGGATCGCGCAGCAGCGACCAGAGAAACGATTTCGCCTGTTCCGCGGTGATGTGTGGCGGCAGCGGCGGAACTTCCGGATCGGTGATGAACTCCAGCACGGTCGGGCGGCTCTCGTTCAAGGCATGATTCCACGCATCCGCAATGCGCTCCGGATGATCGACTCGAATGCCGCGCAGCCCGAGCATCTCCGCGTACTTCGCGTACCCGAACTCCGGCAACTCCTGCGACGGCGCAAACTTCGGATCGCCGGCCATCACACGCTGCTCCCACGTCACCATGTTGAGATCGTCGTTGTGCAGAATCGCGACGATCAACCGCGGATCACTCCACTCCCTCCAATACTTCTTGATCGTGATCAGCTCGTTGATGCCGTTCATCTGCATCGCGCCGTCACCGACGCACGCGATCGCGACGCGATCGGGAAAGGCGAACTTCGCCGCGATCACGTAGGGCACGCCCGGCCCCATCGTCGCGAGATTGCCCGACAGCGATCCAAGCATCCCCCGGCGGAACTTGAGATCGCGCGCATACCAGCTCGCGACGGAGCCCGAATCCGCCGACAAGATGCAGTTGTCCGGCAGCCTCGGCGACAACTCCCAGAACACACGCTGCGGATTGATCGGCTTCGCCTCGTCCATCGCGCGCGCTTCGAGCAGCTTCCACCACTCCGTGATCTCGTGCTCGAGTTTCTCGCGCCACGAGCGATCAACCTTTCGCTGCAGCAGCGGGATCAGCGCACGCAGCGTTTCCCTGCTATCGCCAACGAGATTCACTTCCATCGGAAATCGCAGCGACAACATGCGGCCGTCGATATCGATCTGGACGCCGCGCGCCTTCCCTTCCTTGGGCAGGAATTCCGAATAGGGAAAGTTCGAACCGATCATCAACAAAGCGTCACACTCCTGCATCATCACGTCGCTCGGCTTCGTGCCGAGCAGCCCGATCGAGCCGGTGACGAACGGCAAATCGTCCGGCACCGCAGACTTTCCGAGGAGTGCCTTCGCGATGCAGGTGCCGAGGATGTCGGAGACCTCGATGATCTCGTCGGTGGCGCGCAGTGCGCCCGCGCCAACGAGAATCGCCGGCTTCGCACAACCGTTCAGCAGGTCCGCAGCGCGCCACAGATCCTCATCGCGAGGAATCACGCGCGGTGAGGTCCATCCCGTCCCCGAGTGGATCGTCGAATGCGCATGCGGCGGTTGCGCCATCTCCTCGTCCTGCAAGTCGTGCGGAAAAACGATGCACGTCACCGTCCGTTCCGCGAGCGCAACGCGGATCGCGCGATCGACGAGATGACGCACCTGCGCCGGTGCCATCGCGGTGTTCACGAATTCTGAGGCGACATCCTTGAACAGGGACGGCAGATCGACTTCCTGTTGATACGCGCCTCCGATTGCGAGACGCGATGACTGCCCGACGATTGCGACGACCGGCTGATGATCGAGCTTCGCGTCATACAACCCGTTCAACAGATGAATCGCGCCGGGACCCGACGTCGCGAGACAGACACCCACTTCGCCCGTGTATTTCGCGTGCGCGCACGCCATGAACGCCGCCATCTCTTCATGCCGGACCTGGATGAAGTCGAGCCCTTCGATCTTCTCGAAGGCACCCATGATTCCGTTGATCCCGTCGCCCGGGTATCCGTAGATGCGGCGGACGCCCCACTCTTTCAACCGTTCGAGAAGAAACTCACTTGTGGTTTGCGCCATGGCGGGCAAGGGAAAGTGCAACTGGCATTCCGGGGGGCACATAATCCTCCGGCATGCGCCCCAACCTTCTTGCGCGATTCGGAATGCGCAGCGCTGATTTCTGCGAGCGCTGGTTTCCTGATGCGTTCGTCTTCGCACTGGCTGCCATCGTCTTCGTTTTCATCGGCGGACTCTCGATCGGTGTCGCACCTTCCACGCTCGCAACCGAGTTCGGCAATGGCTTCTGGTCGCTCGTCAACTTCACGATGCAGATGGCCGTCGTCATCATCGGCGGCTTCGTCGTGGCATCGTCGCCACCGATCGCGCGGCTCACACGCTCACTCGCGTCGATTCCGAAGTCGCCTCGCGGTGCGGTGGCGTTCGTCGCCGCGTTCGCGATGCTTTCCTCGCTGATCTCGTGGGGACTCTCGCTGATCTTCACCGGTCTGCTCGTGCGCGAAGTCGTTCGCCGCATCGAACGTGTCGACTACCGCGCCATCGGCGCTGCTGCCTATCTCGGCCTCGGCAGCGTCTGGGCGCTGGGTCTCTCCTCATCAGCCGCGCTGCTGCAGGCCACGAAGTCTTCGATTCCGCCCGCGCTTCTTCCGATCACCGGCGTGATACCTCTGACGCAGACTCTCTTCACCTGGCAGAACGGCGTGATGGCGGGAGTGCTCATCACGATCTCCGTTGCCGTCGCGTGGTTCTCCGCGCCGGACGCTTCGGAAGCGCGCACTGCAAGCGAAATGGGGGTCGTCTTCGAACCGATGGAGCTCGTGAGCGAAGAGCGGGCAGCAACTCCCAGCGAGCGCTTCGAGCAGAGTCCGATTCTCAGCGTCGTGATCGCCGCGTTGATGATCTGGTATCTCGTGACGACGTTCCGCGCGAAAGGCGGATTGGCCGCCTTCGATCTCAACAACTTCAACTTCGCGTTCATCGCCGCGGGCCTGCTGCTGCACTGGCGTCCGCGCTCGTTTCTTCGCGCGGTCGCGAAGTCCGTTCCGGCAACGGCGGGCGTGCTGATTCAGTTCCCGTTCTACGGCGGCATCTTCGGGATGATCTCGAAGACACCGATCGCCGAACGGCTCGCAGCGTTGTTCGTCGCAGTCACGACGAAGTCGACGTTTCCTCTCGTCGTCGCCGTCTACTCCGCAATCCTCGGCATGTTCGTTCCGTCAGGCGGCGGCAAGTGGGTGGTTGAAGCGCCGTACGTCATGGCCGCTGCAAAAAACCTCGGCGAGCACCTCGGTTGGACCGTGCAGATCTACAACGCGGCCGAGGCGCTGCCGAATCTGATCAATCCGTTCTGGATGCTGCCGTTGATGGGCATCCTGAACGTCCGCGCGCGCGACCTCGCGGGATACTCCGTGCTCCAGCTGATGTTCCACGCACCCGCCGTGCTTCTGCTCTGCTGGCTATTCGCTCAGACGTTTTAACCGCTCGATGATCTGTGTGCGCATCGCGGGATCCTTCTCTTTTTCCGCGATGGCTTTCAGCTGCGTCGAAGCGCCTGTCACGCAGAGGGCGTCGAGCACCGCCTGACGCACTACGGCATCCGTGTCGGCGTCGTAGAACGACGCGATGGTCGCCGCATTGCCCCCTGCAAATGCGACGTTCCGAATCGCGGTTGCGCGCAGCATCGGGTTTTTCTCCGTCTTCGCGATCTCCATCAGCTTGTCGATGTTGCCGCCGATGAACAGACCTTCGATGATGCGTTTGCGGATGACAGTCGCGGTCTCTTTCGCGTAGAGGCTCGCCAACTCGGCGCGCGCACCGAGGGCTCCCAGGTTAATGACGGCCTCGCCGCGGAGGTCGACGTTTGGTTCTGTCTTCGCGAGCGCCAGCAACTGTTCACGATCACCAGTCGTCAGGAACGCCTTCATCACCGCGTGACGAACGACGACGTCTTTCGTCGACGAGTAGACATCGGTGAGCGCCTTCTTCGATTCCTCTCCGCCTACGAACGAGAGATAGCGGACTGCGCGGCGCTGCAGCTCAGGACTATTGGAGTCCTTCGCGGTCTTCACGACGATCGAGATCGCGCGCGGATCGCCCGACTGACTGAAGACGAAGAGGACCTTGTCCTTGACCTTCGTTCCATCTTTGCTGCGGAGAATCTCGTCGCCGATCCTCACGGCATTCTCCGGATCGTCTTCCATCATCCCGCTGAGTGCGATGATCTGCGTCGAAGGATCGTTCACGACCGTGTAGGAAAATCCGTGGCCCGTTGCCTGCCGGATCTCGACTTCGAGCACCGCCGCATCTTCCTTCCACTTGCTCTTCGGATACCGCTGCTTCAGCTCCTCGATCGACGCGAGCGCATCGGCGCCCAAACCTCGCCTGTTGTACGAATAGGCGAGCCAGTAGAGCGCAGCATCCGCGTGCTCGAGACCTGCGTCGGCGACGCGGCGATAGAGCGACGTTGCTGTCTGCCAGTCGTGCTCATCGAGGGCATCGTTCGCACGCGAATACAGCGACTCTTCGCGCGCCACTTTTCTCTCGTGCACGCGCTCCGATGCGATTTCGATCTCGGGCTCGGTCCATGACACCACGTTGCCGAACAGCGGCAACGTGATCAGAAGTACGGCAGCACTGCGGAACGGGATCATGATGGGTTTCCTCATAGAGAATGCATTCGATTCGAGGCGAGAAGGTTCTGGCTCGGCCGCTCGCTTCGGGAATTCAGCACGCGCAGTTTGAACAGCAGGTTGCGTGCGTCGATGCGCTTCTGCAGATCCGCGAGCTCTTCGGGCGAGAGCTTGTCATCTGCATGCGAGAGCTCGACGAGCACCGGCTCGATGTCGGAAAGCACGTTCGCGATGCGCGCATCACCGCGCCGCATCGCCGTCTGACGATAGAGGCGATTCGCCGTGACCAGGTCCTCGGCGCGCGACTGCTCGCCGCTGACATCGAGATCCTTCGCGGGATCGGCATTCGCGACTTCCGTCAGGACGCGCTCGGCCGCATCGAGATGATCGCCGACGACATTGACGAGAACATTGGCTTCAGGATTGGGCTGCTTCGGAATCGCTGCAACAGCCGGCCGCTGGGGGTCGCTGGCAGGCTGTCGATGTCTCCAGATCTCGCCACCCACGAGGACGATTGCAAGCGCGGCGGCGACCGCAAGCAGCCACCGACGCGTCTTCCGCTCGCGGCGGTCGAGGCGCCAACGCAGCCGGTTCCAAACCTCATCGGCGTACGCGGGACCTCGCTGCGGCACTTCCGCCGCATCGACGAGCGCGAGCACCTGCTGCAGCGTCGCGTAGCGCGCACCACATTCACTGCACGCGGCGAGATGCTCGGCCGCATCCGCATCGCGATAGTGATGCGCAATCAGTTGTTCATCGTTCAGGTGTTGCATTGGTTCGGCCTCACGAGTGGCTCCAGGGAATCGCGCAGCTTTCGCACGGCGCGAAAAATCGTATGTTTCGCAGCGTTGACCTGGATCCCGAGTGTCTTGCCGATCTCTTCGACCGGCATTCCTTCGAAATGACGAAGAACGAACGCGGTGCGCTCGTTGTCACTGAGCAATTTCATGGCAGCCGCGACCTGCCGCTGCACTTCGGCACTCAACACGACACGATCCGGCTCGGGCGCGCCGGATGCCGCGTCCAGCAACTCATCGCTCGTCGTGTACTGCTTGTCGTGACGCTGGCGTGCGCGCAACAAGTCGAGCGAGCAGTTCACCGCGATGCGATGCAGCCACGTCGAGAAGTTCGCACGCTCTTCAAAGCCGTCGATCTGACGATACGCGCGAAGAAACGTCTCCTGCACCACATCGTCGGCATCATGTTCGTTTCCAGTCATACGCCAGGCGACACGGAAGATGGAGCGGCTATGACGCTCGACGAGCAGCCGGAAGGCATCCGCGTCGCCGTCACGGGCACGGCTGACGGCTGCGACGTCGGTCATCTCCATGTCGCTACCTTAGACTCTCGAGCCAGCTGGTGGTTAGCCCGATTAGACAGCAGGCAGCAGGCAGCAGACAGCAGAGGGAACCGGCAGGCTCAACGGTTTACACATCCTGCTACCTGCTGCCTGCTGTCTGCTGCCTGAAGGGTTACACTGTTCATCGCACCGAAACCTAACCTTCGCTGCTTCGTAACGTCATTAGACGGGACACGACAATGAAACGTGGTGCGATCGCAATCCTCTTCGCGATCGCGTCCGTGAGTGCGCTCTCTGCGCCTCCGGTCGCGACATCGACTACGAGCGCCTCCACCACGAGCGCGGCACCTGCACCCGGGCCGCCACCAACGCGATCCCTCATCGTCACCTCGCAGGACTTCTCCAGCCTTCTCGCCGACGACTGCGATCACTTCCACACGCGCAACACGACCTCGTTCCCCGCCGCCTCGCGCTCGCAGGAACAGCAGGACATCGCACTGCAAGGCATCGATGTGCTGAAGATTCACAGCAGCGAGCAAGGTGGGATCCTCGTTCGCGGCTGGGACAAGCCGACTGCGCGGCTCACGGTCTGCAAAGAAGCTGTTGGCTTCACGCAGCAGCAGGCGCAACGGACGCTGGGTGCAATCAACATCTCGTCGCGCAACGGCGACGTCAGCGCCACAGGTCCAACGAACGATGAGACGCAAGCCTGGTGGGTCCACATGATCCTTCGCGTTCCTCGCAACGCGGGACTCGAAGTGACCTCGGCCAACGGCGGCATCGCGATCCGCAACATGAACGGCAGGATCACCGCGCGCGCGAAAAACGGCGGTATCTCCATCGAGAAGACCTCAGGGCAGATCGACGCGTCGACGGTGAACGGTCCGATCTCTCTCAAGCTGGGGCAGGACCAGAGCTCGTCGGTCGAAGCGCGAATTGCCGATGCGGGCGAGATCTTCTGCCGTATCTGCCGCGCGGAAAACTACAGCGCGAATCACAAGCTCGTCCGGATTGGCAACGCCGCTCCTTCCATCAAACTGACGACGACGAGCGCTCCCATCGTGATCGATCAAGTACGATGATGCGCTGACGCATGCATCGGCTGATCGAGCTCATTCTTCATTACGGCGTTCCTCTCGTCTGTCTGAACGTCTTTCTCGAACAGATCGGCGCGCCGATTCCGGCGGTTCCTACGCTGATCATCGCGGGAGCACTCGCGCGCAATGGGCAGTTGTCGTCGTCGCACGTGCTCACCGGCGCGCTCCTCTCATCGGTCGTCGCCGACTGGATCTGGTTCCTCCTCGGCCGCCGCTACGGCTACCGTATTCTTCGCACGCTGTGCCGTATCTCGCTCTCGCCGGATACCTGCGTGCGAGAGACCGAGGCGAACTTCGAAAAGTGGGGGATGCGGTCGCTGCTCTTCGCGAAGTTCGTTCCCGGATTCTCGACGGTCGCGCCTCCTCTCGCGGGTGCAACCAAGGCGAGCACGCTCGAGTTTCTCGTGTTCGATGCAATCGGCGCCTTCCTGTGGGCCGGTTCAGCCGTGGTCGCGGGCCGCGCATTTCATCATCAGATCGGCACCCTGCTGCAGCGTCTGGAAGATCTTGGCTGGTGGTCGGTGACGATCGTCGTGTCGATCGTCGCGCTGTTCATCCTCATCAAGTGGTATCAGCGGCTTCACTTCTACCAGCAGCTCCGCGTCGCGCGCATCAGCGTGAATGAAGTGAAAGACATGATTGATCGCGGAGAGTCGCCGGTCGTCATGGACGTGCGTACACGCGCGTCGAGGAAGCAGGATCTGCGGCGCATTCCGACGGCGATCGTCGCGGCGACACCGGAAGAAGTCGCGCAACAATTGGAGAGCATTCCGGTCGGGACGCCGATCATCTTGTACTGCACGTGACCAAACGAGGCCTCAGCCGCCCGTGTGGCGCGCATGCTGATGGATCGGGGATACAAGAAAGTACGGCCTCTCGCGGGAGGATTCGACGCGTGGGTCGATGCCGGTTTTCCAGTCGAGGACTTGAGTGAATGACGGAGTCGACCTACATCCACGGAACCGCGCCCGAGGAACAGCGCCGGCTCTCGCTGCTGAATGATGTGCTGCTGAATCCCGCATCGTTGCGCGAGATCGCACTTCACGGCGACGAGCGCGTCATCGACTTCGGCTCCGGCCTCGGACAGTTCTCGCGGACGATGGCCCGCGCGCTGCCGCAAGGACGTGTCGTCGGTGTCGAACGCAGCGACGAGCAGCTCGCACTCGCACGAAGACTTGCGGCAGAGGAAGGCGAGGCCGATCTAGTGGACTTTCGCCAGGGCGATGTGCTCGACGCGGACCTCGAGTGGGGAACGTACGACGTAGCACACGCGCGCTTCGTGCTCGAACATGTTCCGGATCCTCTGCGCGTAGTGAAGAGCATGGTGCGCGCAGTTCGTCCCGGAGGCCGCATCATCCTCGCGGACGATGATCACGATGTCCTTCGGCTCTGGCCCGAACCGCCGGGCATCGCGGAATTGTGGCGAGCCTACATGCGCAGCTATGACCGCATCGGCAACGATCCGTTCATCGGACGGCGGCTCGTGCAATTGCTGCACGACGCGGGGGCGCAGCCAGTGCGCTGCACCGTGATCTTCTTCGGCGGCTGTGCGGGGATGGAGATCTTTCCGACGCTCGCGGCGAACATGATTGGTGTGGTCCGTAGCGCGCGCGACACGATTCTCTCGATGGGACTCTTCGATGAGAAGGCCTTCGACGCCGTGCTCCGCGAGTACGAAGCGTGGTCGAAACGACCGGACGCGGCCATCTGGTTCACGATGCCCTGGGCGGAAGGGAGAGCGGGCTCGTGAGGTGGAGGACAGGCGCCCCCGCCTGTCCACCGAGACGACAGGCGAGGGCGCCCGTCGCCCCACGGAGTGAGCACAAAAGCTGCAGTCCGACTCATCCGTGCCTGAAAAACTTTCCGAAGTCACGATCGCCTTCTATCGGCATGCGTTGAAGATTCTGGCGGACGCGGGCGTTCCGGCACTCGTGGGAGGCGCCTATGCTTTCGCCCGCTACACGGGAATCGAACGACATACGAAAGATTTCGACGTCTTCATTCGGGGCGGCGATTTCGAACGGGCAGCGGACGCGTTTCGCGCCCATGGCTATTCATCGGAACTGACTTTTCCCCATTGGCTCGGCAAAGCATTTCATGGCGACGATTTCGTCGACCTCATCTTCAGCGCAGGAAACGGCGTGGCACAGGTTGACGATCTCTGGTTCAAGCACGCGGTCGATGAAGTCGTCTTCAATGTTCCATGCAAACTGATCCCGCCGGAAGAGATGATCTGGTCGAAGGGTCTCATCATGGAGCGCGAGCGCTTCGATGGCGCCGACGTTCTGCACGTGATGCGCGCCGTGGGAGCAACGCTCGACTGGCGCCGCCTGATCGATCGCTACGGCCGCCACTGGCGCGCACTCTTCGCGCACGTCGTCCTGTTCGGTTACGTCTATCCGTCCGAGCGATCGAGAATCCCGTCCTGGGTGATCGACGAGCTCGGCGCGCGTCTTCGCGCGGAAACCACACACGGCGATTCGGATGAGAGGATCTGTTTCGGCACGATCATTTCACGTCAGCAGTACTTGATGGACGTCGACGAGTGGGGCTATCTCGATGGCCGGCTGAGCCCGATCGGCAATTTGTCCGAGGAAGAGATCGCTCACTGGACGGCCGGAATCGCACAGGACGGAAGCCCGAAATGAACGAACGAACGACGCTACGCATTGCTGCCGTTGCGGACATTCACGTCAAGAAGACTTCGCAAGGTGCCTTTCAGAATCTCTTCACCAGTGCGACCGAGGCGGCAGACGTGATGCTGCTGTGCGGCGATCTCACCGACTACGGCTCGGTCGATGAGGCAAAAGTGCTCGCGAAGGAAATCACGAGCTCGTTGCGCATTCCGGCAATCGGCGTCCTCGGCAATCATGATTACGAGTCGGACAGCGAGGAAGAAATCCTCCGCATCCTTACCGACGCCGGGGTGACGATGCTGGACGGCGACTCGTACGAGTTGCACGGCGTCGGCTTCGCCGGAGTCAAAGGCTTCGGGGGCGGTTTCGGCCGCCGCGCACTCGGTGCGTGGGGCGAGAAGATGATCAAGAGCTTCGTGCACGAAGCGATCGAAGAGTCGTTGAAGCTCGAAGCCGCGCTGGCGCGTCTGCGCACCCCGCAGAAGATCGGCGTGTTGCATTACTCGCCGGTTCAGGCAACCGTCGAAGGGGAGCCTCTGGAAATCGTCGCGTTTCTCGGCTCATCGCGCCTCGAGGAGCCGCTTGATCGTTATCGAGTCACCGCCGTGTTTCACGGGCACGCGCACCGCGGATCGCCGGAAGGCCGCACGAAAGCGAACGCGCCGGTGTACAACGTCGCAATGCCGGTGCTGGCAACACACTTTCCGGAGCGCCCGCCGTTTCGTGTGATCGAAGTCCCGATCGGCGAGCCGGCATTCGCGGGATAGAATTCGCGCCGTGCGACACGCGGCATTTCCGCGCGGCATCACTCGCGAAGACCTCGTCCGTTGGTATCGCGCAGGCCGCAAGAATTCGAAGGCGATCTTCTCGATTCCTGTCGAGAGCGCGTATTACGAGCGTCCCATCGCCCTTCGCAATCCAATCGTCTTCTACGAAGGCCATCTTCCCGCGTTCGCGGTGAACACGCTCATCAAGCTCGCGCTTCAACACGGCGGAATCGATGAGCACTTCGAGGTGCTCTTCGCGCGCGGCATCGATCCCGACAGCGTCGATGCCGTGAAGAATCCAACCGATGTCTGGCCGCGCCGCAGCGCCGTGCTCGAGTACGGAAGTCAAGCCGATGCGATGATCGAAGACACGCTCGGTTACGCGACGATCGAAGACGGCTCCGTCCCGCAACTGCGCGGCGCGGAGGCGGCGATCGCGATCCTCGAGCATGAGCAGATGCATCAGGAAACTCTGCTCTATATGTTTCACAACCTTCCCTATTCGAAGAAAGTGAAGCAGCCGGCACTCAATGCCTCAACGCCTCAACGCATAACGAATCGCGAAACCGGTATGGTCCGCATCCCGCGCGGCATCGCAACTCTCGGTGGCGATGAAGGTGTGTTCGGCTGGGACAACGAGTTTCCCTCGCTCCAGGTCGACGTTCCGGAATTTCTCGTCGACCGCCACAACGTGACGAACGGCGAGTTCATGCAGTTCGTCCAAGCGGGCGGCTATCGCGACCCTTCCTTCTGGAGCGAAGCGAACTGGAGTTGGGTGACGACGGAGAAGGTTGAACATCCCCACTTCTGGCTGAAGAACGAGCGCGGCTGGTTCTGGCGCGGCATGTTCGCGCTGATTCCATTGCCGGAAGACACTCCCGTCTACGTCACACTCGCGGAGGCGGAAGCGTATGCGCGCTGGCGCAACGCGCGCGTGATGTCGGAGGCCGAGTACCACCGCGCTGCGTTCGGAACACCATCCGGGGAAGAACGTCCGTTTCCGTGGGGCGATGAGCCTGCCGATCCATCGCGCGGCAATTTCGGATTCGCAAACTGGGATCCTGTTCCGGTTGGTTCGTATCCGGCGGGCGCGAGCGCGTGGGGCGTTCATGATCTCGCGGGCAACGGCTGGGAGTGGACGTCGACACCGTTCGCCGGGTTCCCAGGCTTTCAGCCGATGGCCTCGTATCCCGTCTACTCCAGCGACTTCTTCGATGGTGAGCACTACGTGCTGAAGGGCGCCTCACCAGCGACTTCGCCGGAGATGATCCGCCGTAGCTTCCGCAATTGGTTTCGCGGCACGTATCCGTATCTGTACGCGAAGTTCCGCTGCGTGCAGTCATAGTTCGTGCATTGCGAATACGCATGGAAATGAAGACCTACCAGGCAAAGCAATTCAATCTCAGCGGGCTCACCGGCATCTCGGACAAGACGCTCGAGATGCATTTCAAACTCTATGAAGGCTACGTCACGAACACGAACACATTGACGGAGCGCATTGCGGCAATTCTCGCCGACGGCAAAGTCGATCAGGAGGAAATGCCCGCCTACTCGGAGCTCACGCGCCGCCTTGGTTTCGAATACAACGGCATGGTTCTGCACGAGTACTACTTCGGCAACTTGCGCAACGGAGGCGGCGGAGATCCGGATCGTAAGTCCGAGTTCATGCAGTCGGTATCGCGCAGCTTCCCTTCATATGAGATCTGGAAGGCCGACTTCGTCAGCGTAGGCAAGATGCGCGGCGTTGGCTGGGCAATCTGCTATCTCGATCCCGCGAACGGCCACGTCTCGAATCACTGGATCACGATGCACGAGACGGGCAACATCGCGGGCTTCGTTCCGCTGCTCGTCATGGATGTGTGGGAGCACGCGTTCCTGCTCGACTACAAACCGTCAGACAGACCAAAGTACATCGATGCATTCATGGCGAATGTCGACTGGCGAGTGGTGGAGAGCCGATTGAGCGCGGTGCAGGTGACTGCAACGGTACGTTAGGGGTTTCGCTGTCATCCTGAGCGTGAGCGAAGGAGCCCGAGGTCGAGGGGTCCTTCGCCTTCTTCGCGGCTCAGGATGACGCCAGTTCCACCGTTCCCTTGCGCTCGAGCTTGCCCCAGCCCGCTCGAATTCCGGAGATGGCGGTCTTCAGTGATTTGAGCAGCACGGCATACATCAATTGCCTGTAGAGAAACCGCTGCCAGAAGAGCCATACGAGCATCTTCGGATCTTCGCGATCGAGTTTGAAGGCCACGCTCGCCCCTATGAGCTCGATGACGAAGAAGAACGCGTACATGAACGCGACGACATAAAGCTGCGACGCGGCCACCGGGAACGGCTGCCAGTCCTGCGTGAGATCGCGTCGCAGCATCGCATCGATCGTCTTGCCGAGCGCCCAGAGGATCTGCAAGTCGACGAGAGGTGACAGTGCCTGATATGCGATCTGGAACAACCAGAGCGACGGGAGCATCAGCCGTCCAAACCATCCGTACCGTCCGATCGCACGGCGATGCTTCCAAAGACACTGCAGCGTGCCGAACGCCCAGCGGAAGCGCTGCTTGAACAACGCGCGGAACGAATCCGGCGCCTCCGTGTAGCCGACCGCCTCGGTTTCCGTATCGACACGCCAGCCGATCCTGCGGATTTTCCACGTCAGATCCATATCCTCGGCCATCGTGTCCGTCGTATAGCCACCCGCTTGCAGAATCGCTTCGCGCCGCCAGGCGCCGACCGCACCAGGCACGACGGAAACCGAATTGAGGAACGAGTACGCGCGGCGATCGAGATTCTGGCTCGTGACGTATTCGATCGCCTGCCAGTACGTCAGCGGGTTGATGCGGTTCCCAACCTTCACATTGCCGGCAACCGTTCCCACGAGCGGATCCGCGAAGCGGCGGGTCAGCTTGCTGATCGTCTCCTTCGCGAAGATCGTGTCGGCATCGAGCGCGATGATGATCTCGCCCGTCGCCATCGCGATGCCTCGATTGAGAGCTGACGCCTTCCCGCCATTCTCCTGACGAATCAACCGCACTTTCGGATTGCCACCGAACTCGCGCTCGACGGCAGCCGACGTGTCATCGACTGAGCCATCGTCGACGACGATGATCTCCAGCTCGCCGGAGTAATCGTTCGCGAGCACCGCGTCGAGCGTTCGCCCGATGACCTTCCCTTCGTTGTACGCCGCAATCACCACACTGACCGGCGGCCGATAGGTTTCGTCGAATGGCGCGTGATGCCGCTCTTTGTACTTCGCCACCAGCGCCATCACCGTGATGAACACGACGCGCAAGGTGCCAAGGATGATCGCCGAGACGAACGCGATGCTGAGGAAGAGCTCGAAGAGATACATCATCTCGAAGACGACGCGATCGCTGGCGAGCATCAGCGTGTCGGAGTTCGTCACCTTCGGGTTCACGTCATCACGCGTTGCATTGACGAGCGCGGAAACCGTGACGAATTTCTTGCCGCGCTTCTGCAGCTCATTAACGAGCAGCGGGATCAGCTTCACGGTCTCGCTACGGTCGCCGCCCCCGTCGTGCAGCAGGATGCAGCTTCCTTTTTCCGTTTCGATCTGCTGCAGGACCGTCTGCAGCATCTCCTGCGCAGTGCGCTTGCGGATCGTGCCGTCTTCCAGCCGCTCCTCGGTCTTCCAGTCCTGCGGGTCGAGGAACTCGAGGACCGTGATGTAGTTCATCTCCGAGGCGGTGACGATCGGCATCACTTCTTCCCTGGCAGTTGGCTCCGCATCCGCGTTATAGGGGGGGCGGAAAAGCAGTGTCGAGCGATGGAGGATGCTCTGAAACACTCGCTGCGTCGCATTGATCTCGTACTCGGCGCGCATCGAGGACACCGCTCCGATGTTCGGATGCGTGTAGCTGTGATTGCCGATCTCGTGGCCTTCGTTCCAGATGCGGCGCACGAGACCCGGGTAGCGATCGGCGTTCTGTCCGATGAGAAAGAAGGTCGCTTTCACGTTCAACGCCTTCAGTTCGTCGAGCATCTGCGCGGTGTACGGCGAGGCAGGACCATCGTCGATCGTCAGCGCGATGAGGTCGGGATTGAACCCGCTCCGCTGGATGACATACGAGGTTGGAAATTGCTTGTAGACCTCGTCGAGAAAGAGACCGGTTTGCGGATCGATCTCCATGTCTCGCTGTGCCTTCTTGGGGGTCGCCGCAACGCGAGCGATTTCTCCGTCGCCGACGAAGTCGACGTCGTACGGAAATTCGATCTCGCGCAGGGTCGCGCGATTTGGTTTGAGGCGGAGACGATCGCGCCGGATGAATTTGAAGATTGACGGGTCGCATGAACCGAGAACCCAAACCGCGACACCACGTGGTTTGTACGGCTCGGCAATCATCCACTCGTTGGCCGCCGTGATCGCATCGAGCATCCAGACTTCGTGCTCGATTCCATCATCGTCGACGTAGAAGAACGTCGGGTTCAGCGCGACATCGTCGAAGTCGACGATCTTGTCCGGCGTTTCACCCGGATGAAACCTCTTTGCTTCCACGAGCGCAGCTTGATACGTCAGCGGCTCCGCCCACTGGCGATTCTCCGCCCAGTCGTATGCGTAGTTCGCGATTCCGATCACGAGCTTGTCTCGCGAAACGTCGCGTCTGGCGCGCTCGATCACGGTCCTGAACCAATTGATCGACGAGATCGGTCCCGGCTTGCTCGTCGAGCTGTGTTCGTCGTAGGCCATGACCACCACGAAGTCGCACACTTGCGACGCGGCCTTCCAGTCCAACGGCTTCGGCGCCTCGAGATCGGCACTCACAAGGAGTTGCGCCGACGCGAACATCACCTTGATCCGCTTCAAGAAAGAAATCAGGCGCGGATAGTCTTCGGGATAGAGATTCTCGAAGTCGACGTTGATGCCCTGGAATCGATTCGCTTGAATCCATGTGCGCAACTGCAGGATGACCTTCTCCTGCAGCACCGGATCGGTTAGAAGGATATGCGCGCGTTTCGGATCGAAATCCGACTGCTGCGCATTGCTGAAGATCGGAACGATGTTGATGTTGTTTCCACGACAGACGCCTAAGACCTCGCGATTGTGAGGCGTCGTCTCGAGATCCCAATCGCGGAAGTCGAGACCTGCGCCATCGGACCGGAGGTGGACCCATGCCGGAAGCAGATGCGTCAGATTGTCCGCGTTGGCCCGCAGTGAGTGGAGGCCCGTCTCCTGCCATGGCGCGTAGAACGCCGCGACGATACCGTTGTCGGGGACGGGCGCCTGTGCCGCCACCTTTTCTCCAGCCGCCTGCCGATCTTTGTTGATCTGCGCGAACAGCTTGTCGCGATCCTTACGCTGCTTGTACTGCTGAAGGCGCGACATGTGGCGCGGCAGACGTACTGCACGGTGCAGCGTACGCTTCAGCTCGGAGGTAAGCCCCGGCATGTCGGGGAGAAACGGCGTCGACGAGAGGCTGATCAGAAAAAGGCTGACGACAACGACAGACAGGAGTCCAAGGATCGTGGAGATCCGCTTGATCCATCCCCACCGCTTGCGCGAGGGATCGAAGAAGATGGCCCTATCGGACACGGCGAGTGCTCAAACAAGCGTCGGGGTGAACGTCATCCTGGAAACGAAGATTGGTAGCGGCCGCTGCGTTTTGTCTCAGCGGCGCAATTGCAACCTGAAACAGCAAACTCTCGTACTTCATGATCATGACTGAAACACTCATCGAAGTGCGAGCACTTCGAAAAGAGTACGCGTCACGTGTCGGACGGCCCCGCATCACCGCGCTCGACGGGATCGACTTCACCGTCCGCGCGGGAGAGCTCTTCGGACTTCTCGGCCCGAATGGCGCCGGCAAGACCACGACCGTCAAGATCATCCTCGGCCTCACTGCTCCGACCGACGGCACTGCGTTCATCGGAGGAATTCCGGTCAGCGACCCGGAGAGCCGTCGTCGCACCGGCTACCTTCCCGAAGGACACAAGATTCCGAACTATCTGACCGCGCGTCAGGCGATGACGATTTTCGGGCGCATGTCGGGGATGTCATCGAACGACATCAAGCGCCGCGCGCCGGAACTTCTCGAGCGCGTGGGTCTCGGGCAGTGGGGCGAGATCCGCGTCAAGAAGTTCTCGAAGGGAATGACGCAGCGCCTCGGCCTCGCGTGCTCGCTGATCCATCGTCCCAACGTCCTGCTACTCGATGAGCCGACAGACGGCGTCGATCCGGTGGGCCGCCGAGAGATTCGCGATCTCCTCCGCGAAGAGGCAAAGAACGGCACCGCGGTTCTGCTGAATTCGCACCTGCTCTCAGAGATGGAGTTGACCTGCGACCGCGTCGCGGTCCTGCGCAAAGGAAACGTTGCGGCCGAGGGGACGATCAAGGAGCTGACGCGGCGGACGGCGAAGTACCGGATGATCGCGACGCCCGTCGACGAGCCGCTGCTGGCGATGTTCCGCGAGACAGGTGCCGGCGTCGAGCGCGTGAATGGACATCTCGAGTTGTCGGTCACTGACCTCGATCATCTGAACGCGCTGGTCGACGGTCTGCGCGCGCGCGGCGGAATGCTGCAGGAGCTGGCTCAGATGCGATCGACGCTGGAGGACGTGTTCGTCGATCTGGTGAAGACGGAGGGGCAGCAGCCATGAACGTGATCTGGGCCAACATCGAAGACGTCTGGCGCGAAGCTGCCGCGCGCTGGACACTAATCACGTACTTCATTTTATCAACGATTTTTATCGTCATATTTGCATCAGCAGTTAACCTCGACATTGTCGATGGTGCTTTGGCCGGCGCGCGGCTCTTCGGGAAGGATGTCGAGATGCGTGGCAACGCGATCGGTATCGAGCAGCTCGTGATGTACTCGGAGCTCGTCTTCTCGATCATCATCTATGGCTTCAGCGTGCTCCTGGCGGTGTTCGCGACGGCGCACCTCGTGCCGCGCATGCAGGAGAAAGGTACGGTCGACCTTTATCTGTCGCGCCCCGTGTCGCGGCCGGCGCTGCTGCTCTCCCGATACATTGCCGGTCTGCTGCTGGCAGCCTCGAATGTGGTCTATCTGATCGGGGCGATCTGGCTGATCGTCGCCTGGAAAACTCACATCTTCAACCCGCGGTTTCTGCTGGCGGGAGCCATCATGATGTTCGTGATCGCCGCGCTGCTGGCATTCGCGTTTCTCGTCGGAACCGTCACCTCGTCGACAGCGGTCTCGATCATGAGCAGCTACGCGCTCTGCCTCATGTCGATCTTTCTGGCGATCGTCCATGGCCGGATCGACGCGGTGTTCTCGCACGACTGGCTCGTGGCGCTGGTCGACGGAATGTACTGGGTCGTTCCGAAGGCGTGGGAGCTCGGCGGCACCGTCGCAGCCTACGTCACCGGTCCGATCTCTCACATGAAGATCCCGACACCGGGAATGAGTGCATTCGTCAGCACCGGGATCTTCGGCCTCACCTGCCTCTCACTCGCCATCTGGCGCTTTCAGAAAAAGGAGTTTTAAATGAAAACCACAATGCGTCGTGTTTTTTCTATAGCAATATTCGTTGTTGCGCCGCTGGCGATGGCAGGGACGTCGGGCGGCGCGATGTCGCTCGTGCCACGTGACGCGGTCAGCGTCGGCGTCGTTCATCTCGCGGAGATGCGTACCAGCCCTCTGTCATCGATGCTTTTCAAGCAGACGGACAGCGTCAGCGCACACGGCGACGCCGAGCGCTTCCTCAACGACGCCGGCCTGCAGCCGGCGAAAGACATCGACCTCCTCGTCGTCGCAGTGACTCCCGTGTCCGCGCTCGGCAGCGAAAGCAAGACGCTGGTCGCCGCCGAAGGACGTTTCGACGCCGGGCGGCTCAGGAAGGCGCTGACGTCTCGCGGCGCGATCGAGAAGAAGAGCGGAAATGGTTCGTACCTTCTTCTTCCGGAGGGCGACAAGGACGACAAAGACGGCAACCGCGGAGCCGTGGCATTCGCCGATTCGCATCTCGCCATCGCTGGTGACGAAGCATCCGTCGTCCAGGCGCTCGAGGATCGCGCCAACGGCGGCACCTCCTTCGCGACCGCCGGTGCTCTCGCGCATGAGCTCCGCCGCATTGATGCGCACGCGACGGCATGGGCGCTGGTCGATCTGACCCGAGCGCAGCGGCTCGCCAATGCGCCGCACATCGGAAGCAGGAGCGCATCGGCACAGCAGATCAGCACCGCGCTCAATCACGTTTCGACCGTCGCGCTGTGGGCCATCGACGGCGGCGACGAACTCCGCGTCGGCGGCTTCGGCGTCGCGAACGATACGGAAACGCTGCAGCTGCTCGAAGACACACTGCGCGGTGGCCTCGCGGCGATGCGTCTCGCCGTGCAGGACAAGTCGCCGGATCTCGTGTCGGTACTGCGCCGTTTCGACGTGAAGCGGACGGATGACTCGGTGACGATCAGCGGCTCCGTGCCGGCGGAGTCGCTGAAAAAGTTGTCGGCGAAGTAGATTCAATTGATCCCGACCGAGCGCAGCGAGTGGAGGGATCAACGGTCACACCGCGCGGACGTTGCCTGAAGAAAACGAACCTGCCGGTGGAGTCGCTGATCCCTCGCTAGCGCTCGGGATAAACTGCCTCAAACAAACCGGCGCAAATGCTCACGCCACCATGGCCAGTCGTGTCCGAACACGCCTGGCCATATTTCCAGGTAGTTCGGAACCCCTTTGCTCCAGAGCAACTGGCTGAAGTCGTGGCTCTTCTGCACGATCGAGTCGTACTGCCCGGTTGCGATCACCCAGTTCACGCGCGACAGCTTGCCCGCCCACTCGCCGTTCATGTTCGGGATGTACGCGACGGGACAGTTGAAGTAGCAGTTGTCATCCCACCACCCATCGACCTGCGGCGCGATGTCGAAGATTCCCGAGAAGAGAATCGCGCGGCTCACGACGTCCGGATAGCGCGCGGCGAAGTTGGCAGCGTGATAGCCGCCGAAGCTTGCACCGTACACCGCGAGATCGCCGCGTTGCGCACGATTGAAAATGTACGGCACCAGCTCGTTGCGGAGATACGAGTCGTAGTGCGCGTGGCGCACGGCGCGCAGCGCGGGATGAATGTGCTTGTTGTACCAACTCTCGTTGTTGACGGTATCGACCAGCACGAGCTGAATCTCGCCGCGATCGACCTTGTCCGCGAGCGAATCCGCGAGATAGAAGTCTTCATTCTCGAAGAAACGGCCCGCGGATGTGGGAAAGAGAATCACCGGCCGGCCGAACTTTCCGAACCAGAGAAACTCCATGTCCCGGTTCAGGGACGGAGAGAACCAGCGGACATATTCTCTGTACACGAGCCGCGCTCCATTGTGCCCAAGGGGCTCGATTCTATACGATCCCTTTCACGGAGAACCCAACGTATGCGCAAGAAGAAAGTCGGCATTCTGTTCGGCATGGAAGACACCTTCCCCTGGGCCCTCATCAATGCCATCAACAGCAAGGGCGGCAAGGATGTGGAGGCTGCTCCCGTCGAAATCTCGTTCCTCAAAGACGACGGTGTTTTTCCTTACGATCTGATCCTCGATCGCATCAGTCACGAGGTGCCGTTCTATCGCACCTACCTGAAATGCGCCGCGGCATCGGGCGTTCGCATCGTCAACAATCCGATCTGGTGGTCGGCCGATGACAAATTTTTCGACAATCTCGTCGCGAAGGCCGTCAACGTCGCGGTACCGCGCACGGTTCTCCTTCCGCACAAGCAGTACCCGCCCAACACCGAAGCGAAGTCGTTCCGCAACATGCGCTTCGTCAACTGGGACGACGTGTTCAACTACCTCGGCTGGCCAGTCTTCATGAAGCCTGCCTATGGCGGCGGCTGGAAGGATGTCTACAAGGTCGACGATCCGCAGGAGTTTTTCGCCGCGTACGATCAAACGCGCGATCTCGCGATGATGGCGCAGGAAGCCATCGAGTTCGAGTCCTACTACCGCTGCTACGTCCTCGGCCGCAAGCGCGTGAAAATCATGATGTACGACCCGAAACAGCCGCACCATCTCCGCTACGTCGCCGACTACAAGACTCCGCCCGAGCTCGAGAAGCGAATCCTTCGCGATGCGCTCGCGCTGTGCGACGCCCTTGGTTATGACATGAACACCGTGGAATTCGCGGTGCGCGACGGCATCCCCTACGCGATCGACTTCATGAACTGCGCGCCGGATGCCGATCGCAATTCCGTCGGCGAAGAGAACTTCGAGTGGATGGTCTCCAACATGGCCGAGGTGTTGATCGAGCTCGTGACGGGGGAGAAAAAACTCGAGCTCACCGGCTCCTGGCCGAACAAGATGGATACGACGAAGGACGCAACTTTGCCGATCGTCAGCAGGACTTAGTGCGCCGTATCGGATTATCGGCACCGGACATCACCGCGGAGGAGCGACGGCTCGTCGATGAGGTTCTCCGCTCGGGCCAGCTCTCATTCGGCCCGATGATGGAGACGTTCGAACGTGATTTTGCCGCGCGCTTCGGCGCGCGGCACGCGGTCGCGATGTCGAGCGGAACGGCAGCGCTGCACGTCGCGATGATCGCTGCAGGAGTGAGCCAGAACGACTACGTCATCACGACGCCGTTCTCGTTCATCGCTTCCGCGAACTCGATTCTGTTCGATGGGGGGATTCCTCATTTTGTCGATATCGATCCTCAGACCCTGACGATCGACGTAGACGCCACGATCGACGCCATCGAGTCGCTTGCGCCGACGGGACGACTGCGAGCAGTCCTTCCGGTCCATGTCTTCGGACGTCCTGTCGAGATGGCGGGCATCGTCGACACTGCTCGCCGCCACGGTGTGGCCGTGATCGAAGACGCTTGCGAGGCAATCGGCGCCGTCAACGACGGTGTCTACGCCGGGCGTTTCGGCGACGCCTCTGCGTTCGGCTTCTATCCGAACAAACAGATGACCACCGGTGAGGGCGGCGTGCTGATGACAGATCGCGACGACTTCGCGAAGCTCGCGCGAAGCGTTCGCAATCAGGGGCGAAACGGTCTCGAGTTCGACAAACTCGGTTTCAACTATCGGATGGACTCTCTCAGCGCAGCGCTCGGCGTTGCGCAACTGCGCAGACTCGACGAGCTGCTCGCGAAACGCGAAGCCGTCGCGGCCCGCTACGACTCGTTGCTGGCGGCAGTCGAAGGGGTCACTCCGCTCGCCAGACCGCGTGCCGGAATGAAGATCAGCCACTTCGTCTATGTGGTGCGCCTCGGCCGCGACATCGATCGCGATCGTCTGATGCTTGCGCTCGAGGAGCGAGGAATCGAGAGCCGCGTCTACTTTCCTGCGATCCACCTGCAGCCGTTCTATCGCGAACGTTTTGGATTTGGTGAAGGGATGTTTCCGCACACAGAAGCGGCGGCCGCATCGCTCCTCGCGCTGCCGTTCCATGGGAACCTGCTGCCCGCGGAGGTCGAGCTCGTCTGCGCAACGCTCGCCGACGAAATTGTCCACGTCGCAGCGTAATCACATTCTGTCGCCGTTCTGCATCGCCCAATGGCTGACATCCGTGCTTGGGAATGTCGACAGAAAGCCGTCCGTCCATTCACACTCGGGGACGGGCCGCTCGAGCGCGTACCAGAAGAGGCGCCGTCCTCGTTGCGCCTGCGGCAAAGCGAGCACGTCGGAGATCAAGTGAATCCGATCGAATTCCGATGTTCGCTCGATGATCGCAGCCCACTCTCCCCGGCGGCCAACGCATTCGATCTGCGCATGGGGGCGTTCCAGAAATTGTGCGCGCCACTCGGACTCGCCGTAGCGAAAGGCCGTGCGAAACATCGACGGATCAGGATCGAGCACGTCGAGCTCGTTGTGATCGGTCGTCAGTGAACGGCAGTAATAGCTCGCGTGGACGACAGCACCTGCTTCTTCGACGCGCCAGCGGCTCGCGTTGTCCATCCGTCCGAGACCGAGCACGATCGCGTTGCGCTGGCGCGCGATCTCGTGCGTAGCGAGAATCAATCGCAGAAACGCCTTCTGGCCGCGAGCTTCCGGCAGGGTCCACGCACCCGTGATGATCGCGACTTCGCCTCCATCATGCAGCGTTCGGTAATTGATGCCGGAAGCTGCAACCGGCCGTCCTCGCGCATCATCGAGAAAGAGAATCTCTCCACCGCGAAACGCCCAGGCGAACGTTGACTCATCGCCCCACTCACCGAACATCGCGTTTGCTCCGGCGAGGTATTCGTGCGGGTCGCAGTCGGCGGCGCGGACATGGCGAAGATTCATGCCGCGATCTCGCCCATCGACGTCCAGGTCAACTCATCATCGAAACGCTCCTCGAGCATCGTGAAGAGGCGATGGAGCTGCTCGCGATATGCGATCGTCAATCCATCGAGCGCGCGATACGAGCCCGAAGTCTCGAGCAGATGCGCCTTGATCGACAGCAGACCACCGCAATCGAGAATGGCGAGAGCGCGGTCGAGCGCCGACGTTGCCTGAAAGTTCGTCGGAATGTGCAGCAACCCCGGCTCGATCCGCTGTGGATGAACGAGAGAAATGCCGCGGAGCCCACTGCCGTTCGCCACCGCCTTTGTGCTGATCGCCGTATCGAGGTCGCGCGCGGAAGCGACAAAGCGAAACCCCTCGGCTTTCATCGCTTCGAGAAGCGGCGGCGGCGCCGACCAACCCGGCGGTGACATCCCGGGCGCACAGGGCAACTTCGCCTCTCGAAAAATCGCGGCAGCCTGGCGCAGGATCGCGCGGCATTCATCCGTGCTTCTGCGCTCGAACTCGAGAACCGGAGTCATCCCACTCCGCACGTGTTGAAATCCATGCAGTGCGAGCTCTCCACGATCCCAGTCGCGGAGCAGAGAACAGAATTCCTGATGACGATCAAGCTGAAACGTGCCGCTCGGATACGTCTCCACCGTGAATTGGTCATCCGACACGAATGGCTTCGTCGGATACGGATCGAGCGTGCGCCAATCTGGCGTCGTGAAGAACGTAACGCGTAGATGCGGATGCCGCTCCTGCAGCCAGCGCACATGCGCGAGATTTTCCGCGGCAACAGGAGCCGGATGCACATCATCGACCGAGAAGCAAACCGCAGGACCATTCCAGCTCATATGGGTTGTTGTGCGGCGAGATACCGCGCCACGACCTCCGCAGGATTTCCGAGCGCGCGGATCTTTCCCTGATCGAGCCAGAGGATTCGATCGCAGCTCTCGCGCAGGCGCGCGACGTCATGCGACACGATCACGAATGTCACCCCGTTCGCGCGGTGCTCGGCCATGCGTGCCGCGCACTTGCGTTGGAACTCCGCGTCGCCAACCGCCAGCGCCTCGTCGATCAACAGGATGTCTGCGTCGACGCTTGCGGCAACGGCGAATGCCAGGCGCACGATCATGCCCGCGGAGTATGTTCGAAGCGGCGCATCGAAGAACTGACCGATCTCGGCGAACGCCGCGATCGAATCGATCCGCTCGCGCATCTGCGCGCGGCTCATCCCGAGGAACGCGCCGCGCAGGTAGACGTTCTCCCGCCCGGTGAGCTCCGGATGAAATCCGCCGAGGAGATCGATGATCGTCGAGATGCTGCCGCGAATTCGCAGTCTGCCCGATCGCGGCTGAAGCACGCGCGCCATCACATTCAACAACGTCGTCTTGCCCGCACCGTTGCGTCCGATGATGCCGAGCATCTCCCCCTGATTGACGGTGAGCGTCACGGCGTCGAGCGCGACGTGCTCGATCGAACGCCGCTTCCGCGCGCGGACAATCGATTCCTTCAAGGTCATGCTCGAGTCGAGCGCGACGCGGTAACGGACCGAAACACCGTCGAGATCAAGCGCGATAGGCGATGTCATCTGCGAAATGGGTGAATAGCAGCCAGCCAGCGGAGAGTGCAAGCAGTGCCGCGGCGAGCATGTACGCAAACGTGCTCGCAGCCGGCATTGCATTCGAATAAAGCGGGGCGCGAAACGACTCGATGAAGAGAGTCATCGGGTTGACTCGCAGCCACGGCGCGAGCCACGGCGGAACAATCGCTGCCGGGTAGATCACCGGCGCACTGAACATCAATGGCGGAAGCAGCATGCTCCAGGCCGGCATCACATCGGGAAAGTAGAGGGCAGCGGTCGCGAGGATGAGTGACACGCCGAGCACAAAGAGCGCCGCAAGCCCGATCGTCACAGGAAGCGTGACTAACGCAAGACCCAGCGGCCGGCGCAGAACCGCGAGAATCACGATGAGTGGCACCAGCGCGAGCAATAGATTGACGATCCCGGTGACCAGCGTCGAGATTGCGAGCGCGGTCTTCGGGAAGCGGATGCGCTTCCACGCATCGGCCGCCGCCATCTCCTCGCCGGAGATCGTCGTGCTCTGCGCAAAGAAGTTCCATAACAGCAGTCCCGGAAACACATACGCGGGATAGGCCGGCGTGGACGACGAGAACGCTCGTGTGAAGACGAGTGACAGCGCGACGAGCATCAGCGCCGGGCTGACCATCGTCCAGAGAAATCCGAACGCACTCCGTTTATAGCGAACCTTGATGTTGCGCGAGACGAGCGCACGCACCAGTGAGCCGTGAGCGCGCAGCTCGATCAGCTCTTCGAGGGCGCGCGGCGCGCGTGTGGCAGAGTCGTATTCGATCATGCGGGTGCGGGGACCAGCCGGCGGTACAGCATCGCGACATCATCCGCCATTCGAGTCGAGGTGAACCGCTCGAGCATCAGTTTGCGGCCGGCCCGCGCGAACTTCGCTGCCTGCGCCTGATTCTCCAACAGCTCGATGATGGCCGACGCGAGTGCCGCGGGATCTGCCGGCGGAACGAGCAGACCGGTCTCGCGATCACGCACGGACTCGGGCATTCCACCGACTCGCGTGGCGACGACAGGCCGTTCCATCAGCAGCGCCTCGATCGTTCCGCCGAGGTTCTCTGTCAACGAGCACTGAACCGCGACATCCGACGCTGCGAGCAGCGACGGCACATCGCTCACGTGTCCGGGGAACACGATGCGCGCGCTCGCAAATCGCGCGATCAGGTCATGGCGATATTTCTCACCCGACTCGATCAGACCTGAGCCTGCGAGAACGAACCACGCCTCGGGAAAACGCTGCTGCACGATTCGCGCGGCAGCCAGAAAATCTTCCTGTCCCTTCAATCCGCGCCCCGCTGTGTGCGGAGCCGTCTGCGTTCCGAACGTCGGTGGATAGAAATGTGCGACGAGCGTGATCAAACGATCACCGGGGCCGATGCCAAGCGCCTGTCGCGCTCCAACGGGATCGGCGCGCGACGGATCGAACCGTTCCGGATCGACTCCGTAATAGATACACGTCGTACGCGCGCCGCTCGCACCGAGCGCCTCGTAGAGATCGAGTGTGTACTGGCAGCCCGCAACCGTCACGTCGTCCATCCACCATGTGTATCGGTCAATTGCGCGCGTGAGCGGCGCTTCGAGATGCCGAGGTCCAGCGACGCCGGCAACATGTCTCGCGCCTGCCAGTTTTGCCGCCACGCGCGCGACAGCCACTGTCGCGAACACATGCGAGTGGACGATGTCGATTCCCTCGGAGCGCAGGATGCGCACGAGCCTCAACCCCGCAACCGGCATCTTCATCGCGTAGACGGGCAGACGCGTGCGGTCGAGTCGTGTCGCAAACGTCAGCGCAACTCGATAGAAGGGAATGCCTGCGGCTTCGAGACGCGGACCGAGATCGCCGCGTCGTTTGTCGATCACGGCGATGACGTCATACCCTCGCTCGATCAGATCACGACAGAGCGCGACGAACCATTCGGCGTCTTCCCAAATGCCCGCGACTTGTGCGACTCGAACGCGGCGATGTCGTTTCGTCGCGCGTTTCACCTCGGCGAGGATCGGCAGCAGCTTCGCCGGCATTGCGGCTGCTCGTGCGAGGGTCGTCCCGATTCGATAATGCGTTTCCGCGCGGGCATTCTCACGCGCGAACATCGCGTCGAGTTTGTCCGCGGCTCTGCGTGTCGTGAAGAGCTCGAGCATCCGCGCGCGGCCATTTTCCGCGAGCCGTCGTGCGAGCTCACGATCACGCAACAAACGGATGATGGCCTCCGCGAGTGCCGCTGCGTCGTCCCGCGGTACGACAAGGCCTGTCTCCTCATGAGTGACGCTGTCCGCATAACCGGGGATGTCGGAGACGACCATCGGCTTTGCCATCAGCAACGATTCGATGGTTCCGCCGAGGTTGTCGCTCAGCGAGGGATGGACGGAGATGTCGAACGAAGCGAGGACATCGGCGACATCCTTTCGCTCTCCTGCGAAGAGCACGGCGTCGCCTAACGGCTTCGCGCGGGCCATCACTTTCTGCATATACCGCTGCCCTTCCGGTCCCCATCCGCCCCCAACCAGCGCGAAGCGTGCAGCCGGATACTCCCTCAGCACGAGCGGCACCGCATCGAGCAGGACTTCGTGTCCCTTCATTCCGCGCCCCGCGAATTCGTGACCGTAAACACCACTCGATCGCGAGGGCGCATAGAAATACGCGACGATTCCTATGAGCGGCGTGTGGTCTGCGATACCGAGCTCGCGACGAACGCGCGCGCGGTCTGCGTTCGCGGGATCGAATCGCTCTTCGTCCGGCCCGTAGTAGACGAGGTCGCACTGTGACCTCGGAATACCGTGCCGGTCGAACAGCTCGAGCGTGTACGAGCACGAAGCGATCGTGCGCGTGTCGAACTCCGCCGTCCCGACTTCGACTGGCCGTAGCAGATCGCTTTCCATCGTTAGAGGACCGGCGTTGGCTCCGAAACGGATCGGGACGTCTGCGATCCATCCTGCGATTCGCGCCGTGGCGACCGAACCGATGAGATGACTGTGCAGGACATCCGGCTTGAGACGGCGGAGCAGCCGCACGAGACTTGCGATTACGCGCACACGTGCGATCGTGCCCGGCGCGGAGAGCACATCGCATTGCGCGAGGTAATAGCGAATGCCTTGTCGCTCGAGCGCGGGCGCGATCGTGCCGCTGGCGGATGGGATGATCACCGCGACCTCGTGGCCTCGGCGCCGCTGTTCGCGCGCCATGTCGATCATCCACGGCGCACCGTTCGCGGTCGCCGTCAAGTGAATGATGCGCATCGGTCGGGGCATGAGGTCCGTCAGCTTACGGTATATCCTTAGCTTCATGCCGCAACCTTCGTTCACTCTCGGAATCGAAGAAGAGTTTCAGGTAGTCGATCCTGATACACGCGAGCTGAAGTCGCACATTCAGGAGCTTTTCACTGAAGGCGCGAAGCGTCTGAAGGACGAGATCAAGCAGGAAATGCACGAGGCGGTGATCGAGGTCGGAACTCCGATCTGCCGCGACGTCGCGGAAGCGCGCCGAGAGGTGACGAGGCTGCGAGGAGAGATCATCCGGCTGACGCGCGAGAATGGATTGCGGATCGCCGCGGCCGGCTCTCATCCCATCTCCCATTGGGCGAGCGTCCCCATCACGTCGAACGATCGCTACGACAAGATCGTGTACGAGCTGCAGATGCTCGCGCGCGCGAACCTCATCTTCGGCCTGCACGTCCACGTTGCCGTCGAGGACAACGAAACGCGCATTGCGCTGATGAACGCAGCGCGCTACTTCCTCCCGCACATCTTCGCCCTTTCGGTGAACTCACCGTTCTGGTGCGGGCAAAACACCGGTTGGAAAAGCTATCGCGCGAAAGTATTCGAGCGCTTCCCGCGCACGGGCCTCCCGGATTACTTCCGCGACTGGGCCGAATACGATCAATACGTGCAGATCCTCATTCGCACGAACTGCATCGACAACCCGAAAAAGATCTGGTGGGACGTTCGTCCGCATCCGTTCTTTCCGACGCTCGAGTACCGGATCTGCGACGTACCGATGCGCATCGACGAGACCATCTGCTTCGCTGCGTTGTTCCAGGCGATCACGAAGAAGCTCTACAAAATCTACGCGCAGAACATGGGCTGGCGTCTCTACCGGCGGTCATTGCTCAATGAGAACAAGTCGCGGGCAGCGCGTTTCGGCATCGAGGGAAAACTCATCGATTTCGGTAAACGCGAGGAGGTGCCGTTCGGCCTGCTTCTCGATGAGTTGCTCGAGTTCGTGGATGATGTCGTCGACGAGCTCGGTTCTCGTAACGAGGTGTATTACGCTCGCGAGATCGTGAAGCATCGGACCGGGGCTGATCGCCAGCTCATGGCCTTCGAGAAGCGGAAGGATCTTCGCGACGTCGTCGACTATCTCATCCAGGAAACGGAGCTCGGCACCAACATTGCCTGATTCAGCCACGCTGTTCATGACACGCCAAGACATTCACGCGCAGTACGACTTCTTCGAATACGCGCCTCCCGGCGAGGCCATGCCTCCCGAGGACACTTCGAAGATCGACATCGCGATCCTCGACATGAATCATTCATGGCCGAACGTCGGTCATGACTCGCTCGTGCACGCCGTGCTCGAGTGCGCCGAGGAACATCGCGAGGAGCTGGTGAGCCGCGAGTTGAAGATTCGCGTGATCACGTTCGACGTGCGACGCCGCATCGAAGTGCCGCCGTCGCCGAATGGCCGTTTCCGCTTCTATATCGGAACCGGCGGCCCGGGCCATCTCGATCCGCGCTGTAACGATGGCGTGAGCGAAGTCTCACAGGGCATTCGCGAGACCGGCGAATGGGAAGCACCGCTGTTCCGGCTCTTCGATGACATCCTCGCGCATCCGCAAGCGGGGTTGCTGGCGGTGTGTCACTCGTTCGGTCTGCTCTGCCGCTGGTCGGGCGCTGCGCATCCGCGTCTTCGCGAGAAGAAGAGCGACGGCATGCCGGTCAACGCTCTCTCTCCGGCTGCGAAGGACCATCCGTGGTTCTCCCAGTTTGCGAAGAAGCTCGATGACGGCAAACACTTCGTCGTCGTCGACAACCGGATGTTCGATCTCGTTCTGGATGGCGGCGACGTGACTCCGCTCGCATTCGACAGCGACGGCAGCGACGCGATGACGATGGCGGAATTCGCACGCACTGGCGACATGCCGCGCATCCTCGGCGTCAATCATCATCCGGAGATCATCGACCGCGACCATGTTCTGACAGTCGTAGAAGAGAAGTGGCGCCGCGGCGAAGTCACGCGTAAGTGGTACGAGGAGCGGCTGCACACGCTCGAGAAAGAGATGATCGGACCCAACGTCGAGCGCAGCCGGATCACGTCGGAATACACGCTTCTCGGCGTCCTGCGCCATCACATCGCGTCGCTCATCGCCAATCGATGAAAGCTCGTCATCCTGAGCGGAGCGAAGGACCTCCCAGTCGCGCTGGAGGCCTTCGGCGTCTTCGCGCCTCAGGACGACACACGTTCTGGCGCTGGCTGATCAAACACATGCACTCCTCCAACTTCCGGGCGCAGTAAACTCTGCGGGCATGGATCCGCACTACCGCGCACTCTTCAACGACCAGATCGACGATGCGCGCTACCAGTGGTACCAGCAGGAGCTGGAACAGCGCCTCGATTGCGAGTTCGAATTCCGCCTCGCGGAAACACCGCTCTTCCTGACGGATGATTTTCGCCGGCGCGCGATCGAAAGCGCGACCGCGGTCGTCGAGCAGCTTTCCAATCCCGAAACGATCGCGCGGATGCGCGAGGCGATTCCGGAGCGCTGGAACACACCGGGCATGGATGCATTGCCGAATTTTTCGCAGGTCGATTTCGCAGTCGTCGAGGAGAATGGCACGCTCGTTCCGAAGCTGATCGAGCTGCAGGGGTTTCCTTCCCTCACCAGTTTTCAGATCGTGCAGCGCGATGTGTGGGTCGACACGCTGCATCAAATGGAAGGCTTCGAGGACAAGTGGACTTCGTGGTTCAGCGGCTACGACCGCGAATCGTTTGTCGAGCTCGCGCGCCGCACGATCTGCGGGACGCACGATCCGGCCGAAGTGATCCTCATGGACATCGATCCGCCAACGCAGAAGACTTCGCCCGATTTTCACGCGACGAAACTGCTCTTTGGTGTCGACGCCGTCGATCCCATGCATCTCATCAAACGCGGAAGGCAACTGTTCCGGCAGGACGGGACTCGCGTGCGCCGCATCTACAACCGCGTCGTTTTCGATGAGCTGCTCAAGAAGAATCTCGAACTGCCGTTCGACTATCGCGAAGAGCTCGACGTCGAGTGGGCTCCTCATCCGAACTGGTACTGGGTCTGGTCGAAGTACTCGCTGCCGTTCCTCGATCATCCATCCGTGCCGCGTTCGACGTTCGTTTCGGATCTCGAGCACGTGCCGGACGACTTCGAACAGCGCTACGTGCTGAAGCCGCTCTTCTCATTCGCCGGCGGCGGAGTCAACGTCGAACCGACGCGGGCTGACCTCGCCGCAATTCCGGCGGACGAGCGCCATGCGTGGTGCATTCAGGAGAAGATCTCGTACGAACCGGCGCTGAAAGCGCCCGATGGCGGTGTGAAGGCGGAGATCCGAATGATGTTTCTTCGGCCGGACGACGAGGCGAAACCGATCCTTTCGCAAAATCTCGTGCGGCTCTCACGCGGCAAGATGCTCGGCGTCGACTTCAACAAGCAGTACACGTGGGTCGGTTCGACTGTTGCACTCTTCCCGGAGCGTGAGTGAGCCCCTGATTCCTACACGCCCTTCGATCCCGAAACTCAAATCGGCGGCGGCAGGATGTACCGCGTGCGATCTCTACAAAAGGGGAACGCAGACCGTCTTCGGCGAAGGGAAGCAGAGCTCGACCGTCATGTTCATCGGCGAGCAGCCCGGCGACCGGGAAGATCTCACCGGCAGACCCTTTGTTGGACCCGCGGGTGGCCTGTTCAACAAGGCACTCGAGGAAGCCGGTATCGATCGCACGAGTATCTACGTAACGAACGTCGTCAAGCACTTCAAATGGGAGCCGCGGGGCAAGCGGCGCATTCACAAGAAACCGAACGCCGCCGAGATCCAGGCGTGCCGGCCATGGCTCGATGCGGAGATTCGCGTGATCAGGCCGCGCGCGATCATCTGTCTCGGCTCGACTTCGGCGCAGGCCGTGATCGGATCGACGTTCCGCGTCTCCATCGAGCGAGGACACTTCGTAAAGTCGGATCTCGCACCACTCGTCACGGCAACCGTGCATCCATCGTCGATCCTGCGCGCTCCGACCGCGGATGCAAGACGAAGAGAGACGGCGCGATTCATCGCCGATCTCAAGAAGATCCGCGAGGCGTTGTCATCCTGAGCTTCAGGATGTCACTCTACAAATCGTGGATGCCGGACTCCGGTTTTCTCAGGAAAACGCGCATTTCTTGACCGCATCCGGACACGCCCGTACACTCGCCTCACCACTTGAAATGCCCATGATTTCGACCTTTCACTCGCGCCTCTCCTCGGCGACGACCACCTGAAATCAAACTGAACGCCAAAAGAAAAGGAGCAGGCAATATGGCCACGATCCCATCAGACAAATTGAAAGCCGCCGAGACGGCGCTCACCCAGATCGAGCGTCAATTCGGCAAGGGCTCGATCATGCGCCTCGGCGCCAAGGAGTTCAGCGCGATCAGCGCGATCTCTACCGGGTCAATCGGCGTCGACGCCGCACTCGGCGTTGGCGGCGTACCGCGCGGCCGCATCGTCGAGATCTTCGGACCGGAGTCGTCCGGTAAAACGACCCTCTCTCTTCACATCATCGCGGAAGCCCAGCGCCTCGGCGGGCTCGCTGCATTCATCGACGCAGAGCACGCGCTCGACGCCGAGTACGCCAAGAAGCTGGGTGTCGACATCGACAACCTCCTCGTCTCGCAGCCGGATTCAGGAGAGCAGGCGCTGGAGATCGCCGAAGTGCTCGTGCGGAGCAACTCGATCGACGTGATCGTCATCGACTCGGTTGCGGCACTCGTGCCGCGCGCGGAGCTCGAGGGTGAGATGGGCGATTCTCATGTCGGTTTACAGGCACGATTGATGTCGCAGGCGCTGCGCAAATTAACAGGCATCGTTGCGAAATCAAAAACGTGCATGATTTTCATCAACCAGATCCGTGAAAAAATTGGTGTCATGTTCGGCAACCCCGAGACCACGACCGGCGGCCGCGCTCTCAAGTTCTACTCCTCGGTCCGCCTCGACATCCGCCGCACCAACCAGATCAAGGAAGGCGAAGAAGTCGTCGGCTCCCGCGTCAAAGTCAAAGTCGTGAAGAACAAGTGCGCCGCACCGTTCCGCCAGGCGGAGTTCGATGTCGGCTATGGCGAGGGCATCTCCAAGATGGGTGAGCTGCTCGACATCGGTCTCGAGAACAAGATCATCGAGAAGTCCGGCTCCTGGTTCTCGTACGGCGATCTCCGTCTCGGACAGGGTCGCGAGAACTCCAAGGCGTTCATCAGGGAGAACTCCGATCTCTCCGCCGAGATCGAAGGCAAGGTTCGTCGCGCCCTGGGAATCGGTACGCCGGAGCTCACTGTCATCGAAGGCGGCGACGCGGCACCCACGCCCGTCAAAGAACGCATCGTAAGGAAGTAATCTAGGGTGGGTGAGGGAGCGAAATGCTCCCTCATCCATCGTTTCATGCGTCTCGATCAAGCCGTCGCCGCCCGCTTCCCGCAATACTCCCGACGCAAGGCTCGTGAGTTGATCTCCGCGCGGCGCGTGCTCGTCAACGACAAGCCCGTGGCCGTCGCGTCTCGTGAAGTTGGCGAATCCGCTCGCATCACCATCGTCGAGGAGCTCTCAGCACTCGACATCATTCGCGAGTCCACCGCGTGGGTCGCCGTAAACAAGCCGGCGGATCTGCCGACGCAACCACCCGCTGATCGCCGCACGCGTTCGCTCGAAGAGCTGCTTCGCGTGCAGTACGGCGAGATCTACCTGATCCATCGACTCGACACGCCGGCCAGCGGCGTCGTGATCTTTGCGCGAACGCGGGAGTGCGCAGCGCGCCTCTCGGGATTCTTCGCGACCCGAGCGGTTCGGAAGATCTATCTTGCGCGCGCCGTTGCGGCTGCGGCAATCGAGCAGGAGCTCATCATCGATTCTCCGATCGACGGGAAAGAGGCGATCACACACGTCCGTCCCCACAAGGGTGACTTGATCGAGGTCGAGATCAAGACTGGCCGCACGCACCAGATTCGCCGCCATCTCGCTTCCATCGGTCATCCGCTGTTCGGCGACGCCCGTTATGGCGGGAAGCCCGCACCACGGCTCATGCTGCACGCGTGGAAACTCGAGGTCCCGGAGATCGGCGAGCTGATCGCGCCGCCACCAGACGCGTTCGGTCCGCTTTGATACGATCTCGCTCATGGACCAGGTCATTCACGCCACCACCGTCATCTGTGTTCGCCGTGATGGACAGGTAGCGATGGCAGGTGATGGACAGGTCACCGTTGGCAACACGGTGATGAAGCACGGTGCCGCGAAGGTGCGCCGCCTCTATCACGACAAGATCATCGCGGGTTTCGCCGGCTCCGCGGCCGATGCGTTTGCACTGTTCGCGCGATTTGAGTCGAAGCTCGAGGAGTACCGCGGCAACATGGAGCGTGCAGTCGTCGAGCTCGCGAAGGACTGGCGGCTCGACAAGTATCTGCGCCAGCTTCAGGCCTTCCTCATCGTGGCCAACGCGGAGCGGGCGTATCTGATCTCAGGCACCGGCGATCTCATCCAACCCGACGACGGGATTCTCGCGATCGGTTCCGGGGGTCCGTACGCGCTCGCCGCGGCACGCGCCTTGATCAAATACACATCGATGCCCGCGGCCGACGTCGCGCGCGAGGCGATGCATATCGCCGCATCAATCTGCATTTATACGAACGACAACATCACGGTCGAGAGCCTCTAATGGTCAGACAACTGGGGAGCGAATACGACGCTCCATCGATGGAACGGCTCACGCCGCACGAGATCGTGCGAGAGCTCGACAAATACATCGTTGGTCAGCGCGCTGCGAAGCGTGCCGTGGCCATCGCACTGCGGAACCGCTGGCGGAGACAACAGCTCGCGGCGGAGCTTCGCGACGAAATCGCGCCGAAGAACATCATCATGATCGGGCCGACAGGTGTCGGCAAGACGGAGATCGCGCGCCGTCTCGCCCGCCTCACACGTTCGCCATTCCTCAAGATCGAAGCCTCGAAGTTCACCGAAGTCGGCTATGTGGGCCGCGATGTCGAGTCGATCATTCGCGATCTGACGGAGATCGGCGTGAAGCTCGTGCGCGACGAAAAGAACCAACTCGTGCGCGAGACGGCCATTCGCAACGCTCGCGAGCGCATCCTCGACATCCTCCTTCCCGATTCACGCCGGCCGGCCGCGCGTCCCGCATTTGTCGCGACTCCCGTTCCCGACGAAGCGTCAAATGGTGAAACGCGAGAAAAGCTCGGCCGCTGGCTCGACGAAGGAAAACTCGACGAGCGCGAGATCGAAGTCGACGTCAAGGAACAGGGCTATCCGTCACTCGAGATCTTTACGCCGCAAGGCGTCGAAGAGATGGGGATCAACATCAAAGAGATGATGCCGGGTCTGTTCGGCGGAAAATCGAAGCGCAAGAAGATGCGGCTCGGCGACGCAAGGGAAGTGATCATCGCCGAAGAGGCAGAGAAGCTCGTCGATCAGCAGAATGTCGCGCGCGAAGCCATCGAGCGCGTCGAACAGAGCGGTATGGTGTTTCTCGATGAGATCGACAAGATCGCCGGCCGGCAGAATGCCTCGAACGGACCCGACATCTCGCGTGAAGGTGTGCAACGCGATCTGCTGCCGATCGTCGAAGGCACTACCGTGAACACGAAGTACGGAATGGTGAAGACGGACCACATCCTCTTCATCGCCGCCGGCGCGTTTCACGTCTCGAAGCCCTCCGATCTGATCCCTGAACTGCAGGGACGTTTCCCCATTCGCGTCGAGCTCGAGTCCCTCACCGAAGAAGACTTCGGCCGCATTCTTCGCGAGCCGAAGAACGCGCTGACGATGCAATACACGGCACTGCTCGGTACCGAAGGCGTGACGCTGCAGTTCGGCGACGACGCGATTTCCGAGATCGCGCGCTACGCCGCGCTCGTCAACGAGAAGACCGAGAACATCGGCGCCCGCCGGCTGCACACCATTCTCGAGCGGCTGCTCGACGAACTGTCCTTCGAGGCGTCCGAGATGAATGGCTCATCCGTCACGATCGACGCCGCCTACGTGCAACGGGTCCTCGGCGAAACCGTGAAGGACGAGGACCTGAGCCGCTACGTGTTGTAGGCACGAGTCATGATTCCTCCCAGGCGGAGGAACACTCATGGCAACCAGGAAACACTCGTCGAAGAAGAAGGCTGCACCGGCGCGCGACGCAATCGCACTGCTCAAACAGGATCATGAAAACGTACGCGGTCTTCTCGAGCGCGCAACGAAGTCGTCCGGCGAACGGCGCTCTCAACTTCTCTCGAAGATCGAGAACGAACTGAAAGTTCACACGCAGATCGAAGAAGAGATCTTCTACCCGGCCTATCGTGATGCGGTCACGAAGAAGGACGATCGCAAGTTGTACTTCGAAGCCGTCGAAGAACATCGCGTGGTCGATCTCGTCATGCCCGATGTCGAAAACGGAACCGACGAGGAGATCTCCGCTCACGTCAAAGTTCTCAAAGAGCTCGTCGAACATCACGCAGACGAGGAAGAAAAATCGATGTTTCCGAAGGCACGCAAGGTCCTCGACCGCGACGAGCTGCGGACACTCGGCGAAGAACTCGCCGCGCGGAAGAAGGACCTCGCATAGAGAATAGACGCCGTCTCTGTTCCCCCCGTACTTCCCAATCGGGGGAGCGATGAAAGTCTCTTTCGTTACTCATGGTGCTTGTCTGGTTCTGCTTGCCTCGATGATGAGCGCCGGTGCAGCACCGTCCTTTCCCGTCGTCAAACAGATCAGCGGTCCGGGACGGCAGCTTGCTCTTACGGTTGCCGTCGATCGCGCGGGCAACTTCGCGATCGCCGGCTCGCTCGAGGGAAGCGCAGATTTCGGCGGTGGCGCACTCGCTGCCAATAAAGGCGATCGCGACATGTTCGTCGCGAAATACGATCGTCGCGGCAACTATCTGTGGAGCAAACGCTTCGGTACAGATGGCGACGACCTTTTCATCCAGGCTCGTTTCGACTCGACTGGCAACCTGGTTCTCGCCGGCGAAATTGGAGGGAAGGGCGCGGATTTCGGTGGCGGCATTGTCGATTCCAAAGGGCAGTACGACATCATCCTTCTCAAGCTCGCGCCCGACGGCTCATACCTCTGGGCAAAACGGTTCGGCGATGACGGCTATCAGCGCGCCGACGCCATGGATATCGACGCGCATGACAACATTGTGCTCGTTGGCACGTTCGGAGGTCATGTCGATTTCGGATCGGGTGCGCTGAGCGGGAACGCGTATCTTGCAAAGTTCGGCTCTGATGGCGAGGCGCTCTTCAGCCGCGCATTTTCGGTAGGCGGCCATTTCCTCGAATTTGACAAGGTTGCGGTGAGTCGGAACGGCGAGATTGCCCTATCGGGGGTCTTCTCGGGGGAGGTCAACCTCGGCGGTGATCCCTTCACGACGGCCGACACGAGCACCATCAGAACTGTCGTTGCCAGCTTCTCGTCGACGGGGACACACCTCTGGAGCAAGGCGTATCCAGCGCTAGGCTCTGCTCTGGCCTTCGGTCCGGGGGGCGAGCTTTACGCGTGGCTTTACATTCGGGACCCGGAGTTCCTCGGTTATGGTCGCGACTCTGTCATTTTCCGCTTCGATTCCTCAGGCGACGCTGTGCTATGGAAGCACTTCGGTGAGGATCTCTTTCCGACCATGGAGAATCCCTCGCTCGTGGTGGACAACTCCGGAACCGTTTCCCTGGTAGGCTCCATCGACGGCTACACGGACTTCGGCGGCATCGTGTTCGTCTCACAGTCCTACGACATCGCATTCGCACGGTACGACGCGAACGGACGGTTGATCTGCAGCGCTCTGTACGGCGACAAGAAACCTCAATTCATCGCGGCTCTTGCCACGACACCGGACGACGGGCTCGTGCTCGCAGGAAGTTTCGACGGCTCGATCCGGATTGGCGACGTCTCACTTTACGACTCTGACGGCAGCGCCTCATCAAAGACGACGGAACAGACCGAGGAAGACATCTTCTTCGCGATCATGGATCCTACGTCCCCTCCCCCGCCAAGACGGCATGCAGCGCGTTGAGCATCACGTTCTCAAACCACAGTCTTCTTGAACGCCCGCGTGCTCACCGCGATCAGGACCGTGGAGATCGCGAGCAGGGAACAGACCGGCTGCCAGAGGTCCGCAAACGTCGCTCCGCGAATCACCACGCCACGAGCGATCCTGATGAAGTGCGTCGCGGGCAATCCATACGAGATCACACGCAAGGGAACCGGCAGCGACGAGATCGGAAAGATGTATCCGGACAAGAGCACGGACGGCAACATGATTCCCATCGCGAGCTGCATGGCTTCCATCTGTGACTTGGCGCGGGAAGAGATCAGCAGACCGAATGACAGCAACGCAAGGAGATAGACCGACGAAAGAATGAGCAGCAGCGCAAGGCTGCCGTGAATCGGCACCTGAAATCCCCAGCGCATCAGTGTCAGCACAATCAGCAACGTCACATACGCCACGCCCATGTAGGGAAGAATCTTTCCGAGGACGACGGCGAGAGGCGAGACGGGGGTGACCATCAGCTGCTCGAGAGTTCCGCGCTCGCGCTCCTTCACGATGGCGAACGCGGAAAGAATCGTTCCCGAAAACGTCAGCAGAATTGCGATCAACCCGGGAATCAGAAGATTCGCACTGCGCATGTCTGGATTGAAGAGCATTTGAGGATGCGCTTCGACCGGAGGTTGAACGCGCGCCGTCGCCATCCTCTCGATGTCGTTCGAGAGCACGACGCCATTCGCGGCGGAGAGAGCTTGCGATGCAACACTCGAATCCGAGCCGTCGATCAGCACGAGCACATGCGCCTGCCGGCCCATCGCGAGGTTGCGCGCGTAATCCGGCGGAATCTCCACTGCAACCTGCGCGTGACCTGCAACGATCGCGTGCTGCAGTTCGGCACGTGAGGACGCGTGCTGCGTCACGCGGAGAAGCGTCGTCGCCGTGAACTGGTCGATGAGATGCCTGCTCTCTTCCGAGTGGCTTTGATCGAACACGATGGTCGGGATGTTCTTGGCGTTCATGTCGATCACGCCGAAGAGAATGAGCTCGAAAACGGGAACGATGATCGAGAAGAGGAGTGTGGCACGATCGCGTGTCATCTGCGTCAGCTCTTTGCGGAAGACTGCAGCAAAGCCGTTCATCGCGATGCCTCCACTTCCTTTCCGCGCGTCTCTGTGAGTTGGACGAATACGTCCTCCAGCGTTGGCGCGATTGCGGCGACCGTCACATCATTCGTGCCGATCGACTCGAGATCCTGTTCGACCTTCTCGTTGGTCACGCTGTCATCGATCAGGAGATGGAGCGTCGTGCCGAAGATGGTCGCAGCGTGAACGTAAGGCAGCTTTTTCGCTGACGTCATCAGCGTAGCGACTCCCTCGCGACACTCCGCTGAAATTCGCCGGGTTCCCTTCGGCGTGACCTCCTCGAGTTTCTTCAACTCTTCGGGATGGCCACCCACGATCAGCCGCGAGAGATAGAGATAAGCGACGGTGCCGCAGCGTTCCGCTTCATCCATGTAGTGCGTCGTCACGAACATCGTGACGCCTTCGCCCGCAAGTCCGAACAACAGATCCCACAACTCGCGGCGGGCAACCGGATCGATGCCCGCCGTCGGCTCGTCGAGAAAGAGCACGCGCGGCTGATGCATCAGCGCCGCGGCGAGGGCGAGGCGCTGCTTCCAGCCGCCGGAGAGCGCCCCCGCGAGGCGGCTCCGATACGGACCGATGTGGGTCAGGTCAATGGCCCACTCCTTGCGCTCGCGCCGCTCCTCGCCACGAAGGCGATAGATCGAGCTGAAGAAATCGAGATTCTCGTCGACCGTCAAGTCGCGATAGAGCGAGAACGATTGCGACACGTAGCCGATGTGCTGCCGAACGAGCTCCCCTTCGCGCTCGACGTCATATCCGTCGACGGTTGCATGGCCCGATGTCGGTGCGAGAAGACCGCAAAGAATGCGAATCAGCGTCGATTTGCCCGATCCGTTCGGCCCCAGCAGCCCGAAAATCTCGCCGCGAGGAACCTGCAGCGTGATGTGATCGAGCGCGCGGAAGGTGCCGAAGTACTTCGATACATCCCTGACGTCGATTCCGATCTCGGTGCTCATTCCGCGCGACCTTTCACTCCAAGATCGATATCGGCAGCCATGCCTGCATGCAGCTTCTGGTTAGAGTCGACGAGTACTTTGATTCCGAAGACCTGTTCGGCGCGCTGCGCGCGAGTCTGCACGTTGCGCGGTGTGTATTCGCCCTTGCCGGCAATGGTCGCGATGTGACCAGGGAACCACTCGTCCGGATAGGTATCGACGCGCACACGCACCGGCTGATCGACGTGCACGAGACCGAGGAGTGTTTCCGGAAGGTAGACGCGTACCCAGAGTTGGTTCGCCTCGAGGATTTCCGCGACCGGCTGATTCGGCGCGACGAGATCACCAGGCCGCAGACCGAACGACTGCACCACGCCGTCCACCGTCGATTTCACCTCGGTTTCGGCGCGATTCTTCATGAGGGTCGCAACACGCCGCTTTGCTTGTTCCACTTGTGCACGCGCCGCCGCCAGGTCCTCGACACGCGAGCCCTTCTGCAGCACACGCAGGTCTTCAGCCGAGGTCTGGGCTTTGGTTGCAGCGTCGTCATATAGCTGCTTTGCAACGACGCCATCGCGGTAAAGGATCTCCAGACGATGCCGCTCCCGCTCGTCATTGGCGGCGATGGCCGCGGCTTTCTGCACTTCTTCAGAACGCGGTCCAGCGATCAACTTGGCCAGCTGTGCCTGTGCGGTCGCGATGGCGGCACGCTGCTCATCGATCTGCCGATCGACCGTTTCCGTCTCGAGCGTCACGAGCAATTGCCCGGTTGCGACATGCGAGCCCTCATCGATCAGAACGCGGGTGACGCGTCCGCCGACGAGCGATCCCACCTCGACGGTTCTTGCCTCCAGTGTTCCGCTCAGAACCACCGGTTTGGGCCGGCTCTTTTCGGCGAGATACACGAGCAGCGCGAGCAGCGCGATCAACCCGATCGCCGTGCCCGCCAGGATTTTTGCGATTGTTCGAATCATGCCGACTGACTCCTCTACGTCTCTTCGTGAGCGCGCCGCTGCTCCAGAGAGCCAGCAGCGCGTCGATGTATGCACTCAACGGCATTGCCGGAGCGATCTTCAAAACGGTTTGCGAAAGCACGTATCCCTGCAACGAGCCCATGAAAAGCATCGCGGCAGCATGCGGGTCGTCGATGCGCATCACACCGGCGGACGCCGCGCGGCGGAAGTAGTCCGCGACGATCTTCAGGCCACGCCGCGGCGGATTGTCCGCCTCCGGGTCGAAAGGAAGGAGAAGCGAGGTGCTGCGTGCGTTTGCATGCATCGCGACGACGAGGCGCGTCTTCAGCACTTCCTGGATGAACGGCACAAACTGTTCGGCAATGCGCCGAAGAACGATCAAAGGATCCGTTGAGGGATCGATGAATGGCAGTTCGAGAATGCAGGACGGCGGATCGAGGAGCATTCCGCTTTCCATCGCGAGACCAAACAGCGCCTGCTTGGAGTCGACGTGGCGCAGAATCGCCGCCGGAGTGACGCCCAGCTCTCGCGCGATGTCGGCGAGCGTGGTCGCCGCAAAGCCTTTTGCGGCAAACACGGCGCGTGCCGTGTCGATCAGGCGTTCTCTGGAAATCGTCGGGGGGCGACCCATTTGTAAATAAACGTATATTTACAAACGAAGTTTGTCAAGAGTCTCACTCGAAACAAAAGGGCCGGCTTTCGCCGGCCCTCATCACTAACGTTGAGAACTTTCTAGAACGTCACCTTCGCTGCCAACTGCATGATTCTCTGGCCCGACGTCGCCGTCGGCACACCGAACGCCGCGTTCGGCGTGAACACCTTCGTCGTCGCGTTGTAGCTGTAGAACGTACGGTTCACGTTGCTCACGTTGTGACGATTGAGCACGTTGAACGCTTCCGCGATCAGCTGCAGCCGCACGCCGCTGATGAGATTGATGTCGCGCGTGATGCGCGGATCGACCGACATCTGCGTCGGCAGGCGCTGCGAATTGCGCTTGAAGCCAGGCGCGTAATCGTTCGCCGAGTTGCCATCGCCGTTCAGATCGGTGCTGACGGTCGGCGTGAACGGCTGGCCGGTCTGGTAGCTCACGATGCCGCTGAGCGTCCAGCCCGAGGCCAGCGCATGGAGAACGTTGTTGCTGAGGTGCTGCGCGTAGTTGTCGAGCGACCAGACGCCGCTCAGCACGATACGGTCGCGCACGTCGACGTCGCCGTACGAATAGTCCTTGTTGATGTTCAACGGGTCGCTGACGTACTTCGCGTCGTCACCCGAGGAGAACGGCACGACCGCCGTCGCATCGGGCTTGTTGTCTTTCGCCGTTGAATGCGTCCACGAGAAGCGTCCCTGCCAGTTGTTCGAGAAGCGCTTCTGCAGATCGAGCGTGAGGCCGTTGTAACGCGATTTCGCCGAGCTCTCGAACGCGATCACTCGGTTGAAGTGAGAGAACGGCCGGCCGGTGTACTTGTTGAAGGAGATCGCTCCGCCGCCCGCGATCGTCGCATCGATCGTCGTCGGCGTGCTCACGTTGATGTCGCGCGAGCGCGGCAGATCGTCGCCCGTCACGTACTGATAGGTGAGGCCGATCGAGTAATCGCTGCCAAGCTGGTGCTCGACGCCGAGGCTCGACTGCGCGACCTTCGGGTTGTGGAAGTCGGGATCGAACACGAAGATCGACGGAACGTTCGACGAACCCGTCGGAATCGACGCGATGACATTCGGATACGTCACCGGGATGTTCGACGTGTAGGTGAACGTCTGCACGTTGATGCCGTTGTTCGAGGTCGCGGTGCCGACCATGATCGACGGCGTGCGGCCGTAGAACACGCCGTAGCCGCCATGGACGACGGTGCGATTGTCGTTATGCGGCGTCCAGGCAAAGCCGAGGCGCGGACCATATTCATTGTGCGCAACCGGAATGCTGTTCGTCGCATACCCGGCCGCCGCAAGCTGCGTGTCCGGATTCAATGTCGAGGGCTGCGCGACTTCCTGCTTGTCCCAGCGAATGCCGCCGTTCAGTGTCAGCGTCGGCATCACGTGCCACTCGTCCTGGAGAAAGAGCGCCGACTCCTTGATGTTCGGATGCGTCGTCGGTCCCGACGTTCCTGGCCCTGCGAACGCCTGCGAATACGACGCCGGCTTGTTGTTCGCGAAATCAGCGAGGCTGTTGAAGCGATACACACCGAAGAAGTTTCCAGGGAAGAAGTTGAGGATGTCGTCCTTGCTGTAGTCGAAGCCACCCTTGATCGTGTGGTTCGACATCACGTACGTCGCGGTGTCGGCGATCTGGTGGCGCTTGATCGTCGTCTCGCGCGGCGAGAACGAGTTGCGGCCGATGACGAGCACCGTGTTGCCGCCCTGGAGAATCGTCGCTTCCGGCAGGTTGCTGTTCGCTTCGCCCGGCTCGCGATCCTTCAGATACTGCGCACGCACTTCGTTGAAGAACGAGCTCGTCGCCACCGTGTCCCATACTCCCGAGATCGAATCGGTGAACACGTTCGAGTTGCCGGAGTGCTGTGAGGCGTTAGTAATGCCGCTGTTCTCGAAGTTGAGACCATGAAAACGCTGACGGTTGAAGCGCAGCGAAAGATGATTGTTCGTCAGCAGCTCATGGTCCGTCTTGATGAGGTAGACGTCCTGATTCTGCTGCTGGTTGTATGTGCCAGCCAGCGCAGTCAGCGTCTGCAGTGCGGTCTGGCTCGCCGCATCCGTCGGGAACGAGCTGATACGGCCGCCGCCCAACACGACGATGTTCGGCGTCGAGTTACGCTGGCGATCCCAGTTCACGAAGAAGAAATGCTTGTCCTTGACGATCGGGCCGCCGAGGCTGAAGCCGTACTGATCGAAGTGGTACGGGCTCTTGGCGCGGTTGTTCAGGACGTTGATGTAGTTGTTCGCGTTCAGGCTCTTGTCGCGGTAGTAATCGAACACAGAGCCGTGGTACTCGTTCGTTCCCGACTTCGTGACGACGTTGATCACAGCACCGCCCGCGCGGCCGTATTCGGCCGAATAGGCATTGTTGTTGACCTGGAACTCCTTCACCGCATCCTGCGAGAATTGATACGGAGCGCGGCCCGATCCGGTGCGGCCAACCGTCTGTCCGAAGAACGTGTTGTCGTTGTTCGCGCCATCGACGACGAGCGAGTTCAATGTGCCGCGCTGTCCGGCGAAACTGATGTCGCCCAAACGCACATCACGGACAACGCCAGGCGTCGTGAGCACGAAGTCGATGAAGTTGCGGCCGTTCGTCGGAAGGTTCTGGATCGCCTTCTCATTCACGACCGAGCTCACTTCCGACTTCGACGTCTCGATCACAGGCGCTGCCGCCGTGACCGTGAGCTCTTCCGCAACGCCGACCTTCATCTTGATGTTCAGCGTGACGTCGGTGCCGACGTTGACTACGATCTTTTCGCGCTTGACCGGCTGGAAACCAGAGAGTTCCGCGGTGACGGTGTACGTCGCCGGCGGAAGGAGCGCCAGAGCATACTGGCCCGTCGCATTGCTGACGGCGGTGCGGGCAACACCCGTTGCGGTGTTGGTCGCGGTGACAGTGACACCAGGTACCGGCGAGCCGGAATCATCGGCGACCGTGCCTGCGATCGCGCCGTTCGAGCTTTGCGCGAATAGTGCGACCGGTACGAGCGCGATCAAAAGCGCGAGTACGGCGAGTTTGAGGTAATTCATGCGATCTCCTTGCAGGGAACTACAGGGTTGACGAATCGGACGGAATGTCGCGAAGAATAGCATGGGGTAAATCACGATGACGATCTCAACGGTAAACCCGGCGACCGGCGAAACAGTGCGGACCTTCACTGCTTTGAGTGATGGTGAGATCGAGGTGAAACTGCGCCGCGCAGTCGAAGCCTTCGTCATCAATCGCGCTCGTTCCTTTTCCGAACGCGCGCTTCGCATCAACGCCGCTGCAACGATCCTCGAGGAGCGAAAAGACGTTCTCGGGAAACTGATCACGACCGAGATGGGAAAACCCATCAAGGCTGCGATCGCAGAAGTGCAGAAGTGTGCTCTCGTCTGCCGCTACTACGCGGACCACGCCGAACGTCATCTCGCCGATGAGCAGGTAAAGACCGACGCGGCGGAGTCATTCATCCGCTATGAGCCGCTCGGTCCCCTGCTTGCGGTGATGCCGTGGAACTTTCCGTTCTGGCAGGTCTTTCGATTTGCGGCACCCGCATTGATGGCGGGCAACACCGGACTGTTGAAGCACGCGTCGAATGTCCCGCAGTCCGCTCTGGCGATCGAAGAGATCCTCCGCGACGCAGGATTCGACGCCGCCGAATTTCAGACGCTGCTCATCGGAGCGGAGAAGGTTGGAAAGATTCTCGAGGATGAGCGCGTGAAAGCTGCCACTCTGACGGGCAGCGAACCGGCCGGTGCGAGCGTCGCTTCGATCGCTGCGAAAGTCATCAAGAAGAGCGTGCTCGAGCTGGGCGGCAGCGATCCATTCATCGTCATGCCGAGCGCCGATCTCGGCGTTGCCGTCGCGACGGCAGTCAAAGCGCGCATCGTCAACAATGGCCAGTCGTGTATCGCAGCAAAGCGATTCATCGTCCACGAGCAGATCGCTCCCGAGTTCGAGAGACGATTCAAGGCCGCGATGGAAGCGTTACGCGTCGGCGATCCGTTGGACGAGTCGACCGATATCGGCCCTCTTGCAATGCCGCAGATCGTCAACGACATCGACGAGCAGATTCGGAAGTCGCTCGAGTGCGGTGCCCGCCTCGTCACCGGCGGAAAACGCCTCGGCGGCAACTACTACGCGCCGACGATCCTCGCGGATATCCCCGAACACGCCCCGGCGTACGCCGAAGAGATCTTCGGTCCCGTCGCATCGTTGTTCGTCATCAAGAATGAAGCGGAAGCGATTCGCCTCGCGAATGCAACCGCGTTCGGCCTTGGCTCGAGTGTCTGGACGAACGATCGCGACGAGGCGATGCGCTTCGTTGACGCCATCGAGTCAGGTCAGGTGTTCGTCAACGCGATGGTGGCGTCGGATCCGCGACTCCCGTTCGGCGGCGTCAAACACTCCGGCTTCGGCCGCGAGCTCGGCGTCCACGGCATTCGAGAGTTCGTAAACATCAAGACCGTCTGGCTGGCAACGGCGTTGTGACACTTCGACGGCGATCGAAGTGTGGTCGTGCCCCAGCCGCTACGATGCTCGCATGAAGAACAGCGAGCATCACTACAGCGCGCAGTTGATCTGGGACGGTAATCATGGCGATGGCACGACGGACTACACGACGTACGGTCGTGAGCATCGCGTCGTCATCGAAGGCAAACCTCCGATCCACGCGACAGCGGATCCCGCGTTTCGCGGCGATGCGCAGAAGCACAATCCGGAGGATCTCTTTCTTGCAGCGATCAGCTCGTGCCACATGCTCTCGTATCTCGCGTTGTGCGCGAAGTACAAGATCAACGTGTTGTCGTACGAGGATCGCGCAACAGGCGTGATGCGCGAGGACGGCAGGGGCGGTGGGCGATTCGTGGAAGTGACACTGCATCCTTCCGTCGTTGTTGCGAATGCCGAGCACATCGAGCGTGCGACACAGCTGCACGATCGCGCGCACGAACAGTGCTTCATCGCTGCCTCGTGCAGCGTCCCCATCCACCATGTGGCCGAGGTGCGCGCATGAAGGATTTGTTCATCGCACTCGACAATCGGCCAGGCGCGCTGGCCGAGATGGGAGAAGCACTGGGCCGCGCCGGGATCTCCATCGAAGGAGGCGGTGTGTTCGAAAGCGGCGCACACTTTCTCTTTCGCGACGGGTACGCCGCTCGTGCCGCGCTCGATGCTGCGGGAATTCACGTCGTCGCCGAACGCGACGTGCTCGTGCAGAAGCTGCGGCAGGGTGAGCCTGGACAATTGGGAAAGATCGCGCGGCGCATGGCCGATGCGGGAGTGAACATCGAGGTGCAGTACAGCGATCACGATCACAATCTCATTCTCGTCGTCGACGACGACCAGCGCGGCCGTCTCGTGTCCGAACAGTGGATGGCGGATGCGCAGGCGTCCTGACTTTTCACACGTCGCGGCGCTGATCGCCGATCCTGCGCGCGCGCGCATGCTCAGCGCGCTGATGCACGGTGCCGCACTGACGGCGACGGAGCTTGCTCTCGAGGCGAACGTCTCGCCGTCGACGGCGAGCTCTCATCTCGCAAAGCTTGGAAGTGGCGGAGTGATCACGATGGAGAAGCAGGGACGTCATCGCTACTTCCGTCTCTTCGATCACGAGATCGCATCGCTGCTGGAGCAACTCGATCTCGTCGCATCGCGAAGCTCGCGGGTGCGAACCGGTCCTGCCGATCCAGCGCTGCGCGTCGCGCGCGTCTGCTATGACCATCTTGCGGGAGAGCGTGGCGTGTGGCTGCTCGAGGCACTTCGCAGCCGCAAGCTCCTCACGGGTCGCGACGGCTGCACCGTATCGCCCGATGGAGAAGCGTTCTTCGCGCGTTTCGAAATCGACATCGAAGAGTTGTCGCGTTCACGACGGACCTTCGCGCGCACCTGTCTCGATTGGAGCGAGCGGCGCCATCATCTCGGCGGCGCGCTCGGTGCCGCGATTCTCGATCGCATCTTTGCACTGCGCTGGGCGCGACGCGAGCGCGCGAGCCGCGCGATTCTGTTTTCATCGCATGGTGATCGCGCGCTGCAACGGCTCTTCGTGCGTTGACAGCGTTCTCTTCCGTGGCACAATTGCGAGTATCGATACATTGAGCGTGTTTTTCGGAGGCGAGTGCGGGTGAGGAGCGTCGGACTGGTTTCAATGCCCTTCGGTCCACTCTTCTCTCCATCGATCGGTCTCTCTCTCCTGAAATCCGCGCTGCACAACGCGGGCATCGAATCCGAAATCCATTACTACACGATTCGCTTCGCGGAGCTCGTCGGTTCGCATTTCTATAACGGCATTGCCGGCGGGATCAGACCATCATCGACAAAGCTCGCGGGTGAGTGGATCTTCAGCGGTGCGTTGTCGGAGTCATCCTCGAGCGAGGATGCCGATTACATCGAGCACGTTCTTCGCCGCAAGCCTCCTGTCACGACGATCCATTCGCGCGCCACCAGCCGCGAAGCAATTGCGAAGATCGTTCGCGCGCGGAGTCTCGCGCGCGAGTTCGTTGCGGCGTGCGCGGATGAGGTGCTCGCGACCAACCCTGCGATCGTCGCGATGACGAGTGTGTTTCAACAACAGGCAGCGTCGCTCGCGCTGGCGAAGCGCATCAAGTCACTGCGTCCCGAAACGTTCATTCTCTTCGGCGGCGCGAACGTCGAAGGCGTGATGGGTGCCGAAACCGTTCGCCAATTCGCATTCGTCGATGCCGCGGTCTCCGGCGAAGGGGATCTCATCATCACGCCGCTCGTCCGGCGCATCCTGGAAGGACAATCGATCGAAGGGATGCCCGGCGTTCGTACGCAAAAGGGCGTGGCGCGCGAGTTCGAGAATAGATCGTTCACGAACGCTCCGACCGTATATCAGATGGATGATCTTCCCTCCCCCGACTACGAGGATTACTTCGCTCAGTTCCGCCGCAGCCGTTTCCAGCGGAGCTGGCAGCCTCGCATCTTCTTCGAGACCTCCCGTGGCTGCTGGTGGGGCGAGAAGATGCATTGCACGTTCTGCGGACTCAACGGAACGACAATGCAGTTTCGCAGCAAGTCAGCGGGCCGTGCCCTCGACGAGTTGACCCATCTCACGGACCGTCATCCCGGCTGCGATGTCGAGATGACGGACAACATCCTCGACCTCAGCTACTTCAAGGATTTCATCCCGGAGCTCGCGCGCAGGAAGACCGAGCTTGGAATCTTCTACGAGACGAAAGCGAACCTGCGCAAAGAGCAGATCCGCATGATGCGGGACGCCGGAATTCGCAGCGTGCAACCCGGCATCGAGAGTCTTCACGATTCCGTGCTCAAGCAGATGCGCAAGGGCGTTTCCGCGCTGCAGAACATTCAACTGCTCAAATGGTGCAAAGAGCTCGGCGTCACTCCGTTGTGGAACATTCTGGTCGGATTTCCAGACGAATCGCCGGCTGCCTATGACGAGATGACGAGACGCGTTCCGCTGATCAGCCATCTGCCGCCGCCTGGTTGGGTCTCGTTGATTCGTCTCGATCGCTACAGCCCGAATTTCTTCGACAGCGAACGTCAGGGCCTCGCGAACGTACAGCCGTTCGAGGCGTACCGCTACGTTTATCGGGATTTGCCGCCGGAGGCGTTGCACAATCTCGCCTATCACTTCACGTTCGAGTATCAACGGCCACAGGACATCGCCGCGTATGCGCGGCCGCTTGCTTTTGCCATTCGCGACTGGAAGGGGTGCGCCGAACGGAGCGCTCTTTTCTCGATCGATGATGGAGACCATCTGTTGATCTGGGATCTCCGTCCGATTGCGCGGCGCGCGCTGACGGTCTTGAGCGGATCGGATCGCCTCTTGTACAAGGCCTGCGACGCAGTGACCGACCTGCGGCAGATTGTGACGACACTCGGGGCACTCGGCAGCGATCGAAATGCGACTGAGATTGAATCCTCGCTGCTCAACATGGTCGAAGAACAGTTGATCATTCAGGATGGGACGCGTTACCTCGCACTCGCCGTTCCCCTCGGGGACTACGCGCCAGGTGAGCTCATCGTCGATCAATTCCGCGATGTCATTCGCCGGATCGGTGTCCCAACGAATGATGGCGTCGCGGTTCCGATTCGCGGTGCAGCGGCGCACCGGCGCCGCACCAGCCGTTTTCCGCGACTGAAAACGCTTTCAAGTTCGACTCCCCAATTCAAAGTCGAAGGCTCGTATCTCTTCATCCGCTGACCTGTCGAAAGGAGATGAACGTTATGGCTACCAAGAAGAAAGCAGGAAAGAAGTCCGCCGCCAAGAAGACCACGAAGAAGGTCGTCGCCAAGAAAGCGGCCAAGAAAGCTCCAGCAAAGAAGAAGGCCGCCAAGAAGAAGCCGGCCAAGAAAAAGGCCCCCAAGGCCGAAATTCTCAACGGTCAGGACTAACCGCCCGCGGGCCAGGGTCCGATCGAGGACGCCTGGCCCACCTTGCACTGAGCGCGGATCGCAAACCATAATCACCTCGCGGTCTAGTCACCCCAATCTGAGCGCAACGTGTCTTCCATTCGAACGGGAACCCGTCTAGGGCACTACGAAGTGATTGCGCCACTCGGGTCGGGCGGGATGGGCGACGTCTATCGAGCCAAAGACACGAAACTCGGCCGCGAGGTTGCGATCAAGGTTCTCCCCCGCCACCTTCAACAGGATGAAGATGCGCTCGCTCGCTTTGAACGCGAAGCGAAAGTGATCTCAGGACTCAATCATCCACACATCCTGACGATTCACGAGGTCGGAAAGGTTCGCGTACGAGGTGACTGGCGAGCGACGCACTACATGGTGACCGAACTGATCGTTGGCTCGACTTTGCGCGAGTTGATGATGAATGAGGCGGATGGCCGCAAACTCGTCGACTACATGGCTCAGGTCGCGGACGCACTGCAGAAGGCGCATGGCGCCGGAGTCGTCCATCGCGATCTCAAGCCGGAGAACATCATGGTTTCTTCGGATGGATATGCCAAAGTCCTCGATTTCGGCTTGGCCAAAGTCGTAGGGTCGCTCGTCGGAACAAGCGCGTATGAGCAGGAGCGGACCGAGAAGTTTCAAACACAGCGCGGCATCGTGATCGGCACCCTGGGCTACATGTCACCCGAGCAGGTGCAAGGCCGTCCGCTCGACCATCGATCCGACATTTTTTCTTTCGGCTGCATCCTCTATGAATTGCTTTCCGGAAAACGGGCATTCGAGGCGGATGGCGTGGTCGATACACTGCACCACATCCTTCATTCGCCGGCGCCGACGCTTCCATCGCAGATCACGGCCGAGCTCCGCCGGATCGTCGACAAGTGTCTCGCAAAAGAGATCGACGGTCGTTTTGATTCGATGCGTTCCGTCGCTTCCGCGATTCGCGAAGCGATGCGTGACTACGATGGCACGCTGCGCCCAGCGACGAAGAAGACGAAGGCGGTGAGCAGCCGCGGCTCGTCGCGAATCAAATCACTTGCCGTACTTCCGTTCGTCAATGCCACGACCGATCCTGAGATGGAGTACCTGAGCGACGGCCTCACGGAGAGCGTGATTCACTCGATGTCTCGAGTCGGAAAGCGTCTTCGAGTGATGGCGAGAACGACCGTCTTTACCTATAAGGGGAAGTCTCCGTCACCCCAGCAGCTCGCCACGGAACTGGGCGTGACTTCCGTGGTCACGGGCCGCGTGCAAAAGCTCGGCACGACGTTGGTGATCAATATCGAGCTCGTCAACACGCGCGATGGCTCGCAGCTGTGGGGCAGCCGGTTCCGTACCGAGTTCTCGAACATTTTCGATGTTCAGGACGAGATCGCAGCGCAGATCTCCGATCAGCTCCGCCTCCAGCTTTCGCCGTCCGAAAAGAAGCGTCTCGTCCACCGCGCCACGAAGAAGAGCGAGGCATACGAGCTCTATCTCAAGGGCCGGTTCCACGCGAACAAGCGAACGATCCAGGGACTGGAACGTGCGATTCGAGAATTCGAGAAGGCGATCGAAGTCGATCCGAACTACGCACTGGCCTACTCTGGTCTGGCGGATTGCTACACGATTCTGGCTGGGCGCTTTCTCGCACCGCCGGACGAAGCCTACCCCCACGCAGCTGCCGTGGCCGCGAAAGCAATCGAGCTCGATCCCGATCTTGCCGAACCGCATGCGACGCTGGCGGTCATTGCGCTCTTCTACAAATGGAACTGGACGGAGGCCGATTCCGAGTTCAAGCGGGCGATCACGCTCGACCCGAACTACGCAACCGCACATCACTGGTACTCACTTTTCCTCAACTGCATGGATCGCCGCGAAGATGCTCTTCGCGAGGCTCGCACTGCAATCGAGTTGGAGCCTCTTTCGCTCCTGATGAATTGTCACTACGCGGACATCCTCTACTTCGACGGTCGCTACGACGAAGCGCTGGAGCATGTGAAGAAATCGCTCGAGATCGAAAACTACTTTCTGGCTCATCTCCTCATCGGCCGGATCTATCTCGAACAAGGGCGTCACGAGGAAGCTGTCGCCTCGATTCAACGAAGCATCGCGATGGAAGGGAGATATCCCGAGCTTCTTGCGACGCTGGCACACGCCTATGGGCGGCTGGGGAAAACAGAGGAAGCGAAGCGCATTCTCGATGAGCTGATCGAGCTTGGCAGAACGCAGTTCGTCGCCCCCTCGTTCCTTGCAGAAGTGCATCTCGCAATTGGTAACGTTGCGAGGGCCATGAAGTATGCGGAAGAGTTTTTCAAGATGCGCGGGGAAATCGTCGATCTCGTGTCGGGTCCGCGGTACAAGGCACTTCGGGAGGACCGGCGATGGCAGACGATGCTCCAGCGAGTGGGGTTTCCCGATCGCCTCGCGCTCAAGTCGCCCGCGTATGCGCCGACGGCATCGCTTTGATTATTGGGGAATGGCTCCGGCAGTAGGACTCGAACCTACGACCCACGGATTAACAGTCCGTTGCTCTACCGACTGAGCTATGCCGGAGTACTGCTCGAAAGGCGCCGCAAAATAGCACTGCAGCGCACACCCGTCAAGGCAGGCATCGGCTCCAAACCGGGACGACCGCCAGTTTATTCACGGGCTATACGACGAGCCATGTGTCGAGCCATCCCCGGCGGTCTACAATCCCGACCACATGTCGCGCGAAATCGTGATCAACGCAACGAAGCACGAGTCGCGCATCGCTGTTTTGGATGAGGGACAGGTCGTCGAGCTCTGGGTCGAGCGCACACGCCACCGGACGATCGTCGGCAACATCTACAAAGGCCGGGTGACCAAAGTGCTGCCCGGCATGCAGTCCGCCTTTGTCGACCTCGGCCTCGAGCGCGATGCGTTCCTCTATGTCTCCGATGTTCTCGAGGACTTCGAGGAGTACGACACCGAATCGTCCGACGAACTGCACATTGATGAAGTTCCGCAGCCGCGCCCTGAGACCTCGATCTCGGATCTTTTGCGCGAAGGGCAGGAAATCGTCGTTCAGGTATCGAAGGACACGATCGCCGGCAAAGGCGCACGCATCACGAGCCACATCACGTTGCCTGGCCGGTTCCTCGTCTACATGCCGACGGTGAATCACATCGGTGTCTCGCGGCGGATCGAACATGAAGACGAGCGACAGCGGCTGAAGGACATTCTCGAGGCGATTCGCCACCCCGGCATGGGTGGCTTCATCGTCCGCACAGCTGGTGAAGAACGTAACGAAGAAGAGTTCCGTTCCGATCTCAAGTACCTCACCGACCTTTGGGAACAGATTCGACGCAAGGGTGAGAAGGCGTCCGCACCGACAGCGATTCATCACGATCTCGATCTGGTGCTTCGTACGATTCGCGACGTACTCTCGCCGGAGTTCAAGAGTGTCTGGGTCGATTCGGTCGATCAGTATCAACGCATCGTCGAGTTCCTCGACCAGATCCAGCCGAATCTCGTCTCCCGCGTTCGCCTTTTCCGGCGCGAAGAGCCGATCTTCGACGAGTTCGGGATCGAGCCGGAGATCGCGAAGGCGCTCAAGTCGAAGGTCTGGCTGAAGTCTGGCGGCTACATCGTCATCAACCAAACCGAAGCGCTGGTGGCGATCGACGTGAACACCGGCAAGTACGTCGGCAAGCGCAATCTCGAAGAGACCGTGTTCCGTACCAACATCGAGGCTGCAAAAGAAATCGTGCGGCAGATTCGCCTGCGCGATCTCGGCGGCATCATCGTGCTCGACTTCATCGACATGGAAGAGCCGGCGAATCGTTCGCGCCTGTTCGAGACCTTGGAAAACGAGATCAAAAAAGACCGTTCGAAGACGAAGATCCTTCAGATTTCCGAGTTTGGTCTGATCGAGATGACGCGCAAGCGCGTTCGTCAGTCGCTGGAACGTTCGCTCACGCAAGCGTGTCCGTACTGCGCCGGGAGCGGCCGCATCAAGTCGAACACCACGATTGCGCTCGAGATCTGGCGCGAGCTCATGAAGCTTCGTGATCTCCACGAAGGACAGGATGTCATCGTGCGCGTAAACCCGGTGGTCTACTCATCGATGCAGCCGGCCGATCCGATCTTCGAAGAGACCGAACGGAATCTAGGAATCCATCTCGTCTTCAAACCTGACGATACGCTGCACCACGAACAGTTCGACGTGGTGAGAATCTAGCGGGATGCGGCGCAAGCTCCTTTGGAGCGTCGCCCTCTCGTATTCGCTGCTGCACTTTCTCGTCACGGGTGTGCTTCAGCCGCTCCGCAATTTCTACGGCGACTTCCTGGCGAGTTTTCCTGCCTGGACCGTCGCGCGGCTGATGGGCCGTCTCGATCTCTACCGGGGCAGTCCGTCCGAATTCTGGGGACCTCCTCCGATCTGGCACTACGGCCCGATCGAACACCTCATGACCCTTCCGCTCTTCGCCTTCCCGACGTTGCGCTCTGCGTATGTCGCGTGGCTCTTCGTCTGTTACGCGTTCGTCGCAGCGGCCGTTGTCCTGTCGGCCTGGATAATCGACGATGGACGTCCGTCGGCACGGACGCTGTTGATCGTTGGGATCGCGTTCGCGAATTTCAATCCTCTCTATGAAGCACTCACGCAGCGAGTGATCGAGCTCATCGAGTTGCCACTCCTGCTGCTCTCGTTTCTGCTCTATCGCAGGATGCGCGATCGCACATCGGGAACGCTCATCGCCGTGGCGGCGATGTCGAAATTTCTGCCGGTCGTGTTTTTGCCATGGCTCGCACTACGAGAGCGCTGGCGTGCATTCACCGCCGCAGTTCTGGTTGCGGCGAGCATCGCTGTGATCACTCAGTGCGTGCTCGGCTGGCAGAACAGCGGGATCGTTCTGCAATTGATCTTTTCAGTTCTCGTGAAATCCGATCTGAATCAAAGCATCTCCGGCGTTCTCATCCGCTGCACGCCCTGGTCGGATGACCTGGTCGCTCGCATAGCCCTCGGCATCGAAGAGCTCTCCTGGCTGGCGCTCTGGCTACTACTGATCCAACGGCGCCGCGCGAACTGTTATGACCTCGAGTTCTCGATCCTCATCACCGGCATGGTTCTGTTGATACCGCACAATCAGCAGTACTACTTCGTGCTTCTCCTCATCCCATATTCGCTTCTATACGCCCGCTGTCGTGATCGTTGGACCGCACGATTTCTGCCGCTGGCCGTTTCGTTCGTCGCGCTCGCGGCTCCCGTTCCCCTCTCATTGCTGAGCCGCATGACGGGTGGAAACGCGTTGGAGGCGTACCTGCGCTGGAGTGTTCCTTTCGCGGCAGCGCTGCTGTTGGGCATCCTTCTGATTCGCGAATACGGCACGTCCTGTGCAGTTTCCGAGGCACGTGAGAAGTAGCATGGCGCTCGAGGACACCTTCATCAATCTGGCAACCTTCCTCAATAGTCTCGACACGGAAGGCGAGCAGAAGCTGGAGCTTTCGCACTCGCTGGTGATCATCTGTCCCGATTGCGGGAAGAACATCGCCTTTCGCGGACGCTGTCCGAAGTGCGGCGGCAACAGTTGGATTCCTGCGGGACACGCAGGCGGCGTGTTCGAGCGAATGAAGGCGCAGCGCTGGCGCAAGGTGATGCAGGACGAGGATGAGGTCGGGGAGACGATTCAGTAGGTCTGCTATTCGAGCCCTTCGCGCACGTGCTCTTCCTCTAGCAGTTTGGTGAAGAGCTGGTCGTACTCGTTCGATCCGGGCGCCGGCGGCTTCTTGATCGTCGCGAGTTTGCGCCGGACGTTTTCTTCGCGATCCTGCTCTCGCTTCAGTTCGTCGTCGAGCGCATGGGCGATCGCCTGACGAACCGATTCACGATCCTTGAGCAGCACGACGGACTGCGTGCGGGTAAGAATGTCCAGCAGCTCGCGCGCCACCTGGCTGACTCGATCGCGCGACATTCTCAGCATGCTCGATTTCGCCCTCTAGTGAATCGTGTCATCGGCAGGAGGTACCGTCTCCGGCTCCTCCGTTTCGTTCTCGCTCACGACTTTGACGGAGGCCACGACGCGATCGTTCTCATCGACGTTGATCACGCGCACGCCCTGCGTCGAGCGGCCCATGGAGCGAAGATCCTTCACGGTGATGCGAATGATCATGCCCTGTTCGGTGATGAGGAGCATCTGCTCGTCGCCGACGACATGCGCGAAGCCTGCAACCTTGCCGTTGCGCTCCGTGATCTTGATGTTCGCGACACCCATTCCACCGCGGCTCTGCAGGCGATACATCGAGACGGGTGTGCGCTTGCCGAAGCCTTTTTCCGTCACGGTGAGGATCTGGCCGCGGTTGTCGGTCGTTGCGACTTCCTCATCCGACTCGCTTTCGATCTCTTCGACGACTTCTTCCGACGTCGCAACTTCGTTCGACGCGGGGATGACATCCATCTCGACGACGTGATCGCCATCGCGCAAGGTGATCGCCTTCACACCAGCGGCTCCGCGGCCCATCGGGCGAACGTCCGACTCATGGAAGCGGATCGCGCGGCCGCCATAGGTTCCGACGAAAATCTCGCTGTTTCCATCGGAGAGACGGACGGCGTAGAGGTCATCGCCTTCGTTGATGTCGATCGCGATGATGCCGCTTGCGCGCACGTTCGAAAAGGCGTCGAGCTCGGTCTTCTTGATCTTCCCGGCACGCGTCGCCATGACGACGTACTTCGCTTCAGTGAAGTCCTTCACCGTCAGCAACGCTCGTACGCTCTCACCTTGCTCCACCTGGAGCAGGTTCACGATTGCCTTGCCGCGCGCGTTCGATGCGACTTCCGGAATCTGATGAACCTTCAACCAGTACAACCGTCCCTTGTCGGTGAAGACCAGCACGTAGGAGTGCGCACTGGCCACGAAGAGATGCTCGACGATATCCTCTTCCTTCGTCTGCATCCCGATGCGGCCTTTTCCACCCCGGCGCTGTGCACGATAAAGGGACAGCGGTGAGCGCTTGATGTAGCCGCCGCGAGACACGGTGATGACCATGTCTTCGTCAGCGATCATGTCTTCGATGGAGATGTCGCTTGCTTCGGCAATGATCTCGGTGCGGCGCTTGTCGCCGTACTGTTCTTTGATCTCGCGAAGCTCGGTCGCGATGATGTCGAGCACAAGCTTCTCGGACGCAAGAATCTCGCGCAGCCTCGCGATGAGCGCGAGTACTTCCTGGTACTCCTGCACGATCTTGTCGCGCTCGAGACCCGTGAGACGTTGCAGGCGCATCTCGAGAATCGCCTGCGCCTGAATCTCGGAGAACTCGAATTTCGTGACGAGTCCTTCTTTCGCTTCGGGCGGCGTCTTGCTGCCGCGAATCAGCGAGATCACTTCATCGAGATGATCGAGTGCTTTGACGAGCCCGTCGAGGATGTGTGCACGTTCTTCCGCCTTGCGCAGGTCGAAGCGCGTGCGGCGGACGACGATCTCTTTGCGATGCTCGACGAAGTGATGGAGCATCGTCGGGAGGTCCATCACTTCGGGCTTGTTGTTGACGATCGCCAGGAAGATGATTCCGAACGTCGTCTGCATCTGCGTCATTGCATACAGATTGTTGAGGACGACTTCGGGTACCTCGCCGCGCTTCAGCTCGATCACGATCCGCATGCCCTGCCGATCGGATTCGTCTCGCAGATCGGAGACACCTTCGAGCTTCTTTTCGCGATGGAGCTCGGCGATCTTCTCGATCAGCCGCTTCTTGTTCGTCATGTACGGAATCTCCGTCACGACGATCTGCTGCTTGTCCTGCTTCTTCGTTTCTTCGATGACGGCGCGCGCCCGAACCTGAATGATGCCGCGGCCGGTCTTATAGGCTTCGTAGATCCCGTCGAGGCCATGAATGAATCCCGCCGTCGGAAAGTCGGGGCCCGGCATCACGGTGATCAGATCCTTCACAGTCGCCTTCGGGTTGTCGATCACCATCAGGCAGGCGTCGATGACTTCGCCCAGGTTGTGCGGCGGAATGTTCGTCGCCATACCGACGGCAATGCCCGAGCTGCCGTTCACGAGCAGATTGGGGAACTTGGAGGGAAGGACGCTCGGTTCGCGCTCGGAGCCGTCGTAGTTCGGAACCCAATCAACCGTTTCCTTGTCGATGTCGTCGCGCATCAACTCTTCGGCGAGACGCGTAAGACGGACTTCCGTGTAACGCATCGCCGCCGGGTTGTCGCCGTCGACGGATCCGAAGTTGCCCTGGCCATCGACCAGCGGATAGCGGAGCGAGAAGTCCTGCGCCATGCGCACCACGGTGTCGTAAATCGCGCTGTCGCCATGCGGGTGATACTTGCCCATCACGTCGCCGACGATGCGCGCGGATTTTTTGTAGGCGCGGCCGGCGGTGTTGCCCTGCTCGTACATCCCGTACAGCACGCGGCGATGCACCGGCTTGAGGCCGTCGCGCACATCAGGCAGCGCACGGCCGATGATGACGGACATCGCGTAGTCGAGATACGACTTCCGCATCTCGTCTTCGATGTTGACCGGCAAGCGCTGGTCGTTGAAGTTTGTGTAATCCGATTCAGACATGAATTTTCGTGATGACTAAATGTCCAGGTTTTTGACTTCGAGGGCGTTGTCCTGGATGAAGAGCCGGCGCGGCTCGACCTGATCGCCCATCAGGATCGTGAACAGCTCCTCGGCGCCGACCCCGTCTTCGACTCGCACCTGCAGGAGGCGGCGCGTCTCGGGGTTCATGGTCGTCTCCCATAGCTGCTCGGGGTTCATTTCGCCGAGGCCTTTGTAGCGGCTGATGGAAAGGCCCTTCTCGGCGCGGCGATAGATCTCAGAGATCAGCTCGTCGACGCGAGCGAACCTGGTCGTCTCTTCGTCGTGCTCGAGGGTGTATGGCGGCAGCCCGAAGGCGGAGAGTTGTTCATAAGTCTTCGCCATCTGCCGGAACTCGTATTGCGAAAGCAGTTCGTGGTTGATCGTGACCTTGCGTCCGGTTCCATTGCTACCGGCCGAGAACTGCACAACGGTCGTCTCGGTCACCGCATCCGTCTTCGGTTCGACATGCTCGAACCCGTGTGCGACAAGGGCACGAGACAGCGCTGCAATCTTTACGGGATCGTTCAGTGCGCTGCGGTCACTAAAGCCTTCGGCAAGGAGAATATCGAGTGCGTCGCCCGGTATGCCACGAGCCTGCAGTTTTCGCGCATGCGACCGGTAATCCTCCATGCGCTGCAACATGGCCACGAGCGTTTCGCCCGCGATTTCGCCACCGGCCTGTGGCGTCACTTTCACACTCGCGGCGATACGGTTCAGCAGGAACCGGGACTTTTCTGTCTCGTCCTTGAGGTAGGTGTCTTTCTTCCCTTGCGAAACCTTGAACAGTGGCGGCTGCGCGATGAACAGGTGGCCATGGTCGATGACCTCCCGCATGTAGCGAAAGAAGAATGTCAGGATCAGCGTGCGGATGTGTGACCCGTCGACGTCTGCGTCCGTCATGATGATGATCTTGTGGTAGCGAAGTTTGGCGACATCGAAGTCGCCTGTGCCGATGCCCGTGCCCAGCGCAGTGATCATCAATCGGATTTCTTCCGAGGAGAGCATCTTGTCGAGGCGTGCGCGCTCGACGTTGAGAATCTTTCCTTTGAGCGGGAGGATCGCCTGGTACCGGCGATCGCGCCCCTGCTTCGCGGACCCGCCTGCGGAGTCTCCCTCGACGAAATAGATTTCGCAGAACCGCGGATCGCGCTCCTGGCAGTCGGCCAGCTTGCCGGGAAGCGATGCGGAATCGAGCGCGCCTTTGCGGCGCGTGAGGTCGCGCGCTTTGCGTGCGGCTTCACGCGCACGCGCTGCTTCGACGATCTTCTCGACGATGCGCTTCGCCTCACGCGGGTTTTCTTCGAAGTACTCCCCGAGACGCTGGTTGACGACTTGTTCGACCCACGTCTTGACGTGCGAGGAGACGAGTTTGTCCTTCGTCTGCGACGAGAACTTCGGATCGCGGACCTTCACGGAGACGACGGACGACAAGCCTTCGCGAATGTCATCGCCTTCGAGAGAAATCTTCAGCTTCTGCAGCAGACCCGACTCTTCGATGTACTTATTGACCGTGCGGGTGAGTCCGCCTTTGAAACCGGCGAGGTGCGTTCCGCCATCACTGTTCTTGATCGTATTCGTAAAGCAGTAGATGTTCTCGGTGTAGCCCTCGTTCCACTGCAGCGCGATCTCAACGGTCTCGCCATCGGCTTCGTCGCGAATGAAAATGGGCTCGTCGTGCAGAGGGATCTTGTTCTTGTTCAGATCCTTCACGAACGAGACGATGCCGCCCTGATAGCAGAACTCGTGATGCTTCTCCGTGCGGTCGTCGCGAATCTCGATGTTGACGCCGGAGTTGAGGAATGCGAGCTCGCGCAGGCGTTGCGCGAGCGTGTCGAAGTTCATCTCCGTGACCGAGAAGATCTGCGAATCCGACTTGAACGACACGCGCGTTCCGCGGTGTGTCGTACGCTCGCCTTTCTCGATCGGAGCCACTGGAATGCCGCGTTCATAACGTTGACGCCACACGAACTCGTCGCGATGAATCTCGAGCTCGAGCCATTCCGACAAGAAGTTGACGACTGAGACACCGACGCCGTGCAGACCGCCGGAAACCTTGTACGAGTTGTTGTCGAACTTCCCGCCCGCGTGCAGCTCCGTCATGATGACTTCCGCCGCGGATCGATTCTCTTCCTTGTGCAGATCAACGGGAATGCCGCGGCCGTTGTCTTCGACCGTGACCGAGTTGTCCTGATGAATGGTGACGGTTACGCGATCCGCGTAACCCGCAAGCGCCTCGTCGATCGCGTTGTCGACGACTTCGTAGACCATGTGGTGTAAGCCGGTGATGTCATCGGTGTCGCCGATGTACATTCCCGGGCGCTTGCGCACGGCATCGAGGCCCTTGAGGACCTTGATGTCTTCTGCGGTATACGTGGTTTCTTCGCTTTTTCCGCCATCGATGATCGCGAGCTTTGGATCTTCGTCTTTGGTGTAGTCGTCTGCCATCAGGTCGTTACTTTCGATCGTTCTCTGCGGTGGCTTGCCGGCAGGCTGCGGCGGGTGTGCTACGCCAACTGGTGGAAACGCTGAATTCTACTATGAAAATCCCGTGTCAGACGAAATCTTGGGCGGTGCTAACTCGCCCATTTTCAATGAGTAAGCGTCTGTGAGACGACGCTTCCAAAACGTAGAGAAACCGCTCCTTGGCAGAGGTCGCAAAAACCTGAGTCCGAGGGGGTAGTTTTTGAAGGAGCGCCTGAAGGATATCGAGGTCCAATTCGGCATCGATGTCGTCGAGTAGAAACAACGGTTCGTCGTCCATCCGGCGGCGAAAGAGCTCGATTTTCGCGAACTTCAAGAACAGCACGATCATCTTCTGCTCGCCGCCGCTGAGTACGTCGGCAACGAGTCGTCCGCCGATCTCGAACTCGAGGACGTCGCGCTGCGGGCCCGTCAACGAAGTTCGCGCACGAATCTCGGCGCCGCGTGGCACCTCGCGATTCGCCGGCTTGTACACGAGCTCGACGTTCTGCACGTGATAGGCGTGAGTCGCGACCGTCTCCCGAAACGTCGCTGCCAGTTGTTCCACATACGCTCGTCGCGCATTCCAGATCGGCTCCGCCGCGGAGCTCGTTTCTTCATCCCATGCGTCGAGCGTGAACGAGGGTGCGGAACCGGTCGCAATGTCATGAAGCAGCGCATTCCGTTGCTTGAGCGCCCGATGAAAACGCGAAAGCTGTTCGAGATACCCCGGATTGACGCTCGCAATCCCTCGGTCGAGAAAACGGCGGCGATCCTCCGGCGTGCCTCGTAGTGTGTCGAGTCGCGACGATGAGTAGGCAAACACCGAGAGCGCGTTCACGTACGCCGTGAGCGGGACTCTCTCTGCGTTGATCGTCAAGGCGCGCCGTCGCGGCTCCAGTTCCATTCCAACAGCAAGCGCGCGTTCGATCTTGTCGCGAAGGAGCACGCCGCTGACAAAGAGTCCGGGCTCATCGAAACGAAAGAGGTTCGCCGGACGGGACGTGCGAAACGATTTCGTCGTTGCGAGAAAGTAGATCGCCTCGAGGAGATTCGTCTTCCCCTGACCGTTCCGGCCGACGATCAGATTCGCATGCGGATGAAAGCTCTGCTCCGCGATGTCGAGATTGCGGAATGTCTGTGTCGTGAGCCGCTCGAGAATCACGCCAGGCGCATCGGCATCACGACATACAGATAGTCGTACGGAAGATCCTCAGCCGTCGACGCTGGCCTTCCGATGCACTGACTGTTCTCGTCTTTCAGATCGAGTGACACGCTTGGCGTGTCGGTCGCGCTGAGAAAGTCCATCACGTATGCCGCGTTCAGCCCAACGAAGAACGGCTGTCCTGCATAGTCGATGGGAACCGTCTCGCGAGCATCTCCCAACTCGGGATTCGTGGAAGAAACGGTGAGTTTTCCCGGGGCAAAGTCGAAGCGCACAGCTCGAGTACGCTCATTCGCCACGAGCGAGATTCGTTTGATTGTCGAGAGCAGCCGCTCACGATCGACCATGACGTGACGGTCGTTATCGCGCGAGATGACTTCCATGTAGTTCGGGAAGTTGACGTCGATCATGCGCGCCATGAGCCGGCGATCGGCAGCATCGAAGAAAAGTTGATTGTCGGAAACGCCGAAACGTACTGTGCCTTCTTCTCCTGCCTCGAGTCGAAGAATCTCGTCGAGCGCCTTTCGCGGAATCAGGATCGTCAGTTCGCTGCTCTTCTTTCCGTTGCCGCCGGTCGCGTATGGGAAATTGATCAACGCCATCCGATGACCGTCGGTCGCAACCATCTCGAGCTTTTGCGGCTGAACTTTGAGCAGAGCGCCGTTCAACTGAAAGCGTGTCTCTTCGTGCGTGATTGCGAACTTCACTTTCGCAACCATCGTTTTCAGTTCATCGAGAGGGATTGTGTATCCCTCAGACACGTTCACCGTCGGAAGAGTTGGATAGTCTTCGGCTGGAAGCCCGAGGAGGCGGAACTTTGCGGTTCCGGATTCGACAAGCATCTGATTGTTTTCCTGGAGAGCGATGTGCACGTCCTCATCCGGAAGACTCCGGACAATGTCGAACAGACGACGAGCTTCGAGGGTGACACCACCAGGTGTCGAGATTCGTGCGGTGCAAGACGTGAGGATCGTGACGTCGAGATCGGTCGCGGATACCTGCAGCTTTCCGTCAGCAGCCTTCAGAAGAACGTTCGAGAGAATCGGAATCGTCGACCGCTTCTCAACGACTCCCTGGCAAAGCTGCAACTCTTTCTGAAGATCGGCTTTTCCGACTGTCAGTTCCATGTCTCTTCCTTCAGAACCCGGGTCTTTTTTTCTTTAGTGGTGTTAGCAGTAGAACCGTGCGGAAAAAACGCCGACACGCTGCAAAGGTCTCGAAAGTATAGCAGTTCTTCCCGCTGTCAAACTGTGGGTTTTCCCGTGGAAAAACACCGGAAAAAGGTCGCGTTTTCCGCAATGCCGTAGGGGCCTTTACGACGGATCAAAAGCATCCACAACTTTTCAGAGGAGCTTTCCACAGCATTCACCGGAATTGTTTGGTCAGCATTTCGATCGTTCGTGCGAGTTGCTGGTCGTCCTGCATCAACTGATCGATCTTCTCGACGGAGTACATCACCGTCGAATGATGCTTGTTGTTGAACAGTTTTCCGATCTCGGGATATGAGAGATCCGTGAGGTGCTTGCACATATACATCGCAACCTGGCGAGGGTAGGCGATGGGACGAGCGTTCGACTTCGACTTCAAATCGGACACCTTGATGCCGTAGTGCGCAGCAACGACTTTGAGGATTTCGGCCGCAGTGATCGGCTTGTTCTCTTTCGAGAGCAGGTCCTTCAGTGCTTCCTTCGCGAGATCGATGTCGATGGTGTGTCCTGTGAGAGACGCGAACGCTGCGACTCGATTGAGATGCCCTTCGAGCTCGCGGATGTTGGAACGTACGCGTTCAGCAATGAAAATCGCAACTTCCTGCGGCAGATCCATCTTGCGGTCTTCCGCTTTCTTGCGAAGGATGGCGACCTTTGTCTCGAGATCGGGTGGCTGAATGTCGGCGATCAATCCCCACTCGAAGCGCGAACGAAGACGTTCTTCAAGGGTCGGAATCTCTTTCGGGGGAGCGTCTGATGTGAAGACGATCTGCTTCTGCGCCTCGTAGAGAGCGTTGAAGGTATGGAAAAACTCTTCCTGGGTTCGTTCTTTGCCGGCGAGGAACTGGATGTCGTCGAGTAGCAACGCATCCAGGGTTCGGTAGCGCTCGCGGAAGGAGTTCATCTTGTCGTAGCGAATGGACGTGATGAGATCGGTCACGAAATTATCGGCCGACATGTAGACGACTTTCCGGCGCGGATCCTTGTCGCGAAGTTGCTGGCCGATCGCCTGAATCAGATGCGTCTTTCCGAGCCCGGCTCCGCCATAGATGAAGAGCGGATTGAACGAGCCGCTCGGGTTGTCAGCGATTGATAGTGACGCCGCATAAGCGAGCTGGTTCGAACTGCCGACGACGAACGTGGAAAACGTGTAGCGCGGATTGAACGTTGAGAAAGGAATCTCCTCTCGAACGGACGCCGAAGGGAGAGGCGGAAGATCGTCGGTTGACAGAGCGGACTCGACGACAAAATGAACCTGAATTCGTTCAGGTGAAAGCTCGTTCAGAAGTTCGCGAACCTGCGAGCCAAAGCGGTCACGAATCGCGTCGACATTCTTTTGGGTGGGAATGCTGACATCGATCGTGTCGCCTCTACGGGCGAGAAAGCGCGTCGGCGCAAACCAGGTTTCATAGTCCGTCCGGTCAATGGTTTGCTCGATCCGGGCGAGGAGCTGATTCCAGACATTCATGCGGGAAGGACCGGGGGCTAAGTCGTTGAGATTCCACAAGTTTTCCACAGTTGTGGAAAACGTGACCCTTTTGATGGGCCTGCGAGTCTAGCACAGCGAAAACAGCCGTAGCAGGGTTTCTGCGCCGCGCAAAAGTGGTGGAATAAGGTCGAGTTTCCTCCAGTTTGCGGGCGTGCTGCCGACCGCCTCGTTGACCGTTCTGCGGGTGGTGGCTATACTCAGCGCTTTCTTTCAGGCTGTCTTTTCAAGGGGTTAAGGTAATGAAGCGTACTTTTCAGCCGAACAATCGTCGCCGCAAGCGGACGCACGGCTTCCTCGTTCGCATGCGGACAAAGGATGGACAGGCGGTTCTTTCACGCCGTCGCCGTAAGGGCCGCAAGCGTCTGGCGGTCTAACGTCCCGTGACTGGCGCCGCGCTCCCGAAAGGGAACAAGCTGGCAAAACGGCGCGAGTTTCTTCGAGTTTACGAAGCGGGCCAGAAACTACATTCTCGATATGCGGTCGTTTTTTATGCCGGCAACGGCCTGCCCTATTCGCGCCTCGGTATTACCGCGACGAAGAAGATCGGGAAGGCCAACGTCCGCAATCGCCTCAAGCGCTGGACGCGAGAGGTTTACAGGCTGCACCGTGAGCCACTCGATGTCGATTCGCGAAGGGTCGATATCGTCGTGAACGTGAAGCCGAATGCTGCCGGCGCAACATTCAGCGACTACCGCGAGGACCTCATTCGGGTCCTGCGGCGCGTTGCCGTGAGCGCCGCGCAGTGAGCCAGCCATGCGCGCCGTCGCTCTCTTTCTTCTCCGCGTCTACAAGCGCGGCATTTCACCCTGGCTGCCTCCGATGTGCCGCTTCGAGCCTACGTGCTCGATCTACATGATGCAGGCCATCGAAAAATATGGAGCTCTACGAGGCGGATGGCTCGGCGTGCGCCGGCTGTCCCGCTGTCATGTGTTCAATCCGGGAGGTTGGGATCCCGTTCCCTGACGAATGGAAAAACGAATCTTTCTGGCAGTTCTCCTTTCCCTCGCGATTCTGATCGCGTATGGGCAGATTGCGCCGATGCTGTTTCCGGAGCTTGCCAAGAAGCCAGCGCCAGCAACGGCGACGACCGGCTCCACGACAAACAGCACAACCGCGACACCCGCGTCGAGCGTCAAGAGCTCCACCACGACGCAAACGCCGCCAGCGATGCCCGCGAGTGTCGCCGAGCCGGCGCCCGCTACGACGCAAACAGCGTTCGCGAAAGTCAGCGCTGCAACGCAAAAGGACAGTGTCGTCGAGACGCCGTTCGTCGCCGCGACATTTTCGAATCGTGGTGCGGAGCTGGTCTCTTTCAAGTTGAAGAAGTACACGACAGCGAAGGGCGAGTTTGTCGAGCTCGTGAAGAAACGCCCGGCGACGCGTTCCGATTATCCGTTTGCGATCGTCACGACGGCCCGTCCAACGTCCGACGAGCTGAACACGGCGCTTTGGGATGTCACTGAAACGCGCGAGGGCGCGGAAACGGTGTTGCAGTACCGCTATTCGCGCAACGGTCTTTCGGCGACGAAGACCTTCAAGTTCGGTCCGGAATACCTGTTCAAGTTTGCAGTGACACTGAATCCGGCGACGCCATACCGCGTCGAAGTCGGGCCGGGAATCCGCGCGCTCGGTCCCGATGAGGGGCAGAGTCAGCTCACGATCACGGGCAACGGACTGGTACAGCAGAACGACAAGCTCGAGGTTTTCAAACGCGAGAAGATTGAGCGACTGCAAGTCTTTGGTCCGGACGCGCAGTTCGTTGGGCTTGAAGACAATTACTTCATCAGCGTGCTGCGGCCGGAAAAGGCGAACGGCGCAGTTCTGAACCGATTCGACGAGGCCGGACCAAAGGCCGGATTGAAGCAGCGTGAGCTCTACGCGGCGCTCAACGCGACGGCCGATGGCGTTGTTTCGGGCGACGCCTTTCTCGGGCCGAAAGAAGCGGACGTCGTGGACAAGGTCGGTCTCGAGAAGACGCTGCAGTTCGGGACGTTCGGGGTGATCGCCCGGTTCTTTCTCTTCGCGTTGAAGTGGATCAACAACTTCACGCATAACTGGGGATGGGCCATCGTCGTTCTGACGATGCTGATCAAGATCGTTCTTTACCCGCTGCAGCACAAGCAGAACGTTTCTCTGCGCAAATCACAAAAGCTTCAGCCGAAGGTCGAGGCGATCAAGGCTCGCTATAAGAAGGCGAAGTCCGATCCCGAGCAGCGGCAGAAGATGAACATGGAAGTGATGAAGCTGTATCAGACGGAAGGCGTCAACCCGATGGGCGGGTGCCTGCCGATGCTCGTACAGCTCCCGATCTTCTGGGGTTTTTACGGATTGTTGTCGCGCGCGATCGAGTTGCGCGGTGCACCGTTCATCGGCTGGATTCACGATCTCTCCGCGAAGGATCCGTACTACGTCACGCCGATCCTGATGACGGCTGCCATGTTCGTGCAGCAGTCCATTACGCCGACGACGGTCGATCCTGCACAGAAGAGGATGTTCATGATCATGCCGATCATGTTCTTCTTCTTCTTCAAGGAACTTCCGAGCGGTCTTGTGTTGTACTGGCTCGTTCAGAATGTCTTGACCGTAATCCAGCAGTTGATCATGAATAAGTGGTGGAAGGATCATCCGAATGATCCGACCGACAACGAGTGATCGGCGAGGGGCTGATGCAGCGATTCGAAGGAAAGAATCTCGAGGAAGCGTTGGGCCATGCGGCTGAAGCGCTGGGAGTGGAACGTTATCGTCTTCGGCACGCCGTCCTCGCCGAGAAACGGGGTTTTCTTGGCGGAGTGAAACGGGTCGTGATCGAGGCGGAAGTCAACGAGAACGCAACGGTGCCGCCGGAACCAACACCAGTTGAAGCGAAGCCGTCCGCGCCGCCGAGGCACGAGCGATCTTCGCGTGGACGGCGAAGCGGTGGAGCCGGCGCCGGTGGCGGCCGTCGCGATGACCGGGGGCGTGCAGGTTCATCCCGGCGCCGGCATCGCGACGACGACGAGAGGGACGCGCTGCGGCCTGGCGACTTCGCGCAATTTGCGGGCGATGTTCCGGAGCAGGGAGCTGAATCGGAAGTCGCCGCGGCGGTTCATGCGTGGTGCGACCAGGTGCTTGCTCTTGCGAAGTTGGAGCTCACGGCGCGGACCGAAGAGAACGAGACTCAGGTGAACGTTCGCCTCTATGGCGCAGACGGACGTCGCGTCACGGATCGCGAGGGAGAGTTGCTGGACGCACTGCAGGTTCTCGCGAACAAGTCGCTCGTCGGCCGCAAGGTTGAGAAAGACATCGAGCTCGATTGTCAGGACTTCAAGGCTCGCCGGATTGAAACGCTCGAATTGCGCGCGCTGGAGATGGCAAATCGGGTTCGCCACGACGGGAGAGAGATCGTGCTGCCGGCGATGAGTCCCATCGAGCGGCGTATTGTCCACATCGCATTGCGCGATGACGAGGATGTGACGACCGAGTCGCGGGGCGAAGGCTTTTTCAAACGCGTCGCAATCATCCGGAAGACGGCGACGGAATCGTGAGAGGCGCGCTGACCGACACGATCGTCGCTCCGGCGACGCCGGTCGGTCGGAGCGCGCTCGCCATCGTTCGCATCGATGGCTCGCTGAGCGGCACAATCCTCAAGGCCCTTGGGTGCGCTCACCTGCCGGAAGAACGGCACGCTGCTTTCGTGCGTCTTGAATATCAAGGCGAAGCTCTCGACGAGTGTGTTGCGATCCGCTATCTCGGGCCGCGGTCGTTTACCGGGAATGATCTCGTCGAGCTGACGCTGCATGGCAATCCGCTGCTGGTGCAGCGCGTGGTTAGTGCCGCTGTTTCCTGCGGCGCGCGCATGGCTGAGCCTGGGGAGTTCACGGAGCGCGCGGTCGTGAACGGAAAGATCGACCTGCTGCAGGCGGAGTCCGTCGCCGACTTGATCAATGCGCGGACTCCCCTTCAGGCGAAGTTGTCATTAGTGAATCTTGGCGGCTGTCTGAGTGAGACAGCGATGTCGCTGCGGAGCCAGTTGTTGTATGTGATCTCGCGTCTCGAGGCGGCGCTCGACTTCAGCGAAGATGGGTATTCGTTCATCGCGCGAGAGGACGCGATCGCGCGAGTCGAGCGGTGTCAGACGGAGCTTCGCCGGTTGAGCGACACGTTCCGGCGGGGCGCGGCGAGTGTGCGAGGGCTCGAGGCGGTGATCATCGGACGCCCGAACGCAGGAAAGTCGACACTGCTGAACCGGCTTGTGGGAAGCGAACGGTCGATCGTGACGCCCGTCGCGGGCACCACGCGCGACATCGTTCGCGAGACGATTGAGCTTGGTGGGTTGCCCGTGACGCTCTCGGATACCGCGGGCCTGCGCACGAGCGAGGACATGGTCGAGGCGATCGGGATCGAGCGAGCGCGTGAGGCCGCGCGGCGTGCTGACATTGTTATACACCTCATCGATGCGACCGCGCCCGAGCAGGAAACGATCGAATCGACCGCGTGTGAGCTTCGCGTATTCACGAAAGTCGACCTCGCTCCCGCGCCACGGGGCGAGCTCGGAATCAGCGTTCCGGCAGAACGGGGCATCGAGGAGTTGATCGGGCGTCTCGACGCAATCGTGCAGCAGCAGTTCGCGGCTCCAGAGGGCGCTGCGGCGCTCGTCAATGAACGACAGCGGACCATGGTTGCCGAAGCCGAGGCCGCTCTCAGCGCGGTGCACAATTCGCTGAATGAGGCGCGGAGCGAGGAGATCGTGCTCGTGGATCTTTATCGGGTGGCGAACGCGTTGGCGGCGCTGACCGGCGCGATCAGCAATAACGACATAATCACGGAGATATTCACGAAATTCTGTATCGGGAAGTAGTTCCTCGTGGCCGGCTGTTCCACGTGGAACATGTCGCGATTCGATGTCCTTGTGATCGGAGGCGGTCACGCCGGTGCGGAGGCGGCGCGTGTTTGTGCGCGCGGCGGCGCTCGCGTCGCGTTGGTCACGATGATGCGCGACGCGATCGGCCGGATGTCGTGTAACCCGGCGATTGGCGGCCTCGCGAAGGGTAACCTCGTCAAGGAAATTGACGCGCTCGGTGGGTTGATGGGCGAGGCCACCGATCGTGCGGGGATCCAGTTCAAGGTGCTCAACCGCTCAAAAGGGCCGGCCGTTCAGGGTCCTCGGGCGCAATGCGATCGCGACCTCTATGCTGGCGCGGTTCGATCCCTTCTCGAAGCGGAACCGAACATCACGATCGTCGAGGGATCGGTCGCTTCGGTTGAGCCCGGGTTTCGTGTCGTTCTCGGCGGCGGCGCGGTCCTCAAGTCCCGAAGCGTTGTCATCACGACGGGTACCTTCCTGCGCGCGCTCATGCATTCCGGCGAGACGAAAACGCGAGGGGGCCGTTTCGGCGAGCCATCCTCCGAGGGTCTTTCGGATTCACTTCGAGCGTTCGGTCTCAGGCTCGGAAGATTGAAGACCGGTACGCCACCTCGTGTCGCGAAAGACACTGTCGACTTTTCCCGGCTCGAAGAGGCTCCGGGCGACTCCGCTCCCCGACCCTTCTCCATCCTGACCGACCGCCTGCCGCAACCTCAGGTGCTCTGTCATCTGACGTACACCTCGGAGTTCGCGCATGAGCTGATTCGCGCGAACCTCCATCGAGCACCGATGTACTCGGGCCAAATCCGCGCGACCGGCCCGCGCTACTGCCCCTCGATCGAGGACAAGGTGGTCAGATTCGCGGAGAAGGAGCGCCACCAGGTATTCGTCGAGCCGGAGGGGTTGAGCCACCCATGGCTATACATGAATGGGATCTCGACGTCATTGCCCGCGGATGTTCAGGACCGCATCGTCCGGTCGCTTTCCGGCTTCGAGCACGCGACCATCGCGCGCTACGGATACGCTGTCGAGTACGACTACGTGAATCCCCAGCAACTCGGCGCGTCCCTTCAGGTGCGAGGAGTCGCAGGGCTTTTCCTGGCCGGCCAGATCAACGGTACATCCGGCTATGAGGAGGCGGCCGCACAGGGCCTTCTGGCCGGAATCAACGCGCTTCAGTTCGTTCGCGAAGAAGAGCCGGTCATTCTGCGTAGGGACCAGGCCTACGCCGCGGTCATGATCGATGATCTCGTAACGCAGGGTACGGAAGAGCCGTATCGGATGTTCACCAGCCGGGCCGAGCACCGCCTTCTTCTCGGCTGTGATTCCGTCTATGAGCGGCTGACACCGATCGCTGACCGGTTGCGGGTTCTGGATCACGAACGCAAGAACCGCGTGGAGGCGAGAACTTCGCGCATCAACCGGGCGCGGACCCTCGCGGAGACGACACTCACCCCAGACAGGACCACTCTCGAGTGGTTGCGCGAGACAGGGCTTTCTCTTTCGGAAAAGAGCACCATCGGAAAGCTGATGCAGCGGCATGACTTTGATGTCGAGGCTTTCCTGGCGGCAGCGGAGTCCGTTCTGCCCGAGATGGCCAACGCTCTCCGGGAGTTAACCGACGAAGAAAGGGAGAGCGTAGTTGCTGAGGCGAGATACTCGGGCTACATCGAACGTCAAAAGCGGGAAGCCGAGAAGGTTTCTTTGGACGAGGAGTTGAGAATACCGGCGGCGATGAACTATTCGCTCCCCGGGTTGTCGCGCGAAATGACGGAGAAGTTGTCGTTCGTACGTCCTGCTTCGCTGGGGCAGGCAGGACGAATTCCCGGGGTTACGCCCGCCGCGATCGCCATCCTGCGGATGCACCTCCGCCGGTCGCTAGAGACCCGATGAATCCGTTGGTTAACGTTTATCAACAGCTCCTCCTGGCGTGGAATGAGAAGATCAACCTGATCGGGCCGGAGGCGCGCGAGCATCTCGATGAACACATTGCCGAGGCGCTCGCGGCAGCGGAACTCTTGAGGCCGGCTGGGGACGTCCTCGATTTTGGGTCAGGCGGCGGTCTGCCGGCGATCCCGATGGCGCTTGCTTCTCCCGCGGCGCGATACCATCTCGTCGAAGCCGATCAGAAAAAATGGGCGTTTCTCAAGCATGTCGTGCGCGAAACCGGATTGAACGCTCGCGTTTACGGTGATAGATTGTCGCGCGCTCTGGAGCGGTTCCCTCCTGATCTGAAGTTCTCTCTCGTCACCTCCCGTGCCGTTGGAAGTCCTGAGGAGTGGGTACCGTCTCTCGAGCCGCATCTGGCGGAAGGGGCCCGCGTGGCGCTGTTCCAGGGCACGCCCGCCGTACCTGAAATCCCAGGTTTCGAGCGAGGGGAAACGCACCGTTTGCCGCGCGGCGATTCGAATTACCTCGTGATCTTGAACGTTCCACGTGGAACACACGAATGCGGAAAATCATCTCTCTAGCGAATCAGAAGGGCGGCGTCGGAAAAACGACGACCGCCATCAACCTCGGTGCATCGCTTGCCGCCTGCGAGCGGCGAGTCCTGTTGATCGATCTCGATCCGCAGGCAAACGCCACCTCGGGCGTCGGAATCGGTAAGAACGAAGAGAAGTCCATGTACAACGTTCTCACCGAGGGGATGAAGATACGCGAGGTGATTCGGGAAACCGAGCTGCCCACCTTCTACATCGCTCCTTCGGCTGTCGACCTCGTCGGCGCTGAGCTCGAACTCAGCGATGCGATCGGACGCGAATTCCATCTTCGACGGGCGCTACAGGACATCAACGGCGACTTCGACTATATCCTCATCGACTCGCCACCGTCGCTCGGGCTCCTGACGATCAACGGCCTCACCGCTGCGAACTCTGTCGTGGTTCCCATGCAATGCGAGTATTTCGCGCTCGAGGGAATCTCCCAGCTAGTCAACACGATCGATCGCGTGCGCGATCTTCTTAACCCCGGTCTCGATATCGAAGGAATTGTCCTGACGATGTACGACGAGCGTATGAATCTCTCGAAGCAGGTTGCGGAAGAGGTTCGGACGCACTTCGGTCCGAAGGTCTATGAAACAATCATTCCGCGAAACGTTCGACTGGGGGAAGCGCCCTCATTCGGCAAACCAATTATTCTTTACGACATTCGTTCGCGCGGGAGCGAGGCCTACATTGGCCTTGCAAAAGAAGTCATCCAACGCGCGGAGACTGTGATCTGAGGTAGATGCGGTGAACCAAAAAAAAGTCCTCGGGCGCGGTCTCGGTGCTCTGATTCCTCAGCGTCCTTCGGATTCGCCTTCTGCTCCGGCTGCGCCAGCAAACACCGGCTTGCTGATGGTGCCTGTCGAACAGATCGCACCCAATCCGTTCCAGCCCCGGAAGACCTTTAACGAAGCGTCGATCGAGGAATTGGCGCGGTCGGTTGCGCAACACGGAATCGTGCAGCCGCTGGTCGTCACCCGCGCCGGCGAGAACCGGTACAAACTAATCGCCGGCGAGAGACGATATCGGGCTGCCCAGAAGGCCGGACTCACTACCGTCCCGGTCGTCGTCAAAGAGATGATGGGCGAGGGCGATGCGCTTCAAATCGCTCTCATTGAAAACATCCAGCGCGAAGACCTCAATCCGATCGAAGAGGCACTTGCATATCATCAACTCCACGAGGAGTTCTCGCTCACACAGGAGGAGATCTCCAAACGTGTGGGCAAGGAGCGTTCGACGGTCGCTAACTTCCTACGATTATTGAAGTTACCAGATTCAGTCAAGAAACTGCTCGCCGCGGGACAGCTCTCGATGGGTCATGCGCGGGCACTGCTCGCTGTTGAATCCACGAAGAGGCAGGAGCAACTCGCCGACCGTGTGGTGAAAAAGAACCTGAATGTACGACAAACGGAGATGCTCGCTTCAGAGAGCTCGCCGAAGACAGTAGAAAAGAAGGAAAAAGAGAAGGACGTCTTCACGCGCGATGCGGAAGAAAAGCTACAAAGAACTTTACGAACCAAAGTAGAAATCGATCGCAAGCGGAGAGGCGGCGTCATTCACATTCGCTTCTCGAGCGAGGAAGACCTCATTCGCGTGGTCGATGATCTGATGGGGAGAAGACGATGACCAACAAACCAAAAGGTGGAGAGCTGAACGGATTCCTCGATCGGGGGTCATCGTTCAAAGGTGAGCTCGAGTTCGAAGACACGATGCGGATCGACGGACGGTTCAACGGCAAGATCACATCGAAGAATGAACTGATCATTGGGGAAAGCGCACACGTCGAAGGCGACATTCACGTGGGTCGGGTTGCAATCAGCGGCACCGTCGTCGGCAAGATCGTCGCTGGCCAGCGCGTCGAGATCCACCGCAACGGAAAGGTCTACAGCGATATCGACACGCCAGCGCTCATCATCGAAGAAGGAGCGATCTTCCAGGGCAATTGCGTGATGGGCGAGAAGTCGAAGGGCGCAACCGTCTCCAACATCAAGGCGTCATCGTAGCCAGCCGCGCATTCGTGCAGCGAGGATGATCGCCTCGGGAATCGTGAACTCGTCCTCGGGTCCGAGCGCATCCTCCCATTGAAGATCCCAGGCAGCCGCTTCCCGCTGCTGCTGAGAAGCGCCTTCGAAATTGAGCTCGCAGACATCGCCGATGTAGCGTGACCCGTCGCGCAGAGGGAGACCGAACGTGCGACAGACCAGAGGTCGATCTTCGTAGGTCATGCACAACCCCTTGTCGTCCAGCATCGGACAAGGAGTGGATGCGGTGCGATCGAAGAACTCCTCCTTTTCGACCGGCGAGCATTCGCGAAGATTCGGATGCCGGCTCTCCGCGACGATCTCGATCGCCCGGCGAATGATGCTGTCCCGCCGGGAGTGGTGGAGTTTCGACAGCCCATCTGCGATCACGGCCACGTCCGCGCCACCGATCTCAAACAGGCCGTGACAGCAGAGAGAGCACCCCTTTCCGCACTGGAGGTTGTCGGGCTGAGCCCGTGAAACCTCCGAGAAAAAGGCGTCGGCCCTGGAAAGGATCGCGCGGTAGGTATCGTCGGCCATGAGTTTCCTTCAACCGGTGGGATGACATCCTTGTTTCCCTTGTGGTATATAGCCGCAGCTTTGGGGCAGCGCGCACCCTTACCGAGCCCGCCGCACGCCGCCAAAGTTCGTCTGATCCCTCTGAGCTATGCAAATCAATCTAGCGCCCGACTTGTCTCTGCCCGCGATCATGGTGATCTTCTTTTTGAATTACCTGATCGTGAAGCGCTTCTTTCTGAAGCCGATCAACGAAGTCCTGGAGGCTCGGGAGACCGAGTCGAAGACTGCCGAGAAACTGCATGAGGACGCGCTCGCTCGTTTCAACGAGGCGACGTCGCAGATCGAGGCGCGTCTGCACACAGCCAAACGAGACGCCGCTCAGGTTCGCGAGCGGTTCCGTGGTGAGGCCTCTGTCCAGCGTCAGTCAATGATCGACAAGACGACCACGGATGCCAAGGCCATCGTCGCGGAAGCGGACGAACATCTCGCGAACGACGTGAAAACGGCTCGCGAAAAAATCACGACAGAGTCGGAGGCGCTCGCTCGCGAAGCGGCCTCGCGAATTCTCGGAAGGGCCGTGTGATGAAGAAACTGCTCTTCCTCTTCCTTCTGCTCATCGTCGTCTCTCCCCTGCTCGCGCAATCGCACACGGACGATGCGAACAGCATCGCGCACGGCAGCGAAAAAGCCGCGCACGAAGTCGCTCATCCGAACGAGGAACATGGAGAGGGCCACGAGGCACCGAAGGCTTACTTCGGAATCCCGGGGTGGATTCTCAAGCTCGTCAACATGCTTCTTTTCCTCGGTGTCCTTGGCTACCTGATCGGCGGGCCGGTGAAGAAGGCGTTCGCTGCACGCACCGAGGCGATTCAGAACGAGGCGAAGGAAGCTCGCGAGCGGCGGCATCAAGCGGATCACATGGCGAACGAGATTCAGCGCCGGCTGACGCAGATCGAAGACGAGCTGAAAGCGATTCGCGAACGCGCAGAAGCAGAAGGTGAGCGTCAGAAGCGCGAGCTGATCGCCGCAGCGGAAGCCGAGGCGCAGAAGATTCTCACGGCGGCGCGTACGGAAGTGGACAACAAGCTGAAACGCGCCCGTCACGAGCTGACGGAATACGCTGGCCAGCTCGCCAGCGAACGTGCCGAAAATCTGCTTCGCCAGCAGATCACCGATGCCGATCGCCACAAGATTTTCCAGGAGAGCGTGAAAGAGCTCGAAGGGGTGCGCTCATGATTCGTCGTTTCGCACGTCCCTACGCCCGGGCGGTTGTCGACGTAGCGGGTTCGCCGGCAAAGGCGAATGAGATTCGTCTCGAGCTCGAACGCTTTGAAGCGAACCGGCGCACGGCCGCCGACCTCCAGGAGCTCTACGCGAATCCCGGCATCGAGAACGGAGTGAAGCTCAAGATCACGCAGCAGATCGCGCAGCGTCTCAGCCTGCAGGATCTCTCTGTGAAGGTTCTCGATGTCCTCATCCAGAATCACCGTATCAATGATCTTGCCGCGATCTGCGACGCGCTCGAGCATTATGTAAACGAGGCGCTGCGGGTCGCAGTCGCCGACGTGCGCAGTGCACACGCTCTGGACCAGAACGAACAGAACGAGCTGCGCGCGACGCTGGAGAAGAAGCTCGGCAAGAAAGTCGAGCTGCGCGTCACGACGGATCCGACGCTTCTCGGCGGCTTCGTGGCGCAGGTCGGCAGCGAGATCTGGGACGCCTCGGTATCAGGAAAGATCAACAAGTTTCGCGCTTCTTTAGCGTAAATATTTTTCAGTCGCCAATAACGGAGATCATATGGCTGTCGATTTGAAGGCAGAAGAAATCACAGAAATTATCCGTCAGCAATTGACAGGCATCGGACGCGGCGTCGATGTATCCGAAGTCGGAACCGTAACCTCCGTCGGCGACGGTATCGCGCGCGTGTACGGTCTGGAGCGCGTCATGGCGGGTGAGCTCGTCTCATTCCCGCATGACGTCACGGGTCTCGCGCTCAATCTCGAAGAAGACAACGTTGGTTGCGTTCTTCTGGGCGACTCCGCCGCCATCAAGGAAGGCGACCAGGTCAAGCGCACGGGCCTCATCATGTCGGTCCCGGTGGGACAGGCGATCGTCGGCCGCGTCGTGAACCCCCTCGGACAGCCGGTCGACGGCAAAGGTCCGATCAACACGACCGAGCGCTATCCGATCGAACGCCTCGCACCCGGCGTCATCGATCGCAAGCCCGTCAAGGAACCGCTGCAGACCGGCCTCAAGGCCATCGACGCAATGGTTCCCATCGGTCGCGGACAGCGCGAGCTGATCATCGGCGATCGTCAGACCGGCAAGACAGCGGTCGCGATCGACACGATCATCAATCAGAAGGGCAAGAACGTCATCTGTATCTATGTCGCGATCGGTCAGAAGAAGTCTACCGTCGCGCAGGTCGTACGCACGCTCGAAGAGTACGGCGCGATGGACTACACGATCGTCGTCAACGCGTCCGCCTCGGAGCCGGCGCCGCTGCAGTATCTCGCGCCGTACGCCGGTGCTGCGATGGGCGAGTACTTCATGTACAACGGCCAGCACGCGCTCTGCATCTACGACGATCTTTCGAAGCACGCGGCTGCGTATCGCGAAATCTCGCTGTTGCTCCGCCGTCCGCCCGGCCGCGAGGCGTATCCGGGCGACGTCTTCTATCTCCACTCGCGACTCCTGGAGCGCGCATCGAAGCTGAGCGACGCGATGGGTGGCGGCTCGTTGACGGCGCTGCCGATCATCGAAACGCAGGCCGGCGACGTCTCCGCGTACATTCCGACCAATGTCATCTCGATCACGGACGGACAGATCTTCCTCGAGACGGACCTCTTCCACTCGGGCGTTCGTCCTGCGATCAACGTCGGTATCTCGGTCTCTCGCGTCGGCGGTTCGGCACAGGTGCGCTCCATGCGTTCGGTGTCCGGCACGCTGCGTCTCGACCTCGCGCAGTACCGCGAGCTCGCAGCGTTTGCGCAGTTCGGTTCGGATCTCGACAAGGTCACCCAGAACCAGCTGAACCGCGGCAAGCGACTCGTCGAGATTCTGAAGCAGGGTCAGTATCAGCCGCTCAGTGTCGGCCTTCAAACCGCCTCGGTCTACGCGGGCACGAAGGGATTCCTCGACAACCTGAACGTGGATGCAGTCCGCCCGTTTGAGAAAGCGCTGCATCAGTACCTCAACGACGAGAAGCCGGAGCTGCTGAAGAAGCTCGAGACCGCGTCGAAGTTCGATGATGCGCTCGACAGCGAGCTTCGGGCTGCGATCACCGACTTCAAGAACGGCTACGTGAAGGACAACCCCAACGTCGTCGTGGCGTAAACGAACATGCCCAGCACAATTGATATCCGGCGCCGCATCCGCAGCGTCAAGAACACGCAGCAGATCACGAAGGCCATGAAGATGGTGGCTGCGGCGAAGCTGCGTCGCGCGCAGGAGCGCATGTTCGCAGCGCGTCCGTACGCTGCGGCGCTGCGTGAGGTTCTCTCCTCCGTGGCGGCACGCGTCGACATCGCAACGCATCCGCTCCTCAAGGCGCACGATGCCGAGCGCAAAGTTCTCGTGATTCCGGTGACCGCGGATCGCGGCCTTTGCGGCGCGTTCAACTCGAACGTGATTCGCGCGACCGTGAACTTCATCCGCGAAAAACATTTCGAGTCGGTGGAGCTGCTGCCCATCGGACGTAAGGCGAACGACTTCTTCAAACGCCGCGAGATCCCGATCCGCAGTCAGGCGACGCACGTCTTCCAGGCGTTGTCACTCAAGACCGCCCAGGAGATCGCGAAAACGTTCGTCGATGATTTCGTCAGCGGCGAGATCGATGCTGTTTACGTCATCTACAACGAGTTCAAATCGATCATCGCGCAAAACATGCGCGTGGTTCGTCTCCTCCCGCTCGAGCGTGGCTGGGACGAGCTGCAGAATCCCGTCGAATACCTTTTTGAGCCCGGGCCGCACGCGATCCTCGAGGACCTGCTGCCGAAGCACATCGAGTTTCAGCTCTATCGCTTTCTTCTCGAGTCTGCCGCCTCGGAGCAGGGCGCGCGCATGACCGCGATGGAAGCTGCAACGAAGAACGCGTCGGAGATGATCAGTCACCTGACGCTCACCTACAACCGAATTCGTCAGGCCTCGATCACGAAGGAAATCATCGAAATCGTGTCCGGCGCCGCGGCAGCAAAGAGTTAATCCGAAACGGAGAACACATGGCAGATCAGAAGGTCGGAAAAGTCATCCAGATCATCGGCCCCGCGGTCGACATCGAATTCGAGGAAGGTCATCTTCCCGCGATCTACAACGCGATTCGCATCGTCGATGATGGTGAGCTCGGCAAGGTGAAGATCGACGTCGTCGTCGAAGTCGCGAACCACATCGGTGAAAACCAGGTTCGCTGCGTCGCGATGAAGCCGACGGACGGAATGGTCCGTGGCATGAAGGCGCTCGATCTCGGCGCGCCCATCACGGTTCCCGTCGGACGCCAGACACTCGGCCGCATCCTCAACGTCCTCGGCGAGCCCGTCGACAACAAGGGCCCGGTGAACGCCGAGGCGCACTGGTCGATTCATCGCGAAGCTCCGCCCTTCGATGAGCAGTCGACGAGCATCGAGATGTTCGAAACCGGTATCAAGGTCATCGATCTCCTCGAGCCCTATACCAAGGGTGGCAAGACGGGGCTGTTCGGTGGCGCCGGCGTCGGCAAGACCGTTTTGATCATGGAGCTCATCAACAACGTCGCGAAGGCGCGTTCCGGCTTCTCCGTGTTTGCCGGCGTCGGTGAGCGCACGCGCGAAGGAAACGATCTCTATCTCGAGTTCGAGGAATCGCAGGTCATCGTGCCGGGCGATCCGTCGAAGTCGAAAGCAGCCCTCATCTATGGACAGATGACCGAGCCGCCAGGAGCTCGCCTCCGCGTTGGACTGACGGGCCTCACGGTCGCCGAGTACTTCCGCGACGTCGAAGGTCAGGACGTGCTGCTCTTCATCGATAACATCTTCCGCTTCACGCAGGCGGGATCGGAAGTGTCCGCACTCCTTGGCCGTATGCCGAGCGCCGTCGGATATCAGCCGAACCTTGCGACGGAAATGGGCGAGCTGCAGGAGCGCATCACGTCGACGAAGAAGGGATCGATCACGTCGGTGCAGGCGATCTACGTTCCTGCTGACGACCTCACCGATCCCGCGCCGGCGACGGCGTTTGCGCATCTCGACGCAACTACGGTTCTCTCGCGTCAGATCGCAGAGCTCGGAATCTATCCGGCCGTCGATCCACTCGCATCGACCTCGAAAATTCTCGATCCTCGCATCCTCGGCGACGAGCACTACAACACTGCGCGCGGTGTGCAGGCGGTTCTGCAGAAGTACAAAGATCTCCAGGACATCATCGCGATTCTCGGCATCGACGAGCTGTCGGAAGAAGACAAGGTCATCGTCGGCCGCGCGCGCAAGATTCAGCGCTTCCTCTCGCAGCCTTTCTTCGTCGCGCAGCAGTTCACCGGCATTGCAGGCCAGTACGTCAAGATCGCCGACACGATTCGCGGTTTCCGCGAGATCATCGAAGGCAAGCACGACGAAGTTCCCGAGCAGGCGTTCCTGCTGCAGGGAACGATCGAAATGGTTCTCGAGCGCGCTGAGCGCATGAAAGCCGAAGCGGCGTAAGGAAACTCCATGGCGGATCTCCCGACAAAGATCAACCTCACGGTGGTCACGCGCGAGCGCAAGATCATCGATACCGAAGCGGACGAAGTAGTGCTTCCGGCAAGCGACGGCGAAATCGGCGTCCTGCCGGGGCACACTCCCCTGCTCACGACCCTTCGCATCGGCGAGATGCGGTATCGCAGCGGCGGGAAGGTCGAGCGGATGGTGCTGTCGTGGGGATTCGCTGAAGTGCTTCCCGATCGCGTGATCGTGCTCGCGGAGCGCGGTGTGCTGCCGTCGGAGATCGACGTCGCTGCGGCGCAACGGGATTTGTCAGAAGCCGAGAAGGAGCTCGCGTATCTCTCGTCGCACGATCCGGAGTTCGCGATCGTCGAGGGACGTCTCGAGGAATCGGTGGCGATGATCAACGTCCACCGCGGCGTTTAGCCAACGGCCTCTTCCTTGCATTAAGCTGCCCGGTACCGATCTCGGTCAACGGAACAGCGATGGAGCCATGGCTCGATAACTTTGCGCGCGCGAATTTTCGGCGCAGCAGCGATACGGCGCACGATCTGAAAACGCCGCTGAATGTCGCCGTGCTCAATCTCGAGCTGCTGCGAATGCGCATCCGCAAACTCGCGGAATCCGACGACGAGAAGGTTCTCGCGTACGCCGGTTGTATCGAGCTGGAGTTGAGAAGGATGGCGCGCATCTTCGACGCGTTCTTTCTTCTTTCCACTCCTCCCAAAGGAGGCGAAGAGCCGGCGCCTGTCGACCTCGTGCCGTTGTGCAAAGAGGTCGTCTCGTCGATGGACATCGCGCTTCAGCTCGCTGGCACGGCGTTTGTTACCGCTCACGAAGCGAGAATCCGTCAGGGCGTGAAGCTGTTCTCCGATGGTGCGTGCAAGCTGCTGACGGCTGACGGACGAACGACCGCAGCCGGATGCGACGAGAGTCTGTTTCAGCTCGCATTCACAGGTCGTCCAGCCTCTGCCGAAGACTTCGAGATTACGAAGATATTCAAGTTCTACTACACGGATCCATCAGGGAATCCGGACCTTTCGCTGGCGACCGCGAGACTCATCGCCGAAACGTATGGTGGTGAGCTGAACGCCTCGCAGGAAAGTGATAAGGTCACATTGCGGCTGTCTTTTCCACTGGGAGAACGATGAAAAGGGTCTTGATCGTTGATGATGACCGCGCGACGAGTGCGGGGATGGCCGACGTCGTCGAGGAGTGGGGTTACGAGCCTGAGCTCGCGGACTCCGTGAAAGCGGGATGGGCTGCGATTTCCAGGCTTGTTCCCGACGTCGCGATCGTGGATCTGAAGCTGCCTGACGGCTCCGGTCTCGATCTGCTGCACCGCATCAAAGAGCAGTACTCCGACATCTCCGTCATCATTCTTACCGGGCATGCCACGGTTGATTCTGCGGTCAAGGCGCTGAAGGTTGGTGCCGAGGACTACGTCACCAAGCCCGTCGATCTGCCGCGTCTTCAGGTGATCCTGAAGTCCATCGAAGACAAGCAGATGATGAAGCAGGAGATCCTCGAGCTCCGCCGACAGCTGCAGAAGATGGGTGCGCTCGGACATCTCGTCGGCAAATCGCCGCGGATGCAGAAGCTGTTCGAAGAGATCGAGATGGTCGCGAACACGGACGCGAACGTGTTCATCGTCGGCGAATCGGGTTCCGGAAAAGAAGTCGTCGCGAACACGATTCACTCGCTTTCTCGCCGTCGCAACAAACCATTCATCGCGTTCAACTGCGGCGCGATCTCGCCGACGCTCATCGAGTCGGAGATCTTCGGACACGAGAAGGGCGCATTCACGAACGCGATCAAGCGCCGCGAGGGTTACTTCGAGACGGCAAAGGGCGGCACGGTGTTTCTCGACGAGATCACCGAGATGCCGATCGAGCTCCAGGTGAAACTGCTGCGCGTTCTCGAAGAAGGAAAGTTCCGCCGCGTCGGCGGCAACGATGAGATCAACATCGATGCGCGCATCATCGCGGCATCGAACCGCGATCTGCAGAAGGCCATTCAGGATGGCCGCATGCGCGAGGATCTCTACTATCGACTGAACGTGTTCCCCATCGAAGTGCCGCCTCTGCGCGAGCGGCTCGAAGACATCCCGCTCTTTGCGCACTTCTTCCTCCAGAAGTTGAACGAGACCGAAGACAAGAAAGTCGAGAACATCGACAACGACTTCATCGAAGCGTTGCAGGCGAACGAATGGCAGGGCAATGTGCGCGAGCTGCGCAACGTGATCAACCGCGCGTTCATCATGGCGCGTGGCGACACGCTCACGGTCGAATGCCTCCCGGAGAAACTTCTCGGCGCACGCAAGCGGCGTTCGAAGAGCGCTGTGCAGATTCCGCTTGGTCAACCGATGGAAGAAGTAGAACGGATCGTCATTGAAGAGACGTTGCACATGACCGACGGTGACCGCCGCAAGACCGCGGAGATCCTCGGCATCTCGTACAAGACGCTCTACAACAAGACGAAGAAGTACAAGGCCGCCGGCGAAGAGGAAGACGAGGAGTAGGACGATTGTCGTTTCGGCGCCGCGTCGTTCATAGCGCATCCGAGGAGCGGCTCGAGAAACTCATTGCCGCGCGGCTCGAGTCGGCGGCTGATCGCGAGTCGATCGATCAACGGATCTGGGATCTCTTCGGTGAGGAGTGGTGCATCATGTTCACCGACCTCGCCGGTTTCTCACGAAATGTCGCCGAGTTCGGGATCATCCACTTTCTTCAAACGATCTACGAGTCGGAGAGGATTCTGATCCCCGTCATCGAGAAACACGACGGCGTACTGCTGAAGGTCGAGGGCGACAGCTTTCTGGTCATCTTTCGAAACGTACCGAAGGCGATCCACGCCGCTCTCGAGATGCAGGAGACGACGGAGCGCTACAACGCGGCACACATCCCCGAAGAGCAGGTGCTTCTCTGTGTCGGACTCGGATTCGGACGGATTCTCAGGATCGGTGACACGGACGTTTTTGGGGCCGAGGTCAACGCGGCGTCGAAACTGGGCGAGGACATTGCGAAGGCGCATCAGATCCTCGTGACGGACTCGGTCCGCGAGGCGGCTTCGAAGGTCGAGACCGTCGATTTCGAGGAGATCGACGAGGTTCCGCCGGGTGCTCGGGCCGCCTACCGGATCGTCTACAAACGGTAGGTTTTTGCGCGCCGCCCGCCCCTCTGATATGGTCTGACGCCCTCGCGCATGATGCGCGCGCGAGGAATTTTGAGTGTACGCCGCGCAGTTCGGCGTTCCGCTATGGCCAGGAATCTTGTCATCGTCGAGTCTCCCGCGAAAGCGAAGACCATCAACAAATTCATCGGTAAGGACTACGTCGTCAAGGCTTCGGTCGGACACGTGCGTGATTTGCCGAAGAGCGAGCTCGGTGTCGACGAAGATTCGTTCGAGCCGAAGTACGAAGTCCTCGAAGGAAAAGAGAAGGTCGTCAGCGAGCTGAAGGCCGCCGCGAAGAAAGCCGAGACGATCTACATCGCATCGGACCCTGATCGCGAAGGAGAGGCAATCGGCTGGCACGTCATGAGTCTCCTTGGAAAAGATGCGTCGAAAGTGCGCCGCGTCCTGTTCCACGAAATTACGAAGAACGCCGTCAAGAAAGCCATCGACAATCCTGGCGAGATCGACATGAACAAGGTGAACGCGCAGCAGGCGCGGCGCGTTCTGGATCGTCTCGTCGGTTACAAGATCTCCCCCCTGCTCTGGGACAAAGTGCGCCGCGGTCTCTCCGCCGGCCGCGTGCAGTCGGTCGCGCTCAAGATGATCGTCGACCGCGAAGAGGAGATCAAAGCGTTCGTTCCGCAGGAGTACTGGACGTTCGCCGCGAAGCTCGCCGCGAAAAACCCGCCGCCATTCATCGCGAAGCTGAACAAGATCGAAGGGAAGAAGGCGGAAGTTGCCGACGAGACGCGGGCGCGAGCGATCGAGAGCGCGGTCAAGAGCGGCAGGTTCGTCGTCGAGACGATCACCCGGAAAGAGAAGAAGCAGTCCGCGGCGCCCCCCTTCATTACCTCGACGCTGCAGCGCGCCGCCTACAACCGGTTCAAGTATCCCGTGAAACGGACGATGTCGATCGCGCAGAAGCTCTACGAAGGCAAGGAGCTTGGGCCGGGCGGACTCGTCGGCCTCATCACCTATATGCGTACCGACTCGGTGCGCATCTCCGACGAGGCGCTCACTGAAGTTAGACAATATATCGGTACGAAATACGGAGCCGATATCCTTCCCGAAAAGCCAAACGTTTATCGTGTCAAGAAAGCTGCACAGGCGCAGGATGCCCATGAAGCAATCCGCCCGACTTCGACGGAGTTCGACCCGGAGAAGATCAAGGACTACCTGACCAAAGAGGAATACAACATCTACAAGATGATCTGGGATCGCTTTGTCGCATCTCAGATGAAGCCGGCGCTCTTCGATGTGACCGACGTCGACATCAAGAATGGCGTGTACAACTTCCGCGCGTCGGGCGAAGTGCTCAAGTTTCCCGGATACCTGGCGGTCTTCCAGGAAGCGAGCGACGAAGACGACGAGGAGAAGCCTGAAAACGAGAAGGCGTTGCCGGCGATGAACGAAGGCGACGTACTCGATCTGCTCAATCTCGATACGAAGCAGAACTTCACGCAGCCGCCTCCGCGCTTCACGGAAGCAACGCTGGTGAAGGCACTCGAAGAGAACGGTATCGGCCGTCCATCGACCTACGGACAGATTCTCACGACCATTCAAACGCGTGACTACACGTACAAGCACGACGGAAAGTTCTTCCCGACGCAGCTCGGCGTTCTCATTTCGCGGCTGCTGAGACAATCGTTTGGCGACATCATCGACGAGACATACACGGCGCGTCTCGAAGAGGAGCTCGACGAGATCGAGGAAGGAAAGCTCGAGTGGACCGCGCTGATGCGCGAGTTCACAGGCACGTTCAACAAGGACCTCGAGCGCGCGGCGACCGAGATGGTCGAGGTCAAGCGCACGGGCGTCGAGACCGACGAGAAGTGCGAAACCTGCGGCGCACCGATGGTCATCAAGTTCGGCCGCTTCGGTGAGTTCCTCGCCTGCTCCAACTATCCCGAGTGCAAGACGACGAAGGAAATGGCGAAGGGCCACGCCGCGGAAGTCGCCGAGGGCGAAGAGCAGATCGTCTGCGAGAAGTGCGGCAAGCCGATGCAGCTCAAGCGCTCTCGCTTCGGGCAGTTCTACGCGTGCACCGGATATCCGGACTGCAAGAACACCAAGGATCCGCGCCTGATGAAGGCGAACATCCCGAACGAGCCGCAGCCGCCCTGCGAGAACTGCGGCAAGGAGATGGTGCTCAAGAGCGGCCGCTACGGCCCCTTCTACTCCTGCTCCGGATATCCGGACTGCAAGAACATTCGCAAGATCGGTGGCGGCAAATCGACACCTCCCAAGCCGACGGGCGTGAAGTGTCCCACGTGTGGCGAAGGAGAACTCGTCGAGCGACGCTCCCGCCGCGGCATCTTCTATTCGTGCTCGCGCTATCCGAAGTGCGACTTCGCGCTGAACAACAAGCCGATCGCCAAGGAGTGCCCGAAGTGCCACGCGCCGTATCTTCTGGAAAAGACGACGAAGCGCGACGGCCACATCGAGTACTGCAACAACGCGGAGTGCGACTACAAGGCGCCGGCTACCACGCCTGCTGCAGCGAACGGTTAGCTCGTCAATCGAGGAAGTGGCGTACGGGCGGCGTGATCAAGTCGTAGTCGATCAGAAACGAGTCGTGGCCGTTCGGCGATGTCATCCGCTCGTGCAGTACATCGACTCCCAGCGACCGCATGGATGACGCAACGCGCTCCGATTCGGATTGCGGAAACAGCCAGTCCGTATCGAACGAGATGATGAGCGTCCGCCCGCGCCATTTTGCGAACGCCGCCTGCAGCGATCCGTGCTGCTCTTCGAGATCCATCTCGTCCATCGCCGCCTGCACGCGGATGTAGGAATTCGCGTCGTACTGCGAGGCGAACTTTTTCCCCTGATACTCGAAGTACGAGTCGATTTCGAATTGACGCGTATTGCCGCGCCGCCGGCGTCCGAACTTCGTCTGCAGCGCCTGCGCCGAGAGGTAGGTCATGTGACCGACCATGCGCGCGACCTCGAGCCCGCGCATCGGATCCGGCTTGTCGTAGTAATCGCCACCGTGGAACCGTGTATCGCTCTCGATGATCTTGCGGCCGATGATGTGCCACGCGATACCGAGCACCGGAACCGCGGAGCCTGTACACATCCCGATGATCGAGTCGGTGAGCTCCGGGTATAGAGCCGCCCACATCAGCACCTGCATGCCGCCCAACGAACCACCTGCGACTGCGCGCAGATGCGTGATGCCGAGACGATCCAGCAGGATCTTCTGCGAATGGACCATGTCCTCGATCGTCGGCCATGGATAACGCGAACCATACGCGTTGCCACTCATGGGATCGACCGACTTCGGAGCGGTGGTTCCGTAGCACGATCCCGGGAGATTCGCGCAGATCACGAAGTATTTATCGAGATCGATCCCCTTGCCGTAGCCGATGAGACCGTCCCACCAGCCCGGCCGCTCATCTTCCTTGTCCGTGTACTTTCCCGCGGCGTGCGCGCTCGCGGATAGCGCGTGGCAGACGAGGATCGCGTTCGACTTGTCGGCATTCAGCTCGCCGAATGTCTCATAGCGAATCGTGAAGGGCGCGATCGTCTGGCCATGCGTGAACCGGAAGCCCTCATCGAGCACGAGGTCCTTCGGTGGTGCGGCGAGAAACGAGTTCTGAATCAAGGCTGGCATTCGTGGATCGCGAAGGATGTCATTCCTGTCGCTCCCGTTTCAACTGTCCCTCGTAAATACGCCGGACTTCGTCGATCGTGGAGATCTCGCCGGCATTCTTATCGTCGCGGATGCGCACGATTCGCGGGAAGCGCATTGCGTAACCGGACTTGTGCCGCGATGACTCCTGGAGGCGATCAAAGGCGATCTCCAGAACGACCGATGGCGTGACGATGAGCACGGGTCCATGCTTCGAGATCGTCGTCTTCAGAAAGTGTTCGGTCAGCGTCGCGATCTCGGCGTCCGTCAATCCTGTGTAGGCCTTGCCGATGTTCACGAGCTCATTCTCACGACGCACGGCGAAGGTCACATCGCTCAGAACGCCGCGCCGTTTTCCATGTCCGTATTCGGCAGCCGTTACGACGCAATCGAGTGTCGCGAGCGCCTTCTTGTACTTGAGCCATGACTTGCCGCGGCGCCCTGGGGTGTAGATCGAGGACGGATCCTTGATCACCAGACCTTCGTTTGCTCGCGCCCGCGCAGCAGCGAAGAGTTCATCGATATGCTTCGCGTCGCGAATGGGCGTCGAGTCGCCCAGGCGGAGCGAAGAAGGAGATCGCAGAAGGGACTTCAATTTCTCCGCGCGTCGCACGAGAGGCGTTTCGAAAAGCGCTTCCCCATCGAGATAGAGGAGATCGAACGCGAAGAAAGCCACTGGAGCCTCCTCGCGAAGTTTGTCCGATACCTTACGCCTTCCGAGGCGCTTTTGAATGATCGCGAAGGGAAGGATGCGATCGCGATACGCGACGATCTCGCCATCGAGAATCGCGCCTCGCCCAAGCCCACGCGCAGCCTCCTCGATTTCGGGAAAGCGGTGGGTGACGTCATCGAGCGTGCGCGAGAAAACGCGAACGCGCTCGCCGTCGGTGTGGATCTGCGCGCGGATGCCATCGTACTTGTCGTCGGCCAGTGCACCCTCGCCGAGCGCCGCAACGATCTCCTCTGGATCCTCCTCCGGTTGCGCGAGCATGAATGCGAAGGGATGAAACAGGGTCATCTTTGCGGCGGAGAGAGCGTCGCTGCGCGCGAGCAGCGCTGTTGCGCCGATGTCGCCAGTGAACATGTTCGCGCGGCGGACGTCGGAGAGAGTTCGATGAAACGCCTTAGCGATCGCTGACTCGACGAGGCCTTCGACGAGGCCGATGCGTAACTCGCTCTGCAGGATCTTCGCGATGTAACGCGCACCCTGCGCATCGACTTTGCGAAACAGCCCGACGAGCACACTCCTCTTTTCGATCGATCCCGAGGTTGCGGCGAGGCGATCGAAGAACTCAGCGAGCTCCACGAGCGAAATCGTGCGCGGTGGGGTGTCAGCGAGAATGTGCGCGATCGTGTCGCCGAGGTCCGCGTATTTTGGCCAGGCAGCGGAAAGTTCCTCCGCGGTTCGGCCACTCGACTCGAGCACGGCGTCGGCGATCGTCGACCAACCAACGCCAACGACTCGTTGTTCGCGCCGGGCGAACGGCGCGCCTGCGAACCAGACGACCGCGCGCTCCAGCGAAGCATCATCGAGCGAAGCGAGATATTCGGCCAGAATTCGCTCCTTTTCGCCCTTTTTGGCCGTACTGCCGATGGCGTTGGCCGTCACCGTGAAGTCAGAAAACATGAGGTAAGATCCGCCCGCAAATTACACACCCGGAATAGAGGATTCACGATGAAAACCAAAGTCACAGTGGTCGGCGCCGGGAACGTTGGTGCCACCGTAGCGCAGGGAATTGCGATCAAGGAAATCGCCGACGTCATACTCGTCGACATCGTCGAGGGAGTGCCGCAGGGAAAGTCGCTCGACATGAATGAGACGGCGCCCGTCATCAAGACGGACTCGATCCTTTTCGGGACGAACGGCTATGACGATACGGCGAACTCCGACGTCGTCGTGATCACGGCCGGCCTTCCGCGCAAGCCGGGCATGAGCCGCGATGATCTGCTTTGGAAAAATGAAGAGATCGTCGCCGGCGTCACGCGTGAGGTCGTGAAGCGCTCACCGAACTCGATTCTCGTGATCGTATCCAATCCTCTCGATGCGATGTGCGAAGTCGCGCGTCGCGTATCGGGCTTTCCGCGCGAGCGTGTGATCGGCATGGCCGGCGTGCTCGACTCCGCCCGCATGCGCCACTTCATCGCAGCGGAGCTGAACGTCTCCGTCGAGAACACACACGCATTCGTCCTTGGCGGACACGGCGACACGATGGTGCCGCTACCGCGTTATTCGACCGTGGCCGGAATCCCCATCACGGAGCTCATCGCGAAGGAGCGTATTGATGCGATCGTCGACCGCACCCGCAACGGCGGCGCCGAAATCGTCAACCTCCTGAAGACCTCGGCGTGGTACGCGCCGGGCGCATCGACGGTCGAGATGGTCGATGCGATTCTCAAGGACAAGCGAAAGATCCTCCCCTGCGCTGCGTTCCTCACGGGCGAGTACGGCCTCGACAAGCTGTTCGTCGGCGTGCCGGTGAAGCTCGGCCGCAATGGCATCGAGCAGATCATCGAGATCAAGCTCACGGATGAGGAGCGCGCCTCTCTGCAGAAGTCGGCAGACGCAGTGAAGGAGCTCGTGGACAAGCTCAAGACCGCATAGTTGACGAAGTGGAGGACAGGCGCCCTCGTCGCCTGTCCTTCGCGTCGTGCAGGCGTGGCGCCTGCCCTATATGGCGGAATGCGGCGCGCTCTTGCGCTGTAAACTACATCAAACCCGCCATGAAAAAGCTCGTCATCGACATCGAGACAGTCGGCATTCCCTGGGAAGAGCTCGACCCGTACGTTCGCGAATATCTAATCAAGGGATTGAGCGAAGGCGACGCGGAGGAGACGCGCCGCGCTGGTGGTCTCTCTCCGTTCCGCGGGAAGATCGTCGCGATCGGAGTCATCCGGCTCGATGACGGCCGCTCGTGCGCTCTCTACGAAGCGCCGGGACAGAAAGAGCTTCGCACCGAGAAGATCGGCAGCCGCACGTACATTTCCGGGAACGAGAAGCAGATCCTCGAGAAGTTCTGGCAGTTCTTCGACGACGATTCTCGATTCATCTCGTTCAACGGTCGCCAGTTCGACGGCCCGTTTCTGATGATTCGTTCCGCGATTCACAACGTGATTCCAAGGCGCGATCTCGTCGGCTATCGCTACGGCTTCCATCCGAATTGCGATCTGCGCGAAGCGTTGAACTTCTTCGGCACGACGAACAGCCGCCAGTTCAAGTTCAATCTCGATCTGGCGTGCAAGACGTTCGGCGTCGAGACGTCCAAGAGCGAGGGCGTGGATGGACGTTCCGTCGAGATGTGGTATCGAGCCGGAAAGCATAAAGAGATTGCAGACTACTGTCTCGAAGATGTGCGCGCGACAGCAGAGCTCTACGAGAAGATCGTCCCGACGTTGCTGATGTTCAATCGCGACTTCCGGGACGCGGAGGAACGTGCGCCGCGCCGTGCTCCGGTGGAGCAGGCCGAGTTGCCGATGGTGATGACGCGCGCGGAGCAGAGTTTCATGGATGCAATCGAGCAGAGCTCGATGGAGTTGACCGCATCGCTCGAACGCGTCGACGTCGTTGACGACAAGGGACCCGAGAAGGTCGTAACCGCGCGCCATCAGGCGATCGTGTTCGACAAACTGTGTCAGGACGACAAACCGGAAGAAGACATCATTCCGACCGGCCTTTGATCCGCAGCAGCAGTCGCTGCGCCTCCGCAGATCCCGGATTCTCACTCGCGAGCGCGGACAGTTCGCGTTCAGCTTCCGCGACGATTCCTGCTTCCGCGTACGCCAGCCCGAGCGCAAGATGCGAGCGCGGCTGCACGCGCTCCAACCGCTGAATTTCTTCTGCAGCCTTTTGGGTGACGATCGAGAAGCGAGCCTCGTGCAGCAATCGCGCTTCTCCGGCGGCCAGCGCTGAGACGCGCCAGACATAGGTCGCGCCGCGCCCTAGCGCAGTTGGGAGCATCCACTGATTGGCATTCGTCACGCCGCTCGCGACAGGCCTCAGTTCATCGGAGAGAACATCGACCCGATAGCGCGCACCAGGAATCGCGGTCCACTGAATCACAGGTTGGTCGTCGAGGATGCATCCGGAAGGCGCCGATCGCGGATCATCGGATTGCGATGCGGGGGAGAGATGGGTCGCAACAGACACCGGGATCAAGACCGCGCCGCGCAACGCACTCGAGATTCTGCTCTCTTCGGCGGGAGTGATTCCCGCGACTCCTGCGAGTCTGCCGTCGTGTGTGAGCCGGATCTCACGATCGTTGTCGCGGAGAGAAAGGACTGTCGGGGACGAACGAAGGAGCGGAGTGAGTGCTGCGATGAGCGCGATGCCAACAGCGGCCATTGCAGCAAAAACCCAGGCACGGTTGCGACGCTTGCGAGCAGCGAACGCTTCCATCTCGCGCACTTCGCGGCCACACATGGTGCAGAGCGCGATATGGGATTCGACGATGCGGCAATCGACCGCATCCGATCGGCGATCCGCGAATTTCTCGATCAACTCGTAGTCGAGATGCAGCGTCTCGGTGGTGACGAGCTCCGAAACTAGGGCGCGAATGAGCGCCGCCCTCTCGTCGGTGGTCATGCCAGCAGCGGTGCTCTTCCAGTTTGAGGCCAACTCTGGTGAGGAACGGGCCCGCCTTACAATTCCCCCGTGCAAGTCTTCCGTTCCCGGATCTTTACACCGACCAGCGATCCTTTTGCGGCCGACATTCCAAGCTCGTATCGAGTCTGGGACGACGGCTATCTCGCCATCGACGAAGGAAGAATCGTCGGCGTTGGCGACTGGAAGGATCGCCCTGATCACGGAGAGGTGATCGACCTCGGCCGGCACAAGCTGATCTCGCCAGGCTTCTTCGATACTCATCTTCACGCGCCGCAACTGGAAATGATCGGATCGTATGGCGGCGATCTGCTGCAATGGCTGAATCGATACACGTTCCCAACGGAAGCGAAATTCGCCGAGCGCGGCCATGCCGAAACCGTTGCCCGCGTCTTCTTCGATGAGCTGCTGCGCAACGGAACGCTGTGCGCATTGATCTTCTCGACGATTCACTACGAGGCGACGGATATCTTCTTCGCCGAAGCGGAACGACGGGGGTTTCGCGGAATCATCGGCAAGAACATGATGGACCGCAACGCCCCCGAGTTTCTGCTCGAGGAGCCGCGCACGTCGTATGACCAGAGCAGGGAGCTCCTGCAGAAATGGCACAGGCGCGGGCTGCTGCGCTACGCCATCACGCCGCGCTTCGCTCCGACTTCTACGCCGGAGCTGCTCCGTTTCGCCGGCGATCTGAAGCGCGAGTTTCCCGACGCGTATGTGCACACGCACATCTCCGAGAATCGCAACGAAGTCCTCTGGGTTCAGCAGCTGTTTCCCGAGGCCGAGTACGCGGATGTGTATGACGACTACGGACTCCTCGATGAAAAGACAGTGCTCGCGCATGGCGTCTATCTGAGCAACGAAGAGCTCGATCTGCTCAATCAGCGCAAGTCGCGCATTGCACACTGTCCGAACTCGAATCTCTTTCTGGGCAGCGGTCTCTTTCCGCTGTTCCGCACATTGAAGGCAGGCGTCGTCGTGGGACTCGGCAGTGACATCGGTGCGGGAACGACTCCTTCGATGCTCACGGCGATGGCCGATGCATACAAAGTGCAGCAGGTACAGGGCGTCTCGCTGAGTCCGTTCCAGCTCTGGTATCTCGCGACCCTCGGCGGTGCTCGCGCGCTGTCACTCGAACAGGAAACAGGCAGCATCGAAACCGGCAAGTCGGCCGACTTCCTCGTGCTCGACCTGCATGCAACACCATTGATCTCGATGCGCAGTGATCGCGCATCGTCCGTCGAGGATCTGCTCGCCGGTCTCATTTTCATGGGCGATGATCGTGTCGTGAGCGAGGCGTGGATCGCCGGACGGCAAGTGTCGAAACGATAGGCCCGCGATCTGCTACCAGAAACTCGCTCAGTGAAGTACAGGAGGTACCTATGAGGCGATTGCTCGTAATTTGCCTGCTCGCCGTGTCCTCGTTTGGACAAAACAGTCCTCAATGGCGGTCAGCGGCGGATGTGGCGGAAGGTGCACGTGGATCGATTTCCGGGACGGTGATGGATATCGATGAAGGTGCCGGCCGGATGCAGATCACGACGGATGAAGACCGTTTCAGCCGGATCACGGTGCTCGCGGATAGCGTCACGACGCAGTACAACGGCTTCGGCGGAGTGATCAACGGTCAGCCGGAGATCTTCATCGGCACAAAAGGCTTCTCGAACGTGCGCCTCGGCGACCGTGTGGATGTGCGCGGCATCGGCCGCGGCAATCATGCTATTGGCGCCGACGTTGTCACGCTCCTCGGCCGTGCTGTTTCTGCCAGTCAGACCGGCGTTGGCGAAACGCGCTCACCCAACACGATCTCGACGCCAACGAACGCTCCGCCATCGAGCAGCGACGTCACGGTGTACGGTCGCGTCGAAGGTGTAGTGCGGCAGGTCAATGCGGACGAAGGCCGCGTGACGATCGAGACGGATCGGCGCGAGATGATCAACATCCGTGCGACGCGCAATACGCCGGTCTACTACCGCGGACAGACGTATCAGATCAGCAATCTCGAGATGGGCGATCGGGTGCGTGTCGAACCTCAGTCGACAACGACGAGCGGCGGCGAAGTGAGCGCCCGCTCGATGGAAGTGATTCGAAGCGTGCAGGAAGGCGGCGCAACGCCGCGCAGCGTGACGCAGTTGAACGGACGCGTGACGCGTGTCGATGGCGCGAGCTCGACCGCGACGATCGATACGGGACGTGGAAGCGTGCGCATCGATCTGACGAATGCCTACGATGAAAGCGGCGCGCGCGTACGCTCGCGCGACTTGCAGGTCGGAGATCGCGTCACGGTGACCGGATCGTTCGGTTCGAACACCGATCTCTTCCTGGCGACGACGATTCGCTTCGCCGATAGCAACAGCAGTGGTGGACCTGCGCCCCTGCCTGCCCCACCATCGCCTTCCACGTTAAGTGTCGTCTCTGTCTGGGGAACGGTTGCGGAGTCGCTGAGGAATGGTCCTCTGCTCATCGTGCGCGAATCGAGAACGAACACCGAGTATCGGCTGCACGCCACCGATGACTTCGCGGTGAAGACGAAGGCGGGAAACTTCACCACCGCGGATCACTTGAAGGAAGGCGATTCGGTGACCGTGAAGGCGTATCGGGATGCAGATGGAAACTACATCGCGCAGACCATCCGCATTCGGTAAGCTCAACAGTTATTTGGAATAGACAGCATCGCCTTCTTGTCGATGAAGGCGATGCCACACGCCGATCTTCTCCCCGGTGTCACGGAACGCAACTGCGCTCCGCGAGTTGTTTGTGATCCGCGGCCCGCAGTTCGTCGTGCGCGCCGCCGTGCGCTGCTCGCTGATTGCGCGCAGCTCACTCTGGTGGCGACGGTCGATGTGATGATGCTCCGCTGGCCTTCCGCGCATGTCCCGTTTCTCACGCGCTACGACTCGATCGCGGTGGTCTTCGCGATCAATGCCATGATGGTCATGTTCGTCTGGCTGACACGGGCATTTCCGAAATGGTCCGCGCGGCGCATCGCATCGACGTGGTGTTCCGCAGAGCGAAATCGTCTACGTTCGCGGTGAGCGAACAAGACGCGCGAGCGTCGTCAGCAGGATGATCGCGGTGACCGCGAGGGCGACCCAAAAAATTCGAGCGTCCGTGCTGGTCTGATCGTGCGCCGCTGCCGAGACGGGACCAAGCATCAGCTCGGCGGCAGGCTCGTTGATTACACGCGGCGCAAGCAAGGCCAGGTCATACTGTGGCGGCAACCCCTTCGCGTTTCCGTACAACAGCGTGAGCGGAGTGCCGGGGTGATAGAAACGCAAAGCGACGGAGGGAATCTCGATCGCGGCGCTCGCCAGTGGAAGTGGCGCGTTGTCGCGCTCGTCGATGACGAGATCGACACGCTTCGCGCGCGGCAGCGCGAATGCCAATGCCGGCGGCTCGGCATCAGGCACGCTGCTTCGCCATTCCGTGGACTCGAGCTGCCAGGCGTCGCGGCCGTGTCGGTCATCGGCGGCGCGCTCGAACGCGACGGAACGGTCGAACACGTGCGCGGAGGTTGTGATGACGATCCGCGATCCCTCTGGCAGCGTGTCGTACGGAAGGGTGAATGCATAGCGGGACTTCGACCCTTCGGCGGCGCGCAAAGGCAGCTCGAGCTTCAACGTCAGCGGAGCAGAGCCGTTCTCGACGATGTACGGGATCTGCTCGCCACGCTCATTGACGAGCCGCACATCCGCGGCATTGTGCGTACGCGCAAGAACGTCAGCATCCAGTTGAAGCCGCGTAACGCCGGGCGGTGATAGCGGCATGGTCCGCTCGAAGCGGAAGTCCTTCCGATCCACCACCGCACCCCGCAGAGATGCGATCGACGTCGTTTCGGCCGCGACTGGCGCCGGCGGCGAGAACGATCCCTTGAATTGCGCCTCCGGTGGAGCTTTCTTGGACAGCACCGCGCGGGATGCTTCGAGATCGTAGTGTGGCGCTGCGAGTTGCCAGTCGCCGCAGCGGATCGTGACGGGCAACCCGTCAGGACTGTCGAAGACGAGCCAGGGCTGCGGCGCGAGTTTCGCGAAAATGTATCTGATCGCAAGCGGCGGATTGTTCGCGTCGTCGACGACGATCTCGAGATCTCGCGAGTGCGGTTGCGTGATCGGAACGAACATTTCCTCAGCGACCGCACCGAGGCGGACGGTTCGCTTCAGCGTGCCTGTGCCGAGTGACTCCGGAACGATCTGCGCATTCTCGAGTCGCGGCTCGAACACGGTCGCGGTGCGAAACACATCGCCATTGGTTACCTCGAATTGGATCGCCTCGACCGGCAGATGTGCTGCCAGAAGCGTTGCGCGATAACGGCTCCGATTCGGTTCGCTGCCCACCTTCCGATAAACGAGCTCGATGAACAAGTGTCCGTCCTGTGCGGTTGCGGAGTCTTGTACCCGTGCGCTCACCCGTCCTACTGCTGTGACGACCGCGCTGTTGCGGTCATCCCATGTGACGCGAAGGTAGCGATACGAGCCATGTTGAAACCGAATCTCGAGGTTCTTCAGCTTCTCATCGGGCAGATCGAACAACGTCGAAGCCTGCGAAAGCATCGTCCAATGTGAGCGGTCGCCGCTTCCTTCGAGACTCGCGCGCTTCAGAAATGGCGATGAGATGCCCTCGAGGCGAACGCGATCGATCGATTGCAACGAACCCAGATCAATCTCCAGGCCGCTCGTCTGCTTCGTCTTCGCAATGGGCAGGAGCTCGCCGTCAATCCATCGCGCCTCGTGTGAGACCGGTGGAATCACGAGATACGGGACTTCATGACCGGAGCTGTCGACGATGCGCACATCCGACAGATCAGGTTTCGCATGCACGAGCATGTCGAGGTCGGGGTCAATACGATTTGGTCCCTTTTGTACGGGAACGAGAGGGCGCTCGAAGATCGCCGCGAGAAACAGGGCCGCGATCATGCTGGCGTGGCCTCTGTCTTACGGATGACGAACTTCTGCAGCAGCAATCCGACGAGCACCAGTGAAATCGCAAGACCGAGCAGCGACCCGACGCGATAGAGACCGCCGAGATGCGAGAGGTCGAGCAGAAAGCACTTCAGGATGGTCACTGAGAGCAGCAGAATCGCGGAGACGCGCACGACGCGCTCGTTCGCAATGATGCCTGCGATGAGCATTCCGATCGCGAACAGCGCCCAGCCCACCGTGTAGAACAACATCTGGGCGAGCGGTGCGGAGAAAAAGTTGAACGTGACCGACGAGCCAGCCGCGTAGTAGTCCGCGATCTCGATATTGAGAAGTAGGAAGAGTAGAACAGTGCCCGCGGTGCAAAGCGCACCGAGCGCGACGCGCACGCGCGGCGCAACCCAGGTGGCGATGAACATCGCAGCAGCACAGACGAGATACGTGTACAGATACCAGTTCAAGATCCGCGTCGAGGAGCGCTCGTGGTACGTGAACACCGCGGGATTGAAGACGAGCCGCGTGAAGACGATCGAGAGCAAAGCTCCTCCCCAGAGGAGGAGACCGCGATGCGGAATGCGGCGATACAACCAGATGAGCGCAGCACCTTCTAGCGCCCAACCGATCGTGATCCACTCTTTGTCCAACTGAAGCGGAATCGCAATCGTGATGAACGCGAGCGCGCTGCCTGCCACCAGCGCCAGTCGCGAAAGCATTCGTTCGACATCGCGTTCGAGTTTCAGCAGACGCCGGAGAAGCACGAGCAGCAGCCCCGCCTGAACCAGCGGCAGCGCACCGATGTATGGTTTGAAGCCGGCCTGTACGAGCGACTCGCGCGCGCAGCCGAAAAACAGCACGCTCGCAATCACGGGAGCGAGGTATGGATACAACGACGCTTTCGCTCTCTGGCCGAGCAGTAGAGGATACGCGAGGAACAACGCGTAGATCACACCGGCAAAGAGCAGATCTCGCGAAGGCTCATCATTTCGCGCGACGACGACGCACAGAATCGAAGTCAACGCAGCGAGTGCAATTGCGCCGTGCCGCTCCGTAATCCATGCGGTAACGGACAGCATCAACAGCACAAAGACGTGCGCGGCGAGCAGCGTCGCAAACAGGTGCGGACGCGCATTCGCTCCCGCACACATACAAACGGCCTGCGCGAGAAATCCCGCGGTGAGCGCACTCGTCGCGAAACGCCGGTCCAGACGGAACCAGAACATCGCCATCAGCACGACGACGATTGCGGCAGCAAGGCCCACATTCGGGAAGAACGTAGCGTGCGTGTTCGTCGCCCAGACGAAAAGCACCGCTTGTGATGCGGCCATCGCAGCGGTCATCAGTGAACTGCGTTTCACATAGATCGCGGCGATTCCTATCGCGAGATCGAGCAGCGCGAGAATCGCGAACAGTGGCCACGGCGGAAATGCGAGCGACTCCTGTGACGCAACAAAGAGCAGGAAAAGATGACCGGCGAGCGCGAGGAACGTGCTTCCTTCGAACGCGCCGGCATTCGCGGAGTTGCGGCCGGCAAGAACGTTGCCGCCGATGACGAGCACGCCGAAGAGGCCTACGACCATCAACGCGGGAACGAGAGATGAAGAGACGGTTGCCGCGCCCCACCAGACTCCGATCACGATCCAGGAAAGCACGGCCGCAATGATCGACAACACAGGCGTGCCGATGACGCGCGCTTCCATGATCGCACCCGCGTTCAGCACCGCGAGCATCAGCGCGAGTCCCCACAGCGATGCATCGGCGATCGTCCCTCCATCGAGGAAGAAGAGGATCGCGATGCTCAGAAGCACGAGCACGGTCAACGCTCGCTGAGGTTGGAGCTTGCGTCCGAACCGGCGCGCAAGAATCGGCACGCCGAGGAAAAGCAGCGCGAACACTGCGTACAACACGAGCGCCGGGAGCAGCCGGTCGTGCGTCAGAAACCGCCCCGACCAAATGCCCTCGGTCGCCACGACCGCAAACGCGGAGGCAAAGTACAGCGGCCCTGCTTCAAAGAAGATCGCGAAGGCTGCCGCGGCGGCCGCGAGCAGGAAGAGCAGCGAGAAGATCAGACCTGGTGATGCGGCGAAGTCACCCGTTGCAACGAATGTCGGAAAGAGGAACAAGAGCAACGCGGCCACGTAGACCGCTGGAGTGCGGAAGCGAATGCCAGCGCCGAGGTAGAGACCGAAGAAGGCAACGATCCATGCGAGCACGACAGGCCACGCCGCGGGTGTGAACGAAGCAGCACGCCAGACCGCGAACACGAGCAGGGTCGTTACGCCGCCGAGGAGATGAAGCCAGGGCAGCGCACGCGTGATCGCGATTGCGGCGAGGCCTGCGGCGACCAACAGCAGGAATCCAAAGAGAACGTTGTAGTGACTCCCATACTCAGGAACCGCGGCGGTGAAGAGTGCAAACACGAGCGGCAACGCGGCGCCGGCAACGGCGAGCCGATCGAACGTCGGTTGTTTCGTATCGTCGTGGCGTCGCAGCCAGAGCGTGACCGCGCCACTGAGTCCGAACACCAGAAAGATCGCCGCGGCAAGCGGGAGCTGACGCTCCGTCAGGAACTTGCCGACCCATGCCCATTGATAGATTGCGGTGAAGACGAGACTGACGATGCTGAGAATCGTCCAGCGCCGTTTCATCGCGATCCATGCGAGTCCGATGTTCAGCACCAACAGATAGGTGAAGAGTCCGATCGGCTTGTTCTCGCCGGTTGAAACGAGCGCCGGGGTGGCGAAGCCGCCGAGCAGACCAAGTAAGGCGATGAACACGGATTCCCGGCGAATCGAAAGCCAGACGGCGACAGCGGTGACGAGCACCATCATCCCGAACGCGAGGGTCGCCTCGAGGAGATGCCACCGGGCGTACATCGCGAAGAGCGTGGCGTAGAGGATCGCAATCGCGGCGCCATGCATCGCGTTGGCCGTGTACTTGTAGCCGCGCGCGATGCGCAGCTCGCAGACCCAGATGAGGATCGAGCCGGTGAGGATGCCGATCGCCGCGCGGACCACGGGCCGCAGCCATCCCTGCTCGACCGAATAGCGAATCAGGAAGATCGCAGCGAGCACGAGAGCCACGCCGGCGATTCCGGCGAACAGCTTCACGCCGATCAGGCTCTCCCAGTCGAAGGGAGGCTTCGGCGGTTTGTGCGGTGGCGCGGCAGCCGGCGGTTCCTGGACAGGCGGCGGTGGTGGCGGTGGTGCAGCAGATGGTTGGGGAGCCTCCTCCCGAAGGGGAGCGGAAGCCTCGTCCGCTCGGTGCGGCACCACGAGCGGTGGTTCAGGTGCTGAAGATGGAGGAGGAGGTGCAACGACTGGTTGGGGTACTTCGGAAACCACCGTAGCAACAGGAGCGGGTGCAGCTGCGGGTTGAGGTGCCGGCTCCGAGGCGACCATCTTCCGCAGCTCTGCCACACGCCTGCCGAGATTCTCCAGCGCGAAGCGAAGCTGGCGGATCTCCTCCTCCGCCCGCGCCGCCTTCTTCTGTGCACTGTTCGCGAGGATGAAGGCTACGAAGCCAAACGCAGCGACGAATAGCCAGCCGACAAATGCCATAAGTGATGGATGTGCCGCCGAGCATACGCCGAAACAAAACGGCCCGCCAAAAGGCGGGCCGTTCGAACGAGACGCGGAAGGTCTATTGCTTGGCAGGTTTCGCCGCGAGGATCATCTCGCGGCCGACCATGTACAGAAGCAACATCAGCACGACGAACGGAATACACGACAGGATGTCGGCCGACGAGCTCGAGACGAACGGATTCTTGGCTGCGATCGCGTCGAGTTTCTGATTGAACGACTCCAGCGACGGAACGCCGTTGATGATCGCGATGATGATGCCCGCAATCGCTCCGCCAGCGATGTAACCCGACGCCATGAGCACGCCCGGGCTCTTGTCGCCCTCCGCCGTGAGTTGCTCCTCAGTCAGCTTCTTGCCAGCGTGCTTCCGCCGCACGTAGCGATCGGACAACCAGCGGATCATGCCGCCGATGAAGATCGGGCTCGAGCTGGAGAGTGGCAGGTAGACGCCGACCGCGAATGCAAGCGAAGGGATGCCCGACATCTCGAGCGTCAGCGCGATCATCACACCGAGGAGCACGAGGCCCCACGGCAGCTGGCGATTCAGGATGCCCTTGATGATGTAGGACATGAGAGTCGCCTTCGGTGCGTCGAACTTGCGAACCTTGCGATGTCCGTCGCTCGTGTAGAGGTGCGTACCGTTGATGCCGGGATCGACGAGCAGTTGCGGCGTGCCGTTCGCGTCGACAAGGTATTTTGCAGCCGGGCCGCCTTCGGTCGTCGTCTTGTGCCAAACGCCGTAGTTCTGCCCTTGATACGACTCCTGCTCGGTGACCTGCGACATGTCCGCATGCAGAGCAGCTGGCCAGTTTTCAACCTGGTGCAGCGCCGCGTTGGCTTCATCGCTGACGGGCTCCTGGCTTACGCGCGTCAGGTACACGGTCGACGAGCCGTTCAATACGAGAAGAATCGGCCCAAGAATCACGGCGGAAGCGAGCGCGCCGACGAGAATCGCGATCTGCTGGTTGCGCGGCGTCGCGCCGACGAGATAGCCGGTCTTGAGATCCTGTGACGTCGTGCCGCCGTTGGAGGATGCGATACAGACGATCGCGCCGATCGAGAGCGCGGTTACGTAATACGCAGAGCCCGTCCAGCCGATCACCAGGAAAACGAGACACGTAATGAGGAGTGTCGCGACCGTCATTCCTGAGATCGGATTCGAGGACGAACCGATCTCGCCGGTGAGGCGCGACGAAACCGTCACGAAGAGGAAGCCAAGGACGACGATGAGCAGCGCGGCCATGAGACGTGCCATGAATCCGGTACCACCCGTATAGAGAGAGCTGGCCGAAGCGATGAGAGCAACGAGCAGAAAGCTTCCGATGAGCACTGTCTTCATCGGAAGGTCGACGTCGGTACGGCTCTTCGTTGCCGTCGCAGAGGTGCCGCTGCGGAAGTCCTTGATCCCTTCTTTCATCCCGTTCCAGATCGTCGGGAGCGAACGCGCCATGCTGATGATGCCGCCTGCGGCGACGGCGCCGGCGCCGATGTAAAGAATGTAGGCACTGCGGATCGCGGACGGTGACATCTGACTGATAGGGATCGTTCCGGGAGCCAGCGGTCCCGGAATCGCGGAACCGAAGAACTTGATCGCAGGAATGAGCACGAGATACGCGAGCACACCGCCAGCGCACATGATCGACGCGATCTGAGGACCGATGATGTAGCCAACGCCCAGCAGCTCCGGAGAAATCTCCGCCGAGATCGAGCCAGCGGCGAACGGCGGTCCGAACACTTTCTCCGGTGTGTCCTTCCAACCTTTGAATGCGACATTGAGGGCCTTGTAAAGAAGTCCGATGCCGAAGCCGGTGAAGATCGTCTTCGCACTGGTCGTCGCGCCGCCGAGCGCTTCCATCTCGCGCTTGGCAGTCTCAGATGCAGCAGCGATCGATTCCTCCGATGCGCCCGCCTTGAGCACCTCGGCGCATGCCGTACCTTCGGGATATTTCAGGATGCCGTGTTGCTGCACGATGAGCGCGCGGCGCAGCGGAATCATCATGAGGATGCCCAGCAATCCGCCGAGCACGGCAACGAGCATCACGCGAGTGATCTCGAGGTTGAACCCGAGAATCATGATCGCGGGCATCGTGACGCCGACGCCGAAGGCGATCGATTCGCCCGCCGAGCCGGCTGTCTGCACCACATTGTTCTCGAGGATCGTCGCGTCCCGCATCCCCATCTTGGACAGGAGGCGGAAGAACGTGATTGAGATGACCGCAACCGGGATTGACGCGCTCACAGTCAGACCGACCTTGAGCACCAGGTACAGCGATGACGCGCCGAAGATCATGCCGAGGACAGTGCCGGCGAGCAGTGGCAGGAACGTCAATTCCCGCATCACTCGATTCGCCGGAATGTATGGCTCGAAGCTGGCCGATTCCGGGACGTCCGGTACCGCGCCGATGACGTCTGGATACTCTTTTTCCGTAACGCTCATTCAGTTCTCCTGAAACTAGCTGGTGGGGCGCGTCATTTTAGCACCGCGAAATGTGCACTTTTCTCGCGGAACGCACGAGCGGTGATCAGGAGGAATGAGCGGTCGAAAGTTGCCTGAGTTTATCCCGAGCCCGGCACGATCAGCCTCTACAGCACAATCCGCTCGGCGCCGTTCCGTGATCCCTCGCTGCGCTCGGGATGAACTTCACCGGCGCGCAGGTACCGCCCCGTGATCGACCGCTCGTTCGCAGCGATCTCACTGGGCGTTCCCGTTGCCACGAGCTCACCGCCGCCGCTCCCGCCTTCGGGGCCGAGATCGATCACATGATCGGCGGCTTCGATGAGCTGCAGGTTGTGCTCGATCACGAGCACGGAGTTGCCGCGCTCGATGAGATCGCGGAACGTACGGATGAGCTGCGCGACATCGCTCCAATGAAGACCGGTCGTCGGCTCGTCGAACAGGAAGAGTCGTCCGCCGTGCTCATTCTTCGCGGAAGACTCCGCGAGAAACGACGCGAGCTTGAGACGCTGCGCTTCGCCGCCGGAGAGCGAGTCGGTCGATTGGCCAAGCCGCAGGTATCCGAGGCCGACGGCGCGAAGCGCGGAGAGCTTCTTCAACACCGCGCGTTTGTCGACGAAGAACTTCATCGCCTCGTCGACGGTGAGATTCAGGATCTGATCGACGTCTTTGCCTTTGTAGCGGACCTTCATCACCTGCTCGCCGAAGCGGCGGCCATCGCATTTCTCGCAGATCACTTCGACATCGGCGAGGAACTGCATGTCGATCGTGACGGTGCCTGCGCCCTGGCAGGTTTCGCAGCGGCCGCCTTCCGTGTTGAACGAGAACATGCCGGCGGTGACGCCGTTGAGCTTCGCGCCAGTCGTCTCCGACAGCAGCTTGCGGATGTCGTCCCACGCCTTCGTGTAGGTCGCGGGATTGGAGCGCGACGAACGGCCGATCGGCGACTGATCGACGAACTCCATGTCGTAGATCAACTCCGTTCCCAGGAGCGCGTCGATCTTGCCGGTCTCGAGGCCGTTGTCTCCGCGCACATCGCGGCGATAGCGGTTGAAGAGACAGTTGCGGATGAGCGTCGACTTGCCCGAGCCCGAGACGCCGGTGATCGCGACGAGCTTTCCGAGCGGAATCGAAACGTCGATCCCTTTGAGGTTGTGCTCGCGTGCATTACGAACGTGTAGGACAGGCGCCCCCGCCTGTCCTGACTCTTCGGAGGGCGGAGGGACAGGCGGGGGCGCCTGTCCTACACGGGGCTTTCCGGCGTACTGAATCTCGCCGCCCAACTCCCCTGCTCCCGGCCCGATCTCGATGTTGTGATCGGCGCCCGCGATGATCGTCGGGTCGTGCTCGACGACGATGACGGTGTTCCCCGCGTTGCGCAGACGGCGCAGCACGGCGAGCAGCCGTTCGCTGTCGCGCGCATGCAGCCCGACCGTCGGCTCATCGATGACGTACATCGTCTCGGTGAGTGACGAGCCGAGCGCCGCAGCGAGATTGATGCGCTGTGATTCTCCGCCGGAGAGCGTGCGGGTCTGGCGATCGAGCGTGAGATACGAAAGCCCGACTTCGTCGAGATAAGTCAACCTATTGACGATCTCGCGGCGGAGGTGTCCGGCCATTGCCTCCTCCTGCCGGTCCATTGGCAGGTACTCCCAGAACCGGCGCGCGGTCTTCACATCCATCGCGAAGAGATCGGCGATCGACAGATCGCGAAACTTCACGTTGTTCGCGGCGTTCTTGAGGCGCGAGCCGTGACACTCGGGGCATGGCTCATAGCTGCGGTACTTGGCGAGCTTCACGCGCACATGAATCTTGTATTTCTTCGTCTCCAGCCAGTCGAAGAATCCTTTGATGCCGTACCACTTCCCGCGACCGTTGTAGACGAGATCCCATTCGGCCGGTGTGAGCTGATCGATCGGGACATCGAGCCGAAGTCCATATTTCGTCGCGGCGCGCGCGAGATCTTCGTAGCAGTCTTCATAACCGGGCGAGTTCCACGGCGTGACCGGCTGCTCGTCGAGGCGCAGCGAACGGTTAGGAATCACTTTCTCCATGTCGATGCCGATGATGCGGCCGTAGCCCTGGCACTTCGTGCAAGCGCCGAGCGGTGAGTTGAACGAGAAGAGATGCGGTGTCGGCTCGATGAACTCGTTTCCGCAGCGATTGCACGCGAAGCGCGACGTGAACCGATGCGAGATCCACCCGTCTTCGGATTCCTCGAGGACGTTCACCGATCCTTTCGAGATCTCGAATGCCTGCTCGATCGCTTCCGTGATCTGCGTGCGGCGCGCGTCTTCGATGCGAAGGCGGTTGATGACGATCTCGAGCGACGTGGAACCTTCGGTGTCGACTTCCTTCAGATCGGCGACGGCACCATCGATCCAGGCGCGGAAATAGCCGGCCTTGATGAGCTGCACGAGCACTTCGCTGCGGTTCGCGGGATCGAAGAAGATCGGAGCGAGCACGACCACGCGTTTGCCCGCGATGCTGTCGAGGATCTCGCGCGTGATCGAGTCTGGCGACTCCTTGCGCACTTTCGTCTGGCACTCGGCGCACCACGTCTCGCCGCAGTACGTCATGAAAAGGCGGATGTGATCGGCGAGCTCCGTGGCCGTTGCAACCGTCGAGCGCGCATTCTTGACCGAGTTCTTCTGTTCGATCGCGATCGCCGGAAGAATCCCATCGATCTCATCAACGTCGGGGCGATCGATCCGTTCGAGGAACTGCCGCACATACGTCGACATCGACTCGACGAAGCGGCGTTGCCCTTCTGCGTAGAGCGTGTTGAAGGCGAGCGACGATTTTCCCGAGCCTGACGGACCGGTAATCACCGTGAGCTGGCGCTGCGGAATATCGACGCTGACGTTCTTGAGATTGTGCGTCCGTGCACCACGAATTGCGATCGTGCGAGAAGGCATGACTTGGTGAGAACGTTTCCGGGGTGTTGCGCAATCCAAAAATCACGCCTCCACAGTTGGTTGGGGAAGGGTGGGATAGGCAGTAGCCAACTGTGGAGGCTGTGATCAGCTGTTTCGCTAGGTGACGCGCTGAGGCGTTCAAGTCTACCGCAAGTGGAATGCCCGGGGGTAGAGACAGGCAGCAGGCAGCAACCTGCTACAATCCGCGCCTCGACTTGACGGGGAATGTCTGTTCCGTCCGTCAGGTTACGTGGCATTGCTCGCACCCATAGCTTAATTGGATAGAGCATCTGACTACGGATCAGAAGGTTCGAGGTTCGAGTCCTCGTGGGTGCACCAAACGAATCCAAGCCGACGGCGGGCAGAGTCGCCCGCCGTTGTACTCTTTGAGAAATGAATCAGGCGCAGTGGCCGTCGGAAGTCATCGCCAACGCGATGAATGAGGCTTTTGCGCTTGCCGAGGAGGCGGCGGCCGAAGGGGAGATCCCGATCGGTGCGGTCGTCATCGATCGTGACGGACGGATCATCGGGCGCGGGCGCAATCGCCGCGAGTCGGGAGATCCGCTGGGCCACGCCGAGATTTATGCGATCCGTGAAGCCGCGGAAGCGATCGGCGATTGGCGTCTCGAAGGAACGGCGATGTGCGTGACGCTGGAACCCTGCGCGATGTGCGCGGGCGCTCTCGTGAATGCGCGCGTCGAACGTCTCATCTTCGCCGCTCGCGATCCCAAAGCTGGCTTTTGCGGCTCTCTTGGAAACCTCGTGCAAGACGCGCGTCTCAATCATCGGTTGGAGATTGAGGCAGGACTCATGGAAGAGCGCTCGAAAGAGCTGCTCCAACGTTTTTTCCGGCAGCTGCGTGAGCGGAATCGTGGAACGGAGAGGTGGCAGAGTGGTTGAACGCGGCGGTCTCGAAAACCGTTATACCTTCACGGGTATCGGGGGTTCGAATCCCCCCCTCTCCGCCAGTTTCGCTTTTCGCCTGATCTTCCCCCGCGCTCGCAAACGGAGAGATGGCCGAGTGGCTTAAGGCGCACGCTTGGAAAGCGTGTGTACGTTAAAAGCGTACCGTGGGTTCGAATCCCACTCTCTCCGCCAGCCGGCGCGATCTCTCCGATTCTTTTCTTCCTCACTGCGCCGGGACGTATGTTGCGTCCTGAGTATTTCGATCGATCACTGATCCATACGCGGTGACTTTTCCATCTCCATCGATGACGCGCACGCTGATGCGCGCGTTGTAGACGTTGCCGATGCCGAGACTGCTGAGCACCGGCAGTTGCACGAACTCGAACGCGCCGAGCGGAACATCGACAATCGGGACGACCTTCGAATCAGGAAGAACGACGGACAACTCTGCGGTGGCCGGCTTCCCATTCACCTCGGCGATGCCTACGTTCGTGCGATAACGCGGTGACTCCTCGAGCTGGAGAATTTGCAACGATCGAGCGCTCGAGCTGCCGATGGCGTCGGCCGGCGTGACGGCCGGAATGAACTGACCGACAGTTCCTCCAGGCGTCTGGTTGTAGGTTCTCGCGCTTACGACGAGCGGAGAATCCGTTGGAGTCGTCACGTGCAAGACGCCGCCTTCGTTATCGAGACCAAACGCGGAGTGCAGCACACTGTCGAAAGCCTTCGTTTCGCCGGGATTGATCGTGATGTTCTGCGACACGCTGTGTGACGAATCCGATGATGGATAGAACGTTAGAGTGGCTGACTGCGGCGCATGACCGTTGTTGAGCACTCGCACGTCGCTGCGCCACGACGCGATGCCGGTGTTGAGATCCGCAATGCCAGCGAGCACGAATCGCGAGGCACCGGTGCCTCCGACCGGAACGCCCGTGACGAAGAAGGGATCCTGCGTCTTGTTGTCGACCACGGACGCATAGGCCGTCACGCGTCCGTCGCCGCCCGTCACTTCCACTTCAACGTGGCCATTCGTCAGCGAGATGTTGTTTTGCGCAAGGAAGGACGTGAGCTGTTTCTGCTCTCCTGCGCGCAGCGAGATCGGCACACCGAGAACTTTCGAACCGCTGCCGTCGAACACGCTCAAGACGACATTGGCCGGCTTGTTCGCACCCTCGACGAGTCCGAGGTTCGTGCGGAAGAGGTCGGACTGCGCAATCTGCTGGAGCGTCAGCAGAGATGAAAAGGACGAACCGCTCCTGGCGATGAAGCTGGAGAATGGCGTTGCGGGGATGAACTGTCCGAGCGTCGAGTTGCCGAGCGCGTTGAAGGTCTTGCTCGACACTACGGTCGCGATGTTGTTCGGCAACGGCTTTCCGTTTGCGTCGAGTGCCTGAATCGAAAGCGCGCCACTCGCGGAATCGCCCAGAGGACCGACACCGAACCATGTGCGAACGAAATCATCGAGCGCCGCGCTCGCTCCCGCATCGATCGAGATGAACGTTTGCTTGATCGAGCTCGAGCCGTTGTTGAACGACAACTGATATTTCTGCGGCTGTGCCGCGAGATTTGCGATGCGGATGTCGCTTCGCCAGGATGAACTGCCACTCGCGAGGAAGCCGACCGAGGGAATCAGCAACGCACTTTGCGATGCGCCGGAAGGCAACGCCGGAGTCACGGGCGTTACGACGTTGACCGATACCGGAACGGATGTCGTGGTCGTGGAGCCGTCGCTTCCATAGCGTCCTGAGACCCCGCTCGTGCCGTAAACGACGAGGACTGTTCCGGTCCACGTCCCGTTCGTGAGATGACTCGCATCCAGAGAGATCGTGATCAGCGTGCCCTCCGGTCCGATCACACCACTGACCGGTGTCACCGAGATCCAGGGCTTATCGGCAGTCGCGACAAATGAAGTGGTTACGCCAGGGAGTCCTGGGATGAAGATCTTGAAGGTGACCTGCTGCGTCGTGCCGACAGGCACGTTGACCGTCGGCGAAGGCGTCTCAGGTGCGGGCACGGGAACCACGACGATCGCGACCGGTGTCGAGAACGGACCGAGAGCGCCGCAGGCGGTGACCGCCCGAACGCGATAGACGAAGCGAGTGGGTGCTGTCGCCTGTTTCGCGAACGTCTTCTTCAGTGCTCCGGTCGTTGAAGTCGTGAACGTCGAGAAGCTGGAGTCTGATGCCTCTTGCACCTCGTAATTCACCGCATCTGCGATGGACGTCCACTCGAGCGTGAACGTCTGGCCCGTAGTCATCTCGCCCGGGATGCCCGCGATGGGAGCCTCCGTGGGTGTTGAGCAAACAGAGAAATGGCCCGTCGAAGATGCGCGGCTGTTGCAGCCTACGTCCCCATTTGCGTCAACGGTCCAGGTGTAGTTGCCGTTCGGCAATGAGAGCGTCCTGCTCGTGTCGGAGACCGTCATCGAGATCGGTGGCACTCCGCCGTGGACGGTCAAGGTGTAGTTGATTGCATTGGGAACGTTCGACCACGAGAGCGAGACCGGCGAGGGGACCGTGCTTCCATCGAGCGGGGTGAGCAGTTGCGGTCCTTGCGACGGACACGCGATGCTGACCGTGACCGAGCTCGTATTGTTCGCTGGTTGCGGGTCGCTCGCACCGCTGCTCACGGTCGCTGTGTTCGTGATCGTTCCGCCCTGAGCCTGCACGAAGTAGCTCGACAGAATGATCGCCGTCTGATGGGGACCCAGCGATGCGATCGTGCAAGGGAACGTGCCTGTACATGCGCCCTCGTTCGAGACGAACGCAAGACCTGCGGGCGTCGGATCCGCCAGCATGACGTTGGTTGCTGTGAACGCGCTGTTGTTGGTGACGAGAATCTGGAACGAGATCGTGTCGAATGCGCTGGCGGTGGTTGGACCGCTCTTGACCGCGATCAGATCGATCGTCGAAGCCGTCGCAACAGGCGTCGTTGCCGTCGAGGAGTTGTTCGCAGTGTTCCCATCATTCGTCGAGCTGCTTGCCGATGCGGTGTTCGTGATCGTGCTGCCGGTGTAGCCCGCAGGTACGGCGAAGGTCGATGTGATCGTCACGGTCTGGTTTGCTGCGAGAGTCCCCAGACTGCACGGGAACGGCGTCGAACACGCTCCGCTGTTCGACACGAATGTGATTCCCGACGGAGCATCCGAGACGAAGACATTCGCCGCGCTCAGCGGACCATTGTTGGTGACCGTGATCGTGTAGGTGACGTTCTGTCCCGGCACGAACGACGCTGGTCCCGTCTTGCTGATCTGCACGTCCGCACTCGCGGTAATGGGAGTCGTGACTGAGGCCGAGTCGTTCGATGAATTCGGATCGAAGGCTGCCGATGTCACCGAAGCGGTGTTCGTGATCGACGTCGATGCGAAGTTGGAGGGAATGTTGTAGGCCGCGTTGATCGTCGCCGACTGACCGGCGGCCAGTGCTCCGACATTACATGGGAAGTTGGTCGTGCAGGCGCCGCTGTTGGAGACGAAGGTGAGGCCGGCCGGTGGTGTGTCATTGACTGTGACATTTCCAGCGGTGGATGGTCCGAGATTGGTCACCTTGATGATGTAGGTAACGAGTTGTCCCGGTGATGCGGACGGCGGACCGCTCTTCGAGATCGAGAGGTCCGCTTGCTGAACGATGTTGGTGGTTGCGGACGACGAGTTGTTCGTGCTGTTGGGATCGTTGACGGAAGAGCTGGCCGACGCCGTGTTCGTAATCGATGCGCCGCTGTAATTCGATGCGACCGTGTAGGTCGAAGTGATGGTGGCGACTTGTGCAGCCGGCAGAGTGCCGAGTGCACATGGGAACTGGGTGGTGCATGCGCCACTGTTCGAAACGAACGAGAGACCCGCGGGCGTCACGTCGCTGACGACCGTGCTGGCCGCCGGCGACGGACCGTTATTCGTCACCGTGATCGTGTACGTAACGGTTTGTCCTGGATTCGCCGAGGCCGTGCCGCTCTTGGTGATGGAGAGATCAGCCTGCGCCCCGACGTTGGTTGTTGCCGTGGACGAGTTGTTCGAACCATTGGGATCGGCTCCGGTCTGGCTGACGGTGGCCGTATTCGTGACGTTGCCGGCGAAACTCGGAGACGTGCTGTAGGTCGACGTGATGACCTTCACCTGCCCGGCGGTCATCGTGTTGAGACTGCATGGATATGCAGTTGTGCAGTCGCCCGAGTTCGAAACGAAAGAGAGGTTTGCAGGTATCGGATCGGAAACCACGACACCGGTTGCCGAGGACGGACCGTTGTTCGTGATGGTGACCGTGTAGACGATGTTCTGTCCCGCAACGACACCTCCGGGGCCGCTCTTCACAATCTGCAGATCCGCGAGTCCGGTCACGTTGGTCGTACTGCTCGCGTTGTTGTTCGAAGCATTGCCGTCGTATGGCGAAGAGACCGTGGCGTTGTTCGTGATGCTGCCGCTGCTGGGCGGCGCTGTCATCGAGACCGTGAGCGTCGGGAACGAGGCGGTGCTCGCGATTGCAGCCGTCGAGGTGCAGGTGATCGTGCCGCCTGATGGCGCGCCGCAGCTCCAACCGGTACCGGAACCGCTGGCGCCAGTAACGCCTGCGGGCAACGTGTCAACGACCGTCGTCGTGCCGGCTGTCGTGTTCGGACCGTTGTTCTGAATGCCGATGGTGTAGCTGAGCGGTGCGACAGCGACGACGGATGCAGGTCCGCTCATGGACGCAGCGAGGTCCGTCTGCGGTGCGACGACGGTGAGATTGAGCGCCGTCGGCGTGTAGCTCGATGTGATGAGCGGCGGCAGCACGTAGGTTGCGAAGTCGCCTGTCCGTGACGCGAACGTGAGGACCGGGAAGACCGTGCCTGTGACGGGCGAGTAATTGAGATTCGCGTTGAACGTGCCATCGAGCGTGGCGGCGTTGCCTGCGCTCAGGATGTCGAATGACGACGTGCCGTCGAGATCGATCGTCAGTTTTCCCGACGAACCTTGCGTGTAGTTGCCGGTCACATTGATCGTTCCGGCCGACGCACCTCCCGGCTGAACGTCGGCATTGTTTTGGAGATCGCCAGTGATCGTCCCGGCGCCGTTGAGAATGCCGCCGTTGAGCAGCATGGGACTCGCGACGGTGATATTCCCCGCGCCGAGTGTCGTCGTTCCGGCCGATTGTGTGTACGAGCTCGTGAAGTCGAGCGTTCCAAGCTGCGCCTTCACCGTCGCGGCATTCGTGAATTGCGGATCGATGTTGGTCGTCCCGCTGCCGGCCGATTTCTGAAAGGTGCCGTTGTTTTGAATGGAGCTGCCCGAGAGGAGATTGGTGCCGGGTTTTTTAGCGGATCGCGCAGAGCCGATGATGACTCCTTCGGCGATCGGCTGATCCGTCTGCACGTCGAACGTGCCGTTGTTCGTAATCGCCGCGGTCTGCGTGGTGATTTGATTCGGTACCGGCGCCGTGTACGTGACGCTGCCGTCGTTGCGAAGCTCGATGCCGCTGATCACGACGTTTGCGCTTGCGCAGTTGATCGTTAGCGCGCCGGCGTTGTCGAAGACGCCGGAGCCGTTCATCGTGCCGCTCGCCCAGGTACCACTGTTGTTGAGTGTAAAGGTGACGCCGCTTCCCAGGCCGAGCGTGCCAGCGTCGAACATCATCGTCTGCGTGCTGCCGGAAGCGAACATCGCGAGAGTGCCGCCATAAATCTCCGTGTTGCCGGGGGAGAAGTTCGAGCCGGAGAACGACGTCGAGCCAGATGGGAACGACGTCGTACCGCTGCCGCTGATCGAGCTCCCGCTTGCGAGCGTGGTGCTCGACGCGCCGAACGCGAGCTCCGCGCCGGTGTCGGCGTAGAAGTTGCCGCTGCTCGTTCCGGCACCTGAGATCAGCAACTCGCCTGAAGTCACGATGACGTTGGCGTTGTTGGCGAATGCGGCGGAGATCGTCGAGGTCCCGCTGCCGCCCGACTTCCACAGCAATCCGCTCTGCGCGATGTTGAACGAGCCGCCGCTGCCGGCGGAATCGATCGTGCCGTCGCTCTGGAAAAACGCGGTTCCGTAGAGGCCGAAGGTTCCGCCGTTGGCGAGCGTCAACGGATTCGTCGTCTGGCTGAAGGTGATGGTGCCGTAGTCATTGAACGTGCGGCCGTCGAGCAGCATCGTGGAATTGACGCCGCTCCACGTGCCGCTGCCGCTGCCATTGAGCTGGGTGCCGCCGCTTCCTGTGATCGTGCCCCCGCTCCAGTCGAAGGTGTTTGCGCTGAGGAAACCGGCGCCTGTGAGCGTGCCCCCGCTCATGCTGAAGCCGTTCGGCGTCGTCACGCCGCCGATGGAAAGGGTGCCGTTGCTTACCGAGAGGCTGCCCGCCCCCGAAACCGTACCGTTGGTCGTCAACGTGAACGTGCCGGTCGAATTGATGATGCTGCCGGAGCCCACGGTGAATGGGAGATCGCCCGTGCCGTTCTGGAGTGTGAGTGTGCCGCTCGCGGAGTCGATCGCGCCGGCGCCCGTGATGGTTCCTCCGCCTGTGATCGTCCCTCCCGTGTTTCCCTGAATGAGACTTCCTGAACCGATGGTCAGCGTGGAGCTGTTGTCCAGCGTGCCGCCGCTCAGTTGGAGGACGCCGCTGCTGGTGATCGAGGCAGAGGATTGCAGCTTGAGCGTTGCACCCGTTTGGATATCGACGAAGCCGCCGTTGACGTCGAGCGTGGAGCCAGGTTGGAAGTCGAGCGTGTTGGAACCGGTGACGGTGAGCGATCCGCCGCTTTGCACCTGAATCGTCGCGCCACTGGCAACGGTTCCGTTGCCATTCAGCGTCAGCGATCCGCCGGGTTGAACAATGATCGCGCAGCCGTTGCAGCCGAGCGTTAGCCCGGAGATCGCATTGGGGATCGAGCTATTGACGATGAGCGTAGTCGGTGAACCGTTGATGTCGCTCGCGCTATCGCCGGTCGAACAGCCTGGAAATCCTCCGGGCGGCGCCCAGACAGCGCCGGTCGTGTCGGTCCAGTTTCCGATTGGCGGCGGCGCGCTGGAATTCACCGCGTACGGAGTCGAAGGGTTGCAGACCGCGAGGGCGACACCTCCGATCGCCGACGCGACGATAATCAGCGAGAAGAGTGACGACAGAGCAACGATCGGAAGACGGCAGACAACGGTTCTGCGAAATGCCATGCGCATGTCGACTCCGCGGCCAAAGGGGGGTTGAGAGAACGGTCGAAAAAGGAAAATAGCGTACCACCGAAGAAAGAAATACGTTCCATGGGCAAACCGTTACGCCATTGCCGACCAAGCCCGCTGGGGTGAGCTCGGGTCCTGTGCAGCAGGAGCATCGAACCTCGTCAGGTCCGGAAGGAAGCAGCGATAAGGTGCCAACCCTGCGTGACACAGATCGGCCTGGGCTCTTCCGAGCGGGCTTTTTTCCGCTTCGCGGAAAATTGAAAATTTGAAATTGAAAATTGAAAATGGGTGCTCCGCGCGAGATTTCTCTTTTCAATTTTCAATTTTCAATTTTCAATTCAGCCTCTCATGTCCTACCAGGCTCTCGCCCGAAAGTACCGCCCGCAATCATTCAGCGACATCGTCGGTCAGGAGACGACCGTTCGCACGTTGCAGAACGCGATCGAGTCGGAGCGGATTCATCACGCCTATCTCTTCTCCGGAGTCCGCGGCGTCGGTAAGACGACATCGGCGCGCATTCTGGCGAAGGCGCTGAACTGCGTGCATGGGCCGGCAGCCGAGCCGTGTAACGAATGCACGATCTGCCGGGAGATCACGGAAGGCATCGACCTCGATGTCCGTGAGATCGACGCGGCGACGTACACCGGCGTCGACAACGTGCGCGAGCTGCGCGACGTCACCCAGTACGAACCAGCTCGCGATCGTTACCGCGTTTTCATCATCGACGAAGCACACATGCTGTCGATGCAATCGTGGAACGCGCTGCTAAAGCTGATCGAAGAGCCGCCCGAGCATGTGATCTTCATGTTCGCCACGACGGAGATGAACAAGGTTCCGCAGACGATCATCTCGCGGGTGCAGAAGCTCATCCTCCGCAAGATCTCGTTGGCTGAGCTCATCGGACGGCTCGATCAGATCTGCAAGGCAGAAGGCATCGATGCGACGCGCGATGCGCTGGAGATCGTTGCGCGGCGCGGTGAGGGCAGCGTGCGCGATGCGCTCTCGCTGCTGGATCAGATCATCGCCTTCGCTGGCCGGTCGATTTCCGCCGCGGATGTCGCGACGGTTCTCGGTCTTTCCGACACGAACTTTTTCGCGCGCATCGTGACCTCGATCGGCGAGGGCGATCATGCGGCGATCCTCGAGACACTTTCCGAAGCGGCGGAAGGTGGACGCGATTTCAAGATCCTCTACCGCGACCTTCTGAATTTCGTCCGCAACCTGATGCTGATCGGCGGTGGGGCCAGCGAGTCGCTGCTGCCAGTCTCGCCGGAAGATCTGAAGACGCTGCAGAGTGTCGCGAGCCGCTTCTCGTATCACGACCTGCTGCGCATTGCGAATCTGCTGTTGCGCGATGACGAGACAGTGAATCGCGCAGAACATCAGCGTCTCGCCGTCGAGATCGCGCTGCTGAAAGCGGCCACGTTTCCGAAACTGAAATCTGTCGAAGAAGTGCTTTCCGGCAAAGGCAATGTGCAAGTCCCAGCGATCCCCTCGCCCCGCGTCCAGCGAGGAGAGGGGCCGGTGGTGAAGGGCAAAGCACCAGAAGAACCAAGAGCGAGCGGCGGCGATCTCGCTGCGCTCATTGAAAAGCTGCAGAAGTCCCGCCCGCTCATCGCAGGCTATGTCGATCACGCAGTCTCGGGAGCGAAAGACGGCAACCGCATCACGTGGATCTTCAACGACGCGACCTTTGCCGATTACGTGAGCGAAGCGAAGAGCACGATCGAGCAAATCGCGAGCGAGGTCTACGGCGAGAAGATCTCAGTCGAGGCGAAGCTCGCGGGAGCAGAGCCGAAGGATCGTCGCGCCGAAGACAAACCTTCCGCAATGCGCGAAGATCCCGTCCTCAAGGCATTCCAGAAACACCTCGGCGGTGAGATCGTCGAGAGCAGGAGAACGAAATGAATCCCAAGCAGCTCATGAAGCAAGTGCAGCAGATGCAGGCTCAGATGCAGAAGCAGATGGCCGAGCTGCGCGTGGAAGGTTCCGCCGGCGGCGGCATGGTGAAAGCCACGATGAGCGGCTCGAAGGAGCTGCTCGGTGTCGTCATCGACAAGGAAGCTGTCGATCCGAATGATGTCGAGATGCTGCAGGATCTCGTCGTTGCCGCTGTGAATGAGGCAGCGCGGAAAGTCGACGAAGAGCTTCAGGGCTCGATCGGTGCAATGACCGGCGGGATGAAGATTCCGGGGATGTTCTAGACGGGTCGCGCGGATACGCGGTCTCGCGGTTACGTGGTCCCTCCCACCCGCGAATCCGCGAAATCCGCGAATCCGCGTAACCAATGACGACCGCTCCCCCACTCGCGAATCTGATCAACGAGCTCACGAAGCTGCCGGGCGTCGGCGGCAAGTCGGCGTCTCGTCTCGCATATCACATCCTCAAGCGTCCGATGGTCGACGCGGAAGCGCTCGCGCAGGCGATCCTCGATGTGAAGACGAAAGTCTTTCGCTGCTCGATCTGCAACAACATGACGGACGTCGAACCGTGCGCGATCTGCAGCGATCCGCGGCGCGATCCTTCGGTGATCTGCGTGGTCGAAGAGGCCTTCAATATCGCCACGATCGAACAGACCCGTGATTTCAAAGGAGTGTTTCACGTGCTCCTCGGCGCTCTATCGCCGTTGAAGGGTATCGGTCCTCAGGACATTGATGTGAATGGGCTCCTCAAGCGCATTCAGAACGGCTCAGTGCGCGAGGTGATCGTCGCGACGAATCCGAATGTCGAGGGCGAGGCGACGGCGCTCTACATCGCGCAGCAATTGCGTGGCGCGGGTGTGAAGACGACGCGGTTGGCGTTCGGGCTGCCGGTGGGCGGCGACCTGGAGTACGCCGATCAAGTCACGATGTCAAAGGCTCTGGAAGGACGCCGTGAAATCTAAATGCTAGGAACCCAAATGGTTACTGTGCTATACATTTTCGTCCTGTCCCCAACTTTCGGGCACCTGGTGAACAATGGCCGCTCCTGATCTCGTCATGTACGAGGAGGAGTACCAGCAGATTAAGGACATCCTCCATCGTCTGCAGGTAGACTCCAACTCGAAAATAGTCTTTCTGGTCGATAAAAACGGCCAGCAGATCGCCGCGCAGGGTGATATGCGCGGGGTCGATGCAACTTCACTCGCGTCACTGACCGCAGGTAACGTCGCAGCAACGGACGGCCTGGCGAAGCTGATCGGCGAGAAGGAGTTCTCGATCCTCTTCCATGAGGGAGAGCGCGACAACATCCACATTTCTCTCGTTGCCCAGCGAGTGATTCTCGTCGTGATCTTCGACGAGAAGTCGTCGCTCGGCCTCGTTCGTTTGAGAGTGAAGAAGGCCTCCGGCGAGCTCGAGAAGACATTCGAGCAACTGCTGAAGAAGGCGGAGGCGGACCGAGGGAATCAGGCGAACCGCTTCGACTCGCCGTTCGCTGAGATTACCGACGAGGATATCGACAGCCTGTTCAGCGAATAGCCAATGACGTTCATCAATTACGCGGCGCGCGAGATCAACTGCAAGATCGTGTATTACGGTCCGGGCCTGTGCGGCAAGACCACGAATCTGCAGTGGATCTACGATAAGACGAATCCGCAGGCGAAGGGCAAGCTGATCTCGCTCGCGACCGAAACGGACCGCACACTCTTCTTCGATTTCCTTCCTCTCGATCTCGGTACCGTGCGTGGTTTCAAGACGCGCTTTCATCTCTACACGGTTCCCGGTCAGGTTTTCTACGACGCATCGCGCAAGCTGATCCTGAAGGGTGTTGACGGAGTCATCTTCGTCGCCGACTCGCAGGAACCGCGCATGGAAGCGAACATCGAGTCGCTTCAGAATCTCGAGAAGAATCTGAAGGAGCAGGGCTACGACCTCAAGACCGTCCCCTACGCGCTTCAATTCAACAAGCGAGACCTTCCCTCGGCGCTCCCTGCCGACGACATGTACCGGCAGCTCAACTTCAAGGGTGAGCCGACGTTCGAAGCGGTGGCGATGAACGGCACCGGCGTCTTCGATACGCTCAAAGCCGTTGCGAAACTCGTTCTCACCGAACTGAAAAAGAAGTGACGCGATCCCACCATCGTCATCCCGAGCCTAGTCGAGGGACCTGCGCGGATGGGCGGCACGAAACTCGAGTTGCGCGCCTCCCGTACACCCAGATCCCTCGACTCCGCTCGGGATGACCTAGGCGCACAACTCGGGATAACAATGAAACAAGGCCTCGATATCGTCGCCATCGGCGGCGGCACTGGGTTGTCCACACTTCTTCGCGGACTGAAGACGTACGTTGGAAGTCCGGGCCAGTGGTCGGTCAACAACCTCAGTGCAATCGTCACAGTCACGGACGAAGGGGGAAGCTCCGGTGAGCTCCGCCGCGACTTCGGCATGCTGCCGCCCGGCGACATTCGCAACTGCATCGTTGCGTTAGCCGAAGAAGAGCAATTGCTGTCGCAGGTATTCAACTATCGTTTCGAGGCCGAAGGTCCGCTCAAGGGACACTCACTCGGAAACCTGCTGCTGACGGCGATGACCGACATCACAGGGAGCTTCGATAACGCGATTCTTGCAGCGTCGAACATTCTCGCGATTCGCGGCGCGATTTTTCCGTCGACGCTGTCGGATGTCCGCCTCCGCGCGACGCTGGAAGATGGTGCGGAGCTGGTTGGCGAAGTGGCGATCAGCGGCTCGTATCTGGGCGATCGCCGGCGCACGCCGCGCGATCATGCACGCATTGTTCATCTCGGCATCGATCCCGCGGACGCGGAACCGGTTTCCGGTGCGATCGAGGCGATTGCTGCCGCGGACATGATTCTCATCGGGCCAGGGTCGCTGTACACGTCGGTACTTCCGAACCTGTTGATCGCGGGACTCGCCGATGCACTGCGCGGCTCGAAGGCCTTGCGCGTTTACGTATGCAATGTCATGACGCAGCCCGGAGAGACGGGTGGCTATTCCGCGGAACAGCATCTTGCGGCGATCATCGAGCACGCCGGTCTCATCGTCGATGTGATGATCATGAACGGCCGCCGTCCTTCGGAGCAGATCCTCGCGAACTACGCGAAGGAAGAGGCATTTCCGGTGGCCTTCGACGTGAATGCGGTGCGCGAGCTCGGTGTCACGCCATTTTTCGGCGACATCATCGCGGAAGGCGATTACGTGCGGCACGACTCGCGAGCGCTCGCAGATACGATCTTCCGGTTGTACGACCGCTACGGCAGGACGCGCGAGCGGATGCGGAGAAACGAAGGATGACCCAGAACGTCGAAGTGATCATTCTCGCGGCCGGGCTCGGCACGCGCATGAAGTCAGCCACCATCAAGATTCTTCACCGCGCCGCGGGAAGGCCGATCGTCGATTACGTGCTCGATCTCGCGGCGGAAGTGACGAGTCAGCAGCCGGTGATGGTCATCGGTCATCAGCGAGAAGCGGTGCAGTCGTGGGTGCGTGAGCGCGCGCGCTACGCCGTTCAGGAGAAGCAGCTCGGAACGGGTCACGCGGTCATGGAAGCGGTTTCGGTGCTCGGCCGCGAAGGCGTTGCGAACAAGCGCGTCCTGATTCTCTCTGGCGATGTTCCGCTGACGCGAACGGAAACACTCCGCGAACTCCTGGAAGAACATGAGCGGAGCGAGAACGCGCTCACGCTGCTGACCATGCGACTCGATGAGCCGGCGATGTACGGACGAATCGTGCGTGATGAAAACGGTGCGGTTCTCCGTATCGTTGAAGCGAAAGATGCGAGCGAAGACGAAAAGAAGATCCGTGAAGTCAACGCCGGGATCTACGTCTTCGACGGCGGGCGTCTGCTCGAGAATCTGAACAAACTCTCTTCGAACAACGCACAGGGCGAGTACTACCTCACCGATCTGCTCGGACTCCTGCGCGACGCCGGCCAGCGTGTCGGCGCGGTCATCGCGCGCGATGCGATCGAAGCTCTCGGTGTCAACTCACGAGCAGAGCTTTCGGAAGTCGAAGCGGAGATTCAGCGACGAGTCGTGACGAAGCTGATGCGCGACGGAGTGACGTTCCGCAATCCGACTACGGTGGTGATCGACTCCACCGTCTCGATCGGACAGGACACGGTCATCTATCCGTTCGTCACACTGGAGGGCACGACGAAGATCGGAGAAGGTTGTGTCATCGAGCCGGGAGTGCATCTCGTCAACGTGACCGTTGGCGATGACGTGCATGTGAAAACCGGCACGGTTGCCGAAGATGCAATCATCGAAGATGAAGCGTCGGTCGGTCCCTATGCGCACCTCCGTCCCGGCACGAAGCTCGGCCACAAGGTGAAGGTCGGCAACTTTGTCGAGACGAAGAAAGCGGTGTTCGGCGACGGAGCGAAGGCATCGCACTTGTCGTACATCGGCGACGCGGAAATCGGCGCGGACGTGAACATCGGCGCCGGTACGATCACGTGCAACTACGACGGCGTCAACAAGCACAAGACCGTGCTGGAAGATGGCGTGTTCATCGGCTCGGACACGCAACTCGTGGCGCCTGTGCGTGTTGGCAAAGGCGCGTACGTCGGCGCCGGTTCAACGATTACGAAAGATGTTCCGCCCGAGGCGCTCGCGCTCAGCCGCACGCCGCAGAAGATCATCGAAGGTTGGGCACAGCGGAAGAAGAAGTAGAAGTTTGTCCCGACCGAGCGAAGCGAGTGGAGGGATCAGCGACTCCATCACGCATGACTAGACCAGTCGCGCGGCTGCTCCGTTGATCCCTCCACTCGCTTCGCTCGGTCGGGATGCTACCCCTTCACCAGATCGACCCGCATCCTGCCGAAGTCGATCACCAGCTTGAAGTTCATGAGGAAGTTCTCGCCCACGATGCCGACCGCATGCGCGCGGTCATCAGATTCGTACATTGGCAACGTGCGGAACGTGCCGCCCCACTTGTCGACTCCGATCTCCACGTTCTCGATCTTCTCACCATGTTTCTTTGCACCGCCGAGTCCCTGCAGAAGAGCGCCATGAATCTTCGGCGCGTAGAACTGGACCGGCAGCTGCGCGAGCTGTGAGGCGTTGAGGAACGTCACCTCGGATCCGGTATCGAGGATGAAGAGGAACCAGCCCTTCCTGTTCACGGTGCCGCGAACCATTGGCCGGAAGCCGTCGATGAAGAGGTTTTGGGCCTGGTCGGCTTCGTGATCCGACGCCATGAGTCGCGTGAACATCGCGCTGCCGTGCTTGAAGTCGAACTCCATCCGGAATTCTTTCAGGAGGTTCGCGCCGAGAAGGAGCTCCATGTCGAACGATTCGTCGGACGCGATCAGGAATCGCATCTTGTCGTTCGGCATGATCGCGACCGGAACGTTCTCGATGCGAATGCTGCCGATCTCCAGCGAGTCGAGCATTCCGAAGCGAACCTGAATGGGCTCATCCAGCAGACCGTAGAACGTTCCTTCGAACGTACCGAGACTGCGGACGTGCATCGACTGCGCGAGCTTGTCGGAAATGATCGATAGCACGGCGCCCGAATCGACGATGGCGAACGTGTTGCGCGATTCGTTCATCCGCACGTCGATGCGCGGGACATTCGGCTTCGTGATCTGCATCGTCACGCGATCGCTTTGTGATCCCGTCGAACGATAGACCTCGACATTCGACAACGCCTGCAGATAGTCGAGATGCCATTGCCGGATGTTGAGGCCGTTCTTCTGCGCGAGCTGTGCCCACTCGAGACTCGTCTCATAGTTGTTGCTCATGTACTCGACTTGCGAGAGATCCCAGGCAATGTCGGAGAAAGTCTTGTGAAACGGGTTGAGATCGATTGCGGCGCGGAGATGCTGCCGTGCGGCGTCGTAACGTCCCGCCGCCAGCTCCGCTTCTCCCAGTGCCATGAGCTCGCTGACGTTCTTTCGCTGGCGCGCTTCGACCGCCGACGTCAACTCGATCGCACGGAGGTAGTCGTATTTCCGGACCATCGAGGGAAGGTCCGAGCCGCGGTCGATACCCGATGGCAGGACGTTCAATGGTGTGATCGACACATCGGAGTAGAGAGAACACCCGGCGGTCATCACCGTCACGGCGGCGAGAATGAGGAAGCGTTTCACGATGGTCTCGATTCTACGCGCGCCCGAGAGGGACAGCGCTCACGCGCACCGGTTTTGGTACATGGCTGTGATCGGTTGTTGACAGCGTCCCATTTCACCCCGCGCTCCTCAGGATGAACTCCTACCGCTTCTTCACCAGGATGCCCAGCTCGCGAATCTGATAGGCCAGCGCCTGTCTCGAAATCCCAAGGAGCGTGGCAGCGCGGTTCTGATTGCCCATGGCGGACGCGAGAGAGCGCTCGATCAGATCGCGTCGGAACCGGGTGACGGCGTCCTGATACGAACCGATGGGCGCATGACGAACCGTTACGTTCCGCAATCGTTCCGGCAGATGGTCGACGTCGATCACGCGCCCGTCGCCTGCAAATGCATGTGCGCCGCGGACAGCATTCTGAAGTTCGCGCACATTGCCAGGCCAGTGATAGGAGATGAGGATTGACTCGGCCTCTGGGGTAAAGGCCGTGGCACCTTCTCGATGCGTCTCGTATTCGCAATCGAGAAAATGCTTCGCGAGGAGCATGACGTCGGTACCTCGGTCTCGCAAGGGTGGGAGCAAGACCTCCACGACGCGGATCCGGTAATAAAGGTCTTCGCGGAAACGCCCCTGTTCGACGGACTGATCGAGCCGGCGATTCGTCGCGCTGACGATGCGCACATCGGCGTGGCGATTCGTGACGTCGCCCACCCGGCGAAACTCACCTTCCTGGAGAAAACGGAGAAGCTTCGCCTGCGCTGCAAGCGGCATCTCACCGATCTCGTCGAGAAACAACGTTCCGCCCTCCGTCGTTTCGATGAGTCCCGGCCGATCGCGCTCCGCACCAGTAAATGCACCACGCACATGACCGAACAGTTCGCTCTCGATCAGCGCATCGGGCAATGCGGCACAGTTGACCGCGGTGAACGGTTTCTGTCTCCGTGAAGAATGTTTGTGAACTGCGTTCGCCACGAGCTCCTTACCGGTGCCTGACTCGCCCAGGATGCAGATGGGAACGTCGCGACGCGCGACCCGCAAGACCGTGTCGTACACCGCGGTCATTGCCGGGGATGCGCCGACGATCTCCTGAATGATTGGCCTGGGCGCCGCGGAGGCTTCTTCAACGGCCAGCAGACGTCGCAGCCGGTGATGCTCGGAACGAAGCCGGAACATGGATCCGAGCGCGTCACGAGAGTCGCCGGACCATGCCGAGCAACCTTCGACGTACAGCAGCTCACGATCACTGCACGCGATCCAGTCCTTTGACGGTGACGCGAGAACCTCGTCGAGCAGGTCGTTCCCCATTGATGACGCCGAGCCGATCTCGGTCCAGTGACCGAGGCGATTGCGCGTGGTGAAGCGCCATGGAATGCTGCCCAGATCGTGCGCACCGAAAGGGAACTCGCGCGTCGCGGCAGCGCGGAGAAGTGCGACATCCGACGGGACTGGCGCGTGCGACTCGATCGTGAGTCCGAGCTGGGATGCGATGCAGGACGCCTCCTCGATGTTGCGGCGCCGCAGAGCGGTGCGGAAGCGTTCGAGCGGCGTGGCATCGCCCTCCTCACCGAGCAGACGACGATGCCTTCGCGCCAGCTCGAGATTCGGAGTGCGGCCCGTAGAACGCAGCGGTTCCTTACGATCCTCGATCAACGCGATCTCATCGAGGATGAGATTCGCCGCTTCGCGCATCTGACCCGACAGTCCGCCATCCAGTGCGGAGAGAGCCTCGATGCTGGCTGTCTCGAAACGTCCGCGCGAAAAGTCGAGATGAGCCCGCAACAGATCCAGCTCGTGCAGGCGCTGCTCATCTCCGACTTGAGTGTAGAAGCGTTGCAATCGTTCGATGTGATGCGCGGCGTGCGCCCACTGCCCGTCGTCTGCAGCCAGATAGGCGAGCGTGTAGAGGATGCCGCCCGCGGCACGATCCCCTTCTGTTTCTTCGATCAATGACAACGCGTTCATCGCTTCAGCGCGCGTCTCTTTCCATTTTCCAGCCGTGAAGAGCACGAACACGCGGTCGAGGTAGACATCGATCCGGTCGGGGACGGTGCTCGCGAGCTGCAGTGAGATCGAGGTCGACGTGAGCGCGGCGTCGACATCTCGGTGACGGATCGCTCGATACGTCTCATGGCGGGCGAGCCAATAGGGATCGTCGATCCGTCCCGCGAATGACATGCCCGCTTCATTCGCGAGCACCGCGCGTTGATAAGAAAGTTGGGCGTGCTCTTTCTCGTTGCGCGGCTCACAATCGCTCAGTGCCGCGAGTGCCTCCTCATAACGCCCTTCAACGAACAGCAGATCGCTGTGTAAGAGCATTGCCTCGAAGTTACGACGTTCCATCCGTTCGAGTCGCTCCAGCGCGTGTGCGTAGTCCCCTGTCCGACGTTCGCATCTGGCGATGAGGAGCTCGTTCGTGGTTACGCGTCTCGCCTCGAGGTAGCGACCCGTATCGATGAGCGCAGAGGCCAGGTTGTCCGCGAGCAGCGGTGTGAGGGTCTGTACCGGAAACCGTTGCAGCAGCCCGATCGCATCAGTTGCACTCGACCACGAAATCGTCGACGCCTTCTCAGCTGCTGCGCCGAAGTCTCCGCATTGCAGGAGCAGATTCGCAGCGCGATGGAGATCGGGCGTGGTGTTCGCAGCGATGCGGCAAAGAGCCGCGCGTGAGGCCTCCGGAATCAGGTGCGACAAATCCATCGCGAGGACGAAATCATTTCGCTCCAGCGAGGTCACGCCATCGACGACGAGATCTTCCAGCGATCCGGAAAAGAGAAACTCCTCGAGGAACGTTCGCGCGACCGTTGCCGGAATCCGTTGTCCGAGCAGTGAGAGTGCGCCGAGATACGAACGCCGTGGTTCTTCGATCGCGATCGTTGGCAGATCGTCTGGCGGAACTTCACCACGATCGATGAATGCCCCAAGCGCTGGCGATGCGACGAGGCTCTCGACCCATCCGAACGGCTTTGTCTCGGCGGCGAGCTGTGCTGCGAGCCTCGTGCTGACGATGAAGTGGCGGGCATCCGGAAGCGGCGTGCCCGTGCCCGAATTGATCCAGGTTGCCTGATCGAATCTCGACAGCAACTCGACGACGCGGCGCGATGCCGCATCGAATTTCTCGAGCGATGTCACGATGAAGAGAAACCGGCCTTTGCTCAGATGCGCGATGACGCGCTCCGTGATCTCGGTCTCCGTGGAACCATCGAGCGCACCAGCGAGCGGTGCGAGCGGCTCGATGGCGGAGTAGCGCCGCAACGGAGATGATCCTTCGAGGTGGATCAGCGTCATGGCGTCCGAAACTTCTGCCAGCGCTTCGATCGAGGTTGTATCCGCGCAAACGTATTGACCGCCGCGCTCCGTCCAGAGCGTCTCCAGTCCATCGGGTCCCGGCGCGAGAAGCGAACCAGCGGCAGCGCTGTCGATCCATCGTGAGTCGGCCGCGACGTCGTCGCGCAGACGATGGTGAATCTCCGCGTAAACCGTTTCTGCACGAGCCCACGATCGTCGCAGGACATCGAGCGCGGGGGCATTGATCAGATCTGCGAACTGCTGCACGAGGACGAGCAGAGGAAGCGTGTCGGCCGCTTCAGCCCGCGAGCCGACACGGATCAGCCGGCTGTCGCCCCCACGCCGGCGAACGGCCCGCCATTCGCTTTCCAGCAGTTCGCAATCAGCGATCCCCGCAAACTGCAGGAAGGCTTGATGTGCAGCGAATTGTGCGATGAGTGAAAGTTGCTCCCGCTCACCGGTGACATCGGAAAGAGAACTGACTTCGAGCGACGATCCGACCGGCAGCGTCGAATGCCGCAGACATGCAACGACAGAGCGCTCCCATGCGAACGCACGGGGTGAAACAACGGTCATGGTTCGGGAGCGACGGGCCATCGCTCCTAGATGATGGCGAGAAAAGGGACCGATCCGCTACGACCAATTTTGTCGCATCAGATACCGACGCGCTTGATCAGTTCCTTGAACTGGGTTTCCCCCTGCAGCGAATCGAACGAGGGATCGACCTTGAGCCAGACGACGGATTCGGACCGATCGACGTACGCCTGTTCCAGTGCGCTCATCGCGTCGTCCGTCCGGCCGAGACATGCATTCACGCGCGCGAGAAACAGGGGCAGTGTGTAGGTCGGCCGCCGCTTCAACTCTTCGATCGAAGCGAGTGCGTCTTCCCGTTTTCCGGCGTGCGCGGAGATCGAGCCCCACATCGAAACGAGCAACGGTGTACGTCCCGCGATCGACATCGCCTTCTGCAGGAGAGCGAGAGCATCATCCATGCTTCCTTCACGCTCGGAGATCTGCGCGAGCAAGAGGTAGCCGTTACTGAAGTGATCATCGAGCTCGAGCGCTTTCTTCGCCTGCGCTCGCGACTCGGGATAGCGGCCCATGTAGAAGAGCACGCGTCCGACATCCCAGCAGGCCGGTGCCGAGAGCGGGTCGAGCTGTTCGGCGAGCCGCATCTCCGTGAGTGCTCGATTCAACTGGCCGGACGCGATGAGATAGTTTCCGTAGAGGCGGTGCGCTTCGGCGTCGTTTGGATTGAGCGAGATTGCGCGGCGGAACTCTCGCTCGCCTGCTGCGAAGTCCCAGTCGTACCAGACCTGCACCAGCGCGAGCGAGGTGTGCGCTTGCGCAAGTGTGTCATCGAGGGCGAGCGCTCGCTGCGCCGCTTCCCGTGCGCGCGGCATCGCCTCGCGCGGAGGCGCGTAGAGATTCGAGAGGCCGTAGTACGCATCAGCGAGGCCCGCGTAAGCGAGTGCGTAGGTCGGATCGCGTTCCAGCGCCTGATTGAAATATCCGACCGCCTTGTGAATCGCCTCTTCGCTGTATTTGTGGCGGTAGTAGCGTCCTTTCAGGTAGAGCTGAAATGCCTCGCTGTTCGTCGACGAACGCTTCTGCAGCAACCGCACTTCTTCGCCGGAGAGTCGCGAACGCAGTTTGTTCGAGATCTCCTGCGCCATCTCGTTCTGCACGGCGAGGACATCGGAGAGCCGCCGGTCGTACTGCTCTCCCCAGATCTGCGTTCCCTTTCGCACGTCGGTCAGGCTCGCGCGGACCACGAGCGTGTCGCCGCGAAGATACACACGGCCGGTGACGACTCCGCGCACGCGCAATTCCTTCGCCGCGGCGAGAGGATCGATGTTCGCGCCGCGATAGTGAAACGCGCGGCTGCGGGCAACAACCTGCAGTTGCGGCAGCTGCGACAGAGAATCGGTGATGCTGTCCGCAAGACCATCACTCAGATACTCCGCGCTCGGATCGCCGGTCGCGTTGACGAACGGAAGAACGGCCACGCTTCCGATGGGCGCACCCTCGTCGAGGAATCCGCGCGCAAGCGCGTAGATGACGATAGCCAGTAGCAGCACTCCGGCCGCGATGGCGATCGCAGGAACGAACGGGTAACGGCGAATGATCGAAGTGCGGGAGAGCGGCAGTGTCGGTTGATGCGCGAGCATCGCACCGGAGTTGTGTACGTTTGGGAAGTCGCCAAGCGAGCCGTCGAGCTCCAGCTCGCGCCGCAACACACGCAGGTCCCCGAGGAGTTCGCGTGCGGTCTGATAGCGCTTCTCCGGATTCTTCTCCAGAGTCTTGAGGACGATGCGGTCGAGATCCGTCGGTATGCCTTCTGAGAATCGCGACGGCGGATCGGGATGCACGGTCGTGACCGCAATCGCAAGATCGACGAAGGAATCACCGGTGATCGGCGGTCGGTGCGTGAGCATCTCGTAGATGACGACGCCGAGGGAGTAGATGTCACTGCGCGCGTCCGGCGAGCCGCCTCGCGCCTGTTCGGGTGCCAGGTACTGCAAAGTTCCGAGGATCGCTCCGCTGTTCGAATCGTGTGTGCCGAGCAGTTTGGCGAGACCGAAGTCGAGTACCTTGACGTAGCCATCGGGCCGCACCATCACATTCTCCGGTTTCACGTCGCGATGAAGAATTCCTGCTTCGTGGGCGGCGGCGAGCGCGCTCGCGATGCCGATCGCGACGTCGAGAACTTCCGCGAGCGTCATCGCATCATGCTCGCGGAGGATGCGATTGCGGAGAGTCTCTCCTTCGATGTACTCCGTCGCGATGTAGTGCCGGTTCTCGGACTGTCCGATCTCGTAGATGGTGAGGATGTTTGGATGATTGAGCGCCGATGCGGCTCGCGCTTCGCGCACGAAGCGGCGCACGCGTTCCTCGTCGGATGAAAAGCGTTCGGGCAGAAGCTTCAGCGCGACCTTCCTCCGAAGCGTCGCATCCTCGGCCAGATAGACCTCGCCCATTCCTCCAGCTCCGAGGAGGCGATCGACTCGAAAGTGCGAGATTTGGTCGAATTCCATCGGGACTCGGTTGTTGGAGGATAGCTGATTCGGGCAAGAGACAGCAGACAGCAGGATTCAGGCAGCCTGTAGAATGCGCAACGCTTGAACGACATTGACGTTGCAATCGAAGCTGCGCGGCGCGGCGCCGCTGTTCTGCTCGGATATTGGGAGAGGATCGGGAAGGAGCAGGCCGATATCAAGGCCCGCAACGACTGGGTCTCGGCTGCGGATCGCGAAAGCGAGGCGGCGATCAAGAGCTTCTTGCGCGAGCTGCGCCCCGAGGACGCGACGCTCGGAGAAGAGACGGGAAGCAGCGGCGCCTCGCCGAACGGACGCACGTGGATCATCGATCCGCTGGACGGCACGTCTAACTATTTACAGCACCTGCCGATCTGGTCGGTGTCGATCGGGTTGAAGGCAGGAGATGAGATCGTGGCCGGCGTCGTACACGAGCCGCTGCGCAATGTCATGTTTTCGGCGGAGCGCGGTGCAGGGGCCTGGCGCGATGGCGTGCGGATGTCGGTTTCCACGCAGACGAAAGTCGAAGGTTCGTTCCTGACGACAGGCTTTCCATTCCGCGCGCAGCAGTACGTCGATGTCTACTGCAGCATCTTCCGCGACGTGATCATGGTCGCCAAAGGCGTCCGGCGTCCCGGCTCCGCCGCGCTCGATCTTGCGTACACGGCCGCTGGCATCTTCGACGGCTTCTTCGAAATGCACCTCGCGGCGTGGGACGTCGCGGCAGGCTCACTGCTCGTGACCGAAGCTGGTGGCGCGATCAGCGATTTCTCCGGAGGCGGCCGCTGGCTCGATCGCGGCAACATCATCGGCGCGACGCCGGCCGTGCATGCGGAATTGTTGCGCATCATCAATCGGTATGTCTCCGAAGAGCAGCTCGATCACCGCCGCGGAAGCGCGCCGCAATCGATCTGACATGGCGGACAAGCTTCCGCGCGACTTCTACCTCCAGGACACCGTCACCGTCGCGCGCGCGCTCCTCGGCTGCGTGCTGTGGCGCCGCATGGGACGTGAACTGCTCGCGGCCCGCATCGTCGAGACCGAAGCCTACCTGGGCGCGAATGATGCGGCGAGCCACGCCCGGCGCGGACTGCGCTCCGAACGAAATCAGTCGATGTACCTGGAGGGCGGGCATGCATACGTCTATCTCAGCTACGGTATGCATTGGTGCATGAACGTCGTCTGTCAGGAAGAGGACATCGCCGAGGCCGTGCTGTTGCGTGCCGCGATTCCGGTGCAGGGTTTGGAGTCCATGCGCAAGCGCCGCCCGAAAGCGAAGAATGATTACGAGCTGATGAACGGTCCCGGAAAGGTGTGCGCGGCGCTCGGCATCGACAAGTCGTGCGACGGCGAGCCGCTCGACGGCAAGACTCTTTTTCTGACGAAACGCGAGCTCGATCTGCGCGATGAGGAGATCGCGGTCAGCAAGCGAATCGGCGTCGAGAACTCCGGAGACGCCGCGCACTGGCCGCTCCGCTTCTTCCTGCTCGGGAATCGCTACGTATCGGCGTATCGGTATGTCCGCTGATCACTATCGAGCTCCGTCGTCTTCCGCGGAGTCGCGGCTGAAAGTGGAACGATCCGAGTTCCTGGGGATTGCGTTTCCTGTCACGACCGAGGAGTCGTTTTTCGAACAGTTGCAGCGGATTGAGAAGCAATACTTCGATGCGACCCATCATTGCTGGGCATTTCGTTTGTGGGGCGGCCGCAGCCGGAGTTCGGATGCAGGCGAACCGTCGGGCAGCGCGGGAAAACCGATTCTGTCCGCGATCGAGGGAGCGGATATCCATGATTGCGCAGTCGTCGTCGTGCGCTGGTACGGCGGCGTCAAGCTCGGTACGGGTGGTCTTTCGCGTGCCTATCGCGATGCGGCAGCCGCGTCTGTGAGAGAGCTCCCGCTCAACGATCGATATCTCTATACGCGATTCGAGCTCGAGGTGCCGTTCGAGATTCTTGGAGTCGTCTATCGGCTCGTTTCGGCGCCGGACGTTGTGCTCATCAGCGAAACGTTCGCGGAGACGAACACGTTCGCGTTCGATGTCCGTGAATCATTGGCGCAGCAGTTCGGGGCGATGCTGACGGAGAAGCGAATCGCGTTTCGCAGGGCTACTCCTCACTGACGTTCGTTTTCGCCAGGCGGTCTCCGGTACGCGGCTTGCCGGCGATCACGAGAAAAATCTCGATGAGTGTCAGCGGGAAGAGGACGACGGGCAGGTTTCTGATGACGGAACGTCCCCAGCTGCAGGGTTGTCCGTTTGCGGTGTTGAGGCGCAGCCCGAGCATCTGCTTGCCGATCGAGCGGCCGTGATAACCGTCGCGGATCAGCAGTCCTGTCAGTAAGATACCGAGAGCGAGCCACCAGACGATCTGAATGGCTTTGACCGATCCGCCGATCCAGGCCATGCCATAGCTGATTGCCGAGGCGGGCAGGATGAGCAGAATGGCGACGGTGAGGCCGTCAACCAGGAATGCGGCGATGCGCAGAAGCGTCGTCTGAGACGTATCGATCAGTGTCAAGTTGAAACTCTCTCCCGGGATTTTCGTACCACAGCCTTACAGGTGATCCGATGAACAGCCGACTCAGCCGTCTTTATTTACTCTTGCCGCTGATTTTTGCCTCGTGTGTCGCACATGAGCGGCATACGGCAACGATCGAACGCACCTGGCCCGCCGGCGAAATTCATCGCGTTTACGTGAGCGAAGCGAATGGCAGCGTGAATGTCGAAGCGGGAAAGGCCGATGAGATTTCGCTGGTCGCCCACATCCGCGGTTACAAGAAGCCGGATGCGCAGTTGGAAAACCAGGGCTACTTCAAGACGGAAGTCAGCGGAGACACGCTCAGGATCGGCAACAAGAATCAGCATCGTGTTCGTCTCTTCGGCCTCAACTTCGGCGATGAGGCAACGATCGATTATTCGCTCAGGGTTCCGCCCGCACTGGAGCTGGAGCTGAAGACCGTCAACGGCCGCATCGCCACGAAAGGTGTCGACGGCGCAACACAGGCGAAGAGCGTGAACGGTGAGATCAATCTCGAATGCGCGGGAATCTCCGAAGTGGATGCGCATACGGTGAATGGCCGCGTGATGGCGACGTTCCTGCGCGACTTTCAGGGAGCGAAGCTGAAGACGGTCAACGGCCGCGTGGTGGCGGTGCTCCCGGCGAACGCATCGTTCGCATGCGATCTGTCGCAGGTGAACGGCGACTTCGAGGCATCGTTCCCGCTCAGCATTCACTCGCATCCGGGGAGCCGCCGCGTCTCCGGCGAAGTGAATGGCGGACGCCATGAGCTTCGTATCTCGACGGTGAATGGCGACATTCATCTGGAGAACAAGGTGCCGCCCGTGCCGCCTGCGCCTCCCGCGCCTCCCGCGTCATTGGCTCCCCCGGTGCCACCGGTGCCTCCCGCAAATACGTAAGCGGTGTAGGACAGGCGCCTCGCCTGTCCGTTGTGCTGAGAAGCTGACAGGCGAGGCGCCTGTCCTGCACCTATACTTTCCGCGATGAGCGATACGCGGCAGCCGCTACGACTCGTGGCTGCCGCGTTTTTCGTTCTGGCAACACTCGCTGCGGCGGTCCCTCTGCGCAGCTACGATCTCTTCTGGCATCTCGCGACGGGCCGCTGGATTCTCGAGCATCGGGCATTACCAGCGACCGATCCGTTTACGGTTGCCAGCGATCGCGTGCCGTGGGTGAACGGTGAATGGCTCTTCGACGCCGCCATCGAGCCGCTGCAACGAATGGTTGGGTTCAGCGGACTGTCGATTCTTCGAGCGCTGGTTGCCGGCGTGTTGTTCACCATGATTCTGCTGCTCGCGAGCCGCGAGAGCGGTCTGCCGCTGGCCGCCGCCGCGTCGGCTCTTGCATTTGCGGGCGCGAATCCGCTCTTCGATGTGCGGCCTTCATCGCTGGCGCCGATGTTCCTCGTTGCCGCAATCGTGCTCACGCGAAGATCGGCGATCGCGTTCATCGCGTTGACGATCGTCTGGATGAACGTCCATCCGTCCGCGCTGCTTGCGCCATTCGTGATGCTCGTGATGACGCGTTCCGTCAGGCGAACGTTGGCGACGATCGCGGCGCTGCTCGTCAATCCGTGGGGTTGGCGTGCGATCGCCGCTCCGTTTGCGCTCAACCAATTCGCGACGAGCGGTGCGTTCACGAATGCGGAATGGCGGCCGAGTGCGCTGCTGGTGTTTCCGCTGCTCTATCTCGCAGTCGCGGGCGCGATCGCGCTGTACATGGTTGCGAAGGAGCGTCAGCCCTGGCAGATCGCGCTGTTCGCAGCGTTCGCGCTGCTGGCGATCCTTCATGTGCGTCACCAGCCGCTCTTCTTCGCGACGCTGCCGCTGCTTCTGCCCCGATTCGAGCTCGCGAAACGTCCCGCATACCTGATGACGTACGCGCTGCTCGCGATGGCGCTCCTTCTCGCGCCCCATCAGAGCGGACTCTCGGCGCATCGTTGGCCGCTCACCGCGGTCGAACGGCTGAAGGCCACCGGTTTGCGAGGCAACATCTACAACCCCGACCAGTTCGGCGGCTTTCTGATCTGGTCCTTCTATCCCGAGCGGCGCGCGTTGACCGATGGACGCAACGAGCTCTATCGGACGTTCATCCCGGAGTATGCGCGAGCGCGCAACGATCAGCGTGCGTGGGAGGCGCTGCTGACCAGATACCGCATCGCGTTAGCCGTCGACGAATATCGCCGGGGCGGAGTTCCGATTCTCAATGCAGTGACAAGGCAGCGAGCATTGCTGCCGGCCTCGCTCGCCTACTGGCCACGTACGCGCTGGGCGCTCATCGCCTATGACGAGGTCGGGATGGTCTTCGCGCGTCGTGATGCGTTTGCGCCGGAAGAACTGCAGAAGTGGGAGATTCGAGGAGTGGTGCCGGACAGGATCAATTGACCAGTTCGCAGGGTGAGGGCCGCAACAGCTCTGCGTGTGGCCAGCGTTGGGCGAGCAGCCGTTCGAAATGCGGTCTTACGATGCGTTCATAACGATCCGCAAATGACGGGTGCAGATCGAGAATCGCTTTTCGCGCGCAATCGATCAGACAACACGCCTCGCGATACGTGACGGTCTCATCGCCGCCGACGAGATTCATCGTCAGCTCGACGATCATCCGAATCCGGCGCAGGCGTCTGCGCTCGAAGAAGGCGGAGCGGACCTCCGTCATCGATTCCATCTCAAATTTCGGCATCGTCGGTTCAGGCCAGCTAACGCGGGTCTGTGGGGATGCATTCCTAGGCGTGTTCGCGATCGCCGTCGGACCAGATTTCTTCTGCGACATCGTTGTCGATCAACGATTCGTAGTAGCGGATCGCGGAGCGCGCGACGGCATGCACCGCGGCGTAATTCAACACGCCGCCGGAAATCGCGCCGACGAACGGCACGACCTTCGCCAGACGTTCACGCGCGAACCGTGCTCCGATCTTCTCGGCCACGACACCGCCTTCGATGCTCGCGGACTCGAGCATCGTCGCAATGCCCTGCTTGCCGAGACCGGCACCGGAGGAGTAAGCGACGCACGAGAGTGCCTCGCTGAACCGCTCGCGGCCTGTGGGTTCATGGCCGTAGATCGCGGCGATGCCGACGACCAGACGAAACTGCTGAAACACGAGATACGCGAGATCGGCGCCGAGCGTGCCGATCGCGAGAAATCCTGATGGCAGACCGGTCATTGCGCCGGCTGCGGCGCAACGAATCGCCGTGCGCCGTGCGAGCAGCCGCGCGTGACCCGCTGCATCGAAATCCGGATGGCGCTCGCGAAGAGCCTCGATCTCGTTGCGGATCTTCTCCGCATCGATCTCTTCGAACAGAGATCGAAAGACCTCTTCCAGCACCGCGTCGGCGCGCCGCTTCATGTCTTTCGCCGTGGCCATGTTCATCACTCGGATGAAGAAGAATTGGTCTTCGTCTCGCTTTTCGTCTCGCTCTTGGTTTCGCTCTTCGACTCGCTCTTCGTAGAGCTGGAGCTCGAACTGCCCGATGCATAGTCGGTCTTGTAGAAACCGGATCCCTTGAACTGGATCGCGGGCGCGGAGACGAGCTTCTTCATTTCACCGCTGCACTTCGGGCAATGGCTGTAAGGCGGGTCGTTCAGTTTCTGAATGACTTCGACACGCTCACCACATTGCGAACACTGATATTCGTAAAGAGGCATCGGATGATTCCTGTCTCAATGTGCAGTGCCGGCGAGTGATGTCAGCCGCGCCTGCGAATCCGCTTCCGCTGCGAAGAGCTCGCCATCGTGGAAGTAGACGCCTGCGATGTGGCCATCACTCGTCCGGTAGTACCACGACTCGATGATCGAGTCGCGTCGATCACTACGAACGATCCAGCCGGGCACGGGCTTCCCGAGTGCTTTCGCGACGTCCTTCTGAGACATTCCCTTCTCGAGCGACGCGATCTTCTCGCGCGAGACCTCGAGATGTTCGAGCGCCTCGCTCAGACCGCGCAGTGCATCGGCATTTTGCGGATCCCGGCCCAGGACCGTGCGGTAGAAGCGGATCGCGTCCTGATAGCGGCCGATCGCCGCAAGATCCCGCGCGAAATCGATTTGAATGCGCTCATAGACCATGCGCGCGCGGCCATGTGACGGATTTTTTTGCACGAATGCGGCGAGAGAATCGGCGTAAACCTGCTTTTCCTGCGCGGATGCGTTCGGAGCTACCGCGGCTTTCTTGAAGCGCAGAACGCGTAACCATTCACCATGGTCACCATCGGAAGCACCGCAGCCGAGGCAGAGGGCGACTCCGATCGCGACGAGAAAAGGACGAGTCATTCGGGAAAACTTAACACAGTCCGGCGCCGTGCTTCCTTGACAGCGCGTAAAACCGGGGTCAATAATCGCTGGGCCCGGGGTGGGCTTGGTTCAAGCTACGGCATCTGGAGGATTTAATGGCCGTGAGGGGAGAGGAAGTCGCGACTTCGATCGAGGCGCATGTCAAGGAGTCCATCGACCGCATGGTCTCCGAGATCCGGTCCTCGGTTGAAGATGTGCGCGAAGCCGTAGATTCGCAACTGAAAGCCGCCCTCCAGAGCGTGCAGGCAGACGTCAATGCAATCACCTTTCTGCCGCACATCAGAAAACAGCTCGCCGAGCTCGAAGAGTCGATCAAGCCCGAGCCCGTTGCGGCTCCCCTCGTTGCTGCGCCCGTCGCAGGCCCGGCGGGTCCCGATGCATCCCTCGTGAAACGAGCTGTCCAGGCGGTCGAGCGAGGCAAGTCGCAAGTCGATGTTCTGAACGCGTTGCTCGAAGAGTGTCTGCACTTCGGGTCGCGCGCCGCGCTGCTGATTCTTCGCGGCGAAACATTCAGCGGATGGAAAGGCGTCGGATTCACGGCCGCGGGCGGCAATGATGAAAACGTCAAACGGTTCAACGCCGCGCCCGGTCTCATCGCGGAGCTCGATCACGTGTTACGTGATGAACGCGTCGTGATCTGGGACGGTGCGAATCTCTCGACGCGTCTCGGCGTCGCGGCATCGGAGCGCGCGATCCTGGTGCCGATGGTGATCAAGGACAAAGTCGCAGCGGCGGTGTACGTCGATGCGCTCGGCGACGACCTCGCGAAGCTCGATACGTCCTCGGTCGAGTTACTCGTGTTCACGACCGGGCTGTTGATCGATACGCTGGCGCTTCGGAAGAAGACTCCGTCGCCGAGCCTGAGCAGCGAGAACGGCGAGGCCGTTGCTGCGGCCCCGCCGCCGGCGCCTGTTGCGCCGCCACCTGTTGCACCGAAACCGGTGCCGCCAGCTCCAGCACCCCAACCCGCGCCAGCAGCAGCAGCGCCGGCACCAAAGCCTGCGCCAGCGCCGACTCCGGTCACCGCGCCGCGTCCCGCGATGCCTGCACCCGCTGCGCCTGCAGCACCTCTCCCTGCCGGCTCACAGACGATGCGTTTCGACGCTGCGCAGATCAAGGAGATGATGGCGGCCACGCCCGCTGCGCCAACGTTCAACATTCCTTCAGCAGAAGAGTTCTCCTCGCCTTCCCCTGCGCCCGGGCCGAAACCCGCGGCTCCACCGCCCGCTGCAGCAGCACCGGCGGCAGCGAGCGCGTCGACTTCGATGGGTGGAGACGAGAAGCCGTCTACGCAGTATGTTCCGCCTTCGGGAGTCGGGCGCGGATCCGCGTTCCAGCAGCCGCAGAGCGAAGATGCGAAGAAACACGATGAGGCGCGGCGCTTCGCGCGCCTGCTCGTCTCCGAGATCAAGCTGTACAACGAGTCGAAGGTCGAACAGGGACGCAAGAATCGCGATCTCTACGAGCGGTTGAAGGAAGACATCGATCGCAGCCGTCAGATGTACGACGAGCGGATCGGGGATGATGTGCGCAAGACGTCGAATTATTTCTACGACGAGCTCGTGCGGATTCTCGCCGACGGAAGTTCCGAAGCGCTCGGGCTGTAAGGTGTGAGTCGTCCGACACGGCAGCGTCCTCGCAATCGACGTCGGTCGATGCGGAAACGCTGGCTCATCCGTTCGATCGCGAGTGTGATTGCGATTGCACTCCTCGCGTTCGCGGCCTGGAAGTTTCTCCCCCTGCGCGGCACTCGTCAGGAGGCGCGCGTGAAAGCAAAGCCCGAGGCACCGCCAGATCTCGCACGCCTGCGAGACGCGTACACGGCGGGTCTCGACGCGTTGCAGCGGGGCGATGGCGCCGATGCAGTGAAGCGATTCTCGTCGTTTCACTTCGGATCACGCGCGGTCGAGGAGTACCGGCTTTATCTCCTGGCGAACGGATATCAGTTGAAGGGCGATCGCAAATCCGCGCGCCATGTTCTCGCAGCGCTCTGGTATCGCAGGCCCGCACTCGTTTACTGGGAAGACGCGGCGTTCAATCTCGGCAGTTTGTATCGCGGACTCGCCGACTGGGACCGCAGCGCGGATGTGTATGGAGCGATCGCGGCGCGTGCGGATGCATCTTCGATCGCCGCAACGGCGCGCTGGAACACGATCGAAGACCGCTTCGTTCGCGGCGACATCGATGCGGTGCTCTTCGCGGCGCGCAATATCGGCATCAAGAATCCGCGTGCGGCGCAAGCCGGCGATGCGCTCAATGTCGTGCGAGCACTTTCCGGTTTGTCGAACGATGCGGCGATCGACCTGTCGCCCGCCGAGCGGCTCGAACGCGGCGTCAGTCTTCTTCGCGATGGCGATCCGCAGAACGCATTCGACGAGTTGACGGCGCTCGAACCGTCAGCTCCCTCCTCGCTGCATGATCCTGTCGAATTGAACCGCGGCCTCGCCCTGGTTCAACTCAAGCGCTTCGAGGATGCGAGCAGGATTCTCGACCCGCTGAAATCGCAATCGTTTCGAATCGCGGTCCCGGCGATGTATTTCGCGGCGAAAGCCGATCGCGCGCTCGCCGCCTCCATCGATCCCTTCGTCTACAAGACCGTGCTGCAACGCAAGCAGGTCGGAACGATCAAAGTGCGGCGCGGTAAAGGGAAGACCGCGCGCTTGGTCGCCAAACCGAAGTTCGCGAAGGTGAAGGTGCAGATCAAGCTCGTCGATCTTGCGAAGAAGACGAAGCAGGACGAGTACGATCGAAAGGCAGTCGAGGGCTTCAAGGATCTCCTGACACTTCCGCTCGCGAAGCCTGTGCGGATCGAGACGCTGAATACGCTGATCGGATTGGCTGAAGCGAAGAAGCAGGACGAGTACGAGCAGGAGTTGATCGCGCAACTGGTGAAGCTCGATCGTCTCGCCGATCCCGGGCTGCAGCACTTCTGGGACAAGGCCTGGGCTGCGTGGACGGCCGGTGACCTCAACGGCGCAAAGACGTTGTTTCGCTTCATCGCCGATACGTATCAGAGCGTCGGTGTGAAGCGGCAGAGCGAGTACTGGTACGCGCGCACGATCGAGCGGGCGGGTGAGAAAGAAGAGGCGGCGGCGATCTATCGCACGCTGGCCAGCGCGCCGTACGAGGATCTTTATGCGAAATTCGCGAAGGCGCGCGGCGCGGCCGGAGCACCCGGCACGACGAATCCACTCAAGATGAATCGTCCGGACTGGGGAGTGATCGCCGAGAAGAATATGCCGTCCGAACTACGGCTTGCATACGAGCTCACCGCGCTCTCGGACATGAAAAACGCTCGCGCGGAGATCCAGAAGAACATGAACCGTGACAATCAGCCGTTCGCCGATGCGCTGATGGCCGATCTCTACAACGCGAATGGCAACGCGCAGTTGATGTCGATGACGATCCGCCGCGCGTTTCCGCAGCTCGCGACGGTTGAGCAGGACGCTGTGCCGCCCTACTTTCTCAAGATGTATTACCCGCACAAGTACGAGGATGCGATTCGCTCGAATGCGGCCAGGAACGGGATTGATCCCTATCTCGTGATGGGCCTCATCCACCAGGAGAGCTACTTCAATCCGTCGGCGAAGTCCGTCGCCGGCGCAGCAGGCCTCATGCAGCTCATGCCGGCCACCGGACGCGAGCTAGCGAGGAAGCTGCATAGCTCGGATGACCTGGAGAATCCCGACGTGAACATCAAGCTCGGGACATATCACTTCCGCCATCTCATCGATCTGTTCGGAGGCGATCCCCAACTCGCCGTTGCATCCTACAACGCGGGTCAGGGCAACGTGCTCAATTGGCGGCGCGCGGCACCTCGGATGCCCGCCGACGAGTTCCTCGAGTCGATGCCGTTCGCGGAGACGCGCACGTATGTGAAGCGTGTGACGCTGTTGGGAGCGGCGTACAAGAGGATGGGGGAATAGGATGGATCAGGGTATGTACCCCCGAATCGTCCGCACCTTCGCGTCCGCCCGATCCAGCTTCACCTCGATCGTCCGATACTTCTGATCCTTCCTCGACACTTCCGCGTTGTACGCAAGCAGATACTGCGTTCGCAGATCCTTCTCCAGTTTCGCGTAGGTGTCCTTCAGCTCCTTCACATCCTTGATGAAATACGCGACGCCGCCTGTTTCCGCGGAGATCGTCTTCATCTTCGAGGTCCCGGTGAAGTCCGAGAGTCCGAGTCCGATACCGATGAAGTAGATCGGCACCCGTGCCGCGCGCACATATTCGATCATCTCGTCATACGGCACGCGTGAGGTCGTGTCTTCACCGTCGGTGAGCACGATGAGCGCCTTGCGGCCTTGCACGCCGCGGAAGCGATAGAGCCCGGTGATGATCGCGTCGTAGAGAGACGTTCCTCCTTCTGCTTTGGGAATCGCCTCGACCTGTGCCTGCAGAGTCTCGATACTGGAAACGAAGGGGGCGATTTTCGCGGCGTCGAATGCAAAACCGGCGATGAATGCGCGATCCTGTCCCTTGATGATGTCCTTGAAAAACTCGAGCGCCGCTTCCTTCGTTGCTTTCATACGTACGTCCATCGACCCGGAGTGATCGACCAGCACGCCGGCGGAGATCGGCAGATTCGATGCGTAGTTGAACGTCGTGATCTTCTGCGGCTTGCCTTCTTCGAGCACCGTGAAGTTCTTCTCCGTCAGATTGGAGATCGGTGCGCCATTCGCGTCGGTCACCGAGACGGGGAGCTCGACGAGATCGACATCCAGCTCCTCCATGAAGCGATTACCGTTGAGGAAGAGAATGTCCGTGGCCTCGTAGTTCGTATCGTCGACCACGGAGGCGCGAAGAAACTCGACCCCTTTGAGCTTGTCCGCCTGCAAGTCGACCGCGTAGGGTGTACCGCTCCACTCGAAAATCTTCTTCTGTCCTGCGAAGAGCGCAGCGGATTTGATCGCCGTGTTCTTCGGATTGTGCAGCGAGACTTTGATGTGAGAGACGTTGTCTTTCGTCACGACGCGTGTGAGCTTCACTTCCAGAGGCGTCTCGCGCTCGTTGACCACGAACGCATCGGCATCCACGTACTGACCGTTCGCGTCGTAGCCGATGGCCTTCACCTCCATCCGCTTCGGGAGGTTTCCGAGGTCGAGCTCGGCATGGTAGGGGGGCGCATTGCGCGTGAGCAGCTTCTTATCTTCGACCCAGAACTCGACTTTTTTGACGGGCGGCGTGACCTCGACATCGACGATGAAGAGATTCGGAGCGATGTCGCGCCGCGGCGGAAGAATCTTCACTCTGCCGGTTTGATCCGGAATCACTCCTTCTGCGACGACGGACTCAGCACCCTCGGCCAGGTTCGCAGTGTATGGCTTGTTGGTCTTCTCGATCGTGAAGGGCTTCGAGACTTTCCCGGCAAGGACTGGCGCCTGCTCCTCGAGTGGAACCATGAGCCGCGCTTCGATCTCGATGTTGCCCGCAGGAACGGTGATGATCGCCGTCAGTTGCTCGCGCTGTTCTTCCCGGAGCGCATAACGAAAGTTGCGAATGACCTTGCCCCCCTGTGAGACGGAGCCGATGATCACCAGCGGAACCTGAGGCGGAATGTCGGATGGGATGTTGAACCGGTACGTTGTGCGTGCAACGACTCCGGCGCTCGTGTCGCCGAGAGCTTCGAGCCCGATCGTGAGCGCGGCACGATTGGGATCTTCGGCGGCAAAGGTCGCGGAGGCGAGAAGTAGCGTGAGGAGCGCTGCGAGCGACGTTCTCATGCCGCATCGTAACCTCGTGCCTGGGCGCAGTAAGTTCTTGCCGCGTGACAATTCGGTAGAATCCGCAGCCCCATGGCCAGGACGCTTCGGTATCGCGCAGTTCTGTTCGACCTCGACGGCACGCTCGTAGATTCCTACGCGGCGCTGGCCGACGCGGTGAACTACGCGCGCCGCCAGCATGGTCTCGAGGAGCTGAGCGCCGCCCGGATTCGCGAGTTTGTCGGAGACGGCCTCGAGCTGCTGCTGCAGCGCGCGTTCAACTTGACGACGGTTCCGCGCAGCGTCCAGGACGCATTCGAGAACCGCTACGACGAGATCTGCTGCGAGGAATCGAAGATCCTCTCCAACGTCGAGACCACTCTCGAAGAGCTTCACGCCCTCGGCGTCGCGATGGCGGTCTGCACGAACAAGCCGACGACGTTCTCGAAGAAGATCCTCTCATTCCTCGAGCTCGCACAGTACTTCCAGGCGATCGTCGGTCCCGATGTTGCCGGTGCGCGCAAGCCTGATCCGCAGCACGTGCTGTGCACCCTCGAGGCGACGCACTGCTTGCCGTCCGAGGCGTTGTTCGTCGGCGATATGCCGATCGACGTTCATGCCGCGCGTGCGAGTGGAATCGATGTTGCCGTCGTCACGACGGGTTCCTCGTCCCAGGAGCAGTTGAGGGCATCGCAGCCCGATCACTACCTGGAGCACTTCTCGGATCTAATGAAGATCGTCACGATATGAAATACCGATTCGTTTTCTTCGACGTCGACTCGACGCTGGTCACGATCGAAGGGATCGATGTGCTCGCCGGCGGCAATCCCGAGATCGCGAAGCTGACCGGCGCGGCGATGAACGGCGACATCCCGCTCGATCAGGTGTACGCGCGCAGGCTCGAAATGATTCGTCCCTCACGCGAGGACATCGAGGCCCTCGGACAGAAGTATCGCGAGTCCATTGTTGACGGGGCCGAGGAAACGCTGGGCGTCTTGCGCGAAGCTGGTGTGCAGATTCACCTCGTCACCGCCGGCATCGAGCAGGCGATCGCACCTCTTGCTGCGCACTTCGGCATTCCCACGCGTGCGGTGCACGCCGTTGCACTGGAGTTCGATGAGCGGGGGCGGTACGTAGATTTCGATCGCCGCTCGTTTCTGACGCGGCCTGGCGGCAAAGAGCTCGTCGTGCGCGACGTTCGCGCGCGGACCCATGGCAAGGCCGCGTTCGTCGGCGACGGTGTCAGCGATCTCGAGACGAAACCGGCTGTCAACCTCTTCATCGGCTTCGGTGGCGTTTGCGTGAGAGAGCGCGTGAGGGAGAATGCTGAAGTCTACGTAACGACGATGCGCGAGCTCATCGCGTATCTGGTGGAGTGAGATGACCTGCAAATTCTTCGTTCCCGGCCCGACGTGGATTCGTCCCGAGCTGCTTCAGGAGCTCGCGCGGCCTGTGATCGGGCATCGCAGTCCCGAGTTCCGCGATCTCTACGCCGGCATCCTCTCGAATCTGAAGCCGCTCTTCGGCACGACAGGCAGCACATTCGTCGTGACATCGTCGGGGACCGGCGTGATGCAGGCTGCGCTGGAGAATTGCGTCGCGCGGCGGGTGCTGGTGACGACCTGCGGCGCATTCTCCGAACGTTGGTTTGCGATCGCACAATCGCTTGGGCTCGAAGTCGATCGTCTCGATGCCGGCTGGGGCAACGCGATCGATCCGGAAGAGCTCGCCGATCATCTCGCGTCGCGCCGCGCGCATTACGACGCGGTCACGCTTACGCACAACGAGACGTCGACCGGTGTGACGAATGACGTGGCGACACTCGCGGCGATCGTTCGCGACGAGTCGCCCGGCACGATGGTGCTCGTCGATGCCGTCTCATCGTTGGGCGGCATGCCTGTGCATGTCGACGAATGGGGAATCGATGTCTGTCTCGCCTCCGTGCAGAAGGGGCTCGCGCTGCCGCCGGGCATCACGGTTGCGGCAATGTCGAATGCCGCGATCGAGCGCGCGAAGAAGCATCCGTATCGCGGCACGTACTTCGATCTCGTCCAATACAAGGAAAAAGCGGACGAGATGAGCGTTCCTTCGACGCCGTCGATCCCGCACTTCTACGCGCTCGCGGCGCAACTCGATCGGATCGTCAACACGGAAGGGCTCGAGGCGCGCTACGAGCGGCATCGCCGGATGCGCGACATCACATTGGAGCGCACGGCGAAGTACGCGAAGCACCCCGGCGACGCGCAGCACGCATCCTGCACCGTCACCGCGCTGCAGCCGGTGAAGGCGCCGGACGCGATTCGTACGGAAATGAAGAAGCGCGGCTACACGCTCGGCGGCGGCTACGGCGAGTGGAAGGAAACCACATTCCGCATCGGACACATGGGCGACATCCCGCTCGAAGATCTGGGCGCGATGCTCGATGTGCTCGAGGAGGTCGCGATTGGCTGAGCATGGAGCAGAGGTGCCCCCGCCTGTCAAAGTTCTCGTCACCGATACGATTGCAGAGTCGGGTCTCGAGATTCTTCGCAGTGCCGAGGACGTCGATCTCGACTATCGGCCGGGACTGAAGGGCGAAGAATTGTTGCGCGCGGTCGCGCAGTCCGACGCGCTCATCACGCGCAGCGGGACGGCAGTGACGCCGGAGGTCGTGAATGCGGGGAGCCGTCTCCGCATCATCGGTCGCGCCGGCGTGGGGCTCGACAACGTCGACGTCGACGCCTGCACGGCGCGCGGCATCCTCGTGATCAACGCGCCGACGGCGAACATCATGTCGGCCACCGAGCACACGATGGCGATGCTGCTCGCGGTCTGCCGGAACATCCCCGAAGCACACGCGAGTGTGAAACGGGGCGAGTGGACGCGCTCGAAATTCATGGGTACCGAGCTCGAGAAGAAAACCCTCGGCATCATCGGTTTCGGCCGCATCGGTACGCGGCTGTCGCGCCGTGCGCGCGGCTTCGACATGCATGTCATCGCGTATGACCCGTACGTTGCGGACGGCATATTTCAGCAGCACTCCGTCGAGCGCGTGACGCTCGATGAGCTGCTCGCCCGCGCGGATGTCGTCACGGTCCACACGCCGTTGACGGACGAGACGCGCGGCATGCTCGGCCACGACCAGATCGCGAAGATGAAGGCGGGCGTGATCACGCTGAACATCGCGCGCGGCGGGATCTATGACGAGCAGGCACTCGCTGATGGTCTGAACAGCGGCAAGATCGCGGGAGCTGCGGTCGACGTGTATGTCGACGAGCCGCCCGGGGCGGAGCATCCGCTGCTGAAGGCGAAGAACATCATCCTTTCGCCGCACATCGGCGCGAACACGATCGAGGCGCAGGATCGCGTGGCGGTGGAGACGTCGCGGATGGTGATCGAGGCGCTGCGCGGCTCGATTTTCGTTTCCGCAGTCAACCTGCCCTTCGAAGGCGACGCGGATGCCGCGCCGCTCATCAGTCTGGCGGAACGCCTCGGCTCGTTCGCGGCGCAGGTCATCAATGGTCCGGTGAGCCGCGCCGAGATCGAGCTGTGGGGCGTCGAGGAGCGCCTGCAGAAAATTCTCTCGATTGCTGCGCTCAAAGGTCTGTTGTCTTCGCATGTGGGCAACGTGAACTTCGTGAATGCGGAGCAGATCGCGCAGCAGCGCGGAATCGGCATCGCATCGAGCTCGAATCCGAATCCGCGCGACTATGCGAACCTCATCACGTTCCGCGCGTCATCGCAGCGCGACGAAGTCTGCGTGTCGGGCACGCTGTTCAGCGAGCGCAGTCAGCGTGTGGTCTCGGTCAACAACTTCCGCGTCGAGTTCAAACCGGAAGGCCATCTGCTCTACATCATCAACAAGGACGTGCCGGGCGTCGTCGGCAAAGTCGGCACGCTGCTGGGCGATTTCGAGATCAACATCGCGGAGTACAACCTCGCGCGCAACGCGACGGGCGGCAAGGCGATGGGCATCGTGACCATCGACTCGGCGATGAGAGCTGACGCGGTCGCTGCATTGCGGCTGCATCCGGCGGTCGAAGAAGTGAAGCTCGTTCACTTGTGAGGTCAGGGGCACGTCGCGAATGCCGACACGTCCTGCACTGGCTGAAACGCGGTGTTGAGCGGATTCGTGTAGGTCTTCGTGCTCCCTGTCTTCACATCTCGTATGGTGAGGACGACATTCACGTTCGTCAGTCCTGCGGCGAACACCCAGAACTTCGAATTGACCGAGCACGCGTTCAACACCTTGAGGACGGTCTCCACGTTGGACGCGTTGAAAAACCAGAAATAGCCGGTGTCGGACGTCAGCCGTACGGCCTGGCCGGCGCCACTGTTTCCGTCACTGGTCCGCCACGTTGCGCTCACTGCGAAGCGATCGTTGGAGAGACAGAGCGTTGTCGAGTTTTGAGTGCAGACCTGAGGCTGCGTGCCGTTGCCCGCGTCGATCCATTGCGCAATCGAGCCGTAGGTTGTGGCAAACGAGCCGTCGACGTTCTTTACACTCAGAGAACAATCACCGGCACCTTGTGGACCGCAACGGCCATACAGTTGCCCAATGACATAGAGGTCACTGTTGAGGTAGCTGACGGGTGATCCGGAGCTCCCTCCCCAGGTCGCGCCATCGCGAAACGACGAATAGACGAAGTTCGGTCTCGACAGCCCGGTGCAGGTCGAAGACGTCGTGTCGACAGTGGTCGTCGAGTACGACTGCGGAAGCGGCGCAGTGAACTCGTCCGGGAAAGGATGGGAGATGCGATAGAGCGTAGTGCCGGCGGGCACCGCGTTGGTGTCCCAACCGAGAAACCAGCGGTTGCTGGGAACGCTGTTCATGCGAACGAGCGTGAAGTCACTCGTGGCAGATGTGGCGAGCAATGTTGCGCCCTGTGAGCGTGGGAACTGAGAAATGGATGGAAGCGGACCGTTGCAGGACGCACGCGTGAATGACCATGTCGCTTCGAGCGAGCTCGCAGAGGACTGCGTCGTAAAGCAATGATTCGCCGTCAGCAGGTACGGAGTGCCTGTACCACCGCGATCATTGAGCAATCCGCCGCTGCAAACGTAACCGTTGCCGTCCTTCACGTACTCGAGTTGCGCGATCGCTGCCTTCAACGAGTCGATCTTTGGAACGGCCGTTGGGCCGATGCACGCCGCGTCGATGAGACAGGACACATCCGAGCTCGCCGGCGTCAGCGCCTGCGGAACGATCTCCAGCAATTCGCGTATGACGAACGATGCAGACGCGCTGTTTCGAGGGATCTCGAGCTCGAGGTGGATCGTGTCGCCGTCGACGCTCGGAGTCCAGAGACCTCCGCGATCGTCGACGAGTGCCGAGTCGAATGCGATCGCCGCCCCCGCGTTGCCATAAACCCACAACACCGTTCCTGCAGGAAGTGTGATCTCTTCGAGATGAAGCCGTAGCCTTGCCGCCCGTTCGACTTTCAGGGAACCGCTCCAGGTGATGCCGCCTGCTGTCGTCGCAACATAGCCTCGCCCGGACATCGCGGGGCCCTTGGCGATCACATCGGCGAAGAGTGATACCGCAACAGGATCGACCGTCGAACGAACGATGCCGTTCTTCGACGGAAGTCTTCCTTCGGCATTCCATTGACGAACGGATTCGATCAGCTCGGGAACGGTGTCGGCCGGAGGAAGCACGACCGCCGGAGCAATCTCGGCTTGCACACTCAGTCGTGGTGCGGATGGATAGGTTTTCTCGCCAACTGCATCGCGGCTGAAACGCGAGCCGATTCGTTCTGCGGAGACGTGCGTGGCTGCGAGGACAACAAAGACGGCAACGACCAACGGCTTCATGACGCGCCCCCTTGATCGGACCTCTCGCGAATATCCTGCCGGCCCTTGCTTCTGTCAACGGTGGGAAATTCGGAACGGCGATCGCGATTTCCATGCGGCGCCGCGAGATTCGCTCGTACTGTCCACTACAATTCCCGCCGATGCAGCATCGCGAGCTCGGAAAGACAGGCATCAAGGTCGGTGAGATCGGCTTCGGCGCGTGGGCCATTGGTGGTCCCACCGAAGCCTCCGGCGTTCCGATTGGATGGGGGAAGACGTCGGATGACGAATCGCTCGCCGCAATCCGGCGCGCGCGCGATCTCGGTGTGAACTTCTTCGACACCTCCGATAGCTATGGCTTCGGCCGCAGCGAGTCGCTCCTCGGCATCGTGTTGTCGCGAAAGCGGCAGGATGTCGTGATCGCGACGAAGGTCGGCAACGCGCGCAGCGCAACAGGCGTGCTGCGCAAAGACTTTTCGAAGGAACACATCTTCGTCGCCGTCGATGGCTCGCTCCGCCGCCTGCGCACCGACTACATCGATCTCTATCAGTTGCACAACCCGACGATCCAGGACCTTCGCCGCGAAGAGATTCAGGAAGCGATGGAGAGGTTGCAGGAAGTCGGCAAGATCCGTTTCTGGGGCGTCTCGATCTCGACGCCGGAAGAAGGAATCGAGATCGTCACCCATGGCTGGGGCTACACACTGCAGGTGCTTTACAACGTGATCAACCAGGCGCCGGCGACTTCGCTCTTTCCGCTCGCGAAGGAGAAAGGCTACGGCATCATCGCGCGCGTACCGCTTGCATCAGGACTGCTCACTGGAAGAATTCGTCCCGACACTGCTTTCGCGAAAGACGATGTGCGGCAGAACTTCCTGACCACGCGGCGGCTCGAAGAAGCCAGTGATCGCGTCGATGAGGCGAAGTCGATCATCGGCGGCACCGCGCGCAATCTTGCGGAGGGGGCGTTGCGCTTCGTGCTCGCGAACGACGCGATCGCGACGACGATCCCCGGCGCGCGAAACGTGCATCAGGTCGAAGCGAATGTCGCCGCTTCGGACGGGCGCCTTCCCGACGATGTCGTCGAGAAGTTGCGCGCCCGCCTCGGCGACTACAACTTCTACCAGCGCCACGCGATCAAGATTTGACGCCGTCGCCCAGTTTTTTTCGCAGCGCGTAGCCGACGGCTTCCGCGCGCGTGTGCAAACGCAACTTGTCGAGAATGTTGCGCACGTGGAACTTCACGGTGTTCTCGCTGAGCCCGAGTCGATGCGCGAGCTTGCGGTTGGACGTGACGCCTTCGACCATGAGCTCGAGCACGTCGCGCTCGCGATCCGTGAGCTCATCGCCGCCCGGTTCCGCGGCGGGCGCCGGAGTTGGCTTCGCGAACTCCTGCAGAAGCTTTCGAGCGAGCGTCGGCGTGAGCGCAGGCTCGCCCTGACTGGCGCGGTCGAGGAGCGCGAAGAATTCATCCGCCTCCAGATTCTTGAGCAGATAGCCTTGCGCGCCTGCTTTGATCGCATCGAAGAGCGTCTCGTTGTCTTCCGATGCCGTGAGGACGACGACCTTCAGATCGGACTGCTGCGACGTGAGCTCGCGAGTGGCCTCGATCCCGTTCATCTCCTGCATCGAAACGTCCATCAGCACAAGATCGGGACGCAGCTCGACGGCGAGCTCGATGGCCTGGCGCCCGTTCTTCGCCTCGCCGATGACTTCATGCCCGCGTGATTGGAGCAGACTGCGGAGTCCGTCGCGGAACAGAGCGTGATCGTCGGCAATGAGAATGCGCACGACGAAAGTATAGGAGAGCGGACGCTCGCCCCGTCAGTTCTCGCGGATCGGAATCTCGACGCGAACGGTCGTGCCCCGGCCGGGCTGGCTGTCGATCGCGAAGGTGCCGCCGATCGACTCTGCCCTCTCGCGCATGGTCGTCACACCGAAGCGGGGAAACACAGAGGGCGACTTCGATGCCTGCTCGACGCCGACACCGTCGTCTACGACCGTGAGCACGACGTGTCCATCGCGATTGCGCAGATCGATCGTCGCTGTTGTCGCCCGTGCATGCTTGCGGACATTCGCGAGCGACTCCTGGATGATGCGGATGATCTGCAATTCCGTCGCTGTGGGGAGTGAGAGCGTCGCATCCACGAACAGCCGCGTGCTGACAGCAGCCTGCTCCATCCAGCGATCGACATACTCCTGCAGCACTCCATGAAAAGGCCGCGACGCCTCGGGCAGCGTTCGAAGGTCGAAGATCGCCTCCCGCACATCGCCGTACGCCTCACGCGCAGCGCTGCCCAGCTCGCGCAGCTGCGTCAACCCTTCTTCCGTCTTTCCCTGGCGGAGATACTCTGTCGCCGCCTGCACTTTGGTGTTCACGTAGCCGAGCACCTGTGCAATGCCGTCGTGCATCTCGTGCGCGATGTGCAGACGCTCGCGCGCAACCGCCAGATCCGCGACCTGTCGATGAAGGTGCGCGTTGTCGATTGCGATTGCAGCTTGAACGGCAAAGCGTTCCAGCGTCTCTTCGTCGCTGGTGCTGAATGCCGTGCCGTTCGCTTTCTCGCTCAGGTAGAGATTCCCTTTGAACGGCCCCTTGCAGACCACTGGGACCGCAAGCAGCGAACGCATCACCGGATGGTTCGCAGGAAAACCGTGCGAGCGCGGATCTCCGCTGATATTGGGCAGTCGGAGACGTTCGCCTTCCCGAAGAACCACGCCGAGAAGTCCGTGTCCCACGGGCGGAGGTCCGATTCTCGCGCGTACCTCGGGCGAAACGCCCGAAGTGATGAAGGTCTGGATCGAACCGTCGTCTCGGTGAACCGAGAGTGCGCCGTAGCGTGCACCGACGAGACCGCAAGCCTGCTCGACCGCTTTGTTGAGCACCGATTCGAGGGAGAGTTCGGCGGTAACTCCAAGTCCCGCCGCGTGCAGCGCGAGCAGCTCTTTGTTGTGTCGCTCGAGCCGGTCCTGCATCCGTCCGGTCGCACGGACCATGAAGACGCTGACGAGAATGAGAATCGATGCGGCGACGCCATCGAGCAGGAGGCGGCTCGAGATCGACGTTACACCGACGGTCGAAAGGCGGACGAACTCCAGAAGCGCGATCAGCACGATCGGCGCAATCACCGCCAGCCATCGAAGATGTTTAACGAGCACCAGTAACTCTTGTTCGGGAGAGTATGCCGGAACACCGTCTTCTTCGCGTGCGGCAATCGCAGCCGCAAGAATGTCTGTACCCATCGTCGATGAGTGCATTGTGGGTGGGCAACACAACTTATGACGATCTCCCGTCGGGCGGTCCGATGCACGCGGCAGGGCTGGTAGTTCCCACCCGGTGGGGTGGGGAAAACGGACAGAACTGTGAGGTTGTGGAGCAGCGACGCGAGAAACAAAGCGTTGCGTACCGCACATCGGGTTGTGCGCACCATCACCCGTTCATGTATCGAGTGCCACCCGTGCGGGTGGCGCGGAATCGACGGCACGAGCGCATCTTGAGCATCGTAAGAAACAAAAAGGAGCGTGCCCAATGCCTTCGCCTTACAACATCGAAATCCAGGAACATTGCACGACATGCACCCTGCGCAAAGGAACGTTTTGCGCGCTGAGTGCGGCTGCGCTTTCGGCGCTCGACCACATCAAGTACACGAGCGTGTATCCCAAGGGATCGGTGCTGTTCGTCGAAGGTGAACAGCCGCGCGGCGTGTTCGTTCTCTGCAGCGGCAGAGCGAAGCTCACGATGTCGTCGTCGGAAGGGAAGCGCCTCATCACCAAGATCGCCGAGGCGGGCGAGATCATCGGCGTGGCATCGTCGATGCTGGGCAAACCATACGAAGTCACCGCGGAGACGGTCGAGCCGTCGCAGGTGAATTTCATCCGTCGCGAAGATTTCCTTCGCTTCCTCAGCACGCATTCGGAAGCGTGCATGAATGCAGCGCAACAGTTGAGTGCGGAGCATCAGGCCGCGCAGCATGGCATTCGCGCGCTCGGACTCACGCAGACGACGACCGAGAAACTGGCGCGGCTGATCCTCGATTGGACCGAGACCGGAGAGGAAACGTCGAAGGGTGTGCGTGTGAAAGTGCTGCTCACGCACGAAGAGATCGGGCAGATGATCGGCAGTACACGCGAGACCGTGACGCGGTTGCTGAGCGACTTCCGGCGCCGCAAGTACATCGACGTCAAAGGTTCGAGTGTGTTCGTGACGAACGCAGGTGCGCTCGAGGCGGCGGTATCGATCTGACGGGGGAGTTGGCGTCCCCGGCGTGGCTCGAACACGCGACCCACAGCTTAGAAGGCTGTTGCTCTATCCAACTGAGCTACGGGGACACAGGAGAGAAGCGAAATTGAAAATTGAAAAATTGAAAATTGAAAAAAGGACGCGCCGATTGCGCTGCCTCAAATTTTCAATTTTCAATTTCCCAATTTTCAATTTCGCCGAAGGCGGCAATTGGTCGGGGCGAGAGGATTCGAACCTCCGACCCCCTGCTCCCAAAGCAGGTGCGCTACCAGACTGCGCTACACCCCGACGTGGTGCAAGCAACAGGGGAGGAGTGACGCCGATTCCTGCTAGACCGCTTTCGCTGCCTCTTCGTTCGCTCTGTGCTGCGGCAGTGCCGCCATCCACTTCGCGCAATCCTGCGGCGCGAGGATGAACTCGAACGTGGTGCCGTGCGAGCGAAGCCGCAGCGCGCGGCAACCATGCTCGACGGGGCGTCCCGTTGCCAGCTCGTCGTCGTATTCGACCTCGTCGATTCGGTCGAGATCGAACATTGCGTTGAGGTCGGGATTCTCGTAATAGAACTTGTCTTCCGTGAGGGCCAGCGCAACAGGCATGCGCTCGAGGCCTTCGATGTATTCGGCGCGGCTGACGAGCTTCGACGTTGGGCGTCGCTTCGTCATGATTTCCTCGAGCAGGTCGCTCGCCCGCGTACGGAGGAAAAGGACGATGAGGCCGGCGAGCACCACGAGACCTACTACGGTGATGGTACCAACCATGGTCATTGGGAAATCCTCCCTCTATCTGTTTCCAGCTGTTACCGCAATTTACCCTGTTTCATCGAAAAGCACTAGCGCGATGCGGGCTTACAATGCCTCGCAATGGGCGAGGCGAAGCGGAAAGTGCGCAATGAGCACTCATCGGGTGGCGCCGTCCTCACTCTTCGCGATGGACAGCCCCACGTTGCGCTGATCGCCACACGCGGCCGTACACGCTGGGGTCTCCCGAAAGGCGCCGTCGATGAGGGCGAAACGTCCGAGCAGGCCGCTCTGCGCGAGGTTCGTGAAGAAACCGGACTGGAAGGAGAGATCGTTCGTCTGCTCGACACGATCGAATACTTCTTTCGCGTCGGCGACACGCTCATCAAGAAGCGTGTCGACTTCTATCTGATGGCCTGGAAGGGAGGTACCCTCGTCCCTCAGCTCAGCGAGGTCGACGACGTCGAATGGGTCGAGCTTTCGGAGGCGATTGCACGCGCGAGCTTCGACTCCGAGAAGAAGCTGCTCGAGTCGATCGCTTCGGAGCTTTCCTCTTCGTAGTCTTCGACTCGTTCTCCAGCTTCGATGCGATCGTCGGAGTTCCTTTTCCAGCCGCCTTCCGATTGCTCTGCCATACCTTTTTGGGCGACACCTCATCCACGAGCTTGTTCGACACGACCGAGCGCGGCGCAACTTCCGTGATGTCGATGTTCTCGTTCGCGAACTCGTCGCGATGCTTCAGCAGCAGCCATTCGTTTCCTTTGTCGCCGCTGCGCCCTCGCCCGCTGATGCGCACGAGCGCCCACTCGCCGAACATCTTCCTGCCGTTCATTCGGAACGTGAGCTTGCCGCCGCGTACCGCCTTCACCGCGTCATCGCCCGGCTCGATGAACTCCCACGTACCGTGATCCCAGATGATCACGTTTCCCGCGCCGTAGTTCCCTTCCGGAATCACTCCTTCGAACGCTGCGTAGTCGTATGGATGATCCTCGGTCATCATCGCAAGCCGTTTCACGCCGGGGTCGTACGACGGTCCCTTCGGAACGGCCCACGACTTCAGCACTCCCTCCATCTCGAGCCTGAAGTCGTAGTGAAGATGCGACGCCTGGTGCTTCTGAATGACGAAGATCGGTTTCTTCCCTTTGACGGGTTTGATCCTGCCCGCAGGCTCCGGCGTGTCGCCGAAGTCGCGCATCGTCTGATACTTCTTCAGCAGATTACCGGCCATGACCCGTCATCACGACGCCTTCCTCTTGCGTGAGCGTGGGCGCGCCACGCGCTTCGCACTTCGTGCAGGTGCGCGTCTTGCCTTCGGCTTTCCGCCTCCTAAACTGCGGCGCAGTGCCTCCATGATGTCGATGACCTCGCCACCTTTCTTCTCTTCCTTCTCCTCGGGCTCGATCGCCTTGCCGCGCGACTTCGCGCGGATGCGTTCCAGCAGCCGTTCGCGATATTCATCCTTGAATTGCAGCGGATTGAATTTCTTTTCCGTCAGCTCTGCGATGAGCATCTCGGCGAGCTTCATCTCTTTCTCACGAACGGTCGATGATTCCTCGCCTTCGATCGCGGAAAAATCGCGCACTTCATCAGCGTAGTACATCGTGTGCAGCACGAGGCCGTCTTCGTAGGGACGGATGATGACGAGATGCTCGCGTCCCGCCGCGACCCATTGCGCGAGCGCGACCTTCCCCTCTTTCTTCATCGCAGTCGAGAGCAGGCGATAGGTTTTGCCGCCCCCCGGGGCTGGCCCCAGAAAGTAGGCCTTCTCGAAGAAGACGGGGTCGATCTGATCGAGCGTGAGGAACTCGACGATGTCGAGTGCACGATTGTCGTCGGTCTCCAGCGTCTCGATCTCCTCGTCGGTGAACGTGACGAACCTGCTCTTGCTGATCGCGTAGCCGCGGATCAGCTCATCGGAGTCGACGATCTTCTCGTGATGCGGACACCACCATTTGCGATTGACGCGACTTCCGCAACTCTCGTGCAGCAAATTGAAGTGCACATCTTCCGATTTCGTCGCCGTGTAAAAACGGACGGGAATCGAAACGAGACCGAAGGTAATCGTGGCGTTGCGTAAAGGCCTGAGTGCCATAGCGCCTCCTCTGCTGATTTGTGCACTCGGCGGGCCATCCTGCTCATCAGCACGGCGTCATTTTTGCAAAGGCCGCAAAGAGCCGGTCACAAGGGTATGACCTCATCGATTCACCGGATGCTCTGGAGCGCATTTGCGGCGCTGGCGATTCTCGTCATTGCGGGACTCTGCCTGACGCTGCTCGTTCTCCAGACCGAGCGCCGCGAAGAAGCGCAGATCGTTCTGGGCTCCGAGCCGCTCATTGATGCCGTGAGCGACATGGATACCGACATCACGACGGCTGTCTCCGCCGCACGTGCATTCGTGCTGACGGGCCAGACTCAATTCACGCAACAGTATGACGACGCGATCCGTGGCTTCGATCGCAGCTACGCCTCCGCAAAACAACTCGCCGCTTCACCGGAAGACATCAGCCTCGTCTCGAACTTCAAGAATCACTTCGATGAAGTGCGTACGAAGACGGACAAGCAGATCGAAGTTGCTCCTGCCAATCCCGATGCCGCGAAGGATCTCGTGCTCCAGGTCGCGCGTATTCGCCGCGCAGCATCGGACTTCTCCGCCAAGCTCACCGAGACGCACCGCCTCCGGCAGGTGCAGGCAATCGATGCGATGGCGGTTCAACGCCAGTGGGTGATGTTGTTGATGGTACTGATCAGCGTTGCGATCATTGCCACGGCTGCCATCGCGATCGTACGTGTCGAACGCTCGATCGTGGGCTCCATCGAAGGTCAGGTCAAACGCACGGAGGCGATGATTGCGGGAATGGCCGACGGCGTGATGCTCGTCGACGTCGAAGGCCGCACCGTCTACATCAATCCCGCCGGAGAAAAACTCCTCGGGCGTGCAGTTCTCGGCGTACCGATCTTCAAACAGCCTGAGATCTACAAGCTGCTCGCCGATTCTGGCGAGAGGATGAACCCGGACAATCTTCCTGCGGCGCAGGCACTCTCGACCGGACGTGCGATTCGCGATCTGACGATGCAAATCGAGCGCGAAGACCGGACGATTGCGATCTCCATGTCGGCGACTCCGTTGCACGAGGATCGGCGCGTCACCGGCGCGATCGTGACGTTCCGCGACATCACCGAGCGCAGACGGCTCGAAGAGGAGATGCAGTCGCAGGCCGAGCGCGCACAGACCCTCGCGGACGCCGGTGCGTTCTTCTCCTCGAACATCGATCCGGTGTGGGTCACGCAGGCGATCGCCGAGCGCATCGCGGAAGTTCTCGGCGACTGGGCCGCGGTCATTCTGAAGTCCGCCGATTCGAACGAGCTGCGCGTTGCCTCCATCCATCACCGCGACATGGCCTCCCTCGGTCTGGCCTGGTCGTACATCTATCGCCAGCCGCTCATCGCCGGCGAAGGAATCATCGGCCAGGTGATCGCAACAGGCTTTCCTTCGCTTACGACGAACATCGCTGGCGGTACCGATGACACCGGCTATCGCGTCGGAACTTCGCAGCATGCGAATCCGATGAAGCTCGCGTCGCTCCTAATCCTGCCTCTGCGCACACGCCGCGAGATGCTCGGCGCGGTCGTGATTGCCGCGAACGATCCCTCGCGCGCGATGTCGGATACCAAGCTTCCGCTCGCCGAGGTTCTCGCAGAACGCGCCGCGCTGGCGATCGAGAACGCGAAGCTCTACACCGATCAGGTCGAAGCGCGGCGCAAAGTCGAAGATCTGTCGCGCCTGAAGGACGAGTTCCTCTCGATTGCGTCGCACGAGCTGCGCACGCCGGTCACGTCGATCAAGGGCTACACACAGCTCGCCAAGACGCTCATTCGAGAGAACGATCTGGAGACGTCCGAGGAATATCTGGATGTCGCACTCGACCAGATCGATCGGATGTCGCGTCTCATTCTCGAGCTGCTCGACGTATCACGCATCGAGACCGGACGGCTGCAGATTCGCCGCGAGCCGATTCCCTGGCCGGCCTTCGTGCGCGATGTCGTGCACCGCCATCACACCGCGTTCAGCGATCGCCACTTCGAAGTGAAAGTTCTCAGCAACGATGAGCGAGTCGTCCATGGCGATCGTGATCGCCTCGAGCAAGTCCTGGGGAATCTGCTCGAGAACGCGGTGAAGTACTCGCCGGAAGGGAGCGACATTTTCCTCGAGGTCGACGATCGTGGCGAGAACGTCGTGACGGCCGTGAGCGATCGCGGAATGGGAATCCCGGCGGACGAGATCAACCAGGTCTTCGAGCGATTCCATCGTGGCCGGCATGTGTCGTCGACCAATTACGGCGGCCTCGGACTCGGGCTCTACATCACCAAGCAGATCGTCGAGCGCCATGGCGGACAGATCTGGGTCGAGAGCCGCGAAGGGCAGGGTACGAACTTCTATTTCTCCCTTCCCGCGGCCGCGGTCGCCTCTCCAATCCAAGCAATCGCCGGCGCAGCTTCGTAAACTCTTCCTGAATGCTCACACTCCTCGCCGCGGCGACGCTCTTTGCCGCACCTTCCGTCCTTCGCCTCGATCGCGTTCAGGAATCGCTGACGGGGCCTCACTTCCACTATCAGCAGTACATCGATGGTGTTCCATTGCTCGATGGCGACAACACGAGCGTGGACGTGCCCCGAGGTGCGATGCACGTGCGTGGGGAGCTGCGTTTCGTGCGCAAGACGATCGTGCAGGAGCGGCCGCTCGAGAGATTCGCAGAGTTTCGAGACGAGAAGAGCGGCGAGCTTCTGCGTCGCGTGCCGCTCTTCTGGACAGCGAAGGGGCGTGTCTTTGCGGTGAACCCGGTGGCGCAACTGAACGATCCCAATCTCCAGGACCAGAACGACAGCGCCTCGGCGGTTCCGTCGCAGGCCTATCGCGAAGTGGACGTCGATCCGCTGCTGGCCGGGCCGAATGTCGTGATCTCCGATCTCGAGACTCCCACGAATCCGATCATCGATCCGGCGCAATCACTGCTGTTCGACCGCAGTCAGCCTCAGTTCGAGATGGTGAATGCCTGGTATCACATCGATCGTGCGCAGAAGTATCTGCAGTCGCTCGGCTATGTGGGGCCGCGACGGCTCGTCGACTACGCGGTGCCCGTCGATCCGCATGGTGCGAACCAGACGGACAACTCCTACTACATCGCGAGCGCAACGCCGGGACGGGGCGCCCTTTACTTCGGAGACGGCGGGACGGACGACGCGGAAGATCCCGACATCATGCTGCACGAGTTCATGCACGTCGTGCAGGATTGGATCGCACCGGGTGCCTTCGGCGGCGAGTCGCGCGATCAGGCTCGAGCGCTGGGCGAGGGCTACGCGGACTACTGGTCGTTTTCGTCGGAGTACATGGACACGGTGAGCAGCGGCCGCGATCCGTTCTGCATCGGCGACTGGGATGCGCGCTGCTGGCTCGACGACGCGTCGCAGGGATGCGGATACAAAGCAGGCTCCGATTGTCTTCGCCGTGTCGACAGCGCGAAGACCATGTCCGACTACCTCGACCAGAATCAGAGCGGAACGGAACACAAGAACGGTGAGATCTGGTCCTCTGCACTTCGCGAGATCTTCATGAGACTCGGTGCGCGGTATGGTGCAGATGCAGGCAGGCGGATGACGGATACGCTCGTCATCGAGTCGTACTTCGACACGCCTCCCTCTCCTACGTTTCGCGTCATGGCGCAGAAGCTGATCGATGCTGACAAGCTGCTCAACGGAGGCGCGAATGCTTCGACGATCTGTTCGGCGATGACGCTGCGGTCGATCCTCACGACCGCAGACTGCGATCGTGCACCAAGAGGTGAAGTGACGTACTTTCAAAGCCCGGATCAGAATCTTCCGATGCCCGACAACGACGCGACCGGTGTTCTCGCGTTGCTGTCGATCACCGACCCGCGATCGATCAATCGCGTCTTCGTGCACGTGCGCGCATCGCATCCGGCACGCGGCAATCTGCGCATCACACTCGTTGCGCCCGATGGAACGACCGTATTGCTCAAGCCGGAGTCGCTCGACATCACACCGGATCTCGATGTGACGTACGGACTCGATGCGCAGCCGGCACAGCCGCTCGACGTCCTCCAGGGGAAGCCCGCTGCCGGTACGTGGCAACTCCGCGTTGCGGATGTATTGCCGACGGATCGCGGAACGTTTCTCTCCTGGTCTCTTGGATTCGAGTTCGTCGGCGATGGGCCGGCGGTCTCTCGTCCGGTCACGAGTTCTGAGAAGCGGATCATCGCCGTGGCCGGCCACTTGAATGGCGCGAATGGAACGCGATTCGTCAGTGATGTGAAACTGTTCAATCGCGCTGGTCGTGCGGCCAGTGTGATGCTGATCTACACGCCGAGCGGCACGAACGGCAACACGACGTTCGCCGCAGTGCGCGCGGTGATCGATCCCGGTCGTGTCGTCTCGTTCGATGATGTGGTTGCGAACGAGTTGCAGAGCGTCGGCGCGGGACAACTCGAGATTCAGGGGGATGTCGCGCAGCTCGTGATCACGAGCCGCACGTACACGAAGTCGCCCGCGGGCACGTATGGTCAGGCGATTCCTGCGCTGCCGGTCAGCGCTGCCGTGTCGCCTGCGGTCATCAATTTCGCAGAGGTCGATGCCGATTACCGGACCAATTTCGGCTTCGCGGATGCCGGTGGAACCGGCGGCAAGGTGCACGTGTCGATCTCCCGCGCGGACGACGGCACGATCGTCGAGGCGTCTGACTTCACGATCGAGCCGTTCTCGCACAGCCAGGTTTCGCTGACAGGCGTGAGCGGAGACTTCGTCATCACGATGACGCCACTCGCCGGTGCGAAGATCCTCGCCTACGCCAGTGTGGTCGACAATCGTACGGGCGATCCGATCTACGTCCCCGCCGTGACGAACACGCTTCCTGCCCATCAGGCGATCGCGCCGGCAGTGAATGCGCCGGGTGCGAACGGAACGCTGTGGCGCACGGATGTTCGCACGACGGCACCGCAGACGATTCTCCGCTTTCAAAGCGACGAGAAACCTGCGGGAACGGCGGTCGTGCGCGACGTGCTCGGGAGTCTCTTCCGAGTGACGAACACGAGCGGCGTCCTGGTCGCGAATGTTCCGGCGAACGAGATCCTCACGACGCGCACATGGACGGATTCCGCGAATGGTTCATTCGGACAGTTCATCCCGTTCTTCGATGTGAACAGCGGAGCGAAGAGCACGGATGTGCTGCAGGTCGAGGTCTCGCCAGCGTTCCGCACGAACATCGGAGTGATGGCGGCAGTTGCGGCAACCGCGCGAATCACCGAGACGAATGCGGCCGGGGTCGTGCTCGCGACGTATGACGTGTCCGTAGCGCCGCTGCAGCTCGTGCAGATTCCGATGACCGCTGCGGTGATCAACGGGCGGGTACACGTCGAGGCGACGGCGCCCGTGATCGTTTACGGATCGCTGGTCGATAACAGAACAGGCGATCCGACGTTTGTGAGCCCAGTCAATCCTGAGGAGCGAAGCGACGAAGGATCAACGGTGACACCGCGCTGAGCCTTGCCCAATGCGGGGATCTGCCGGTGTAGTCGTTGATCCTTCGCTTCGCTCAGGATGAACTGCTATCCTTCGCCGGCCATGTCCGCCCCCGTACTCCCGGAACCGCAGTCGCTGGCGCAGGTTCCGCCGAAGGTTCTCGAGGAAATCCTCCGCCAGCTCCGCGCAACGCGGAACGACATCATTCGCTTCGGCGTCTGGAACATCCGCAACCTCACGGATGACGAATTCAACCGCACCGACGATCGCAAGCTCCTCGGCTACTTCCGCCAGGACCTGTTGGAAACCCGCTTTCTTTCGAAGGGCCGCCGCATCGACATCATTCAATTGTGGTCGTGGTTCGACAACGAGATGTCGGGCACCGAGCCGCTGCTGATCGACGGCGAAGAGCACGTGCTCAATATTCACGACAAGGATCTCGAGAAGGTGCGTAAGCGCATCCAGGAGATCGACTCATTCCTTCCGACCTTGCGCAGTGATGACCTCGAAGCGTTCAAGCGCGTGAAGTACAAGCTGCGCCGCACCGTGATGCGTTTGACGTACGACCTGCATCATTTGTTCAAGCGCCTGGAGAAATATCGCAAGAACAATTTCATGCAGGGCGCCACACCGCGCCCCGAGCGCATCGCGCTCGAAGCGGTGACAGAAATCCCGGAGCCGCCGCCGATCGACGACCACGAAGAAGAGTAGTTACAACTTCACGGTTATCGTCCGGCCTTCGCCGACATTCACGATCGTCGATTTCACGACCGCACCTTTGTCGTCGAGCAGCTGCAGTGTGTACTGGCCCGGCGCGATGTTCTGCAGGGTCGTCTGCAGCGGATCGGCGACGACGCCGAACGATGACTGCCCCATGCGCATACCGCCGCGCGGATAGGGTGTGCCTGTCGCATCGAGAAGACGTCCGTTGGTCAGCTCCGCGCTCGATGAAGAAAAGAGGATCGTGCCGCCAGGCGTGAGCCCGAGTTGCCGCGTTGCGGGTGCGTTGATCGTGAACGACTGCGCTGCGTAGCCCTCTGCTCCGAGCGTTACCTTGTACGAACCTGCCGCAAGGGGGATGTTTACCGCCTCCGGATTCGACATCGTAAAGCGGAGGAAATCGTCGTAGACCGTTCCGTTTGCGGAAACCGCGCGATACCACGCGTTGATCGGGCGGTTGTCACGCGCATCGACCACGAGAATGGTCAGCCCCTCGGACGGTGCGAGCTTCAGTTCGATCGGATCGGCACCGCTATCCGTCACCGTGACGTTCACCGATTCGCCGCCGAAGTTCTTCTTCTCCGCGGTCGCGCGGAACGAGCCGGCGGGCACGGAGTCGAAGGTGAAATTGCCGCCGGCATCGACGGACGCCATCGACAACGGCCAGTTGGTCTGGCCATCGATGCGCCGCAGCGAGACCGTCGCATCCGCGAGCGGCTCGCCAGTCGTGGCGTTCGTGACACGTCCGCGCACGGAGACTCCGCGGATGTCGATGTTGAACGTGCCGGAGCCGCTGACGGTGTACTGCGTCATGTACGGTCCGCGATTCGGATCGAACACGCGCACGTTGTAGTCACCGTTGTCGAGACCTGCCATTTCGTAGTGTCCGTTGCTATCGGTCGCGACGCTTCCGCCTCGCATCGAAGAATTGCGTGCGCTGAAATTCACCATCATTCCGGCGAGCGGAGATCCGTCGCGCGTCACGCGGCCGCTGATGGTGATGTCGTTCGTGAAATCGAAGTCCACGGTTACAGATGATCCAGCATCGACCTGGACGGATTTCGCCGGCGCCCAGCGCATCGAAGTCAGCATCTGGCCGGCGCGAGCGTCGACACGAACGGTGCCGATGGGCGCGCCATCGATTCGATAATTGCCGTTCGAATCGACAGGCGACGAAGCGTCACCATTCGCCGTCGAGGCATGGACGGTCGCGTACTGCAGTTCGGTTGCAGTGAGTCCATTCACGTGACCCGTAATCGTTCCGCCGCTGTGCAGCGTGAGTCGCACGGGTACGCTGGTGCTCACATCGTAGTCGCGCAGCATGGCATCGGCGTAACCGGTTTTTGCAGCCTGGAACTCATAGTGGCCCGGTGCGAGACCGTCGAACGAGAAGCTGCCGCCCGCGTCGGTGTGCGCGGTTCTGCCGAATCCTGCGTTCGATGCCGAAGAGGTATGGACGACTGCATCCGCGACGGGTGAGCCGCCTTCGTTCACAACCACACCGCTGACGCGCACGCCGGATGACAGTTGTGCGTCGACCTGCGCGTGATCGCCTGAGAGTGTGACGCTCTTCGTGGTCGAGATCAGACCGGTCGCGCTGAACACGATCGACTTCTCCCCCGGCTCCACGTTCTCGAGCGTGTACTCACCGCTCGGATCGGTCACGGTGTACGGATCACTCATCCCGCCGCCGCGCATCATGCGGCCGCCGGCCATCGGATCGATTCGAACGACAGCGCTGCCCACGGGCGCGCCATCGGGTCCGGTGACATGTCCCGTAATGCGCACGCCCGTTTCCATCGAGACCTCGATGTTCTCGACCGCTTTGCCGTTCTCGACCGAGAGATTCGGCACGCGTGTTTGCACATAGCCCGGCGCGTTGACGGTGAGCGTCTGCGAGCCTGCGGGGACGTTCTCGAGCACGAACGATCCGTCCTCGCTGGTGAAACTCTGGAGGCTCGGCGGCATGACCATCACCATTCCGCCGCCGCCGCGTGTGCCGGAGATGCCTGCCTCGAACGATTTGACCGGCGCGTGTGTCGCCTTGTCGACGACGCGGCCGATGACGCGTCCGCCCGGCGGAAGATCGATGTTGACGTCGTTGGCCGGCGCGTTGACGGCGCGCGTCAGCTGGATGAACTCCTCGCGTTTGCTGAAGGCCAGCATCATTTCGCCTGGCGTCTGATCGACGAGGCGGAACGTGCCGTCGGGACCGGTCTGCACCGGCAGCATCGAGTCGCTATTGATGGAGATCACGTTCACGCCTTCGACGGGATTTCCGCCGCGCGTGATGCGGCCACTGATCTCGACGCCCGGCTCGAGCGTCACGTCGACCGGTTTCGCGTTCGCGCCGATCTGTTGTGCGCGCAGCGTTTTTCCGGCGTAGCCTTCCCGCTTGAACGAGAGATCGTAGGAGCCTTCTTTGACGCGGAGCGTAAACGTGCCGTCGCTCGCGGTGCGCACGAGATCGTCATCGCCGCGAAAGATCGAGTTCATGACCATCCGGCGGATGTTGCCCGGGCCTCCGCCCGCAGGCCGCGATTCGGCTGCAGTCACGGAGACTCCGGAGAGGGGTTTGCCCTTCGCGTCAGCCACACGGCCCGAGATCGGAACGCCGCGTGGAATCGTGATCGTGACTCCGCTCTTGCGTTCACCAGCGGCGACTTTCATCGCATTCGAATGCGCGCTCGGCAGCCCTTTCTTCGTCGCATCGATCTGGAGCTCGTTCTCCCCCTCGACGCGCACGAGGAAGTGTCCGTCGGGCGCGGTGATATTGGTGCGGCCGCGATCGATCATGCGCATGCGCGGCCCCGGCATCATCGAGTCGTTGCCGACAGTGCGTGTTTCGAGACGCGTGCCGGCGACGCCTTTGTGATCCTCGTCCAGCACCGTCCCGCTGATCCGTCCCTCGGGAGTCCCGTACAAGGCTTTCTGCGCGCTCTGTCCCTGGGCAAGGTGCAGCGAAACGTTAGGCGCCGCGTAGTTGGGCCGCGATGCGGCGATCTCGTAGTCGCCACCGGCGATCCCGCTGATCGAGTAGTTCCCTTTCGCATCCGAAATGGCGGACACAGCTCCCGTCTGAACGAAGCGTCCGGGAGAGATGAGCCGGACTTCCGCGCCCGAGAGCGGGAGCTGTGTCTTTGCGTCGCGAATCGTCCCGTTCAGCGACGCAGCGCGTGCCAGGCGCATGGTGAGAGGCGAGGTCACTTCTTTGGCGTAGACGCGCGAGGCAAGGCGATTGCCGGAGCGGACATCGATGCGCTCCCACTTCTTCGCCAGGTGTGCGATCGTGAACGTACCGTCAGCCGTACTCGTTGCAACGGGGAAGTCGTCGACGAGCAGGACGGCGTCGGAGACTGCGGTTTGTCCATCTTCGGCCACCACGCGTCCGGTCAGCGAGCTTCCTGCTTCCAGTGCGATGTCCGCCTTCCCCATGCCGCTTACGCGTCCGATCACTTGCGAGACGATCGCGTAGTCGGGATGCCGCACGATGATGCGCGAGTTCACGTGCGCGGGATCGGGAAGCGGGTAGTGCCCCTTCTCGTCCGTCGTCGAGATGATTTCGCCGTAATCCCCGGCCACGATCACCGTTGCGCCGGCGAGTGCCTTGCCATTCGCGGTGATCGTTCCCTGCTTCATCTGCGCCGGCGAGAGCTGAATGACGCCTGCGTCGTCGTCCGATGCCGCGCGCTCGATTTGCGGAGCGAATCCTGCCGCATCGAAGCGCAGATCGACGACGCTTCCTTTCGCTGCCTCGATCGTGAAGTTTCCTTTGCTGTCGCACTGTGCGGTCGCAAGCGGCTTGCGAGCGGGATCGGCGGACAGCACCCGAGTGCGGCGCGCATCGAACGATTCGAGCGCGAGCGCCGTGACTTTCGCAACGACGGGCTTCCCCTCGAAATCGACAACGGTACCTGTGATCGCAGCGAACGCTGGCAGCGAACAGAAGATGAGGACGGCAGAGAGCAGGCGTGCGCGCATACGTTCCTTTTACGAACAACCTCGAGATTCGCTGAGTTAGACGGTCGAAGCGCGGAACAGTTTGCCGCGTGGCCGGCGTTGCGGCAATCGTGCGGCTGAGTAAACCAGTTCGAGAAGAGATCCTCCGCGAGCGGCTCGATCGCCTCGCCGATACGTTCGATGTCTCGACAATCACTCCCGATCCGCTCGAGCTCGTGCTGCGTTACCGCGATCCGCTCGATCAGGAGGTCGCGGGCCTGCTCGCTGCTGCGTTCGCGTACGGCCGCGCGGACATCGTCGTCGCGAATGTCGGCAGAGTCCTCGATGCGATGGTGCCCTCGCCCTACCTTTATCTGAAGACGTTCGCGCGCTCGGAAGCCGAGGCGAGGTTCGCGGCGTTTGCGCATCGATTTCAGAAGATGCCCGAGCTCGTGACGTTGCTCGGATGCATGGCTGAGACGATCGAGGAGCATGGATCGCTGGGCGAGTTGTTCCAAGCGTGCTATCGCGAAGAGGATGACGACATCGGCCCATCACTCGCGCGCTTTGTCGAGACGATGCGCTCGCGATCGATCGAGTATCTCCTGACATCCCCGAACGACGGCTCAGCCTGCAAGCGGATGAATCTCTATCTACGCTGGATGGTGCGCCGCACCTCGCCGGATCTGGGACTGTGGACGTTCGTCGATCCCGCGAAACTGGTGATGCCGCTCGACACCCACATCCATCGGATCGCAACCTTCCTCGGTCTCAACAAGCGCAAGTCGGCAGATTGGAAAGCGGCAAGAGCTCTCACCGATCGCCTGGCGAAATTCAATCCAACGGATCCAGTGCGTTACGACTTCGCACTCTGCCGGCTCGGAATTCTGGATCTCTGCAGCAGAAAGAGGAGGAAGGAGAACTGCGATGTGTGCCTGCTGCGCGAGGTCTGCAGGTTTCCCGTGGAGAAGTGACAGAGGTCGCATCCATTTTTTCGCTCCTGTTATCCAACAAAATGTACTCTGCTGGTCGTTCAAGGAACCGAACTCCAACCTCCAATCGTTTGAATTCATAGGTTTAGGCACTATTTGGCTACGGCACCTCCGTTGAATAGGCCCGAGTGGACTCCTCATGCGCCGGTCGATCCTTTCGAATGTGGTGATTGGGCTGCTGACGATGGCGATCGTCATCGGCGCCTTCGCTTCGTTCCAACGGAAGCGCTCGTCATTCGAGCGAATCGACTTCACGTTCCGCCGCAACAACGGCGTGATCGTCGTGAAGTCGGTCGATCCCGGCAGCCGCGCGGCGGCGGCGGGACTGCAGGCCGGTGACGGAATCATCGTCATCGGCGACACGCCAGCAACGGAGATCGAGGGCTTGCAGAAAACGCTGCGCCGTATCGGGCAGCCGGTGCCGATGGTCGTACAGCGCAACGGGCATCCGCTCACGTTGATCTATCGCGCACCCGAGCTGAAGATCGACTACCCCTATCTGATCCTCAGCTTCATCGGGTTTCTCTATCTCGCCATCGGTCTGTTCACACTGTTCCGGACCTCGACGCTCGAGTCGACGCTCTTCTACTTCGTCACGCTGCTGTCGTTCATCGTCTATGTATACACACCGGCGGGCGACATCGACTTTCTCTACAAGCTGCTGCAGGTGATCGAGGAGATCGCGATCATTCTGTTGCCGCCGCTGACGCTGAATTTCTTCCTGCTGTTCCCTCGTCCGATCGTCAAACGGCAGGGCGTCATCGCGGCACTCTATGTGCTCCCGCTGCTGCTCGCGGCGTGGGATACCGATCTTCTGATCTTCAACAATACGGTCGCGATCGCCGCACCGGCGCGCGCGTTCGAGATCATCGCGCGCTGGGAGTATCTCCACTTCGCGATCTACTTCACGCTGGCCGTGGTCGCGCTGACTTACACCTATCGAAAGGCTGCGCCCGTCGGCAAGAAGCAGATCAAGTGGATCTACCTCGGCATGATCCTCGGGTTCCTGCCGTTCCTGGGGATCTACATCATCCCGTACTTGGTGTCGGGTTCCGTGCAGCCGGTCTATTCGACGCTTTCGATTCTTCCGCTCGCGTTGATTCCGCTCGCGTTCGCGGTGTCGATCCTCAAGTACAAGCTGTGGGACGTCGAGGTGGTGATCAAGGAGATCCTCGCCTACTCGGTCGTCTTCATCTTCGGCATGATCGCGTTCTCGACGGTGAATCTGATTCTGTCGCATGCGATCGAAGAGCGCTCGGCGATGGAGCGCAACTTTCTCGCGTTCACGTCGGGCCTCTTGATCGCCGGCGTGCTGATTCCGGTGAAGTCGCGGATCGAGTCGGTGATCGAGATGATCCTGTATCGCGACAGTTACCGGCATCGCAAAGCGATCACCGATTTCGCGCAGGAGCTCGCGACGTTCAACGATGTACACGAATTGATCTCGATGATGCGCGAGCGCCTGCGCGCCGCGCTCGACATCGACCGGATGAATCTCTTTCTGCGGGAAGGCGCGACGTATCTGATCTACGAGACGGAGCCTCCGCTCCCGCGCCGCACGGCGATTGACGATTTCGGCGCGATTCCATCGGAAGGGCCGATGATTCTCACCGAGCCGCGGCTGCCGGATGCGTCGCAGGTGCCGTGGCAACTGCTCAAGTCCGGCTATCGCTATCTCTTTCCCCTGCGCAATCGCGGCGAGCTCCAGGGTCTCCTCGTCCTCGGCACGAAGCGCGGCGAAGAGCCTCTGTCGCGCGATGACCTGCATCTGCTCGAATCGCTCACGGCGCCGGTTGCGCTGGCGATCGAAAACTCGCGTTTGTACGGGCGCCTTCGCCGCCAGCTCGAAGAGATCCGCGCGCTGAAGGAGTACAACGAGAACATCATCGAATCGTCGTCGTCGGCGATCGCCGTCGTTGCGAGCGACCAAACGGTGTTGACGGCGAACCGCGCCTTCTGGGAGCTCGTGGCTGCCGAGGCCGAAGACGAGCTGATGTCGGCGCTCTTCCCGCCGTTCGAAGAAGTGCGTCGGGGTGCCGCGCGCACGATCGCGACGAACTTCGTCAACCGGCAAGGCGTCGAAAAGGAAGTGACCGTGACCGCGAGTCCGCTGAATGCGGAAGACATCAACGGCGCGCGCGTCGTCGTCATTGGCGACATCACCGATCGCGTGCGTCTCGAGCGCGAGCTCGAGGATAAGGAGCGCCTCGCGGCCCTCGGTCTGCTTGCGGCCGGCGTCGCGCATGAAGTAAACACGCCGCTCACCGGAATCTCGTCGTATGCGCAGCTTCTGCTCAGCGAGATCCCGCCCGATGATCCGAAATATCGTGTGCTGAAGAAAATGGAACAGCAGACGTTCCGTGCCTCGAAGCTCGTGAACAATCTGCTCGATCTCATCGCGAATCGTCCGCGCACGCGCGAGCTCGTCTCGATCCCCGAGCTGATCGACGCGACGATCGCGCTCCACGAAGATGCGCTGGAGCCGAAGAAGATCTCAGTGCACCGCGGCGAAATCCCGCCGCTGCAGGTCCACGGGAACTTTAACGATCTGCAGCAGGTTTTGACCAACATCCTGCTCAACGCGAAAGACGCTGTGGCCGAGCACGGCAACGTCTGGATCGATGCAGGCGAGGAAGAGGACCGGATCGTGATTCGCGTGAGGGACGATGGAAAAGGAATCGCGCCGGAGTTGATCGATCGTATCTTCGATCCGCTCGTTACCACGCGCCGCGGGCAGGGTGGAACAGGCCTCGGTCTCGCGATCTCGCGCCGCATTCTTCACGCGTCGGACGGTGAGGTTTCGGTGAAAAGTGAACCGGGCCAGGGCGCCGAGTTTTCGATTTCTTTGCCGCGCGCAAGTGCCATCGGCAGAGATGATGTCGCACGGATGACGACGAATGCGCATTCTCATCGTTGATGACGAAGAAGTTCTCCGCGACGTGCTGGAGACCGTGCTGCTCCGCGAAGGGTTCGATGTTCTGCTCGCCGCGAGCGGCGAAGAGGCACTGAACGCGCTCGATGGCGAGGAAGTCGATCTCGTCATTCTCGACATCATGCTGCCCGGCATCAGCGGCATTGACACGCTGCGCTCGATCCGCGTCTCGAGCCCCGCGCTGCCGGTCATCGTCATCACCGCCTACTCGTCGATCGATGGCGCGATCGAGGCGATGAAGCACGGCGCGTTTCACTACATCCCAAAGCCGTTCAAGAACGAAGAGGTCGTGCTCACCGTCAACAAGGCGCTCGAGCAACGGCGTCTCTCGAAGGAGAACGAGCGGCTCAAGGAAGAGCTCTCGGAGAAGTACGCCTACTCGAACATCATCGGCAAGAGCGAGACGATGCGAAAAGTCTTCGACCTCATTCGCCTCGCCGCTCCTTCGCGTTCGAACATTCTCATCGCCGGCGAGTCGGGAACGGGCAAGGAGCTCGTCGCGAAGGCGATTCATCACGCCTCGCCGCGCGCGCGTAATGCATTCGTCACCGTGAACTCCGGCTCGCTTCCGCCAGAGCTGCTCGAGTCATCGCTGTTTGGTCACATGAAAGGTGCGTTCACCGGCGCGATCGCGACGAAGCGCGGACTCTTCGAAGTTGCCGATGGCGGCTCGATCTTCCTCGACGAGATCGGCAACATCAATCTCGAGACGCAGGCCAAGCTGCTCCGCGTCATCCAGGAAAAAGAGTTCATGCGTCTCGGCTCGGTCGAGACGGTCAAGGTCGATTGCCGCATCATCGCCGCGACGAACGCCGATCTGCAGAAGCTGATGGCGGAACAGCGCTTCCGCGAAGATCTTTACTATCGCCTCAACGTCATCACGATTCAGCTCCCGCCGCTGCGGCGCCGCCGCGAAGACATCCCGCTTCTCGTCGCGCACTTCCTTCACAAGTATTCGGAGGAGAACAAGCGCAAGGTGCGTGAAGTGACGCCGGAAGCCATGAGAATCCTGATGGATCATTCGTGGCCGGGCAATGTGCGCGAGCTCGAGAACACGATCGAGCGCGCCGTGGTGCTCTGCACGATGGATCGCATCGGACCGGAGCTGATGCCGGATTACCTGCGCTATCCCGTCAACACCGATCAACCGGCGATGACGGTCCCGACGGATGGTCTCTCGCTGAAGGATGCGGTGTCGCGTTACGAGCGCGCGATGATTTTGCAGTCGCTGGAGCTCGCGAACGGCGTGCAGAAGCGGGCGGCGGAGCTGCTGCAACTCAAGCCTTCGACGCTCAACGAGATGATGAAGCGCCTCGGCATCCACACGAAGTCGACGGCGTCGGTCGAAGACGAAGTCGCGGTGGAGTGATTCTGCCCCACACGTTGTGGAACATTACAATCCCACTCCGAGGTGCCGCCCATGATCCGACGGCTGATGGCCGTTTCGTTGTTCCTCTTCCTCTCCGCGAACGCGTTCGCGCAACAACCGCCCACACCCGACGAGTTTCTCGGCTATCGCGCCGGCGATCGCTTCACGTCGTGGGACCGCATCCTCGGTTACTTCGACGAACTGGCGAAGAAGTCGAATCTGATTACGGTGCAGAAGTTCGGCGAGACCTACGAGAAGCGTCCGCTCGTGCTCGCGGTGCTCGCATCGCCGGCGAATCGCGCACGGCTCGGTGAGATCCAAAAGGATCTCGTTTCGATCGCGAATGGTGAAGCGACGACCGAGCGGGCTGCGGCGATCGCGAAGAACGATCCCGCGGTCGTCTGGCTCGGGTTCGGCATCCACGGCAACGAATCGTCATCCGCGGAGGCGGCGATGCAGGTCGCGTCGTCGCTGCTGCGCGAGCCGGCGCTCCTCGACAACCTCATCGTGATCATCGACCCGCTGCAGAATCCTGATGGGCGTGAGCGCTACATCCAGTGGTTCACGCGCACTCGCGGCGCGGTCGTCGATCCGAACCCCGATGCGTTCGAGCATCAGGAACCGTGGCCTCTCGGCCGCTACAACCATTACCTCATCGACATGAATCGCGATTGGGCGTGGCTGTCACAGGCGGAGACGCAGGCGCGCGTCGCCCAGTATCAACAGTGGAGCCCGCAGGTCTTCGTCGACTTTCATGAGATGGGACATGAGTCGACGTACTTCTTCCCGCCAGATGCGAAGCCGATCAACGCGAATCTTCCGAAGGATGTGGAGAAGTGGCTCGATGTCTTCGGCCGCGCGAACGCCGCGGCGTTCTCGGCGAAGGGCTGGGCGTTTTTTGTAGGCGAACGCTTCGATCTCTTTTATCCGGGATATGGCGACTCATGGCCCGCGCTGCATGGCGCGATCGGCATGACGTACGAAGTCGCAGGTCACTCGCATGCAGGCACCGCGGTGCGGCGCGAGGATCAGACGATCCTCACGCTCGCCGATCGCATCGCGCGTCACTACACGACAGGCATGGCGACGCTGCGGACCGCGGACGCACATCATGAAGAGCTCGTTCGCTACACGAATGAAGCCGTGCAGGCACAACTTGCCGCGGGGAGGCAGACGTACCTCGTGCCGCCCGGTGCGCCGAATCTCGAGCCGATGGTCGAGCTGCTGCAGAAACAGGGGATACGCGTTGGGATGCTGACGTCACCCGCTTCGATCAAGGCGACGCGAATCGACAGCGACGCGGCGGAGACGAAGATGTTTCCCGCCGGCACGCTGGTGATCAACACACGCCAGCCTCTCGGTGGATTCGCGCAGACGTTGCTCGAGAAGTCGCCGGTCTTCACGAAGGGCTTTGTCGAAGAGCAGCGCTCGAAGACGCAGGCGGATGAGCCGGATGACTTCTACGATCTGACGACCTGGTCGCTGCCGCTGGCCATGAACGTGGAGACGTATGTCGCCACAAATCCAATGACGGCCGATGTAAAGCCTTACTCGAAAGCAGCGGCGCCCGCGTTCCACGCCGCGTCGTACGGTTATCTGATCGACAGTCTCGACGCGAATGTCTATCGGCTCGCGGGCGCATTGCTGCGCGCCGGCGTGAACTTCAGCGTCAGTGATGACGAAGTGGACTTCGGCGGCGCCAGGCCCTCCGCGCGGGGCTCGCTGATCGTGTTGAAGGGAAGTAACAAGCCGGATGTCGACGCTGTGCTGGAACGGGCGGCGCGCGAGACGGGTGCGGCGATGACTCCGTTGGAGAGCGGATGGAACGGCGGCACCGCGTTCGGCTCCGAGAAGTTTCACTTCGTGCGCGATCCGAAGATCGCACTCGTCGGTGGCAATGGAACGAGCGCGACCTCATACGGGATGCTCTGGTACACGCTCGACATCGACACCCCGATTCCGCACAGCGAGCTCGCGTTCGAGTCGTTGCGAAAGATCGACTTCAGTCATTACCGCGTCATCGTGTTTCCCGATGGCGACTACAAGCGTCTCGATAAGAACACCGTTTCGCGCCTGCAGGCGTGGGTGAAAGCCGGAGGCACGCTCGTCGGAGTGAAGGGCGCCGGCGCCTTCTTCCGCGACAAGGATGTCGAGCTGTCGAAGTTGAAGGAGTGGGAGCCGCCGAAAAAGAAGGACGAGGACAAGCCGGCGACGGACGAGCGTTACAACCAGTATCGCGTTCCGGGCTCTGCGTTCCGCACGGAGATGAATGGCCGCTCGTACCTGACGTTCGGTCTGCCCCGTGCGCCGCTCGTATTGATCGAAGGATCGACGGCTTATGTGCCCGTCTCGCACAAGGTCGACAACATCTTGACCATCGACACGAAGGCGCCGTTGGCGTCGGGCGTCGCGTGGCCGGAGTCCATCGATCGCCTGAAGGGCTCGCCGTATCTCGTTGCCGAGCCATATGGCGACGGGCAGGTGGTCACGTTTGCCGATGACCCCAACTATCGGTTGTTCTGGCGAGGAACGCTGCCGCTGTTCTTGAATGCAGTGCTCTACTCGCCAAGCTTCACGAGAGAGTAAGTGGCTCGCGGACGTCTCGTCCGCGAGCCGCCTCGGCATAAACTAGCGCAACGATGTATCTCCGCCCTCCCGCAGTTGACGGCAGATTCTACGAAGGCTCTCCCGATCGCCTGCGCCAGGAAGTGCTCGGTTGCCTCCCGGATACGCAAGCAACGAAGCAGCGATTCATCGGTGCAGTCGTGCCGCATGCCGCGCTCATGTACAGCGGCCGCGTCGCTGGCGAGTTCTACGCAGACGCGGACCTTCCGCGACGCCTCATCATCCTCTGCCCGAATCACACCGGCCTCGGCCATCACGCCGCGATCAATCGCGAGGGCGCATGGCGCACGCCGCTCGGCAACGCCGAGATCGATTCGCAGCTTGCCGCGAAACTCATGAGCAGGACGCAGCTTCTGAAGGAGGATGCGGCGGCGCATGCGCGCGAGCACTCGCTCGAAGTGCAACTCCCCTTTCTTCAGCAACTCCTCGGCAGCGACTTCACGTTCGTGCCGATCTGTCTCGGCTCGGCGCGCTACGACTATTGCGAAGAGATCGGCGAGGCGATCGCAGAAGTCGTGAAGGACGTGGCTGAGCCGATCGGCATCATCGCCAGCTCCGACCTCAATCACTATGAGGATCAGGCGACGACCTTGCAAAAGGACCAACTCGCGATCGATCAGGTGCTCGCGCTCAACCCGCAGGAGCTGTGGCGCGTGATCTTCGACGATGATGTCTCGATGTGCGGCTTCATCCCGACGACGACGATGCTCATCGCGGCGAAGGCGCTCGGTGCAACGAAGACAAGATTGCTGAAGCACGCCACGAGCGGCGACATCAACGGCGACTATCGCCAGGTCGTGGGGTACGCTGCGATCGCCGTGGCATGAACATTCTCTTTGCGACAGCCGAGGTCTCGCCGATTGCGAAGACGGGCGGGCTTGGTGACGTGTGCGGCGCGCTGCCGAAAGCGCTGCGCGCACTGGGACACGACATCGTCGTCGTCATGCCATATCACCGTCAGGCGAAGGATTGGTTCCGCGAAAACAACGTCGAGCTCGAGCATGTCGCGGACGTTCCGATGGTGTGGGATCACTGGAGTGCCGATCTCACGGTGTTGCGCACGACGCTGCCTGGAACGGATGTCCCGTTGATTTGTGCGGCGAACGACGCGCTCTTCGATCGCGACGCTCTCTACGCGCCGCGCGCGGATGGCTACGACGACTCGATCGAGCGGTTCGCATGGTTCAACCGCGCGGTGATCCGTAGTTGCGAGACGATCGGCTTTTCCCCGGAGATCGTTCACGCGCATGACTGGCATGTCGCGCTTCTGCCTGCGTATCTCGATTCCGGTTTACGCCGCAGCGGCTCGTTCCGCTTCGCGCGCGCCGTGTACACGATTCACAACATGAACTATCAAGGTGTCGGTCCGGCGAGCAAGTTCGACTGCTTTGGCCTGCACAGCCGCTATTGGGCGCCGGACGCGATCGAGCACTTTGGCGAGATCAATCTGATGAAGGGCGGCATTCTGCTCGCCGATCAGGTGACGACGGTCTCGCCGACTTACGCGCGCGAAGTGCGGACGCCTGAACATGGCGCGGGACTCGACGGAGTGGTGCGCTACATCGGCGATCGATTGACCGGAATTCTCAACGGCATCGACGCCGGCGAGTGGAATTCCGCCACCGACGAACATCTGCCCGCGCACTTCGAGCCGGGGAAGATGCACGGCAAGACGATCTGCAAGCGGATGCTCGCGAAGGAGCTCGGTCTCAAGTACAAGGCGAAGACGCCGCTGATCGGGATCGTGTCGCGCCTCGTCGATCAGAAAGGGTTTCAGCTCGTGTTGCCGGTGCTCCCGAACATCCTCCGCGCCGGCGCGCAGATGGTCGTCCTCGGCCATGGCGACGCCTACTACGAGGAACGATTGCAGGAGACCGCGGCCGAGCATCGCGACGCTTTGCGCGTCATCGTCGGCTTCGACAGCGGGCTTGCGCATCGCATCTACGCCGGCTGTGATTTGTTGCTGATGCCCTCGATGTACGAGCCCTGCGGATTGAATCAGATGTACGCATCGCACTACGGGACCTTACCGATCGTCCGGATGACAGGCGGCCTCGCCGACACGGTGATTCCGTTCGACGGCACGAATCGCGACGAGGCGACAGGATTCGGCTTTACGAACGCAACGCCGCATGATCTCTTCACGGCGGCGTGGATCGCGATGCTCAACTTCAAAGACTCGCGTCTCTGGAAAACGTTGCAGGCGAATGGCATGGCTCTCGATTTTTCGTGGGACCGCTCCGCCAGAGAATATGAGGAGGTGTACCGTCGCGCGCATGAGTGAGAAGTCCGCCGCGTATCAGGATTGCTTCAGCGCCATCACCGCGATCTGGAGCGAGGAAGGTGGTGCGTCGCTCGATGAGATCGCGCTGATGGCCACGATCAATTCGGTGCTCGCGAATCGCTTCGAGACGTTTTTCTGGACCGGGTTCTATCGGGTGTGCGGCGACCGGCTCGTGGTCGGTCCGTACATCGGAACTGTCGGCTGTCTGCAGATTGAATTCGGCCAGGGCGTGTGCGGTACCGCGGCGGCTCGCCGGGAGACGTTGATCGTTCCGGACGTCGATAAGTTTCCGGGGCACATCGCATGCGACGCGAGATCCAAGTCGGAGATCGTGGTGCCGGTGTTGGGAAGAGAAGGCGAGTTGATCGCAGTGCTCGATGTGGATTCGGAGCGGCTGGACGCGTTCGACAAAGACGATCGCGACGGGCTGGAGCGCATCGTGACCTTGTTCAGATAGGAGAGCGGGCGTCTCGCCCGCAGTTGCCGAGCGTCTCGCTCGGCGACGATGGCTCCAGTTTGGTCGCCGGCCGAGCCGGCCAGCGACTGCGGGCGAGACGCCCGCTCTCCTCAGGACAGCAGGTCGAGAATCGCGCGCAGCTCCTTCTTCACCGCCGAAAGATCTCGCTTCGACAGAGGTGCAGCGCTCGGTTGGGCTGCAGGCTCCGCCATCTCCGTCTCTAGCTTCTTCTTTGCCCCCGCGATCGTGAATCCTTCCGAATACAGGAGCTGCTTGATTCGCAGAATGATGTCGATCTCGCGCCGTGTGTACAGCCGTTGTCCGCCGCCGCTCTTGTTCGGCGCGAGCGGCGGAAACTCCGTCTCCCAATAGCGCAGTACGTACGGCTGCACATCCGCCAGGCGGCAGACCTCACCGATCTTGTAAAGCTCCTTCTCAGAAGGCACGTACTGATTATAGGGGGCGTTAGAAAATCACATTCGGCGTTGGCGGAATCGTCGACGACCGCTCACCCTGATGAACCCGCTCGATCACCATCTCCGGGTGCTCGTGCCGGAACGACTCGACGATGTAGCAGCGCCGGCATACCGGCTGTGCCAGCGACAGGAAGTCGGGCACGTTTTCCGGCGGGACTGCGTTCCACTCGATCACGTCCCCTTCACGTGTCAGTAGCGCAGCCGCCTCGTCGATCACGAGCTTGCAGTAGTGACAACGCTTGCCGGCGAACCAGAGCTGCACGATCGCCTGCAGCGCCGTTCGCTCCGGCGACTCTTCAATCTGACAAACGCAGGCCTGCGCGCAGCTCTCTTTTTCGGGCCAACGCGAGCAGGTCTTCAACTTGAGATCCGCTTCGCCGCTGAGTGCTGCCCATTTCGCGGCGCGGAGTGCGTCGACCTTTACTGCCGCCGGCTGGTAGTTCTCCGGGCAGACGATGAGCCGCACGCCGCGGAATCGAAACCATGTCCGCAGAAACTCACCGAAGAATACATAAACGGCAATCGCGAGTAGCGCGAAGCCGAGTGTCGACCAGATGAGCGGGATGGGCATGACACACCTCCAACTCACATGGTCGGCCTTGATCCAGACATGACGCCGTGAAGGTCCGCACATGGGAATGTGTCGCCGGGTCACAACGAGGCGTGCGTTGTGTCGCTGCCACGATTTGTCGTGACGCGCATCGTCGCACGATCACGATGGTCGCGTGGCCCGCTCGACCTCAGGAGTGGCGATGAACAAACGACCGAACGACACGATCGCGGCCCATCTCGAACGAAGCGGTGTAAACCGGCGCGACTTCCTCTCTTTCTGCGGAAAGCTGATGGTCGTCGCCCCTTTCGGCCTGGCCATCACGGACCATCTCAGTCCTGAAGCAGTGGCCGCCGAAGTCGGAGCGATCAAGCGGCCATCGGTCATCTGGCTGCACTTTCAGGAATGCACCGGCTGCACCGAAACGCTTCTCCGCACGTCCGAGCCCGATCTCGCGGATCTCTTGTTCAACGTGATCTCGCTCGACTATCACGAGACCGTGATGGCCGCCGCCGGCAAGGATGCCGAGGCCGCGTTGCAGGACGCGATGAAAGCGAATGACGGGAAGTTCATCTGCGTCGTTGAAGGTGCAATCCCGACGAAGAATGATGGCAGTTACCTCTACATCGGCGGCAAAAAGGGGAAAGACATTCTCGCGGAGGTCACGAGCCGCGCGGCAGCAGTCGTGTCGATGGGCTCGTGCGCGTCGTGGGGCGGCGTCGCATCCGCCGGCGACAATCCGACGGGCGCCGTCGGCGCGATTGAGCTGATCAAGAACAAACCGGTCGTCAATCTCCCCGGCTGCCCGCCGAATCCGTACACGTTCCTCGCCGTCGCGCTGCAAGTCGCGAAGACCGGCAAGCCGCCCGCACTCGATGCGCTCGCGCGCCCCAAGTTCGCGTACGACAGGCTGATTCATGATCACTGCCCGCGCCGCGCACATTTCGACGCAGGCCGCTTCGCCAAAGCGTTTGGCGACGACGGTCACCGGCAGGGCTGGTGTCTCTACCGCCTTGGATGCAAGGGCCCTGTGACGCACGCATCGTGTTCGACACGCAACTTCAACGAGATCGCCGATTGCTGGCCGATCGGCATCGGACATCCATGTTTCGGCTGCACGGAGAAGGGTGTCGGCTTCACGCTGCCGCTGCACGAGACGGCGGCGATCGATCGACCGCTGCCGCCCGACACCTATCCGGAGATTTCGCCCGAGCACAAAGGAATCAGTCCGGTTGCGACAGGACTCGCGGGCGCCATCGCAGGAGCGCTCGTCGTCGGTGGAGTGGTCGGCTCACGCAAGGCCGGAGAGAGCAGCAGCGAGTCGAAGGAGTAGGGCGATGAAAACCGATCGCCGCACACTCTTGAAAGGATTCGCCGCTACCGCTGCGGTGTCAGTTGCGCCCGCCACCGCGGTCGCACGCGAACGCAAGACGGCTGCGCCCGATGCCGTTGGTCTGCTCTACGACGCGACGAAGTGCATCGGCTGCAAGTCGTGCGTCGTCGCGTGCAAAGAAGAAGCGGGACTGCCAGCCGACACTCGCTACGACAAGCTCTATGACGCTCCCGATGGACTCAACGAGTACACGAAAAACGTCATCCAGCTCTACAAGGGCAACCACGAATACTCGTACGTGAAGAAGCAGTGCATGCACTGCATCGATCCCGCGTGCGTCGGAGCGTGCATGCTCGGCGCGCTGAAGAAGGGCGACTACGGCGTCGTCAGCTACAACGTCGATACGTGCATCGGCTGCCGCTATTGCGAAGTCGCATGCCCGTTCAACGTTCCGAAGTTCGAGTGGGCAAAGGCGACGCCGAAGATCGTGAAGTGCGAGCTCTGTAAGGAGCGGCTCGCGAAAGGGCAGCAACCGGCGTGTACGGATGTCTGTCCCGCGAAGGCGGTGATCTTCGGCAAGCGCGCCGATCTCCTGGCCGAGGCGCATGCGCGCATCAAGTCACAGCCGAACAAGTATGTGCCGAAGGTGTACGGCGAAGAGGAGCTCGGTGGCACGCAGGTGCTCTATCTCTCGCACGTGCCGTTCGAGAAGCTCGGCTTCCGCTTCGATGACACGCGCGCGGTGCCCGATGTGCAGCAGACCGTGCAGCACGGCATCTATCAGGGCTTCGTCGCACCGATCGCGCTCTATTCGATCCTCGGCGCCGTGATCTTCCGCAACCGCAAGAAGTCGAAGGATGAGGAGTGAGACCATGATGACTCGTTCATTCAAAGCACTCCTTGCAATTGCTGCTGCCGGCATCGCGATGATCCTCTGGCGTCTCTACGCCGGACTCGGTGCGACGACCGCGATGTCGGATGGCTATCCGTGGGGCATCTGGATCGCGTTCGATGTCGTGACAGGCACGGCACTGGCCTGTGGCGGTTACGCGGTTGCGATCCTCGTCTACATCCTCAACCGCGGGAAATATCACCCGCTGATTCGTCCCGCGATTCTGACGAGTGCGCTCGGCTACTCGATTGCGGGATTGTCGGTGGTGCTCGACATCGGCCGCTGGTGGAGCGTCTGGAAAGTTCCTCTGTACGTCGGCCGCTGGAACGGGAACTCGGTGTTGCTCGAGGTCGCGATCTGCATCATGGCGTACACCGTCGTGCTGTGGATCGAGCTCGCGCCGGCGATTCTGGAGAAGTGGCCTGACAGCAGGATTTCCAGGCGCATGTTGCCGCTCCTCGAGAAGTCGCTGATCTGGATCGCGGCGCTCGGCATCGTGCTCCCGACGATGCATCAGTCCTCGCTCGGCAGTCTGATGCTCCTCGGCGGACCGAAGCTGCACCCGTTGTGGAACAGCGCCTTCCTGCCGCTCTTCTATCTCACGACGTGTCTCGCGATGGGTTACTCGATCGTCGTCTTCGAAGCGGCGTTCTCGAACAAGATGAAACAGAGCGCGGAGACGCCGATGCTCGGCGCGCTGCAGAAGATCGCCTCGTGGGCCGTCTTCTTCTTCGTCGTGGCGCGCTTCCTCGACATCGCGTTCCGCGGTCAGGTCGCGAAGATCATGACGTTCGATCTGTACGGAGTGATGTTCTGGATCGAGACCCTGCTCTTCCTCGCGCCGCTCGCGATGATGAAGAGTGATCTGACGTCACTGGTGCGGAGTGCGCTGCTGTTGATCGTGGCCGGCGCGCTGTATCGCTTCGACACCTTCCTCGTCGCTTTCGATCCGGGGCCGGGCTGGCACTACTTCCCGTCCGTTCCGGAGATCTTCATCACGCTGGGTTTGATCGCTCTCGAGCTCGCGGCGTACGTCTTCATCGTCACGACGTTCCCGATCCTCGGCGGCACCGTGCAGCACCAGGAGAACTGAACATGAGCAAGCGCATCACCATCGACCCGATCACGCGAATCGAAGGTCATCTGCGCATCGATGTCGAAGTCGACGGCGGCGAAGTCAAAAAGGCGTGGGCTTCCTCGACGATGTGGCGTGGCATCGAGTCGATGCTCGTCGGCCGAGACCCGCGCGATGCGTGGCTCTTCACGCAGCGCTTCTGCGGCGTCTGCACGACCGTCCATGCGATGGCCTCCGTGCGTGCCGTCGAAGACGCTCTGGAGCTCGAAGTGCCGCCGAACGCGCAGTACATCCGCAACATCATCATGATCGCGCACGCACTGCACGATCATGTCGTGCACTTCTATCAGCTCTCGGCGCTCGATTGGGTCGACGTCACACAGGTGCTGAAGGCGGATCCGGCGAAGGCCGCGTCGATCGCGGAGAGTCTCTCCGATTGGCCGGGCAACTCGAAGGAGCAGATGAAGGCCGTGCAGGACAAGGTCAAAGGCCTGGTTGCCAGCGGCCAGCTCGGCATCTTTGCGCATGGCTATTGGGGACATCCGGCGATGAAGCTGCCGCCGGAGATCAACCTGCTCGCGGTCTCGCACTATCTGCAGGCGCTCGAATATCAGCGTTATGCGAATCAGGTCGTCGCGATTCTCGGCGGCAAGACGCCGCACATTCAGAACGTCGCCGTTGGCGGCGTCGCGAATGCGATCAATCTCGATTCGCCCGCGGCACTCAATCTCGATCGCATCTACAGCATGAAGCCACTGCTCGATAAGGCAATCGCGTTCGTGCAGAAGGTGTACGTGCCCGATGTGTGCGCGGTCGCTGGTCTCTATCCCGAGTGGTTCAGCTACGGCGCGGGTGTGAAGAACTATCTATCGGTGCCCGAGTTCCCGACGGACGGCCACAATACGCAGTTCCTCCTGCCCGGCGGCACGATCATGAACGGCGATCTCTCCACGTACAAGCCGATCAAAGGGCAGCGCGACGAGTACTGGCGCAAGGGTGTCACGGAAGACAGCACGCACGCCTACTACAAGGACGATGGGCCGCTCCATCCGTTCGAAGGAAAGACGAACCCGAACTTCACCGACTTCCAGGACAACGGCAAGTACTCGTGGGTGAAATCGCCGCGCTTCGAAGGGCATCCGATGCAGGTCGGTCCGCTCGCGAATGTGCTGTGCGGTTACGCGGCCGGCAATCCGCTGATGAAGAAGTGGACCGATGCCGCGTTGTCGAATATCTCAGCGATTGCGAAAGTCAAAGCAACGCCGGCGATGCTGCACTCGACGCTCGGCCGTCATGGCGCACGCGCCGTGCGCACCGCGGTCTTCTCCGAGATCGCGCTGCAGCAGTGGCAGGCGCTCGTCGACAACGTCGTGAAGGGTGATACCGCGATCTACTATCCGCCGGAATTTCCGAAGGGGACGATTGAAGGCGTCGGCTTCCACGAGGCGCCGCGCGGAACGCTGTCGCACTGGGTCGTGATCGACAACGGCAAGATCAGGAACTACCAGGCGGTCGTGCCGACGACGTGGAACGCGAGCCCGCGCGATGAGAAGGGCAATGCCGGTCCGTACGAAGCGGCGCTGCTCAACAATCCGGTCGCGAACGCAGAGCATCCGCTCGAAGTGCTGCGCACTGTGCATTCGTTCGACCCGTGCATGGCGTGCGCGGTTCACGTTTTCGATCCGGAGAAGAAACGCCTCGCCCGCGTGAAAGTCCTCGGATGAGCAGACTGGCCATCTTCGGCATCGGCAATGTTCTCGCGCAGGACGACGCGGTCGGACCGACTGTGGTGCACTGGCTGACCAGCCGCTACTCTTTCCCGCCCGACGTCGTCGTCGAAGACCTCGGCACGCCGGCGCTGGAGTTGCCGACACATCTGGCCGATCACGCTCACGTGATTCTCATCGATGCCGTTGCGTCGTCGGATGAAGCGGGAACGGTGAAGCTGTACGACCGTGAAGATTTGATCTCCAACGCGCCGGGTCTGCGGCTCTCGCCGCATGACCCGGCTCTGCAGGACACGCTGCTGATGCTCGAGATCGCCGGTACTTCGCCGGGCGACGTAAAGATGGTGGGTGTCGTGGCGAAGGAGACGGAGATGGCGATCGGGTTGTCGGATGAAGTGCGCGGCGCAATTCCGGCGGCCGCGGCCGCGGTGCTCGAGTTGGCGGAGCGGGCCGGCGTGTTGGCGGAGCCAATCGTGAACAGCGCGCCGACGTCGCCATGGTGGGAAGCGGCGTAGAATCGTCGCACCCGATCATGAAGAAACTTCTACGCCTGGCCGGCGCGTTGCTGCTGCGTGTCCTGATCGTCGTCGCTCTCGCCGTCGTCGCGATGAACGCCTGCTTCGCCACGCGAACAGCGGATGAAATGCAATCGCGCCTCATTGCGGCCGCAGTCGCGGTTGTGTGCATAGGCGTGTATTACCTGTCGGTGAAACTTGCGGCTCGCCCATTCGGCGTGCTGCGCGATGCGATCATCATCGCCGCGATGCTCAGCGTCTGTGCCGTCGCGGTGTGGAACATGATCCTCGCCACCTCGCGTAGCACCGTGAAGAGAACGATGGCCGATATGCGTTCACTCGGCACCGCGATCGACGCGTATAGCGTGGACTTCAACACTTATCCGCAGGCAAAGACACTCGACGAGCTCGCGAGCGTGCTCGAGCCGGTCTACATCAAGCAGATGCCGCGCAAGGACGCGTGGCGTTTTCCCTTCCGCTACGAAGTCCAAGGCAAAGGAAAGGACGCGACGTACTACATCGGCAGCAGCGGCGCGGGCGGCAAGTGGGAAAAGCCGCATCTCGCGGACTACACGCCACACAAGAACGAGTCCGCGGCCGGAGACATCGTCTTCCACAACGGAGAGTTCGTCACCTCACCGATGGGGCAGTAGTTTCGCGCCGCGTGATCACGATCACAACGATCCGTATCACTCAGCATCCCGTCTGAAGTGCCAACCGCCTACCTTTTGCGTCACGAGGTCATGTGATGGCACTCGAGGGGCGTCGAATTCAAATTCGTGGGATCGTTCAGGGCGTTGGCTTTCGCCCGTTCGTCTACCAGCGCGCCCGACACGATGGCATCACGGGCCGGGTTCGGAACGATTCGGCGGGTGTCGTCATCGAGGCCTTCGGGGAGGCAGGCACGCTCTCTTCATTCATCGAAGAGATCGGACATGACGCCCCTCCCGCTGCGCGCGTGCGCGAGATCGAATGGGTGAACATTCCCTACGAACGCGCCGAAGGATTCGCCATCGCGGATAGCAGCGAAGCAGACGTTCGCACCGTTTCGATTCCGGCCGACCTCGCGACTTGCGATCGTTGCCTGCGCGAGGTCTTTGATCCGCTCGACCGGCGTTATCGCTATCCGTTCACGAACTGCACGAACTGCGGTCCGCGCTACACGATCGCGCAGGACATCCCGTATGACAGGCAACACACGACGATGGCGAAGTTCGCGATGTGTCCCGATTGCCGGCGGGAGTACGAAGATCCGGACGACCGTCGTTTCCACGCGCAGCCGAACGCCTGTCCGCAGTGCGGCCCGAAGCTTTCCGCCGTCACGCCCAAAGGGCGTGTGATCGATACGAATGACGCGATCGCATTTGCCGCGCGCACGCTTCGCGCGCAGTTCATCGTCGCCGTCAAAGGTCTTGGCGGATTCCACCTTGCATGTGATGCGACTTCAGAAATCGCGGTGCAGCGTCTGCGAGAACGCAAGCACCGCGAGGCAAAACCGCTCGCGGTGATGGTGCGAGACATCGCCGAGGCAGAGCGGATCTCCCTCCTTGGCGAGCGGGAGCGCCGGCTCCTCACCTCCGTCGAACGCCCCGTTGTTCTCGTTCGAAGAAGAACCGGTGCCCCCCTCGCACTTTCGATCGCGGAAGACAATCCGCTCGTCGGACTCTTCCTCCCCTACACACCGCTGCACCATCTTCTGCTCGCGGAAGTCGGGAAGCCGCTGGTCATGACCTCGGGCAATCTTTCCGACGAGCCGATGGCGATTCGCAATGACGAGGCGCTGTCGAAGCTCGGAGAGATCGCCGACTTGTTCCTGATGCACGACCGCGAGATCGAGCAGCGCGTCGACGACTCCGTCGTGCGCGTGATCGACGATCGCCCCATCGTGCTTCGGCGGGCGCGCGGCTACGTGCCGCGCGGGATTCACCTGCAGCACTCGTTCAACGAGCCAACCCTGGCGGTCGGCGCGCAGTTGAAGAACACGATCTGCATCGGCGCTGGACGCACGGCATTTCTCGGCCAGCACATCGGCGATCTCGAGACCGTCGACACGCTGAAAGCATTCGAGCAGTCGATCGAGAAGATGAAGGTGTTCGTCGGAATCGAACCCCGCATCGTCGCGCACGATCTGCATCCCGATTACTTCTCGACGCGCTACGCACAGACGATTCCCAACATCACGCTGGTCGGCGTGCAGCATCATCACGCGCACATTGCCGCGGTGATGGCGGAGCACTCACTCGACTCGCCGGTCATCGGGGTTGCGTACGACGGCACCGGCTTCGGACTCGACGGCACCTCGTGGGGCGGCGAGATCATGATCGCCGGTTACACGAAGTTCCGCCGCATCGCGTCGTTCCGTCCGATTCCGCTCGCCGGTGGCGACCTGGCGATCCGGCAGGTGTGGCGCATCGCGCTCGCGCTCCTCGACGACGCGTTCGACGGAGAGCCGCCGCTCGAATTGATTCCGTTGTTCCATGGAGCGCCGCATCACGTCGAGTCCGTGCGCCGGATGATCGCGCATGGTGTCAACGCCCCGCTTGCGCGCGGCGTCGGGCGCTATTTCGACGCGCTCGGCTCGCTCGTGCTCGATGTGCCCGAGGCGAGGTACGAGGGCGACGTGGCGATGCGGTGGAATCTCATCGCCGATCCCAATGAGGAGGGCCGCTACCCGGCCGTGATTCGCGAAGGGCGTGAGCCGTGGGAGATCGACATGCGCCCGATGGTGAAGGCTGCGGTGGAAGATCTCATCGCCGGCCGCAGCGCCGCGACGATCTCCGCGCGATTCCACAACACGCTCGCCGCGACGACCATCGAACTGGTGCAAGCGGCCGACGCCGACATGCCCGTCGTGCTCAGCGGTGGTTGCTTCCAGAACGCGCGTCTCGCCGAGTCGATCATTCATGCGCTTCGCGATCAGCAGCGCGTCTTCATGGGACGCGATGTGCCTCCGGGCGACGGAGGTGTCGCGCTTGGCCAGGCTGTCATCGCCAACGCGGTTGCCCAGACGACGGAGGAGCTCACATGTGTCTCGGTGTCCCAGGCAAAGTAGTCGAGATCGCAGGCAGTATGGCCACGGTCGACTTCTGGGGCGTGCGCCGCCAGGTTTGCCTCGACATCGTTGATGAGCCCGTTTCCGTAGGCGACTACATTCTCAATCACGTCGGCTTCGCGATCCGCCGCATTCCCACGGAATCGATCGACGAGACGCTCGCGCTTTACGAGACGCTGCTCGCCGAGCGCGATGAGAACGATCCGATGGCCGCGGATGTCCTCGGCGAGATCGAGGCGGCGCGTTCATGACGACCAGGCGCGTCTCCGGTGGAGCGACAGGCGCCTCGCCTGTCGGCTCGGTGGACAGGCGAGGGCGCCTGTCCCCACACAATGAGTTGCAATTCCGCGATCCGGAGCTCGCGAAGCAACTCGCGCATCAGCTCGAAGTGCTGATGGACGAGATCGGCCGTGACGTTTCGGTCATGCACGTTTGCGGCAGCCACGAGCAGGCGATCGCGAAGTTCGGACTCCGCTCGCTCTTTCCGAAGCGGCTGACCGTGATGATGGGGCCGGGGTGTCCGGTCTGCGTGACCGATGTGCCGGAAGTGGATGAGGGCGTGCTGCTCGCAGAGCAGCCGAACGTACACATCGCGACGTACGGCGACATGTTGAAAGTTCCGGGGACGGTGCGGTCGCTCGCCGATGCGCAGGCGCAGGGCGCACGGATCCACATCATCTACGGACCGTCGCAGGCGGTGGAGCTCGCGAAGACGATCGACGGTGAAGTCGTCTTCTTCGCAACGGGATTCGAGACGACAGCGGTCGCGACTGCCGCGATCCTGCTCGGCAATCCGCCGGAAAACTTCTCCGTGCTCTCCGCACACAAGTACATCCCGCCGGTCATGGAGATCGTGGCGGAGATGCCGGACACGAAGATCGAAGGCTTCCTCGCCGCGGGACACGCTGCTGCAATCACGGGTTGGGGAGTCTTCGAGGAATTCGTGCAGCGTCACTCGCAGCCGGTCGTGGTGGCGGGGTTCGAACCGCTCGACATTCTCGCGGGACTCGTCGAGCTCGTGACGCTGATTCGCGATGGAGAGCGAAGAGTCGTGAACACGTTTCCGCGCTGCGTAACGAAGGAAGGCAATCTGCCTGGGCAGGAGCAACTGTGGCGTGTGTTTCGTCCTATCGGTGGGCGCTGGCGCGGCATCGCGCATGTACCGAACGGCAATCTCCGGCTACGCGACGAGTTTGCGAAATGGGATGCACGCAAGCGCTTCACGATTGATCTGCGGTCGCTGTGGGACTTTGCCCCGCCGCAGATGGCGAATCAGTGCATCTGCGGCGACATCATGGCCGGCATTCGCAATCCGGTCGATTGCCGCCTGTTCAACAAAGAGTGCGTGCCAGAGACGCCCGTCGGCGCGTGCATGGTCTCGAACGAAGGCACGTGCAAGATCTGGCATCTCTACGGCGGCATTCCGGATCTCTCGGTGGAGCGACAGGCGCCCTCGCCTGTCGAACGGTCATGAGCGGCAGGATTCTCCTCAAGCAGGGTGGCGGCGGCCGCGCGATGCGCCGCCTCATCGAAGACATCTTCATCCGCGACTTCGCTGCAATGCCGTTCGACGGCATCGGTCCCGCGGCGATGGACGACGGCGCCTGCATTCCGTTCGGCAACGAATGGTTAGTCATCACGACGGATTCGCACGTCGTGCACCCGATCTTCTTTCCCGGCGGCGACATCGGCCGCATCTCGATCAGCGGTACCGTCAACGATCTCGCCATGATGGGCGCGACGCGGATCCTCGGGCTCACGTGCGGCGTGATTCTCGAGGAAGGTTTTCCCATCGAAGACCTCGAGATGATTCAGCGCTCGATGGTCGCGACGTGTAAAGAGGCGGGAGCGGTCGTCATCACGGGAGACACGAAGGTGATGGGCCGCGGCGAAGTCGACGGCATCGTCATCAACACGACGGGCATCGGCCTGACGAAGCGTCCGATTCGCGACAACGGACTGAGAGCGGGCGACAAGATCATCGTGACGGGCACGATCGGCGATCACGGACTGGCGGTCATGTCGATCCGTCATTCGCTTGGGCTCGAGAGCGACCTCTCTTCAGATGTTGCGCCGTTGAACGATCTCATCGCGACCGTGCTCGAAGCGGCGCCGGATGCGATCACCGCGATGAAGGATCCGACGCGCGGTGGACTCGCGAGTGCGCTGCACGAAATGGCTGCGAAATCGAACACCGGCATCGTGCTCGAAGAACGCCGCGTTCCAATGACGGAGGCCGTCCGCGCTGCCGGCGAAGTTCTCGGCATCGATCCTCTGCATGTCGCGAATGAAGGAAAAGCCGTGATGGGTGTGCGCGAAGAGGATGCCGGGCGTGTACTCGAGATCATTCGCGCTCATTCGCGCGGACGCGATGCCGCGATCATCGGCACGGTCACGAGCGAGCGTACAGGTTCGATCATCCTCGACACCGGATTTGGAAGGAGACTGCTGGCTGAGCCCGATGGCGAGCCGCTGCCCAGAATATGCTGAACGGATTCAACACCACTCGCGTGGCCATCCTCTGCTCGAAGCAGGCTCCTGGGCTCGTTGACTTGCTGCGTCATCCGCAGCGAGACAAACTCTTCGAGATCGCCTGCGTCATCTCGACCGAGCGACACTTCGCGGAGCACGATCGCATCGAGGCCGCCGGCGTGCCCGTGCTGCTTCATCCGATCGAAAGTTGGAAAGCGATGGAGGTGCGGCGCGAGTACGACGCGATCACAGCGGAGATGCTCCACGCGCTCAACGTCGACGTTGTCGTTCTCCTCGGCTACGTCTACATCCTCACCGACGCAATGTTGTGTGCGTTTCACGATCGCATCTTCAACATTCACGACAGCGATCTGACGCTGCGCGACGTCGAAGGAAAACGCCGCTACGTCGGTCTGCACTCGACGCGCGATGCAATCGTGCAGGGGGAGCACGAAACGCGCAGCAGTCTGCACGTCGTGACGCCGGAGCTCGATGGTGGGCCGGTCCTCTTTCTCAGCGGGGCGTATCCCGTATCGCCGCTCGCCGAAGATGCATGCCGCTGGGGTGCGAGCAACATCGTCCGTTCCTATGCGTATGCTCATCGAGAGTGGATGATGCGCGACTGCTGGGGCGAGCTCGTCGCCCGCGCCCTCGAATACATCTCCGCGGGTTACACAATCGAGGCGAGTGCATGAGTCACATCCGCCTCGAGATCGACGATGCGGTCGGCATCATCACCATCGATCGTAAGGAGCGATTCAACTCGCTCGACGTCGAGACCGCGCGCGATCTGCGCAAGGCAGGATTGCAACTCGCCCGCGCGGACTCCGTGCGGTGTGTCGTGCTCAGAGGCTCACACGGCGTGTTCTGCAGCGGAGCGGATTTGAAATACATCCGCAACGGAGGCGACGAGAAGGATCTGGGTTACCTGAAACCGCGAGTCCGCGAGCCCGAGAGCCCGCGTAACCAGTACGGCGACGTCTTCAAGCAGATCCTCGAATACATCCACTCGACGATCTCCGAAATCCGTCGCGCGCCGAAGCCATTCATCGCGGCCGTTGACGGAGTCGCGGCGGCAGGCGGTCTCGGTCTCGCGATTTGCTGCGATCTCGTGATCGCCAGCGAGCGCTCGACATTCGAGTGGGCCTACGCGAAGACAGGGCTCACCGGCGCCGAGAGCTCGACTTTTTTTCTTCCGCGGCTCGTCGGTCTCCGCCGCGCGTTGGAGCTGCTGCTGCTGAACCCGCGCCTCGATGCGAAGAGCGCGCGTGACATCGGTCTAGTCACCCGCGTCATTGCGAATGAGAGCTTTGATGATGATGTCCTGGCGATCGCGCGGCAACTCGCCGAAGGTCCGGCCGAAGCGCTTGGAATCGCAAAGCAACTGATGAATGAGGCGGCGGGTGTCGATCGTCTCGATCATCATCTCGACCGTGAGCTTGATCACCTCGCGCGGATCGCCAATGGCGCAGCATTCGCCGAAGGCTTGAGCGCGTTCTTCGAGAAACGGCAACCGGACTTCCGCCATGCATGAGTACTCGATCGTGCAGTCGCTCGTCGATTCCGTCGGGCTGGCAATGAGCCCCGGGCCCGAAGGTGTGGTCGTGCGCGTTCACATCGAGATCGGCGATCTATCTGGGGTTGATGTCGGTCTGCTCACCACGGCATACGAGGTGTTTCGCGAGGGGACGTGTTGCGAGCGCGCCGAGCTGCTCATCGATCGTGTTTCCACGCAGTGGGTTTGTTCCGCGTGCGACGAGCCGATCGCCACGGGCGCCGTTCTTCAATGTCTACGTTGTCACGAGCCGGCGCGGCTCGCCGCGGGCGACGAAATCGTGCTTCGTCAAATCGAGCTGGAGGTTGTCTGATGTGCCAGGACTGCGGATGCGGTGATCCGGAAGTCGTCCCCTTGAACGTGCAGAAGAAAATTCTCGCGCGTAACGACAGTACCGCCGAGCACAATCGCGAACACTTCCTCGGCGATGGCGTGCTCGCGGTGAATTTGATGGGCTCACCCGGCGCCGGCAAGACCGCGATTCTCGAGGCGGCGGCGCGCGTGGCGAAGAAACCGAAGAAGATCGCCGCGATCGCGGGCGACCTCGCAACCGAGAACGATGCGAACCGGCTGATCGCAGCAGGCATCCGTTCGAAAGCGATTCAGACCGGCCAGGCGTGCCATCTCGACGCGAATCTCGTTCATCGCTCGCTGCATCAATTCGATTTGGAAGGCGTCGAGTATCTCTTCATCGAGAACGTCGGCAATCTCGTCTGCCCCGCCGTCTACGACCTCGGCCAGTCGCTCAATGTCGTTGCGCTGTCGATTACGGAAGGCGAAGACAAGCCGCTGAAGTATCCGACCATGTTCGCGAAGGCGGATCTCGTGCTGCTCACGAAGGCGGATCTCCTTCCGCATCTGCCCTTCGTCAACGTGAAGGCGATCATGGAGGCGCTCGAGCGTGTCATGCCGTCGCCGCGTGTGATTTCGATGTCGGCCCGGACGGGACTCGGTGTCGAAGCATTTCTCCGCTGGCTCGAAGCGGCGCGCGCCGAGGCGCTGGAGAAGTTCGAGGCGTACGCGTGATGACGTCCGGCGCTGTCGCTGCGCTGACGATGACCGCGGCGGTCATCGGCTCGGTGCACACGCTGGCGCCGGATCATTGGGTGCCGTTCGCGGCGCTGGCGCGAGCGCGCGGATGGTCTCCGATGCGGACCGCGCGCACGACCTTTCTCTGCGGCTTCGGACATTTGACGATTTCCGCAGCGCTTGGAATTGCGGCGCTGGTCACCGGTCTGAAGGCGATGCACGCGATTGGCTCGAGCCTCGAGTCGCACGCAACGCTGCTGCTCATCGCGTTCGGATTCGTATACATGCTGTGGGGTTTCTGGCGGAGCAATGTGCATGCGCATCGACACAAAGGTACGCTGAGCGAGTGGGGTTTGTTCGTCGTCTTCTCCGCGGATCCGTGTGTCGCGATCATTCCGATGATCATGGCCGCCGCGCCGGGCGGATGGGTGGTCGTTGCGATCGTGACTCTCGCATACGAGGTGGCGACGATCGCGACAATGACGATTCTTGCGACGGGATTGCTGCATGGCGTGAAGCGGATGACGCTGCACTGGGCCGATCACTACGGTGACGCGATCGCCGGCGCGGTGATCGTGTTCACCGGCGTCGCCATGGCCGTTTTGGGGTGGTAGCGGAGAGCAGGCAGCAGACAGCAGACAGCAGACAGCAGGCAGCAGACAGCAGGCCCAGTTCCCCTCGCCCCGCTCCGCGGGGAGAGGGGCAGGGGTGAGGGGTTGTGGCAAGCTGCGAGCATGCAAGTCCTCCTCTTTGGCACTACAGGCATGGTCGGTCAAGGTGTTCTGCGCGAATGCCTGCTCGACGATCGCGTCACGCGTGTGGTGAGCGCAGGGCGCAGCAAGGTTGATGAGACACACGCCAAACTCACGCAACTCGTCGAGAAGGATCTCTTCAACATTCAAGCAGACCTCAGAGGTTTCGACGCCTGCTTCTTCAGCCTCGGCCTCACATCCGCGGGGATGACCGAGGACGCGTATCGCAAGCTCACGTATGAACTCACGATCGCGATTGCGAACAAAGTCATCAATCCGAAGATGACGTTCTGCTTCGTCTCCGGTGCGGGCACTGACAGCACGGAGCGCGGACGGACGATGTGGGCGCGCGTGAAAGGCGCAGCCGAGAACGCGCTGCTGAACATGCCGTTCAAAGCGGCGTACATGTTCCGCCCCGCGTTCATCATCCCGATGCACGGCATCGAGTCGCGCACGAAGTCGTACCGGATCTTCTACAAGATCACGCGTCCGCTGTTCCCGTTGATGCGGAAGTTTCCGAAGTACGTCACAACGACCGAGCAGATCGGAAAAGCGATGATCACGGCCGCCAGCAACGGCGCACCGAAGCGTGTGCTCGAGAGCGCTGATATCAACGCGCTGCGCTAGCGCTGCGTTCGACGTGCATGTGCGGACGAGGCGTCCGCACTCCACTTGCCCTCGATCTCCGCGTGCAGTCCGACCGCCGCCTCGTACACCTCGTCGACGCTGATGTCACGCATGCACTGGTGATGTCCCAGCGGGCACTCGCGTGCGTAGCATGGTGCGCAGGACAGCGGCTTGCGCAGCACGCGCGTCGCGCCGGGAATCACGGTGCGTGCCGGATCGGTCGGGCCGAAGATCGAGACGGACGGTACGGCGAGCGCGGCGGCGAGATGCAGCGGCCCGCTGTCGTTCGTGATGATGATGGAGCAGTGCGAGATTGCCGCTGCGAGGTCGAGCACGTCACCATCGCCGCCGATCACGGGGATGCGATTGCACGTCGCGGAGATCGTCTCCGCCTGCACGCGCTCGCCGGGACTCGTCAGGAGTACGACATTGCAGCCGTCGTTGTGCAGACGCTCCGCGACTTCGCAGTAGCGATCATCACCCCAATGCTTCGCGCGGCCATACAAGCCGCCGGCATGGATGCCGAAGAGCGGGCGATCGAGCTTGATTCCGAGCTGACGCAGGCGGCGGCGCGCCTTGTCCCGCGTTGCGGAGGCGAGGGTCATCGACGGAATCTCGTCGACGACGCGCGGAGCGTTCAGCGCGGCGAGGAGTCCGGCATAGTCGTCGAGTTGATGTCCGCGCGTGCCACACGCGACGCGGTGATTGAGGAGCAGCGAGCGGCAGTCGGTCGAGTATCCCCAGCGCTCCTTGATGCCGGCAGCGAAGGTGACCATCGCGGCGCGAAACGAATTCGGAAGAATGACCGCGCGACGGAACTTGCCGCCGCGCCGCAGCGACTCGATCCGCGAGCGTGTCGAGCCGTTCCACGGAATCACCTTGCGGAAGATTCCCGACGATGCGAGCAGCGGTGCGACATTCTCCGGCGCCGCCACCGCAATGCCGCCTTCTCCGCGAAAGCGATGTTGCAGCGCGCGGAACGTCGGTAATGCCAGGATGTTGTCGCCAACCCAGTTGAGACCGATGACTACTGTTTCCGGACCGTTCATGCCGTTGCCTCGCCCGTCCCTTTCCAGCGATCGTGCATCCACAACCAAAGTTCTGGGCAGGCGGCGATGCGGCGAGAGATCACCTCGTTGATGCGGGTTGTCAGCGCCACGGGCTCTCTCTCGTCCTCACTCAGTTGGTCGACACGAATCGGCTCTTCAAACTCGAGACGATGTCTCGCACCATCCGGAATGCAAAAAGCGAACACAATTGTAGAGCCGTACTTCGCGGCCATCTTCGCCGGGGCGTCCGTCGTCCACGCGGGGCGGCCGAGGAATGGCACTTTGATGCCTTCGCGGGGGAGCACGGCCTGATCGGGCAGCAGCACGACGACCGCATTCTCCGCGAGACTCTTCAACAGGAATCGCGCTGCCTTGCGGCGATCGACGACCTGCGCTCCGGTCTTCGCGCGGAAGTTCGCCAGGTCTTCTTCGAGCATGCTGTTGTCGAGACGGCGTGCGACGGTGCGCACGTTGTCGACGTGCGCCATCAGCGCCAGGCCGCCAATCTCCCATCCGCCGAAGTGGCCGCTCATGAGCAGTGTTCCCTTCCCGCGTGCACGCGCATCGTGCAGAAGCTCCTGGTGCACGAACTCGCAGCGGGCGGCGATCTCTTCGAGCGGCATCGATTGGACTTTCAGATAGAGCAGTACCTCGCGGCCGAAGTGTTTCCAGCAGCGATCGAGGATTTGACGCAACTCGGGGTCGGGACGTTCGGGAAAGGCCGCGCGGAGGTTGCGTATGCCGAGGCGGTCGCGGCTGCGGAGAACTTTGGAGGCAAGCCCGCCGACGCGCGTTCCCCAGCGGAGGAGGGAGTCATCGGACATCGCACCGACCGCGCGGAGAAGAATGCGGTAGAGGCGGTACTCGATCCGGGTCTGGAGTCTGGACTTCTTGCTCATCGCCCCAACGAATGGAGAATCGCCGCGATCACCTCTTCGCCGACCTCCATCTCGATTTGCAGCGCCATGATGTCATCGGCCGGACCGATCTTCACCGCGTCTTTTTCGGTCGTGGCGATCAGTTCTGCTCCGCGGGCCGCGTTTCGGATCGCGCGAAGGTCGGCGAGCGTGTAGAGGTGATGATCGGGAAACTCGCGGGTCCCAACCACGTTCGCGCCAATGGTGCGCAGCGTGTCGAAGAACTGCTGATTGTTCGCGAGCGCGGCGAACGCAAAGACGCGCTTGCCGGCGAACGCGCCACCGTTGACGATGCGAAGCGTTCGCTCCAGCACGATGTCGGCATCGCGCAGAGACGCGATCCCTTCACGATAGAACCGGGCCGGCGCTTCGATGACGATGTTGCAGTCGCGATGCAGCTGGAGATGCTGGAACCCGTCGTCGAGCAAAAATACGTCAGCGGAATAATGCAGCCCATTTTCGTAGCGATTCGGTCCGACAATAACGTCGATATTTTTCGACTTGATTAAAACCGGCTCGTCGCCGAATCGCTCGCTGTCGAGACTCGTGACCGGGCCCTGCTCCTGCCCTTTTCGGCCGTAGCCGCGTGTGAGCACGGCCACCCGCAGTCCACGCTTCTGAAGCGCATGTGCGATCGCGATCGTCGCCGGAGTCTTCCCGCTGCCGCCGATCGCGCGGTTGCCGATCGAGACCACGGGCACCGGCAGCCGCTTCGGGTTCAGAATGCCGGCGCGATAGAGCCCGCGGCGCAGGCGATTGATCCCGCGATACGACAGCTCGGCAACTTTCAGCAGAGGATTCACGCGAGCAGCTCGACGATCCGCCGCGCCGTGCGCGCCGACGCGCCGCGGTTCTGCAGGACGGCGAGCCGCGCTCGTTCGCCCCATTCGCGCCGCGTCGTCTCCTCCCGAAACATCTTCTGCGCAAACGCGAAGACTTCGGCAGCCGACTCGACCTGCTTCGCGGCTTCATGATCGAGAAACACCTGCGCGATCTCGCGGAAGTTCGTCATCGACGGCCCGAAGCAGACCGGTACACCGGCGGCCGCCGGCTCGATCGGATTGTGTCCACCGACCGGGACGAGCGATCCGCCCACGAACGCGACGGTCGCGAAGCGGTAGATCTTCGCGAGCTCGCCGAAGGTGTCGAGGAGCAGGACCTCGGCTTCCGTGGCGGCGTCGAGCTCGCTGCGCCGGATCTGTCGCAGCGAAGTCGTCGCCAGTAGATTTGCCACCGCTTCGAATCTCTCAGGCTTGCGCGGCGCGATGATCGCGAATGCATCCATCTCGCGAATGAAGCGCTCGAGCTCGGGGACCAGCAGCTCGTCTTCGCCTTCGATCGTGGAGCCCAAAACGATGACGTGCCGCCCGCGGATCATGGCGGTGAGCTCCGCGGCGACTTCGAGCGGCGCAACATCGGGCTCGTAGTCGAACTTCACGTTCCCGGAAGTCTCGACGATCGGTGCCGGTGCGCCGATCGCGATGAAGCGCTGACGGTCCGTCTCTTCGCGTGCGAGCACGCGATCGTAGCGGCCCAGGATGGTGGCGAGCAGTGGTCGCAATGCGCGATAGCGCGGGAACGAGCGATCCGAAATTCTCCCGTTCGCGAGCACGAGCCCGAGGCCACGCTCTTTCGCGAGGCGGGTGACGTTGGGCCAGATCTCCGTCTCCATCGTTGCGAACGCGCGCGGCTGATGATGATCGAGAAAGCGCCGCACTGCGAAGCTGAAGTCGAACGGAAAGTACGTGATCGTCGCACTGGGATAAAGCCGCCGCGCCTGTGCCTGTCCGGTGATCGTCGTGGTCGTGAACGCGATCGTGGTTTCCGGCCGCTGCTTCAGGATCTCGGCAACGACCGGCCGCGCGGCGATCGTCTCGCCGACGGAGACCGCATGAATCCAGAGATCATGCGGCGCTCGCTGCGAGCGATAGAAGCCCATCCGCTCCGAAAAATTCGCCAGGTACTTCCCGCGAAGAAAGCCCAGCAGAAGAAAAAACGGAGCCGTGATGATGAAAACGAGGTAGAGGATGACCTCGTAGACCACGAACATGGTGGGGATGATAGCGGGTCACGCGGATACGCGGGCTCGTGGGGCTCGCGGTGGGGCTCTGGCGAAGATCCACCTCCGGGCCCCTCGGTACCCGCGCGCCCTCCCTTGCACTCCGGCACAACATCTGTATATTGGAAGGACAGATAACACGTGGCCGAAAAAGTCATCGCAGCCGGACTGGTCCTCCCTGATCTGGCGCGAAGCGTCGCTGAAGAACATCTCGAAGAGCTCTCGAAACTGATCGGGACGGCCGGCGGCGAAGTCGTCGCGCGAGTGCTCACGAAACGCCCCTCCCCCGATCCCGCCACGTTCATCGGCAGCGGCAAGGCAGAGGAGCTGAAAGGGATCGTCGAACAGCAGGGCGCAACGCTGATCGTTTTCGACGATGATCTCTCGCCCGCACAGGTCCGCAATCTCGAAAAGGTCACCGGCGTCAAAGTGATCGACCGCAGTGCGCTGATCCTCGACATCTTTGCCGGCCGTGCGCGGAGCCGCGAGGCGCGCACGCAGGTCGAGCTCGCGCAGCTCGAGTACATGCTGCCGCGGTTGACGAGGCAGTGGTCGCACCTCGAGCGGCAGGCGGGCGGCATCGGCACACGCGGCGTCGGTGAGACGCAGCTCGAGCTCGACCGCCGCATCATCCGCACTCGCATTGCGCGATTGAAGGACGAGCTCGAGCACATCGAGCGGACGCGTGTCACGCAGAGAAAATCGCGTTCGGCGGCATTCACCGTCGCGCTCGTCGGCTACACCAATGCCGGCAAGTCGACGCTCTTCAATCGTCTGACGAGCGGCCGGGCCGAAGCGATCGACAAGTTGTTCGCAACGCTCGACTCGAAGTCGCAGCGGATTGCGTACGAAATGCCGCGCGAGACCGTGATCGTCGATACCGTCGGCTTCATTCGCAAACTCCCGCATCACCTCGTCGCGTCGTTCCGGTCGACGATGGAAGAGGCCGTGGCAGCGGATCTCGTGCTGCACGTGATCGATGGTTCACATCCGCAGTTTGAAGAGCAGCAGACCATCGGCGAAACCGTCCTCGCCGATCTCGGGGTCGATCCCGCACGGATCCTCGAGGTCTACAACAAGTTCGATCTGGCCGAGTCGTCGCAGCACTGGTTCCCTGAGCCGCGGCGCAGCAACGCAGTGGCGGCGTCAGCGCTCACAGGACGTGGTGTCGAGCGTCTCCTCGAGATGATTCGCGATCGCGAGTTGATGGGCGGCGCGGTCATGCAACTCGACATTCCGCACGATCAGGCGCGGCTCGCCGCGCGCCTGCACGAAGTCGCCGAGATCTACGAGCAAACGCAGACGGACGAGGGAACGTTGTTCTCCGCCTGGGTTCCTCGCGAGTTCGTGCATCTGTTCGAAGGGTACCTTTCCCCTGTCTATGCTGGCGCGAAGACGCCAGCATCTACGGTTACACCGCGCGAGCCGGAGCCCACGGGCGCAAGCCGCTCGTGATGGCTCAGTGCAGTTCATGCTGACGCGAAGACGCGGCTCCCGATGGGGATGATCCTGCCGGTGTAACCGGAGATCCTGCGTCTTCGCGCAGGATAAACTGCTTCCCCGCGCCGTGTGACGACCGACACATCGCGGCGTGATTCTGCCGACTTATCCCGTCGCACGGCCGACGTTACTCTCCGCATGTGGCAGGCGGACATCTCGTTTCACAACCGGAAGCTTATGATGCGGTTGACCGCAGCATGAAGATCCGCCCTGTCGATCCGAAGGACCGCGACCGGATTCACGAGATCCTGAGAGCGGTCGCGATCTTCACCGAGGATGAGGTGAAGAGCGCGATGGAACTGGTCGATCTTGGTCTCGAGCATCCGGAGCGCGGCGAGTATCTCGTCTCTGTCCTCGACTCACCGGACAGTGGACCCAATCGAACCGTGCAGGGATATGTCTGCTATGGGCCGACGCCGCTGACCGACGGGGTGTTCGACCTTTACTGGATCGCGGTCGATCCACGCAGGCAGGGACAGGGAATCGGTCAATTGCTGCTCCGCTTCGTGGAGAACGAAGTGCGGAGACAGCGCGGACGGATGCTGCTCATCGAGACCTCGTCGAAAGAGACGTATGGCGCGACGCTTCGCTTTTACCACCGGAGCGGATACGAAGAGATCTCGCGCATCAAGGACTTCTACAGAATCGAAGATGACAAGGTCGTGTTCTGCAAGAAGCTCACGCCATGAGTCCCAACCTAACGCTCTACACCTCACTCGCCTTCTACGGCCTCGGGACGCTCGTCGCGCTTGCGTCTCTTTTCGCAAAGGAGCGCCGCCTCCAGCACGCCGGCCTCGTGTTGATGGTGATCGGATTCGTCAGCCACACGATCTGGATCGGAACGATCTGCACGCTGACGGGCCATCCGCCGCTGACGAACCTTCCGGAGACGGTGTCGTTCGTCGCCTGGCTCGTATTCCTCGTCGAGCTCGTGCTCTTCGTGATCTATCGCGTGCATGCGGCATCGTTCTTCGTCTATCCGCTGGTGCTCATCCTTCTGACGATTTCCGCCGCGGTGCGCGAGCCGTTCGCACACTCGCAGAAAGTACTCTCGCGTCTCTTCACCGCACATCTGCTGCTGACCACGACAGGAGTCGCTGCGCTGTTGATCGGACTCGCGTTCGGACTCCTCGCACATTTGCAGGACCGCGCCTTGAAGTCGAAAACGCGCGGACGTTTGTGGGAGTGGATCCCGAGTCTCACAGTCTGCAAGGACGTCAGCTATCGGGCGCTATCGATCGGCTTCAGCGTCTACACCCTCGGGCTCCTCACCGGCGTGCTCTGGTCGTACAAGACGACTGCGGGAATCGTCGCGATGCGGACGAAGGAAATCGGAGCGATCGTCGCCTGGGTGCTCTTCGCGATCGTCCTGCAGTCGTACATCAGCGGCACGTATCGCACGCGCCGCACGATGCTGACCGGTGCCGCCGCGCTGATAGCGATCGTGGTGGCGATGTTGGGGATTCACCATGTGTAAGGCAGCAGACAGCAGGCAGCAGACGGCAGAAGTTGGCGGGTTCCCCCTGCTGTCGGTTGCCTGCTGCCTGCTGCCTGCCAAGGGGGCGTCATGCCTCTGATGCTCGTCGGCTTGAACCATCGCACGGCGCCGGTCGACGTTCGCGAGCGTCTTTCGATGGATGAGCGGAAGATGCCGGAGATTCTGCAGTCGCTCGTCGACCACGGCGCACTGCACGGCGCGGCGATCGTCTCGACGTGCAACCGTGTCGAGGTCGTGATCTCGGCGCCGAGCGAAGATGTCATCGAGCGCATCGTCGACTGGATGTCGGCACGCGCCGGCGCTGCCCGCACGGAGCTCGAAAAGCATCTCTACATCCTTCGCTACGGCGACGTAGTGAAGCATCTCTTCCGCGTCTGCGCCGGTCTCGACTCGATGATCCTCGGCGAGCCGCAGATCGGCGGACAGGTGCGCAAGGCGTTTCAGCTCGCGCATGACGGCAACACGCTCGATGCGCTGCTCACGCAACTTTTCGAACAGACGATGCGCGTGGCGAAGAAAGTGCGGACGGACACCGGGATCGGCGAGCACGCCGTGTCGGTGCCCTATGCCTCGGTCGAGCTCGCGAAGAAGATCTTCGGTCAGCTCGAAGGCCTGCGCGTGCTGCTGCTCGGCGCCGGCGACATGGGCGAGCTGACCGCCGAGCATCTGCACGGACAGAACGTGAAGCAGGTCTTCGTTGCGAACCGTTCGTTCGAACGAGCCGTGGAGCTCGCCGCACGTTTCGAGGGGCTCGCGGTGCAGTTCAACTCGATCGATGAGCACCTCGCGTCATGCGACATCGTCATCGCGTCGACTTCCGCGCCGCACTTCGTGATCGAGACCGACCAGGTGGAGCGCGCACTTGCCTCGCGCAAACGCCGCAACCTCTTCCTCATCGATCTTTCGGTCCCGCGCAACATCAATCCCGACATCGCGTCGATCGACGGCGCGTATCTCTACAACGTCGACGACCTGCAGCAGGTTGCCGATGCGAATCGCGAGCTGCGCCAGAAAAAAGCGCAGCAGGCGGAAGAGATCATCGACCGCGAGGTCGAGTCCTTTCGCAAGCGGCTCGTGGCGCAGGATGCGGTGCCGACGATCCTCGAATTGCAGGGACGGCTCGAGACCATCCGCAGCGCGGAGCTCGAGAAGTGTCTGCGCAAGATGGGACCGATCAGTGCCGAGCAGCGCGCCGCGGTCGAGCAACTCTCGTCGCAGATGATCAACAAGATCCTCCACTACCCGATCCTGCAGCTGAAAGACGCAACCGACGAGCCGCAGGAGAGAGAGTCACTCCGGAACACGATCCGGAAGATCTTCGGACTGGGCTCATGACGACAGTAAGAATCGGAACTCGAGGCAGCCAGCTCGCGCTCTGGCAGGCGAATCGCGTCGCGGAACTTCTTCGCGAAAAGGGTCACGCACCCCAGCTCGTGATCATGAAGACGACGGGCGACACACGCCACGACGTATCGCTGGCGACGATTGGCGGCAAGGGACTCTTCATCAAGGAGCTCGAAGAAGCGCTCGAGCGCGGCTCGATCGACATCGCAGTCCACAGTTTGAAGGACGTTCCGTCGATCATTCCTGCGCAGTTCACGCTCGCCGGATTTCTCGAGCGTGCGGATCCGCGCGACGCGTGGGTGCATCCCAAGAATGAAGCGCTGGCCGAAATGCCCGAAGGGGCAATCATCGGCACCAGTGCGCCGCGCCGCCGCGCGCAGCTTCGCTCACTCTTTCCCCACCTGAGGATCGAAGACATTCGCGGCAACGTCGACACCCGCATCAACAAAGCGCGGGATGGAAAGTACAACGGCATCATCCTCGCGAGCGCGGGCCTCACGCGTCTCGGCCGCGCGGGGGAGATCACGAGCTACTTCTCGACCGAGGAGCTGTTGCCCGCGGCAGGACAGGGCATCGTCGCGATGGAGACGCTCGCATCGAATGTGAGCGCGATCAGCATCGCGCGCTCGATCACGCACGAACCGAGCGCCTACGCGGCAGTGACCGAGCGCGGCGTGCTGCAGAAGTTCGGCGAGCAGCTCGATTGCTACTCGTGCGTCGCCGTGCATGTGGCGAACGGCTCGATCCGCGCCTTCTTCTCCGACTACGAAGGCACGCGTCCGATTCGAGTGACCGGAACCTCGGTTGATGAAGTGTACGGACAGTTGATTGCGCAGGGCGCATCCGAAGTACTGAAGGCAACCACATGAAAGAAACCACAGGCAAAGTCTTTCTGGTCGGCGCGGGCCCGGGCGATCCCGGCCTCCTCACGCGTAAAGCGGCGGAGCTCATCGCCAGCGCGGATCTCGTCGCACTCGACGCACTGGTCTCGAAAGAAATCGCCGCGTTGATCCCTAAGAGCACCGAGGTGATCTACGTCGGCAAGCGGGCGAGCGCACATGCGCTGCCGCAGGATCAGATCAACAAACTGCTCGTCGCCGAAGCAAAGAAGGGACGGCGCGTCGTCCGGTTGAAAGGGGGCGACCCGTTCGTCTTCGGCCGCGGCGGTGAAGAGGCCGAGGAGCTGGTCGAAGCGGGAGTGCCGGTGGAGATCGTGCCTGGAATCTCGTCGTCGATCGCAGGTCCTGCCTACGCGGGCATTCCGGTGACGCACCGCTCGTACGCGACGTCGCTGACGCTCGTGACGGGCCATGAGGCCGATGAATCGACGGGCATCAAGTGGAACGCGCTGGCGGGACTCGACGGCACCATCGTCTTCATGATGGGACTCGGCAATTTGCCGGCGATCGTCAACAACTTGACCAAACATGGCGTGCCGTCCGAGCGGCCGGTCGCGGTCGTATCGAAGGCGACGACGCGCGAGCAGCGCAGCGTGACGGGAACACTCGCGACCATCGAGCGCATCGTGCAGGAAGCGAAGATTCCGACGCCCGCGTTGATCGTCGTTGGCGACGTCGTGAAAATGCACGATGTCATCAACTGGTTCGAGACGAAGCCTCTCTTCGGGCGCAAAGTCGTCGTGACGCGGGCGCGTGAACAAGCTTCGGAGCTGAAACGGCTGCTCGACGAATCGGGCGCCCAGGTGCTGCAGTTCCCGACGATCGAGATCGCGCCGCCTGAGTCGTTCGACGCACTCGATCATGTGATCGATGGCCGCTACGACCTCTACGTGTTTACGTCGGTGAATGGTGTGAAGAACTTCTTCGATCGTCTCATCGAGCGCGGAAAGGATGCGCGCCTTTTCGCCGGTGCGAAGATCGCGGCAGTCGGCGACACGACGGCCGCGGAGCTCCGCGCGCGTGGCATCGTTCCCGACTTCGTGCCCGACAAGTTCCAGTCGATCGCATTACTGCCGCTGCTCGAGCAGGATCAGAGTGGCAGAAAGACCGCGGTCATCCGCGCTGCAGAAGGACGCGACGAGTTGATCGAAGAACTGCGCCGCCGCGGCGGGCAGGTCGATCTCGGCATCGCCTATCGCACGATCGCGGCCGACTATGACCTCGACGAACTTCGTGCCACGCTCGATTCGATCGATGCAGTTACGTTTACCAGTGCATCGACCGTGGAACACTTCTTCAGCAAGCTGACGCCGGAAGAGCGCCGCAAGCTGACCGAAAATGCGAAGCTCTTCTCGATCGGCCCGACGACGACCGAAGCCATCCGCAAATTCGGATTCACGCCTGAGGTGGAGTCGAAGAACGCGACGATCACGGCGTTGCACGACGCGGTGGTGGAAGCGCTCAACAAGACAGTTCTGAGTTCTGAGTACTGAGTTCTGAGTACTGAGTTCTGAGTTCTGAGTTCTGAGTACGAGGAGCGCCTTACTCAGAACTCAGTACTCAGAACTCAGAACTCAGAACTCGTTCCTGTCCTGTACACTCCGCGCCGGATGATCGCGCGGATCCTTTCGGCGCTGCTCTGGGTGGCGGCGTTCTGTTTTGCGGCGGGTGTGTTTCTCGCGCTGACATTGTTCTTTCCTTCGCTGCCGCCGACGAAGCCGGTCGCCATCGGCCTCGTCACGATTCTTCATTACGCGAAGGTCAAGGACTACCTGGCGATCGCGCTCTTCTTTCTCGCGGTCCCGCCGCTCACGGTCCTGTTTCGACAGTACGGCCGCAAGTTGATGCCGAAGGAGCCGGTGGCAGCCGCCCTTTTTCTGGCGCCGTATTTCCTTGCGCCGTTCTTCTATCTCACGACGGGAAAAGCGGGCTGGATTCTCGGACTGCCGATCGCTTTGTCGTTCCTCGCGCCGCGCGCGCTCGCGTTCTGGCAGACGCATCGCTGGCTTCGCGACCTCTTCACGCGAGAGCGCTATCCGTATCACGCGCTGCTGTTCAGTGAGGCGTTGTCGTGGATCCTGTTCAGGTACCTGGTCATGGGACGCCGTATCGCGCACATCCCGACACTCTTTCTCGAAGTCGTTTTTGTCGTGACGTTCGTCGCGCTCTTCTGGCTCGTGGCGCTCTTCATCACACGTCTCCTGGAGCTGCAGTTCGGCATTCGCGTCTTCGAGAGGGTCGTCACCGCCGGGCTGCCGCTGACGATTCTGCCATTCATACCTCTGGTGTGGGTGCCGACGACACATCCGCAGCTCGTCATCATCGCGGTGGTGCTGCTGGTGGTTAGTGTGCGGCCTTCGATCTCGCCGCGTGCTGCCTGGCGGCTCGCGGCGTTTGTCGTTTTTCCCGCGCTGATCTACCTCGTCAGCTACGCCTCGACCGCACAACTGTTCCAGTGGGTCGATCTTTTTCATCGCGGCGAGTCGATTGGTCCGGCATCGGATTATCTGCGCGGCAAAGTTCCCTTTCGCGACACGCTGCCACTCCACGGCATGCTCGACGACGGTGTGCTCGACGCCTGGCTCATGCAGCTCTTCGGCCGCTCGCTCAACGTCGCGGCCACGAGCAGCGTCATCATCGGCGCGTTTCTTCCGGTCGCTCTGTGGTTTCTCGGCCTGGCGGTGTTCGAGTCGGTACCGCTGGCGATGTTGTGCGTCGCAATGGGTGCGTGGACGACCGTCGAGAACACGCGGACGCTATTCCAGGTGATCGCCGCCACGCTGTTGTGGAACGCGCTCAAGCGAGGCAGCCGCGCGAGCGCGATCTTCAGCGGAGTCTTCGCAGCCGTCGCTCTGTTCTTCAGCTACGAGATCGGTCTCTACACGATCGTTGCAGCAATCGCGACGATCGTCATCTTCAGACTCCTTCTCCCCCGCGGCGCGGGGGAAATGGTGCCGAAGGCGGATGAGGGGGCGTATTTCGTTACAGGCGTCGTACTGGGGGCCGTCCCCTTCCTTGCGTATCTCGGAGTCAACGGCGCGCTCGCCGCATTCTTCGAAACGAGTTTCATTACGATCCCGAACATCATTGACGCGGTCTGGTCGCTCCCGTTCCCGGATCTCGTCAGTCCATTCCGCCGCGATCTGAATCTCCACACGCTCGCGGATTTCGTGCTGCTCGAGAAGTTCCATCTGATCCTTTCGCCGCTCACCATCGGAATTGCCGGCGCATATCTTCTCTACCGCTGGATGAAGCGGCGCATCGATCTGTTCGATGCGGCGCTGCTCATGCTGACGATCTTCGCTGCCGTCACGCAGCGCACAGCGTTTGGCCGTGCAGAGTTCCGGCATCAGTACTTCGCGGCGTTTCTCGTCGGTCCGATGATCGTGATGCTGGCGATTCTCTTCGCCCGTAAGCTGCGTGACACGGCGCGCGAGGGCGATGCGATGTTCGTCGCGGTCATCGTGACGATCCTCGTTCCGGTGATGGCGACCCTCTTCTGGATTCCCGATCTCGTGAACCTGCGGATCGACGACCTGATCAATTACCAGCGCCGGGTATTGCATGTGATTCGCGATGGCCATGCGGAGGAGACGGGATTTCGAATCACAGAGGTGAGCGAAGAGCTCCGAAGACTGACGCGCGTCGACGAGCCGATTTTCGACTTTTCGAATCAGCCGGCGTTCTATTTCTTCGCCAACCGCCCGAATCCAACACGGTTTTATCAGGTGCCGATCCTCTCGCCGCGCGAGTTTCAGGCGGAGACACTCGAAGTGCTCGAGCGGACGAAGCCGCGCGTCATCATTCGCACGTCCCCCGATGGCTTCGACCGATTCGACGGTGTTGCCAACGACTTGCGTGCACAAGCGGTGTCCGGCTACATCGACGATTGCTACCGCTTCTACAAGTCTGTGCGCGGAGTCGAGCTGTGGACGCGCATCGACGGCGTGAAGGGGCGGCCTGTGGCTGATTACCTGCGGCGCATCCATCTGCCGAAAGAGTCGGAGATCGCGGACACCGGGCGCGGCCGTATGGTGTTCCCGCTCGTCGGTACGAATCCCGGGATCGGCGATGCCCGCTGGGTGTCCGATCTCACACTGCACAATCCGTTTCGCGAGCCAATCTCCATGTCGCTGCGCTTCATCGCCGGTGGTGGGACGGCCTACGATCGGCGTGTGGTACTCGCCGCGCGACAGACGGTTCGCTGGCCCGATCTGGCGCACTCGCTCTTTGCGGTGCGCGGCGACGCGATTGGCTCTCTCTGGATCGATCATCGCCTCGGCCGCGCTCCAGTTGCTTCAGTACGCACGTTCGATGCGGCACACGACGCGCACACCTCGATTCAGCGGCCGCTGGGTATGCTCGATGCCGCAACGGCCGGAGCCGATGCTGCCGAGCTGACGATCGTCGGCGTGCCGGAAGCCAGGACACCGCGACGCGTCAACATCAGCGTCGTGAACATCGGAAGCATTCCGGCCACGTTTCGCGTCAGCATCCAGGGGAAGAGCGTCGAATCAGGCGTGCCCGAGATGCAGGTGTTCGTGGTGTCCGACATCGAGCATCAACTGGGGGTCACGCTCAACGAACGCGAGACGATTCGCATCCGGCCGATCGCCGGGAGCGGAGTCGCATTCGCCTCGGTCATCGAGGCGAATGGCGACGCGCAGTCGATCGCGGCGGTGCCGGCGCAACAGCCATGAACGTGATCGAGTTGCCGGAGCTGTGGCGCGGGCGCGCGATGGTCGTCGATGGGGAGCCTCCGGAGCTCCAAACGCCCGCGTCGTTCAAGCTCGAGAAGCGGCGCAGGGAATGGATGCTCAGCCGGGGCGCTGCCGCGCTGCTTCCCGACAAGACGTTCGTTTCCTATTCGCATTCGGCGCCTTACGCGGCCGCGGCGAAAGACATTGTGCCGGTCGGAATCGACGTGCAGGTCATTCGCGACATGGCCGAGCGTGCCGCGCATCTCTTTCTGACGGAGGGCGAAGAAGCAGCCATGCTCAGCTGCACGATTCCTAACCGTTTATTGCACTTCTGGTGTGCGAAGGAGGCGGAGTGGAAGCGTCACGGCGGAAAGACCGTGACCCTGAAGATGACGCCGATCTCACTCATCGAAGAGCAAGAGGCGGGACTTCGCTTCGATGTCGTGGAGACGGTACGAATCGGCGACATGATCGTCGCCCTTACTTCTTCCAGCTCTTGAGCAGCGCCTTCGCGTCCTCGGTCGCCGCCGCCATCTCCACTTCGTAGGCCGGATCGTTCGGCGCGGCGATCATGGCCTGCAGCATCTGAATCGCCTGCGGCTTCGTGTCGCTGTCGTTGTCCACCATCGCTTCCGCGAGGAACACGATGGTGATCTTGTTCTTTGGATCGGCCTTCAGCGATTCGTTCAGATACTTCACCGCTTCCTTGTCCGATGCCCAGCCGGTGACGAACGGTACATGCGGTGTCTGATTGTGCAGACGTCCGAGAACGCGCGCGGGGCCGCCACCTTCGAGATTCGCCGTGGTGAGCATCGCGATCGTCGACTCGCGTTTGATGCGATCCGCTGCCCCTTCGCGCACAGCGGCCATCTTGCCGTACGCGAGTGCCCACTCACCCCAGTTCACGGAATCCCAGAAGAAGATCTCGTCGGCGCCAGGGATCGAGCGTGCGGCATCGGCGACTTGCTTCTCCGTTGCTTTGGTCACTGAGGTGATCCCCTTTGCTCGGAGAGCCTTGTCGAGCACGGCAAGTGCAGCATCGCCCGCCTGTTTCCCCTTCGCATAGACCGCGCGCTTCTCGTCGCTCGAGCTCGCGACGTAGGCGCCTTTGAAGCGAAGAGCGCGCAGCAGCTTCCAGCGAGCTTCGAGATCATTGGGGTTCTCGGCCACTGCTTTTTCGTAGGCCGCGATTGCGGCGTCGGCGTGCGCCGCTTTCGCGTGACCCGCGGATGAGCCTTCGGCACGTACTGCCCAATGCTGATCACCTTCCGCGACTTGGGCGAAGAGCGGCGTGCTGGCGAGAAGAAGAAGCGCGGCGACGAAGAAACGTTTCATGTCGCCCGCGATTCTACGCCTGCGCTCCTGATACGATCACCGCCTACAGAGGAGGTCTCATGCATCGCAAAGCCCGTACGTTGCTCGCATTCGCATTCGCTCTTCCACTGCTCGCTGCGACCGTTGCCGACGTGAAGCTCGAGGATACCGTCGCCGTCAACGGCCAGAATCTCGTGTTCAATGGTGCAGGACTGCGCAAGAAGTTCTTCATCAAAGTGTATGTAGGAGGCCTGTACCTGCCGGCGAAAAACAACAACGCCGCAGGAATCCTCGCCGCCGATGCGCCCCGCCGCCAGGTGATGCATTTCCTCTACAGCGTTTCGAAGGATCAGATGTGTGAGGCCTGGAGCGAGGGACTCGAGGACAACACACCGAATGCATCCGCTGAAGTGAAGGGCTCGTTCAAGACGCTCTGCTCGCTGATGGAAGCGATTCCGAAGGGCAATCGTCTCGTGCTGACGTATGTCCCCGGAACGGGCACAACAGTCGAGGTGAACGGCAAGATGAAGGGGACTCTGCCGGGCAAAGCGACCGCCGATGCGATTCTAGCGACCTGGCTGGGACCGAAGCCGGGCCCAGGCGAAGATTTCAAGAACGCTGTGCTTGGGAAGTAGGCAGCAGGTAGCAGGCAGCAGGCAGCAGGCAGCTGGCGGTAGGCAGCTGGCGGTAGGGGAAAACCTAACCTGCTGTCTGCTGTCTGTCTCTGCTGTCTGCTTTGCCTACTGGCACATGAGTTGAACTCATCCACAGCGTGATGAGAGTCGCGCTGGCGTTTGCAATGCTCTCCCTGCTCGCCTGTCGAGGCGAGGCGCCACCGCGCGACTATCAGAACAATCCACCTGCGATGACGCATCCGGTCACAAAGAAGTCGGATGCGCCGTCGCAAAACGGAATGCCCGGTCCTGCACCCGAACCGAGCAAGGGCGCCGAAGGTCCGTCGGCACCGTACAAGGCAAAGAGTCCTGATACGCCGACGACCACGATGAAGGATCAGGCACCGGTGACGGAGACGACCTCGACGCAGCAGCCTTGAGCAGAGATTTGCCAGGAGCCCGCGCAGCCACACGACCCCACATACAATGCACGCACGTTGCGCATCGTCTTTCTCGGCACACCCGACTTCGCGGTTCCCACGTTAGAGGCGCTGGCGCGCGAGCATGAGGTCGTACTCGTCGTGGCGCAGCCCGACAAACCGGCGGGGCGCGGGATGAAGATGCATGCGCCGGCCGTCGCCGTGAAAGCGAAAGAGCTCGGGCTGCCGCTCCTTCAGCCGCCGAAGATCCGCGAGGGACTCGATGCGATCCGCGACGCGAAGCCCGACATCGGCATCGTCGTCGCCTACGGAAAAATTCTCCCGAAGGCGCTGCTCGACCTTCCTCCGCAAGGCTTTCTCAATATTCATGGCTCGATCCTTCCAAAGTATCGCGGTGCTGCGCCGATTCAGCGCGCGATCGAACATGGCGAGACGGAGACAGGTGTCACGATCATGCGCGTCGATGAGGAGCTCGATCATGGAGCGATGATCGCGATCGAGAAAACAGCCATCGGTCCGGATGAGCGGACGCCGGCGCTCGCCGCGCGTTTGTCATCGATCGGCGCTGAGGCGCTCGTCAGGACACTGCGCGGACCATGGACTGAAACCGAACAGGATCACGCCGCTGCGACCTTCGCCCCGAAGATCGACAAGAGCGAGTCTCATGTCTCATGGAGCGACTCCGCGCGCGCGATCTACGACAAGTTCCGCGCGTTCTATCCATGGCCCGGAGTGAGCGTCGGCGAGTTGAAGCTCATCGACCTCGCACGAGCGGAGAGCACGACCGAGGGCGTGCTCGTGCAGTGCGGTGAAGGGTCGCTGCGTGTGATCTCGGTGCAGAGACCGGGGAAGGCGCCCGTGCACGCCATCGACCACGTGCACGGTGGCGGCACTTTGTGAACGAGCGACAACGAGCGCTCTCGATTCTCCGCCGTATCGAGCACGAATCCGCATTCGCCGCACCGCTGCTCGCCGGCGACACCGGCTTCGTCCGCACCCTCGTCCTCGGCGTCCTGCGCTGGCGCTCACGCCTCGATTTTTCGATTGATTCGCTCGCGAAGCGCGCGATCGAATCGGAGATTCGCGATGTGCTCCGCGTCGGTGCGTATCAGCTTGGCTACATGGATGTCGCGAAGTACGCTGCCGTGGCCGAGACGGTCGAGCTCGCGCCGAAGCGCGCGCGCGGATTCGTGAACGCGATTCTGCGGCGCATCGCGGATGGCAAGGTTCCGCTACCGAACGATCTCGCGACGCGAACCGCGCATCCACGCTGGCTCCTCGATCGCTGGACGAAGGCATTCGGTGCGGAGCGGGCGGCGAGAATCGCCGAAGCAAATCAGGAGCTGTCGTATCCGGACGTGTTCAGCGACGTCGCCCCGCCCGATAGCGAGCCGTCGTCGCTCGTTCCCAACATGTGGAAACTGCGCGGATCGAGCGCGGAGGTCGACGGATACGCGCTCGATGAAGGAAGTGCGCTCATCGCGACGATTGCAGCAGCAACGAGCGACGACGTGCTCGATCTCGCCGCGGCACCCGGCGGAAAGTCGATCGTGATGCGCGCGCGGGGCGCGCGCGTGGTCAGCAACGACATCTCGATCGCGCGCCTGCGCATGCTGCGAGGGATGTCCGTCGTGAGCGACGGACGAGCGCCCGCCTTTCGCCGCCGCTTTCGCACCGTGCTTCTCGATGCGCCGTGCAGCGCGACAGGAACGATTCGCAAGAATCCCGAGTTGAAGTGGCGGCTTCGCGAAGAAGACCTGCCGTCGTTCGCTGCACTGCAACGCGAGCTGCTCGAGTCGGCGATGCAGCTCGCCGAAGAATTCGTCGTCTATTCGACGTGCTCTCTCGAACCGGAGGAGAACGACGAAGTGGTGCGCGGCTTCCAGCGCATCGATCTCGCGAGGTTCGCGCCGGAGGGCGCGAAGCCATGGATCGCGGATGGCGTGCTGCGACTTACACCTGAATCGGGAGCGGATGGTTTTACCGCGTTCGTGCTGCGCTCCATGTAAACTTCGCGCTTCGTCATGCCGCGCGACCTCGTCATCGGCAACGGCTCGCTCCTCATCGCGTTCGACGCCCACTACCGTCTGGCCGACTTCTACTTCCCGCACGTCGGGATGGAGAACCATGCCGCGGCGCGCTTTCGCTTTGGACTCCGCGTCGATGGCGCACAGACCTGGATCGAAGACGCGGCCTGGAAGAAGACGCTCGGCTATCTGCGCGAGACGCTCGTCACGGACGTGAACTGCCAGAACGACGAGCTCGGATTGCGCCTCCGCTGCTACGACACCGTCGACTCCGATGCGAACGTCTACGTCCGCAAGATCGTCATACGGAACCTCACGGAAGCGAAGCGTGACATCAAGCTCTTTCTGCATCACGACTTCGGCATCTATGGCCACGCCGTCGGCGACACCGCGATGTACGACCCGGCCACGCGCGGCATCATTCACTACAAGGCCAATCGCTACTTTCTGATCAACACCGATGGCGGCATCGGCGAATACGCGTGCGGCCGCAGCGGTCTCGCGGGATCCGAGGGGACGTGGCGCGATGCGGAGGACGGAGAGCTGTCGATGACGCCGATCGCGCAGGGCGCGGTCGACTCGACGTTCGCGATTCCGATCACACTCGAACCTTCCGCGAGTCACACCGTGACCTACTGGATCTGCGCCGGCCGCAAGTATGGCGAAGTGCGCGACCTCGATCTGCGCGTCGAGAACGAGACCGGTGCGAAGGTGATGGCGCGGACCGCGTCGTACTGGTACACATGGGTGAACAAACCAGCCGATGATCTGCGCGATCTGCCCGAGGAGCTGGTCGAGCTCTATCGGCGTTCGTTGCTCATCATCCGCACGCAGTGCGACAACGGCGGTGCCATTCTCGCGGCGAACGACTCCGACATTCAGTGGGGCCACAACGACAACTACTCGTACATGTGGACGCGCGATTGTGCATTCGTGTGCGATGCGCTCGATCGTGCGGGCTTCACGGAGATCACGCAGCGTTTTCTCAACTTCGCGGCGCGCATCATCAAGGATGAGGGCTACTTCCTTCACAAGTACAACCCGGATGGCTCGCTCGCGTCGCTGTGGCATCCATGGGTGCGCGACGGCAAGCCGCAGCTGCCGATTCAGGAAGACGAGACGGCGCTCGTCATCTGGCTCATGGGCCGCTACTACGATCGCACGCGCGATCTCGACCTGGTGCGGGCGCACTATCAGCGGCTCGTGACGACGCCGGCGGACTTTCTGGTGTCGTATCGCGATGAGACGTCGGGACTGCCGCTGCCGAGCTTCGACCTATGGGAAGAGCGGCAGGGAGTCTTCACCTTCACGTGCGCGACAATCGTCGCGGCGCTGCAGAAGGCGGCGGAGCTCGCGAATCTCTTCAACGACTTGGAGCGGCGCGAGAAATATCAGCGCGCCGCGAGCGAGCTCCGCGAGGCGATGAAGAAGCACCTCTGGATCGATGAGGAGAATCGTTTCGCGCGCGGGCTCGTCATCGAGGGTGACGCGATGCAGCTCGATCGCACGGTTGATTCGTCGTGTTTCGCCGTTTTCTACTTCGAGGTCTTTCCCCCGGAGAGCGCGTGGGTCGAGGGAACGATGAAGGCGATCCGCGAGCGTCTGTGGGTTCAGACGGAGATCGGCGGTCTTGCGCGCTACGAATTGGATCGCTATCACAAGATCTCGGATGAGACAGAACGTGTCCCCGGTAATCCCTGGCTCATCTGCACGTTATGGCTGGCGGAGCATGTGATTGCACGTGCGCGCACGGTAGCGGAGCTGCAGTCCGCGCTCGACATCGTGCGCTGGGCGCGTGCGAAGGCGCCGGCGTCGCTCGTGCTGCCGGAGCAGATCAATCCGTATGATGGTTCGCCGCTGTCCGTTGCGCCGCTCACGTGGAGTCACGCGCAACTCGTTTCCGTCGTGCGCGGATATCTCGACGCGTTACGCCAATTGCGTGCAGCGGATGCCGTTGACAATGGAGTTGCAGTTACCTAGATTGTCGATCCATCGCGAAATTTGAGCAGGAGGATACCCATGGCTGGAAAGAGTGACGTAATCACCGCAATCGCGGAGCAGGCCGGCATCTCGAAGAAGGAAGCCGCAGCTGCATTCGATGCATTCGTCGCCTACATCACCGATTCCTGCCAGCGTGAGGAGCGTTGCTCCATCCCCGGCCTCGGCAGCTTCTCCGTCTCGCATCGCGATGCGCGCGAAGGCCGCAACCCGCAGACGCGCGAAAAGATCATGATCCCCGCCTCGAAGAACGTGCGGTTCAAAGCAGGAAAGGATCTGCGCGATCTCGTGAATACCAAGAAGGCGGGGAAGAAGAAGTAGGTTTGCTTGGGGGTACGCGGTCTCGCGGGTTCGCGGGTCCGCGGTGGGTGTAGCGAGTGGTTAGATCATCCCGTCTGGCTCGTGCCTTTACCACCGCGAGTCCGCGGACCTGCAAGCCCCGCGAACCACAACGATCACGCCCAGGGGCGCGGCATGAACAACTTCTCGTACAGGTTGATGGCGTAGCGATCCGTCATTCCTGCGATGAAGTCGATCGCCAGACGTTCGACGGGTTCAGCATTCTTTTCGCTGAAGAACTCCGTTGGGTGCGTCGTCACGTATTCGAAGAGCGCGGTCAGAATCCGCTGCGCCTTTTCGAACTCACCGCGGATCTCGCGGATGAGGTACATGTGCTCGAACATGTAGCGCCGCAGCTCCTCGAGAGCTTCGAGGACGTCCTGCGACATCATGACGGCTTCGTAATCGCAGGCCAGCGTCTGTTCGATCACGTCGCGCACCATGCGATCGATCCGTTGTGATGCCTTGCGGCCGAGCGTGTCGCGGATCGGCTTCGGGATGTCGTTCTCGCTGATGATGCCGGCGCGGATGCCGTCATCGATGTCGTGATTGACGTAGGCGATGATGTCGGAGATCCGGATGATGTCGCCTTCGAGCGTCAGCGCGCGCGCCTTCGGCCGCTTGCGCAGCAGTTCGCCCTTTTCGCCCTTCGAGTGCTTGAGGATTCCGTCGCGCACTTCGATCGTGAGATTGAGTCCTTTGCCGTCGTTCTCGAGATGTTCGACGACGCGCACCGACTGGCGATAGTGATCGAAGCCGCCTTTCACGAGTTTCGACAGTGCGGCCTCACCTGCGTGGCCGAATGCGGAGTGACCGAGATCGTGTCCAAGGCCGATGGCTTCAGTGAGGACTTCGTTGAGGCGAAGCGACTTCGCGATCGTCCGTCCGATCTGCGTGACCTCGAGTACATGCGTGATCCGCGTTCGATAGTGATCTCCCTCGGGAGCGAGAAACACCTGTGTCTTGTGTTTCAAGCGCCGGAACGCTTTGCAATGGACGATGCGGTCCCGGTCGCGCTGGTACGACGGGCGAAGGTCGTCTTCCGGCTCGCGGCGATCGCGCCCGCGCGTTTCGGCAGATTTCGCGGCGCGGGGAACGAGAGTGTCGAGCTCGATTTTTTCGAGCATCTCGCGGATCGTGGTCATGGGAGGGCAATTGTAGATGGGACGGATGGGACCTATGGACCTATGGGTGGATCCGCCTATCGGTCCCATAGGTCCTATCGGTCCCATAAGTCCCATCAAAGCAAGAGTTCCATGAACCTCGATCCCGCGATCGGATTCTCCCGATACTGCCCGATTTCCCTGAAACCGAACTCCTCGTAGAGTCGCATCGCAGCCTTCATCGCCGGGAGTGTGTCGAGCCGCATCCGCGAATAGCCGCGTGCGCGAGCAATCGTGAGCAGTTCCTTCACCAGCGCATGCGCGATTCCGCGTCCGCGGAACTCGGGCCGCACGTACAGACGTTTCATCTCGCAGCACTGATCGTCCATGCGGCGAAGTGCGATGCAGCCCGCGATGCCGTCCGGTTCGCGCGCCAGCAGCACGATCTCGTAGAACGTCTCGAGTGACGCCAGCTCTTGGTCGAGATGCTGAAACGACAGATCGACGCCGAGCGAATTCGCGTATTCGACGATCAGCTCCCGGACGGCGGCGAAGTCGGTCGCCGCTTCGATCACGGCAGCAGTTCGCCGTTGAAGATCGTGACTGCGCGTCCGCCGAGCTTTACGCGATCGTCTTCCACCCGCACCCGCACCTCACCGCCGCGCTTCGAAGCCTGATATGCCGTCATCTCGTTCTTGCCGAGACGCGACGCCCAGTAGGGAGCGAGGCAGCAGTGCGCGGAGCCGGTAACCGGATCTTCGTCGATGCCCGATCCTGGTGCGAAGAAGCGCGAGACGAAGTCGTATTCGTCGTTCGAAGAGCGGCTCGTCACGATGATGCCGCGTACCGGAGTCGACTTGAAGCGCGCATGATCGGGAGTGAGCGCGCGCAGCTGCTCTTCCGAATCGATCTCGATGAGAAAGTCGAATGCGTTGCGCCCGATGTAGTGCGGTGTCTTGATCCCGAGCGCATTGAGCAACTCCGGCGGCGCGTCCGCCTTCTCTTCCGGCTTCGACGGGAAGTCGAGCTCGATCCACTCGCCATCTTTGCGCCGCGCGGTGAGCCGTCCGCTTTTCGTATGGAACCAGAGCAGCTCGTCCTGCTCCCCTTCCTGCCACAGCACATGCGCCGACGCGAGCGTCGCATGACCGCACAGATCGACTTCGATCGCTGGTGTGAACCAGCGCAGCGCGAAGCCGTCATCGCGCTTCAACAGGAATGCAGTCTCGGAAAGATTCATCTCCGCGGCGACACTCTGCATCCACTCTGCGGTTCGGATCTTGTCGAGGATGCAGACCGCCGCAGGATTGCCGCGGAAAGGTTCGGTGGCAAAGGCATCGACTTGAAAAATGCGCATCGAAACACCAGGAGCGGGTGGAGGGACCGCGAGTCCGCGAGCCCTCGCACCCGCAAATCAACATCAGAAGCCTTGTACTTTTGTCGATTTTCCGTAAAGCAGCCGCGTACCGATGAAGCCGACAATCACGACGCCGAGCGCGCAGACATCGCGCATCGGATTCGCGTACATCGTCGGATAGTGATTGCTGATCATGAAGAATACGAGCGGCACGGACATGTAGGTGTTATGCCGCGAGCGCAGTCCGGCGATCTTCACTTCCGGCGAGTCGGCCGCGAGCGGATTACCTTCCTTCAGTGCGGTGATGATCTTCTTCTGGTTCGGCCAGATCACCATCCAGACGTTCATCGCCATCATCGTGCCGAAGGTGCCGCCGAGGTGGATGTAGAGCGAGCGGCCGCCGAAGTGACCGACGTGCTCGAGCAGCAGGTACGCGCCGGCGAGCAGCACGAGGCAGATCCCTGCCGCGACATCCTTGTTCGCGAGCGCCTTCATGATCGCGTTATAGACGACGAAGCCCACGCCCCAGATCACGAGCACGACGAAGAGCCAGAGCCACGGATTTCCTTCCTTGTCCTGCTCGAAGAGCACGCCCTTCGTCTGGTAGTAGATGAGACCGACCAGCAGAACGCCGGTGATCCAGGTCCACGCCGCGCCCCAGCGGAACCAGAACAATGCGCGCGGCATGAGCTCGGGGTTGACTGCCTTTTTCGTCGGACCGTCGATCTTTCCCTGGAATGGGCCGTTGACCCAGTTGAAAAAATAGAGATGACCGATCCACGTGATGCCTGCTACTACGTGCGCCCATCGGAAGAAGAGCTGCAGAAACGTATTCACAACACTCGGCATAGCCTCTCCTCAAGAAACTTTGAAGTTGGTTCGGGTTGTCGGATAGCCTGCGGCGATTATATGAGGGATCGATGAACGGCGAATTCGAAGGACGAGTAGCGATTGTCACCGGCGCCTCGGCCGGCATCGGAAGAGCGACCGCCGAGCTGCTGCGCGAGCGAGGCGCGAAAGTCGCTCTTTTCTCACGACTTCTCGAAGACAACATGGAGAACGGACGTCTCGTCCGCTCCGGCGACATCACCAGTGAATCCGATGTCGAGCGACTCTTCACCGACACCGAAACACATCTCGGCCCCTGCGATCTGCTGATCAACAACGCGGGTGCGATCGATCCCGCCCGTCTGCACGAGATGAGCGTCGAGTCGTGGGAGCACACGTTCGCGGTGAATGTGCGCGGCACCTTCCTCGCCTGCCGGCGAGCGTTACCCTCGATGATCAAGCGCAGGAAGGGGACGATCATCAACGTCGCGTCGATCTCCGGTGTGATCGGTCCGGAGAAGTTCCCCGGCTTTACGGCCTATTGTTCGAGCAAGGCGGCACTGATTTCGCTGACCGAATCGCTGGCGGTGGAAGTGAAGGAGCATGGCATTCGCGTGAACTGCGTCAGCCCAGGTTCGGTCGATACGAAGATGTGGGCGGATGTGAGCGGCGGCGCGCCGCCCTCGATGGCTCCGCGCGAAGTCGCGGAAGCAATTGCGTTCCTCGCGGGAGAGAGGTCGCGGCCGATGAATGGACAGAATCTCAATGTCTGGTCCGTTTGAGCGCCCCACCTGGGCCGAGATCGACCTCGGCGCCTTCTCGCGCAACATCGACGTGGTCGTGCGCCGATTGCCGCAGGGCTCGCGGCTCGTTGCGGTGTTGAAGGCGAATGGCTATGGACATGGTGCGATCGAGCTCGCGCGCAAATGCGATCGCGATCGCGTGGCGATGCTGGCCGTCGCGCTCGTCGAAGAAGGGATCGAACTGCGGCGCGCGGGCATCGAGCTGCCGATCATCGTGCTCGGCCCCGCGAGTCACATCGATGTCGCGCTCGAGCACGACATCACTCTCGGCGTGACGGGGCCGGAAGAGCTGGCGGGCGTGTGCGAAGCGGCGATGCATCGCGATGTCGGCATTCATTTGAAGCTCGACAGCGGCATGGGCCGCATGGGCGTGGTGGAGAGCGAGTTGCCGCGTGTGATCGAGATGATTCGCAACTCACCACGGCTGCGGGTGGACGGCATCTACACGCATCTCGCAAACGCGGATGAGCCGGATGATTCGTACAGCGCAACGCAGATCGCGAACTACGAACGGATGCTGCAGGCGTTGCGTGAGGCGCGCATCGACGCGCCGCTGCACCACATCGCCAACAGCGCGGCGATGCTGCGCGGCCTCGTGAGACCGGGCGACTACGCGCGCGTCGGTATCGCGCTTTACACGATCTCACCGGTGATGTGCTGGCGTACGCAGATCGTGCGGCTCAAGACGCTGCCTCGCGGCGCGGCGATCGGCTACGGCACGACATTTCACACCGAACGCGAGAGCCGGATCGCGACCGTTCCCGTCGGTTACGCGGACGGTTATCGCCGCGCCTTCTCGAACAACGCCGAGGTGCTGGTGCGTGGAAGGCGCGCGCCGGTCGTTGGGCGGGTGTCGATGGATCTCGTGACGATCGACGTGACGGATCTCGAAGCGAAGTATGGAGACGAGGTCGTGCTCCTCGGTGAATCGATCAGTGCAGACGAGCTGGCGGCGAAAGCCAATACAATCTCGTACGAAATCTTCTGTGGTGTCAGCGCTCGCGTTCCGCGGCGCTATCACGAGTCATGACCGGCGTTCTCGAACTTCTCGGCCTCTACTTCATCAACGTCTTCGAGCAGACGGGACTCTGGTTCCGCGCGCTGTGGCGGACGATTCGCTGGACGTTCCGGCCGCCGTTCGAGTTGCGTGAGTGGCTGCGGCAGATGGTGCGGCTTGGCTGGGATTCGATCCCGGTCGTGTTTCTGACGTCGATGTTCACCGGCATGGTGCTCTCGTTGCAGACGTTCAACGGATTTCAGCGTGTGCACGCCGAGAACTTCGTCGGCAGCGTCGTTGCGCTGGCGATGTTGCGCGAGCTCTCGCCGGTACTCGTCGGTTTGATGGTGACGGGACGCGTCGGTTCGTCGATGGCGGCGGAGATCGGGACGATGCGCGTGACCGAGCAGCTCGACGCGTTGGAGGCGCTCGCGACGGATCCCGTGCAGTACCTATTCGTGCCGCGCGTCATCGCGGGCATCGTCATGCTCCCGTTCCTCGTCATCCTCGGTGACGCGCTCGGCATCGGTGGCGGCTACCTCGTCGCGGTGAAGTTGATGAATGCGAATCCGGTCTTGTACGAACAGAACACCTATCAGTTCCTCGAGCTCAATGACATCTGGAGCGGCTTGATCAAAGCCGCCGTGTTCGGGTTGATCCTCACACTCACTGGCTGCGTGCGCGGTTATTACACGCGCGGCGGCGCGGAAGGCGTCGGCCGTGCGACGACGAATGCGGTGGTCAGCGCGTCGCTGATCATTCTCTTTACCGATTTCTTTTTGACGAAGCTGTTGTTTTAGGGTGCGTGGATACGCGGGTCCGAGGGCGCGCGGTCGAGACAAATGAAGAAACCGAAACTCACCCCGAGCCCTCGCGCCCGCGTGATCGCGTGACCATGATCAGCCTTCAACACTTGTACAAATCGTTCGGACCGAAGCAGGTCCTCGACGACATGTCGCTCGAGGTCGAGCGCGGCGAGTCTGTCGTGATCGTCGGCGGCTCGGGCACGGGCAAGAGCGTCACGCTGAAGCACATCATCGGATTGCTTCGTCCGGACAAGGGAAAGGTCATCATCGACGGAACCGACATCTGCACGCTCGACGCGGTGGCGTTGAACGCGTTCCGCCGCCGCTTCGGTATGGCGTTTCAGGAAGGCGCGTTGTTCGATTCGATGTCGGTGTTCGAGAACATCGCGTTTCCGCTGCGGCGCCACACGAAGATGACCGAGGAGCAGATCCGTGAGCGGGTGGAGGAGTGTCTGTCGCAAGTGCATCTCGAGCGTGCAGCGGGAGACAAACGGCCTTCCGAACTGTCGGGCGGCATGCGGCGCCGTGTCGGGTTTGCGCGCGCGATCTCGCTGAAGCCGGAGATTCTGCTGTTCGATGAACCGACGACAGGGCTCGATCCGGTGATCAGCGATGTCGTTGCGGAGCTGATTCGCGAAATGGATCGCACGCTGAACACGACGACGGTGACGATCACGCACGACATGAAGGTTGCGTTCAAGATCGCCGATCGTGTGGCGATGCTCTATCAGGGCCGCATCATCGAGCAGGGGACGCCTGCGGTGTTCCAGCAATCGGACAACGAGATCGTGCAGCAATTCATCGAAGGACGGGCGGAAGGGCCGTTGACGGAGATTGAGCACGTCGACCGGCGGAAGCGTCTTCGAGAATAGACTCGCGAATTCAGACGGTGCCTGCGGCCTTCACGGAACAGCATCGGCACGCGAACCAGCGGCGACGATCGCGACACTGCCGAGCGCGATCCAGATCGCGAGCGGAACGATTGAAGCGGATGCTCCGACGCCGAAGAATTGCTCACCGAGATTGCTCGCCTCCATCGCGAGCGACACAGACTTTTTCGGACAGCGTTCGACATTCGAATCGCAGTCCGCATACGGCCTGATCCGGCTATCCGGCGGCACGCCGTATCCCAGCACACTTGGAATGATGTAACGCGTCAACGGATGCTGGATCGCATTCGAGGTCATCGGGTCGACCGCGGTGGCGGCGAGATTGATCGCGATGGAGACACCCAGCACGATCACGAAGGCGCGATTCCAGCGCGACGCCGCGAACATCATTGGGATGCCGAGCAACGGTACAACGGGAAGCAGATAGCGCGGTCCGAAGGCCCAGCCGCCCGGCCAGCCGTTGAATGAGGCGATCGCGATCACGAAAATCAGCACGATGGCTGTGATTCCGGCCAGCTCCGGCAAGAGACGCCGGCGGCGAATCATCACGATGCTTCCGAGAATGGCGAACAGAAGAATCGGAGACGAGACGAACAGTCCTCGATATTCAGAAAACGTGATTCCCCACAACGCCTCGAGCCGCGGCAATCGCAGGAATCCGAGAAAGAGATCCTTCTCGGTGAAGAGGACACTTCGCTCGACCGATGTGACGAACGGTGAGCCGAACGCCTTCCATTGATACGTTGCCAGGAGTGCCGCAGGCGGGATCCCTCCCGCGACGAAATACGCGGAGTGCCGTCGCGAGAGTTTCCACGCGAGCACGGCCAGCGCACCTGCGGCGACGATCGCCACATAGAAACAGACTCCGGAAAAGCCGGCAGCGGCCCCCGCAAGGAGCGGATGTTCGTCCAGCAAAATGAGCGCGAGCAGCAGAAACAGGGCGGCAGGAACGTGAGCAAACAGAATCGTGGAGTAGGGAAACACGATCGTGCCCAGCGTGGCCGCGATCGCAGCCAGTGCGGCGTCACGCCGCGAGGCGCCGGCCTTTCGCCTCCCATACGAGAACAAGAGCGGTGCGATCAACGCGCCGGTCAATCCGCAGGTAATGAGCGTTGTGATTCGCTTGTCCCAGTCCCACGGATAGTTGTCATGAAAGCGCCGTTTGAATCGCGGATGAATCATGGCGTGAGGAATCGCTGCAAGCGCTGACAGCCCTGGCGGCTTGTTGCTGTAAAGAAGACCCCCGACTCCCCGTGAAACGTCACCCCACGGCATGGTGAACTCGTCGATGTGCACGATCTGGCTTTCGGACATCGCGCGAGCCAGAGCGAAGTTCGCCTCCTGATTCGCACCCCATCCACCGTAAATCCAGGAGAACGCGACGAAGGTGAGGATGAACAACGCCAGCGCGAACTGGCGATCGCGTTTGATCGTCGTTGTGGGCTCGTTGCTGCCAGGCATGGTGATTGGAGAAGGGAGATTAACATTAGCCATGCCCGCATCTCGCGTCTGGACCGTCAGCGATCTGATTCGCCAGATCAACCTCGACCTCTTCAAGTACAACGACATCTCGGTCGAGGGAGAGGTTTCGAACTTCACGCGCTCCAGCGCGGGTCATTGCTACTTCTCGATCAAGGATGCGAAGGCGTCGATTCGCGTCGTGTTCTTCGCGACGAATGCGCGCTTCCTGAAGTTCAGCATCGAGAACGGGCTGCAATTGATTGTTAGAGGCCGGCTCACCATCTATGAACAGAAGGGTGAGTTTCAGCTCAATGCCACGGCCGCGGAGCCCGCGGGTCTCGGTGCGCTGCAGCTCGCATTCGAACAACTGAAGAAGCAGCTCGCGGCGGAGGGCCTCTTCGACGCCGCCCGCAAGAAGCCGATTCCGATGCTGCCGCAGCGCATCGCGATCGTCACATCGCCCACCGGCGCCGCGATCCGCGACATTCTCAATGTGATGGGCCGCCGCTTCGAGTCGATGCACCTGCAGATCTACCCCGTGCGTGTGCAGGGCAACACCGCAGGCCGCGAGATCGCCACCGCGATCCGGCATCTTTCGCGCTGGGATCAGCACGACGTCGTGCTGATCGTGCGCGGAGGAGGCTCGCTCGAAGATCTCTGGGCGTTCAACGAAGAGCAGGTCGCGCGCGCCGTTGTGGAGTGCGGGATCCCCACGATCTCCGGCGTCGGACACGAGACTGATTTCACGATCTGCGATTTCGTCGCCGATCTGCGCGCGCCGACGCCATCCGCCGCAGCGGAGATCGTCGTTCGTGCGAAGAACGAGATCTGCATGCACGTCGACGCCGATCTGCGCCGCATTCGCCACGTCGTCGAGTCGCGCGTGCGCAACTATCGTCACGAGCTGCGGCACCTCATGTCGTCCGATCGTCTTCATGCGCTGCCGCGCAAGATCGCATTTGCGCGCGAACGGCTCGAGCGGCGCAGGATCTCGTTGTTTCGTCTGCTCGACGCGCAGGCAAAGATTCTTCGCCGCCGTTTGAGTGCGACCGAAGAGCCGCTTGCACGTTTTCCGCCGCGTGTGGTGAAGCAGCGCGAGGCTCTGATGGCGGTGGCAGGACATCTACAGGCTGTATCGCCGCTCTCTGTTCTCTCGCGTGGATATGCGATCGCGTTTTCGCGCACGAAGCGCGGCCGCAAGCCCATTTCCGACAGCAATCAGGTCGCGATCGGCGATCACATCGAGGTGCAACTCAAGAAGGGCCGCCTCGAATGCAGTGTTGACGGGAAGACGATGGGGTTGGAGACTGTCTGGCCGAGTAACGATTGATGGCCGCCAAATCCAACGAATTCGAGAAGTCCTTTCAACAGCTGGAAGAGATCGTGAAGCGTCTCGAGGGGGAGAACCTCCCGCTCGATGAAGCGCTGCAGCTCTTCGAAGAAGGTATCCGCCTCTCGCGCTTCTGCAATCAGAAACTCGAAGAAGTCGAGAAAAAGATCGAGCTGATCCTCGCCGATGCGAAGGGTCAGCCCCGCGTCGAACCGTTCGAGGCCGAGGAAGACGAAGAGGCGGAAGATCTTGACGATTGACGAGTATCTGAAATCGCGCCGCGCGATGGTGGAAGCCACGCTCGAGCGCGAGCTTCCGCCGGCGAAGACTCCCCCTGCCGTCATTCACGAAGCGATGCGCTACGCCGTCCTCGGCGGAGGGAAGCGCATTCGTCCGATTCTCGCGATCGCGGCCGCGGAAGCATGCGGCGCGAATGTCCAACCGTTGCTGAAGGCGTTCTCGTCGCTCGAGCTGGTTCACACCTATTCACTCGTTCACGATGATCTGCCTGCTCTCGACAATGACGATCTGCGCCGCGGCCGCAAGACGACGCATGTCGTGTTCGGCGAAGCGATGGGGATTCTCGCCGGCGATGCGTTGCTGACCGAAGCGTTCTCGTGGCTCGCGGCGCCGATCGATGGCGTCGATGCGTCGCGGCAAGTGCGTGCGATCGCGGAAGTCGCGCGCGCGGTGGACTCGACCGGGATGATCGGCGGACAAGTCGCGGACTTGGAGGCGACCGGCCAAAGTCCGGTGGAGGGACAGGCGCCTCGCCTGTCCACCGAGCCGACAGGCGAGGCGCCTGTCGCCCCAAAGGACTACCGTCTCGAGCAGCTTGAGTTCATCCATCGCAACAAGACCGGCAAGCTTCTGACCGGCTCGGTTCTACTCGGAGGAATTCTGGCCGGCGCGGACGACGCGACCATCGCAACGCTGAAGAACTATGGCGAAGCAACTGGTCTCGCCTTTCAGATCGTCGATGATCTTCTCGACATCGAAGAAAGTGCGGCCACCCTTGGAAAGACCGCAGGCAAGGACGTAGAGCAGGGAAAGCTGACTTATCCGGCTCTCATGGGCGTCGAGGCCGCGCGGGAAGAGGCAGGGCGGCTCCTCGGGGAGGCCGTGGCCAACGCTGATATGATCAAAGGTCCGTTGAACTATCTGGCGGCCCTCGCGCGTTTCATCTGCGATCGCCGTTCTTAGCTGACGGCGTAACGGACTGATATGGCTCGACTTCTCGACAGCATCAACTCGCCGGCGGATCTTCGCAAACTCGGCTCGCGGCAGCTCCCGCAGCTTGCGCAGGAGATCCGCGACATGATCATCGACACCGTGTCGAAGATCGGCGGCCACTTCGGCGGCAACCTCGGCATCGTCGAGCTGACGCTCGCGCTGCACTACGTTTTCGACACGCCGCGCGACCAGATCGTTTACGACACGGGTCACCAGTCGTATCCGCACAAGCTGATCACCGGCCGCCGCGACACGTTCCACACGATCCGTCAGCACAACGGCATCTCGGGATTCTGCAAGCGCGAAGAGTCCGAGTACGACGTCTTCAATGCGGGTCACGCATCGACATCGATCTCCGCGGCACTCGGCATCGCGGTGGGCCGCGACTTCCGCAAAGAGGACTACCACGTCGTCGCCGTGATCGGTGATGGCGCTCTCTCCGGCGGCCTCGCACTCGAAGGACTCAATCAGGTTGGTCATCTGAAGCGCAGGATGATCATCGTTTTGAACGACAACGACATGTCGATCTCGACGAATGTCGGCGCCATGTCGGGCTATCTGAACTCGATCATCAAAGGCCAGCGCTACAACCAGTTGAAGGATCTCGCAAAGGGTGTGATGGATCGCATCCCTCTCGTCGGCGGCAAGCTGCACGAAGTCGCGCATGACGTCGAGCATCTGCTGAAGAACATGGTCGTGCCGGGCACTCTCTTCGAAGAACTCGGCATCAAGTACCTCGGACCCTACGACGGACACGATCTGCCGGCACTGCTCGAGATCTTCGAGAAGAACAAGGAGTACAACGGCCCGCTCCTCATTCATGTGATCACGAAGAAGGGGAAGGGCTACGAGCACGCGGAGAACAAACCGATCTGGTCGCATGGCGTCACGCCGTTCGACGTCCCGTCGGGCGAAGTGAAGAAGTCGTCGACGCCGCAGCCGCCGTCATACACCGGCGTGTTTGCGGAGACGCTCGTCGAGCTCGGCAAGCGCGATCCGAAGATCATTGCGATCACGGGCGCGATGCCGGAAGGCACGGGCCTCGACAAGTACGCGAAGGCGTTTCCCGACCGCATGTTCGACGTCGGCATTGCGGAAGAGCATGCGATCACATTCGCAGGCGGCATGGCGACGCAGGGCATGAAGCCGATCGCCGCGATCTATTCGACGTTCCTGCAGCGCGCGTTCGATGAGGTGTTCCACGACGTCGCGATCATGGATCTGCCGGTCGTGTTCGCGCTCGATCGCGCCGGCATTGCCGGCCAGGACGGCCCGACGCATCACGGGATCTACGACATGGCGTACCTGCGCGTGTTCCCGAACATGGTCTGCATGGCGCCGAAAGACGAGAACGAACTGCGGCACATGCTGAAGACCGCGTTCGAGACGGGACATCCGACGTCACTGCGTTATCCGCGCGGCAACGGAATGGGTGTGAAGCTCGATGCGGAGCTCCAGTCGCTGCCGGTGGGCAAGGGCGAAGTGATGCGCGAGGGCAATGCCGCGACGATCTTCGCAATCGGCAACGAAGTGTGGCCTGCCGTGCACGCGGCGGAGCTGCTCGCGAAGGAAGGCATCGAGGTCGCGGTCGTGAACGCGCGCTTCATCAAGCCGCTCGACGATGAGCTGATCCGGCGCTACTGCAAGCCGGGATCGAAGGTCATCACGGTCGAGGAAGGCTCGCTGGCCGGCGGCTTCGGCTCCGCGGTGATGGAGCGCTGCGAGGAGTTGGGTCTCGCGAACGTGCAGTTCCATCGCATCGGCATTCCCGACGAGTACGTGCACCACGGCGCGCAGGATGTTTTGCGCGCACAGTACGACCTGCACACCGAAGGGATTGCGAAGCGGGTGCGTGAGTTCGTGAACGTGGCGGCGTTTTCCAGCGCTGCGGCCCGGTGAAGCAGCGGCTCGACGTCGCCCTCGTCGAACGCGGCCTGGTGGAAACGCGCTCCAGAGCGCAGTCGCTCATCATGGCGCGCCGCATCCTCGTCAATGGTCAACATGTTGACAAGGCCGGTGCCTCGGTGGCCGAGGATGACGAGCTGAAGATCGAGGAGCTCGAACACCCCTGGGTCGGCCGTGGAGGCATGAAGCTCGCGCATGCGCTGCGTGAATTCGGGATCAGCGTCGAAGGAAAGACATGCGCGGACATCGGCGCGTCGACCGGCGGCTTCACCGATGTGATGCTCGAGAACGGCGCGCGCAGGGTGTACGCGATCGACGTCGGCTACGGGCAGCTCGACATATCGCTGCGCAACGATCCGCGCGTGATCAATCGCGAGAAGGTGAACGCACGGCATCTCACGGCTGCCGATTTCGAGGACGCGATCGAGTTCGTGTCGATCGATGTCTCGTTCATCTCATTGAAATTGATTCTTCCGGCCGTCGCGACATTCCTGCGCGGAGAGCTGGTCGCGTTGATCAAGCCGCAGTTCGAAGTCGGCAAGAAGGATGTCGGCAAAGGCGGGATCGTGCGTGACGACGTGAAGCGTGCGGAGGCGGTGGATGCTGTCGTCGCGTTCGCACGCGAGAATGGCTTCGACGTGAAAGGTGTGATCGAGAGTCCGGTGAAGGGTGCGGAGGGGAACGTCGAGTATTTGATGTACGGAGAGCGGGCGTCACGCCCGCTCTCCAACGTACTCCCGTAAGCCATCCCGCCACGATTCCGGCTTCACTCCCGTGAGCCTCTCGTAGCGCTCCGTCGAAAGTACCGAATAGGCAGGCCGCTTCGCGGGTCGGACGAATTGCTCGGACGTCACCGGTACGACCTCGACGGTCGAGCCCAACTCTTCGTTGATCGCGCACGCGAAGTCGTACCACGTGCATTCGTGCTCATCGGAGTAGTGCACGATGCCGGTCGCCTGGAGCATCGCCACGCGCACGATCGCGCGTGCAAGATGCGGAGTGTAGGTCGGCCGTCCACGCTGATCGTTCACGACACGGAGAGGATTCGTTCCTTTGCGGATCTGATTGCGAATCGCTTCGACGAAATTGGGACCATGGACACCGAAGAGCCAGGCGGTGCGGACGATCAGGTGCTTCTCGGCGCGCGCTGCCGCATGCTCTCCGATCAGCTTCGAGCGTCCGTACGCGGAAAGCGGTGCCGCCGGCGCGTTGATCTCGTAGGGCGTCGTCGATGAACCGTCGAACACGAAGTCTGTCGACACCTGGACGAGCGACGCCTCGACGCGATTCGCAGCGTTGGCGAGAAACTCCACTGCCGAACCGTTGATGGCATTCGCCAGCGACTCTTCTGTTTCCGCGAGATCGACCTTCGTATAGGCGGCGCAATTGACGATGACCTGCGGTTTCGCATCGCTGACGAAGCGGATCACGTTCTCGTGCGAGGTGATGTCGAGATCGCCTTTCGCGAGAGCAACGACATCCTCATCGCGTGCGAGCAATTCGTCGCGGAGGTCGCTGCCCAGCATTCCACCCGCGCCGGTGATCAGCCACCTCACGCGCCGGACTTTCCACTCTTGAGTTGAACTTTGATCTGTCCCGCCGTCTTGCGCGGCTCGAGCAGGCGCAGCGCGAAGAGCGCGTAGAGAATGCGCGCGTTCTCGCCGGGGGTGAGCGGTGGTGTGTTCACGAGGTCGGAGAGAATCCTCTTGCCGTCTGCCGCTTCGAGCAGTCGCATCTCTTCCTCGGCAAGCTCGAACCCGTTGACGCTCGTGTCCGTGCGGGCCAGCGTCGTGCTGCGCGTACCGAGTCGCGCAACGAGCGACTTCGGATCGGGCATGCGACGGACTCCCTGCATGATCGCGCGCGGAATCGAGATCTGCAGCTTTACGAATTCGAGATGCTTGTCGCGGCCGGGCCAGAAGGCGACGGTGCCGTTGTCCCAGGAGAAGATCGACCAGACGATCTCCTGAATCTGTTCGCGGACCGAAACGAAAAGCTCTTTGGGCTCGAGGATCTTCATTTCGGCGAGGATCGTGCCCTGACGTTTGCCCGTCATCTTCAGGCGCCGGACGCTCTCGTCGTACTGCTCCTGGGTGATCTTTCCATCGCGCAGCAGCTTGTCGCCGAGGGAGTCGGCGATATTCGTGGAGGAGGCGAAGATCATCTGGCCATGATCGAAGAAAACCTTCTTCGTCTCATCACCGCGACGGCATTCCAGCGTACCGGGCGCTTTGTGCCGGTAAAGCGGGAAGAGGATCTCGGGCAGAGGTGTCTGCGCGAGCTCCGCCTGATACTGAGGTGCGGGGGAAGGTGAATGTTCTTTCAGTGAGGTCACTCGACCTTACTCCGGGATCAGGGGCCTACGGCTGCTTCTTGTCTTCCAGAGCAGGCTTGTCGTCGCTGCCCTTCAGACCCTGACGAAAATTCGAAATGCCTTCACCAAGACCACGGCCGAGCTGCGGCAGCTTTCCCGCGCCGAACAGCACGACGACGATGATCAGGATCAGGAGTAGTTCTGGGAATCCAAGTCCAAACATTGAGGCCTCCGAGACGTTTTGGGTCCTTCCCCCAAAGGACACACCACGCAGTGTATGTCGCATGGGGAGGAACAGCAATGACGCGAGGGAACTTCCGGTTGTGGGGAATGGGTCCCATTCGTCCTATCATGCGCCCCGCAAGAAAATGATCGATCTCACCGGACTCAACCAACCGCAACGGGATGCCGTGACCCACGGCGAGGGGCCGCTCCTCGTTCTGGCGGGCGCCGGGTCGGGCAAGACTCGTGTCATCACCTATCGAATCGGCTACCTCATCAGTGAGCTGGGCGTGCATCCCTCGAAGATTCTGGCGGTCACGTTCACGAACAAAGCTGCGAACGAAATGCTCGAGCGTGTCGACCGGCTCGTGCCGCATGGCGGCTACCGCCCGTGGATTGGCACCTTCCACTCGACGTCGCTCCGGATCCTCCGCCGCTATGCTGACCGCCTCGGTTTCACGAAGTCATTCGCGGTGTACGACACATCGGATCAGCTCACGCTGATCAAACGCTGCATGCGCGAGCTGAATGTGAACGACGAGGCGTTTCCTCCGCGCTCGGTCCTGTCGCGCATCTCCAATGCGAAGAATGAATTGATCAACCCGATCGAATATGAGAAGTCGAATCTCGACTTCTTCGGCGCGCGGGTCTCGGAGATTTACCGGAAGTACCAGCAGCGTCTGAAGGAATTCGATGCGATGGACTTCGACGACCTGATCGGCAACTACGTCGCGCTGCTCGAGCAGCACGAGGATGTGCGCCAGGAGCTGCACGACCGCTTTCAACACCTCCTGATCGACGAGTACCAGGACACGAACCGCGCGCAGTACGTGCTGGTGAAGCTGTTGGCGGGAAAGCAGGGCAACGTCGTCGCGGTGGGAGACGAAGATCAGAGTATTTATCGTTTCCGCGGCGCGGACATCAATAACATCCTCAATTTTGAGCGTGATTTTCCAGGAGCCAAAATCATCAAGCTCGAGCAGAACTACCGCTCGACCGGGAACATCCTGGATGCCGCGACGGGTGTCGTCTCGAACAACGTTGCGCGGAAGGGCAAGACGCTCTTCACCGATTCAGGCAAGGGCGATCCCGTACGTATCGTGACGTGCGGCAACGATCGCGAAGAGGCGCAGTTCGTGATGGACAAGATCACGGCGCTGCGCTCGCGCTTCAAGCTGACCGACTTCGCCGTGCTGTTCCGGACGAACGCGCAGTCGCGGCCCTTTGAAGAAGAGTTGCTGCGCGCGAACACGCCCTATTCGGTCGTTGGAGGCGTGAAGTTCTACGAGCGGGCCGAAATCAAGGACGTGCTGTCGTTCCTCCGTTTGACGATTCGTCCGCATGACACGCCGTCGATCGAGCGCGTGATCAACGTGCCTTCTCGCGGCATCGGCGACACGACAGTCAGCGCATTGAACGAGCAGGCCACCGCACGGAACGTCTCGCTCTGGACCATCATCGAGGGCGATCTCTCCTTTCTCCCGCCGCGCGCATCGAAGTCGGTGAAGGAGTTTCGCGACATCGTTCACGATCTGCAGCGCGCGGCGTCCAATCCGCTGCCCGACGTGCTCGACTATGTGCTCATCCGCACCGGCTACCGGCGCATGCTGACCGAGTCGCGCGATCTGCAGGACGAGTCGCGCCTGCAGAACCTGGAAGAATTGCTCAACTCCGCCCGTGAGTTCTGGGAGCAGAACCAGGGCGGCGCCGTCGCCGACTATCTCGACTCGATTACGCTGATCTCCGATCTGGATCGCTACGAGTCGCAGAAAGGCGTCACGCTGATGACGCTGCATGCGGCGAAGGGACTCGAATTCAAGGTCGTGTTCCTCTCCGGGATGGAGGAAGGAATTCTTCCGCATTCGAACTCTCAGGATCAGGACGAGGACATCGAGGAGGAGCGTCGCCTCTGCTATGTGGGCATGACGCGCGCGCGCGAACAGCTCTATTGCATGCACTCGCATGAGCGTCGTCTGCACGGACGCTTCCGTGAACAGAGTCCGTCTCCGTTTCTCGCAGAGATTCCGGAGAGTGCGAAGGATTTCGTCAGGGTCGGTGGACGCAATACGTATGCGGCGCCACCGCAGCAGCAGTCGTGGCGCGAGCGCCCGCTGCCTCCGTCGCGCGCACGAGCAAATAGCGACGCGGTGAAGAGCGTCTCATCGTTCTTCGGGAAGTCCGTTCAGTTCGATCCAGCGATGGTCCGCGCGGCGCAGCCGAAGAGCGAGGGAAGCCCGGCGGAGCTGAAACGCGGCGCGCGCGTGAGGCACGAGCAGTTCGGTGTCGGCACGATCCTCACGATGGAAGGCGCCGGACCCGATGCGAAACTGACGGTCTACTTCGATCGCGTGGGCTCGAAAAAGTTCATCGCGAAATTCGCGAAGCTCACGCGGGTGTAACTCAATGCCCGGCGGCGCGGCCGCGTGACGGCGCGGCGAGGCGCTCGATCGTTCGGAAGAAACCGCGCGGAACATCGGGATCGATGCGCACATACGCGAGCTCCGTTCCCATCAACACCGGATCGTATCCGGCGATGATGTCCAACGGCGCGTCATCGAGCGGTTGCAATGCTCGATCGAGACGCAGCCCGCGAATCATGTCGCCGTCCGTGTGATTGACGGCCCACGCGAGCACGAACTCACTGCCGTTCCACGAGCCCGATGGATTCGCGATGAACGGAAACGCTGCGCATTCGATGTTGCCGCGGTTCTGAACCGTCTTCAGGGATGCGTCGATCAGCGTTGCTTCGACGCAGCCGCTGTGGAGCGAGGTCAGGAGTGCGTTCGTGCCGTTCCAGGAGAGATCGAGTTTCTTCGACAAGCCGGCATCGTTCCAGATGGTGCGGGAATCGAGGACCTGCATCGTTGAGGTGTCGAGGCGAACGACATCGAGTGCCGACCGCGGCGGAGGCGGCGGAGAGATCAGCACTCCGCGGTAATCGTTCCACGTCGACCATGCGACGAGCATCTCGCGCCCGGTCCATGTTGCGCGAAGTCCGGTGCTGACCCCGTACTCCTGAGGAGCGGGAACGAATACGGGAGCTGTGTCGAGGATTTCGCCTGCCGGAGAGATTCGCCTGGCGCGAATTGTTGGCTGGGTGCTGTTTCCGTCCCACGCGCTGCCGCTCCAGAACACGATGAAGTTCCGGCCGTCGTACGCCGTTGCCGTTCCGAGCTCGGTATCGACGTATTCGTCGCTCTTGAAGATGAGCAGCGGCTGCGCATCGATTGCGCTGCCGCTCGCGGCGAAGCGTCGCGCATACGTCCGATAGCCCGCGGTCGAAAGCGTCTGGCTCGGTGCGGGTTTGTCGATGTCGCGCCAGAAAACCAGGATGGTGTTTCCGCCGCGTGCCACCGATGGATCGAGCAGCTCGCGATCGCGAGACGACGCCACTTCGACCGTGTTTCGCCCAGTAGACAGCATGATGTGCGAGTCGCTCGATCCTTCACGCCAGACGCGAATCGTTTCGCTGCCGTTTGGCGCCAGCGCGAGCTGCGACTGCGGGCGAATGCTGAGGACCGCAGTCTCTTTCTGCAGCGGCTGGGTGAACAGTTCCGCGGTCGATGTGAAGCTTCGCCGGACGACATCGTACAAGGAGTACCAGAGCATCACGGTCTGCGCACCAGTCCGCGTAAACGAGAGCTCGAGCGGCGCTGTGTCCGCGAGCGCGATCGGTGTCGCGTCGACGATCGCATTCGCCGGTGAAACGCGCATGGCTTCCACTTGCTTTGCGAAAAAACTCTGGTTCGCTGCCGGCGCCGCAGGCCAGGTCACCAGGAAGTTCTCACCATCCCAGTACGCCGCCTGGGGGCCTTCCACGGCCATCTGTTTTTGCACGATCTGCCGCAATGGCGAAAGTACATTGCCGTCCAGGTCCATCACCATCGTGCGCGCGTCGCCCCAGCCAATGATCTCGAGCAGGAGACGGTCATCGCTCGACGCGAGAGCCAGCCCGGCTCCCGTGTCTGTGTCGTGCACGATCTGCTTGTTGATGACGACCATGCCGTCATCCTGGATCTTCGCCAGATGAATGTCGGGGCCACAGGGAAGGCTTGGACATGGCGCCGTGCGATACGCGATTACGTAATCGTTACGCGCCGTCGTGGCTGCAGCGGCCTGCGCGGCCATCGAACCTGTGCTGAGCTCGCCGCTGCCGGTGGTGATTCCACTCGGCGCGAGCAGACTCCAGACGATTGAGGCGCCGCCCCGCATGACGAAGAGAAACGAATGCCCGTTCGACAGGAGCTCGAAGTCATAGTTGAAGAAGCCGGTCAGCGGAAGGGGCGATCCGGCAGCTGCGCCGTTCTCATCGAGCGGCAACGCGTGGACGCCGTCGATGTCGCCGTAGACGGCGAGAAAGGACGAGCCGTTCGACGCGATGCGCACGAAGCTGGCTGGTACGAGCGGCATGCCGTTCGGGTTCACGAGCGAACCGTCCGCACGCATCGGAGAGACGCGGAGGTAACGCGTCGCCTCATGACGCTTCCAGACCGAGTCGGCGGGGTAACGGCCGCGGCCATCGATCCAGGCCATCAGCCCCGTACGACCGTTCCATGCGGCGGAGGGTGAGTATTGCTCCGATGCTGCAGCGCCGAGTTGGGGAACACCCAGGGGATGTTCGAGGCCAAGGCGGACCGGGGCGGCGGAGAGGAACGTGGTGACGACGAGAGCGAGGGCAACCGGGAGCACGCGGGACATGTCCGATGTGATACGCCGCTAGGCCACTTTACGTTTAGTGCGGCACAGTACGGACGCGCTCGTTGGACTTACGCAACAGAGTCCGCGTAAATACGCGGCTCACATCGTCAAAAGGCTCTTCGCCCGCGACGCGCTGGTAGCCGAGAACGACCCCCGCCGGCGATGAGGTCAATGAAGGTGCGAATGTTTCGCGAAACGGGAGACTCAGCGTGAATGGGCCGTCGATCAGAATGCCTCGGCGCGTCGTGCGAAGAATGCGCAGGGTGTGATACCCCGCTGACGCGATTTCATCGAACGCGATCACGAACTCGCTGCCACTCCATTCGATCGCAGAAGAAACGAGCGAAGTTCCGCTGCAGTAGAGACTCTGCGCGGCGAACAGGCCGTCGAGCGCGTGCGCGGTCCACAAGCAGTTGTTGCTTTCTCCCTGATCGAGCCAAGTCACGACAGGCTCGCCGCGATCATCGAAGGCGAGCGAAGCACGTCCGAAATTGCTCTTCGCTGCCACGGGACGGACATGGCCATCGCTGCTGTAGAAGATGACGCCCAGCTCGACGAAGGTGATTCCAACGGTGCTTCCGAAGTGAGCTACCTTCACCGAATGCGCGCTTCCGCTCGAGGCAATCTCGGTCGTGTCCAGACGTGTGCCCGATGGAAGGATGCGGGTCTCGAACACGTGACCATCGCTGGTCCAGGCGACCACGAAGCTCGTTCCGTCGAATAGGACATCCACCGAAGACCAGATGTGGCCTTCGCCGATCACGAGCGGCGAGTCCTCATTCGCGCGTGCCATGATGCGTTGAAGGCCACCCTCGAAGTCGCACCAGGCGACGATGGAACTCCCTCCGCCCGTCGCCCCTCGAGGCGTGTGGAGCGTATGGCCTGGAGCCGCGGTCGCAACGGTCCCACGAGAAGAGACGACGGACGAACGGAACTCGCCTTCGATCCAGACAGGCAGGTCTCTCACGGAAAGATCCTGCTGCTGGATGATCCCGATGCTGGCGAGCGTAGTGGGCGCAGCAGCCAGGGCCGCAACGTTTGCCGCGCCGCGCGTGTACACGTTGTACCAGTCGCTCCAGCCGATCACGATGCCGTCCGGAGTTCGCACCGAGGAGATGCCCGATCCACGTCCGTTCGCGCGAAGTGTGAATGGTGATCCGAGATTGAGCGCAGAAGCCGTGATCGGTGCCGCCTGCAGCGAATCGTTAGCCAACCATGCCAAAAGGAAATCCTCTCCGTCACTGGCGAGTTGCACGTCTTGCGCGTGCACGTCGACGGTCCGGCGCGCGATCAGCGAGAGCGCGGGTGTCAGTTCCAGGAGTTGGATATCGTTCGCTTCCGTCCAGGCAATCAGGATTTCGCCGCCGTTGGCGGCGGCAGCGATGGATGTTGTGGGAGATATGTGAGGGATCAGCGTGTGGTCTTCGGATGTTCCGTCGCTGTGGATGATCACATCCTGAACCGCGTAGTCGCAGCCGGCGCCACATGCTTTTCCAATGCGGATCACATGGTAGTCACTCCCGATCGCGATCGCCTCGGAAGGACCGGAAGACTCCACATGCACGGTGTGCAGTGTCTCGCCGTGATCATCGAGAATCGTTCCGTAGAGGTCCGGCCAGTCCGAGGCAGTGAGGAGATACGTCGTGCCGTTGGTGATGAGGTCCTGTAGTGCTCCGTCGACCCGTCGTCCCGAATTCCCGGCGGGACCGACAGCCATCCAACTCCCGTACTTCTGCGTTGCGATGAGCGGTGTCGCTCGTCCTGTCGCCGCAATGCGAGCCTGATCGAGCGAGCCCGCGAGTCGCGCAGCGATTTCCTTCGGACGGCCGAGCGAATCGAGTTGCGTGATACGGATGCTCGAAGTCCGAATGCCACCATTCGGTGATTCTCGAATGTCGACCCACGTCGTCGCGACCGAGTTGCCATACCACGCCATCGACGGCGCGGTTTGTGCGCCCTCTGCGGAACTGATGGCCGGATCGGAAAGCGGAGCCTCATTCGTCGCGACGAGCGTGGCCGCCCAGGATGTCGGAGCAAAAAGAAGGAGCCCAGCGAGAATCGCGCATCGCATAGGCGTAGATACGGATTGAGATTGCGAGATGTCGCGGCGTGCGACCTGCCCGCCCCTCACGCCTTCGGTTGTTTGCGGCGCCGTGCGTGCAGGCGATCCATCAGCTTCGTCGTCGAACGCACCTGTTCGAGGATCTTCTCTTCGAGTCCGGAGCCTTTCATCGAGAACGATTTGGCACGGCGGAAGACGACGCGTGCGCGCTCTTTCTGTCCGCTCTCGAGCAGCGCCATGCCGAGGTGCATGAGGTTCGTCGCGGTCGGACCGAGATCGGCGGACTTGGTGAGGAAGTCGACGGCGTTCGTGAAATCGCGGCGTTTGAAGTAGACCCAGCCGAGTGCGGCGAGCGGGAATTGCTTCAGCTCCTTCGGCGAGTAACGCAGCGCGAGTTGCGCGCTCTCCAGCGCTTCGTCCAGATTCTCTTCCATCTCCGCGAAGTTGTACGCCTTCTCGTAGTACGCGATCGATTTCGCGTAGTTCGAGTGATAGTCGTGCAGCATCTCTTCGAGCGCGCGGTTCGCTTCCTTGAAGTTGCCTTCGGCGCGGAGCGCTTCGACGAGCGTCGTGTAGGCGGCGGCCGCGACGACTTCCGTCGGATGCTCTTTCAGAATCCGGCGTGCGATGGCAATCGCTTCGCCGTTGAGGTCGAGATGCGAACAAAGGAGCGCGTACGGCATCAGGATGCTGACGTTCTCCGGATCGTTCTGCGAAGCGCGGCGATAGAGATCGAGCGCTTCCTTGTAGCTCCCCTGATTGACGAGTCCTTCCGCCTGATTGAACGCTTCCGCGGCCGGACCTTCAGGCGGAACGTGTCCCGAGATCCCTTCGTAAATCTTGACCGCCTGCTGATACTCCATCTTGTTCGGATTGAGCTCCAGCGCTTCCTGGAAGCATTGAATCGCTTTGCGATTCCAGTTGCGATCGAGATAGCAGAGGCCGAGGTGATAGATCGCCTCTTCGTAGTCGGGATCGAGTTTGAGCGCAGCCTGGAACGAACGGATCGAACGCTCGAGCTGTCCCTTCTCGTAGTAGATCGTCCCGAGCAGGAAGTGCGCCTGCGGGATGCTCTCGAGTTGAATCGCCTTCTCCAGAAACTTCTGCGCGCGCAGCAGCTTTCCTTTGCGTGCGTAGATCGCGCCGAGCGAGAAGTACGGGAGGAACGACTCCTGCGAGATCTGAATCGCGCGGCGCAGCCAGCGCTCCGCCCCCTTGAGATCCTGGCGCTCGTGCAAGAGCACGCCGTAGAAGACCGCGGCATCGAAGTGGTCGGGCAGCACTTCGAGCGTACGCTCGAGATACGACTTCGCTCGGTCGAGATCGCCGTCGTTGAAGAACATCTCGCCGAGGAAGAATGAGAGCTCGTAGTTGTCGCGATCGAGCTTGAAGGCTTCTTCGAGTGCCTTCATGCCGCGCTCGGGATCGAATGCGTCGATTGCCGCTTCCGCTTCTGCGATCAACTCACGGAAGCGTTCCTTCTTATCGCCATGGAAGAGCGACATGATGCGATCGCGCCGGTCCGTGAAACGTTGCTTCTTCTCCAGCGCGAGCATCTGCTCGCCCATCTTTGATTCCCACAGCTCGACCAGCTCATCCGGTGAAACGAGGTTCTTCTTTTCCAGCAGCTCCTTGACGGAGAGCAGACCTGTCTGATTGATGAAGATGGCGCGCTCATGCTTCTGTACGGCTTCGACGACGCTGCGCAGCGTATCGGCGGAGCGCTTGACGATCTCTTCAATGGCGGAGACGCGCTCCAGAAGATGCTCGTCTAACGAGACGTCATCTTCTTCACTCTCGTAGTCCTCCGCGTCGTCATCCTCGAAGGAGGTGATGCCCGAGAGCACGAGCAGCTTGTTCTGGCATCGATAGCAGAACTCGCGCTCGTCGTCGTTGAAGGCACTGCAGGTCTGGCAGAGCATGGTTGTCGTGCGCAGTTAAACACAAAGTGAGGCGGGCGCAATCCAACTCCGCGATCTCCGCGGCTCCGCGTGAAAATCGTTCTCACGCGGAGACGCGGAGGACGCGGAGACGAGTTACTTGTACGAATAGAATCCGCGACCGCTTTTTCTTCCCAGCCATCCAGCGTCCACCATCTTCACGAGCAGCGGGCAGGGGCGGTATTTCGGATCGCCGAATCCATCTTCGAGGACGCGCAGGATTGCGAGACACACATCGAGTCCGATGAAGTCGGCCAGTGTCAGAGGGCCCATCGGATGATTCATGCCGAGCTTCATGACGCCGTCGATCGCCTCGGGCGTTGCAACGCCTTCATACAGCGCGAAGATCGCCTCGTTGATCATCGGCATCAGCACACGATTCGAGATGAACCCGGGATAGTCGTTCACTTCGATGGGCGTCTTGCCCATCCGCTTCGAGAGATCTTCGACGCGCTGCCACGTTTCGTCGTCAGTCGCGATACCGCGAATGACTTCGACGAGTGTCATGACCGGAACGGGATTCATGAAGTGCATGCCGATGACTTTTCCGGGACGCCTGGTTGCCGCGGCGATCTTCGTAATCGAGATCGACGAAGTGTTCGACGCGAGAATGCACTCCGGCTTCGTCAGTTTGTCGAGCCGCTCGAAGAGCTGCACCTTCGCGGTGACGTTCTCGATGATCGCTTCGATCACGATGTCGGCATCCGCAACGGCGCTGTCGATGTCGGTCGTTGACTGGATGCGATCGAGAATCGTCTGTTTTTCATCGGCGGACATTTTTCCTTTGTCGACACCGCGCTGCAGATTGGATGAGATCGTCTTCATTCCTCTGTCGAGGAACTCCTGCGAGACGTCGATGAGCGTGGTTGTGAAGCCGCTCGCCGCGGCGGTGTGTGCGATGCCGTTGCCCATGGTGCCGGCACCGATGACGACGATCTTTTCCATTCGATCCATCCTCTGAGCGGGCGATGTGCGGCCGCTCACAAAGCGGGCGAATCTATATCACGTTGCAGGGGGCGGCGAACCCGCGTAACATCGTCCGTCCGGAGCGCCGGTCAAATGCCCCAGAAATGCTTCATGTGCGGTGCAGTGATCTCAGAGGGGATCCTGTGTAAGAAGTGCGATAAACCGCGCAAAACGAAATCCGATGAAGCGCCGGCTGTAGCAGCCGTCGCTGCTCCTGCACCCGCAGCACCCGCAGCGCCCGTCGCTCGCGCAGCGGCAGCGGCGCCCGCCGCTTCGAAACCGGTGGCTTCTTCGCCGGCCGCTGCTGCGACTCCTGCCGCCGCTGCCGCGGTCGCGCTCGACGCGTTTCCGAAGGCGCCCGTGCTGCCGTTCCCCGTCGAGTCTGCATCGCCAGCAATGACGAGCGTCGTCAGCTTGCTCATCGCAACGGCCGTTCCTGCGGTGCTGCTCGGTGCAGACAAGACCGTCAAGTTCGTCAGCGATGAAGCGACCAAGTTGTTCGGTGCGTCGCAGAACGATCTGAAGTCTCTGAAGTTCATCGAGCAGCAGATCGGTACGCGAATCGGCGCGCTCTCCGTGCCGACGATGGCCGGGCTTCACATCGGTGGTCGCAACGTTCTCTATTCACTCGTTCCGCTTTCCGGCGGCGCGAGCGGCGCAGCACTCGTCTTCCGTCCTGCCGCCGAGTCGCATGCCTCCTTTGCGACGTATGTGCGTGAAACCGTGTTCGGGCCCCTGCGCGGTCTGCACGATTCACTCGTCGCCGCCTCCCGCACTCGCGGGAACGATCCTTTCCTCGGCGACTCCGCCGCGACGGTGGAGCAGATTCTTTCTGCACTCGAGCTCGCACCGGAGGTCGAAGAGCAGGAGGCGAAGCCGCGGCAGGTCACGGTCACCGATGTCGTGCGTCGCGTTGCCGATCGTTTCGTCCCGTTCGCCGAGCTCAAGAATGTGCAGTTGCAGGTCGATGCGCAGGATCTCGAAGAACACTTCGCCGATCACGATCAGCTGTCTGAAGCGCTCAGCATCCTGATGGACAACGCGATGCACTATGTGCCGCCCGGCGGCCAGGTCGTCGTCGGCGTTCGCTGGATGGAGCACAAGGGAAAGCCGCTGCTGCTCTTCTTCGTGATGGATAACGGAGCGCTCGTTCCGGAGAGCCTGCGCACGTCGATCTTCGAGCCGGAGTACGTTTGGAATCCGACCTCACCCGATCGCACCGGCCGCAGTCTGTTCCGCGCGCGCGAGTTCGCGGTCGCTCATGCGGGCTCGGTGTGGGTCGAGTCGAAGACGGGGAAGGCCTGCACGTTCTTCCTGCGCGTCCGTCCCGACGGCGCGCGCTAAACGGAGAGCGCTCCAGTTTTGTAACCGCGGAAGTCTATACGGCATCGTATCGTTTCGAACTGGTACTCCAATGCTCCGCAAGCTCCTCGCTGTCGTCGCGATCGCGTTGCCGGTCTCCGCGCAACACGTGCCTTCAACACACACCGAGATCACGATCGACTCCGTGATCGCGGAGATGAATCGCGCGCGAAGTGAGACAGGAGCTCTTCCTCTTCGCGAAGACAAGCGGCTCGAAGCCGCGGCCAACGACCGCATGAAGGACATGGAAGACCTCGGCTATTGGGCACACAGATCGCCCGATGGACGCGCCCCGTTCGTCTGGTATCAGCTTCACGGATACAGCTTCTCGAACGCAGGTGAGAATCTCGCGGCGGGATTCGAGACCGCGGAAGTCCTCATGGATTCCTGGATGGAGTCGCCAGGGCACCGCGACAACATCATGAATCCGCTCTATTCCGATTGCGGAGTCGCGATCATCGAAGGCTCGACGACCGGACCTGCCAACGGCAAGTCGATCGTCGTGCTCTTCGGCCGTCCGCTCGTGGAGTATGTCGAGGAGCAGCCGGTCAGGCGACAGGCATCGCAGGCTGCTGCGAACGCGCCCAGGCCGTGAGGCCTCCCACGAGGTTGCGCACGCGCGTGAATCCGTTGTCGAGCATGAAGTGCTGCGCGTGTGCGCTGCGTCCTCCCATGCGGCAGTAGACGACGATCTCTTTGTCGCGCGGCACTTCTTGGAGTCGTTGCGGCAGCTGCTTGAGTGGAATGTGGATCGCGCCTTCGAGATGGCTGACGCTCCATTCATGAGGCTCGCGGACGTCGAGCAGCGTGACGTCGTGCAATTTCTCTGCGAGCTCGGCCGGGGTGATGTCGTGTTCATTCATGAGTGAGCAAAATCCTTCGTAGTCGATCAGCTGCGTGACCGCAGCGTGTTGTTCACAGTGTTTGCGGAGCTTCATCGTGCGCCACGTCGAACGGAGCGCATCGAACAGGAGTAAACGTCCGATGAGGGGCTCGCCGATTCCCGCGAGCAGCTTGATCGCCTCATTCGCCTGCATCGTTCCGATGATTCCTGGCAGGATGCCGAGGACGCCGCCCTCGGCGCAGTTGGGAACGAGATGCGGAGGAGGAGGGTCGGGATAGAGGCAGCGATAGCATGGACCGACGCGCGCATCGAACACCGACACCTGACCCTCGAAGCGAAACACGGAGCCGTAGACGTTTGGCTTGCCGAGAAGGGTGCAGGCATCATCGACGAGATAGCGCGTCGCAAAGTTGTCGGTACCGTCGAGAACGACGTCGTAGTCGCGGAGAATCTCGAGCGCGTTCTCGGAGGTGAGCGCCGCAGCGTGCGTTTCGATGACGACCTCGGGATTCATCGCCGCGAGACGCGCGCGTGCTGCGACGAGCTTCGCGACGCCGACATCGTTGGTGGTGTAGAGGATCTGCCGGTGAAGATTGGTCTCATCGACGGAATCGAAATCAACGAGACCGATGCGGCCGACGCCAGCGGCCGCAAGGTAGATCGCCGCGGGAGAACCAAGACCGCCAGCGCCGATGATCACGACCGAGGCCTGGGCGAGCCGGCGCTGCCCTTCTTCACCGAAGTCGGGAAGAGTGATCTGGCGTTGATAGCGCGCGGTCATGGTTTCTCGAAGCGATCAGGGCAAGAGTCGACTGACGAGCTCCTGAATCTTCTTCCCATCCGCCCGCCCCTTGAACCGCGCGGTCGCTTCCTTCATCACCTTGCCCATGTCTTTCTTCGACTGGGCTCCGGTGGCCGCGACGATTTCGCGAATGCCGGCGTCGAGCTCTTCGTCGCTCACTCCTGCAGGCAGATACGTCTTGAGAATCTCGAGCTCCGACTGTTCCTTCGCGGCAAGGTCGTCGCGATTCCCTTTCGTGTACTGCTCGATCGAATCCTGGCGTTGCTTGATCGCTCTCAGAATCAGAGTCATCGCCTCTTCGTCCGACAGCTCGTGCTTGACTTCGATCTGTTCGTTCTTGATCGATGACTGAAGCATGCGGAGAACGGAAGTCCGCTCCGCGTTCCGTGCTTTCATCGATTCCGTCAGATCCGCGCGGATCTGATCGCTCAACTTGCCCATGCATCCCTCCAGCCCGAGAGTTTATCCCGAGGAGGATCACCCCTCCTCCCTCATCCCTCAACCCTCCACAATGCTATTCTCCGCGACCATGTCCCTCGACCTTCCGGCGCTCCTTGCCGAGACGGGCGCGCTGCTCAGCGGGCACTTCCGTCTCTCCTCGGGACTTCATAGTCCGAACTACGTGCAGTGCGCCAAGCTGCTCGAGCATCCTCGCCATGCGAATGCGCTCGGTGCGGCACTCGGTGAGAAGATCCGTCCGTTCAACGTGCAGAAGGTCGTAGCGCCCGCGATGGGCGGAGTGATCATCGGATACACGGTCGCGCAGGCGCTCGATGTTCCGTCGATCTTCACGGAGCGCAAAGATGGCGCGATGACGCTGCGCCGCGGTTTTCGGATCGCGAGCGGAGAGCGCATCGTGATCGTGGAAGATGTCGTCACGACGGGCAAGTCGACGCGCGAGACGGTGGCGGTCGTCGAGCAATATGGCGGAATCGTCGCCGGCTTCGCATCGATTCTGAATCGCAGCGGGAAACAGAATCCGTTCGATGCGCCTTATGAAGCATTGATGGCGCTCGCGCTCGAAACGTACGAAGAAGCGAACTGTCCGCTTTGCAGCAGCGGCGTTCCGCTCGATTCGCCCGGCTCGAGGTACTCGGGAAAATGAGCGAGAAGACGATCACGATTCGCGGCGAGTCGCGCGATCTGGAAATCGAGCGCGACGGCGCGAAGCATCACGCGGGCGAGCATGAGCTCGAGGTCCTCTCGATGCGCGGGCATGTCGCGGAGATCGTCGTTGGCGGCAAGGTGCACTCCGTTCCGTTCGTCGTGAATGGCAGCGAAGTGAGCTTTGCGTTCGAGGGTGAGATCTACACCGCCGACGTTTCGGAGAAAGGCGCACGGACACGCGCGAAGCATCGCGATCACTCGATGGGCGCCCCGATGCCGGGTGTCGTGACGAAGATTCTCGCAAAGCCTGGCGACGTTGTCGCGAAGGGAGCTGCGTTGCTGATCCTCGAGGCGATGAAGATGGAGCACACGATCAACGCTCCGCGCGATGGAGTCGTCTCCGCGATCCATTGCGTGGAAGGTGAATTGGTACAGCCGGGAGTGGATCTCGTAGGACTCGAGCCATGAGAATCGTCGTCGATACGGTCCGCATCGTCGAAGTCGGTCCGCGCGACGGACTTCAGAACGAGAAAGTCACGATTCCGACCGAGGCGAAGATCGCTTACATCACGTCGCTCGCGGATGCGGGACTGCGGACGATCGAGGCCGGCGCGTTCGTCAGTCCGAAGTGGGTGCCGCAGATGGCCGATACCGCGGAGGTCTATCGCGACATCCCGAAGGACCCGGGTGTCGATTACCCCGTGCTCGTGCCGAACGAAAAGGGACTCGTGCGCGCGATCGAGGCGGGGGTGAAGTCGATTGCGATCTTCACCGCCGCGTCGGAGAGCTTCAACAAGCGCAACATCAACATGTCGATCGACGAGTCGTTCGCGAACTACGCGCCCGTCGCGGCGCGCGCGCGTGCGGAAGGCCTCAGGGTGCGCGGCTACGTGTCGACCGCGTTCGGCTGTCCGTACGAAGGCGACGTGCCGGCGGAGAAGGTGCTCGAAGTCGTGGCGCGTCTGCTCGATCTCGGCTGCTACGAAGTTTCCGTGGGCGACACGATCGGTGTCGGCACGCCGATGCAGGTGCAGGGCGTGATCGGTGTGCTTCTGCAGGTCGTTCCCGCGTCGAAGCTCGCAATGCACTTCCACGACACGCGCGGCACCGCACTCGCCAATACCCTCGCCGCGCTCGAGATGAACATCACCACGTTCGATGCGTCATCGGGCGGACTCGGCGGCTGTCCGTATGCGCCCGGCGCATCGGGCAATCTCGCAACAGAGGATCTCGTCTACATGCTCGATCGCATGGGGATCGATACGGGTGTCGATATGAATCGACTGGTGAAAGCATCGTCGATCATCGCGCCGTATCTCGATCATCCGCTGCCAGGGCGTGTGCTGCAGGCATGTACGAAAGGCACGATGCCGTTCGGTAAAGTGATGTAGGACAGGCGCCCTCGCCTGTCCACCGAGCCGACAGGCGAGCGCCTGTCGTACACTTACGATCGTGCCTGTTGAAGGGTGGTCGGACGGCTGGTACATCGTTCCATGGCAGGTCGTGTTTCGCGACCTCGATGCGTTTGGTCACGTCAACAACGCGGTCTTCTTCACCTACTTCGAGTGGGCGCGCACGCGCCTCTGGTTCTCGCTGACCGGCTTCGATCAGGCGCGTGAAGTCGGCTTCATCGTCGCGCGAGCGGAGTGCGACTTCAAACAACAGTTGAGCCTGGAGCCGATCGAGCTTCGCACGCGCATTGGCGAGATGCGGAATACGTCACTCGAATTTCTCTCCGAGATCAGACGCGACAATGGCCAGCAAATTGCTGCTACAGGTAGAGTTGTGGTCGTTTTCTATGAGTGGAAGCGACAACAAAAGGTAGCGATTCCTGACGATTTTCGTCAGAGAGTGTTGGAGCACCAGGGATAGAAGGAGGAGCCGCACTTCGATGCAGTCGGGACGTGTTCTGACTCATCCGGCGTTGGCGCGCCAGCGTTTCCGCGAGATCGTGGAAATGCCCGAGGAGCGGATTGATCTGGTGGAGACTTCGCTGGTGATCGCGCTCGAGGATCATCCCGGTCTCGAGATCGCACACTATCTCGATGACGTTGGTGCCTGGAGCGGCGCCGTTCGCAAGCGTCTCGAAGGATCGCGTGATGTCGAGCAGATCGTCGAGTCGATCAACCATCTTCTCTTCGATGAGGAGGGATTTCACGGTGAGGACGAGGACTATTACGACCCGCGCAGCGCGCTGCTGAACGAGTTGCTCGACACGCATGCGGGAACACCGATCACGCTCTCGATTCTCTATCTCGAGTTGACGCGTCGCGTCGGAGTGGATGCAGCCGGCATTTCGATGCCGGGACGCTTTCTCGTGAAGTTCACCGGGGACTTTGGTCAGGTCATCGTCGATCCGTTCGATGGCGGGCGCATTCTCACGACGCTCGAGATGCAGAAGATTCTCGATGAGCTCTACGGCGGCGGTGTGCGGTTGCGCGAGCAGCATCTGCGGCCGTTGTCGCCGAAAGAAATCGTCGCGCGCGAGCTGGCACATCTGAAGTCGGCGTATCTCGCGCAGCACGACCTGACGCGCGCAGCAGCGTCCGCCGATCGCCTGCTGATCCTCGATGGCCGCGATCCTTTCGAGCTGAAAGACAGGGCATCGCTGGCGATGCAGATGCATGCGTATGCGGTTGCGATCGAGTGTCTGGAGCGCTATCTGACACTACAGCCGCACGCCGGCGACACGCCGCGAATCCGGGAGCAGATCGCCTACTTGAGGGCGTGGATCGACCAGAACTAAAGGTGTTCATCCTGAGCGAAGCGAAGGATCAACGAAGGCGCTGCGAAGACTTGGAGCGTCATGCCGCACTGCCCGAAGAACGTGTTGCGCGGCGCCTTGGTTGACGCTTCGCTGCGCTCAGCGTTGTGAGAACAACTGCGCTACTATTCAGCATCCCGTGATCACTGGCTTCAACACGGACATCCGTCATAACGACAAGGTCTACCACATCCAGACCGAGGACAAAGGTCTGTCCAATCCGTACATCGAGTCGCTGGTGTACGTCGGTGGTGAGATCCTCGCGTCGAAGAAAACGTCTTACGCCGAACAGGCGAAGGGTGGCGGGATCGACGAGAAGTGGATCGGCGGTCTCATGGAACAGCAGCATCGGACGATGATCGCGGCAATCAAGCGCGGCCGCTTCGATGCTCCCGCCGAATCGACGAAGAGCGGAATGACCGCGGTGCCCGCGCCGACGGTCAGCGCCGGCGTCGCGACGCCGCCTCCCGCTGCGCCGTCAGGTCCGATTCCGATCGACGAGGCCAAGACGCTCGATCAGGTCATCATCGATTACCTGGCGTCGGAAGCAGAGAGCGAGCATCTCGAGCTCTCCTTGCTGAACGCCGTCGATTTCTATTCGGGTGCTGCCATCGAGGTGCGTGTCGCTGCGCGCAAGAGCCTCTCTCAGAGCCCGATTGCCGCGGCCGCGATCGAAGTGAAAGTGATCTCGACTGTCGAGCCGCCGCGCGTGATCTTCCGCGGGAAGACGGCCGGCGACGGCACTGCCATCGTCCGTTGCAATATCCCCGCGTTCCGCGAAGGAACCGCCGCCGTCATCATCTCGGCGCAGAGTCCCATCGGCAACGACGAAGTGAAGCAGCTCGTGAAGCGGAAGAAGTAGTGCTGAGTACCGAGTGACGAGTTGTGAGTGACGAGTGGGTTGACTCGTCACTCGTCACTCATCACTCGTCACTGTTCTTGCATTACCCTCCCCCGAATGTTTCGTAGTCGCTCCTCCCGCGCGCTGGCGTTGCTCGCCGGCATGGCGGTTACGCTGTACATCCTCGCCAGCCTTTATCTCCCTTCGTCGCGCCGCTTGATTCTGGGCGTGAACAAGCGGAGCGGAGCCGTGCGCCTGGTGCAGAACCGCGTGACGTTTCTGCCGCCCTTTCAGTTCTACCGGCTCGTGTTCGAGGAGCGCGACGGCTTCGCGCAGCACAGCGGCAGCATCCGCATCCTTTCGCAGGAAGGTGTGCCGGTCACGATCGGATATCGACTGCGATTCACGATCAAGAGCGACCACATGCCGGATGCGAAGACGCTCGTCGAGAAAGGCTGGAGCGCGTGGGTTGGTGCACGCGTGGCCGAGGCCGTGGATCTCGTCACGAGGCAGGTGCCGATCGAGGATCTCCTCTCGCCGAGCTCGCGCTTCACCACGCAGCGCGATGTGTTGCGCCGCGCCGTGGCGGGCTATCTGTCGAAGAGCGGCCTGAACGTCACCGCGTTCGAGATTGCGCGGCTCGACGTCGACAAGAGCGCGCTGCTTCAGCGCAAGAAAGCGGATCTGCGCCGCGAAGCTCGCGGCGTTGCAGGTCGTGTTGCCGTGTTTGCCATCGACGGCGCGGACTGGGAACTGATCAACGAATTGATCGGCGACGATCAGTTGCCGAACCTGAAAGCACTTACTCGCGGCGGCGCGACGGGAACGGTGCAGGCCATCGAGCCCATGGTCTCGCCGCTCCTCTGGACGACGGTTGCCACGGGACTTCCGCCCGATCGTCACGGCGTGCTCGATTTCACCGACCAGGCGCACGCCCCGATCGAATCGTATGCGCGGCATGCGCCAGCCGTGTGGGAGATCGCGCAGGCGTTCGGACGTCCCTCAACGGTCGTGAATTGGTGGACTGCCTGGCCTGCAGCCGACTCCGGTGTCACCGTCTTCGACACGCCGGTCGAGCTTCTCGGAAACGCGATTGCGCCGCAGTCACTCGCGCCAAGAGTGCAGCCGGTCGAAGTGCCGGTCGATACGGTCGGCTATCCGCAGGTTCGCCGCTTCCTCAACATCACGCCCGAGGAGTATTCGAAAGCGACTTCAGGATCGCCAGAGGATCCCGTGAACGTCTTTCGCGCGATGCTTGCGAAGACGTGGAGCGATCATCGCGCGGCGGTGGAGTTGTATCGCCAGCAATCACCGCTGCTCTTCATGATGGAGTACGAAGGCACGGACGCGGTGAATCATCTGTTCGCGCCGTATCACCCGCCATACCGCGAGGGTGTGAGCCAGGACGCCTATCGCAAATACTGGTCTGCAGTGACCAACTACTACTCGGAGATCGATCGTCTCCTCGGCGAGTGGATGTCGATTCTTCCCGCGGACACCACCGTGATCGTGATGTCGGCGCATGGATTCCGCTGGGGGAAGAACCGGCCTCGCCATCCGCCGCAAGGTGCCGCGCTCTCCGATCATCGCAATCCTGGGTTTTTCGTCGCGTACGGCGGACACGTCGCGCACACAGGCGGAGCTCACACGTTCTCCGTGTTCGATCTGACGCCGACCGTACTCGCGATTCTCGGATTGCCGCAGTCGGTGGAGATGCCGGGGCACGCCGCAACCTGGGCGTTTCGCGATATCCAACCGGTGGAAACGGTGAAGGTCGTGAGCTACAGCGAGTTTCTCGATTTGAAGCTGCCGCCGACGACCGTGCGAATCGATCCCAAGCCGTATCAGGTCACACTGCAGGCGATCGGACATCTCTACGATCCGACACGCGCTCAGGTGCCCATGCTGGACGACGATGAGACGCCTGCGGCAAACGCTCCGGTCTCGCCGCAACGCTGGGGCCTCTATGCGTACTTCAACAATCTGGGCATCGAGCTGCGGAAGCAGGGGAAATCGAGCGATGCAATCGACGCGTTCGATCGCGCGATCGATATCAATCCGACGCGGCCGATTCCATATCTGAACGAGGCGATGACGCTCTTCGACCGCCAGCAGTACGCGATGGCGGATGACATGTTCGTGAAGGCGGTGGAGCGCGGCTTGCCGCAGCCCGATCGGTGGTTCGTCGATTTCGCGACGCTCTATCGCGAGAAGAAGATGCCGTCGCGCGCGATCGGGTTGCTGTACAAGGGGAAGGAGCTCTTCCCGCAATCGTTCCTGATCGCGTCGAACCTCGGCGCCACGCTGGTGTCGGCGGACCGTTACACCGAAGGGTTGCCGGAGCTGCAGCGTGCGCTCGGCATGCAACCGTCATCGACGCAGGTCCTCAACAACCTCGGAATCTTCTTCGCCAGCAAGCACGACTATGCGAGGGCGCTGGATTTCTGGAACCGGTCGCTGGCGATCGACGGGCATCAGCCGGGGATTCATAGTGCGGCGGAGGCGGCGCGGACAAGGTTGTGACGGGGAGGGGTCCCATCACACCCACGTGTGCTCTCCATCACTTGACCGGCCAGCGGCACTCTCGTTATATTCTCCAATGCAATTGAGACTCAGTCTCAGTTGTTGTGAGACGAGATGCCGCACACCATTCGCACTGAAAAGGAAATTTCCCGCTTCGCCGGCTTTCTGAGCGATCAGGGGCTGAAGCTCACGACGGAGCGCTCCGCGCTCGTCCGGGAAATCTTCGCCACTCACTATCACTTCGAGGCCGATGAGCTCCTCTTCAAGATGAAGGACAAGGGCCTCAAGATCTCGCGGGCCACGGTCTACCGCACGCTCGAGCTTCTCGTGAAGTCCGGGATGGTCCGGCGTGTTCATCTCGGTGAGGACCACTATCACTACGAGCATGTCACCGGGAACTCACATCACGATCACCTCATCTGCACCACCTGCGGCTCGGTGATCGAGTTTCACGACGACGTGCTCGAACAGCGCCAGCGCGAGATCTGCGAGCGCAAGCGCTTCACTCCAACTTTTCACAACCTGCAGATTCTCGGGCTCTGCGCCGACTGCAGGAAAAAGGGCGAACAGCCCGATGCGCCGGATCGCGTGAAGATGATCGCGGCCGGTGCGACCCAGCTCAGAAAGTAGACAGGAACCCCAAGCCCATGCTCCCAGCACTCGTCATCGTCTTCCGTGAAGGTTTCGAATCGTTCGTGACCGTCGCCATCATCCTCGCCTATCTGCGCAAGACCGGGCGGGACTGGCTGCGGCCGAGCGTGTACTGGGGCATCGTCGCCTCGCTCGTCGCGAGCGGCGCGCTCGGCTACGAGCTCAGCAGAGTCAGCGAGCAGTCGTTGTGGGAAGGGATTCTCGGACTGGTCGCTGCGTTCCTCGTCGCGAGCTTCGTCGTGCACGTGTGGCGCACGGCGCCGACGATGAAGCGCGACATGGAGACGCGGCTCGAGGCCGCATCGTCGCGTGATTCGAGCCCCCTCGCGATGATCGGCGTCTTTCTCTTCACCCTGTTGATGGTGACGCGTGAAGGAATGGAGGCAGCGCTGCTGCTGATCCAGGTGCGCAGCAATCAGGGGATGCTGATCGGTTCGCTTGCCGGCCTTGCCGCCGCGGCGCTGATGTCGTGGGCCTGGGCTCACTATGGCCATCGCATCAACATCAAGCGGTTCTTCCAGGTTACGGGACTCTTCCTCCTCCTTTTCACGATTCAGATCGTCTTCTACGCGATTCACGAGCTTTCGGAAGCAAACGTCCTCGGCCGCTGGAGCGAGGCGATTCACAACGCAACGGAGCCCTACTCACCTGTTGGCTACTACGGCAAGTGGGTTTCGATCGGCATGCTCGGACTCTGCGCGGCATGGCTTGCTGTCGTGTCCGTGAAGGATCGGTTCCGTTCTCACCACGAGCTGGCGGTGAAAGTCAGATGACGCGCGCGGCCATCGTCGCCGCGCTCCTCGCCACGTTCCCTCTGGTTGCCGCGACACGCGCGCAGTACCTCATGGGGACCGTCTGCGAGATTGACGCGGATGTGCCCGCCGATGCGGCGTTCGCCGAAACCGCACGCGTCGAGTCGATGGTTTCGACGTGGCGAGAGGACAGCGAACTGTCGCGCGTGAATCGTGGGGCGGAACCGTCGGAGGAGTTGGGGGCGCTGCTGACGGTCGCGGATTCATATGTTGCAAAGACCGATGGCGCGTTCAATCCGCACATTCGCACGCTGCTGAACGAGTGGGGAATCCGTGTAGAACAGGCGCCCTCGCCTGTCCCGGAGCGACAGGCGGGGGCGCCTGTCCCACACGACTACGAAGAAGGCGCGTTTGCCAAAGGCTACGCAATCGATCGGATGCTTGATGTTCTGTGGAAGCAACGCGCAATGCACGCCGTCATCAACTTCGGCGGCCAGATCGGCACGCTCACGCCGATCACCGTCACGATCGCGGACCCCAGGCATCGTGAGAATCCGATCGTCCTACTCACACTGAACAAACGCTCGCTCTCTACGAGCTCCGGCTCCGAGAAAACCTTCACGCGCAACGGCCGCGTCTACAGCCACATCGTCGATCCGCGCTCGCGCGAGGCGCTCCCTCCGCGCGGCAGCGTTTCGGTGATCAGCGACTCCGCGCTCGAGGCCGACATCCTCTCCACCGCGCTGTATGTGATGGGCCGCGAGCAGGGGCTCGCCTGGGCTCGCGCGCACAACGTCACGGCGATCTTCATCGACAACAGCTCCATCGAAGCGTCCACCGCGATTCCCGGGATCAAGGTGCTCGACGCGCATTTCAAAATCAGGGGTGTAACGAATGGTTAGACGTGTCATGGTTCTTCTCGCGGCGATGCTCATCGCATCGTCGTCCTTTGCCCAATCGACGCAGGATCTCGAGCAGCGCCTCAAGGAGCTGCAGGCGAAACTCTCGGCCATCGACGAGATGAAACGCGAGATCGACATCCTCACGCAGGAGATCGAGACGTTGAAGAGCGGCTCGACGAAGAAGGCCGTCGAAGCAGATCAGGCGCAGTACGGTATGGGGGCTGCCGCATCGAAGGTCTATCGCACCGATGCCGGTGTCTCCATTGGAGGTTACGGCGAGTTCGCGTACGACAATCCACGTCATGAGATCGCGCGCGCGGACCTGCTGCGCGGCGTGCTGTACACCGGTTACAAGTTCTCTCCGCGCGTCCTCTTCAACTCCGAGCTCGAGGTCGAACATGGAACGACGGAGAACGCAGGCGGCGACGGTGCGGAAGGTGGTTCAGTCGGACTCGAGTTCGCGTACCTCGACTATCTGATCCGCCCCGAAGCGAATGTGCGTGCCGGCGTGATGCTCATGCCGGTCGGGCTCATCAACGAACAGCATGAGCCCACTGCCTACTTCGGCGTGAATCGCCCGCTCGTGGAAGACGCGATCATTCCGACGACGTGGAGCGAGATGGGCGCCGGCATCTTCGGCGACAAGGGACCGCTCACGTACCGCGCGTACGTGACGACGGGACTCAACTCGGCGCGCTTCGAGAGCGAGTCGGGGATTCATGAAGGAAAGCAGAGCGGCGCCGCGGCGAAGGCCGAGGATCTGGCGATCGTTGCGCGGGCTGACTGGCATCCGTTCGAGGGAACGATGTTCGGCGGCTCGATCTATAACGGCGGCTCGGGTCAGGGCGCACATGCGGAAGACGGGACGCGCATCAAAGGCCGCGTGCGTCTCGTTGAAGTGCACGCCGATTCGAAGTTCCGCGGAACATCGCTGCGCGCGCTCTTCGCACGCGGATCGGTCGGTGATGCTGCGCTGATCAACGAGCAGAACGGACTGGAAGGGGACGAGAGCATCGGCAAGTCGTTCGGCGGCTGGTACGTCGAAGGCGGCTATGATCTCGCGTCGCGCGCGAATGTCTCGATCACGCCGTATGTTCGGTACGAGCGCCTCGATACGCAGCGCAGCGTTCCGCACGGCTTCGAGCGCAATCCGGAAAACAATCAGCGCATCTTCACCGCAGGCTTCGCGTTCAAGCCGATCTCGCAGACCGTGGTGAAGATCGACTGGCGGCGCGCGAAGAATCAGGCGCATACCGGAGACAACACATGGAACATTGGACTCGGCTACATCTTCTGATCGCGTTGTCGCTGGCGGTGACGCTCTCGGCGCCGGCTCGCGTCCTCATGACGCAGGAGCAGGCGCTGGCGAGCGCATTCCCCAACGCCAGGCCGGCGCGCCAGACATTTTTTCTCACGGCACAACAGCTCGACGCCGCTCGCAAGGAGAGCGGCGTCGATTTCAAAGAGCAGCTCGTGATTCGTTACGCGACACCGGCGGGTTTCGCCTACTTCGACACGCATCGCGTGCGCACGCTGCCCGAGACGGTGATGATCGTGGTGACTCCGGACGGACAAGTGTCGCGCGTCGAGATCCTCTCGTTCGATGAGCCGACTGACTACTTCCCCAGGCGCCGCTGGCTCGATCAACTCCTCGGCCGTCATCTCGACAAGGATCTGTCGCTCAAGGGAGCCGTCCGGCCGATCTCCGGCGCCAGTCTGACGGGGCAGGCCATCGTCAACGCGACGCGCAAGGTGCTCGCGCTGCACCACGCGCTGGCAGGAGTCGCACCGAAATGATGTCGCGCGTGCAGGTCGTCTATCTTCAGCTCTGCGTGCTCGTAACGACGCTCACCGGCGCGGTGTTCGCCGTGATGAAGTACGCGATGAAGAGCAGCGACCCGTTCGCGGTAGTTAACCATCCGTTGCAGCCGTACATGTTGTCGGCTCACGTGCTGATCGCGCCGCTGCTCGTGTTCGGCTTCGGTTGGATCTTCACGAATCACATCTGGCCTGGCTTCGCGAGCGGCATCGCGCGCAAGCGGAAGAGCGGAGTGTGGTCGATGGCCGCGATCGCGCCGATGGTCCTCAGCGGCTATCTGCTGCAGGTGTCGACCGCCGATGCCACGCGTCAGGCAATGGCAATCGCGCACTGGGTGTCGTCCGCACTGTTCGTGGCGGCGTACGGGATCCACCTGGTAACCAGGCGCGCCCGCAGTTCATCCTGAGCGCAGCGAAGGATCAACGACGGCGCCGGGTGAACGGAGCCTGCTGATGCTTCGCTCAGCGTGAAGGTCGCGCCATGCAGCTCATCCTGAGCGGGCAGGGATCGCAAGCCTCCGTCATCCCGAGCGGAGTCGAGGGACCCGGGTGGCGGTTGGTACGAAGATCATGTCGCGAGCCTCCCACACACCCAGGTCGACTTCGCTCGGGATGACGGGAGCTCACCGATTAGGCCGCAAGCCCGCATGAACACTGGAGGTTTCTTGGAAGCGCAGCGAAGGATCAACGACGGCGCCGGGTGAAAAGGAGCCTGCTGGTGCTGCGCCTGAAGGACGAGCAGCGCGGCGCCTTGGTTGACGCTTCGCTACGCTCAGCGTGAAAGTCGCCCGATCAACGCATCCAGCCGCCGCAACGTCCGCTCTTTCCCCAGGATCACGGCCACATCGAAAATCGGCGGCGACGACATCACTCCCAGCAGCGCGACGCGCAGCGGATGAATGTACTTCCCCGCTCCAACTCCCTTCGCTTCCGCGAGCTGACGCAAGGCCTGCTCGGTCGTCTGCACATCGAATGATTCGACGCCGGCGAGTGTCGCGCGCAGGTCGTTCATTCTCTGCGCGAGATCGTCACCTTTGATGTGCTTCTTCATCGCCTCGTCTTCGTAGACGAGCGCGTCATCCGCGGCGAGGTACGGCAGCATCTGCGCGGCGACATCCTTGAGCGTGCGGCCGCGAGGTTTGTTGATGTCGATCACCGCGCGAATCTCGTCCAGAGGCCGCACCGGTTCACCGAGGAACGGAACGAGGTGCGGATAGATCTGCTCGGCGCTCATGCGCATCAGATATTGCCCATTCATCCACAGCAGCTTCTCGTCGTCGAACACCGCGGGCGCCTTGTGCACGGCGCCGAGGTCGAAGATGGCCGCGGCTTCATCCGGTGTGATGAGCTCGCGGTCGCCGCCGGGCGACCATCCGAGCAGCATCAGAAAGTTGAAGAGCGCCTCCGGCACGATCCCGAGATCGCGATACTCCTCGGCCGATGTCGCGCCGCTGCGTTTGCTGAGGCGCTTCTTGTCGGCGCCGAGGATCAGGGGGAGATGCGCGAAGACAGGCGGCTCACAGTTGAATGCACGGAACAGCAGGATGTGCTTCGGCGTATTCGAAAGGTGATCATCGCCTCGTGCCACATGCGTGATTTCCATGTCGATGTCGTCGACGACGACGGAGAGGTGATACGTCGGATAGCTGTCGGAGCGTATGAGGACGAAGTCGTCGATCTCTTTCGCGTCGAAGTGAACGTCGCCGCGAATGAGATCGTGAAAGTCGATCGATCCTTCTTCGACCTTGAAGCGGATGACATGCGGTTCGTTCGCGGGCTGCGCTTCCCCGGCTTCGGCTCGCGTCCGGCAGCGGCCTGAATAGCGATAAGACTTTCCCGGCCCCTCGGATGCGGCCCTGTCCGCTTCGAGCTCTTCGACCGTGCAGTAGCAGCGATACGCGAGCTCATGTTCGACGAGCTTGTTGGCGCGCTCGCGATAGCGATCGAGTCGGTCGCTCTGGTAGATCGGGCCTTCATCCCACTCGACGCCGAGCCATTTGAGCGAGCTGACGATCTGCTCGGCGTGATGCTGGCGCGAGCGCTCGACGTCGGTATCTTCGATGCGCAGCAGCATCGTGCCGCCGTGCCGGCGTGCGTGCAGCAGGTTGAAGATCGCGGTGCGGGCGCCGCCGACGTGGAGGTATCCGGTGGGCGAGGGAGCAAAACGGAGTTTCATGAGGGCCCGTGAGTCTACACATCAGGCGCTACAATCGCCAGATGCGGCGCCCGCGCGGCTTCTCGCTGGTGGAAGTGCTCGTCGCACTTCTGATTCTCGCCGTCGTCATCACGACGACGCTGACGATGTTCACCATGCGCTCGAAGCGGATGGCGGGCGCGAACCAGACGATGCTGGCGTGGCAGGCGATTTCCAATGAAGTGGGTTACTGGCGTCGGATGCCGTACGTCGCGCTCCAGAAGGGTGCGATGGATTTCCAGACGTCGACCGAGATTATTGGTCCGCTTGCGCCCTACGAAGCAAAAGTCGAAATCAGCGATCCGAAGAATTGGGTGAAAGAAGTGACGATTTCCATAAGCTGGGAGGGTGGGAAGCGCCTCGAAAAAATTACGATCAGCCGCGTCGACACGGGAGCGAACAATCTGTGGTGAATCGCCGGCATGCGGGCTTCACGCTCCTCGAGGTCGTCGTCGTCGTCGCGATCTTCGGCGTTTTTCTCTGGATCAACGTCATCCTTACGAATGACATGAGGACCTGGGAAAAGAAGATGCCCGTGAACTTCATGTCGCACCCGATGGTTTCCGCCGTCGTATCGCGAGTGCGAAAAGATATCGAGGACGCACATGAGAAGTACTTTCCTGGCCAGGTTCCCGGGACAGACTGGACCAAATCCAACAAGGTTCTGATCGTCACGAGCCTTACAGACGCGGGAACTCTCAGCGTCGTGTGGGATTTCACGAAGCCCAACGAAGTCACTCGGCTTACTTACATCGCGAATCAGGAGCAATCACGCTGGACTGCGCGGGGGACGCCGCAATTCACAGTTTCCTATGTGCCCGACGACGACGATCCCGATCCGATCGGCGCGGAGATCAAGGCGACTGATGAGAAGGGAAAACTTGGAATCGATCAAATCATCTTCGTGCGCGCGCACAAGTGATGCGCAGCGCGGGTTCGTGATCATCGTCGCGCTCGTGCTGGCGCTTCTCTATTTCATGCTGATGACGCTGATCCTGATCGATTCGTCCCGAGCGCAGGCGGAGGCGCAGAGGTTTCGTGCGCGGATGGTGGCTTCGATCCTTGCTGAGGACGCGGCAGAGAAATCGTGCGTTCAGATCGTGAACAATCCCTATTGTGGACCTGCAGTCGTGCGGAGCGATCAAGGGACAGCGGATGCAAAATGCAGTCGAGAGAGCATGACCGTGCCCACAAATTTCAGTGTCGCCTCCGTGGCACAAAGCGCCGGCGTGATTCGACAGAAGGCGGACGTGCAACTGACTGGAGCGATCAGTGCCGATGGCCGCATCAGCATCGAGTTTTCGCAGCACTCCCAATGAAAAAGAGCGGACGAGGCGTCCGCTCTCCTCACATTCTCTTCTTCCGGAGCAGTCCGGCGCCGATCGCGATGGCGGCGAGGCCGCCGAGGAGCGCGCCGGGGTTGCTGCGTGCCATGTCGCGGGCTCGACCGAGCATGTCTCCGAAGCCGTTGCCTGCCAGTGGCAGATCCCTCTTCGGAGTCGCTTCGGGTGGTTGATACGGGTGGAACTGATTCGTCGGATTGGTGTTATCGACCATCTTGTTCCTCCTTTCTCACCCTGTTTGTAGTGCGAGAGGGGTGCCAGTAGAATGCGCTCGCAAGGAGAGAGCATGTCTGGCAATCCGCGTGAGAACGTGAAGGGAAAAGGATTCTGGGACGGCGGTGCAGCCGGCCGCAGCACGAACTCGCAGTCCGCCGGCAGGCTGAGCGGTTTTCCCGGCCGCCGCGCTCCGAAGAATGCGGGCATCGGCACCGATGCCGAGTTCCCTCCTGAGGTCACGACGAAACTGGACGCGAAGAAGTAAATCCACTTCCGTCTGGCGGACGTAACATCGAGGTTGACAGCCGAGGTCATGGAAACGGTCAACGAGGCGCTGCTTCCCTCTGTCGCCCGCGGTGACACCACCGCGTTCGAGGCGTTATACGACCGTCATTCCGGCACGCTCTACGCGCTGCTGCTCCGCATCCTCGCCAATCCCGAAGACGCACAGGAAGTTCTGCAGGAGGCGTTCGTCAAGGCGTGGACGAACGCGAAGATGTTCGATCCTGCGCGCGGCAGCGAAGCCGCGTGGCTGATCTCCATCGCACGCAGCCGCGGTATCGACAAGCTTCGGTCGCGCAAGATTCGTGTCGATCGTGAAAACGATGCGGGACGAGAAATCTCGATTCACTCGTCGTTCGTAGATTCAACGACTGGCGCCGATCGGGCGATCCAGTCGCAGGAAAGCAGCGCGGTCCGGAGCGCTCTATCCGAGTTACCTGAAGCGCAGCGCATCGCCCTCGAGCTTGCCTATTTCGAGGGACTCTCCCAATCGGAGATCGCCGAGAAGCTCGGCGAGCCGCTGGGAACGATCAAAACGCGGATGCAACTCGGGATGAAGAAGTTGAGGGAGCGCCTACGGGATTTCCAATGACGCACGAGGAATTCGAAGCGATCGCCGCGCTGGACGCGATTGGTGCCGCAACACCCGATGAGGAGCGGACGCTCGCCGGGCATCTTGCCTCATGCGAGAGTTGTCGCCGCGTGCGCGACGAATTCGCGGAAGCGGCGACACTGCTCGCGCGCCAGCTCGAGCCCGTTGCGCCTCCTTCGGATATTCGCAGGCGCGTCGTCGAGACAATCGAAGAAGACGATGAAGAAGAGAACGTCATTCGCGCGGATGGCCGCTTCGGAAATCGATGGTGGCTGGCCACCGCCGCAACGCTCTTCCTTGCCTTGTGGGGTTGGCGCGAGTTCGGAATCCGCGTTGCACGGGAACATGTGCAGTCGCAGGACGCACAGATCGCGCAATTGAAGACGGAGCTCGACTCGCTGCGTGACCACGATGACAAGCTCGCGAGTGAAATGGCCGCACTCGCGTCGGCCGATACGAAATCGATCGCGTTGGCAGGACAGCAGGCTTCGCCGTCTGCATCCGCGCGCGTCTATCTCGAGCCCTCACGCCGTCGCGCAATTGTCTTCTTCCAGAACCTCCCTAGGAATGCGCAGGACAAGAGCTATCAACTCTGGATCATCCGCGCCGATCAGCCGAAGCCACAAAGCGCTGGCGTGTTCGATGTCGCGAACAGCGGCAACGCGACGATCGTGATCGAGAATCTCCCGGTCGAAACAGAGATGAAAGCGCTCGCGGTTACGCTCGAAGCCAAAGGCGGAGTGGAGCAGCCGACGAATAGCAACTTCTTCGTGATGGGAAGTTCGTAGGAGAGTGACGAGTGATGAGTAGCGAGTGACGAGTTAGAACCTACTCACCACTCGACACTTTCCTACTCGTCACTGAGAACTAATCGTAGGAGAGTGACGAGTGATGAGTAGCGAGTGACTAGTTAGTGAGTAGCGAGTGACGAGTTAGAACCTACTCACCACTCGACACTTTCCTACTCGTCACTGAGAACTAGAGCCCCACCACGTTGTACCCGCAATCCACGTACAACACCTCGCCCGTGATTCCGCTCGCCATTCCTGAGCAGAGGAACAGGGCCGCATTCGCGATTTCTTCGAGCTCCACGTTTCTGCGCAGCGGTGCGCGCTCGGCGTGATGCTTGAGCATCATCGTGAAACCTTTGATGCCGCGGGCCGCGAGTGTGTTCACCGGTCCCGCTGAGATCGCATTGACGCGGATCGCTTTTGGTCCGAGGTTGGCGGCGAGGTAGCGGACAGAGGATTCGAGCGAGGATTTCGCCACACCCATGAGGTTGTAGCCTTCGACCGCTTTCACCGCGCCGTAGTAGCTCATCGCGAGGACGTTCCCGCCGCCGGACTTTTCGAAAAGCGGCAGTGCGGCGCGTGTCAGGCCAACGAGCGAATAAGCCGAGATGTCGTGCGCGGTCTTGAATCCTTCGCGCGAGGTCTTCACGAAATCGTTCTCGAGATCCTCGCGCGGAGCGAACGCGACGGAATGGACGAGCGAATCGAGCCGTCCGAACTTCTCGTCCACGGCTTGAAACACGGCGTCGATCTCCGCGTCGATCGTCACGTCGCACGGCAGAATCAGCGGATCGGTCAGCGTCGAGCAGAGCTCTTCGACGTTCTCCTTCAGCCGTTCGCCCTGATAGGTGAAGGCGAGCCGCATCCCTTCGTTCGCGAGCGATTGCGCGATCGCCCAGGCGATCGAGCGCTTGTTGGCGACACCGAAGATGATTCCGGTTTTTCCGTCCAGAAGGCCCATTCCAATGCTCCTTAGGGGACAGACTGCCTGCTGTCTGCTGTCTGTACCGGGAGTGTATCAAGTCGCAGTAGACTTCCGCCGCCATGAAACGACTCTCTTTCTTGCTCGCACTCTTTCTGGTTGCGATGAGCGCGTTGGCCGACCGCCGCGCGTTCACGATCGAAGACCTCTATCGTCTGAAGTCCGTCGGTGACCTTGCGATCTCCCCCGACGGAAAGATGCTGACCTTCACGATCACGACCTCCGATCTGCCGCGCGCGAAGCGCACGACTGCGGTTTGGGTCGTGAATGCTGACGGCAGCAACCTGCGTCAGGTGACGCGCGGCGAGAAAGACTCTGCGCCGCATTTCGCGCCGGACGGCAGGTCGATCGCCTTTGTACGCACGACTGACGGCACGCCGAATGTCTGGCTGCTTCCGCTCAGCGGCGGCGAGTCACGTCAGCTCACGCATGTTTCGACGGGCGTCTCGGATCCGCTCTGGTCGCCGGACGGAAAGACGATCGCGTTCTCGACCGACGTCTATGCCGAATGCAATGGCGATGACGCGTGCAACAAGAAGAAAGCCGATCAGTGGGAAGCCTCCAAGGTGAAGGGCCACATGGCCAACAGTCTGCTCTATCGCCACTGGACGGCGTGGCGCGACTTCACCGTCACGCATGTCTGGGTTGCTGACGTCGAGAGCGGCAAGACGCGCGACCTCACGCCGGGCAACTTCGACTATCCGCCGTTCCAACTCGGAGGTCCGCTGCAGTATGCGTTCTCGCCCGACTCGAAGGAGCTTTGCGTCGTTTCGAATCACGATGCGGAGCCGGCGTCGTCGACGAACAACGATCTCTTCCTCGTGCCGGTCGATGGCAGTGCAGCACCGCGCAACATCACCGCGGCGAACAAGGCCTTCGACGGCTCGCCGATGTATTCGCCGGATGGCCGCTACATCGGCTATCGCACGCAGAAACAGCCGGGCTATGAATCGGATCTCTTCCGCCTCGCGCTCTACGATCGCAAAACGGGCGAGTCGCGCGTGCTGACGGAGTCCTTCAGGAACTGGATCGACGAGTTCGACTGGGCGAGTGATTCGAAGTCGATCTTCTTCGCCGCGGAAGTCGAAGGTCACAACCCGATTCACAAGCTCGATGTTGCGAGCGGAGCGATCACGAAAGTGTTCGATGACCGCACGATCGATGCGTTCTCGATGTCGAAAGACGACAAGACTGTCTACTACACCGCACGCTCGGTCGGCGAGCCGAGTGAGCTCTACGCTGCGGATCTCGCGACGGGTGCCGCGAATCGCAAGCGCCTGACGCACGTGAACGACGCGGTCGTCAGCGAAGTCGACATTCGTCCCGCGGAGATGATGTGGGTGACCGGCGCGGAAGGTGCGAAGGTTCAGGTCTACGTCGTAAAGCCTCACGACTTCGATCCGAAGAAGAAGTATCCGCTCATCGTGAACGTGCATGGCGGACCGCAGTCGCAATGGGCGGACTCGTTCCGCGGCGACTGGCAGGTGTATCCAGGCGCGGGCTACATCGTCGCGTTCCCCAATCCGCATGGCTCGACGGGCTTCGGCCAGGACTACACGGCATCGATCTCGGGTGACTGGGGCGGCAAGCCGTTCGAAGACGTGATGAAGGTTGTCGATGAGCTGGAGAAGCTCCCGTATGTCGACAAGGACCGCATCGGTGCGATGGGCTGGTCCTACGGCGGCTACTTCATGAACTGGACCGAGGGCCACACGACGCGTTTCAAGGCGATCGCGTCGATGATGGGTCTCTTCGATCTTCGTTCGATGTACGGCGCGACGGAGGAGCTCTGGTTCCCCGAGTGGGATCTCAAGGGGCTGCCGTGGACGTCGGATCTCTATCAGAAGTGGTCACCGTCGAACTACGTGCAGAACTTCAAGACGCCGTGCCTCGTGATCAGCGGTGAGCGCGACTATCGCGTGCCATACACGCAGAGTCTCCAGATGTACACAGCGCTGCAGAAGATGCACGTGCCGTCACGGCTGATCATCTACTCGAATGCCGGCCACTGGCCGAGCTGGTATGAGATGGCTCTCTATTACACCGCTCACCTCGAGTGGTTCCATCAATACCTCGGCGGCGGCGCTGCGCCATGGACGTCGGAGCAGTTCCTACGCAACGAAGTCTTCGATGCGACGACGGGCAAGCGCGTCGAGCCAGAGAAACCGCAAACGCCGCCGAACACGCAGGGGAAGCCGGACCAGAAGCCACAATAGCCGCTAAAAATCGGGATGACATGGGGGACGCTGACGAGGGGATCACGATGACATCGCTTTCTCGACTTCCTCGTTCATCCTCCCCGCGAGCATCAGAAACAACATCCGATAGTCGGCCGCCAGTGAATAGAACGGGTGGCCGAACGTCGCCGGCTTGTTGTGCTCGACGAAGAAGTGCGCATACCACGCGAACGAGTAGCCGACGACAGGCACCGCAAAGAGAAACCAGCGGTTCGTTGCGAGCGCAACGCAGACCGTGACGATCGCGAGCACGGATCCGATCGCGTGCAGCAGTCGCGTGCGAGGCTTCGAGTGCGCTCGGACGTAATGGGGCCAGAAGTCAGCGAAAGTCCGAATGTCCATGGATTAGAACGCGTAGCCCAGTGTAAGGAAGTACGACAGCGGTTTGTCGCGCACTGCGTTGCCATCCTTGTCGAATCGCAGAATGCGGCGGTTGAGGTTGTAGCCGACGTCGAAGCGGATCGGGCCGACCGGTGACAGATAGCGTATGCCCGCTCCGGCGCCGTAGCGTAAATCGTTGAACTCGATCCGGCCGCGATAGACATTGCCGACATCGCCGAACACGGCGCCGCGAACCGCGGAGAAGATCGGGAAGCGATACTCCGCATTCATCAGCAGCAACCCGTTGCCACCGATCGGTGCGACGACATCCTGGTTATCGCCCACGAGCGCGAGCGTCGGACGGCAGTTCAGCGGGTCGCGCGGATCCTTACAAGTCGTACCGAGGAGATCGAGCGGGAACGCGCGATGCGAGGTGTCGCCGCCCGCTGTGAATCGTTCCGACAGCGGTACGGCGACGTCGCCGAACTCCTGAATCATGCCCGCTCGTCCGCTGAACACGAAGGTCGTTCGCGGTGTGAAGCTGAGGTACCACGCTCCTTGTGCAAATTCCTTCAGGAAATCCGCGTCCGCCTTGAATGCACGGAACGCGTACTCGACGGACGCGCTCGTAAAGAAACCGTGATGCGGATCGATCGCGTCGTCGCGTTTGTCCCAGAAGAAGGTGGGCGAGAGGCTGGAGATCTTGATGTCGAGCTGTGAGCGATCGAGGCCCGGAATCAAAGCTTGCGCCGCTTCCGCGCAGACCTTCCCTTCGATGCAGCGGCTGATCTTGTATTCGTAGCGCAGCGACCAGCGCGTCTGATAGCGGGAGACTTTCGAGGTCTCGAGGAACGTCCCGCGCTGCTGAATGTGTGTCTCAGTCTTTGTCGCGTCATCCGTCTGGAAGACGGTCAACTGCAGCGGAATGTTGAGATTGAAGATGAACGGCTCGCGGTATGTGAGGAAGGCCTCGCGATCGTTGCGCGCGCGGACGATCTCGAGCCCCAGGTACCGGCCGGTGCCGAAGAGATTGCGATGCGCGATCGATGCACCCACTCGCGGCGAAATCTTCTCGTTCGTCTGTTTCGTCACACCGAGCGAGCCGGCGACGGTGACGTCCTTCCCCTCTTCAACGGCAATCACCACATTGCGCGATCCGACGGAAGTCCCCGCCTGCTCTGGCTGTACATCGACGCGCTGGAAGATACCCAGACGATAGAGATTGCGCTGCGCCTCGAAGATGTTCGTGTAGCTGAATGGCTCGCCCTTCTGCAGCTCGGACTTGCGCAGCACCACGCTCGGTTTGGTGAAGGTGTTTCCGCGCACCACGACCTCTCCGACCTCGACCCTCGGCCCCTCAGCGATGGTGTACGCAACGTGCGATGCGGTCTTGTCGGGAGACACATCGACGCGCGGCGAGACCTGCACCTCGGCGTATCCGCGCTCGCCGTAGAACGTCTGCAACGTGACGACATCGGCGCGCACGTTCGCCGGATTGAGCGGATCGCCAGGTGTGGTGATGAGTTTCGGCAGCGTCTTCGCGCCGAACTTCTCGGCTCCTTCGATCTTGATGTCGGTGACGAGCGTCTGCGGTCCTTCGGCAATCGGATAGTCGACGGTCATCGTTCCGTCGGCTTTCGGCACGACGACAGGAGTGCCGATCTTTGCTTCTGAGAATCCGTTGAGACGATAGAAAGATTCGATTGCATCGCGATCGCCGCTCAGATCGGCGCGTGTCGGTGCGACCGCCTGGCGGAAGATCGTCGAGACGAGATTGCTGAAGCCTCCTTTCGGAGTGGCCGTCACGAGCTCCGCGAGTTTCTTATCGCTGATCTTTTCGTTGCCGGTAAACGTGACCGCAGTGAGCTTGTACTTCTGCCCGGTATTGACATGGAATGTCGTGATCCACGTTCCACTTTGCAGCGCGCTCTCGGTATCAACCGCGGCGTTGTAGTAGCCCTCCTGCTGAAATGCTTTGACGATGTCGTCCGCGGCGCGGTCGATCACATCCTCGCTGTACTCCTGATTTCTCGCGAACGGAATCAGGCGGCGCACCGAGCTGCGGGAGACTCCCTCGACTTCGACGCGCACCTTCGGTCCGACGCTCGCGGAGTAACGCAGGTCGACGGTATGCGAGGTCTTGTCGTACGTGTCGCCGATGTAGCGGATGTCGGCCTTGCGATAGTCGCGGCGGACGAGGTAGCGCTGCATGCGCTCGGCGTCGGTGCGTGCGTCGGCGATGATGAAGGGCTTGCCTACGCCGCGCTTCATCTGCTGGGTGATGACTTGCGCTTCGAAGGGCGCCGTCGAGCCTTCCAGATTGACGTGCGCGATCGTCGCGCGCGGACCCGGCGTCACGTACATCTTCACTTCGGCCATGTTCCGATCGCGGAAATAGTCGGTTGCCGGATCGACTGTCGCCTCGAGATAGCCGGCGTGATTCAACATCTCCTGAATCGCAAGTGCACTGTGGTCGACGGCGCTGAGGGAGAGCACCTCCCCTTCGTGAATCTTGAGCTCCTTTCCTGCGCGCGACTTGTCGGCGCTCTTCAGGCCGTCGAAGCTGATCTTCCCGATGCGGTAGTTGAGCGAGAGGTTGAACGTGATGTTGATGCCGCCGGGCAATTGCGCCTGCTCGACGTGGATGTCGCGGAAGTTGCCGGTTGCGAAGAGTGTCTTGATCGAGTCCTGCACTTCGCGCAGCGAGAGCGGACGGCCGGTGTGTACGGCGACATACTGGTTGAGGATCGACGTGTCGAAGCGGCCGTCGGATTTGAAGGAGATCTGCTGAACGACGGCTCGATCTCCTGGTGGGGCGACAGGCGCCTCGCCTGCCGGCGCGGTGGACGGGCGAGGCGCCTGTCCCTCCACGGACTTCGCGACGCCGAAGCTGAAGACGTCGAACGGATTGTTGCCGCGCGAGCCCCAGGCCCAGTGACCTTCGTATCTGCGGCGGAACCGGGCTTCGCTGCGCCACTCGCGGTGCGGCTGATCGCGCGTGATCTGCAGCGTCCACTCTGGATTCACGGTCCACTCGACGACTTCCTTACTCTGGTGATCGTTGAGGTTGTAGACGACGAGAAAACGAATGGCGCTGGAGATCCGCTTCTCGATCGTGACCTTCGTCCCCGATCCCGACGTCGTGTCGAGCAATCCCGGGTCGATCGTGAACGAGTCGGCGAAGGGAAGAATCTTCGATCCGATCAAACTGCCGAGACTCTGCGCGATGAGCGAGCCGCCGGTACTGAGCGCGCTCGCGTTTGCAGGGGCGCCGCTCGTGTTCGTGCGCGTCGTGCCGAGATTTCCGACGCCGAGCAGCGAGAAGAGCGTGATGTCCGAGGCTGGCGGATCGCTGGTGATCGTCGGCGTCATGCGATCGATCGTGCCGGTGAGATTCACGGTCACGTCCACCGCGCCGGTTTCCACTTCGGAGATGCTGCCCGAGATCCGTCCTTCGACCGTGATGTCGAAGTAGGGATCGATGCGGAACGGATTCTGGAAGTTGATCGTGCCGCGCACCACGCGATAGTCGATCTTCTGGAAGCGGACGGTGCCCCCTTCGTTCAGCGTCACGAGGCCGAGAACGACAGGGTTCGCGAGCGTGCCGTTGACGTCGATGTCGGCGCTTCCCGTGACATCGGCAATGTTGTCCCGCACTGCGAGTGTGTTTGGCGCGGACACGTGCAGGCGGAGATCGACGCGATCCTGCCATGATGCGGCGACGATGGGCGTGACGCGGCTGCGCGAGAGAAGCACGTTGACGAGCGCCTGATTGAAATCGAAATCCTTGAAGTAGAGAGCGCGATTCACGGAGACCTCGCCTTGCAGGACCATCCGATCCGTTCCGCCGGCGAGAGTCACGTTGAAGTTGGATTCGATCGTCAGCCCTTCGAAGTAGCGAATGGCGACGTCGTTGCCCTGCAACGTCAGCCGCACGTTCTTCGGCGAGAGACCTTCGACCGTGATGAAGCCGCCGGCGAAGATCGTCCCGCCGCCGAGCGTCGCGCGTAGCTGTTCGATGTCGACGCGGTCGCCGAGGAAGGTGAAGCGCCCGTCGACGTTGTCGAGCATCTGCGGGAAACCTGGGAACCGGAACTGCGCGTGCTGCACCTCGGCACTTCCCGTCATACGCGGATCAGCGATCGTGCCGCCGATCTTTGCGTCGATCGCGATGTGGCCATCGGCGCGCAGCCCGCTAACAAAGAGCTGCAGCAGCGCTGCCTGAATGGAGCCGTTCACCGAGACGTTGAGGCGCTTCTCGCCAGTGAGGTCGGCTGTGCCGGTGATGGCGAAAGTCGATCCGGGATGCACGAGCTCGAACGACTCGAAGCGGACGACTCCGTTCTGCAGCACGATGTGCGGCGTGCGCGGTGCCGTGAACGCGTCGTCGGCCAGATGCAGGTTGAGTTGCGTGATTGCCGCGTCAACGAGCAGCGCCTCGATCGATGAGAGTTTTCCGCCGAGCTTCGCCTCGATCGTCACGTTGCCCGAGGCCGGGAGCGACTGCGTTTGAGGGAAGAAGGAGACGAATTTCGCGATGTCGGAGATCGTGATCTTCACGCTGCCGTCGATTGCGGTATCTGCCCCGAACGTGCCGTCGCCGTCGATCGCGAGTACGTCGGCAACCGACCCTCGGATCGTCATCCTTCCGTTGTGAATCGAAAGGTAGATCGCCGGCGCGGGGGTTCCGGCCGGCAGCGACAGGCCTTTGATCGTCGCCTCGTTGAGAGTCGCTTGCACCATCAGCTCCGGTTGATCGAACGTTCCGCCTCCACGCGAGACGAACGTGATCTGACCGCCGAGAAGATTCGCAAGCGACGAAAGCGCCTTGAGCTTCGAGAGATCGATGTTGCTGGATGTGATCTCGTAGTTGAACTGATTGGTGTTGAGGTCCAGCTCCGCATTGCCGGTGATCACACCGGCGGGCGCCGTCACGTTGACGTTCGTCGCTTTGAGCGTGCCCTTCGAAAAGGCGATGTCGGCCGATGCGAGCGTGACCGGCTCGCCCATGATCGTGCCGTTGCGAACCGTCACTGCACCTGCGCCTTCGAGGCTCGCCTTCGGCCCCTCGAGATGCAATGTGCCGGTCACGTCGCCGGTGACGGGGAGCGAGCCCATGTCGAGGAACTTCGCGATGTCCGCCACCGGGAACGAGCGAGCCGCGATGTCGAGGTTGAACTCGATGTTGCCCTTCCCCGGCGACCAGTGAATGTCGCCGTTGAGGCGCATCTCAGCCGCGGTTCCCTGATGGACGACTAGGTTCCCAAACTTCACAGTGCCTTCGTCGGGTGTGCCACTGACGAGCAGCTTTCCGGTGCCGATGCCGCCGATGTCGAGCTTCAGCGTGACGGCTTTGATGGCGCGATCGACCGGATAGTTCTCCGCCTCTGCAGCGATGTCGAACTTCATCGCCGCGTTGTCAGGGAACGAGACCGTGCCGGTGAACGAGAGATGTCCGTTTGCGAGGCGGAAGTTCGCCCGATCGAACGTGAGAATTGATTTGCCACCGTCGTACTTCAAGTCGATGTTGCCGTCACCGAGGACGACGTCGTTGAACTTCGTTCCGATGCCGGTGATGTGGGCGACGATGTCGGACGTCTTGAGTTTTCCCTTGACCGATGCATCGATGTCGCCCGCGCCGCCGAGACCGAGCAGCGTGTACGTCTTCTTGCCGGCCGACTTTGCGAAGTTGTATGCGACGCGATCGAGCTCGGAGAAGTCTTCGCTATGAACGTGAATCGCGAGATCGCTCAGCGTGTCTTCGATCCGCAGCGAACCCTGGAATCCGATCGTGCTCTTGTCGGTCGTCAACTCGGCGCGCTTGAATTTCACGATGCCGTGATCGAGCGCGAACTCGGCGCCGCCTCCCAGAGGGATCGGATATTTAGCGTTGGAGAATGCCACGCTGTTCTTTGTCAGCGTAGCGCTTCCTTCGCCGACGCCGTCGAGCACGCGGTCCTTGTCCCAGCGATAGGTCAGCTTTCCGGTTGCGCCGCCGCGCAGACCGGTGTCTTTGATATCCCAGTCGTTGAAGAGTTTCTCGAGCGAGACGCCGTTGTAGCGAAGCTCGATCGCCTGTGGGTAAGGCTCCACATACTTCGGCAGCACGTAATGCGCGCCGATCGTGCCTCCGCCGTAGCGAGCAGTACCCACATCGATGACGGAGCGGTCGCCGGTGACGTTCAGTTTTCCGCGGAGTCCTGTCAGTTCGTAGGCATCCGCTTTCAGTCGTGAGGAGACCCAACCGCCGTCGAGTGTAAAGTCGCCGGCCTTGCCGCTCAGATTCGCATCGATCGAGGCGATGCCTTCCAGTGTCTTGTTGATGCGGAAGATTTCCTTCACGCGATCGAGCCCGACGTTCGAGCGCAAACGCAGGTTGTAGACGGCGTCAGAGAGCGGATCGATCCTGCCGTTGACGAAGGCTTCGATGTCGCGGCCGCGCAGCGCGACCGACTGCAGCAGTAAAACGTTAGGCGTGTAGCGGAAGCCGCCGCGCAGATCGAGATCGAATGGGACGTAGTCCTGAATGCGGACGTGCAGCAGCGGGCTCGTGGCAACCCCTTCGTAGAGATCTTCTGCCTGCGTGACTTTGATCGTCGAAGCCATGCCGCTGGCATCCGCGGCGATGTCGTGCTTGCGGTCGAGGAAGTTGAACGCGCCGTTCGATACGTACATCGTGCCGAGGTCGAGGTGGACGATCTCGTACTTGCTGGGCGGACCGGAGCTCCAGTGCGGAAAGTTGTGGACGAGTGGCGAGCCGGACGGGTAGATCTCGAACCAGAGATGGGGCTCGACGACGTCGACACGGCTCACGCGCACCTTGCGGCCCCAGAGAGAGTCGACACCGCCCGTGACTACGACCTCCTTCACCGATGCGAAGTACGGGTTCACCGCGCCGGGTGAATTCGCGATTCGCAAATCGCGCAGGATGACTTTCTGCGGATGGGAACGGATGACTTCGACCGAGCCGATCGTGACGTCGCGGCCGAGGCGGTTCTCCAGGGTCTTCTCGATGCGTAACTTGACGATGCCGGCAAAGCTCGAGGAGCCGAGGTACCAGTAGCCGCCGCCGATCACGATGACGAGCAGCGCGATGACGACGATCGCGCCGAGCACGATCGTGCGGAGACATCCCCACATCGGGCCTTTTCGCTGACGCTCTCGCGCCGAGCGATGATGGCCTTCGTGCTGCGGGGGCGGGGTCAGCGGTACCGTCTGATCCATCGCGTGTTCGCGAACCGTGGCGCTTGCTAGGTGCGGGCCAGTAAAAAGATGTCGCGCAGGTTGTTGCCCGTCGGAGGAATCATAATCGCCCGCCCGAGCATCTCGATGGCCTTCAACGAGTTGGACTGATGCAACTCGGTGACGATCTGCTCGCGGTCCACCGCTGGGTTCGGTGGCAGGAGCGCGCCGGCCGCACCACTGTTGCCATCGACGCCGTCCGAGCTTGCGAAGAGAGCGGCGATCTGCGGCACCCCGTGCAGCGCGAAACGCGCGGCGAGCTCGAAGCAACGGCCCCCGCGGCCGTCGCCTCGGATCTCGACCGTGGGCTCGCCGCCGGCGATGAGGATCTCGCCGGGGCGGAGCCGCGCTGCTGCAACGGATAGTTGGGCCGCGGCCTGGTCGACGGTGCCTTCGATCTGTTCGTCGATGGTTTTGGGGGTCAGACCTTTGGTTCTCGCGATCCGGGCGGCAGTGGTGACGAGGACGCTGTTGTCTGCGATGAGCTGTGTTCTCCTGAGGTGCGAAGGATCCCCGGATTCAGCGTGTCCTTCGCTCGCGCTCAGGATGACATCGTTCGGAAGTGTTGGACCCGACGCGACGTCGGACAATCTTCCTGTTGAGACATCGGAGTAGACCATCGTCAGGGCGCGGCCCTTCACGCGCTGTGCGAGCTTGCCACCCTTGATGGCGGAGAGTTTTTTGCGCGCAGCGTTGATCTCATGAATCGGCGCGCCGCTCGCGATCAGTTTGTGATTCGCGGCGATCAACTCCTGCTCTGTGTGTCCATCGAGCGGCCATTCGACGCATGCGGATCCTCCACCGGAGATCAGAAAGAGGATGTCATCGTGCTCGTCGACGAACTCGAGAAGGCGCTTGCCTGCTGCGAAGCTCGCATCGGTGAGCTCCGGATGGCCGCCTTCGAGGCATTCGACTTCGTCGACACGCGGATAGCCGGCGGGCACGATGACGAGTGCATCGCGATAGGCAGGAACGCCGCGAAACAGCCCAGCCGCGCATTTGCCGATCGCGACGACATCGCGTGGAGCATCCTCCGGAACGTGGATCAGCCGCTCCGGCCTGCAAACGTCGAGCGTCTCGCGATAGATTTCCTCGAGCACCAGTTATCCTTACACCAATGCCTCAGCGGCCGAAACTGCGCCGGCGTGTTCTCCTCCTCACTCTAGCGTTCGCACTCGCGCTCTTCGCCATCACGTTCGGATTGTCGTGGCGCGCGAAGGTGGCGCAGGAAAGGTGGACACGGCTGATCTCCGTCGAGACCGAAGCGATTGCACGGCTCGAAGAAGTGATCCGTGCGCAGAATGCCTTTCGTGCGCGGCACGGACACTACAGCGTCGTCGTGCAACTCTTGAATGAGCCCGCGCTCGATGAGATCGGGGTGACGAGACTCCGCGGACGCGTGAAGTCGTTCGCAGCATTGCTCAACGATCCCGAGGTGACGCCTGACGATCTCGATCTGGCGTCGAACGCGATCGTCGCCGACGCGCAGCGCATCATCGACGCGCGAAAGCGGATCATCGCGAATCAGATCCCGGCGCTCGAGCGCGACACGGCTGCGATGATGTCAGGCGGTCTTGCGATCGCGTGGATCGTCGTGCTGGTCAGCTTCGCCGTCGTGCAGGTCACGTTGCGCAAAGTCGTGAGGCCGATCGAAGAGCTTTCGTCCGCCGCCGACCGCATCGCGGCCGGAGATCTCACCGCGCGTGCGCCGGTGGCAGGCGATTTCGAGATCGCGCGCCTCGGATCGGCGTTCAATCACATGGCCGACGAGCTGAAGGCGCGGGCGCGCACCGATGATCTGACGTCGATGCCGAATTTTCGCGCGTTCCGCGAGCGCATCGATGTGGAACTCGATCGCGCGTCGCGCTACGAGTCGCGTTTCGGCGTGCTCGTGCTGGATCTCGACCGCTTCAAGAGCTACAACGATACGTATGGACATCTCGCCGGTAACGATGCGCTGCAGCGTGTCGCGCGTGTGATTCGCGAGACGGTGCGAACGGTCGATTTTCCCGCGCGCTACGGCGGCGAAGAATTCGCAGTGATTCTTCCGGAGATCGACGCAGGCTCCGTCGCGATGATCGCCGAGCGCATTCGCGCTGCGATCGAGTCGCTGCCGGCGCCTGCCGGTGGCGCAAAGGTCACGGTGAGCATCGGCGGCGCAATCTATCCGGTCGATGGCGCGAACCCGGAGAGTCTGTTCAAGACCGCCGATGAGAGGTTGTACGCGGCCAAGGAAGGCGGGAGAAACCGGGTCGTGTCCAACCAACTGCCGAGCGAAGTCGAGGCATCAACGACGACACCGCGAGAGCCCAGGCGCCTGTGCAAGTCGTGAGCTCGGGGCTTACGATTCCAGCTCGGAAATCAGCCGGTCGACCGTCCTCGTGAGCGACTGCATATCCCGTTGCGAGACTTCCTTGCCAAGAGTTCCAACCCACTCGTCGTACAAGGGCCGCAGCTTGTCGACGAGCGCACGGCCGCGGCGCGAAAGCTGAACTTTGGATGAGCGAAGGTCGGTGGGATCGGCTTCCCGCTCGGCCAGTCCGAGCTGTTCGAGACGCGCAACCATCCCCGTCATGTTCTGTTTCGAGACCAGCAGCTTGCGCCCGAGCCCCGCCAGCGAGAGCGAATCTTCCGTTTCACCGAGGACGGAGAGGACGGCCCACTGCTGCGGAGTGATTTTCGATTTCTCGAAAATCGGCGCGAGACGCCGTGTGAGGAGGTTTGCGAGCTGAATGACGCCGACGATGAGATCGCGTTCGGTTGTGCCCGGCATTGAGGTCAATATATTGACTAACCGAGCGAGAGTCAAATACGGGGTGCTGGGGCACTGGGGAGAATCAACCCCAGCGCCCCAGCACCCCAGCGCCTTAGTCCCTAGATTTGTTTGAAAATCGCCTTCCCCGCAAACATGGCCGCGTCGCCCAGCTCTTCTTCGATTCTTAGTAGCTGGTTGTACTTCGCGATCCGGTCGCTGCGCGAGGCGGAGCCGGTCTTGATCTGCCCCGCGTTCGTCGCCACTGCCAGATCCGCGATCGTCGAATCCTCGGTTTCCCCCGAGCGGTGCGAGATCACGGAGCGATAGCCGGCGCGCTTCGCCATCTCGATGGCCTCCAGCGTCTCGGTGAGCGTACCGATCTGATTCACCTTGATGAGAATCGCGTTCGCGATTCCTCGCGCGATGCCCTTCGCGAAGATCTCAGGATTCGTGACATAGAGGTCATCGCCGACGAGTTGGGTCTTCGCCGCCATCGCGTTCGTGAGCGCGGCCCACCCGTCCCAGTCACCTTCCGCCAGGCCATCTTCGATGGAGATGATCGGGTATTTCTGCGTCAGGCCCTGGTAATAGCCGATCATGTCGGCCGCGCTGCGCTTCTGTTCTTCGAATGTGTACGAGCCGTCGTTGAAGAACTCGGACGCGGCAACGTCGAGGCCGAGGTAGATTTCTTCGCCTGCTTTGTATCCAGCCTTTTCGATCGCGGTGAGAATCAGGTCGAGCGCTTCCGCATTCGATTTGAGATCGGGTGCGAAGCCGCCTTCGTCGCCGACCGAAGTCGTGAGCTTGCGATCGTGCAGGGTCTTCTTGAGATGGTGGAACGTCTCGACGCCGGCGCGCAGCGCATCGCCGAACGAGTCGAAGCCTGCAGGGATGATCATGAACTCCTGTACGTCGAGGTTGTTGTCCGCATGCGCGCCGCCGTTGATGACGTTCATCATCGGCACAGGCAGCGTGCGTGCGCCCGGTCCACCGAGATAGAGAAAGAGCGGAAGTCCTGAGGCTTCGGCAGCAGCACGCGCGACGGCAAGCGAGACGCCGAGCATCGCGTTGGCGCCGAGCTTGGACTTGTTGTCGGTGCCGTCGAGCTGCTTCATGACCAGATCGATCATGGCCTGCTCGCGCGCATCCATCCCTTCGACTTCGGACGCGATGCGGCCATTCACGTTGTGTACGGCATCGCTGACGCCTTTGCCGAGGTAGCGCTTCTTGTCGCCATCGCGAAGCTCGAGCGCTTCGCGGGAACCAGTGGAGGCGCCGGAAGGAACGGCAAAGCGTCCCAGCGCGCCGGACTGAAGAAGACAGTCGACTTCGAGTGTGGGGTTGCCGCGCGAGTCGAGGATCTCGCGGGCGAAGACTTCATCGATTTTGAACATAGCGCCGCGATTCTATCGAACCGCGGCGCTGGATGATGCCATCTTTAGTTCGCGCCGGTTGCTGTCGGCAGACCTGCTGCCGTCCACTCGTTCCAGCCGCCGGAGAGTGCTGCAGCGTTCTTGAAACCGTGTACTTCGAGCTCGGTGACCGCGAGTGCCGCGGTGTGCTCTCGCACGCAGGCGCAATACGTGATCACGAACTTGCCCGGCGGGATTTCGCGGAGGCGGGACATCAGCTGGCTGCGCGGCACGCTGATCGCGCCCTTGATGTGTCCTTTGCTGTACGTCTCGAACGAACGGATGTCGACGAAGACGGCCTTGCCGGATTTCACGAGCATGATCGCTGCATCGCGGGGAATCCGTCGCGCGGTCTCCCACGATCCGGCCTGCACCTTCTGCGGCTGCTGCGCGCCGTTGGGTGTGGCTTTCACCATGGGCTGTGGCTGCACTTTCATCTGCGCGCTCGCTGCCGCAGCAACAAGCATCGCAATCAACATCGTCGTCGTACGTCGCATCGTGATGGGGTTCCTCTATTTCTTCGTTGGTTCTTTCTCAGTCTTGGCTGTCGGGAGGTTCTTCCCTCTCCACTCATTCCAGCCACCGAGAAGACACGCTGTGTTCTTGATACCGCGAGCATTGAGATCCAGCACCGCACGGGCGCTTGTGTGCTCTTCGTTTCAAGCACAGTAGGTGATGATGAATTTGTTCTTGGGCAGTTCCTTCTCGCGTGCGGCAAGGTCCGTGAGCGGAATGTTGATCGCGCCTTTGATGTGCTCGATGTCGTACTGATCCTTGGGACGGACGTCGACGAAGATGGCCTTGTGATGATCGACCATCTTGATCGCCTCGTCCTGCTTGATGCGGCGTGCGGACTCGAGCGGTGGCTGAGGCGAAGGGGGAGCGGGAGTCGGAGTGATTGTTGCTACCGGTGGTGCCGGGTTGTTGTTCGCGGGTGCCGGCGTCGACTTCAACTGCGCACAGGCAAACCCTGCGCCGAAGAGCGACGCTACGACCACTGCTGCTGTCACGGTACGCATCAGGCGAAACCTCCTGTCAGTCGGATCAGTTACCTCTCGCCTGAAACGGAGCTTCCGCTGTGGTTGTTCCCGACGCGTCAGGCTCCCTAGCCGCCGGCGACGATGGCGCGCGACATCGTCTCGCGCATCTCACGAAACACGTTTTCCGGAGGCACGCCGAGCTCGCGGAAGGTCGCGGCGCGGCGGAAGAGGCTCTCCGCCGATTTCTCGTCGAGCACGCGCGAATCGATCGTTCGATGATTGATCTCACAGAACGCGAACAGCGATGCGAGCGCAACGCGTCGATTGCCGCCGCGGAACGGACGGTTCTGCAGAAGCGCGAAGAGGAACGCCGCCACTTTCTCCGGGAAGGTCGGATAGGCCTCGCGGCCGAGCGTCGTCACCTGAGGCCGCTGCACCGCCTGCACGAGTCCGAACTGCGATTCGACGACACCGGGATGTGCCTGATGACCGCCAAACTCCGTGCTGACGGCCTTGTGCAGGTCGACGAGATCCTGAACAGTGAGATAACGCGTACCGCTCTCAGTCTGTGAGCCGCCGAAAAGCGTTGGAGTACTTCTTGACAGCACGCTTGAAGGAGGCGCCGACGGCGGGGTTGTTGAAACCTCCGGCATCTTCGGCTTTGGCGGTTTTGCCGTTTCCGCCTTTCGCGTCATTTGCTTTGACGGGGGTTTTGGTTGCGGCCTGGGGGCTGCTTTTTTTGCCGGCGGCTTCTTTGCTGACGGCTTTGCTTTTGCCACTTTGGGAGTGGGTTTTGGCGAGGGCTTCTTTACCGCTGCTTTTTTTTGCTGAGGCTTTGACGGCTTGAGCTGTTTTTTTTGCTTTGTCGCCATGCTTCATTTCAGTCCTCAGCCCCAAATCGTAAGACCGTTAAGTCTTTGAGTCAATGGGATTTGTGGCTGGTGACCTGCCAGAGCCCGTCAGGAGCGGCCATGAGACACACAGTCTAAGTCGCTGAAAAGCGAAGAGTTAGCGGTTGCACTGATTCCTGTGCAGTCTATTCGGCGACGCTGTCCGACGAGCCCGTCTCTTCGATCTCCGGCTTGACTTCGAGAGCGAGAAAATCCTTCGCCTTCCCGGTCAGAACGAAGTTCTCCGTGCCGGCCTCCGCCGTCAGGTAGCCTTTTCCGATGAGCGCCACCGCAGGCGCATCACCACCACCGGTTGGATGTTTGATCGCCTTGATGCTCGCGAGCGAAAGCGACTCCGCGCCGACGCGGCGAAACTCCTGGAGCACGCGAATCTCCTGCGAGGTCATCGGATGCGACATGATGATTGCCATGGTGCGATTGTCCTACGTCTGGCACCGCGGACACCAGTAGGTACTTCGCGCGTCCGATCCCTGCTTCCTGGATTCGATCCGCGAGCCGCAGCGCCGGCAGAGCGTTCCCTGATAGACCGACCTGCGCGGAGGCCGATTGGCGAGTGCGCTCGAGCGAAGCAGTTTTTGCGCGATCGTCAAGATGTTGACGATCGTCGCATCGTCGAGCTCGCGGGCTTTTCGAAACGGATTCACGCCGGCGGCAAACAACGACTCCGACTTCCAGATATTGCCGATCCCGGCGACGATCTGCTGGTCGAGAAGAATGTTGCCGATCTCTTCGCCGTCACGGCCGCGCACGCGGTGCAACGCGTCATTCATGTCGACAGACTCGCCCAGAAGATCAGGACCGAGCTGCGGTGCCTCGCTCGTGAACTCCGCCACCGGAATGCTGAAGCCGACGGCGACGAACGATGTGGTCTCGATGACGATCCGCATTTCGCTCGCCGGCCTCTGCCATCGTTCGCCGTGACGATAGATGTGCCAGCTGCCGCTCATCCGCATGTGCGTGCGAAGCGTGAGACCATCTTCGAAGTCGAATAGCAGGTGCTTGCCTGCAGATCGTATGCGCTCGATGGTGCGGCCCTCGATGTGGTGTTGATCGTCGACGGCCGCAAGTTTCGGCAGCACGGTCTTGAAGCGCGTGACCTTGCTGCCCGCGAGCGCGCGCCGAAGGGTGGCCGCCGTGCGGAAGATGGTGTCGCCTTCAGGCATGGGCTGTCCAACGACATCCTGAGCGCAGCGAAGGATCTATCAACGCGCAGCGAAGATACTTCTTCATGCACCGCGCGAGAGGCCTCGAGATCATCGCGGCGCCTTGGTTGACGCTTCGCTGCGCTCAGCGTGAGCTTGGGACCGCTTTTGGTATCCCAGAGTCGTCGCCACGAATCCCGCTTCCGCGAGAAATGGCGCCACCGTGCTCTTCGCAACCTTCTCGCCGTTCACCTCCGTGATCAGCAGCGCGCGCCGCGAACCGCTCTCGACCAGCGAAGCGAGCGCCCGTGCAACCGCGCGCGCGACACGCGATCGCGATGGCTCCTCCTCCGGAAGAAACGTCGTGATCTGTTTTTCTCCGCGTCCGATCCAACACGCCATCGCACCATCGACGAGAATCACGCTCGCGCCGACGCTGCGCGAAAGACCTTCGCCGGGCCACTTCAGGATCGCTCCATATGGATTCGCTGGATCGGTCGCGGCAAGCAGCACGGTCTGCGGCTCCGCTTCCTCATCGCGATTCGCGCGAAGGATCTCCACGGCCCCAGCCATCGCGAATTGCGTGGCGCCGAGTCCTGCAACGAAGTAACCGCGGCGCAGGCGGCCCGCTTCTTCCATCGCCTTCAGCACTGGATAGACAGCGCTGAATCCGCCGGGGACGTTCTCTGCGCCGGGTGCTTCGCGCGTGACGAGACCGTAGCGATGGAGCAACTGATGCGCGATCGCATTCGCGCGTTGCGTCGCCGTACCCGTTGACGGCCGAATCAGCGACCATCGTCCCTGTGTGCCGGGCGGGACGACGCGGCGCGATCGAAATGCGCCGCGCGGAGTCGCCGTCCTCTTCGCCGCCGGTGTACGCCGCGTGAAGGCGCGAAGCGCGTGGAAGGTGTCGTTCGTGACGACGCCGCGCCAGACGAGATCCCACAGCGCATTGACCGTCTCGTTCGGGAAACCGCCGCTCGCTGTCTGGATCTCATCGAAGAACGATGCGCCGTGCGAACGAAGGTAGTCGACGATCGGCGACTCGGGCGGCGTAGTCGTTTCGTGGAGCAGCGGCAGATGATCCGTGAGATAGATCGCGATGCGTCCATCCCGTTCGCCAAGCGGCTCGATGCCGGTCCAGACGATTTCTCCGGCTGCGCTCAGCGTGTCGAGATCCGACAGTCTGTACTCGTCCATGCGAGCCGCAAGGATTTCGCTCTCGAAAATCGAAGCGGCCAGCGGGTAGCCCTGCAACGACTCGATGGTCTCGAGCAGTGCGTCGAGGCCGCGGCGCTTTTTCGTCGTCTGCTGCCAGGTCGTGAAGAGCCGGGCGAGTGCGGCCTGTTCGACGGGCTCCGCTTCGTGCCGCAGTTTCGCCAGCGAACGTCTCCGGATCGCGCGCAGCACTTCGGCGTCGCACCACTCGCGCTGCGTGCCGCCGGGACGGAATTCGCCTTCGACGAGCCGTCCGCGCTCGACAAACGGTTCGAGTGTCGAGAGAACGACTGCCTCGCCGAGTCCGTAGCGGTGCGCAACGTCGCGGGGCGTGAACGGACCGTGCGTGCGCGCGTAACGCAGCACGAGATCGCCCACAGGATCTGCGACTGGTTCCAGCAGGCGCTCCGCGATGCCGTGAGGAAGCGGTGTTCCGAGTGCGTCGCGATAGCGGGATGCATCTTCGATCGCGACGAAGCGCGTTTCGCCGGCCACACGCACTTCGATCGCGCGGCGTGTCCTGACCAGTTCGTCGATTGCGTCGACGGTTGATCGCGCTCCGATCTCCTCGCGCGACAGATCGCCGAGTCTCAGCAGCAGATCGTGCAAGCCGTCGACGCTTCGCGCCTTGCGCTTCTCGTCGAGGTGTTGCAGTTCGAGCTCGAGCTGCTCCAGTGCGGCGGCATCGAGCAACTCACGCAACTCGGGTTCGCCGAGCAGCTCGCGGAGTTGCGCGTGATCGATGGCGAGCGCTTGCGCGCGCCGCTCCGCGAGTGGCGCGTCTCCGTCGTAGATGAAGTTCGCCGTGTAGCGAAAGAGCAGCGAGCCCGCAAATGGCGACGGCTTCTGTGTGTCCGCCGTGACGACGCGGATCTGGCGCTCACGGACCTTGCGCATCGTCATCACCAGCGCGGGAAGATCGAACACATCGCGCAGGCACTCGCGGTAGGACTCGAGAATCATCGGGAACGAGCCGAACCGCGACGCGACCTGCAGCAGGTCATAGGCGCGTTTGCGCTGCTGCCAGAGCGGCGTGCGCCCCTGGATGCGAATGCGCGGCAGCAGCAGCGCGCGCGCGGCAGCTTCGCGAAACTTCGCCGCGAACATGGAGGATGAGCCGAGCTGGCGGATGACGAGATCTTCAATCTCATCCGCATCGGGAACCACGAGCTCCGCGCGCGGCGGTACGTCCGTCTCGGGAAAGCGGACGATGAAGCCGTCGTCGCTCCACATCGTCTCGACATCGATCGCCAGCTCGTTGCGCACTTTGGCGGTGACGGCCATCGCCCAGGGGGCATGAATGCGGCCGCCGAATGGCGTGAGCACGCAGACACGCCAGTCGCCGAGCTCGTCGACCACTCGCTCGACGATGATCGTGCGATCGTCGGGGACCGCGCCTGTCGCATCTTCCTGATCGCGCAGGTACTGGAGGAAGTTGTCCGCGGCGCGGCGATCGAGGTCGTGCAATTTGGTCAACTTGTTGACCGCCGCGGCCGGTTTCAGCTCGCGCACTTCGCGCACGAGGCGGCCGATCTCTTCGCCGAACGGCACGCTGCGCTCCGCCGCATCGGCTTTCCAGAATGGCATCTTGCCCGGCTCGCCGGGCGCAGGTGAGACGACGACGCGGTCGTGCGTGATCTCCTCGATGCGCCACGTCGAAGCCCCGAGAAGGAAGGTTTCGCCGACGCGGGACTCGAAGACCATCTCTTCATCGAGCTCGCCGACGCGCGCGCTCTGCAGCTTCTCCGCACCGGCGAGAAAGACGCCGTAGAGTCCGCGGTCGGGGATCGTGCCGCCGCTCGTGATCGCGATCTTCTTCGAGCCGGGACGGGCCGTCACGATGTTCGTTGTGCGATCCCACGTGATGCGAGGACGCAACTCCGCGAACTCGTCGGAGGGATAGAGGCCGGAGAGCATATCGAGCACGCCGTCGAAGGCGGTGCGCGACAGCTCCGCGTAATTCGCGGCATTGCGCACCGTGGCGTAGAGATCGTCAACGTGCCACGCATCCATCGCGATCATGGCGACGACTTGCTGTGCGAGGACGTCGAGCGGATTCCGTGGATAGCGCGTCGGCTCGATCGCCCCCTCGCGCATCGCATGCGTGATCGCGGCGCAGGCGATGAGATCGCCGCGAAACTTTGGAAAGATGATGCCTTCGCTGACCGCACCAACATGATGGCTCGCGCGGCCGATGCGCTGCATGCCGGATGCAATCGACGGTGGGGCTTCGATCTGGATGACGAGATCGATCGCGCCCATGTCGATGCCGAGTTCGAGCGAAGAGGTGGCGACGAGCGCCGGCAGACGTCCCGACTTCAGGTTGTCTTCGATCTCGATGCGCTGCGCGCGCGCGATCGAGCCGTGATGCGCCTGCACGAGTGTCTCGCCCGCGAGCTCGTTGAGTGCAGCGGCGAGGCGTTCTGCGAGCCGGCGAGAGTTGACGAAGATCAGAGTCGAACGATGCGCGCGGATGATCTCCAGCAGTCGCGGATGAATCGCCGGCCAGATCGATTGGCGTGGAGACTGTGCCGCGGCACCGCTCGGAATGTCGTCACGCTCGGCGAGCTTCGCCATCTCTTCGACCGGCACTTCGACGCGAAGCGAGAGTTGCTTGCGCTCACCCGTGTCGATGATCGTCGTCTTGCGGAACGCCGTCTTTGTCGCATCGGCGAACTCGCGTTGAAGGAGCTCCGCGCTCTCCGCGTCTCCGCGTGAGAACGGTTTCTCGCGGAGGCGCGGAGACGCGGAGATTGTTCCTCCGAGGAAGCGCGCGACCTCTTCGAGCGGACGCTGTGTAGCAGAAAGGCCGATGCGTTGAGGCGGCCGTGCACACAACAGCGACAACCGTTCCAGCGACAGCGCGAGATGCGCCCCGCGCTTCGTCGGCACGAGTGCGTGGATCTCATCGATGATGATGCTCTCGACACCGCGCAGCACCTCACGCGCGTTCGACGTCAGCATCAGATAGATCGACTCGGGAGTCGTGATGAGGATGTCGGCGGGGTTACGAAGAAACCGCGCGCGTTCGGATTGCGGCGTATCACCGCTGCGGATCGCGATCTCCGGCATGACGAACGATTCGCCTCGCGAGGTGGCGAGATTCGCGAGGCCGGCGAGCGGCGCGCGCAAGTTCCGTTCGACATCGACCGCCAGCGCCTTGAGCGGAGAGATGTAGACGACGCGGCAGCGGCGTTCCTTTGCCGGCCGCGGCGTGAACATGATCTTGCTGAGCGCCCAGAAAAACGCGGTCAGCGTTTTTCCACTGCCCGTAGGAGCGGTGATCAGCGTCCATTCGCCGCGTGCGATGGCCGGCCAGCCGAGTTCCTGCGCGCGGGTTGGCGAGCCGAACGCGCTCTGAAACCAGTCGCGAACGACCGGCGCAAACAAATCGAGTGATGGACTCATGTGAGCAGGCTCACACTTTCGGCGCCCCAAGATGGTCAATATGTGAGCCGATCAATCGTCAACTCCGGTCTCGCTGGACATTAAATCTTTCCACTGCAAGAATAGTAACCAGTCTCCACGCGACGACATGCAAGGACGGGAATGCGGCTGAAGGTGCTCGGCGCCTATGGTGCGTCGGATGCGGAACACAATCTGACCGGCTATTTGCTGGACGACTGGTTCGCCGTCGATGCGGGGACGCTGACATCCAAGCTCTCCTTCGCGCAGCAGGGGCGCATCCAGGGTGTCTTCATCACACACTCGCACGCCGATCACATTCGTGATCTCCCTCACCTGATTCACAACCGTTTCGCGCAGAACAGCGGTCCTCTCAATCTCTTCGCCTCGCGTGAAGTGATGGATTTGCTGATGAAGAATGTCTTCAATGGATTCGTCTGGCCTGACTTCTCGGGGATCATCGCACCGCTGAGCGGTAAGCCTGCCGTCGTCTACCGTCCGCTCATGCCTGGCAAGAAGACCGCGTTCAATGGAATCAACATCACGGCGGTCGCGGTCGATCACCAGATTCCCGCGTCGGGTGTGATCGTCGAGATGAACGGACAAGCCATCACCTTTACGGGTGACACGGGTCCGACCTCGGAGATCTGGAAGCGGACGAACAAGACGCCGAATGTCGTCGCGGTCGTGACCGAAGCATCGTTTCCGAATGATCAGCAGTCGCTCGCCGATGAGACCGCGCATCTCTCGCCACAGACCTTCGGCGAAGAGTTGAAAAAGATCGTGGTCGATGCGCCGGTCTATGCGAGCCATCGCAAGATTCCGTTCGAGCGGGACATCGAGTCGCAGATCAAGAATCTTCGCGACCGCAGAGCGCGCGTGCTGCTCGAGAAGAACTACACGCTGTAAAGCGGGGCGCTGAGTGCCCCGTGCCCCGAATACAATCCTCGCTGATGCCACGCCCTTCCGTCACTGCTCTCATTCACACGCTGAATGAGCACGACTACATCGAGGACTGCATCCGCTCCGTGGAATGGGCGGACGAGATCTATCTCATGGACTCGTTCTCGACGGACGGCACGCTCGATCTCGTGCGCGAGAAGTTTCCCCGCGTCCGCATCGAACAGCGCGAATACCTAGGGGCCGCCTCACAGAAAAACTACGCGATCGATCGCGCGACTCACGACTGGATCTTCGTCATCGACGCTGATGAGCGTGTGACACCGAAGCTGCGCGACGAGATTCTCCGTACGCTCGAAGGTCCGCTCGACCGCTGGGCGTATTCCGTCGGACGGTTCAATTTCATGCTTGGACGCCCTGTACGGTTCAGCGGATTGCAGCGCGATCGCGTGACACGCCTCTTTCATCGCGGTCATGCGCGCTATCCGAACAAGCGCGTGCATGCCGACCTGCTCGTCGATGGCGAAGCGGGACGCCTCGCGCACAAGATGGATCACCTCTACATCCGTTCGTTCGATCACATGATCGCGAAGATGACGCGCTACGGAAACTGGGCTGGCACGCAGATGTTCCTCGAGGGGAAGGAAGCGTCGGTCTTCGATATCTTCAGTCATCCCTTCGCGAAATTCGTGCGCGACTACCTCTTCAACTTCGGATTTCTCGACGGCGCACCGGGACTCATCTCCGTCGGCATGCACGTCTATTACACGTTCTGGAAATACGCGAAGCTGTGGGAGTTCACGCGCCTCAAGCGGCTCGGCAAACCTGTGCCGCTGCCGCCGCTCGATGAAGAAGAAGAGCGTTGGGAATTACCGTGGATGAAGAAGGTGTAGGACAGGCGCCCTCGCCTGTCGGGTCTGGGCAGACGGGCGAGGGCGCCTCTCCTACACTGCCTCCACCTTCACGTGTAACCCATCGACGGCCGTCACGCGCACGCTCGCACCTTCCGGCACAGGCGCCTTCGCGACTGCATTCCACAGTTCGCCGTGGACGAATACTTTTCCTTCCGGCTCGAGTGCTGTGCGCGCGATGCCGACCTCGCCCACCATTCCTTCCTGACCCGTGACGACGCGCGTGTGCCGTGCGCGCAGAACGAGCGACATCAGGAAGACCGCGATGAAGCCGATCGGGATGCTCGCCGCGAGGGCGGTCGGAATGCTCACGCGCATCTCGGGAATCGGGCTGTCGATCAAGAGCACGCCGCCGAGCACCATGCAGATCACGCCGCCGATGCCGAGGACGCCGTGCGAGGTGAATTTGGCCTCGAGGGCGAAGAGGGCGAAGGCGGCCAGCAGGAGGATGAGCGCAGCGAAACGCGTCGGCAGAATGTCGAGCGCAAACGCGGCGAGGAGGATGCAGATCAAGCCGGTCACTCCGGGAACGACGGCGCCCGGGTGATTGAATTCCGCGAAGATCGCGAGCGCACCGATGACGAGCAGAATGAACGCGACGTTCGGGTTGAGGATGGTGCCGAGAAGGCGCTGCTTCAGCGTCATGTTGAAGTCGACGAGCGCCATTCCCTTCGTGTGGAGTACGACGTGCGAGCCATCGAAGCGCGTGATGTTGCGGCCGTCGATCGCACTGATCAGCGAGGGAACATCCTGCGCGACGACATCGATCAGCTTCTGCGAGAGCGCCTCCTGATCGGTAAATGACTTCGACTCGCGCACGGCGCTTTCCGCGATCGCGACGTTGCGGCCGCGCTTCGTCGCGACGCTGCGCATGAGAGCCGCGGCGTCGTTCTCGATCTTCGCCTTCATCACGTCATCCATCTTTTCGCCGCCGTAGAGGACGGGATGCGCGGAGCCGGTGTTCGTGCCGGGCGCCATCGCAGCGATGTCGGCCGCCTCGAGGATGAAAAAGCCTGCGGAGGCGGCGCGGCTTCCGCTCGGCGAGACGAACACCGCGACCGGCACTCGCGACTTCAGCATCTTCTGCACGATCGTGCGCATCGAATCTTCCAGTCCGCCGGGAGTGCGCAACTCGAGCAGTACGAGCTCGGCGTTCGTCTTCGTTCCTTCATCGATGGCCCGCTCGACGAACTCCGCGCTGATCGGATGAATCACGCCATCGATGACGACGTGAATGATTGCGGCATGAGTGCTGGCGGCAATGAGGAGCGTGAGCAGGAGCAGAGCGCGGCGCATGCGACAAGTGTAGGACAATGCGCGCATGGCGAAGGGAAGCTGGGCCGGGGCCGGATGCGCGGCGTTGTGCGCGCTTCCCTTCTGCGCCGGCGGCATCGCCACGATCTATTCGGCGCAGCCGGGCGAGCAACTCCCGATTCACGTTGCAGCCGGCTCCGCGTTTCTCCTCACGGGACTCGCGATCATCTTCGGGGTCATCGCGTTGACACGCGCAACGGCTGCGAGCTTCCAGCTGCGCAAGCGCTATCCCGATCAGCCGTGGATGTGGCGTGAGGATTGGGCGGCGAACACGATCGCGGATCAGGGCACGCTGTTGCTCGCAACGCTCTGGTTCTTCGCGGTGATCTGGAATCTCATCTCCCTGCCGCTGGTCTTCGCGATGCCCTGGCGGGAAGTGCGCAACCAGCCGGTCGTGATCGTCATTTTTCTCTTTCCTGCCATCGGCGTGCTGTTGTTGTTCGCGGTGCTGTTCAAAAGCGCGCAAAGGATGAAGTACGGTGCGTCGACATGCCACATCGATTCGCTGCCGATCGTTCCCGGCCGCACGTTTCATGGCGAGCTCACGACGCGAGTGCGCGATCTGCCTGAGCGCGGCTTCGACCTGAAGCTGACCTGCACACGCAGAACGGGCAGCGGTAAGAGCACGAACCAGACGATCGTGTGGCAGGAGACGCAGACCGTGCTCACGGCGACGCCAGGGTTTGACGGGGCGCGGGTTTCGTTCACGTTCGGCATTCCATCAAGTGCAGAGGTGTCGGATGGCGCGATCTCGTGGCGGCTCGAGGTTGCGGCGGAGGTGCCCGGCATCGACTACTCGGCGGCGTTCGATCTTCCCGTCTATGCGATGGCGGGACAAACAGTGGAAGCGATGCAGCTGGCGTGGCCCGCGCCAACGAGCGATCCGATGCGATGGACGCCCGCGCCCGAATCGCGAATTGCGATTTCCGCAATGCCGAGCGGTGGCGAGGAGTACCGCGTCGGGCCCGCGGCGGCGGGCTGCTTCGGCTTCTCGTTCTTTCTGTTGTTCTGGTTCGGAATCGTCGGCGCGATCACGTTCTTCGGTGCGCCGCTCTTCTTCACGATCGTGTTCGTTGCCCTCGGATTGCTCGTCGTCGCAATCGGCATCGATTGGGTCACGGGCCGCAGCGTGGTGCGCGCAGACCGGCAAGTTCTCGCCATCGAACGGACGACGCTCGTGACCAAGACGAGACGCGAAGTGAGCCCGCGAGACATCACCGGGATCACGACGACCATCGGAGGGACGAACAACGGCGTGCCGCTGTATCACGTGGTCGTGCGCAGCGCGGGCGGGAACGTGAATGCTGCGAAATACATCCGGCTCAAGAGCGACGCGGAGATGCTCGCCGCACGGATGCGGATCGCGTTGGGTGTTTAGATACTCCGTTACTCCGGCATGTAGTCGGGCTGTGGCTCGTAGTTGAAGAACTTCGTGATGTCGTTCCGAAACACCAGCTTGAAGTCACCGATCGGGCCGTTGCGCTGCTTGGCGATGATGATCTCGGCGATGCCCTTCTCTTCCGTTTCCTTGTTGTAGACCTCGTCGCGATAGATGAATGCGACGAGATCTGCGTCCTGCTCGATCGAACCCGATTCGCGAAGGTCGGAGAGCTGCGGGCGATGATCGCCGGTGCGTTGCTCCGGCCGGCGCGAGAGCTGCGAGAGCGAGATCAGGGGAACGTTGAGCTCTTTCGCGATTGCCTTCAGGCCGCGCGAGATCTGCGAGATTTCCTGCTGACGCGACTCGATTTTTCCTTTGATCGACATCAGCTGGAGGTAGTCGACCATCACCATGTCGAGGCCGGCTTCCATCTTGAGCCGGCGTGCCTTCGCCCGCATCTCGAGCGGATCGATGCCCGGCGTGTCGTCGATGAAGATCTTCGCCTTCGACAACCGTGCGGAAGCCTCCGCGAGATCGCGCCAGTTGCGCTCGCTCAACATCCCGGCGCGAATCAGGTGGTTCGACACGCCCGACTCCGAAGATAGGATGCGGAGTCCGATCTGCTCCTTCGACATTTCGAGCGAAAAAACACCGCACGAATAGAGCCGCTGGCCGCCGTTGCGCGGTTGACCATCCTTGCCCGGGATCGCGATCGACTCCGCGATGTTCATCATGAACGACGTGTTGTGCGTAACGGTGTAGCCGTCGGTGATGTAGAGGTGCGATGGATGGGAGACGGCAATGCACTGTGTCTGCGTGAACCGCGTTGGTGTGATCGAGCGGATGTTCAGCCGGCGGACGCGCCGCCGCGTCTTGCGGCGATCTTGTTTTGCCGCGATGAAGTCCGTCTGGAGTTGATCGGGCAATTGAACGTTGCACACGTACGCAGTGCGGCCTGACCGACGTTGCCCGCGATAGGCGAATGCGGCGTTCTTGGTTGCATACGAAGCTGTGCCGCCGAGCGAACGGACGAGATCGACGACCTCGCGAGCCAACCTTTCGCTCGCGGAGCAATAGCGGATCGAGCCCCACTCTTCGATCCATCCGTCGGAATCGATTAGTCCCTTGAGCAACTGCGTGCGGCTTCGGCGTGACGTGGAGAAGAACTGTTTCGGGATGAACTTGTCCTGTGCGTGACTCCCCCACAGGCCGAATGCTTCGAGGGTTTCTTTCAACGCATTCGGGTTTCGATAGCCACGCCCGCGCGTCTGCGGACCTTCCTGGATGATCCGGTAGTCGTGCGCGCCAGCATGACGGATTGCATACCCGGAACCGACGGCCCGCGAAACCCGCTCGAGAATCTCCGGGCTACTCGTCGAGAAACAAACGCTTGTGCCGTGCAGCGAACCATCACCAATCAGGAACCCGAGCAGCCAGGGATCGAATGGAAGCTCCGTGTCGTCACCGAATTCGCCGTCGAAGGTTTCGACGTACAGGCGGCCTTGATAACGCCGGCGCCGGAGCATCGCGATCAGCCGTTCGGTGGTAACAACCCGCGGTGACTCCCAGTCGCGATACATGACGCGCCAGAGATGTTCGGCGCAGCATTCGGCGCTCCGGCCATCAGAGAACTCTACGCGAAAGACCTGTCGCTCTCCCTGCGGGTAGATTCCGACCACTCGCGACGGTGCTCCGTCAATCGATGCGAGGTCGTCGCCGACTTTGAGCGACCCCATGCAGACGAAGCCTCGGTGCGTAAGAACCTTTGCATCGAGCGGTTGCGCTTTTCCCATTGAGGGTCTGGCGGCGATGATGATGAGGTCCTGCGGCTGGAAGCCTGACGTGAATTCGTTGAAGCGGTCGTAGCCGGTGGGCAGACCCGTGAGCAGCTGGCCTGCGCCGTTGAGCTGCTCGATTGCGGTCATGTTCTGCTTCGTGATGCTGCCGAGTCCGACGAAGCCCTTGTCGGTCGAGCCTTCCGCGATCTCATAGAGTGACTTCTCGGCGATCGTCAGCACTTCGCCCGGCTCGCTCGGGACGTCGAGCGCGGCGCGCATCACGCTATTGCCCATCACGATGAGCCGGCGCAGAGTCGACTTCTCCTTGATGATCTTCGCGTAGCGCTCGACGTTCGCGATGTCGGGCACGCCATCCATGAGCGAGGATACGTAGGCGTGACCGCCGACCTGTTCGAGTTGCGCGTGACGCGCGAGCTCTTCCTTCACGGTGAGCGTGTCGATCTCGCGGCTCTCTTCAGCGAGGCGGCGGATCGTCGCGAAGATCGTGCGATGCGCGTCCTTGAAAAAATCCTCGGTGTTGATGATGCCGATGACGCGATAGAACGCATTCGCGTTGGTCAGAATCGCACCGAGAACGGCGCGTTCTGCGTCGGCGTTCTGCGGCAAAGGCCGGTCGAGAGCTACATCGAGCTGTGCAACGGACATGGACTTGATCGGCGGATTCTGCGGATTCGACTGCCGCTCGTCATCAGCAATCTTTTCTGCAGCATTTCCACAGGACGTAGGGTGAATTCCACAGTGTGTGGAAGGCAAGAAACGCGAATTCCGCAGAGAGGAGCAAACTGCTGCCCTCTACGGCCTGTGGAACCTGCGTTGCCTACATCTTCGGAATGGGAAACGTGCTCCCGGCGTTGCTCCCGCAGCTTGCGTGCAATACCTTGCGCGCGTCGATGCGTCACAACCTCACGTTGGAGGATTCCATGAAGAAGCTCATCGCGGCCGTGGCCGCCTTCGCGGCGCTGCCGCTCTTTGCGCAGAACGCGCAGACCGATCCCGGAAAAAAGCCGGTCGCGATCATCAACGGTGAAACCATCACCGCCGAGAAACTCGATCAGCTCTACGACCGCCTTGGAACCAAGTTGCGCACGCAATACGACTCGCAGGGCGGCAAGCCTGCCTATCTCGAGAACTATCTCCGTAAGCGCCTCCTGGTGCAGGAAGCAATCAAGCACGGGTTCGATCAGGTTCCCGACGTGAAGGCGGACATGCAGGCCTCAGCGGAAGCCACGCTGTTCGACCGCTATGTCCGCGATGTCGTCTCGCAGTCGATTCTGACCGAAGACGAGATGAAGAAGTTCTATGACGATAACGTGAAAGAGTTCGCCATCCCCGAAAAGGTGAAGATCCGCCACATCATCATCGTTCCGATGGAAAACGGACCGAACAAGAAGACCAAGGGAGAAGCTCTGGAGCGGATCGAGAAGATCGCCGCCGAGCTTCACGGTCAGAACGTTTTCCCGGCGGGAACTTCGACTGAGGTCGTGGAGCGCCTCGTCGGGAAGCATTTCCAGGATGCCGCGAAGAAGTACTCGGAAGATGGTGCCGCACAAAACGGCGGGGACCTTGGCTGGGTCTCGCGAGGTGTACTCGATCCGAAGTTCGAAGAAGCAGCCTTCCTGATGAAGAAAGGCACGATGAGCGGGATCGTCGAGACGAAGTTCGGGTATCACCTGATCTTCATCGAAGATCGCAAGGCGGCGACGACGGAGCCCTACGAAACTGCCAAGCCGCAGATTCGCGAGTTCCTGATGACCCAGCATGCGACCGAGGTCCTCGAGACCGTCAAGAAGTTGACGAACGAGCTCGAAAGGAACAGTAAGACGACGACCTTCCCGGAGAACATTCGCTAAGCCGCGATTGCGACGTCCGAGGCGCGCGTGCGTGGCACGGGCGCCTCGAAGTATCCCCGAGTGCGCAGCAACGCGGCGAGATAGAGGCTCCACACCGCGAGCAGTACGATCCAGAGCAGCGGGCTATGCCCGAGGGCCGAAAGTCGCAGCCCATCGATCTGTTCCTGAGGCACATCCAGCTTTGCGTACACCGCGCCGATGTCGCCGGTCGCCAGCGTTACGATCGCGACGAGGCCTCCTGCGATGTGAAGCAGCAGAGTTGCCCACCATGCGGACTTCTTCAGCGCGATCCATTGCACGGTGAGGAAGCCGAAGAGTCCGGCAAGAGCGAGCATCGTGAGCGCCGCGCTCGCGCCGGTGAGTGCGATGCCGAAGAACGGGACGGCCGGCGAGCTGACATTCGCCAGAAGCACGAACGATGTCAATCCGAGCAGCGTTGCTACCGCGAGCACGGGCCACGGCACCCGGTCGGTCCATCGGGCCCGGTCATCGTGCAGCTCGCATGTGAGCCGCACAGATTCGCGTCGATAGAAAAGGAACAACGCGAGCGGCAGAATCACGAAGCCGACCGCAAGCGCCGCGATCGCTGACGCGACCGCCACAGCGGTCTCTGATGGCCGTACGAAAAGCAGCATTCGAGGCATCATGACGATCGCGCTGCCGATCACCACGAGCCCGGCCGCAAGCCACGCTGCAGAAAACGCGACGCTCATCGCGCGCGCCCATCGCCGCGCGCGGATCGAGCCCACTCCGACGGTGATGAAGTAATACGCGGCAGCGCCATAGACGACCAGCGCGGGTGCAGCGTTTGGCGGGGTTGCGATTCCGCGGCGCGAGGTGAGCTCGATGGCCGCCGCAAGACCCAGCACGAAGAGGCCACAAAGCAAGCCCAGTGCGATCTGAAGTATCCCAAACAGGATCAGGCCGCCACGACGGTCAGAAAAGTTTCGGTCGCTCATCGAGAGCGATCAGCGGCAAGGAGCGTGCCTCAAAAAGGGTTCTCGCCGCCCTCGGGTCCGTAGAAAAGCACCCAAAGCAGCAGGTCGTCCGTGAAGTTCTCGAACCGATGAGGCAGTCCGGCCGGTGCGAAAAGAAAGTCGTTCGGCCGGAACTCGTTCCGCTCGTCGCCGTGTACGAACGTGCCGCTGCCGCTGATGACGATGTAGGCCTCGTCCTGCGCATGCGGCGTCTGGTGATCGACGCCGCGCGGCGCAAAGAGTCTCACGCGCAGCGAGCCATGTTCCCACGCGAGCCGCGAACGTTCACCGTTCGGGCCGGGGATGCTCGAAAAGTAATCGTTTGGATCCAGATGCACGCGCGAATGATAGCTACACTCCTCCGGAATGTTGAGCATCCTGTTGCTGGCCGCTGCAATTGCCGCTCCCGCTTCCTGTGAAAAGGGAACGATCGTCGAGAGAATTGCGACCGATCGCGATCCGTCGATCACCTATGCCTATTACCTGCCGAAGCGATACGAGACCGGCAAGAAGTGGCCGATCCTCTATGTCTTCGATCCGGTCAAGCGCGGCGCGTTCGGCGCGGAGCTGTTTCGGGACGCGGCTGAGACGTACGGCTGGATCATCGTCAGCTCCAACGACACGGACAGCTCGGCCGACTGGCCGCCGAACGCGCGGGCCATCGAGGCGATGTGGGCCGATGTCCATCGCCGCTTCGCGATCGACGAGAAACGCGAGTACGCGGCTGGAATGTCCGGCGGCGCGATCATGGCCTGGGCGCTCGGCAGGAAGAGCAAAACGCTGGCCGGCGTCATCGGGTGCAGCGGACGGTTAGCTTCCGATCGCGATGCCGAGGCGATCGGATTCGACTGGTACGGAACGGCGGGAGATGCCGACTTCAACTACCTCGAGACGAGAAAGATCGAGACGATACTCTCCAGCAAGCACGCGATCTATCGAGTCGAGATCTTCGAGGGAGTTCACAGCTGGCCGCCGGTCGCGATGCTGCGCGATGCAGTCGAATGGATGGAGCTTCAGGCGATGCGCCGCGGAACGCGTCCTCGCGATCAGCAGTGGATCGATCGTCTGCTCGCGCGTGAGCTCGAGGCCGCGGCCTCGTTGGAGCGCGATGGTCGCGAGCTCGAGGCGATGCGCCGCTATGAAGCGATCGTGCGTTCGTTTGGCTCCCTGGCCGATACAGGCCCGGCCGCGAAACGCGCCTCGGAGCTTCAATCGAGCAAGACCGTGAAACGAGCGTTGCGCGCCGAGGCACGCGGCGAAGAGTTCGAGTCGAGCGCGATGAGGCGGATGAGTCTCGCCGTGCAGCGGTTTGCGGGAGACGTCGAGGAGCTGCCTGCCACGCTCGTGCAGGAGCTCGACCTGCCGCATCTGAAAAAGGTAGCTGCCAGGTCTGACTACGATGCATTGGTTGCGAAACGCGTCCTGTTCGTTACTCGCGTCAATCTGCGACGGCTGGCAGATACGCTCGAGTCGGATGGACGGACAGCGCGCGCTAAGACCGTGCGACAAATCGTGCAGGACGTCATGCCCTGACGCGGACGTATAATCCCGCGCAACTTCCCTGACATCGCCATGCGCCGGTTTTCCGCTCGCGTCCTGGTCCTGGTGGCGATCGCGCTCGCAACCCGCGGATCTCAACCGCCGGATCAGGAGTGGTTCGTCCCCTGGAAAGTCCTCAATCCCGGCGAAGCCGCGCAACGCGCTCCACTCGTCGTCTACTGGCTTCCGCGTTCACGCGATGACATGCGGCACTCCGAGCTGCTGACCTCGCGCATCCTCACGCTCTACTCGACGCAGTGTGTCGCGATGCACGTCGTTCGCCCCGACGACTTCGAGCGTCTCGCCCATCTCGGCGCGAATGGAAAAGCGCCCGTCGTGCTGCTCGTCGATGCGGACGGCCGCGAAGTCACGCATGTCGAACAGGAGGCCGGCGCGCTCCGCATCGCGACGGTGGAAAAAATGCTGCTCGATCAGTTGCGCGGACTCGAGGAGGACGCCGAACGTTCGCTCGACGAAGCCCATCGCTCTGCGGAGAACGGAGAACGCGATCGTGCCATCGCAATGTATCGCCACGTCTGCGAGCTGAAGTGTTTGTTACCGAGGCAGGCGAAGATGGCGCTGCGTGCGCTGAAGAAGATGGGAGTGGAGTGAGCAGACAGCAGACAGCAGGCAGCAGGCAGCAGGCAGCAGGCAGCAGACCAGCAGGGAGCAGACAGCGGGGAGCGGGAGTAGGCAGCAGATAGCAGGGAGCGGACATTGAGCAGCGGGTGGCAGACAAGCAGGCCGTAGGGTCTCCTGCTGTCTGCTGTCTGCTGCCTGCTGTCCGCTGTCCGCGTTACGCTGCTGCAGGGATCCGCATCGCCAGCCGCACGGCTGACTTCCACTCGCGGCGTGACTGGCGTACGAGTTGACGGGAGCGGCGGCGCGTCTCGCGCCACGACTTCGACATCCCCTGCGCCTTCTCTTCCATCTGCTGACGCCAGAGCGCGAAGGCCGTCTCGAGATTCGTGATCGCGTCGGCGATTTTCTTGCGGACTTCGTCGCTGCTGCTCGCAGGAGCGGTTGCGATTCGGTTTTCGATCGTGCGCAATGCTGCGCTCATTCGCGCCTGCTCGATCTGAGGCTCCGGTGTAGAGACGAGCTGTTTCGCCAGGCCCATCCAGACGAGACCGCGAATCCACCACTTCGCCGGATCCCACTGATACCAGCGGATGCCGTTGCGGAAGTCGGCGGGGAAGCGGTGATGGAAGCTGTGATAGCCCTCACCGAGTGTGAGCAGTGCGACCATCCAGTTGTCGCGCGCGGAGACCTCAGCGTTGAAGAGCGGTTTGCCGATGTAATGCGCCAGCGAGTTCACGAAGAACGTCGTGTGATGAATGATCGCGATGCGGAGGAAGCCGCCCCACAGCAGGCCGGCCATCGGCGAGCCGAACGCGGCGCCGATCAAGGTCGGAAGACCGAAGCCGACCACGATGAGGATGACCTTGTGCCAGCGGTGCTGCCACATGACGATCCTGTTCTGCAGCAGATCGCGTGCGTTCTCGAACGTGTCGTCGCGGGCTTCGTTTCTGTAAAAGATCCAGAGGATGTGCGCCCACCAGAAGCCGCGCTGGATGTTGTACGGATCCCAGTCGCGGTCGACATACTTGTGATGTACGCGATGGCTCGATGACCACCAGAGAATCGAGTTCTGCGCGGCGAGCGCGCCGAAGATCGCGTAGAAGAGCTGCACCGGCCATGCGGCCTCGTAGCTCTTGTGGGAGAAGAAACGGTGGTAGCCCGCGCAGATCGACATGCCGACCGCGAGGTACATGCCGATTGTGAGCAAAGGCATCCAGAGCTGCACGCCGTGCAGAAACGAATAGACGGCTGTGCCGGCGATGCCGATGACGGGTGTGAAGGTCAGGAACAGAATGTTCACCCAGTCTTTTTTCTGTACTCGTTGCACCATTTCCTCCCCTGATCCGGACGGGCCCAGCCATGCTACGCACGTCGGAGTGCGGGTCACAACAGGGCTGTGATGGCGTGTATTCGACCGCGGATCGTTTTTTTTGGATTACAGCATCGGGATGTCGACGCCGCGCTCCCTGGCGGCTTGAATCGCGATGTCGTATCCCGCGTCGGCGTGGCGCATCACACCGGTGCCCGGATCAGCGGTCAGGACTCGTGCGAGCCGGTCTCCTGCGTCATCCGTACCATCGGCAACGACCACCATCCCCGCGTGCAGCGAATAGCCGATGCCGACTCCTCCGCCATGATGCAGGGAAACCCAGGTCGCGCCCGCTGCAGTGTTGAGCATCGCGTTGAGAATCGGCCAGTCGGCGATCGCATCCGAGCCGTCGCGCATTCCTTCGGTCTCGCGATTCGGTGACGCGACCGAGCCGGAGTCGAGATGGTCGCGTCCGATCACGATCGGCGCCTTCACTTTTCCCTGTCGCACCAGTTCGTTGAACAGCAGTCCGGCGCGATGACGCTCGCCGTAGCCGAGCCAGCAGATGCGCGCCGGCAAGCCCTGGAACTCGACGCGCTTCTGCGCCATCCGAATCCAGCGGTGCAGCGCCTGATCATGCGGAAAGAGCTCGAGGATCGCCTCGTCCGTGACGAAGAGATCGTTCGGATCGCCCGACAACACGGCCCAGCGGAACGGACCTTTTCCTTCGCAGAAGAGCGGCCGGATGAAGAGCGGCACGAAGCCGCCGACTTCGAACGCGTCGTTCACGCCGGCGTTGTCCTTTGCCTGACCGCGCAGATTGTTGCCGTAGTCGAATGTAATTGCGCCGCGGCGCTGCAGTTCGAGCATCGCGCGCATATGGCGCGCCATCGTCGCGTACGACAGCTCCACATACTTCTTCGGATCAGAGGCGCGCAGCGCGAGTGCATCGTCGAACGACATCGAGGCCGGGACATAGCCTGTCAGCTCGTCGTGCGCCGAAGTCTGATCGGTGAGAACGTCAGGAACGATGTTCCGAGCGATGAGCGCTTCCAGCAATTCGACGGCATTGGCGACGACGCCGATCGAGACCGCCTCCCCGTTGTCGCGCGCCTGGAGCGCGCGTGTGATGGCCGCATCGAGTGATGGCGCCTCTTCGTCGAGATAGCGTTTCTCGATCCGTCGTTGAATGCGCGAGCGATCGACTTCTGCGATCAGCGCGGTCGCTTCGTTCATCGTTGCGGCGAGCGGCTGCGCGCCACCCATGCCGCCGAGCCCCGCGGTCACGACGAGCTTGTTGCGAAGTGTGTTGTTGAAGCGCTGCTGCGCCACCGCGGCGAAGCACTCATACGTTCCCTGAAGGATGCCCTGCGTTCCGATGTAGATCCACGAGCCCGCGGTCATCTGGCCATACATCGTGAGTCCGAGCGCATCGAGACGGCGGAACTCCTCCCATGTTGCCCAGTTGGGAACGAGGTTCGAGTTCGCGATCAGCACGCGCGGCGCGCCTTCGTGCGTGCGGAACACGCCGACCGGCTTGCCCGACTGCACGAGGAGCGTTTCATCATTCTTCAAACGCTTCAGTGTCGCGACGATTGCGTCGTAGCACTCCCAGTTGCGTGCGGCTTTGCCGATTCCCCCATAGACGATGAGCTGCTCCGGCCGTTCGGCCACCTCGGGGTCGAGGTTGTTCATCAACATCCGCAGCGCGGCCTCCTGCTGCCATCCGCGGCAGGAGAGTTCCGTTCCTCGCGGCGCACGGATCACGCGGGTTTCGTCGATGGTGGTCGTCATGACGAGAGTTTAGTGTAGGACAGGCGCCCCCGCCTGTCCGGACCTGAGGACGACAGGCGAGGGCGCCTGTCGTACACCATTGATAAACTCCGGTCATGGCCACCAAGAAGCAGGAGCGCGCGCTCGAAATCGGGCATCGCCTGAAAAAAACCTACCCCAAAGCCAAATGCTCGCTCGATTTCACGAACCCGTTCGAGCTCCTCATTGCGACGATGCTCTCCGCGCAATCCACGGACGTCCGTGTGAACATCGTGACGAAGTCGCTGTTCCGCAAGTATCCGAATCCAGCGGCATTCGCAGCGGCGGGTCAGGTCGAGATGGAGCGCGACGTCAAGCAAACCGGCTTCTTCCGCAACAAAGCAAAAGCGGTGATTGCCGCCTCGAAGGCGATCATGGAGAAGCATGGTGGCGCAGTACCGAACAAGATGGACGACCTCACCGCGTTGCCCGGAGTCGGACGAAAGACCGCGAATGTCGTGCTCTCGAACGCGTTTCAAACTCCGGTCGGAATCGTCGTCGACACGCACGTGACTCGCGTCTCCGGCCGCCTCGCGCTCACGAAGAGCAGCGATGCGGAGACGATCGAAGAAGATCTGATGAAGCTCATTCCTCAGAAAGAGTGGACCGCGTTCTCGCACCGGCTGATCTACCACGGCCGCCAGATCTGCGTCGCGCGCAAGCCGAAGTGCGCCGAGTGTGTGCTCAATGACGTGTGTCCGAGCGCGGAGGAGCCGCCGGACTAGGAGGCGGACAGCGTAGGAGGCAGACAGCAGACAACAGACAGCAGAAGCACGAGGCACGTCCCACCCGCTGCCTGCTGCCTGCTGTCCGCTGTCTGCCCCCAGCTGCCTGCCCCCTGCTGTCTGCCCTGCGCCTAGGGTGGATCGACGGTCCCCATCTTCGTCCACGGTCCGCAGCGTGCAATTCGCCACGCTGTTCTCGCGCCGCCGATCCAGAATCCGTACTTGGCGATCGACGCGCGTCCGTACGCAGAGCACGTCGGCGTGAACCGGCAGAACACGCGGCCGCGCAGATGCGGTGAGACGTGTGCGCGGTACGCGTCGATCGTGTAGAGGGCCGGCGCCTTACCGAACCACTGCAATGCGATGACGAGCGCGATTGCGATCAGCCACGCTCGGCGGCCTTTGCCTCGTCCCACAATCCGTCCATTTCCTCGAGTGTGAGTTGATCGATGTTGCGTCCGCTCACGTGAACCTTTTTCTCCATCGATTCGAAGCGGCGCGAGAATTTCCGGTTCGTCGACTGCAGCGCCTCTTCCGCATTGACGTCGAGTTTGCGCGCGATGTTGGCGATCGTGAACAGGAGATCGCCGAGCTCTTCGTGGACATTGCTCTTGTTTCCAGAGTCGATCGCCTCACGAAGCTCGCCGATTTCTTCGTGCAGTTTCTCGAAGACTTCGTCGGTGCGGCGCCAGTCGAAGCCGACGCGCGCTGCCTTCTCCGTCAGCCGTGATGCCTTGAGCAGCGCGGGCAGCGTCTGCGGCACGCCGGAGAGCACGCTCTTCTGCTCTGCTTTTCGTTCTTCGCTCTTCAGTTTCTCCCAGTTGACCAGCACCTGCTCCGCATCATTCGCTTCGACATCGCCGAAGACGTGCGGATGGCGCCGCACGAGCTTGTCGTGGATGGCAGTGATCGAATCGTAGACGTCGAACGAACCCTCGGCGCGTGTGATCTCCGCGATGAACACCGACTCGAGCAGGAGATCGCCGACCTCTTCGCGCAGCGCGTCGCGATCATCGCGATCGATTGCGTCGACGACTTCGTACGCTTCTTCGATGACGTAGGGCTTGAGATCGGGGAGATTCTGCTTGCGATCCCAGGGACAGCCGTTCGGGCCGCGCAGAGTCTTCATGAGCTCGACGAGATCTTCGAAGGAGCGTTTGGTCATGCGGCGCATTCTAGTGAAGTGCAAACGCTGAATTGGTACCAGCGCTGGTGGTGCTTGCGCGGCGAGATCAAGGAGCGAGTAGGAGGCGATGCGGTGCCATCGTTGACGACGAGCGACGCAGAGATCGCGGCGCAACCACCACCAGCCCGGAGGGTTGAGAGCGGCGCGCAGCCATCTGCTTCGCCAGCGCTCCTCAGCGATGTCACCGCATCGCCTGCGTCGCGCCAACTCGCATCTGGCAGCGCGGCGCCCTCAACGCTGGTACCAATTCAGCGTTTGCACTCCACTAGTGTGAGCCCGCTCACGCGAATCGTCTCCGTTTGCGTGAGGCCGCTCACGCGCGTGAAGCTCAGTTGACGCTATCGTTCGTCGCGTCATGCCACGCCTCGTCTGGTTCGTCTTGAAGGATGGAACGTCGATTGTCGCCGGTTGCGGCTCAGCGACACGCGATTCCTTTGCGCATGCACTCGAACAGCCTGAGCGGATGCTCACGCTGACGTCGGACGACGCCGTGCAGGAAATTCCGGTGGCCGAGGTGCGCGACTTCGTGCTCTTCGATGCGAAGACCAGCGTTCCGGCAGCGACCGCCATCTATCGAATCGTCCAGCTCTGAAGCTCGGCACCTCTGCTACGATTGTTTGCTCGTAGCGCAAATCTAGGTGCCATGCCGAACCAGGTCCTCATCGTTGCGACCGCTCCGGTTGCTCGAACTCCCGCCGACGTTGCGCGATCCCTCCAATGCACGCCGGTGATCGTCGGCTCGGAAGATGAGGCGGTTGCGATGCTGGATCAGCAACCGTTTGCACTGATCGCGATTGCCGGATCAGCAACGGCGCAGCGGCTGCGCGATGCGGCTGAGAGCAAACAGCCGATGGCGCGCGTACTCGAGATTCCGGATGAGGCCAGCGACGGTCCATCCATGCGCAAACTGATGGAGCGCTATCTCGATCGTCGCGATCCGGCGCGGCCGCACTTTTCTGCTGAAGAGCGCTATCGCTTCCTTTCGAACATTCTCGAGTCATTCACGGCCACGCTCGAGTTGCGCGAAGTGCTCCGCCGCATCGTGACCGTCACACGCGAGCACTTCAATGCCGATCGCGCGTGGCTTCTTCACCCGATCAACGAGCAGGCCGAATATGCGAAAGTCGCCTTCTCGATTTCATCGCCCTCGATGCCCGAGGATCTCGCTGAGGATCGTGCGCCAATTCCTCTTGCGGGATCGCAGGTGCTGATCCGAAGGATGATGGAAGCGCAGCGCCCGATCGTCGTTCATGAAGGTGATTCCGAGCTCGACGCGGACCTTGCGCGGCGCTTTCACGTTCGCTCGCAGATGGTGCAGATTCTCCGGCCGCGCGAAGACGAGCCCTGGGCGTTCGGAATGCATCAGGCAGGTGTCGACCGCGAGTGGTCCGACGAAGAAATCGAGCTCTTCGGCGAGATTGGCCGCTACGCAACGCTCGCGCTCAACAACACGCTGCTCCACGATCGCGCGGTGCGCGAGATGGCGAAGGTCAACGCGATCCTCGATCAGATTCCCGAGTCCGCGGCGATTTATGACGGACAGGGAAAGCTCGAGCGCATGAATGCGGCAGCGCAGCGCGAGCCGGGACATCTTTTCCACGTCGATGCCGAAGCGAAGATCCGCGGCAGCAGGCATCGGTATGTCGACGGAAGTCCGCTCACGCCGAGTGAGATGCCGTCGATGCGCGCACTGCGCGGCGAGAACGTGAAGTCCGATTACCTCGTGCACGATCAGCGCACGAGCGACGATCGCGTCGTCAATCTGAAAGCAGCGCCGATTCGCGACGATCAGCAGCGCATCATCGGCTCCGTCGTCCTCTCTCGCGACGTGACCGACGAGCGGCAGAATGCCGAGCGCGAAGCCTGGCGCCGCCGTCGCGCGGAATGTCTCGCCAACCTCGGTCTCGACATGGTGCAGACCACGTTCGATGACCTCAACGATCCCGCGTCTCGCGTCGCGCACGCCGTCGCGGGGACGGTCACGATTTACCTCTATCACCAGGGTACGGGTTTGCTCGATCTCGTCGGGTTCGCCGCGCAGCCGGTGGAAATGGAACACTTTCGCGGCTACTTTGCCGAACATCCGTATCGGCCCGGCGAAGGTCTTCCGGGTACGGTCTTCCAGATCGGGCGCCCGCTGTTTTTTTACGAGATCCGTGGCAATGCCGTCGTCGACTTCGGGCGTGACGATGAAGAGAAGCGCGTGAAGGCGGCGATGCGTGAGCAGAGTCTCATCGCCTGTCCGATCGAGTCGTACGGTGAACGCATCGGCGCGATTCTCGTCTCGCAGTCCGATCCACGACGCAACTTCGATGCGGAAGATCTCGAGTTCGTGCAGGCGGTGGCCGAGCGCATCGGTGCCGCGAGTCACATTCAACGCCTGACGCGCATCTCGCTCGAAGGCCATCGCGCGGCAGAAGAGCTCGCGCGCCGTGAGGTCGATGCGCGCGTTCGTTTCGAAGCAGTGCTCGAGACTGCGCCGATCGGTGTTGCGGTCGTTTCCGCCGACGAGCTGCGGTTCGAGCTCGCGAACGTGCGCATCTACGATCTCGCCGAACGGCTCGGCCGCATTTCGCCCGATACGAAGTTCGTTGGCCTGCGCGTCAACGAAGTGCTGCCCGGCTGGGAGCAGACGCTCAAGCAGGTCGCAGAAAGCGGCGAGACGCGCATCGACGAAGCGTGGGAGATTCCAGGTGCGCCTCCGCTGTATGTGAACCGCATCATTTCCGCCGTTCGCGGGCGATTCTCAGGCATCACGCAGAGCCTGACGATCCTCGTGCAGGACGTGACCGAGCAGGTGCGTGCAAAACGCGAGATCGAAGCGCTGGCGCAGATGATGGCCGAGCGCTCCGCCCGTCTCGACTCGATCCTCGGATCGATGACGGATGGGCTATGGGTGTACGACGCGAACGGTCAGGTTGTCGACGTCAATCAAGCGGCGCTGACGATGTTCGGTCTGGCGTCGCGTATGGAGGCGGTGCAGCAGGGTTCGTTCGATACGTTCATGCTGCGTTATCCGGATGGGCGCGTCGTGCCGCACGAAGATTTTCCTTATGCACGTGCGCTGCGCGGACAGACGGTGCCGGACTACCTCGCGATCGGCCGGCATCTGATCACGCGAAAGGACCTCGATCTATCCATCGCTGCCGCGCCGATCGAGAGCGGCGGCATCGTCGGCGCGGTGCTCGTGATCCGCGACATCACCGCGCTGCAGGAGCTCGATCGCAAGAAGGACGAGTTCCTTTCGGTCGCGTCGCACGAATTGCGTACTCCATTGACGACGATCAAGGGCTATACGCAGTTGCTTTCGCAAACGGTCGACGATCTGCCGTCGGAAGATCGCCATACGTACATCAACGCAGTGCTTGGCGAGATCGATCGGATGATGGGTCTCATCTCCGAGCTGCTCGATGTCTCGCGCATCGAGACGAACCGCCTGCAGATTCATCCGCAACCAATCCGTTGGCTCGAGTTTCTCGAGCGGCGCGCCTCGGCGTTCCGCGTGCAGAATCCCGCGCGCGAATTTCGCTTCGACGCCGAAACGGACGAGACGGCGGTCTATGCCGATCCCGACCGCATGCGGCAAGTCGTCGACAACCTGTTGTCGAATGCGGTGAAGTATTCGGCGGAGGGAACGACGATCGGCCTTCAGGCGCGGATCTCGGGCGGAATCATGCTGACCTCGGTCACCGATCAGGGCATCGGAATTCCGAGAGACGAGATTCCGCAGTTGTTCGAGCGCTTCCATCGCGCGCGCAATGTCTCCAGCCGCTACTACGGCGGTCTCGGCCTCGGTCTCTACATCGCGAAGGCGATCGTGGAGGCACATGACGGCGCGATCAGCGTCGAGAGCGAAGAGGGAAAAGGATCGTGCTTCACGATCAGTCTGCCCCTGCCGGCGTAGTGGTGCAGCCGCTTGTTAGCCGAGGATGCGCGATAGCTCCCTCAAGATGACCATCGAAGATCTCTTCGAACAGTATGGCGCGCTCGCGCACGAGCGCCAGGGCCGGCTTGCGGAGCTGATCGGTGAGCATGGGTGGCAATTCGACATGGATCGCGGCACGATCGCATTCGGCCCGCTCCGCACGCCTGTTCAAATTCTCGGCACAGTTTCAGATCTGTCCAACACGTGGTTGTGGTCGTGGGCGAATGAGCAGAGCGACATCCCTCCGACGCTGCTTCAAGCAGCGGAGACGTTGCGTTCGATCGGCGAAGAGAAGGGCGTCGCCGAATTGAACGAGCCGCAGTTCGACGTCCAACCCTTCGCGCAAGGACACCGGCTCGCGATGATCGCCGTCGGTCTGCTCGATGCGCCGGCTTACTATCGTGGACCGTACGACGGCGGTGCGGCTTTCTTTCTGCTTCCCGAGTTGAACGTGCCGATCGATCGCCGGCCGAGGAGCCTGCAGGTTCTTTCGACATTCATGTCGTTCATTGAGCTTCATGAATGCGGACACCGTACGGCACTCGAGTCCTATCTGCGGCTCAAAGGCTTTGTGATCAAGGCAGAATCGAACCGCCACCTGGTTGCTGAGTCGAGCGGTGACTCGCCGATTGAAGCCAGATTCAACTCGAGCGGTCAGTTGGTCAAGCTGGAAGCGAAGATCAGCGCCGCAGCGAAACCGCGGTGGAAATTCTGGTGAGCGTTACGATCGAACTTCCCGCCAACGCGGTCACGTTTCCCGCGCGTTGCTTCTTATGCCGCGGCTCTGCCGAGATCACTCGGAAGGTTGCAGCCGCGAAGGGGATCGATGTCGCCGGCTATGGCTACTCGAGCGATGTCGAAGTGAACCTGCCCCTCTGCAACGGCTGTTCTCGACACGTTCGGCGGATGCGCGCGTTCTGGTGGCTTGCGGCAATCGTGTTGTTCGTGGCCGTCATGGCCGCGTTGGGCGGCTGGGGGCTGAGCCACGATCAGACGTGGATGGTGATCCTCGCCGCGATGCTGTTCATGGGACTCGGCTTCTTCTCCTCGATGATTCTTCCGCAGCTTCTCGATCAATGGCAGTTGGGAGTCAGCGGCATCACTCATCGACAGAAGGGCGCCGTCGTTCGTCTGTCATTTCGATCCGAGGAGAGCGCGAGAGAGGTCGAGGTGCTGACGAGAGACCGCCTCAGCGGGGTCCTCGCTTCTGCCGAGCGTGAGTTCATCGTAGAACAGCGCCGTCGGGAAGGGGAGGAGCTGAAGAAGGTTTCGCCACGCTTGATCTTCGCGATCGTCACCGCCGTTGGTCTCGGGCTCTATGTCATCGAACCTGATGATCCGGGGTTGGGTTTTCTCGCCGCAACCACGGCAATTCTTTGCGCGGCGGCGGTCGTGGATCCGCGGCTGCCGTTCGCGATCGGAAAATACAGCAAGAGTTTTTCGCGGCGATACGTGCTGCTGGCGCGATCGATTCTCGTGGTTGGAATTCTGGCCGGTCTCGCGGTCGCGTTGCATCGGCAAGGTCTGATCTGACTGCGACGATCAGATCGAGTTCGAATCGGCGATCGCGCGCGACGATTCCCTCGAAAAGCCGGGGAGAATAATTCCGGTATACTCCCCGTTTTCTACGACTCAGGCTATTGCCGTATCGAGGGTAAATTCATGAAAACAGAGATCCATCCGAACTACCACCAGGCTCCGGTTCACTGCGCCTGTGGCGAAACGTTCACGACCGGTTCGACGAAGAAAGAGCTCCGCGTCGAGATCTGCTCGAAGTGCCATCCGTTCTTCACGGGCCGCACCAAGCTCGTCGACTCGGCAGGCCGCATCGACCGCTTTCAGAAGAAGTACGCGAAGAAAGCCGGCCAGTAATGTCCCTTCGTCAGGCATGGGTCGGAGCCGCGAGGCTCGCCGCCGGTACCTTTGGTGCTCTCACCAATGGTCTGACGTCCTCCATGCCTGAGGCCGCGACAGCCGACCGCAATGTCGACATGCTGATCGGCGGCCAGGCCGTGATCGAGGGCGTGATGATGCGCGGCCTCAGCGGCTACTCGATCGCGGTGCGTCAGCCGGACGGCGGCATCGCGATCAAGAAGGACACGCTCGTCTCCGTCGCGAAGAAGTACCCGGTCCTGAAATGGCCGGTCATCCGCGGTTCCGTCGTTCTCGTTCAGTCCCTCATCCTCGGGATGCGCGCGCTGAACTACTCGGCGAGTGTTGCGGGCGAAGGCGAAGAGGGTGAGGAGATGTCGAGCGCGGCGATCGCCGGCACGATGGCGATGGCCCTCGTGCTCGCCGTCGGCGTCTTCATCCTCGCGCCTCTCGGTCTGACGAACCTCATCCGGCACTACCTGCTGCCGGGGATGGGGAACCTCACGTACAACGTCGTCGACGGCGTGATTCGCGCTCTCTTCTTCTTCATCTACATCCTCTCGATCTCGTTCATGAACGAGATCCGGCGCGTGTTTCAGTACCACGGTGCGGAGCACAAGACGGTGTACACGTTCGAAGCGGGAGAGGACCTGACGGTGGAGAATGCGCGAACGAAGTCGACGCTCCACCCGCGCTGCGGCACGAGCTTTCTGATGTTCGTGATGGCGATCTCGATTCTCGTCTTCTCGCTCGTGCCGTCGAGCGCGCCCTTCCTGGTGAAAGTCGGTGCGCGAGTCGTGCTGCTGCCGCTGATTGCCGGACTCGCGTACGAGATCATCCGTTTCTCTGCGCGTCATCTTGCGAATCCGGTGTGCCGTCTGCTGACGCGTCCCGGCATGTGGCTGCAGAAGATCACGACGCAGGAGCCGGACGACAAGCAGCTGGAGATCGCGATCGTCGCTCTTCGTGAGGCTCTCGTGTACGACGCGATCGAGCCGGAACAAGCAGCCGTCGCTTAGCGACGCGGAACCTATGCGGGGGGTCCTTCGCCGTCTTTGCGGCTCAGGATGACATTGGGATGTACGAGAAACTCGACGAAATCGAAAAACGCTACGACGAGCTTCAGCGCAAGATCGCTGAGCCCGATGTCGTCACGGACGTGAAGGCGTATCGCGACACGATGAAGGCGATCTCCGAGATCGAAGAAGTCGTGAAGAAGTATCGCGAGCTGAAGGATGTCCGCAAGCGCGTCGCCGACGCGAAGGAAATGCTCGCCTCCGACGACGAGATGCGCGAGCTCGCCGAGATGGAGCTCTCCGAGCTCGAGCCGAAAGCACCGGAGCTCGAGCGTGACATTCAGATCCTGCTGCAGCCGAAGGATCCGAATGACGACAAGAACGTCTTCGTCGAGATCCGTGCCGGTACGGGCGGCGATGAAGCGTCGCTTTTCGCGGCGGAGATCATGCGCATGTACATCCGCTATGCGGAGACGAGGCGCTGGAAGGTCGACATCACCGATGCGAACTACTCGTCGGTGAATGGCATCAAGGATGCGACGCTGCAGATCGAAGGCGACAAGGTGTACTCGCGCCTCAAGTTCGAGTCCGGTGTGCATCGCGTACAGCGCGTCCCGCAGACCGAGACGCAGGGTCGCATCCATACGTCGGCCATCACCGTCGCGGTGCTTCCGGAAGCGGAAGACATCGACATTCAGGTCAACGAAAAAGATCTGCGCATCGACACGTTCTGCTCCTCGGGGCCTGGCGGACAGTCGGTCAACACGACGTACTCGGCAGTGCGCATGACGCACCTTCCGACCGGCGTCGTGGTGTCGTGTCAGGATGAGAAGTCACAGATCAAGAACCGCGCGAAGGCACTCCGAGTGTTGAAGGCGCGGCTGTATGACATCGAGCGTTTGAAGCGCGAGGCGGAGCTGTCGGCGACGCGCAAGGGGCTGATCGGCAGTGGCGATCGCTCGGAAAAGATCCGGACGTACAACTTCCCCCAGGATCGCGTTACGGATCACCGCATCGGTCTGACGGTGCACAACCTCCCGGAGATCATGAATGGCGGTATTGATGTCGTCATCGACCCGCTGATTTCGCACTTCCAGGCCGAGAAGCTGCGCGAAGCCGTCGAATCCCGTTAAACTCCGCGGTCCATGAAGGACCGTATCGACGCCATCCTGAAGCGATCCCAGGCGGAGTATCTGGAAACACTCACCCCGGATCGCGACGGACTCCTCGTTCGCATGGAGGAGTTCGCTGAAGAAAACGATCATCCGATCGCCGATCCGGAAGTCGCGCAGTTCGTTCGCGTGCTGATCGGGACGCGAAAGCCGAAGCGCGTGCTGGAAGTCGGGACGAACATCGGCTACTCCGTCGTCGTGATGGGTCGAGCGCTCGAGCGTGATGCCGTGCTCGAGACGATTGAGATCGAGCGAGGCACGCTCGCGCGCGCGAAGAGCTTCGTCGCGGATGCGGACTTGCAGTGCCGCGTGATTTTCCACGAAGGCGCTGCACTCGAAGTCCTTCCGAAGCTCACAGGGCCGTTCGACTTCGTGTTCATCGATTGCGTGAAGACCGAATATGGCGACTACCTCGACGCGCTTCTGCCGAAGATGCCGAGCGGCGCGGTGATCGTTTGCGACAACCTGCTGTGGAAGGGGCGCGTCGCCGAAGGCGTGCACGATGCGGCGACGGATGCGCTGCGCGCGTTCAACAAACGGATTACGACGGACGCGCGCTTGATTACTTCGATCCTGCCGCTGGGCGACGGAACCGGCGTGTCGCTGGTGATGTAGGACAGGCGCCCTCCCCTGTCCGGCGCCACCACGCAACAAAAAAAGGGCGGCCATCGGCCGCCCTTTTCAATCGAGGGAGCGAAACTTACTTCGAGGCCTTCGCCGCCGCTGGTGCGCCTGCGCCTTTGATCGTGCCTCTCACCGGGACCGTGACGACCGGAGTCATCTTGTCGCTGGTGGAGATCTTCACAGTGCCGTCGAGATCGCCCGGCTTCGCATCCTTCGCGATCTGCAGAGTGACTTCATAGTCACCCTTGTTCGCGCCTGCCTTGACGGAGGTGGTGACGAGCGGCGTTGACGATTCGGCCTTCGTGACGGTGAAGACTTCCGGCGTCTTCATGTTGTTGGAGTGAAGGGTAATCACGCGGGTTGCCGCGCTGTCCGCCGGAGCGACTTCGCCGAAGTTGACGCCGGTCGGCTCGATGCGGAATGTCGGACGAATGACGCCGCTGACGCTCACGAAGTATTCAGGCGAATGCTTCGAGCTCGTCGTGATCTTGATCTTCTCGGCGATGGGGCCGATCTTGGCGGACGGGCCGCCCACGGTGATGTTGAAGCGGTACTGCGCCTGACCCTGACGTCCGACTCCCGGCGCGATCTGAGAAGGATCGTCGACCTTCTTGTAGTCGGCTTTGATCCAATCGACGGGCACTTCCACCTTCGTGATCGTGAACGGCTCGTCCTCTTCCGAGTAGAGCGTCACGGCCTGCGCGTCGGTATCACCCTGCAGCAGGTTGTAACGGACGAAGCCGGCGGGGTAGGCCTCGACGTAAGGCTTCACGACCGCGTGAATCGTGAGCTGTGCCGTCGGGGTGTTGGGATCGTTGGTCTCGAGCGTGACCGACTTGGCAATCGGGCCCGAGAAGTTCGTCGTGTCGACGTGAGCTGAGACTTTGCCGGTTTCGCCAGCCTTGATGACCTTGTCGAAGTCGGCGACGGTGCAACCGCAACCCGGCTTCGCGGAGATGATCTGAAGATCAGCGTTGCCGGTGTTCTTCACCACGAACGACCAGTCGAGCTTGTCACCCCGCGGAATCGTGCCGTAGTCCTTGACGGGTTCGACAATCGTGAGACGGGGAGCTTTATCTGCTGCCTTCGCCTCGGCCTTTGCTTCGCCTTCCTTCTTGGCTTCAGGCTGGGCCGTCGTCTGAGCGAAAGCCAGCGAACCTGACACCAGGAAGGCCAGCGTCGTCACAAAAAATCGCTTGGACATGCGCGTGAATCCTCCTGTTTGCAACATGGTTGGTTCGGATTGTGCGACCGTTTCGAACAGAGCGTCCTGGACCCCCATTCCCCGGCGCAAAAGCATTTGATTCTACAATTCGATCGCCCGACACTTCGATGCCACACGTCACTACTGTCGAACACGCCAGACGAATCTACCTGATCGGAATCGGTGGTACCGCGATGGCCTCCCTTGCAGGGATGCTTCAGCAGCGCGGTTACGAGGTCACCGGTTCCGATGAGCATGTGTATCCGCCGATGTCGACCTATCTCGAGCGTCTGCGGATTCCGGTGCTCGAAGGGTATACGAGCGAGCACCTCGAGTCGTTACGCCCCGATCTCGTCGTCATCGGTAACGCCGCGGCCAGGACGAATCCCGAGGCGGCGGCGACACTCGCACTCGACCTCCCATACATCTCGATGCCCGAGGCGATTTATGAGCTCTTCATCAAAGGGAAGCACTCGATCGTCATCACAGGCACGCACGGAAAAACGACCACCACTTCATTGATGGCGTGGCTACTCGAGTCGGCGGGGCGCGATCCCAGCATGGTCGTTGGCGGAATCCCGCTGAACTTCGATTCGAACTTCAAGCTCGGCGACGGAAGGCATTTCGTCATCGAGGGCGACGAGTACAACACCGCATTCTTCGACAAGGGCCCGAAGTTTCTCCACTACTGCGCGAATACGCTGCTGGTGAACAACATCGAGTTCGATCACGCGGACATCTACGAAAACCTCGAGGCGATCATCTCCGCGTTTCGCAAAGCGGTCGAGCAGGTCCGGCCCGGCGATGTCGTCGTTGCCAACGGCGACGATCCGCATGTTGCCTCACTGGCAGAGTCAGCGCGTGGACGCTGGTTGACGTTTGGCTGGGATCGTGCGCGCGACGCCTACGCTTCGCATGTCGAGTTGAGCGAAGAAGGCACCGTATTCACCGCGTGGTGGGAAGGGCAGGAATGGGCGCGGTTCCGCACGCCGCTCGCTGGGAAGCACAACGTGCTCAACGCGCTTGCTGATGCGATGATCGCGCGCCTGCAGGGGCTGAGTACGGAGGAGATCCAGCAGGGCTTCGATACGTTTCGCGGAATCAAGCGGCGGATGGAAGTACGCGGTGTGGAGCGTGGCGTGACGGTGATCGATGATTTCGCGCATCATCCGACTGCGATCGCGACGACGCTCGACGGCGCTCGCAAGCGCTTTCCGAACCGGCGTATCTGGGCGCTCTTCGAACCGCGTTCGATCTCGTCGAGCCGCAAAGAATTCGAGAGCGGCTACATCGACGCGTTCCGTGCTGCGGATCGCGTAATCATCGGCCCCGTCTTTCACCGGCAGCGCTACGAGACGCGTTATGGACTCGACAAGATGATGTCGGTTTCCGCGATTCTCGAGACGCTGAAGAAGGATCGGGAAGTGGAGCAGATCGATGACTTCGATGCGATAGCCGATGTCGTCGCGCGCGACGCGCATGATGGAGATGTCGTCCTCGTGATGTCGTCGGGCGCATTCGGCGGCGTGCACGAAAAGATCCTCGAAAGACTTCGGCGCTGATCTCTCTCCGCGTCTCCGCGCCTCCGCGTGAGACCGTTTCTCGCGGAGACGCGGAGACGCGGAGACGAGAAGGCCGGAATAGGAATGCGTTCCCGCCCGTTCCGCTCCGAACCATGCACGAGAACAAAGCACACGAACTCCTCCGCAAGCACAACCTCACGGTCGACGACGTGAAGCAGCGCAAGGCGTCGCTCCATCATCTGCGCCAGATCGTCCACTCGGAGAACCTTCCGTTCGACGTCTTCAAGGCGCTGGTCAAGCTCCGCCACTAAGACAGGCGAGGGTGCCTGTCCTACACTACAATGTGCCGCCCATGCCGTTCCGAGACGACGCGCTCGCGCTGATTGACCGTAAGAAGTTCGACGAGCTCGAGTCGCTCTGGATGGAGCAACTCGACCGCGATCCGAGCGACGCCGATGCATTCATCGTCGTCGCCAAGGCTCTGCGAAAAGCGGAGCAGCGGACGCAATCGGACACGCTCCTCGGCCTTCTCGCCGATTCGCTCAAGGAACGCGCGCTCTGGCCGCAACGCCTCATGGTGCTGAAGGAGGCCGGCCGCCTTTCGAAGCATCCGGCCACGATGCGTCCGCTGATCGAAGAGGCACTTCGCAAGAGCGTCGGATCGCATCGCAGTTTCGCGCGCGTGTTTCAGATCGCCGGGTTCGCCGATCCGCAGAGCAATCCGATTGAACGTGCCGACAAGATCGAGACGTGGCTCAACTATGACGAGGGTGAATGCTTCTTCATGGCTGGCCGCGGCGCCGGCTGTGTCACCGAGCTGAATCCCGAGCTCGGCATCTGCCGTCTTGATTTCGAGAAAGACAAGCGCGTTTCGGTTCCGCTCGGCGCTGCAGCCAAGTACCTCACGCCTCTTCCCGAAGGACACGTGCTCCGCGAGAAGTTCAAGGACCCGGCAAAAGCCAGGGCTGATGCGACCGGCAAGCCGGCCGACTTCTTCGCTCGGATTCTCCAGAGCTTCGGGCGTGCGATGACGATGCCTGAAGTGCGCGACGCGGTGATCGGCATCGTTCCGGAAGAGAAGTGGGGCTCCTGGTGGACTGCGGCGCGCAAGAATCCACAGATCGTCGTTAGCGGCACTGGCGCAAAAGCGACGTACTCGTGGAATGCATCCGCGGGTGATGCCGAGTCGATGATTCGCCGCGACTTCGAGCGTGCTGACATCAAGACGAAGCTCGATCTCGCGCGCAAGCACAGCGCGCGCAACAAGGAGCTTGCGAACGTATTCGCATCGTCACTCGCAGCGGACGCAGCGAAGCTGGCACGCACCGACGCGGCGACGGCGTGGCAGATCCTGACGACGCTCGAGTCGCTGCCGGGCGAGTACACGAGCTCCATCGAACCGTCATCGCTCCTTACGGGCGCGATGGCCTCGCGCACGGTTGCGGCAATCGGCGACAAGCAACTCCGTGAACGCGCGCTGCAGGTCGTGCGCGCGACGCATCCCGATTGGCCGAAGGTCTATAGCGAAGCGTTCTTTCTCGACGACGAGCCACGACTCATCGGTCTCATCGCATCGACGCTCGAGAAGGAAGGGCAGACCGAGATTCGCGATCGTCTGCTCGACGAGACGCTCCGCTATCCGCGCCGTCATCCGCGTGCGTTCTACTGGTACGTCAAGCAGCTGAGCGACGACGAGTCGCTGTCCGAAAAGGCTAACTATCCGCTGCTGTTCCAGATGCTCGAGGCCGTATCGTCCGATGAGTTCGCGCCAGTGCGTGCGCGGCTCAAGGACATGTTCGACAAGGGTGGCCTGGCGGTTCGCATCGTGATGGGCGTCGAGAACGAGGAGCAGGCACGCAAGCTCGTCGAAGTACTCGATCGCTACGGTGCGATCGAAGAATACCGGCGCGAGATTCTGAAGCAGGCGTTGCTGACGAAGTACGCCGGACTGCGCGAGCCGCAGACCGAGCCGGTCTACGCGACGGCCGCGATGCTCGAGCAGAAGCGCGGCGAGCTGACGCATTTGAAGAACGTCGAGATCCCTGCCAACTCCAGGGCGCTGCAGGCAGCGCGTGAGATGGGCGACCTGCGCGAAAACTTCGAATACAAAGCCGCGCGTGCGCGTGCCGAATATCTCTCCGCGCGCGTTGGCGAGCTCGCCGCCGAGATCTCGCGCGTCCGTGTGCTCGACCCGGCACAGGTCGATACGACCGCCGTTCGCGTCGGCACGAAAGTCGAGCTTTCGAATGGTGACGTGCGACGCGAAGTCACGATCCTCGGACCGTGGGAATCCGCGCCCGAGCACGGCGTCTATTCGAATCAGTCCGACGTCGCCAAGAAGCTCATCGGTCACGCTCCAGGCGATATCGTCTCCTTCATGGGTAACGACTATCAGATCGAGAGCATCCGGCGCTGGACGGATTGATTTCTCAATCCTGAGCGTAGCGAAGGATCAACCAAGGTTTGCCGGGGCAATAGAGCATCGCGCGCTGCTCGTGGGCTCAGGTGTCGCGGCGCCCTGGTTGATGCTTCGCTCCGCTCAGCATAAAGCTGGTTGTAGAATGACCGCCAACTTCATCGTCGGAGGGTCCAGCTTTTATGGCCTACGTGATTGCGGAACCGTGTATCAACACGAAGGACACTGCCTGCGTCGACGTGTGTCCCGTCGATTGCATCCATCCGCGCAAGGACGAAGCAGGATTCGCAGAAGCGGAGATGCTCTATATCGATCCCGAGGTTTGCATCGATTGTGGAGCCTGTGAGCCGGCGTGTCCCGTGCAGGCGATTTTCCCGCAGGACCTGCTGCCTGAAAAGTGGGCTCATTTCACGGCGATCAACGCCGATTGGTACAAAGCGAAGGCCTGAGCTTGATATTTGTGATGCAGCTCACTACAGTTGGGTTGCTGCGGACGTAACTTACGTTCGTACACAGGTTCGCGTCGTTGGAACGACAACTTTGGGGGGCGTAACGCCCCTCTTTTCATTTCGACGCGATGTTCATTGAGTTACCGACCGAGACCCTTCAGCTACGCGCCCACCTCGGACCCAACCCACGGTAAAGCGGGCGAATGGGCGTGCTTCCGTGGACCAATTGCTGAAGCTACCTCTCTCTCTGCAACGCGGGCCGGAGGGTCTCGGCCGGTGACTCGACCGAAATTGAAAATTGAAAATTGAAAATGAGGACGAAGGGGATTGCCCGTTCAAATTTTCAATTTTCAATTTTCAATTTTCAATTCATGATGCGCCCCCATGAGAATCTCCTTCATCGGGCTGGGCGCAATGGGCTATCCGATGGCCCGTCATCTCTCCAAAGCATACGAAGTCGTCGTCTGGAATCGCACTCCGGAAAAAGCAGCGCGGCATGCTCGGGAGCATGGAACCCGCCATGTGCACGATCTGGTGCAGTGCGCTGACGCGGAGGTCATCATCACGATGCTTCCGACGAGCAGGGAAGTCGACGAGATTGTCGAGCAGCTTGTCTCGTCGGTGAAGGAGGGAACGCTCTGGATCGATGCGACGAGCGGCGATCCCAATGTCAGCCGCGAAACAGCGAAGCGCCTTGCAGAACACGGCGTTGCGTTTGTCGATGCGCCGGTCACCGGCGCTGTCGTTGGGGCCGAGAACGCCACGCTTACGATCATGATGGGCGGCGATACCGCGGACGTCGATCGTGCGAAGGAAGTTCTGAAGAGCTGCGGCAAGACGCTGATCCACGTCGGCCCAACGGGCGCCGGCCATGCGATCAAAGTACTGACGAACACGATCATGGGTGCGACCGTCTGGATCACGTCCGAGTGCCTGCTCGTCGCGAAGCGATTTGGTATCGACATGAAGACGGCGCTCGAAGTGACGAACGCCGGCAGCGGCCGCTCGAACGCCTCGGAAAATCTTCTGCCGATGCGCTTGCGCGATCATCAGTGGCCGCTCGTCTTCAAGCTGCTGCATCACGACAAGGACATTCGCATCGCCTCGCAGCTGGCTCATCAGCAGCACGCAGCGACGCCGATGCTGGCACTCACGCAACATCTTTTTTCCGCGGCCCTCAACGAGCTCGGCCCGGAGGCCGATTACATCGAGGTGGCGAAGATCGTGGCAAAGATGAACGACAGCTCGTGGGACTGAGCTTGTCAGGCAGGAGGCAGCAGGAGGAGGCGAAGAAGGGCAAATCCTCCGTTTTTCCTGCTGTCTGTTGTCTGTTATCTGCTGCCTGTTTCCAGCCTGCGGGATGACAACTCATCCATTTCGTGTTACATCGCGCGCTCGCTCTTATGCCCGAACCGCAATACATCCGCAATTTCTCGATCATCGCGCACATCGATCACGGCAAGACCACCTTGTCGGACCGCCTGCTGCAGATGACGGGTGCCGTCGAACAGCGTGAGCTCCATGAGCAGATGCTCGACGACATGGATCTCGAGCGGGAGCGCGGAATCACGATCAAGGCGCGGGCCGTCACGCTCCAGTACAGGGCGAAGGATGGCAATCTCTACACATTCAACCTGATCGACACGCCGGGACACGTCGACTTCTCGTACGAAGTATCGCGTTCTCTCGCGGCGTGCGAGGGGGCGATCCTCGTCGTCGACGCGACGCAGGGCGTCGAAGCGCAGACACTGGCGAACTCCTATCTCGCGATCAACAACAATCTCGACATTCTTCCGGTCATCAATAAGGTCGATCTTCCATCCGCCGAGCCGGAGCGCGTACGCGAACAGATCGAGAATGTGATCGGACTCGATGCGCATGAAGCCGTGCTGGCGTCGGCCAAGGCCGGCATCGGCGTCGCGGAGATTCTCGAGAAGATCGTCTCGAACATTCCGCCGCCGAAAGGTGAGAAAGATGCGCCGCTGCGCGCGCTCCTGTTCGATTCCTGGTACGACTCCTATCGCGGAGTCATGTGTCTCGTGAAGATCGTCGACGGCGAGATGCGCCGTGGCATGAAGGTGAAGTTCATGTCGACTGGACGCGAGTACGAGATCACTGAGATGGGCATCTTTACGCCGAAGCCGAAGGCCATCGAGTCGCTCGGCGTCGGCGAAGTCGGCTTCTTCTCCGCCAACATCAAAGACATCGTGCAGGCGAAGATCGGCGATACCGTCACGACTGCGAAAGAGAATCCAATCGCGCTCCCCGGCTTCCAGGAAGTGAAGCCGATGGTCTTCGCAGGCCTTTTCCCGATCATCACCGAGGAGTACGAGAACCTGCGTGACGCCGTGCAGAAGCTCAAGTTGAACGATGCGTCGTTCTCCTACGAGCCGGAAAACTCCGTGGCCCTTGGCTTCGGATTCCGGTGCGGCTTCCTCGGTCTCCTGCACATGGAGATCATTCAGGAGCGTCTCGAGCGCGAGTTCAATCTCGAATTGCTCACGACCGCTCCCGGCGTGCGCTACAAAGTGCTCACGACGGACGGCGAGTGGATGGACATCGAGAATCCACAGAAGCTGCCCGATCCTGCGCGCATCGACAAGATCGAAGAGCCGTTCTTCGAAGTGACGATTCTGACGACGGATGAGTATGTCGGGCCGATTCTCGCGCTCGCAATCGATCGCCGCGGACGGCAGAAGAAGATGGAGTACGTCGCGGCGAATCGCGTGATGATCGTCTACGAGATGCCGCTCAACGAAGTCATCCTCGACTTCTTCGACAAGCTCAAGTCGATCTCGCGCGGCTATGCATCGCTCGACTATCAGTTCATCGGCTATCGCGAGAGCGATCTGGTGAAGATGGACGTGCTGGTGAACGGCGAGCCGCTCGATGCGCTCTCGCTCATCGTGCACAAGGAGAAGGCCTACCCGCGCGGCAAGATGCTCGTCGAGAAGATGCGCGAGTTCATTCCTCGCCAGATGTACGAGGTTGCGCTTCAGGCTGCTGTCGGCAATCGCGTCATCGCGCGTGAAACCGTAAAGGCGCTGCGCAAGGACGTTCTCGCGAAATGCTATGGCGGCGACATCAGCCGCAAACGCAAACTTCTCGAGAAGCAGAAGGAAGGCAAGAAGCGCATGAAGCGCGTCGGCAAAGTGGAGATCCCGCAGGAGGCGTTCCTCGCGGTGTTGAAGATCGACTAGTGAGCGTTTCGGTCCAGCGCAGCACCAGATAACTATTTGGCACGCTTCTCGCCCATACGAGAAATCGTGAGGCGTGCCATGAAAAAACAAACTCTCTTTTTCCCAGCGGCCGTCGCCACTTTCCTTTGCGCGGCCGCAGCCCAGGCTGCACATGTCGATATGAACGATCCCCGGCGCGCGCTGGCTCTCGACGACGAGGTGCGCGTCGATGCGCAGCTCGCGCAGGATTCGATCAGCGCCGGCACTCCGATCGGCGTTACGTTCCAGTTGCAGAATGGCTCGGGACAGCCGGTTGCGATCGCGGACAAAATCGCCGACAGCAGTTATGACAGCGATACGCAGACCATCACGGTCTCGATCGGCTCCGAGATTCCCAGCGGAGCGACGATGCCCCATCTATCCGTGATCAAGGCAGGCGAGTCGCGCACCTTCGCGACATCTGTCCCCGTGCGGATCGCAATGCCGAGCGTTCGTTCTCCTTTCATAGGTTATCCCCGTTACGTGCAGGTGAAGGTGAATGTGCTTCGCAACCTGGAGCCGTTTGCGTCGTTGATTGCGCAGCAAAGGGGAACAGTCGCGCCCCCGATGAGCGATGCACTCTTCGACACCTGGGTGCAGAACAACGATGCGATCTTTCTCAACGCTCTTCCTGTGTATTGGAAAACCGGCCGCGGTGCCAACGATCAGAACAACGCGGAGGTCGCATCACCGATGCCCGTCGCCGCGGGTGGAACGTTTTAGCAACAGACAGCGCCGATCGTCTCGCGGCGGCGTAACCTGAGGGAGTATCCCAATGGAGGAGCGCTCCCGTGAGAGTCTGGAGAATCGCAGCCACTGCCGTCGCCGCCGTCATTCTTGCCGCCTGTTCGTCCGCGCCCACGCCTGTCTCGTCGCCTGCATCAGTTTCGACTGCGGCACCTGTGCATCTCGCGCAGGAGCGCCGCATCATCGGAACGGAGAATGGTCTTCGTGTCGAGGCCTACCTGAACAACGACGCGTTCAAGGACACGAGCTTCAGCGTCAAGTACGACATCATCAATGACCGCGCGACACCTGTTGCCGTCGCCGAGCTGGTTCCCATCTCTTCTTACGATGCCGATCTTCGAACCGTCACGCTGGAGATCGGATCCGAAGTACCAGGTCAGGAACTGCTGCCACGGTTGCTCGTGATTCCGCCCGGTTCGAAGATGAGTTTCACGGCGGCCGCTCACATGAATGTGATCAGGCATGGCGAAGGAGTGACCCTTCCGCCGAGCTCCTTTCGCGTGAAGGTCAACTTCCTGGGCGACACCAAACCGTTCGAGCAGCTCATCGGCATTCCGGAGCGTGCCGTTCATGATCCAGAGCTGGCGAACAAGTTGTTCCCGCAATGGCTGGAGCGGAACGAGATCGTGATCACGAATGCGCTTCCGTTGCGCTGGGCAGGACCGTCGCGCGACGGACAGCCGGGCGCGGACTGGGGGACTCCGCATCCGATCGGAGCCGGCCGGCGTCATTGAGCAGCAGGGTGGAGTGCGGACGTCTCGTCCGCACCTCACTCGGCTTGCGGACGAGGACGTCCGCTCTCCACTTAGAAGCTGGCGACTGCTTCCTGCTCGTTCTCGTGGACTTCGAAGACGGTGATGAGCTGTGTGACGTGCAGCAGCTCGTTGAGCTTCGCCGGAAGGTGAAGAAGCTTCAACTTCCCGCCGCGATTCGTGACCGTGGTGTACGAGCCGACGAGCTCACCGATGCCCGAGGAATCGATGGTCGTGACCTGGCTCATGTCGAGCAGGATCTTGGTCTTTCCGTTGTTCACTGCGTTGCTGATGACTTCGCGGAGCTGCGAGTCGCCTGCACCAATGGTGATTTTCCCCTGCAGGCTGATGATTTCAACTCCGTCGACCGTGCGTGACGTGGCTTTCATTCATTCTCCTTCCGCCGGCGAGCGGCCGGCGTCATCTCTTATCCGTTGCTGCTCGCGATTCCGCTGCCTTTCGCGAGGTTCTTCGTCATGACCAGCGAGGTGCCCCCTCCGGGCGCGAAGGTGTAGTGCACCTCATCCATGAATGTCCGCATGTAGAAGATGCCCCGGCCGCTCGTCTTCATCAGGTTCTGAGGATTCAGCGGATCGCTGACTTTCGAGGGATCGAAGCCGTCACCCTCGTCGGAGATCCGAATCGCCAGCTCCAACCCCTGAAGATCGAACTGCGCGTGTACCTTCTTTCTTACGTCCAGCTTGTTCCCATGTTTGATGGCGTTGGCGACCGCTTCGCGGACAGCCATCCCGATCCAGTGAGAGCCGTCTTCATCGACTCCGGCATTCTCACAGAGATGCTCAGCGATCACCTGGACGAGCTCGATGTTCTCGAACCGGCTGCTAATGGTGATCTCGATGCGCTCGCTGTCGCCTCTCTCCATCGGTTGAACCGTGCGGGCATTCTAAGGGAACGGCGGGGGCGAGTGAAGTGTTCATAAGACGCATGTTTCGCTACCTTCACCTTCTGCTCGCCCTCGTGCTTCTGCCCGGCACCCTCCTGGCGGCGGAGTCTCCGCTGGCCCGCGAGATGGCTTCGGTCGAGAAGATCCGCGGCCTCAAGTTCAAACACGACGTCGTCGTGAAGACGATCGATCGCAGGGAAATCCCGGATCGTCTCCGTGCCGAGATGAAGCGCCAGATGCCGTATCCGGTCGAGGACTACATCTTTGTGCTTCGTGCATTGCAGCTCGTCGACGGGAAGACGAACGACCTGACGGACCAACTGCTCGCTCTGTACGAGGCGCAAGTGCTCGCCTACTACGATCCGACGAAACATGTCTATTTCGACATTTCCGAACTGCCCGATGCAGCGAAGCAGATGGGCAACGCGGATATGTTGAAAGAGTCGGTCGCGATTCACGAGCTCACGCACGCGCTCCAGGACCAGTATTTCAACATCGGCAAGAGGGACGATGCGTTGCGTGACGACTGGGACGGTCAGCTTGCCTATCACGCTGTGATCGAGGGAGAGGCGTCACTCGTGATGATCGGTTGGATGCTCGATCAGGCCGGTCAGCCACTCGACGCGGTGTTGAAGAACGATCTGCTCGTGGGCGCGATGACCGAGGGGGCCGCGGCAGACAAGACGATCGACCCGAAGGCGCCGCGCTACTTCGTCGAGTCGCTCAAGTTCCCCTATCTCGATGGCCTCAAGTTCGTCATCGCAGCGTACAAGCGCGGTGGGTGGAAAGAGCTCGACCGCATCAACGCGAATCCTCCGCACACGACGCGCGAGATTCTTCATCCCGACGAGTACTTCGCGAGGACCTTCTCCCCGCATCCGTTCAGCGGCGCCGAGCCGCCGGACACTCTCACCGTCGAGCATCTCGGCGAGTTTCACTGGTCGTTTCTCGTCGGCGCTGATCATGTTCACGGTTGGATCGATGATCACGTGACAGTGACCTGCGATGACGAGGTGGTCGCCGACACGACGTGGGACACGCGCGCTCACGCGGACGATTTTCGCGATGCCTACGTCGCCTTTCTCGGTGATCATGGAGTTGGAGCGAACAGCTCGGTCAACGGAACGAATGTGCGTGTGACGTATGGAGCACCACGATGAATGTCGACTACACGCATCTCGAGCAGGACGTCGAGGACGGCACGTTTCGTACGCGGCTCGAACAGGAGTTGATCGAAGGCTTTCGTGCGATTCGTGAATCGGGCGAGCGGCTGCCGGCGGCGTCGCATTACGCATCGCAGATCGCGGAGATCGTGAGCCGCGGCGCAGCGGAACCTCTCCATCCAGAGATTGCATTCAATCTCTACCAGGAAATCCTGCTGGCGGTGGAGGCTGCACGCGAAACGGTGCTGGGAGAGTAGCAGCAGGCAGCAGGCAGCAGGCAGCAGGCAGCAGACAGCAGACAGCGGGCAGCAGGCAGCAGACAGCAGGCAGCAGACAGCAGACAGCAGGCAGCAGGCGGCAAACTTCTCGTTGGCGGCGAGAGCAGAGCGCAGAAGAGAGCGCAGAGTGTTTCACTTCTGCGCATCATCCGGGCTAGCCCGGATTAAAGCGAAATGCAGAACGCAGAACGCGGAATTTAGAATGAAGAATTGGGGTCGCGCTTCGGGATAACGGTGATCTGAGCTTGCTCAATCATCGGTCAGATTACCCACTGAAAAGCCCCGAAGCCCTTCTCAATTCTTTCATTCTGCGTTCTGCGTTCTGCATTTCGCTTTTCGTTCTCTTCCGCCTCGCAGACTCCTGGCCAGCGATTTTTTCGCTCGTCGCTATATTCTTCTGCTGTCTGCTGTCTGCTGTCTGCTGTCTGCTGTCTGCTGCCTGCTGTCTGCTGCCTGCTGCCTGCTGTCTGCTGTCTGCTGTCTGCTGCTACCATCCCCTTCGTGCGGCACAAGCTGCGTAGTTCCTATCCCGCGTTGTCATCCTTCGCCACCACAGGCGGTTGAGCCTGCAAGCTGGGTCAGGATGACCTGCGTTCCGTTCTCTCGAAAGTGCCCGCGCCGGACGGGATCGGGGATCTTCTCGTCGGTCATTCGACGAATGACGACGCGGCTGTTCTGCGGATCAGCGGCGATCAGGCCATCGTGCAGACCGTCGATTTTTTTACGCCCATCGTCGATGATCCTTATCTGTTCGGGGCGATCGCCGCGGCGAACTCCGTCTCCGATGTCTACGCGATGGGTGCAACGCCGATTCTCGGCCTCGCAATCGCAGCGTTTCCGACGGACGTGCTTCCTCTCGAGGTCTTGCAGGAGATTCTTCGCGGTGGTGCGGAGAAAGCGGCCGAAGCAGGATTTCCTGTGGCAGGCGGGCACACCATCATCGATGATGTGCCGAAGTATGGATTGGCGGTGACGGGTTCCGTCAGCGTCGACAAGATCGTCCGCAACTCGACGGCGAAGGCGGGCGACTCGCTCTATCTCACGAAGCCGATCGGTAACGGCATCCTGATCAGCGCACATCGCGCGTTGAGCGGACGCAGGCTGTTCCGAAGGACGGATGCGCCGTCGCTCGATGAGGCGACGCAGTGGATGACGATGCTGAACCGCGATGCCGCGGCCGCGATGTCCGCTGCCGGCGTGAATGCGGCAACCGACGTCACCGGTTACGGTCTGCTCGGTCACTTACTGGAAATGTGTGCGGGTTCAGGAGTCGGTGCGGAGATTCGCGCGAGTGCGGTGCCCCTGCTCAAAGGTGCTCGCGAATACTTGGAGAAAGGATTCCGTCCCGCTGGTACCGTGAGAAACGCGGCGACATTCCGCGGCCGCGTCGAGTCGTTGGTGAGCGAGACAGAGTTCATGCTGATGTGCGATGCTCAGACGAGCGGCGGTCTGTTGATCGCCGTGGCCCCGGCGAATGAGCAGGCGCTCGAGGAGAGATTCCGCGAAGGCGGCCTGTTCTATGCAAAGATCGGAACGATAACGGACCGAAACGCGGTCGTCACTCTTTCCGGCTGAGGAGAACGCAATGGCTGATGAAGAACTGCCGTATCAAACTATTCGCGGAGACGATGGAACGATCTGGGTGGAAATCACCAGCGTCGGCACGGAAGACGAGGCGAAGCTGCTGCAGGGATTCCTGGAAGCCGAAGGCGTTCCTGCACAGATCGAGAATCTGAAGTTCAACATGGAGCCGATCAATTTCGGGACCATGGGCGACATCCGCATCTACGTTGCACAGGATGACGAACAGACGGCCATGGAGCTCCTGCGCCGTCGCAGCGATGAATACGACAAGCTCGACGACGACGATGAGACCGTCGTGACCGATGAGGGCCCAGCCGACATCGACGAGAACGCCCAGGTCGAGCCCGACACGAATGAACCGTCATGACGACTGAGCCTCCGCTGGAGACTCCGCCTCCGGATTCGCAGGAACCGGAGATGGAGCCTCTTCCGAAGTGGGTGGCGGCCGCGATTGGCGTGGTGCTCGTCGTGATGGCCGGCCTCGCGGTTTTCACCGGTTTTCGTTTTCGCGAGACGACCGCATTCACGGGTATCGTCAAGCCCCGCCGTTCGCCGGCGCCTGCTCCCGCATCGGCACCACCAGGTGAGCCGCAGCCGGGCGCTTCACTCATTTATCCGGGGGACGATGCGTCCAATACTCCGAACGCAAACGCACCGGTGACGGGACGCGCACGTGCAGAGATCAGTGGCGGTGGAACGGGCGGCGTGCAGACGACGCTGCGGCTCACCGCGCGCCGCGGCATGATGATGAAGGTCACGCCAGCAGATGCGATGGTCTCCGTGAACGATCTCCCGATCGGAGCGGCGCAGCAGTTCTCCACGCCGGATCAGGTGTATGACTTCCCGCAGCCCGGCAGCTATACGATTCGAATTACAGCGCCCGGATTCCGCGATCGTCAGTTCATCGTGACGGTCGCGGACGACGCGAAGCCCGAAGTGGTGCACCTCGAAGCGGCGCTCGCGAAGGAGTGAGTGTAGGACAGGCGAGGGCGCCTGTCCTACACAGATCAGTGTGCCGCCGCCTGCTGTTCCTTCGCCTTCTTCGACTCCGTGATGATCTTCTCCTGAAGATTGCGCGGCACTTCTTCGTAGTGCGACATCTCCATATGGAAGCTGCCGCGGCCCTGCGTGATCGAGCGCAGCGTCGATCCATATGTCAGCATCTCCGCGAGCGGCACGCGCGCGTGCACGACCTGCGTGTCTTCTTCCGCATCGACACCTTCCACGCGTCCGCGGCGTGAATTGAGATCGCCCATGATGTCGCCCACGTATTCCGACGGCGCGGTGATGTCGACGTGCATGATCGGCTCGAGGATCGTCGCACGCGCTTGCTCCATCGCCTGCTGATACGCAAGCGAACCTGCGATCTTGAACGCCATTTCCGACGAGTCGACGTCGTGGTACTGACCATCTTTCAGGCGCACGCGGAAGTCGACCATCGGAAAGCCGGCCAGGAAACCCTTCTGCCGTGCGTCCTGAATGCCCTTCTCGACTGCGGGGATGTACTGCCGCGGAATCGAGCCGCCGAAGATCTCATCGACGAATTCGAAGTCCGCGCCGCGCGGCAGCGGCTCGACCGTGATCTTGCAATCAGCGAACTGACCATGTCCGCCGGACTGTTTCTTGTGGCGGCCGTGCGCGTCTGCCGGCTTGGTGATCGTTTCGCGATACGGAACTTTCGGCGGATGAAGAATGACGTCGACGCCGTATTTCTTGTGCAGTTTGGAAACGACGATCTCGACGTGCAGTTGTCCCTGACCGGAAAGAAGAAACTCTTTGGTCTGCGGATCGCGCGCGAAACGGATCGATGGATCTTCTTCGATGATGCGCGCAACCGCTGCGCCGAGCTTGTCCTCATCGCCGCGCGCCTTCGGCTCGACCGCAAACGCGATTGCTGCTTCGGGATACTGAACGCCGGGGATGATGATCTGATGATCCTTCGCCGAGATCGTGTCGCCGGTTTGCGTGTCCTTCAACTTTGCGACGGCGCCGATGTCGCCCGCCTTCAGTTCGGTCACGGCGTTCTGTTGTTTGCCCTGCAAAAGCTGAAGCTTGCCGATCCGTTCTTCGTGGTCCTTCGTAGTGTTCCAGTACGCGGTGTCGGATTTGAATGTGCCGCTGTAGACGCGGAAGAGAGAGACGCGTCCCGAGAAGGGGTCCGAGAACGTCTTGAAGACGAGCGCTGCTGCGAATGCCTCGGGGCGCCGGTCGAAGGTGAGCTTCTCGCCTTTGCGGTCAGTTCCTTCAAGGGTCTTTACTTCTTCCGGCGACGGCAGCAGATTCACGAATGCATCGAGGAGAGCATGACCGCCGATGTTGTGCGAGGCCGAAGCGTAAAGAACGGGGAAGATCTGATGGTGAGCGACTTCGCGCTTGAGACCATCGAGCAGTTCTTCCTGCGACAGGCCTCCCTGTTCGAAGAAGCGCTCCATGAGCGTGTCGTCGCCCTCGGCAACTTTCTCGATCAGCTTCTCGCGCCACTCATCGGCGGCAGCCTTGTGCTCGGCTGGAATGTCGATCGTCTCGAACTTGCCCGAGCCATCTTTCGCGTATCGGATCGCTTTCATCGCGACGAGGTCGATCACACCGCTGAAGTCATGTTCTTCGCCCATCGGCATCTGGATGGGGACGACGTTCTTGCCGAACTTCTTCTGAAGAGCCTCGAGTGTGCGCGACGACGAGGCGCGTTCGCGATCCATCTTGTTGACGATGAGGACGCGCGGCAGCGAGAACTCCTCGGCGAACTTCCACACCTTCTCGGTCGTGACTTCGACGCCGGTGACGCCGCTGACGACGACCACCGCCGAATCCGCGACGCGCAGTGCCGACTTCGCTTCCATCATGAAGATGCCGAAGCCGGGCGTGTCGAGGAGATTGATCTTCGTATTTTTCCATTCGACGTAGGCGAAGGCCGCCGAGATCGAATGTTTTCGATCGATTTCATCGGGATCGAAGTCGGTCGTGGTGGTGCCGTCTTCGATTCGCCCGAGTCGCGTCGTAGCGCCTGTGTTGAACAGCAGCTGCGAAACGAGTGTCGTTTTTCCCGTGTCGTTGTGACCCACCACCGCCACGTTGCGGATTTCCGAGCCAGAGTAGACCTTCATAAGGAATTTGACCTCGTAGAGGATTCTGTAAACGCGGCGGAGATCATAATTTAAAATGTTGGACCGGGCGCGGCGAACCCGCAGGAGATATCATTGACGGCTCATGAAACTCCGTTGGATGCCGAAGCGGAAGAAAAGCGCACGGCAGCCCGCCGCGGTGATGGGGTCTTGAAACTCGGTCGCTATGAGGTGGTTCGCGAGCTCGGCAAGGGAGCGATGGGAATCGTCTACCTTGCGAAAGATCCGCTCATCGGACGTCTCGTTGCGTTGAAGACCATTCGTGTCTCCGCCCATTCGGATGACGACGAAACGCGCGAGTTTCAACAGCGCTTCATCCGCGAGGCTCAGGCCGCTGGAATCCTCAATCACCCATCGATCGTCACGGTGCACGACATCGGGCAGGACGACGGATCGAACGTCTCGTTCATCGCGATGGAGTACGTCGAAGGTCAGAACCTGAAAGAAGTTCTGCAACAGGGGCGTGCGCTGTCGTTCGAACAGATCGGTGACATCGTCGCGCAGGTGGCCGAGGCGCTCGACTTCGCTCATGCGAAGGGGATCGTGCATCGCGATGTGAAACCGGCGAACATCATTCTCGTCGAGGGCATGCGCGCGAAGATCACCGACTTCGGGATTGCGAAGATCGCGACCGGCGCTGCCAACCTCACGTCGACGGGTCAGTTCCTCGGAACGCCGAATTACATGGCGCCAGAACAAGTGAAGGGAGCGCCGGTCGATGGCCGCACCGATCTCTTCTCGCTCGGCATTTGTCTCTACGAATTGCTGACGCGCCGCAAGCCCTTCGGCGGCGACTCGCTCACCTCGATCTCGTACAAGATCGTGCACGAGCCGTTTCCGCCGCTCCATGAAATCAATCCGCAGATTCCTGACGGCTTCGAAGAGATCGTCGCCAAGTGTCTCGCAAAGGATCCGGGTCGGCGTTATCAGCGTGGTAAGGATCTCGCCGGCGCGCTGCGCGCAGTGATTCGTGGCGAGAAGCCGGCGCCGGAACCGGTGATGGCCGATGAAACGGTCGTCACTCGCAGCGGGCGTGATCATGATCGGACTCCGACGATCGAGGTTCCGTTCCCCGAGGCGGAATCTGCAGACGCGACTCCTCTCCCGGTCGCGACGACCGCCGTGTCGGCTGCGGCTGCGACTCCGACTCCGACACCGCAGCCAAGACCTGCGAAGGCACCACAAGGCTTCCGCAAGACACTGACCAACGTGCGGACGCACCCGACGTTGGGCCGCCGAATTTCACCGCCGCTCTTTCTCGCGATCACGCTGCTGCTCGTCATCGGTCTGTTGCTGACGGTGATGTCGCTCCAGCGTAAGCAAGTCGCGGTGCCCGCCATCGATCAGCGCGCTGAGGCAAAGCACCTCAAAGAGCGCCAGCTGCGCGTTGCCGGGAATCATGCCGTTCATCAGGGACGCATTGAAGAGGCTTACGCGAAGTTCTCCGAGCTGTTGAAGATTGCGCCGGCGAGTCCTGCGATCAACAACATCGTCGCCCAGTTGAACGCCGTACGGGCGAAACAGGAGACGGGCAAGCAGCTCCAGGAACAGGCACAACAGAAGCTGACCGATGGCATCGCGGCGTTCAACAACAAGGACTACGCTGCGGCGATCCCTTTGCTCGAAGAAGCGTTTCATCTCAACCCGAACTCCGATGAAGCCGCGAACTATTTGAAGCTCGCTCAGCAGGAGCAGGAGAAGGCGGAAGCGGCGAAGACGGCGAAGAAGACCTCGACGAAGATCGCGGCGAAGACCCCCACCGTGCCGTTGGCGAATACGCGCGGACCAGAGCTTCGTTCGACCGTAACCACTGCGCCTGCGCAGCTGACGACGGTATTCAACGGCCAACTCACCGACGGGTACATTCAAGTGAAGGTCGGCAGTCAGATCGTCGCGCATGAGAATCTGTGGGAAGAGAAAGGGCGCTTCTTCCATCGCCGCAGTCCTCGTGCGGTGAACGTGACGAAAGAGATCACGCCTGCCAATACGGACATCGAAATCTGGGTCGTCGTTCCCTCGTTGTCGATCCAGGAGCATCACACCATCAAGCAGAACTTCCAGCCCGGCGCATCGCACAAGCTGCAGGTCAGTTACGACCAGGCGTCGAAAAAATTCGAATACCAGATCGACTAGATGGATGACAGCGACGTCCTGTGGGGGCACAGGCGCCCTCGCCTGTGCACCGAGCCGGCAGGCGAGGGCGCCTGTCGCCCCACCGGACGTCACGGGCATTACCTGTTCTCGACGGCAGCGCGTGACGAGCTGTGGGCAGGTGGCGTGTTGCTGGAGTCGCGCACGTCGCATGGTGAGACGCAATGCCGCGGACTCGAGCTCGATGCGATCGACCGCTGCGATCCCCTGCTCCTCGAGCGCGCAGAAGCGGCGATGGAGCCGATGCGCCGCATCGCGCGCGACCTGCTGAAGGCGAGAGTCCGCCTCGTGTCGAGCGCGCGCCGCGTGAACGAATCGACGCGCGACGAGTCCGCAATCACGATCGCGATCGATGGCGTGTCAATTGTCACCGATGCAGAAAACGCGATGCGTGATGCGGAACTACTGTCGCAGTTTCCCTCGCCCCGCGAAGCGGGGAGAGAGGCCAGGGGTGATGGGCAACAACTCCCGATTCTCTGGCAAGAGGGATCCGCGTCCGTTCTCCTGCACGAAGCCGCAGGTCATGCTGCGGAACACGGACACGAACAGCTGATCTGGCCCGACTGGCTGACGATCCACGACGAGCCAGACTTCGCGATCGACGACGAAGGAGCCGCGACGCGCATCGCCGATCTCAAACGAGAGCCACCCGCGACTCGCCGGCGTGAATCGTTCACCGATGTCGCACTGCCCCGAATGACGACTGTGGTCGCGAGGCAGCACAACGCTCCGTGGTCGTTGCCCGAAGAGCGAGTGGAGATCCATCTCATCGCCGGTGGTGCCTATGAACCGCTCACCCAATTCGTCACGTTATCGATTGCAGTCGCGTTCCTCGTTCGCGGTGATCTCGCGACGCGTCTCGCTCCGTTTCAGATTCGCGCATCGCGCGAGCGCATCGCTGCTGCCATTCTCGGAGCAGCCGGCGATCCACTGCGCTATCCCGGCGTGATCTGTTCGCGTGAAGGACAGGAAGTTCTCGTCCGATCACACGCTCCTCTGATGCTGACGGAGTCGCTGTGATCTATCGCAAGCGCGGACATGTGATTCGTCATGAGCATGATCATGTGGTGCGCTCCTTCGAGTGCGGCGAGGCCTTCGAGGACGGCGCTGTTTTTCGATCGCGACCGTGCCCCTCACCCGCGGCCCCTCTCCCCGCGTTGCGGGGCGAGGGGGAGGAGGTGGTGAATGCGATCCAGGCGCTAGTCAAACCGCCGCTGATCATCGAGAGGATGATCGTCATCGAGGGCTATGCGCAGCACGAATGCGACGATGTTTGCTGGAGCGAGACGACGAGACGAGTGCACGTCGCGGTGGCGCACACGAAGCGGCCGCTCCGCGTCATCGTCGATCTCGCTGACTTCGAGCTCGACGATGTGACGCGCGCGGTCGAGGCGCTTCTGCGGGCCGGCGACGAGCGTGACACGCCGGCGCACATCCGGCTCGCGGCGAATGTCGGAGCTGCGGTTCTTCCTTCTTTCGTCGGAACGGAAGTCGTCGACATCTGGCAAACCGCGGCGGAGCACGATGGCAACGGTCAGCGCGTGCTCGAGCAACGCGTCGTCGCTCCTCCATGGCCGAACGTGTTTCGCCCGAGTTACCGCATGCGGCCCGTCCGCATGCCGCTTCATTTGCGCGCGGTCGCGCGGTCAAATGAAATCGATCGTGACGCGCCGCTTGCGGTCGCATTGACTGCGCCGGTTGCCGGCAATGTGCTGCACGCGCTTTGCGTCAGTGAAGGGGCGGTCTTTCCGGCTTCCTTCGCGATCGAGCGTGTGGAGGCGGTTGTCGCGACGAAGCGCTGGTACCCCTACGCGGCAGGATCGTTCGGCGCGGAGATGATGTGCACTAGAATCACGCCGGATCGATGAGAATTGACGGCCAGCTCGAATTTCTCGCGCGTGCGATCGTGAACCGGCTCGAGGACCGCGGTGTCGTCGAGTTCCGCGATGCCGAGGCTGGGATTCGTGTGGTGGAGCATGTACTCGCCGAGAACGCGGTGCTGTTCGACTCGCTCGAACAGGAGGCGCGCACGCGTCTCGCGAAGACGCTCGGCGAGCGCGAGCCGTCCGATCACGAGCTGATGGAGGAGATGCGCCGCCTTGCGGCCGAGCGCAACACGATTCTCTGATGACACTCGAACTGAAGCTGGAAGAGCTGGAGCGGCGCAAGCGTGAGAGTGAGCTGGGCGGCGGCGAAGCCCGCATTCAACGCCAGCACAACGAAGGAAAACTGACGGCGCGCGAGCGCATCGCGATGCTCTTCGATCCGGGCTCGTTTCAGGAGCTCGATCAGCTCGTCGTCCATCGCAACACCGATTTCGGGATGGATAAGCAACGCGTTCCCGGCGACGGTGTCGTCACCGGCTATGGCACCGTGCAGGGCCGGCTCGTCTATGCGTTCGCCCAGGATTTCACCGTGTTCGGCGGATCGCTGTCGGAGACCCATGCCGAGAAGATCGTGAAGATCATGGATCTCGCGATGAAGAACGGCGCGCCGCTCGTCGGTCTCAACGACTCCGGCGGTGCGCGCATTCAGGAAGGCGTCGTCTCGCTCGGCGGCTACGCGGACATCTTCCTTCGCAACACCCTGGCGTCGGGAGTCGTGCCGCAGATCTCCGCCATCATGGGCCCGTGCGCGGGCGGTGCCGTCTACTCGCCTGCCATCACCGATTTCATTCTGATGGTGAAGAAGACGAGCTACATGTTCGTCACCGGTCCTGATGTCATCAAGACCGTCACGCACGAGGAAGTCACGAAGGAAAAACTCGGCGGTGCGGAAACGCACAGCCAGACCTCGGGTGTCGCGCACTTCGCTGCGGACTCGGATGAAGACTGTCTCGCGACGATTCGCGAACTGTTGTCGTTCATCCCGTCGAACAATATGGAGGAAGCGCCGCGTGTTGCGACGCGCGATGACGTCAATCGTGTCGACACGTCTCTCGACGGCTTCATTCCGGAGAATCCGAATCAGCCCTACGAGATTCGCGATCTGATCAAGACGATCGCGGATGAAGGGCACTTCCTCGAAGTCCACCAGAACTACGCGCGCAATCTGGTCGTCGGCTTCCTGCGTCTCAACGGGCAGTCGATCGGCGTCGTTGCGAACCAGCCTGCTTTTCTCGCGGGCGTCCTCGACATCAATGCGTCACGCAAGGGCGCGCGCTTCGTGCGCTTCTGCGACGCGTTCAACGTTCCGCTGCTCGTGCTCGAAGACGTTCCCGGTTTTCTGCCGGGCACGGAGCAGGAGTACGGCGGCATCATCATCCATGGTGCGAAGCTGCTCTACGCGCTGGCGGAAGCGACGGTGCCGAAGATCACGGTGATCACGCGCAAGGCCTACGGCGGCGCGTATTGCGTCATGAACTCGAAGCACATCCGCGCGGACATGAACTTCGCCTATCCGACTGCGGAGATCGCGGTGATGGGGGCGGAAGGCGCGGTCAACATTCTCTATCGTGGCGCGGACGACCGCGAGGCGAAGGTCGCCGAGTACAAGGAGAAGTTCGCGAATCCCTACATCGCCGCCGAGCGCGGCTATGTCGACGAGATCATCGAGCCGCGATTCACACGCAGAAAGCTGATCACCGCCTTCGCGATGCTGCGCAACAAGCGAGATTCGAATCCGCCGAAAAAGCACGGCAACATCCCGCTGTGAAAACAGGAAGCATGGCGATTGGTTCCTTCTCCCCTCGTGCGAGGGGAGAAGGTGCGCGAAGCGCGGATGAGGGGTTGGGCCGACCTGTTCGAAAGCGCCTCCTGCTGCTGTCTTTCCTCTGCCTTCTCCTTTGCGGCTCCTGCCATCGCGAGCAGCCGCAATACAACGTTCTCCTCATCACGCTCGATACGTTGCGCGCGGACCATGTCGGTTGCTACGGCAGCACGGCGGGCGCGACACCGGCACTCGATGCGCTCGCCGCGCGCGGCGTGCGTTTCGAGAACGCGGTCAGTGCAGTGCCGCTCACTCTTCCTTCCCACAGCACGATTCTTTCCGGTGTTCTGCCGCTGCATCACGGAGTGCGAAACAACGGCGTCGGAACGTTCCCGGCAGATCGTCCCACGCTTGCGACGCTGCTCTCGGATAAGGGCTATCGCACCGCGGCATTCGTCGGCGCGTTCGTGCTCGATCATCGATTCGGCCTGAATCGCGGCTTCGCTCTTTACGACGACGAGATTCCTCGGGATCCAACCGTTGGTGATCATCTGGAGGCGGAGCGGCGGGGAGACCTCGTGGCTGACCGCGCGCTTGCCTGGCTCGGGCAGAGCGATGTGCGGCCCTTTTTCGCGTGGGTGCATTTGTACGATCCACATGCTCCTTACGTGGCGCCGGAGCCCTTCCGCAGCCGTTATGCGTCGTCACCCTACGATGGTGAGATCGCGTTCGTCGATCAGCAGGTGCAGCGCCTTCTCGCGGCGTTGGATCAAAGCGGTCAGAGAGAGAGAACGATCGTTGTCATCACCGGCGATCATGGTGAGGCGTTGGGAGAGCATGGCGAGTTGACCCACGGCCTGCTGCTGTATGAGCCGACGCTTCGCGTGCCGCTCATCGTCAGCGCGCCCGGTCTGATCGATGCGCATGTCGTGAAGGCGCCGGTCAGCCTCACCGACATCGCGCCGACGATCATGGGACTCCTGCACCTTCCGCAACCTGCAAACGTCGATGGCCGCAATCTCGCCGCCTCGCTGCGCGACAAGAGCGAGCCGCCAGTGGTCGATGTCTATTCAGAGACTGAATATCCGACGGTCTTCGGCTGGAGCGCGCTCTCCGCGCTTCGGCGTGGCAATGACAAGTTCATCGCATCGCCGGCGTCCGAGCTCTATGACCTCGCACGCGATCCGAAGGAAACTCGCAATCTCTACAGTGTTGAACGCCGTGTGATGAGTGCTCTTTCGGGGAGCCTCACCACACTGAACGCGACGGCAGTGACGAAGCCAGCGTCTGCCGTCGATGCCGAAACCATCGCGAAGCTTGCCAGCCTCGGCTATGTCGGCGGCCTTCCTGCGAAGCGTTCCGGGCCGCTACCTGATCCCAAAGTGATGGTGCCGCTGTTCCGAACCTTCGAAGAAGCGACGTGGGCGATGACCGCGAAGCGCTACGACGAAGCGGCGACGATGCTCGCGGACTTGTTGAAGCGCGATGTGGAGAATCCCGTTTTCCGCACGTCGCTCGCAAAAGTCGAGCGTCTGCGTGGCCGGCCGGAGCGCTCCATCGCGTTGTTTCGAGAGGCGATCGCAGTTGCGCCGGACGATGCGCAAGCCTGGTACAACCTCGCTGCTGCATTTCAGGAGGCAGGCGATTTTCGTCGCGCTCGTGAAGCGGTGGTCGAAGCATTGCGCCGGGACTCCGCGAACGCAGACGCGCACAACGTGCTCGGCATCATTCAATCCGCCGAAGGACAGCCGTTGAAGGCGCTGGAAGAGTTTCAGCAGGCCGCAGCCCTCGATCCGAGAAACGCGCGGATCTACAACAACATCGGGAACGCGGCGCGCGCGCTCGGTCGCAACGACGAGGCGGAGACGGCGTTTCAAAAGGCCATTGCTCTCGCGCCGGGCTATGCCGATCCGCTCAATGGTCTGGGTGCTCTCGACGTGGATCGCAATCAGTTCGTAGAGGCCATCGCGAACTTCGATCGTGCGCTGCAGTTATCGCCCGGGTATCTCGAAGCGCATCTCAATCGTGCAGTGGCGTTGCAGTTGAAGGGCGACATGCCCGCGGCGATCGCCGAATATCGCACGTTCATTGCGCGGTCGGCGAGCGAGCCCGCGTTTGCCGCACGCCGTCAGGCAGCGCAGTCCATGCTCGCAAAGATGCAAGCTGGACGTTGAGATTGCCTTCTGAGCGAGATCGCTCGTATGATCACCCGAATTTCCCGCTCAATTCGCCCTTCAGGGCAATGAATGTAAAGGACGGTGACGAATGTCCACGCGATTCAAATGGGTCGTGCTCGCAATCGCAGTAGCTGTCTTCATTCCACTCAACCTCTTTGCGCAGGCCGGCACTTCTCTCTCAGGCCGTGTCGTGGATGCGTCGGGCGCAGCGGTTCCCGGTGTGACCGTGACCGCAACGAACACGCAGATCGGCTTGGTTCGTACCGCGGTGACGGCATCCGATGGAGCGTACAGATTTCTGTCGCTGCCGATCGGTATGTACACGGTGACTGCGGAATTGGCCGGCTTCGCGAAGGTCACGACGGAGAAGGTCGAGCTCAAAGTCGCCACTCCGCGCGATCTCGACATCACGCTCAAGCAGGCAGCGGTCTCCGAAGCGATTACCGTGAGCGTCGACGCGCCTCTCGTTGCAACGGAGCCTGCGGTCGGCACCGTCGTCAGTCAGCATGAGCTGGAAGGCCTGCCGCTCAACGGCCGGCAGTTCGCAAACCTCGCATCGCTCGCGCCTGGCACGACGCTTTCGGTGAACGCCGACCCGACGAAGCCCGGACAGTTGACGATCGCTCTCAATGGCGGCAGCGGCCGCAACGTGAACTTCCTGATCGATGGCGGTGACAACACCGACGACACGATCGGCGGCGCGCTGCAGAACTTCAATCTCGAAGCAGTCGAGGAATTCAAGATTCAGACGATGCAGTACAAAGCGGAGTACGGCCGTTCTTCCGGCGGCGTGCTCAGCGTCGTCACCAAGACGGGTACGAACGAGCTCAAAGGCAGCGCCTATGGGTTCTTCCGCGACAAGAGCCTCAACGAGAAAACGGAAACCGAGAAACAGGCCGGCGCCGGTAAGGGTGATTACAAGCGCAAGCAGTATGGTGCTTCGCTCGGCGGACCGATCATCAAGGATGTTGCACATTTCTTCGGAACCTACGAAAAAACCACGCGCAACACGACGACCACGTTTGACACCGGCGGGATCTTCCCGTCGTTGGACGGAACGTCAGCAGGTGTTCCCTTCACCGACCAGCTCGGAACCGTGAAGGCAAGCTTGAATGCAACCGCGAAGCAGTTCATTCAGGTCCGCTACGGTTACCAGAAGAACAGCGACAAGTACGCGGCGTTCCCCTACGTCACGCCGAGCGGCTGGGGCACGATCTCCAACGATTACAAGTCGGCTCTCGCCAGCCATTCATGGACGATTAGCGGCGACAAGCTGAACGAGTTCGTGTATCAGTGGACGAAGTTCAAGAACTCGATCACGGCCGATTCGAACGATCCCAACCTCTATTTCCCTTCGGGCGTTCAGTCCGGACAGAACGTGAATACTCCGCAGTCGACGAATCAGGAGAAGTCGCAGTTCAAGGATGACTTCAGCTGGTCCTCTACGCTGATGGGCCGGCGCCACGATTTCAAGATCGGCGCGAACTACATTCACGAGCCGATCCTCGGTGGCGACTTCACGACCGGCACCAGCGGCCGCTACGACATGCTGAATGATTCCGCCAATTCGCCCGTAGCGGCGATCTCGATCACCGGCGGATTCTTCGGCGACGTCACTCCGATCGATCAGTACAACTACTACCTCCAGGACGACCTCACGTTCAACGACAGGCTCACGTTGAACCTCGGTGTTCGCTACGACAAGTGGACAGGGTTCGATCTCGATCAGCGAAAGAATCCGCTGCTTCCGCTGTACAAAGCCGCGGCAGCCGCTCATCCCGAGATCGCGTGGCTCAAGCCATTCGCTGAGGGAAAAGCCGACCAGCTCAAGGATGATGACAACAATTTTGCGCCGCGCCTCGGGTTCAGTTACGACCTGCAGGGCGATCACAAGCACATCCTGCGTGGCGGCTACGGGATCTACTACGACTTCCCGTACACCAACGCAACGAACCTCTTCCCCGCTGCCGCTGTGCAATCGACTTACGGCATCGTGTATTCGAATGAGAATCCGACCGGCATCAAGAATGCTGATGGCACCTTCTTCCGACCGGGCCAGCCACTTCCTCCCAATCAGGGTGGTGGCGCGATCCTGCCGAACAACATCGCACAGAAGTCGTGGGTAGCTCCGCAAGCGACGCAGGCTTCGCTCGGTTACTCCTGGGAAGTCAACAACTCGCTTGGCCTCAACTTCGAAGGGGTCCACGTCGATTACAAGAACATCCCATTCCGATTCCGCGCAAACCCGGTCGTCAATGGAACGCGCATTCTGGGTGCAGGAACAGCTTCCAACATCCGGCTTTGGGTCGATGACGGCGAAGCCTCGTACAAAGGATTCAACGTCGGCTTCCATGGCCGTTCGGCAAAGTTCGAGGCGCAGGGTTTCTATACCTGGTCTAAGTCGAACGGAAACGTTCTCACGGGGGCGGACGAGTTCCGCCTCTGGGACGGTGGTTCGCAGGCAGATGCGCAAACGAACGTTCCAGTAACTCCGCTGGATCCGTATTCATCAGCCAACTACGGACCGCTATTTACTGATGCGCGCCATCGCGTCACGCTGAGCACGCTCTACCATGCGCCGTGGGATCTCAACATCTCCGGCATCCTGCGCTACCACTCGGCATTCCCGTTCACGCAGTTCCAGCCCGGTAATCCGACGAACAACTTCGGATATAAGAACAAGCTGGACGCGGGCGTTTCGCACGTGAACACGCTGCGCGGCGACGATTTCTCGCAGATCGACGTGCGCGTTTCGAAGGAATTCCGGTTTGGCTCGAATGTCGGCGTCGAACTGATCGGCGAGATCTTCAACCTGATGAACTCCAAGAACGGAGTCCGGTTCGTGCGCAGCAGCTCCGGACAATATAAGCCGTCCATCTTTGCCGGCGACACGGGCCAGGGCGAGCAGCGCCTCGCGCAGCTCGGCGCCCGTCTGCGGTTCTAAGTCAACAGAGATTTCTCCCGGAAGTTTTGGGAAAGCCGCCGGCAACGGCGGCTTTTCTTTTTCCGCACGGCGGATTGAACCGGCTGTTCGGATTTTTGGACCTGCCCGCCCGCCATACTTTGCGGCTACGTATCGGAAGCCGTTTCACCGCAGTGATTTGTGACGACCTGTAACAAGTTGCAAACCTGCACCCGACTTTGCAGCCAATTGCGCTTCAAGGTACCGAATCAGAGAAGCGAGGCTCAATCCGTGCCAGATTCGGGTGGCGTTGTTACAGCGCGGTTGCAGATTCGAAGTGAATGGCTATAGTTAGCGCCGCATTTTTCCAGAGGTTCAGCAAACCAGTGTGTATGGGTTCGAAAAACCCTACGAAAAACGATAGGAGGGACCATGGGTAAAAAGCTAATCATTAGCGCGCTTGTGTTCCTGCTTGCCGTTCCGGTGGTGTTCGCACAGTCGACCACCGCGGGCAGCGTGGCAGGAACCGTTAAGGACGCATCGGGCGGCGCGCTCCCGGGTGTCACCGTCGAGCTGGCGGGACCTGCAATGCAGGGTACTCGTTCGGCTGTGACGGATGGCTCGGGCTCATACCGATTCGTCAACGTTCCCCCGGGTGAGGGGTACAAGGCAACGGCGACGCTGTCGGGTTTCGCCCCGCAGACGAAGACCATCGCCCGCGTTTATCTCGGACAGGAAGCCGGCATCGAGTTCACGATGAAGGCCGCTGTTTCCGAGGCCATCACGGTTACGGCGGAAGCGCCGCTGGTCGACGTTTCGAAGACGACCACGGGTGTCAACGTCACGGCTCGTCAGTTCGAGTCGCTGCCGACGGCACGTACGTTCCAGTCGCTGACGACCATGGCTCCGGGCGTCGAGATGAACATGTCCGACACGCGCAACGCGCAGCTCGGCAACTCGCCGAACGTCGGTGCCTCCTCGGCTCCTGAGAACAACTACATCATCGACGGTCTGTCGACCACCGACGTCCGCTACGGCACGTCGGGCACGAACCTCACGATGAACTTCGTCGAAGAGGTTCAGGTCATGACCGGCGGTTACTCCGCGGAGTTCGGCCGTTCGACCGGTGGCGTGTTCAACGTCATCACCAAGTCGGGCAGCAACGAGTTCCACGGCGACGTGTTCGGCTATTACAGCAACAAGGATTGGGCAAGCGAGAACGTCGGCCTCTTCAAGCGTGGCGGATCAGAAGCCCCGAACGGCCGTACGGTTGGCGCCAGCCTCTCCGACGGCAGTGATCTCGGTGCGTCGCTCGGCGGCCCGATCATGAAGGACAAACTGTGGTTCTTCGGCGCCTACAATCCGAGTCACCGCAAGGTCTCGATCGGCGCGTGGAATCCTCCTCTCGGCGATCAGCCGACCTCGTACAAGCGCGACACCACGTTCTACGCAGGCAAGCTGACCTGGTCCGCCAGCCCGAACCACAACTTCGTCTTCACCACCTTCGGTGATCCGACGAAGGAAAAGGGCTGGCTCATTCGTGGTGTGAATGCGGCTCCAGCTCTCGAGAGCTCGGCCAACCGCAAGAACGACGTCGGGTCCAACAACGTCAACGCCCGCTACACAGGCGTGATCACCCAGTCGTTCCTCGCCGAAGTCAACGTCGGTGAGCACAAGAGAAACAACAACCTCGGTCCGAACTCGGCGACCGGCGCTGCCGTTCCGCGCCAGGTCGACGAGACGAATTCTGCAGAGCTGCTCGGCGGATTCCAGCGTTCGCAGAAAGAAAAGTCGAAGCGTGATGCGTACTCGGCCAAGCTGACGAACTACCTTGGCAAGAACGAGATCCGCTACGGTGTCGACGTCGAGTCGAACAAGTACGACTCGAACACACACGAGACCTGGTACCGCTTCTTTGGTCCGACCAGCACCTCGCGTCTCGTCGGCGAGTGCGCCGGCAAGCGTTGCGATCAGGTTCAGGAGCGCATCTACTCGGTCGATGGTTCCGGCAAGACGACGAACAGCGCCGCCTTCGTTCAGGACCAGCTGAAGCTTCGCTCGAACCTCCAGTTCAACCTCGGCCTCCGCTACGAAGAGCAGAAGATCACATCGGCTCGCGGCGTCTACACCGCCCGCAACGCTGAAGAAGTCAGCGATCCGAAGCACATCGGCAGCTACACGATGAAGGACAACTGGGCCCCGCGTCTCGGCGTCGTGTTCGATCCGAAGGACAACGGTCGTTCGAAGCTGTACGCGTACCTCGGCCGCTTCTATGAAGCGATGCCGCTGGACATGAACATCCGCGCCCTCAACGGCGAGGACTACATCATCAACGACTATCAGCACCCGCTGACCAACACCCCGCTCTACTGGTACAACCCGACCGGCAACCCGATTCCGGACGCCGTCCGCGCCTCGGCGCGCAATGGCGCGACGGTCAACGGCTGGACCAAGTACCGCATTCGTAACCTGACGGGCCTCGATGTCATCACGCCGATCGCGGCGGATCTCAAGGCGCAGTATCAGGATGAGTACATCGTCGGTGGCGAGTATCAGTTCGCCAACGTTTGGAGCGCGGGCGTCCGTCTCGTCGACCGCGAACTGAAGCGCGTCGTGGAGGACTTCGGTGTCTTTGGCGATCCGACCGATCCGACAGCGCTCACCGGCTACGGCATCGCGAACCCGGGCGAAGGCGACCTCGGCGCCGTTTATCCGAAGCCGAGCCGCTACTACCGCGCCGCCGAGTTCACCGTGCAGCGTGCGTTCCGCGACAACTGGCAGCTCTATGCGTCGTATGTCTATGCTCAGGCAAAGGGCAACTACGAGGGTCTGTTCGTGTCCGGTTACGAGCAGCTCGATCCGAACATCACGGCTCTCTATGACCTCCCGTCGTTCCTCAACAACGCAGACGGCAAGCTCCGCGCCGACAAGCCGATTCAGCTCAAGATCCACAGCTCGTATCTGTTCCCCTTCGGCCTGACGGTTTCGGAAGGCTTCTACTACTCCTCGGGTATTCCTATCTCGGCCCTCGGCCCGGATACCGTGAACGGCTACGGCAACGGCACGATCTTCCTCAAGCCGCGTGGTTCTGAGGGACGTACCCCGAACTACTACAACCTCGACCTGCACGCTGACTACGCGATCCCGGTGTTCCGTGGAACCTCGACCAAGCTGTCTGCGGTCGTCGACATCTTCAATGCGACGAACGCTCACAAGCCGCTCGAAGTCAACACGGACTACATCTATCAGGGTATCGAAGCAGCGGAAGGCAACCAGTTCGCCCCATGGTTCGCGGATGCGAACCTCGACGCCAACGGCGAGCCGATGTTCAACGCATCGCTCCCGGCCTCGAAGTTCTTCAAGACTGGTTCGGTTTACCAGGCGCCGCGCACCGTTCAGGTTGGCCTGCGCCTCACCTACTAATCGCCACCATTGCGGTTGATGAAGGGCGGCTTCGGCCGCCCTTCTTTTTTGGTGGCGGTTCATCCCGAGCGAGCGAAGCGAGTCGAGGGATCAACGGAGACACCGCGAAGATGAGTCGAGTGCAATAAAACGTTAGCCGCGGTGCGTTTTGCGCAGGACCCTCAATCTTCGCGGTGCCGTCGTTGATCCCTCGACTCGCTTCGCTCGCTCGGGATGAACTCGATGAACGTCACTCCCCCGCGTACTTCTTCTTCACTTCCTCGAGCTCTTTGATCGAGTACGCATCCCGCTGGAGGATGTAGTCGCCATAGTCGGGCGCGTCGATGAAGACGAACTCGATGCTTTGCCGGGGAAGCGGTACCGGCAGTTGCTCGCGCGTGTAGTACCAGTGCTCCATCGTGCCCATCCGGTTGCCGAGGTCTCCGAGACGAGACGGCAACACGCGTGATGCAATGAGTGGTTGGGCCGTGACCTTGTAGGGTTTGCCGACCATCACGAAGACGCGGCCGCGATCGGTGAGTGAACCGCGCGTCTTCTCATTGGCGAAAGTGCCGTCCGCGAACGCGACGCGCCGTTCGAACTCCTCGCGAAAATCCGCATCCCGCCGCTGCCAGAAGCGGCTGACGAAACCGCGGCGTGCTTCGTCATCGGCGAGCTTTCCCCAATCCCTTCGTTCCTGATCCGTCGCGAGGAAGAGAAAGTCGGGAGTCTTGTTCCACTCGGAGATCTTCCGCTCGCGCGGCGCAACGAGTGCAAATTCGTTGAAGCCGGGATATGCGATGTCGAACGAGTTCGACGGAGTCCCATTCTTTGAGACCGCACTGTTGTTTCGCACGATCGTTGCCGACACCTCGTTGAATGCGCGAACGAAGGGCACCGGATACCGCGCTTCATCGAGCTTCACCGCTTCCCGCTTGAAGCGGAAGAACTCGCGCAACTCTTCCTTTGTCTTGTCGTCGCGCTCGAGCTCGCTGAACGCCAGTGCCGAGTAGAAATGGATTGCGGCCAGAGCCGCGGCTTTCTCTTTCGGATCGGTGAGCATCGTCGCCGCGGGAATCGAATCCTGCATCGTGATGATGGCGCGATCGAACTGTCTTGCCGCGATCGCCGTCCGTCCGGCGGCAATCGCCTCGGCCGGCGTTTGTGCCGCGAACGCGGCGGGCGCGGCTGCAGCGACGAGTGCGATGATGGTACTGGGCCTGGTACGCATCGGCATCTCCTTCAACGAGGAATGTTGCGGAATAAGTCTAGCGCCTGCGGGGGTTTTGCCGGTTCCGCGGTATTTGACTGCCCTGTGAGGGGTGTGTTACAACGCGGGTCCATTTTCACGGAGGTCGTTTTGTACGCCATCATTCGTTCCGGTGGGAAGCAGTACCGAGTCGCCGAGGGGCAGACCGTTCGCGTCGAGCGCGACGTGCTGTCGTCTGCGAAAGAAGACAAAGTCACGTTCGGCGATGTGCTCATGATTGGCGGCGATCAGCCGAAGGTCGGAGCGCCGACGGTTCCGGGTGCCTCGGTTCTGGCAACGGTCCTCCGCGAGTCCCGCGGTGACAAGATCATCGTCTTCAAGAAGAAGAATCGCAAGAATCACACGAAGCGCGCGCACGGACATCGCCAGGACACTGTCGAAGTTCGTATCGACAGCATTACCGTCTAGCCCGCGTCGCGACAGGAGAAGATTCCATGGCTCATAAAAAAGGACAGGGTTCGTCGCGTAACGGCCGTGACTCGCAGCCGAAGATGCTGGGCGTCAAGCGCTTCGCCGGACAGTTCGTCACCGGCGGATCGATTCTCGTTCGCCAGCGCGGCACGCGTTTCTATCCCGGTGTGAATGTCGGGATCGGCCGCGATCACACGCTCTTCGCCAAGATCGACGGCATCGTGCAGTTCCATGACAAGGGCGAGCGCGGACGCTATATCAGCGTGACGCCTGCTCAGGCCGCCGAGTAACTGTGTACGGCAGGCACCTTGCCTGTCGACCCACGACGCCGCTCTTCACGGAGCGGCGTTTGCACTTTCTAGCGAAGTAATGCATTTCATCGATCAGGCAACGATCCGCGTCAACGCCGGCAACGGCGGCCGCGGATGCATTGCCTTTCGCCGCGAGAAGTTCGTTCCCAAAGGCGGTCCATCCGGCGGCGATGGCGGAAACGGCGGCTCGGTTTGGGTCGTCGCTTCGAAGCGCCTCAACACGCTCTATCACCTCCAGTTCCAGCGCGAATGGAAGGCCGGGCGCGGCGAGCACGGCATGGGATCCAATTGCTCCGGCCAGCACGGCGAGGACATCGTCATCGAACTGCCGATCGGCTCCGTCATTCGCGACAAGGCGAGCAACGATTTGATCGCCGATCTCACGCACGATGGCGAGCGCGTGCTCATCGCGAAAGGCGGGCGCGGCGGCTGGGGCAATCAACACTTCGCGACGGCCACGCGTCAGGCTCCGCGCTTCGCGCAGCCGGGCGAAGAAGGCGAAGCGCGCGAGCTCTTCATCGAGCTCAAGCTGATCGCCGACGTTGGACTCGTCGGTCTGCCCAATGCGGGCAAGTCGACGCTGATCTCGGTCATCAGCGCGGCAAAGCCGAAGATCGCGGATTATCCCTTCACGACGCTCGTCCCGAATCTCGGTGTCGTGAGCGCCGACGACAACCAGACATTCGTCGTCGCCGACATTCCGGGACTCATCGAAGGTGCACATGAGGGCCACGGTCTCGGCGATCAGTTTCTTCGCCACGTCGAGCGTTGTTCGGTGCTCGTGCATCTCGTCGATCTCTCGGCGAATGAGCAGCCCGATGTCGATGCCGAGGTGATTGCGCGCGAGCTTGCGGCGTACTCGCAGACGCTGGCCGAGAAGCCTCGGATCGTCTGCGGCTCGAAGCTCGACTCGGTCATCGAAGGCAATTCCGAAAAACTGCGCGCCTATGCGGAGAAGAAGGGCTACGAGTACACCGAGATCTCCGCGGTCGTCGGTGACGGTGTGAAGGAGCTCGTGCGAACGCTCGCGAAGTTCGTGCGGGAACATCGCGTGACGGCCGAAGAAGAGGTGCCGTCGTGAACGGGATTCTCCTGTCCCTCCGCAACGCGTCATGAGAATCGGCATCTGCGGCGGCACGTTCGACCCGTTCCATCACGGCCATCTCCATCCCGTCCTTGCAGCAAGAGAAACGATGGCGTGGGATCGCGTGATCTACATGCCAGCGTACAAACAGCCGTTCAAAGAAAAACAAAGAACGGCCTCGCCCTACGATCGCTTCGCGATGGCTGTGCTCGCGACGGAAGATCATGAGGATCTCGACGTCTCGTCGCGCGAGCTCGAGCGCGGCGCAATTTCCTACACCGTCGATACTCTCGAGGAACTGCGCAAGGAGAACCCTGATGCGGCCTTCGACTGGATCATCGGAGATGACAATCTCCCCAAACTCGATGAATGGCGTAATCTGGCACGCATCTTCGAAATCGCTAACTTCACCGTGCTGAGCCGGGGTAAGGCAAACATTCCGGAGAATCTTCGCCAGCGCGTGACGGATGACCACTCCGCACCGCGCGATGGCGCGATCATACTCGTGCAGAATGCAACGGTGCCGGTGTCATCCACGGAGATTCGCAGACGAGTACGCGCAGGCGAGGCGATCGATGATCTCGTCGATCCGCGCGTCTCGCGCTACATTCATCATTACCGACTCTACGAAGAGGACAACTCGTGAACGATCCGATCCAGGACCGCGTACAGGTCGCGGTGAAGGCGGCCCTCGACAAGAAGGCCGATGAGCTCGGCGTCCTTGCCGTCGGCAAGCTGACGTCGATTGCCGACTATTTCATCCTCTGCTCCGCCTCGAACGAGCGGCAGGCGCAGGCGATCGCGGACAACATCCAGGAGGCGCTGCGTGAGCAGTTGCATGTGAAACCGCTGCTCGTCGAAGGTACGGTGCCGGGCCGCTGGATCCTGCTCGACTTCGGCGATTTCATCGTGCACATCTTCACCGAGGATTGCCGCCGCTTCTATGGACTCGAGAGGTTGTGGGGTGACGCACCGAACGTGACTTCGGATTTCGCCGAAGAGGCCGGCGCGTCTCGTAATGCCCTCAAGAAAACCTCCTGAGCCGCGGCTCGCGCACTTCTTTCGTACGCGCAATGCAGCGATGCGCGAGCTTCTGCAGACCGCGGAAAAGATCATCGACCGCGACGCCAGCGTCCTGATCCTCGGCGAATCAGGAACTGGCAAGGACTACCTCGCGCAGGCAATCCACGCCTGCGGCCCGCGTCGCAACGAGCCGTTCGTCGTGATCGAGTGCGCGTCGATTCCGAGCGAGCTGTTCGAGTCCGAGCTCTATGGCCATGAGCGCGGCACATTCACCGACGCCTATGCGCGAAAGATCGGCAAGCTCGAGATGGCGCGGCGTGGAACTGTCTACTTCGACGAGATTGCTGCGCTCGACCCAAGTCTGCAGGCGAAGTTGCTGCGTGCCATTCAGGAGAAGCGGTTCATGCGCCTCGGCGGCACGCAGAGCATCACGCTCGATGCGAGAGTGATCTCTTCGTCGAATCGTCCGCTCGAAGAATTGACCGGCGGAGCATTACGCCGCGACCTTTTCTACCGTATCAATGTCGTGACGCTCACGCTTCCTCCACTGCGCGAACGGCGCGAAGACATCCCGCTCCTCGCGAAGCAGTTCTCGGGGAAGAAGCGCACCATTGACGCCGGCGCAATCGAGATGCTGACGATGCACACGTGGCCAGGGAATCTGCGCGAATTTCGCAACGTGCTCGAGCGTGCTGCGCTGATGGTGGATGACGGCCGCGTCATTCGCGCGGAGTCGCTGCCGCGCGTGGAGGCGCCGCAACTGCTGGTCTCCGCAACACGCGAACGCTGGACACTGGAAGAGCTCGAGTCGCGATACATTCGCGAGGTGCTGCGGCTCACGAAAGACAACAACTCGAAGGCCGCCGAGATCCTCGGAATCAACCGCAAGACGCTGCGTGAAAAGCGCCGCCGATACGGGATCGTATGAAGCTGCGCCTGATCTGGATCGGCTCCAATTCCGATGCTGAGTTCGCCGCGGCGATCGACCGTTACGTCAGTCGTATCAAGCACTTCTTCCCCGTTGAGCTCGTCGAATTGGCGCCCGGCGAGCGCGGTAGACAAAGCCAGAGTGATGTCGCTATTATGCGCGGTCAATCTGCGCGCCTGCTGGCCGCAATCCCCGAGCGCGGGCACACGGTTGTACTCGACGAACGGGGTCAGTTGTTTGATTCGGTGAAGTTCGCCAGATGGCTCGAACGGCTGACGATCGACAGCCCGCACGGAATCAACTTCGTGCTCGGCGGCGACGTGGGACTCGACGATTCCGTCCGGCAGCGTGCGGACAAGATCATGAGCCTGTCACCCATGACTCTGCCTCATCAGCTTGCACGGGTCGTGCTCCTGGAACAGATCTACCGTGCGTGTACGTTGATGCGCAACATCGCATATCACAAATAAGGAGAGCCGGCTCTCAATGGCAAGGACAATGGTAAAGACGAAGACGAAAGCCAACCCGTATCAGCAGCACGAGGATGCTCTCCGCAAGAAGCAGCATGAGCTGCTCGACTCGTACGAGCGCGACAAGGCAGCCGGCAATGCTCAGCCCGATGACGGCATTCAGGACCTCGCCGACAAGGCCGCCAGCGCGTACTCGAAAGAGCTGAACTTCTCCCTCTCCGATGGAGAGCGCACCCTCCTCATGCAGATCGAAGAGGCATTCGACCGCATGCGCAACGAGACCTTCGGTGTCTGCACCAACTGCGGCACGACGATCGGTGAGAAGCGCCTTCTCGCGGTTCCCTGGACGCCGTTCTGTATCGACTGCCAGGAGCTGCAGGAAAAGGGAATGCTCTCGTAACGGGAGCAGAATGCCGAAACCAGTCAAGGCCGTCCTCGCTCAGATCGAGGACGGCCATCTACCCCGCACGATCCTCGTCGGCGGTTCGTCCGACTATCTCTCCGAACAAGCCTTTCACGACATTCGCGACGCAATCGTTGCGAAGCAGCCTGGCATCTCGGTAGAACCTTTTGAGCCGGGCGCCGATCTCGGCGCGATTCTCGACTCGTTCCGCACCATGTCGCTGTTTGGCGGCTCGCGTCTCATCATCGTCTCCGAGGTCAATGCCTTCGTCTCTGCGAAGGAGATCGCGTCCCTGTTCGACAAGTCGACCGCGGAATGGAAGAGCGCGAAGACGGATCGCAAGCGCAGCACCGCGGCGGCGAAGCTTCTTCATGTGCTCGGTCTCGTGAATGCCGATTTCGAGATGACCGATCGCGCGATCGCCGATGCAGTCGGTGTCGCACTCGACGCGACTCTTGCGGACATGCTCGCGTTCTGCCGCACGACGGGAAAGAAAGCGGGACGCGGTGAAGATGATGCCGCGCTGCTCATGGAAGCGATCGCGCGCGGCGGTGCACCCGGAACGATCCTCCTGATGCGTACCGGCGAAGTGCCGAAAGACTCCGCGACGGTCGATCTCATCGACAAGCACGGCGCAGTCGTCGTCGCCGATCTGTCGCGCGAAGGATTCGTCGCCGCATTCGATTCCGCGGTCGCGAGCATTGCAGCGGATGCGCAGGTCAAATTCGATGCGAACGCGATCGTGCGCATGCGTCAGCGGCTCGGCATCGATCGCATGCTCGCCGACAAGTTCTCGCGCGAGATTCCCGAGCTTCGCTTTCCATTGTCCGAGGCAGAGCGGCTCGCCACACTGGTGGGAGCCGGTGGACGCGTAACGGCGGAGCTCGTCGAGCGCGAGATCGCGGCAGTCGAAGGCGGCGCGCGCTATGAATTCGGCTCGCTCTTCACTGAAGGGAAGATGCTCGAGGCGCTCGCAAAGTTGCGCGATCTCGTCGCGCAATCACGGCGCGAAGATGCGAAGGCATCTGTCGAGATTCACTACGGCAAGTTTCTTTTCCCCCTCGCCGACGAGTTGCGGCAGATGATCGGCATCGTGTCGTATGCGCGCGTGCAGAACATCGATCTGTCGCGCTCGATGCAATACAACCGCTTCAAAGATACCGTTGCCGATCGCCTCGGTGAATACCTGAAGCAGAACGGCCTCGTGCGACAGAAGCCGCATCCGTTTCCGCTGCACAAGAAGTGGGAAGCCGCGCGTAGCGTGAGCGAGAAGCAGCTCTTCCGCGCGCTGGCCGAAGTCGCGCAGATGGAAGTGAATCGCAAGTCGGGCGGGCTGCCCGTCGACACGGCGCTCGAGTCATTCCTGCTGGCGCGCGTGTAGGACAGGCGCCCTCGCCTGTTCCTCTCAGCCCTGTACCCCATGGCCCGACAGGCGAGGGCGCCTGTCGTACACTTCCGCGATGTCGAACCAATGGCGTGCATTGTTCGCCGCACAAGCCGGCTGGATGCTCGACGCCATGGACTTCCTCCTCTTCACCTGGGCGCTCTCGTCGATCCAGCAGGAGTTCGGCCTGACCTCAGCAATCATGGGACTGCTCACGTCGGTGGCCCTGGTCGCAGGAGCAATCGGCGGTGTGTCATTCGGCGCGCTGGCGGATCGCATCGGCCGCGTGCGCGCGATGACGATCAGCATTCTTCTTTACTCGCTCGCAACGGCTGGACTCGCGACGTCGCAATCACTTTGGCAACTCATCGCATGGCGTGTGTTGGTCGGCTTCGGAATGGGTGGCGAATGGTCATGCGGATCCGTGCTCGTTGCGGAAACGTGGCCGCCGGAGCGCCGTGGCAGGGCGATGGGCATCATGCAGTCGGGGTGGGCGATCGGCGCGATGATCGCCGCCGGACTCGCGCGAATGGTACTCGGGCCGTACGGCTGGCGCGTGCTCTTTCTCGTTGGTGCATTTCCAGCGCTCGCTGCGTTCTTCATCCGCCGAGGCGTTGAAGAGCCGAAGGTGTGGCGCGAGCGAAAGGAATCCGTCCAGTTGACGGAGATCTTCGGTGCGACGCTCGTGCAGCGCACAGTGCTCGCAACCGCGGTCGCCAGCAGCGTGCTCGTCGCGTACTGGAGCCTCACGTCGTGGCTGCCGACGTTTCTCGCGTCGCCCATTGGGAAAGGTGGGGCGGGGCTTTCGCTTGCGAAGGGTACGAGCTGGGTGATGATTCTGCAGGTGGGAGCGTTCTTCGGTTACATCACGTTCGGCTGGATTGCGGACCGCATCGGACGCCGACTCTCCTTCACGCTCTTCATGATCGGCGCGACGGTCTGCGTTCCGTTGTTCGCGTTCGGGGCCCGTTCGGCGTGGACGCTATTACTCATCGGCCCCCTGGTTGGATACTTCGGGCACGGCTATTTCTCCGTATTCGGAGCAATGCTTGCCGAGTTGTTTCCGACGCGGATTCGCGCAACGGCGCAAGGCTTCTGCTACAACTTCGGCCGCGTCGTATCGGCGGCAGCGCCGTATACGATCGGTACCGCGGCTGCGAAGTTCGGACTCGCGATTCCTCTTGCCGCGAGCGCGGTCTTCTTCGGACTGGGTGGCGCCCTGATCTGGCTGCTGCCGGAAACGAAGGGAACCTCGCTGTGATCGATCTTTCTGCGGACATGGGAGAGGGGGCACCGGACGAGGATCAGATCTGGCCGCTCATCGATTCCGCGAATATCGCCTGCGGCGGCCACACCGGGGATGACCAGTCAATGCGCGCAGCCTTCGAACGAGCGAGCGCGCTGGGCATTCGCGCCGGCGCGCATCCTTCCTACCCCGATCGCACGAACTTTGGCCGAGTCACGATGTCGATTCCGCGCGAGACGTTGCGCGATTCCCTGACGGCGCAGATCGCCGCGTTGTCGTCTAACGGCCCGTTGCACCACGTGAAGCCGCACGGCGCCTTGTATAACGACGCGCATCGCGATCGCGAGCTCGCGCAGACCGTCATCGACGCGGCCGGCGGTTTGGCGATCGTCTGTGGCGACATGTCGCAGATGGCGATCGTGGCGCGGGAGCATGGTCTGCGCGTCATTCGCGAGGCGTTCGCTGACAGGCGTTACGAACCAGACGGCTCGCTGATGTCACGGAAGCTGGCCGGTTCGCTGCTGACGATCGAAGAGGCAGTGCAACAAGTGCAATCCCTGGTTAGTGAGGGAACGGTGATCGCCCGGGATGGTTC